>WBZY01000001.1_pt1 | contig 493695 bp, 477 predicted proteins | sample 5204191 | NCBI WGS metagenome assembly WBZY01 (sample SAMN12344363, study PRJNA552823) | activated sludge metagenome | biome: Activated sludge suspended growth; feature: Anammox Sidestream; material: Wastewater; isolation source: activated sludge from anammox sidestream of wastewater treatment...
TGCGAAAGCAACGACCAGCCGCGCGGCGTGAGCGAATATTGGCTACGCCTCCCCTCTTTGCGCGTGGCGAGCCAGCCCTTGCGCGACATGCGCGAGAGCGCGAGTCGCGCGGCGCGTTCGCCCACATCGAGTCGGTCGAGGAGGGTGAGCAGGCTTCCCGTCCAGATGGAACCGCCGCGCGGGAGGATGAATTCGCCGAAGAGGGTGAAGATCAGAAATTGAGTTCGAACGGATGGGGTAGTTGGGGACATGGCAGCGGGTTTCCTAAACTTTTATGAAATCGCAGGCTTAAGCGCCTGCGACTGTTTGTTGCCCTTCGCGTTGAAGTTTTTCAAAACGACGCCGTCCGAGGATCGCCGCGCCAAGGGCGGTGACGTATTGGACCAGGTCGCCCTCCGCCACGTTGACGTCCGTTTTGATCTGTTCGCGCACAACATGGCTCATGGATTCAAAACGCAGAATGCCGCCGATGAGCGTGAATTCGGGATTCATGCCCACGCGCTTGAGGAGTTGCACCGAGCGCGCGACCAGCGAAACGATGGAGCCATACATGATGTCCGACGGGGACATGCCTTGCGAGAGGTGGTTGATGACCTCCGATTCGGCGAAGACCGCGCAGACGCCGGAGATGGGCACCGCCGTTTTGGAAACCGCCGCGAGCGCGCCGATCTCCTCGATCTTGTAGCCCATGTAACGCGCGGTCTTTTCGAGGAAGGCGCCGGTGCCCGCCGCGCATTTGTCGTTGAGGCGGAAGGATTTGACCCTGCCTTCTTCGGTGAGTTGAATGGCTTTCATCGTCTGCCCGCCGACATCGAGGATGGTGCGGGTCTTGGGGAAGAGGAACGCCGCGCCGCGCGCACTGGCGTTGATGTCGGTCACGTTCACGTCGCGGAAGCCGACCAGATGACGACCGAAGCCAGTGGTGACGAGGTAGGACGAATCGGCTTCATTCAGCCCCGCGAGTTCGAGCGCGTTGTTGTATGCCTTGCGCGCGGCTTCTTCAAGACGGAAGCCCGTGTTGACCATGGCCCGCGCGACAATCTCATTGCCGTCGCCTAAAATGACCGCTTTAGTGTAGGTGGAGCCAACGTCAATGCCAGTGGTGTAGGTGGTCATGCTGTCTCCTTTTCTTCGACAGGGACGCGTCCCGCCAGAATATGATCGAGCGCGAAGAGCGCCGCGCCCAACGCGCCCATAAAATGCGAATCTTCGCTGACGTTCAGTTTGGTCTTCAGCGCGCCTTCGAGGGCTTTGATCATCCCTGCGTTGCGCGTGACGCCGCCGGTAAAGGTGACTTCATCTTCGATGCCCACGCGTCTGAGCAACGCGGTCGAACGGGAGGCGATGGAGAGATGCACGCCCCACAAAATATCTTCGATTTTTTTGCCTTTGCCCAGCCACGACAGCACTTCGGATTCGGCGAAGACCGTGCAGGTGGTGCTGATCTTGACGGGTCTTTCGGCTTTCATCGCCACGTTGCCCAGATCGCCCAGCGGAATATCCAACGCCGCCGCCGCCGCGCCGAGGAAACGCCCGGTTCCCGCCGCGCATTTATCGTTCATGCAGAAGTCGAGCACTTCGCCCTTTGGGCTGACGCGGATGGCTTTGGTATCCTGCCCGCCCATGTCCAACACAGTCTTTGTGCCGGGGAACATCTGCGCCGCGCCGCGCGCGTGACAGGAGATCTCCGTCACCTGCGTGTTGCCGAACGTGACGCGGTAACGACCGTAGCCAGTGCCGATCACATATTCGACTTCCTCTTCGCGGATGCCGCTGGTCTTGAGCGCTTCGGCGAAGGCGTTCTCCGCCGCGAGGACGACGTTCGCGCCGGTATCAATCAGCGCGCGTCCGACGATCTCCCTTGCTTCATTGACGATGACCGCTTTGGTTTGCGTCGAGCCTACGTCAACGCCTGCCGCGTATGCCATACCTGCCTCCAGTTGTCGTCGCTCGCAGCGACATTTATGAACTTATCTTCGTCATCTCACGCCGCGACGCCAGCCCTTCGAAGAAAGCGTCGGCGCGGTTCTTCATCTGCGCTTCGGAAACGACGCGCTTGTCCATCATGTCCGATTCGATGAACAGGCTGGGCACGTCGGTCGCCGCCATCATCGCCCGCCGCCCGTCGGCAAGACCGGTCGAAACTGTGCGGCACGATTTGATCGGGTGATAGACCACGCCGTCCAATTCGTAATCCTTCACCCAACTGATCACGACGCGGTCCTGGTGGAACATGTTGTCCATCGCCTCGCGCACGCTGATCAGGAAACCCTCCGCCAAACTTTCGATGGGACGGTTCACATCGTATTCGTAGCCCAGACTGCCGCCGCCGGAAGCGAAGTTCAAATATGTGGAATGGACGAAGTTGCCGCCCCACTCCGTGAACATCTCGCTGAAACGGCGGAAGATCGGGTAACACGGCACGCCGACAAAGCCGAGGCGGTATTTCTCCACGATCTGCGTGCCGATGCCGTGCGCGGCTTTGTATTCCATTTCCTCCACGAGGTTCTTGAAGAACGTACTGCCCTTTTCGGTGCCGCGTAAATTGTTCGAGACGCCGAGGTAGACCGTGCCGTCCGTCACCGCGTTGAAGAGGGATGGCTTGCTCTTGTTCAACTCCAGCACGCGCTTCCAGCCGGTGTTCATATCGTTGGCGTATTTCAATGTTTCGCGCAGGCGGTCAATGTCGAATTTTTTACCGGAGACCTTTTCACAAAGCGGAATCAACTCACGGATCTGCGCCTCGACGTATTTGCGGTCGCGCTCGAAATCGGCGCTGCCCGGCTGGAACTGTCCGCCCGCCTGCCGCGTGGCTGGCACGTCAATAACGAACAGAGGCGTCCCATACATCCGCTCCCAGATCTCCGCCCATTTGATGTAGGTGTTGCAGGCGTTGGTCATCACCGCGATCGCGGGCTTGGGAATCCTGCCCATCGGGTGGTCGCCGCCGCGCAATTGCACAGCCATATCCGCTTTGACGTAGCCGCAGATATCGGGCGAGTAGCCGTAGTCTTCGGCTTCGGCGAGATATTTATCCGCCACGCGCCGCACGGCAGTTTGAAGCGAGGTGATCTCCGGCAGTACCAGCGGAAAATCGAACACATGCAACAACTCCGCCATACTGCCCATCACGAAGACATACGCCGCGCCTTCGCCGCGTTTGGCGTGTTCCGCCAGGTCGTCGAACCACTCGCGGAACAAGTCCGCCCCTTCCTTGTTGCCGCGCCCTACGAGTTCATCTGCTGTTATTTCGTTCATAGGTCACCTTTCAATGCGCCGGATGCGCTCTCCAGCGCATCCGGCGACGTTAGAGAACGTCGCCTACGCGTTGCCTAATTAAAGATTAAATTCTCCGTGAAAGTTTCTAACTGAATTTCCATGCTGTCGAAGGAAGTCATGTTCTCTTCGAACTCGCCCACAAAATACGGGATGCCCTTTTCGTCGAGCGCTTTGGTGTACGTCACCTGATCTTCGAGTCCAGGTTCGCACATTTTCGCGGCGGTGATGATCGCCGCCTCCGCGCCCGAGTCCGCGATGCGCTGCAACAGCATCTTCTCCTTCGGCTTGCGCGCGTCGTGCTGAACGGGGCTGTAACTCGATTTTTCCAAATACGCGTCCGCCATGTTCATCAACAGATCGCCCTCCAGCGGAACATCTTCGAGAATCCAGCGCAAGCCGATGAGCAGGTCATCGTCCACGATGTAACAGGATTGGGAGATCGCGCGGATCAGGTCCAGCGGAGGCTGTTCGCAGAATCCGCCCTCGAAGACAACCCGAATCTTATCCTGACGTTTGGCTGGTCGCGCTTCGATCAGCGGAATCGCCGTTTTGAGCAGTTCGTTGTGCTCCTCGCGCAGAATCATCCCGCCGACGGTCATCAGCAGATACGCCTCGAAGCCCGTGACAAGCCAGGGTTGTTTGCGTTTGATCTCATACAACTGACGCAATAGGCGGCGGTTTTCGTTGTACACGATGAGGGAGTTTCTCAACGCCTCATCCGTGACCTTGGTCCCCGTCACCGCTTCGATGTCGCCCTTCACGCGCTCGTACTCGCCGCGCAGATACTCCGCCGAGGCTTTGGAGTTCGCGTTTTGCGGCAGGTACAAAATCTGGCACGGATACGAATAGTTGCGCCCCCAGACCGCCGCCAAGTTCCGCGCCGCGTCGCAGATGGGATGGGTGACGAACATATCCAATTCGATGCGGTTGCTGAGGACGAGTTCGAGCGAGGTTTTGAGGATCGAGCAAAGGTAGGAGCCGAAGCGTGAGTCGGAGTGCGTCGGCTCGACGGGCGCGCCGCGCATCTTGAGCGGCAACATCCCCGCCGCGTGGGCGATCTCTTCTGGGAAATAGACTTGGAAGTGCCCCAGTACCTTGCCCCCGTTTTCGCGCCAGCGTTTCACCGTCGGGAAGTCGGCGTTCTCCGCCAATTCGCGGCACTCCGCGAAGATCCCCTCCAACGACTGGTTCTGCCATGTTCCGAATAGATGGTTGGTCATACAAAACCTCCAGCCGAGACTGTCAAAATATATCTCGTTATTTCAACACATCGTAATAAAAGTGAGATATATTTAGTATACCCCTCTTTTAGGAATTGTCAACACGGGAGGAGAAAATTTAAGGGTTTGCGATTCCTACGCGTGAGCCTCGTAATCCTCCTCCGCCTTTTTCTGCGATACCCTGTCCGCGCGGATGTCTTCCGCAAGCGCGTCGCGGTCACGCTCGGACGGAGGACCGTAGCCCCCGCCGCCTGCCGCGTCCATGATGACCACATCGCCGGGGTTGAGTTTGGTCAAGCCGTAGGGATTCCCCTCCTTGCCGTTGACGAGAAATTTTGCGCGCGCGCCAGCCTGCCCGCCAGCGAGTCCGTCGGGGGGGAGGCGAAAGCGTCCCGCTTGGATGCCCAGGCTGACAGGAGTCTGAGGCGCATGGTCGCCAGCGGGTATGCGGATGACGGTGCGAGTCCCCAGCCCGCCGCGAAATTTTCCCGCGCCGCCCGAATCTATCAATAACTCGCGGCGTTCGACGATGAGCGGCGTGTCGCTTTCGAGAATCTCGGCGGGAGTGTTCGCGCCGTTGGCGGGAAAGATGAAACTGTTTTCGCCGTCGCGCCGAATGCTCGCGCCCATGCCGCCGCCGCGAATGACGACCGCATGCCAGGGACGACCGTCGTTGCGCGTTCCGTAGAAAACGTTCATCGTGGCGGGCGTGCCGCCGCTCCCCGCGATGACGCGATGCGGCAAGGCTTGAGCCAAGGCGCGATAGATGATTTCGGTCATGAAGTGACCGATCTGCATCCGCGCCGCGACCGCGGCTGGGAAACGACAATTGACCACCGTGCCTTCGGGCGCGTTGAGGCGGATGACGGCGACGCTCCCGTGATTGTTGGGAAGGTCGGGATCGAAAATGCTTTTGATCGCCATGTGGACGTAGGCGAAGGTGAAGTTGAACACGACGTTGCCGCCCCAGTTGACCTGCGGCGAAGAACCTGTGAGGTCAACGGAAATGTCGCTGTCTTTGATCTCGACCGCCGCTTTGATGACGATATCCTTCTGTCCCTCCACTTGTTCGATGACGCCCTCGGCGCGGTAAACGCCGTCGGGAACCTGAGCGATGGCGGAGCGCATACTTTTTTCACTGCGCGAGATGATTTCGTTTGCGAGATCGTCCAGATTGTCGAGTTGGTATTCGGTCAACATGCGCTGAACCTGCGCCGCGCAGACGTGGTTCGCCGCGATCTGCGAACGGATGTCGCCGATGACATTCTCCGGCGTGCGGACGTTCCAGTGAATCATGTCCATGACGGCTTGGTTGAGTTCCCCCGCCGCGTAGAGTTTCACCAGCGGAATGAAAAGCCCCTCTTCAAAGACATCGTGGTTATCGGACGCGACGCGCCCGCCGATATCCGAGTGATGCAGGACGCAGGCGGTAAACGCCACCAGTTGATCTTTGTGGAAGATCGGGCTGAAGACGCAAATATCGTTGAGGTGTCCCGCCAGCGCCCACGGATCGTTGGTGATGAAAACGTCGCCAGGCTTGAAATGATCCGCTGGAAATTTCTTGACCAGATTTTGAATGCCCAGCGCCATCGCGCCGGATTGACCGGGCGTGGCAAGCGTCCCCTGCGCCAGTTCGCGCCCGTGACGGTCGGTGAACATGCAGGTGTAATCGTGCGCGTCGCGCAGAAGGCTGGAGAAGGCGGTGCGCGCTACGGCGGCGTCGGCTTCATCCACAATGGAGATGAGTCTCCGCCAGAGGATTTCGAGCGTGATGGGGTCGAAGGTTTGGGTCATGAGTTATTCCTGAGGCGCGTAGGACACGTTTTCTAAAAAATTCGTTTTTTTAACCACAGATGAACTCAGATAAATTGGATTTCAAACGATATCGTTCAGCTTTTCATCAAAAATCAATGTTCATCCGTGTTTATCTGTGGTAAATTTTGATTTTCAAAACACTCGCTAACGTGTCACAGGCGCAACGTGTGTCCATCGGCGTTAGAGAACGCCGAGTACGCTACGCGGTAGGCATTTCCATCCAGAGGAATCCGTACTTATCAACTGAAACTGCCGCGTCTTCGCCAACGATGATGGTTGACTCGCGTTCTTCGATGATGGCGGGACCGGGGAACGCCGCGCCGGGGTATAGCTTGTAACGGTCATACACGGTGAACGGAATGAAATCCTTGGCGATGCCGGAGAATGCCAACCGTTCGCCTTTGACGGCTTGCTTGAGGTCTCCTTTGCGCGGCTCCAGTTTTTGCAGTTTCAGCGGATGCGCCGGCAGGCTGGCGCGGACTCGGAAGTTGACGAACTCAACCGGGATTTCGGGATACGTCCTTCCGTATAGTCGTTCATAATTTTGGTCGAACTGGCGGCGCAGGTCGGCTGGGTTGAGGGTGGGAAAAGCCTCCCCAGACAGGGGCAGGTTCGTCTCCGAGCCTTGACCGGTGAAGCGCGCATCCACCGAACGGGCGAAGAAAATCTCATCTGTCGCGCCAGCCGTCCGCAACGTGCGTTCGCCTTCCGCTTCCATCGAACGAAAGATGGATTCGATCTCGTCGAAGTCCGCGCCCAGCAACGGCGCTTTGTGACTGCGGACCAGATCGAAGGCGCGGGGGGCGGTGAAAAATCCCATCGCCGAACCGACCCCGGCGTTGGGAGGCACAATCACCCGCGGCGCGCCGAGTTTGCGAGCCAAGCCGTAGGCGTGGACGGGTCCCGCTCCGCCGAACGCGGCGATCGTCGTCACTTTTGGATTGCCGCCGCGTTCCGCGATGTGCGTCTTCGCCGCCGCCGCCATCGTTTCATTGATCAGGTCGTGGATGCCCCAAAGCGCCTGAATGTACGAAACGCCCAGCGGCTGGGCGATCTGTTCCTCCACGCCGCGCCGCGCCGCATCGAGATTCAGTTTCATTTCGCCGCCCAGAAAATATTTGGCATCGAGATAGCCCAGCAGTAGGTCCGCGTCGGTGACGGTGGGTTGTGTGCCGCCGCGTCCATAACAGATGGGACCCGGCTCCGCGCCCGAACTTTCGGGACCGACTTGCAATGTGCCGAGCCGACTGACGTGGGCAATGCTCCCGCCGCCCGCGCCGATCTCCATCAGATCCACGACCGGGACTTGAATCGTCAGCCCACTGCCTTTCATGAAGCGCTGAACTCGGCCGACCTCAAACGTGGGGACGACTCCCGCCACGCCGCCTTGAATCAAGCAGGATTTGGCGGTGGTGCCGCCCATGTCGAAGCAGAACATCTCAGGCAAATTGAAGAGACGGCTGAAATATTCGCCCGCGATCACCGCCGCCGTCGGGCCCGATTCGATGATGCGCACGGGAAATTCCGCTGCCGTTTCAACCGAGGTGACTCCGCCGCTCGACAGCATGATGAACAATTGTCCGCCGAAGCCGAGCGAACTCAAGCGCTTCGAAAGTTTTCGCAGATAACTTTCCGTCAGCGGTTTGACGTAGGCGTTGGCGACGGTCGTGCTGGCGCGTTCATATTCACGGATCTGCGGCAGGACTTCGTACGATGTGGAGACGGAAACTTCGGGGAATTCTTTAGCGATGATTTGCTTGACCGCCAACTCATGCGCGGGGTTTTCAAACGAGTTGAGCAAACAGACGGCAATGGATTTGACGCCTTCCTTTTTCAAGGCGTGAACGGTTTCTGTCGCCTGATTCACATCCAACGGTTTCAACACGCTGCCGTCGGCGCGCATCCGTTCGCTGACTTCCATCCGCAAGGGGCGCGGCACAAGCGGCTTTGGAAATTCGGCGAAGACATCGTACGGAGCATAACGAGTCTCGCGGCGGAGTTCCAGCACGTCGCGGAATCCGTCTGTCGTGATCAAGCCCGTCCGCGCGCCTTTGCGTTCGATGATGGCGTTGATGACCAGCGTCGTGCCGTGAATCACTTCTTTCATTTTTTGCGCCAGCTCGGGCACGCGCTTGGCTAATGCCTGCACACCCTCCTCCACCGCGTCGGACGGGTCGCCGGGCGTGGTGAGGCATTTATACACTTTGATCTCGCCGGTTTCATCGTCGAGCAGTACAAAGTCGGTGAACGTCCCGCCGATGTCGCAACCAAGCCGCATAAACACTCCTTGTCACTCTGAGGGAGTGGCGCCTCGCGCCACGACCGAAGAGTCTCGAAAATCGGTGTAGAGACCCTTCGCTCCGCTCAGGGTGACATTCAATATCAGGTAATCGATTCAATGATGTATGTTTACAACCTCACCTGCTCCGCATACTCACCGAAGACTTCTTTCAGCGTTTTGGTGATCTCGCCGATCGTCGCATACGCGCGCACCGCCTCGATCAAAGCAGGCATCGTGTTTTGACCGTCCTTTGCGGCAACGCGCACTTTCTCCAAAGCGGACTGAACCGCGTCCGCGTCGCGCCCCGCGACCACCTCCGCCGTGCGACGAATCGACTCTTCCGCCTGTTTCGGGTCGTAGGGATGCAACGCCACGTCGCGGCTTTCCTCCTCCATCCGAAAACGGTTCACCCCGACCTTCGGGATGGACCCGTCCTGGACGCCTCTTTCAAACCGATACGCCTGCCGCGCCACCTCCCCTTGAACGATTCCCGCGCTGACGGCTTCCACGATTCCGCCCCATTCTTCATCCACGCGTTTGATTTCAGCGGCGATGCGCTTTTCGAATTCGCTCGTCAGGCTCTCGACGTAATACGAACCGCCGAGCGGATCCACCGTGTCGCCGATGCCCATCTCTTCTATTAATATCTGCATCGTGCGGAGCGAGATCAACGCGGCTTTTTCGGTGGGGATGGTGTATGCCTCATCGTAACTGCACAACGCCATCGTCTGCGTGCCGGAGAGGGCGGAGATCAACGCGTAGTACGCGCCGCGCACGATATTGTTTTCGGGCTGTTCGATGGTCAAGCCGCCTCCGCCTCCGCCCGCGATCATCTTCATCATCATCGTGCTGGGACTCTGCGCGCCGAACTCGTCTTTCATGATCCGCGCCCACAACCGCCGCGCTGCGCGGAACTTGGCGATCTGCTCGAAGAAGTTGCCGTAAATATCGAGGTTGAACGAGATCTGTCCCGCAAAATCGTCTATGCCCAGACCGCGCTCCAATCCGCGCTTGATATATTCCTTGGCGATGGCGTAGGCATAGGCGATCTCCTGCACGGGATGCGCGCCCGATTCGCGGATGTGATAGCCGCACACCGAAACGGGATAATACTTCGGCGCATGGCGCGCGCAAAATTCGATCGTGTCGCCGATCAAGCGGACGGCGGGCTCGACGGGGAAAATCCACGCGCCGCGCCCGATATATTCTTTGAGAATGTCGTTCTGCGCGGTGCCGCGCACTTGATTCAACGGGACGCCCTGCTTTTCGGCGACGACAAAATACATCGCCATGATCGGCGCCGCGACCGCGTTGATGGTAAGCGAAACGCTGATCTGGTCGAGGGGAATGCCCGCGAAAGCGACTTCCATGTCTGCCAATGTGTCCACCGCCATGCCCACGCGTCCCACCTCCCCTTCCGCCAGCGGATCGCCGGAGTCCAATCCCATTTGAGTCGGGAGGTCGAACGCGACGTTGAGGGCGTTCTGTCCGTTCTCGATCAGGAATTTGAAGCGCTGGTTGGTTTCATGCGGCATTCCAAACCCGGCGTATTGACGCATGGTGAACGGTCGCTGACGATACATGAACGGATGGATGCCGCGCGTGAACGGAAATTCGCCCGGCTTGCCGATATCGCGGTCGGGGTCAATAGCGCCCAAATCTTCCGGTCCGTACACGGGTTTGACCGGGATGCCGGATTCCAAAACCACTTCTCGAATTTTGTCTGCCATTACATGCTCCTGTAAATAATCGCCTCTATACATGTCATGCTTCGCCGCTCCGCGGCTCAGCATCTCTATGCCGTCTTAGAGACCCTTCGGTCGTGGCGCGAGGCGCCACGACCGAAGGGTGACATAATTGATGATCACATTTGTTTTTCCGCGACATTACTTTGGATAAACGCGACGATCTCCTCGAACCGGCTGCTGCTGGGAAACACACCCGCCACGCCGAGAGACTTCAACGCGGGAATATCCTGTTCGGGGATGTTGCCGCCGACGACGACAAGTTTGTCGTCCATGCCAGCCTCGCGGAGTTGGTTCATCAGTTTTTCCGCAATCGGCAAATGCGCGCCCGAAAGGATGGACAAGCCGATGACGTTCACATCCTCCTGCAGCGCGGTCTCGACGATTTTTTCGACGGTTTGGTGCAAGCCGGGATAGATGACCTCGAAGCCCGCGTCGCGCAAGGCGAGCGTCACCAGCCGCGCGCCGCGGTCGTGACCGTCCAGTCCGGGCTTGGCGATCAGAACTCGAATGGGTTTGTGTGGCATTTGTACTTTCCTCAATGAATTACTCAGTAGAGCAAGGTTTACCTTGCCCGAGAATCGCAAAATGAATTTCCCTGGCACTGCCCGCCAGGGCAAGTGTGCGGTACGGCTACGCTCGTTTTGATTCCGGCGCGCCCATCGCCTTCGAGATGACGTTGCGCAACACCTCCGAGGTGCCGCCGCCGTATAAAAGGAAGCGGGCATCGCGATAGTAGCGCTGGGCGTCGTATTCCATCGCGAAGCCATAACTACCGTGGATGCGCGTACATTCATCGGCGATGAAGTTGGCGGTTTCGGTGGAAAAAAGTTTTGCCATCGACGCAAGCTTGACATCCTTGCGCCCCGCGTCGATATCCCGCGCGGCTTGATAGACCAGCGCGCGCGCCGCCTCGAGCCGCGTGCCCATCTCGGCGATCTTGTGCGAGACGGCTTGATAATTCGCAATCGTCTGCCCGGATTGAACCCGTTCGTTGGCATATTTGATGGAGGACTTCAACGCCGCCTCGCCCAGACCCAACGCCAGCGCGCCGGTCATGACGCGGATCTGACACAGGATGTCGCCCAGATTCTTGAAGCCAGTGCCTTGTTTGCCAAGCATGTTCTCGGCGGGGATTTGCACACGCTCCAGAATCAACTCGGAGGTTTCCGACGCGCGCACGCCCATCTTTTCGATCTTGCGTCCCACACGGACTCCCGCGCGTTCCTTCTCGACGAGGAAAAAGTCAATCCCTTTGAAGCCAGCCTCCGGGTCCGTTTTTGCGGCGACGGTGAAGAAATCTGCCACGGTGGCAGAGGTGATCCACATCTTGCGTCCCGTGATCTCCCAGCCGTCATTCGTTTTGACCGCGCGCGTTGTGATGCCGCCGAGGTCGGAGCCGAAGTCCGGTTCGGTCATGGCGATCGTCCCGATCTTCTCGCCTTTCAACGCGGGAATCAGCAGGCGTTGGCGGTGATCGTCCGTGCCGAAGCGGAAGACCAGGTCGGTGCCCATCAGCGTTTGCATGGCGACCGCCGCCCCCAGCGACAGCGAACCGCGCGCGATCTCTTCCATCATCAGGCAATACGTGAGGAAATCCGCGTCCATGCCGCCGACCGACTCGGGATAACGCAATGCAAAATAACCGTTCGCGCCGCACCGTTGGAACAGCGCGCGGGGAAACTCGCCTTTTTCGTCCATCTCCTGCGCGGCAGGGACGACTTCCTTATCCACAAAACTGCGGACGGAGTCGCGGAATAGTTTTTGTTCTTCGGTCAGGAGTATGTCCATGATTTTTCAGTTCGCTAGAAAGTTGTTGCGTTGGTCGAGTAGGCGACGGCGGTCAATGAGTCTTTGCAATCTGACTCGGCTTCCGTCGCCGTATCGAGACCAACGATGTTTTCAAATAACGCCTCTCGCTTGTAACTCGCTTGCATCGCAACCCAACGCGCCGAACACGCTTGCGTTATGTTCGCCCAAGCGCGGAGGGAAACCCATCGTCAACTTTTTTTCTTGCAGGTGTGCCGGGATAACCGCCGGGGGAGAAATGACGATCTCGATTCCCGAACGCGGGTCGCGTGCCTTCACCAGCGAATCCGCGATTAACGGGTCGGCGCAGACCTCCGCGACGCGGTTGATGCTGGAAACAGGCACGCCGATCGTTTTGCACATGGATGTGATCTTCAGCGTGGAAAAATTTTTCATGACGACGTTCAACCGCCGATTCAATTCCTGCGCGTCCGCGAGGCGCCCGGCGTTGTGTTTGTATTTTTCATCGGCGAGCGATTCGAATCCCGCTTGTTGAGTCAACGCCTCCCATTGACGGTCGTTGCCCACCGCCAGATAGACGAACCCGTCCGCTGTGGCATAGACCGACACCGGCGCGAAGAATTGATGTGTGTTCCCGTGGCGCGTCGTCTTCACGTCGAAACTGCGCGCCAACATGACCGGCGAAACCATCCACGAGACGGCAGATTGAAACATCGAAATCTCGAGCCGCGCGCCTTCGCCGGTGACCGCGCGGTGATACAGCGCCTTCATCACCAGACCGTACGCGTGTTCGCCCGCGCCCAAATCCACCATGGGCAAGCCGAAGACCGTTGGGTCGCCATCGGGTTCGCCGGTGAGTTCCATGAAACCGGCGCGCGCTTGCAGGATGGGATCGTACGCCGCTTCGTTGCTTGACGGTCCAAAGCCGGTGATGCCGACCCAGATCAGATCAGGCTTGAGGGCGCTCAAAGTTTGGTAGTCAATCCCCAACTTCCGATAAGAATCGGGTCGTTGATTCGTAGCGAAGATGTCCACCGGCGTTTCTTGAATCAGGCGATGCAGTAACGCCCGCCCTTCTTGATCCAAAAGATTCAACGTGATGGATTCCTTTCCCAAATTATTGGGGAGGAAATACGCGTTCATCCCGGATTCGAAGCCGCCCGCGTCGGGCAAGACCTGCGGACCGACCCAGCGGTTCGGGTCGCCGCGCGGAGGCGCCTCGAGGCGGATGACGCGCAGCCCATCCATTGCAAGTTTCAAGGTCATGAATGGAAGCGTCGTCGCCTGTTCGAGGGATAACACAGTCAAAGAGTCAAAATGATTCATGAAATGAACGGTTCGCCTGCTTTACAAAACAAAATTTTTTTCGGCAAACCGTCCACGAATATTTCACGAATTCACGAATTTACGCCGAGCTATTCGTTTATTCGTGGTCGTAATTCGTGGATGGTTTGGGTATGTGTAACGCCGATTACGCGACGTTTTTTTTCTCCGCAAGATGGATCAGGACGCCGAACGAATCTTTCGGATGCACGAAAGCCTCGCGCCAGACCTTGCCTTCGAACGTGACGCCGGGCGCGTAGGTGTGACGGTAGGCGATGCGCCCGCCGCGCCGCTCCAATTCCGCGATGGCTTCGTCGAGGTCGTCCACTTCATAGGTGATGTGATGCACGCCCGGTCCGCCGTTGTGTTTGAGGAATTTCGCCACCGGGCTGTCATCGCGCGTGGGTTCGAGCAGTTCCATCAGACTCTCGCCAACCTCGAAGGGACGGTAGCGGATGCCCATGTCTTCGATGTTCTCCTCGTCGTGGAACTTCGCGCCGAACCACTCCTCGAAAAATTTCCGCGCGGCTTCCAGGTCCGGCACCGCCAGCGCGACCCGCTCGATACGTTTGATATACGTCACGCGGTCACTCCTTCCGTTTCCAAAATGGTTTTGAGCGCGCGCACGAACGCTTCGTTTTCATCGGGCGCGCCGACGCTCACGCGGAGGGCGTTCTTCATCCCGAACGGCGTCAACTCGCGGACGATGAACCCGCGTTGCAGTAAAAGTTCCGTCAGCCGCGCCGCGCCGAGGGGCGGTTCCACGATCGTCACAAAATTCGCCTGGCTGTGAATGGCGAACAGGTCCAACTCGTCGAAAGCGGATTCAAAGTACGCGCGCCCTGCCAAAACCGTCTGGCGCTGGTTTTGGTTGAACTCGTCATCGTCCATGCTGGCAGACGCGGCGGCGAGGGCGATGTCGCTGGTGTTGAACGGCAACAGCGCGTGACGCACATACCCGGCGATCTCGGCGGGGGCGATCATGTAGCCCACGCGCAGGTTCGCCAGCCCCGAGGCTTTTGAAAAACTACGCAAGACGATCACGTTGCGACCCTCGCGGACGTAACTCAGGCTGTCGGGATAGTTCGCGTCGGCGACGTAGTCGTAATACGATTCGTCCAACAACACGACGACATGCTCGGGGACTTCGCGCATGAAACGCGCCAGATCGTTGTGCGCGATGATCTTGCCGGTGGGGTTGTTCGGCGAACACAGAAAAACGATGCGGGTGTCGTCGTCAATCTGGTTTAAGATTCCGGCGAGATCAAAGTCGAAGGTTGGAGTCAGGCTCACGGTCCGGCATGAACCGCCGTACGCGGCGGTCAGGATGTGATACATCGGGAAGGTCGCCGTCGCCATCACGTTGTTGCCGCCGTCGAAGGTGAACGCCTGCGTCACCATGCGGATCACGTCCGTGGCGCCGTTGCCGACGACAAAATTTTCCTCGCTGAGATCGGGCGCAAGACGCTCCGCCAGTTTGCGGCGCAGGTTCGCATCCGCCACGCCGGGATAACGATGCGCCTGCCCCAGCGTTTCCAACGCGGCTTGCACCGCCAGCGGCGACGGTCCGATCGGGCTTTCGTTCGACGCCAGTTTGACGACCCGCTCCAGCCCGTATTTTTCCTGAATCTCTTCAATGGCTCTGCCCGCCACATAGACCGGGGTATTTTGCAGGTTGGGATTGAATCGAGGTCGCTTCATTTACAAAGTCTCCTTCGCCTTTTCATCCAGCGCCGCCAGCACGCGCTCGGGCGTCATCGGAACTTGAGTCATCCGCACGCCGACCGCGTCGTAGATCGCGTTGGCGATCGCAGCGGCGGTGGGTGTGCCGCCCATCTCGCCGACTCCCTTCGCGCCGAACGGTCCGCCGGGGTCGTCGGTCTCGATGATGAACGTTTCGATAACGGGCATATCCGCCGACGTGAACAAACGATAGTCGAGCAGGTCGGGGTTCAACACTTTGCCATCCTTCACGATCAACTCCTCCGTCAGCGCGTATCCCAGCCCCATTTGCGCGCCGCCTTCGATCTGTCCCTCCACCGCCATCGGGTTGATCGCGTGCCCCACATCGTTCGCGCACGCCAGCCTCAGCACGCGCACTTTGCCCGTTTCGGTGTCCACCTCCACTTCAGCCATCTGCGCGCCGAAGCCATACGCCGCCGAAATATTTCCCTTGTATGTATCCTTATCCACAAGTTTTGTCGGCGGGTCGTACCAACCTTCGCCGAGGATGACTTTTCCGCCCTCTCGAAAATGACGACGCCGCGCGACCTGCTCAATTGGGATGGACTTCCCCGGTTCATCCCGGACGTACACCTGCCCCTCCCTCGTCAGCAGACTCGCCGCCTCGACCTTGAGCGCCTCCGCCGCCGTCTCGAGGATTTGGTTGCGCGCGTCGAGAGCCGCAAGATGCGCGGCATTGCCCGCGATGAACGTCGTCCGGCTGGCATGCACGCCCACATCCCAGGGCTTGATGTCCGTGTCACTGTTCAACACCGTCACATCTTCTATTTTTACGCCCAGCGCCTGCGCGACGATCTGCGCCAGGACCGTCTCAGAGCCTTGACCGATCTCCGTCGAGCCGGTGATCAACGTGACATGCCCAAAGTCGTCCACTTTGACCGTCGCGCCGCAACCGTCACTGCGATAAATGCGCGCCCCGCCGCCTACGTTCAGCGTGGACGCAAACCCGATGCCGCGTTTGATGTGTGAAGGCTTGCCCTGAGCAAAGTCGAAGGGATGACGGACGGCGTTTACATTCGTCCTTCCTTCATCCTTCATCCTTCCTCCTTCATCCTTTCCCTTCGCGCTATCCGCGCTCGCCGCGACCGCTTCCAAACATTCCCTCAACCCGCACGAAGTGATGATCAGTCCCTGCGGCGTTTCGGTGTTGGGGAGGTTCGCGTTGAGGATGCGGAAGTCAACCGGGTCCATCTTCAATTCTTCGGCGAGACGATCCATCATCGTTTCGATGAAAAACGTGGACTGCGGATTGCCGTAGCCGCGCATCGCGCCCGTGATCAAATTGTTGGTGTAAACGCAATCCGCGACGAAGCGCGCGTGCGGGACTTGATACAACGAGGCGGTGGTTTCCATCATCACCAGCGGCGTGACCGTGCCCCACGAGATGTACGCGCCCACGTCCAACATGCACGAAACATCCCTGAACGTCAGCGTCCCATCCGATTTTGCCCCTGCGCGCACGGTCACTTCCGCGGGTTGGCGCGCGGGACCTGCGATAAATTCCTCCTCGCGCGAAAACGCCAGGCGCACGGGCTGTCCCGTTTTGCGCGACATCAACGCCGCGATCGGTTCGTACGGATAAATATCCAGTCCGCGCCCGAACGCGCCGCCCACCGCCGTCTGAATGATGCGGACAGCGCTCCCCGGAATCCCCAACGCCTCCGAGAGGTCGCGCTGTAATAGGAACGGGATCTGAGTCGTGCTCCACAACGTGAGACGGTCGCGGTGATCGAACTGCGCGACAACGACGCTGGTCTCCATGCAGACGTGCGAAACGTACGGGAGCAGATACTTCGCCTCGACCACCACATCCGACTCGCGCTCGCCCTGCGACAGGTCGCCGTGCGAATAGTTGTAACGCTGGAACAAATTCGAGCCGCGTTCGGGGTGAATCAACGGCGCGCCTTCCAGCAACGCTTCACGCGGCGAGAAGACGTTCGGCAGGAGTTCGTAATCCACTTCGATGAGCGCCAATGCCTCCTCGGCAATGTCGGGATCGGTCGCCACCACGCCCGCAATTTCATCGCGCAGACTGCGCGCAATTTCCTTGAACGGGCGGTTATCTTTGCCATAGCCGAATTGATGCGACGGGTTATCTTTGGGCGTCAGCACGCATTTGACGCCGCGCAGTTTTTCGGCGCGGGAGGTGTCCAGCCGTGTGATTTTGGCGTGCGGATAACGCGAGTACAAAATGCGCCCGTGCAACATCCCCGGCAAACGGACATCATGCCCGTAGGTTGTTTTGCCCGCCGCCTTGCTGGGCGCGTCGAGTTTCGGCACGCGTTGACCGATGAGCGTGTTATTCATGCGCCCCTCCCGCCGCGCTCATCACCGCCTCGATGATCTTTGCGTAGCCTGTACAACGGCAGAGATTTCCCGCCAGCCACGCGCGCGCTTCGTCTTCCGTTGGGTTTGGGTTTTCATCTAGCAACGCTTTGATGTTCATCACAAAGCCCGGCGTGCAAAAGCCGCATTGGATGCCGCCCTTCTCGACCAACGCTTTTTGAATCGGGTGGAGTTGCCCCTCTTGCGCGACGCCCTCAACCGTCAAGATCTCCGCGCCGGTCCAATCTGCCGCCAGCATCATGCACGAAGTCATCGGCTGGCCGTCCACGATGACGGTACACGCGCCGCAGTCGCCCGAGTCGCAGCCGCGATGCGCGCCCATGAGTCCGAGTTCGTTACGCAGTGTGTCCAACAGGGTACGCCGCGCATCAATGTAAATTTCGTGCGCGTCACCGTTGACCGTGAGTGTGATGAGCGTTTTCATAGCGTCGCTTCGATGCCTCTGCGGACCAGAACTTCGACCATACGTTTGCGATACCACGCCGCGCCGCGCACGTCGCTGATGGGCGAACAGGATTCGGCGGAAGCCTGCGCGGCTTTTTGGATTCGCTCCACGCTGAGGGTTTGTCCCTCCAAAATTTCTTCGCCGCTTCTTACCCGAAGTGGAGTTGGCGCGACCGCCCCCAACACGATGCGCGCCTGCTGGCACTGGCTCCCCTGTTTGTGAATCCGCACCGCCGCGCCGACGATGGCAATGTCCATGAAGGCGCGCGGCGAATGTTTGAGGTAAACCGTTTTGCCTTGCGGCGGAGGGACGACGATCTCTTTGAGTAATTCGCCGCGCTGTAGGACGGTCTTGCCGGGACCCGTGAAGAAATCGGCGAGGGGCAGGCGTCGCTCGCCGGAGAGGCTGACGATGGCGACTTCCGCGTCCAGGGCGATGAGAGGCGGGGCGAGGTCTGCCGAAGGCGCGGCGTTGCAGAGATTCCCTCCCAGCGTGGCGAGACTGCGAATCTGTTCCGAAGCCATGACTCCAGACGCGAGGGCGAGGACCGGGTAAAGGTCCCGGATTTGAGGCGAGCGGGTTAAATCCCGCAGTGTGGTCAACGCGCCGAGGCGTAATCCCGAATTTGATTCGCATGAAATCCCGCGCAGGTCGGGGATGCGTTTGAGGTTGACGACGGCGCGCGGTTTGGCAAACCCGCCCTTCATCCGCAGTAAAAGGTCGGTGCCGCCCGCGATGACCGCCGCGCTGCCGTTGCGCTCAGCCAATAAGGATAGAGCCTCGGGTAAACTCGAAGGGGTGAAATGTTCGAATGGATTCATGAACGGTTACCGGGAATTTTCCGGGAGAGGTTGGGCGTCTTCGATCTTTTTCTTCCCCGCCTGAAAGCCCGCCGCCAATGCTTTGAGGTTTCCTTCCGCCCTTTTACCGGCAATTTGTTTGATGGTCGCTTGCAGGTCTTCGAGCGGGAGGTTCAATCCGTCGTACGCGCAGACGAACCCAGCCATGACGATGTTCGCAGTTTCTGGCGAACCCAATTCAACAGCGATGGCGCTGGCTGGGAAATGCAACGTGCGGATGTTCAGCCGTTCGAGGTGCGGAAGTAGATCGGGATGTAACTCTTCATTGGAACTGACGAAGACCATGCCGCCGCGCCGCACGAAATCCAAATTTTGCATGGCTTCGTTGGCGTCGAGGGCGATCAGCACATCCGCTGAGCCGCGCTGGATGAGCGGCGCTTCATTGCCGCCGATCTTGAGGTGCGAGATGACCGATCCGCCGCGCTGACTCATGCCGTGCGTTTCGGATACGACGACGGGATAGCCGAGGTTGACGGCGGTCTGCGATAACAGCCGCGTGAGGAAGACGATGCCCTGTCCGCCGATGCCGGTGATGACGATCTTGTGTTCGTGCGCAGCGAGTGAGTTCATTGGTTTTTTCACAATAGCGCAAGATTTATCTTGCGTTTCGGACATCGCAAAATAAATTTTGCGGTACAAGCATCATTCAACCATCTCCGCAAGTTTTGGCACGATGAAGCCTTTGTAGCAGGCGTCAATGCACTGACCACAGTCTATGCAGAGTTTGTAGTCAATGTCCACGCGACTGCCGTCGGCACGCAGGACGAGCGCGGGGCATTCGAAGGCTTCGGTGCAGAAACGGCAACCGTCGCATTCGTCTGTGACGACGACAGGAATTGGATGTTCAAGGATGGGATCGTTGTCGTACAAAACGCACGGTCGGTCGGCGATGATGACCGCCACGCCGCCATCTGCGGCTTGCGTGTGAGCCTGCGCTTCGTTCAAGATCGCGGTGAAATCCTCCTGCTCGTACGGGTCGGTCACTTTGACGTATTCGACTCCGCAAGCGCGGACGAGATCGGGGATGGAAACTTTGCGCGGCGCTTCCGAACCGTCTGCCAGATAATCGTTGGCAGGCGTTGGCTGAAAACCGGTCATCGCAGTGGTGTGGTTGTCGAGGATCAACAAGACAAAGCGCGCGCCGGTGTGAACGGCGTTGATCAACGGCGGAATGCCCGAATGCAGGAAGGTCGAATCGCCGATGGTGGCGATGACGGCGCGGTCGTCGCCGACGAGCCGGTTGGCTTGGAAGAATCCGTTCGCCATGGTGATCGAAGCGCCCATGTCCACGAAGGTATCCACAGCGCGCAGGTTCGTTCCCAGCGTGTAACAGCCGATGTCGCCAGGGTAGATGGCGCGCGGACCGAAATTCTGTTTCATGGCGTAGAACGCGGAACGATGCGAACAGCCCGGGCACAAACGCGGTCGCCGCGCCGGCAGGGACAGTTTTTTGATCGCCGCGCTCAAGTCCGCATCTTCGGGCGAGGGGTTCACTTGAATCCCCACACCAGATAACGATTTGCTCAACACGGAGAACATCACTTCCGGGGTCAATTCGCCGGAGTTGGGCACACTGCCGTCGAGTCGTCCGCGGACGCGTTGTCGATTCGGGATTTGAAGTTCGATGCACGCGTCCGGCTCTTCGAGGACGATCACGGTCGTGAAGCGGGCGGAGAAGGCTTCGATCAAATTTACGGGCAGAGGGTAGGGCATGCCGATCTTCAACATCGGGACACGGACGCCCAGTTCGAGCAGGGCTTGCCGCGCCGTGTGGAACGCGACACCGGAGGCGATGATGCCCACCTCGCCGCCGTGGTCTTGGTTCACGATGTAGTTGTATTTCGAGTTGGCAAACTCGGCGGCAATCTCGATCAATTTTTGATTGAGTTCCGTGTGGAGTTTGTAGCGTAGTTTTGGTGTGGCGGTCCAGTGGGCTGGGTCCTTTTGGAATTTTGGCGAAACAGGCTTCCCGTCGGAAGGAGAAGCGGGAGTGTCGGCGCTGGGGCTAACGGCGTGGCAGAGGCGCGTCGTTGGACGCAGGATGACGGGAATCTTGAAGCGTTCCGAAAGGGCGAACGCGTCGCCGATCATCTCCCGCGCTTCGGCTGGCGTGGACGGGTCGAACACGGGAACTTTGGCGGTGAGCGCCAGCAGGCGCGAATCCTGTTCGGTTTGGGAGGAGTGCGGTCCCGGGTCGTCGGCGGGGATGACGATAAACCCGCCCTTGACGCCGGTGTACGCGGCGCTGAAGAGCGGGTCGGAGGCGACGTTCAAGCCCACCTGTTTCATCGCTACGGCGGCGCGCAGTCCGGTCCACGCGGCGGCGAGCGCGACCTCGAACGCCACCTTTTCATTGACCGACCATTCGGCGTAGAGCTCTTTGTCGAGCGTTTTTTTAAATTTGATGATTCCCGCCAAAATTTCAGAACTCGGCGTGCCGGGGTAGGCGGTCGCCACGCGGCAACCCTGTTCCACAAGCCCCAATGCGATTGCGTCGTTACCGGTTAAGAGTTGAGTACTCATGGGCGTTTCACTCGTCGAAGACAAAGACCGGTTCCTGATATAACCGGATCTTGTTCGATTTCAGCCGCTGGCGGACGTTTTCATCCAGCCATGCGTTCTTTTCCTCCAGCGGCGCAGAATCTTTGAATTTTTCCAACGGAACATTGACCCCCAATGCGCGCCCGGGGATGAGATGCCGGGTCACCCCCATCGGAATTTTGCTCCCGTTGAGGGCGATCTCGACCACATCCGTCGGTGTGTACACGGGAAAGGCGATGACCGCCGAGAAACCGGGATATTCCTTGAGAAGCGGCGGAATGTTGACGCTCGCCGTGCGATGGACCTCCGCTTTCCCCCGATAGACTGAAACCAACTGGCAAAGCAAATCCGCTTTGTTGCAAATATCGCCTTCGCACAAGACCGCGAACTGCGAACCGTTGCGCATGATGATGCACGCCTCGATGTCACGGTCGTTCAAGCGCTGGAGGGCGGTTGTGTCGTCCATCCGTTGCAGGGTGAACTCTTCGATGTCCGCAATATCCGCCAATAATTTATCGGGCGGCAAACCAACGATCACGTGGTTCCAAACGCTGAGGTCGACCGTCTCCCGGTCATACTCCACGATCTGGACGAGGATGTCGCGCAAGCCCATGGACTGGAACGCAGACACGCGCGTCGCCCCGTCCAACACGATGTATTTGGAGCGGAACTCCGTCACGATCGGGGGGTTACGCAGGAACCCGTCGCGCGTGATGGCGTTGGCAATGCGCTCGACCCGATACGGGTCATCCTCCTCGTGCAACAGTAATTTTTCGAGCGGCGCGAAACGCAAGCGAATTTCAGAAGGTTCGAGGGTACGCACGAGACGCCATTCCTCTCAGAGAGTGTTGCTAAGTTTTGAAATTGTCTTGAAAAAAGCCTCAGCCACCGAGAGCACAGAGTTCTCAGAGATTTTTTCTCGGTGTTCTCTGCGACCCTGCGGCTAAGAACAGTCTCTCAGATGGTTTTGTAGCGAAGAATTCATTCCTCCAGCAGTAGCGCTGGAGGAATGAATTGGCAAACTCCGATCTCTAAAGAGCCACTTGCGGCAATTCCTTCATGGATTCGGCGATCTTTTCGGCGGGGTACTCGAAGCGTTGGAGATTGCCTTTCAAGTACTCGTCGTACGCGCCCAGGTCGAAGAGCCCATGCCCGGAAAGATTGAAGGCGACCACTTTCTTGACGCCTTCCTCGCGGCATTTGACCGCCTCATTGATGGCGGCGCGGATGGCGTGCGACGATTCAGGCGCCGGGACGATTCCCTCCGCCTTGGCAAACATCGCCGCGCCTTCAAACGTGTCCAACTGGTCAAGTGCGATCGCCTGGATGTGTCCGCTGTCCACCAATGCGGAAACGTGAGGCGCCATCCCGTGATAGCGCAAGCCGCCGGCGTGAATCCCCTCCGGCACGAAGTTGTGTCCCAGCGTGTGCATCTTGACGATGGGCGCCATCTGCGCGGTATCGCCGTAGTCGAAGGTGTATTTCCCTTTGGTGAGCGTCGGACAGGCAGTCGGCTCAACGGCAACGACTTTGGTCTTCTGCCCTTCCGTCAAGTTCTTGTGCAGGAAGGGGAAGGCAAACCCGGCGAAGTTGCTCCCGCCACCGACGCAACCGATGACCACGTCCGGATATTCGCCCGCCATGTCAAATTGCTTGATGGCTTCCAAGCCGATCACCGTTTGGTGCATGAGCACCGGTCCAAGCACGGAGCCGAGGGAATACTTGTATTTCCCATTGGAGGTTGCCGCCGCTTCCACCGCTTCCGAAATGGCGATTCCCAGCGAGCCGAGGCTATCGGGGTTCTCGGCTAACACTTTCTGCCCATATTGGGTTTTATTCGAAGGGCTGGGGGTGACGGTCGCGCCAAAATTCTCCATGACAATGCGGCGATACGGCTTCTGGTTGTAAGAAATCTTCACCATGTACACATGGCATTCCAAACCGAAGAAGTTGCACGCCATAGACATCGCCGATCCCCACTGACCGGCGCCGGTCTCAGTAGTGAAGCCTTTGACGCCTTCCTCTTTCGCGTAAAACGCCTGCGCGATGGCTGTGTTCGGCTTGTGCGAGCCGACAGGCGAAACTCCTTCATATTTGTAGTAAATGTGGGCTGGCGTGTCGAGCGCCTTCTCCAATCGCCTGGCGCGATAAAGAGGCGACGGACGCCAAAGCCTGTAGATTTCACGAACCGGCTCGGGGATTTCGATCCAGCGATCCATGCTCACGGCTTCCATGATAAATTTCATTGGAAACAGGACTGCTAGAAAATCAGGCGTCACCGGCTCCTGAGTGCCGGGATGCAAAACCGCGTTCCACGCGGTCTTGGCGGGGTCAACCGGCATGTCCGGATTGATGTTGTACCAAGCCTTTGGCATATCGGCTTCGGTTAGTACATATTTATATTGATCGCTCATGGCTGCTCCTCACTTTGTTGAATTTGAATGAAACGTAAGTGGTTTTTCTCGGTTCATTTATCATCCATAACGCTTCTCCTGTCTGCTTTCAAGAGGCATTTTCAACAACCACGTTGCGGTAAGGTTTGGGTAATGGGCAAAGAATTCGATCGAGCATCCAGCGGCGAGCGGCTGGACACGAGCGAAACGCGACTTCAGAGAATCACGCTGTTCTTGCCCTGACTGGCAAACAACAATCTGCCCGACTCCAAAATGAAGCCTGTAATTTATTAAAATTATGGATAAGCAATCTGGATATTGACGGTTGACTCAAAACGCTTCTCGCCGCGCGGACGGTTGCTTCTGAAATGGGAACTTGTATCCCTGCCTTGCCCCAACGTTTGGCCCATGGAAAATCAGTGCGTCCAGCCAATTCCCTATATTTCGCGATGACACCTTGCACTGATTGATCCCGCCGCTTATCGCACGAACATAAAGCCATGCAGAACCTCCCGAAGCGACCAAATTTCATCGTCTCAAAAATATGTCTCACTTTTGTTTCAGTCCGTTATTGAAGTGAGATATGTTGAGTATAATGTATTCTTAGGATTTGTCAACTTAAAGTTCAATACAGATTCATCAACTCGAAGTTGGCGCGCCGCACAAAATTCGATGTCAGCGCTTCAGTTCCATCTGCGCGTACTTCTCTCCAGTGCGACGGCTCACAAAGATTAATAAACCCGCCCGCTTGCCCCATTCCGGATGTTATAATGGAAAAAACTCTCTTACGATGATCCAGCGACTTCAGACTCGGTTTGTTGTTCTTTTTGTCGCCTTTGCATCACTTGTGGCGATCTCTGTCGGTATTACATATTGGGGATTACAGACTCAGCAACAGGACGCGTTGGTGATCAATCTGGCAGGGCGTCAGCGCATGTTGGTTCAGCAGATGACGCGGCTGGCGCTTCAAGCGCAAAATGGGGATGAAACCGCGCTTGTTCCATTACAAGAATCGGAGATAATTTTCAACAGGACTTTATCCGCTTTACGCGAGGGAGGCGACGCGCCGTATCTGGCAGACAGCGTAGTTACCCTTCCAGCCACGCGGGATGCGCAGACTCTTGCCGCGCTTAGCGAGTTGAACACCGCTTGGACTCAATATCGCTCCACATTGGACGCGGCGGTTTCTTCCGCAACCGATTCCGCTTCGTTGCAATCTACTCTTGAAGCGCAATCCAGCAACCTGATGCAAAAGGCGGATGCAGTGGTACATCTATATGAGGCGACGGCGACCGCTAAGGTAAATCGCCTGCGGGCTATTCAAGTTATATTTTTGGCTTGCGCCTTGGGATTGTTAGCCGTCGGCGCGTGGATTACGCGTCACGCGCTGCTGAAACCGCTCCACGAGTTGGGGATGGCGGCAAAACGTTTGGGCGAGAACGATCTCGCTACGGCGGTGCAGGTCGAAGGTCCAGAGGAGATGCGGGCATTGTCGCAAGCGTTCGACGAGATGCGCGTCCGTCTCCGCGCGGCGCAGAACGAACTCATCCAATGGAATGTGACGCTCGAGCAGCGCGTCGCTCAACGCACGCAGGAACTCGAAACGCTCAACGAGGTCAGCCGTGAAATTTCTTCGCGCCTCGATGTCCAACAAGTGTTGAACTCGGTCACTGAAAAAGCGCGGGCTTTGCTCGGCGGCGAAGTGGCGTCTCTGTGCCTCGTGGACAACAACCAGCATTGGCTGAAACTTCAAGCGTTGAGCGGACCGCAACGCGCAATCGTTGGAGATACCATGCCCGTTCACGCGGATTTCACCGACGCTGTATTGGAAAGCGATCAGGCAATGATCTGCGGTATAGGCAACTGCCGCGGCGGATGCCGTATGTTATCTGAGGAGTATCGCGCCAGCCATCTCGCCGCGCCGTTGCGGGTTGGCAACCGCATCATCGGCGCGTTGTGCGTGGGAAGCCCGGCGCAAAATCAATTTGTCAGCGAGTCGGCAGACATGCTGACCAAACTGGCAAACGTCGCCGCGATCGCGCTGGAAAACGCACGCCTCTTCGCGCAAGCCGAACGCATGGCAACCTTCGAAGAACGTCGCCGCGTGGCGGCGGAAATGCACGACGGGCTTGGTCAAACGCTCAGTTATCTTGGCTTGATGACCGACCAAGTGGTGGACTTCCTTGCCAATGGCGAGAAGGGCGCCGCACTGGAGCGTTTGAAAAAGACGCGTGAAACGATCGGCAAAGCCACCAGCGATGTGCGCCGCGCTATCAACAGCCTGATGGAAGAGATGGATGTAGACAGGGATCTATGGACGCGCCTGCGCAACACATCGGAAGAAATCGCTTCACAACATGACTTGGAGTTGGTCTGCCATTTGGACGCCGACTCGCAGCCTGAGTGTTCTCCGCAGACCGCTGAGCAGGTACACACCATCGTCCGCGAAGCGCTGGTCAACACCGCGCATCATGCGAACGCAACGCGAGTGAGCGTGAAAGCCGGCGGCAGTAACGGAAATTATTTTGTGACCGTCGAAGACGACGGGCAAGGATTCGATCTGTCTCAACCGGCGCCGGGCGGACATTTCGGGTTGCAGATCATGCAGGCGCGCGCAAAGCACATCGGCGGGGAGGTCAGCCTCCAGTCTGAGCCGGGAAGCGGAACTCGCGTCACATTGACGTGGCAGGCCCAGGAGGCGAACTAACAAAATGGAACGAGCCCGTATTTTGCTAGCAGATGATCACGCCCTCTTCCGCGAGGGCTTAGCGGGCATCATCGGCTCCCAAGCCGATATGCAAGTAATCGGTGAAGCCAACGATGGCTTGGAAGCCTTCGTCAAAGCGCAGGAATTGAAGCCTGATTTAATTTTGATGGATGTGCAAATGCCTAGCATGAATGGGCTGGAAGCGACACGCCAAATCAAGCAAGTTCTGCCAGAGACGATCATCGTGATGCTGACGATCCGCTCGGACGACGACATGCTCTATGAAGCGTTGAAAAATGGGGCGCAGGGATATTTGCTGAAAGATATTCAGTCGCAATATATGTTGGAGATGTTGCGCGGGGCGCTGCGAGGCGAAGCCGCCATATCTCCGAATCTGGCGGGACGCGTCCTTGCGGAGTTTCGACGGTTGAGCCAAGGCGTGATCTCTGAGAAGGACGATGACAACGGCTTGACGGAACGTGAACAACAAGTCTTATTGCAAGCATCCAAAGGCGCGACGGACAAGGAAATCGCGGCTTCGTTGAATATCAGCCTAAACACGGTCAAGACTCATATTCGCAATATTCTGTCGAAACTTCACGTCCGCACGAGACGCGAGGCAACGAAGACGGCGAAGGCGAAGGGGATGTTGTAACTCGTCTTCCACGAATTTAATCCGGAAAGAATAACACGATATTTCAATGCCATGACATCCTTTAGGGTTATTTTCAAATCGTCGCTCAAATCTATACTCATTTGACCCCTTCAGGGTTGCTGTTGAGTAGAGCGAATTTAAAGAACTAATTCTTTTCAAAAAAAGAGTGATTTTAAAATCACTCTTTTTTCATTCCAAAGGCGGGATGAGGGAGGATGGGATTACGCGGCTAATTCCAGTATCCTAGCGGCATATGTTGAGCGAATCGGATATCCGTATGACAAAACCGCGCGTTCTGTTGATCTGTTCCCAATACCTCTTTGGCGAAAGCATGGAGAGGATTCTGCGCGCGGAAACGACAATCGAAATGGTCGGTCCGTGGAGTTTGAGCCAGCAAGACCTGCCTCAACGCCTGTTGGAAGCGCAACCCTCTGTGGTTGTCATCGCCGACGAGAACATGCAGAGCAAGGCGGCGGCTGAGTTGACGAAAACTATTATCGAGCAATTCCCAGATCTTTCGGTGATCCGCACCGGTTTGAGCGAGAACACGCTTCGGGTTGTCTCGACGCATACTTTTCCTGCGCGAGGAGATAACCTGCTTGAAATGATCCGTGGCTGCGTCAGCCCGACGCGAGCAAACGGAGCCGATCTTTCATAATCAGGAGTTCATAAACCCATGTTTCGTAGAAATTCAAAAACGAGGCAACTATTTCGCTTGTTCACTCTGATTTTTGCATTCTTGTTTTCAAGTTGCGCTCCCGGGACTGGAATAAATCCCGCTCAGCCGGTTTCGGCAGATGCAATCACCAAAGGAAACATCGAACACGGGCGGGATTTGTTTATGGGCTATGCTCATTTTGAGAATCAAGGTCCGCCGTGTATGGGCTGTCATAACGTAGGCAACAATGGGATTCTGGGCGGCGGCGCTTTAGGACCCGACCTGACCAATGTGTCCGATGAAATAACTCAAACCAGCATGGTTTCGATCCTTTCAAATTTCGGATCGGAAACCTCGCCCATCATGGAGCCAATCTATACCGCGCATCCGCTGACAGTCAGCGAACAAGCAGACTTAATCGCTTTTATGAATGCTTCCGCCGGGGAGCCTGAGAAGGATAAAGAACTATTGGTGCTTGTCATCAGCATCCTCGCCACCGTCGGCGCGGCGATCGTACTGGGGTTTGTATACCGCAACCGCCTGCGAAGGATTCGCAAGACGATGGTGGAAGAAGCGCAAAAGGAGTTGTCATGAATTGGATCGAAGAGATTTCAAACCCGCAAGCCCGTCAGTGGGAGGAGTTCTACCGCAATCGCTGGCAACACGACCGCGTGGTGCGAAGCACGCATGGCGTGAACTGCACAGGCAGTTGCTCGTGGATGATCTACGTCAAAGACGGCATCGTCACCTGGGAATTGCAGGCGTTGGATTATCCCGTCTTCAACGCCAACATCCCGCCGTATGAGCCGCGCGGCTGCCAGCGTGGGATTTCGTTCTCGTGGTATCAGTACAGCCCAATCCGCTTGAAATATCCGTACATGCGCGGCGTGTTGATGGACATGTACCGCAAAGCCAAAGAGACGCACAACGATCCCGTCGAAGCGTGGACAGCCGTCATCGAGGATGAAGCGGCGCGCAAGACCTTCCATCAGGCGCGCGGCAAAGGCGGCTTCCGCCGCGTAACGTGGGATGAGACGCTGGAGATCATCGCCGCGTCCACCATCTACACCATCAAAAAATACGGACCCGATCGCATCGTCGGCTTTTCGCCGATTCCCGCCATGTCCATGTTGAGTTATGCGGCTGGGAGTCGACTCATGCAAATGCTAGGCGGCGTGAGCATGAGCTTTTACGATTGGTACAGCGACCTGCCGCCTGCCAGTCCCGAAGTGTGGGGCGAGCAGACCGACGTCGCCGAGAGCGCCGATTGGTACAACTCCAAATTCATCGCCGCGGTCGGATCGAACTTGAGCATGACGCGCACGCCCGATGTGCATTTCGCCGCCGAAGCGCGTCACAACGGGACCAAGTTGGTGGTCTTCGCGCCAGATTTCAATCAGGTTGCCAAGTATGCCGATTGGTGGGTTCCCGTCAACGCGGGACAGGATGGCGCGTTCTGGATGGCGGTCAATCACGTCATCATGCAGGAGTTCCACTATCAGAACCCAACTCCCTACTTTTTAGATTATCTGCGTCAATATTCCGACGCGCCGTTCTTGGTGGAACTCAACAACGTGGATGGCAAACATGTGCCAGGGCGCATGATTCGCGCCGCGCAAGTGGAGCGCACCAAAGACGTGGAAAACGGCGAATGGAAATTTTTAGTGTGGGACGAGATCAGTAACGCGGCGCGTATGCCGCAAGGCAGTCTCGGATTCCGCTGGCAGGAGAAGAAAGGTCAATGGAATCTGGAGCCGAAAGACGGTCTGGATGGAAGCGAGATTCGTCCGCAATTAACTTTCTTCGGCGATTCAACCGAACAGTTATCCGTATCCTTTGCGGAGTTCGGCGAGGGCAAATCGTTCCAGCGCAACATCCCTGTGCGTTATATCGAAACCGCGAACGGCAAAGTTGCCGTGGCGACCATCTACGATCTGTTGATGGCGCAATACGGCGTGGGGCGCGGACTCGAGGGCGACTACCCCGCCAGTTATGACGATGAAAATTTTTCGTACACGCCCGCCTGGCAGGAACGCTACACAGGCATCGACCGCCAGACCGTCATTCAATTTGCGCGCGAGTGGGCAACCACCGCGCTCAAGACCGAGGGCAAATGCACGGTCATCATCGGCGCGGGCGTCAATCACTGGTATCACAACAACCTCATCTATCGCGCCTGCATCAGCGCCCTCGTGTTGACGGGCTGCGTGGGTCGCAACGGCGGCGGATTGAATCATTATGTCGGTCAGGAAAAACTGGCTCCGATGGCGCCATGGGCTTCGATCGCTTTTGCATTGGATTGGCAGAAGCCGCCGCGCCAAATGAACTCGCCTTCCTTCCATTATGTGAACAGCGATCAATGGAGATACGAACGCCTCTTTACGGAACCTCAACCTGTCTCGCGACCTGAGACCGAATCTCACCGCGACATGGCGCAAGAACACACGCTCGACGCGCAGATCCGCGCGGTGCGGATGGGCTGGCTGCCGTCGTATCCGCAGTTCAACGTCAGCTCGCTGGAGATCGTCAAAAAAGCGGAGCAGGCTGGGGCGAAGTCGGATGCGGAGATCAAGCAGTGGGTGGTTGAGCAGTTAAAGTACGGCAAACTTAAGTTTGCTGTACAAGACCCAGATGCTCCCGAAAACTGGCCCCGCTTGTGGTTCATCTGGCGCGGTAATGCGCTCAACGCCAGCGCCAAAGGACAGGAATATTTCTTCAAGCATTATCTCGGCACGCACAATCAAGTCATTTCAGAGGAAACGGACAAGAGTCAGTTCAAAGAAGTGACGTATCGAGATGAAGCGCCCGAAGGCAAGTTCGATCTGATCGTGGACGTCAACTTCCGCATGGATACCTCGGCGTTGTATTCGGATATTGTCCTGCCGACCGCGAGTTGGTATGAGAAGGACGATTTGAATACCACCGACATGCACTCGTTTATCCATCCGCTTTCTGCCGCGGTGCCGCCCTCGTGGGAATCAAAAACCGACTGGGATATTTTCAAGATCATCGCGGGCAGAATCAGCGAACTGGCGAAGACACACCTGCCCGAACCCGTGCGCGACCTGGTCGCGATGCCGCTTCAACATGACACGCCCGCCGAGATGGCGCAGCCGCACATCCGCGATTGGGCAAAAGGCGAGTGCGAACCCATCCCTGGCGTGACCATGCCGAACTTCGTCGTGACCGAGCGTGATTACGTCAACTTGAGCAAGCGTTTCATTTCGCTTGGACCCAAACTGCAAAAAGAAGGACTCGCTATTCACGGCATCCATTGGGACGCGGAAGATTTGTATCAGGAATTGCTGGATAGCAAACCGACAACGACATGGGATGAGAAAACCTATCCTTCCATTGAAGTGGCGCGCGACGCGGCGAATGTCATTTTGCATCTCGCTCCCGAAACGAACGGCGAGGTGGCATACCGCGCCTTCCAAGCCGAAGAAGAACGCATGGGACTCAAACTGACCGACCTTGCCGAAGATACCCGCGCCTCACGCGTGACCTTCAACGACCTGACGCAACAACCGCGCCGCCTGCTCAACAGCCCCATTTGGAGCGGCATCGTCAGCGACGGACGACCGTATTCGGCATACTGCCTGAACGTGGAGCGACTCGTCCCCTGGCGCACGTTGACGGGCAGGCAACACTTCTATCTCGACCATGAAGGCTACCTCGCGCACGGCGAGCACCTCCCCACGTACAAACCGCGCCCAGACGTGCAAGCGTTCGGCGATTTAGATAAGAGTCACATAGAAGGCAAGACGGTCCAATTGAATTACCTCACGCCGCACGCCAAGTGGCACATCCACTCGAATTACTTCGACAACGACCGTATGCTCACCCTCTCGCGCGGACTCGAACCACTCTGGATCAGCGAACAAGACGCGAAAGAGATCGGCATTGTGGATAACGATTGGGTGGAGGCGTACAACGATCACGGCGTGACCGTCACCCGTGCCATCGTCAGCGCACGCATCCCGCCTGGGATCTGCATCATCTATCACGCTCCCGAACGAACCGTGAGCGTGCCAAAATCTCCGATGCGCGGCAACAAACGCGCCGGCGGACACAACAGCCCCACGCGCATCCACCTCAAACCTTCGCTCATGGTCGGCGGTTACGGACAGTTCACCTACGGTTTCAATTACTGGGGTCCGACAGGCGTCAACCGCGACACGTTTTTATTAGTGCGCAAGTTGCCTGGTAAGCCTGAGTTCTAACCTCAAACCTGACAGGTTTTACAAGGTGTTTACCCCATTGAATAGATTGCGATGAAAAGGTACAAAATTTGTAAGATGACTTCGGAAACCTGTCAAGTTTTCAGAAAAGGATAAACATTATGAAAGTACGCTCACAAGTTTCGATGGTTTTTCATCTCGATAAATGCATCGGTTGTCATACGTGCAGTATCGCCTGTAAAAATATTTGGACCGACCGGCCAGGCGCGGAGTATATGTGGTGGAACAACGTGGAGACGAAGCCTGGCGTCGGCTTCCCGACTCAATGGGAAGATCAGGAAAAATATCATGGCGGCTGGGAACTCAACGACAAGCCGAGAAATCCTGAACTCAAATTGAAACTGCAAAACCGTTTACAAACTTTCGCCAACCTGTTCTCCAATCCCGCCATGCCCACCATGGATGATTATTACGAACCGTGGACATATAACTATAACGACCTATTCAATTCTCCGCTCGGACCCGACCAGCCAACCGCGCGCCCCATCTCGCGCGTGGACGGTCAACCCATGGAGATCGAATCAGGTCCCAACTGGGACGACGATCTTGGCGGCTCCAATATTTACGCGGCGAATGATCCGTTACTTGCCAACATGACTCCTGAAGAGAAGCAACGCCTCTTTTCCATCGAGCAGCTTTTTTACTTCTACATGCCGCGTATTTGCAATCACTGTCTCAATGCGGCTTGCGGCGCGGCGTGTCCATCGGGCGCAATTTACAAACGCGCCGAAGACGGCGTGGTGTTGATCAATCAAGACAAGTGCCGCGCTTGGCGTATGTGCGTTTCGGCTTGCCCGTACAAGAAAACTTATTACAACTGGTCAACGGGCAAATCGGAAAAATGTATCCTGTGCTATCCACGCCTCGAAACGGGACAAGCCCCCGCTTGCTTCCACTCGTGCGTTGGGCGCATCCGTTATCTCGGCGTTTTGCTGTATGACGCCGATCAGATTCCCGACGCGCTCAAAGTGCCAGATGAACAACTCGTCGAGCGCCAGCGGGAGATGATCCTCGATCCCTTCGACCCCGAAGTTGTCGCGGCTGCGAAAGAAAGCGGCGTCCCTGACGGCGTCATCACCGCCGCGCAAAACTCGCCCGTCTATCGTTATGTGAAGGAATGGGAATTGGCTCTGCCCCTGCACGCGGAATATCGCACATTGCCGATGTTGTTCTATGTGCCGCCACTTCTCCCTGTCCTTAATGCGACTCAGCCCAGCGGAACACAACGCGTGGAAACCGATTTGTTCAGTTCATTGGAAAATGCGCGCGTGCCGGTCCGTTACATGTCACGCACGCTAGCCGCTGGCAACGACGAACTCGTCATCAAGTCCTATCAAAAAATGATCGCTGTCCGCATCTACAAACGCGCTGAAACCGTTGGCGATGTGACCGCTGAAGACGCCGCCGCCGCCCTCGCCAAAGCAAACATGACCGCCGAAGAAGCGGAAGCTATCTACAAGTTGACCTCCATCCCAACGTATCAAGAACGCTTTGTCATCCCGCCCTACAGCCGCGAAGGCGATATCGAAGAGGTGTACGATCCGCAACAACGCAAAGCCGAGACGGGTTTCGGAAAACGCCAGGGTCCGCAGAGAGGTTTGTAACTATGTCCAAAGATTCAACTTCCATCTTGTTGAGTTTGTTCGCTGACCTGTTGGAATATCCATCTGCGCAAACAAAAGAGCAGGCTTGCGAATGTTTGGAACAACTTCAATCCATTCACCCTGAAGCCGCTGACTTGATGGAAAGATTCACTCGCGCCTTCGATCAACTCTCCCTCGACCGAATGCAGGAACTGTTCACCGCCACTTTTGATATGCAACCCGTTTGCTATCCGTATGTCGGTTTTCACTTATACGGTGAGAGTTATAAGCGCGGCGCGTTCATGGCGCAACTCAACGAAGCCTATCGCGGATTCGATTACTCCGCCGAGCAGGAACTGCCAGACAATTTGTCAGTGATATTGCGTTTCGTCGGGTTGGACGCGACCAACCGTCAGAGTGAATTTTGTGAAGCGTTGCTAAAAGATGGAGTCCAGCCTGCGTTGGAAAAAATGCTCAAGGTGTTCGGGGAAGAGTCGCAGAATCCGTACTTCGGGCTTTTATCAGCGCTTGAACTGTTCCTCGTTCACATGTTTGAAAAGGAGTTGACCCATGCTTGAGATCATGCTCTTCGTCGTATTTCCATACGTGGCGCTTGCCGTCGGAATCGTCGGGACGATCTATCGTTACTTGACCAATCAATATTCCTTCACCACATTGTCTTCGCAGTTTCTTGAAAACGAACTTCAGTTTTGGGGTTCCACGCTCTGGCACTATGGCATCCTGCCAACCACGTTCATTCATCTGGCAGGTTTTACCGTCCCTAGGGTCATGCACGCTCTTCACAGTACACCTGAGACTCTGTATCTCTCCGAAATAGCGGGGAAGATCTTAGGCATCATGTCGCTGGTCGGAGCGGGAATTTTGATCATTCGCCGGCTATCTTTTTCAAAAATCCGCGCCGTAACCTCACCTGTGGACTGGGTTATATTGTTTCTGTTATTTGCGCAGGTGTTCTTTGGGCTTGTCCTCGCCTTTGCGTACCGCTGGGGCGCTGTATGGTTCATTCACACCGCGACACCGTGGATGGTATCGCTGGCTGTGTTCCAACCTGCGCCGCAATTTGTCACAGCCTTACCGTTAGCGCATAAAGTCCATTTTCTCACCGGCTTCCTATTGTTTGCGCTCATGCCGTTCAGCAGGTTAGTGCATATCGCGACCTTCCCATTCTCGTACGCGTGGCGGCGTTTCCAATTGGTGATCTGGACTCGGCGAAAAGTTGCATAAGGATTATTTGAACCGCAAAGCCCGTGAAGAACACAAAGGAAACCATTTTATTTCTTAGCGAACTTTGCGCCCTTCGCGGTTAATAGCCTCGCGATGGCTTTTCAGGCGCTTTCATAGGAGAACCTCCATGTGGGAAAAAGTACAAAACGGCATTCGCGACCTTCCACCCGCCTATTTTGCATTGGTCATGGCGACCGGCATTGTCTCCATTGCGGCAAAACTGGAAGATCTGCCGCAGATTGCATGGACGCTGTTCATCGCCAACGTTGCGTTCTACGCGGTTTTATGGGCTCTGACCCTCGCCCGCCTCTTTCGCAACTTTCCGAGAGTGATCGCAGACCTAACCAGTCACGAGCGCGGACATGGATTCTTCACAATGGTCGCGGGGACTTCCGTGTTGGGCAGGCAGTTCCACACCATCGCGGATCATCCCGATATTGCCGCGATTCTCTGGTTAGTGAGTCTTGGTCTATGGTGCGTTCTGATGTACACCTTCATCACAGCCGTCACCGTGCGCGAGACCAAGCCGTCCTTTGAAAACGGATTGAGCGGCGGCTGGCTTTTGCTGGTGGTCTCCACTCAATCTATTTCTGTGACGGGAGCAAGCCTTGTGGATTATTTTGGGGCATGGGCTGAAACGCTTCTTTTCCTGACCTTATCCATGTTCCTGCTTGGATTCATGCTCTACATCCTCGTCATTTGCCTGATCTTTTATCGCTTCACCTTCTACAAATTCCTACCCGAAGAATTATCCCCACCCTATTGGATCAACATGGGCGCGATGGCGATCACCACGCTGGCAGGTTCTATCCTAATCCTGGATGCGAATCGATGGAAAATCGTCGCCGATACACTGCCCTTCCTCAAAGGCATTACCCTGCTCTTTTGGGCGACCGCTACTTGGTGGATTCCACTACTCATCATTCTCGGCTTTTGGAGGCACGGTTACAAACGCTTTCCCATTAAATACGATCCCGCTTATTGGGGTTTGGTCTTTCCCCTCGGCATGTACACTGTTTGCACTTTTCAACTTGCCAAAGCGCTCGAACTTGATTTTCTGTTCATCGTCCCGCAATATTTTATCTACGTCGCGCTCTTTGCATGGACAGTGACCGTCATTGGGTTGATACGCCGTTTATTGTCGGCTTTCTTGAAGACAGAAAAGCGGTAGATCGCAGGTTTCACTTTCAGGGAAAAGTATAGATTTGCCTCCCGAAGGCAGGTAAACGAATCCTAGAATCATAGATTTGCTGAAAAAATAAAAGGATTGGAGGAAGTTATCTCTAGCCCGAACGCATTGCTCGTTGGGGCGTTTTTTTTGAGGAGGCGTTGAAGTGAAAACAAACGGCTTTATGCCGCTCCATGCGGCTTGATGCGCCGCCACGAGCCGAAGATAAACAAAACCCACGCGATGACTTCCATGATGCGCCCGGTGATGAGCGCCACAGGAAACCAAAACTGAAACGCGGCGAACAATATCCCAACGTTGAGGAAGACGAAAGAAAACCAGACCAGTCTCTCCGGTCCGCGTGATTCGCCGCGGCTAAAGCGCGGAATGATCCAAAACGCGACGCCCATCGCCAGTTGAATCAGCCAACCGACTAAAAGAAATTCGGTGTGAAGCGGAAAGAGATTCCAAATAGGCGCGTAGAAAGGGATTCCCTTTTCAGCAAGGATCAATGCGCCGAAGAAAAGCCCTAGCGTCAAATAAATAAAAGAAGCGCGCACCAGCCAGACACTTAATCGCGGCATCTGATTACCTTACACTTTCAAAATCGGGGCGCTGATGAACGCAGAAAACGCCGATCTTCTTCTTTTTTTATCAGCGGAATTAGCGTTTTTCAGAGTCCAAAAAGGATTTTGCAAGATGGGCAGTCGCGGCATTTATCTTTCCTTGACGCGCCCCCAACTATTGATCACAAACAATAAGCCCGATGCGAATTGAAGGATCGCAGAAAGGACAAGCATCCACGCGCTGAATGTGTTGGCGCGTGTCGCTTGCATCGGCTCGGCAATCCCCCGCACGAGTAGACCGAGGTTGAGCAGCACGTACGTCCACCAGCCGAGCGTTTCGTTGCCGCGCGGCTTCTCTGTGGAATATTTTGGAAACATCCAAAAGATCACGCCGAAGATGAGTTGCGTGAGCCAGCCAAAAACTAATAGATGAATATAAACGGGAAAGAATCCGTTGGTTACGCCAAACGCTAAAAGAATGCCAAGCGTTAACGCAAGCGCAAGACAAATCATCCCTGTTTTGATAAACACGCGTGTAAGCAACGGCATGTTATTTACCCGCGATGCTTTTGCGAACGGAATATATCGTCATGCCCATAAAAAATAAAATAGCGACTTCATTTAGCAATCCTCCCCACATGCGTAGGTTGTGTTGATTTACATAATCGGCGATCACGCGCAGCGCCAAGGAAGCGTGAAGCAAAATCAGTTGGACATAAAATGCGGGTTGGAAATTAATTGGCACACCCAAAACAGCGGGGAAGATGATAGGCGCGTGACCAAAGATCATCGAGATGACGAAGCCGATAAATACGACGTGCAGAACCGCGTCGTATCTCGGACCTGCGGCCTGCGCGCCAAAGATCAGGTTTAGTCCGCCGCCGACGCCGAGCCACACAAACCCGAGCGCGAGACACCAGGCAATATAGCGCGTGAGCGGAAGCGCGTGATTCAAATTACGCCACGCAATATCGTTGCGAAGAGACCAAAGCGAAATAAAAACCAAAGCAACGCCAACGGCTCGTGTCCCAAATTGGATATTGAACAGGGAAGTAAATGTGCCGATCAAGAAGATCAAGACGATGATTCCAAACAGGGTCTGTTGCCGACGCGATAGATGCAAGACACGGCTTAGTTCTAACCGCTCGCCGGTGATGGTCAAAACTAAAAATGCCTGCCAGAAAAAAACGATTTGAAAAATTTGCCAGCCGAACAGCCAAAGGATATTGCCGATAAACCAAATGACCATGCCAAATAACATGGTGAAGGTATGCAGCGCTGGTTCGCGGCGCGTCATCACGGACAAGATTCCAATTCCGCCGAGGCTGGCGAGAGCGAGGAGAACCGGTCCAAGAGGCAAAGACGGAATCAAGAGGGTGAGTAAGCCTCCCAGTCCCGCGAGAAGCGGAGGGAGGTACATCCACTTTTGTTTGATGGCAACGGCGCGTTCGAGCGTGATGAGAGTCCCTAAGAATCCGGAAACCATCAACGGACCATGTGCGAGCGCGAGAGTCGGTGTGAGCGCGGGCAACTGCCAGCCGAGGCGCATCAATCCTGCCCAGAGTGCGAAGAGCAAGGCAAGAATCGAGAGAAATAAAAATGGAATTGGAAAACGATTGGGTTTCATATCGTCATTGTACTGCAAGAGGCAGATCATAGAACAAATTAAGAACTAATTCTCCTGAAAAGAGTCCGGAAATTGCTAAATCATTCTTTTTTCACTCGCAATGGAGTAGAGAGAGGGATTTGAAATTCGGACATTTTTCGGTAACTTTGACGGTGAATTGCTCCACATGGAACTCAGGTTATGTCATTAGCCCATCGCGTCGTATTAATTTGCTCCAACCGTCTCTTTGGCGAGAGCATGGAGAGGGTGTTGCGTGGCGCAAAGGACTTGGAGTTGATCGGTCCCTGGGATTTGAACGAAGACATTTGTGCCCGCATCATGGAAGTGCAACCGAACGTGGTTGTGGTCGCGGATGAGGATGCCCGAGGCGAAGAAAGCGCCCGCCTGACAACCACAATCATCGAGCAATATCCCGAACTGCCTGTGATCCGCACGAATCTTTCTGAAAATGTGGCACGCGTATTCTCGACTCACCTGTTACCCGCACGCGGCGCCGACCTACTCGAAACCATCCGCAAGTTACCCGTCGCATCCGAGGCGGGCAGTATATCCAACGAGAGGAGAGTCAAAAAATGACCGAACACGGAAAGCCGTCCTCGCATCCAAGATTTTTTTCGTTTCTGCTGGCGTTGGGCATCGCGTTGATTTTCGTGGCAACACTGTTCAGTGTTGCATTTGCCAAACCCTCCGCGCAAATAGACGGTGAGGCGCTGTTTACAGCGAAGGGCTGTAATGCCTGTCATACGATCGGCGGCGGCAAGTTGGTGGGACCCGACTTGCAAGGCGTGACCGAACTCCGCACGAACGAATGGCTGACCAAATGGCTGACCGCGCCTGACCAAATGTTGCAAACTGACCCGGACGCCAAAGCCTTGCTAGCAGAATACAACAACGTTCCCATGCCCAACCTGGGATTGACGCCCGAAGAAGTGGCGGCATTGATCGCGTATCTGGGCGGCGGCAAGACAACGGGCGGCGCGACAACGGAACTGCCTGCGGGGGACGCGACGAGCGGCAAAGCATATTTCGTGGGCGACAAACGATTTGAAAATGGCGGTCCACATTGCATTTCGTGTCACAGCGTGGCGGGAATCGGTTCTCTCGGCGGCGGCAATTTGGGTCCCGATTTGACGACCAGCGGCTTCGTTCAATCGGATGTGGCGTTCGCCTCGTTCATGGGCGCGCCGTCCACGCAGACGATGGGCGCGATCTGGGCGAACACCCCGCTGACCCCGCAGGAGCAAGCCGACCTGTACGCGTTTTTGAGCAGAGCCGCAGTGACCAAGCGCGAACCGAGCGCGTTACTGCAAATTGCCCTGCTAGCCATTGCAGGCGCGGCGGCGTTGATCGCATTGGCTCAGGTCTATTGGGGCAAGCGTTTGAGAGGCGTGCGAAAGCCGATGATCGAGCAGACGCTGGCGGCGAGGAAGAAATAATATTTCTATCGTCATTGCGAGCAAAGCGAAGCAATCTCCTTCATAAAGATAGAGATTGCTTCGGCGGAAGAACACCGCCTCGCAATGACAGAGGCACACACACGGAGGCATCGAACATGAGTTGGATTCAGGATTTGATCAACCCGCAAGCCCGTCAGTGGGAGGATTTCTATCGCAACCGCTGGCAACACGACAACATCATCCGCAGTACGCACGGGGTCAACTGCACAGGCGGTTGTTCGTGGCAGGTCTATGTGAAGGACGGCATCATCACCTGGGAAATGCAACAAACGGATTACCCGCTGTTGCAAGATGGACTTCCGCCTTACGAGCCGCGCGGCTGTCAGCGCGGGATCTCTGCGTCGTGGTACGTCTACAGCCCGATCCGCGTCAAGTATCCGTATGCGCGCGGCGTGCTGTTGGATTTCTGGCGCGAGGCGCGGTTCAAACTAGGTCCCGTCGAGGCGTGGGCGTCCATCGTCGAGGATGAAGCGAAGCGGGAGCGCATCCAGAAAGCGCGCGGCAAAGGCGGATTCCGCCGCACGAATTGGGATGAGGTGTTGGAGATCGTCGCCGCCGCGAGCCTCTACACCGCGAAGAAACACGGTCCCGACCGCGTGTTCGGCTTCTCCCCCATCCCCGCGATGTCGTTCCTTTCGTATGGGGCTGGCTCGCGCTTCCTGCAACTCTTCGGCGGCGTGAACATGAGTTTCTACGATTGGTATGCCGACCTGCCGAATGCCTTCCCTGAAATTTGGGGCGACCAGACCGACGTGTGCGAGTCGGCAGACTGGTACAACAGCAAGTACATCATCTCGATGGGCTCGAACCTGAACATGACGCGCACGCCCGACGTGCATTTCATCTCTGAGGCGCGGCACGAAGGCGCGAAGTTCGTCGTCATCGCGCCAGACTTTTCGCAAGTGGCAAAATATTCCGATTGGTGGATTCCCGTCAAAGCGGGGCAAGATACGGCGATCTGGATGGCGGTCAACCATGTCATCATCAAGGAATATTACACGGATCGGCAAGTCCCGTACTTCGTCAATTATCTGAAAGAAAACACCGACATGCCGTTCCTGATCGAATTGGAAAAGGACGGCGACGGCTACAAGGCAGGACGTTACATCCGCGCCAACACGGTGAAGCGCTACAAAGATGTGGAGAACGGCGAGTGGAAATTCCTGGTGTACGACGCGCAGGCAAAAGCGACGCGTATGCCCAAAGGCGCCATTGGCGACCGCTGGAGCAAAGAAAAGGGCAAGTGGAATATCAAGATGGAAGACGGGCTGGACAACCAACCCATCGAGCCGATGCTGTCGTTCCTCGGTTCGCAGGATGAGACGGTGGATGTCGCGTTTTACGAGTTTGCCGAAAAACGAACCGCCATGCGCGGCGTCCCTGCGAAATGGATCGAGACCGAGGGCGGGAAGAAACTCGTCACGACCGTGTTCGATCTGGTCGCGGCGCAATTCGGCGTGAGCCGCGGTTTGCCTGGCGATTATCCGAAGAGTTACGATGAAATCGGCGCGTACACGCCCGCCTGGCAGGAATCGTACACAGGCATCGGGCGCGATACGATCATCCGCCTGGCGCGTGAGTTTGCGTCCAATGCCGAAGCGACGAACGGCAAATCCATGATCATCGTCGGCGCGAGCGTCAACCACTGGTACAACAATAATCTGGCTTATCGCGCGCCGATCTACGCGCTGATTCTGTGCGGTTGTTGCGGCGTGAACGGCGGCGGCATGAACCACTACGTCGGTCAGGAAAAACTATCGCTGGTCGCGCCGTGGACGAGCCTCGCGTTCGCGCTCGATTGGCAGAAACCGCCGCGCCAGCAACAATCTCCCACGTGGCATTACGTCAACAGCGACCAATGGCGTTACGAAGGCGACTTCACCGATTACGCGCCCATCCCGCCCAAAACCAAATGGGCAAAGGGGCACGCGATGGACATGGAAGCGAAAGCGGTGCGCATGGGTTGGATGCCGTACTTCCCGCAGTTCAAGACCAACTCGCTCGAGATTATCGATCAGGCTGAAGCGGATGGAGCGAAAACCCCTGAAGATATTTCCAAGTGGACGGCAAAACGGATCAAAGACGGGGAACTTGAGTTTGCCGTGGACGATCCCGACGCGCCTGAAAACTGGCCCCGCGTCTGGATCATCTGGCGCGGCAACGCCATCCAAGCCAGCGCGAAGGGACACGAATATTTCCTGCGCCACTATCTCGGCACACACAACAACATCATCGCGGAGGAGCACGCCAAAGATAAGGTGAAGACCGTCAAGTTCCGCGAGCCTGCCCCGCGCGGCAAAATGGATCTGGTGGTGGACCTCAACTTCCGTATGGACTCGTCGGCGCTGTATTCGGATATCGTCCTGCCCGCCGCGTTCTGGTACGAGAAAAACGATCTCAACACCACCGACCTGCACTCCTTCGTTCACCCGCTGGGGCAGGCTGTGCCGCCCGTCTGGGAATCGAAGACCGACTGGGAGATCTTCAAAGCCTTCTCGAAGAAAGTCAGCGAACTTTCAGCGGACGTGTTCCCCGAACCCGTCAAAGACCTGGTGATGACGCCGCTCGCGCACGATACGCCCGACGAACTTTCGCAACCCGATGTGCTGGATTGGCGCGCGGGCGAATGTGATCCCATCCCTGGCAAGACCATGCCGCACTTCCGCGTAGTCGAGCGCGATTACGCCAACCTCTACAACAAATTCATCTCGCTCGGACCGAGACTCCGCACCGACGGCATCAGCGGCAACGGCGTGCATATCCCCGTGGCGGAGTTTTACGACGAGTTGTTGAAGAATCCCGTCGGTGGCTCGCCCGACCCGCGTCACATGCGCTGCGTGGAATGGGGCGGGAACAAATACCCGTCGGTGGAAGACGCGCTCGACGCGGCGAACGTCTTGTTATTCCTCGCGCCCGAAACGAATGGAGAAGTTTCCTATCAGGCATTCAAGCACGAGGAGGAACGAGTCGGACTCCCGCTGGCGGATCTCGCCGAAGGCGTCCGCGACGTGCGCATGACGTTCTTCGATCTCACCCGACAAGTGAGGCGAACTCTCATCAGCCCGTGCTGGTCGGGCATGGTCAACGACGGACGCGCCTATTCCGCATGGTGCATGAGCGTGGAGCGACGCGTCCCCTGGCGCACGCTCACGGGTCGTCAGCATTTCTACATTGACCACCCGCATTACATGGACTTCGGCGAAAACCTGCCGACGTTCAAGCCCAAATTGGTGGCGAAGCCTGGCGATTGGAAGAAGATCGGCGACATCGTAAAAAGCACAGTGGACGATAAAAGCCTGATCCTCAACTACATCACGCCGCACGGCAAATGGAACATCCACTCGACGTACAAGGACAACCACCGCATGTTGACTCTCTCGCGCGGCATGGATCCCGTCTGGTTGAACGATAAGGAAGCCGAAAGCGTGGGGATCGTGGATAACGACTGGGTCGAAGTTCACAACGACAACGGCGTAGTGGTGACGCGCGCGGCGGTCAGCGCCCGCGTCCAACCTGGGACGTGCTTGTACTATCACGCGGTCGAGCGCACGGTTTACATCCCCAAGTCGCAGGTGAGAGGCGGCAAACGCGCAGGCGGACACAACAGCCTGACGCGTACGCGCATCAACCCAATTCAACTCGCAGGCGGCTACGCTCAATTCACTTACGCCTTCAATTATTGGGGACCCATCGGCGTATTCACGCGCGATACGTATTGCGTCGTGCGGAAGATGGAAAAGTTGGAATGGTAATCGTTTAGCGTAGGTTGCGCTCTCTAGCGCAACATTGGCGTTAGAGAACGCCAACTACGCTAACCAAAGGAGAACATCATGGATATTCGCTCACACGTTTCAATGGTCTTCCATCTCGATAAGTGCATCGGCTGTCATACGTGCAGTGTGGCTTGCAAGAATATCTGGACCGACCGCAAAGGCACCGAGTACATGTGGTGGAACAACGTCGAGACCAAGCCTGGCACGGGCTACCCCACCCAATGGGAAGATCAGGATAAATACAAAGGCGGCTGGGAACAAGAAGAGGATGGAAAAATTCATCTCCGCCTTCACGGTCGTAAGAAAGGGTTGAGCAACATTTTCTACAACCCCGCCCTGCCCACCATTGACGATTACTACGAACCCTGGACATACGATTACGAGAATCTCTTCAACGCGCCCGAAGGCGATGACCAACCCACCGCCCGCGCCGTCTCGATGATCACAGGCAAGCCGATGGACACCATCGAAGCGGGTCCAAACTGGGACGATGACCTCGGCGGCTCGCCGCTCTACGCCCGCAACGACGTCAACCTCGACGAACTCACCGAAGACGAGCGCGAGCAACTCAACGAACTCGAACGCGTCGTCTTCTTTTACCTACCGCGCATCTGCAATCACTGCCTCAACCCTGGCTGTGTCGCGGCGTGCCCCGCAGGCGCCATCTACAAACGCGGCGAAGACGGCATCGTGCTGATCTCGCAGGAGAAATGCCGCGCCTGGCGCATGTGCATTTCGGGTTGCCCCTACAAGAAAACCTACTTCAACTGGTCGTCGGGCAAATCGGAAAAATGCATCCTGTGCTTCCCGCGCCTCGAATCGGGACAGCCGCCCGCCTGCTTCCACTCCTGCGTCGGACGCATCCGCTATTTGGGAGTCCTGCTCTACGATGCGGACTTGATCGAAAAAGCCGCGTCTGTTTCGGACGGGGAACTGGTCGCCGCCCAGCGGGAGATGATTCAAGACCCGTTCGACCCTGAGGTCATCAAATCCGCCAAAGCCAACGGCATCTCCGACGCGATGATCGCCGCCGCGCAAAATTCGCCTGTGTACAAGTTCGTCAAGAAGTGGCAGATCGCGCTCCCGCTTCACGCCGAATTCCGCACCTTGCCCATGCTCTACTACGTCCCGCCCATGTTGCCCGTCCTCGCCAAGACCAAGGACGGCACCTACGACGTGGAAGGACTCAGCAACGAAGGCTTGCCCGCCATGCTCAGTTCGTTGGAGAAGGCGCGTATGCCCATCAAATACATGGCGAGTTTGTTCTCAGCAGGCAATGTCAAAGAAGTGGAAGACGTGTACCGCAAATTGATCGCCGTGCGCATCTTCAAGCGCGCCCAAAAAGTCAAGGACTATCAACAAGCCGAAGTGGACGCGGCGCTGGCGCAGGGCAACACCAACGCCGATGAAGTGGAAGCCATCTTCCGCCTCACCTCGCTCCCGACCTACGAAGAACGCTTCGTCGTCCCACCGCTCGGGCGTGAAGGCGCCGTCGAAGCCTGGGAGAATCCGCTCGAACGTAAGCGCGAAGCGGGCTTTGGCGTCCGCAACCAGATCGCGAAGAGGAAATTTTAGTGAACAAATGTCATTGCGAGACGCTGGTCGAGTAGAGCGAGTGTACTTCTCGCTCGTATCGAGACTAGTACTTCTACCAGATGAACTTGTAGCGCAATTTGCTAAATTGCGTTCGGCAAATTGCCAATTTGCCCTACAGCTTTAATTTGTGGGTGTACTAGCGTCGAAGCAATCCCCGCGCAACAGGAGCTTGCTTCTCATAGACTCGCAATGACATACATGGAGACTCATTGATGTATACCGAAACCGAAATGCGAGACCTTTACCGATGCTTTGCCCAAATTCTGGAATATCCCGCAGGCGCAACGCTTCAAGCCGCGCTCAAAGCGCAAGAGTTTTTACTGGATGAAAATCCGCAAGCCGCGGCGCAGATCAAGGAATTTCACGACTACGCCGCCGCGCTTCCGCCTGGACGACTCGAGGAGGTGTACACAGGCACGTTCGACCTCGACGCGGCGTGTCATCCGTACATTGGCTATCACCTCTTCGGCGAGACCTACAAACGCAGCGCCTTCCTCGTCGAGTTGAAACAACGCTACGCCGCCAAGGGATTCGTTTTCTCTCCAACTGAACTGCCCGACCATCTTGCGATCATCCTGCATTTCCTCGCCGTCACCCGCGACGATACGCAAGCGCAGGAGATCGCCCGCGACGCCCTGCTCCCCGTGTTGGATCGCATGACTGGTCGCGCCAAATCCGCAGGCTTCGATCAGGACGTGAACGCCGAAGCGCCTCATGTTGAAGAAGAATCTGAAAAGCGCACGCAGTTTCACGGCGTGTTGGAGGCGTTGCGCTCCGTCTTGCAATTTCAACTTCAAACCTTAGACGTATTGGAGCCTTCCGCCTGAAAAGTTAACCGCGAAGATCGCAAAGGTCGCCAAGCCTGAAGCGATATTACGCGAAATAGGATTCGCCCATTCGCGGCTTTCGCGTTGAAAGAAATATTTTTTCTTTGCGTTCTGCGCGCGCTTTGCGGTTCAGAAGAAAAAGGAGCAAACCATGTTTGATAACGCCCTCTTCATCGGCTTTCCCTACGCGGCAGTCGCCATCGCGGTGGTCGTCGCCATCTATCGCTTCTGGTTCGATCCGTACTCGGTTTCCAGTCAATCGTCGCAATTCCTTGAAAACCGTAAATTGTTCTTTGGCTCGGTGCCGTGGCATTACGGCGTGATCATCATCCTACTGGGGCACATCACCGCCTTGATGTTTCCTGGTGTGTGGGGACTCTTCACCGCCAACCAAACCCGCCTGTATGTGCTCGAAATCACGGGGCTGGCGTTGGCGCTGATGACGACCGTCGGCATCCTGATCCTGATCTACCGCCGCATCACCGACGCGCGCGCGCAATCGGTCACTTCGCCATATGACTGGATTTTGTTGTTCTTCCTCTTCCTGCAAGTCGCGCTTGGTTTTTGGGCGGCTTATTACTATCGCTGGGGATCGGATTGGTACCTGCACACCGCTGTGCCGTGGCTGCTCTCACTTCTCAAACTTCAACCCGATATCACCTACGTCACCGCCCTGCCGTTCTGGGTCAGGTTTCATTTCCTCAACGGTTTCATCATCATCCTGCTCCTGCCGTTCACGCGCCTGATGCACGTGCTGGTCTTTCCCATTTCCTATCTTTGGCGCGAACACCAAGTCGTCATCTGGAACAAAGCGCGACATTAAACGCCATGCTGATCACCGACGCGCTCCTCGGCGAACACGGCGTGTTTCACTTCATGCTGGCGCGCATCGAACAGTCGCTTTCCGCGCTCGATGCGCTTCCCACCGCCGATTCGCTTTCCGCGCTCCAGCAGCGAATCGTGCTGTTTGCCTCCACCCTCGAATCCCACGCCTCCATTGAAGACGAATTACTCTTCAACGCCCTCGAACCCCATCTCGGCATTCAAGGCGGTCCCCTGGCAGTGATGCGCATCGAGCACGACCAGATCACCGACCTGCTCGGCAAGATCGAATCAGCCAACGACCTCGCCTCCGCCCGCGCCTTCACCGTGCAGATGATCCAGGTCACGCGCGGTCACTTCCAAAAGGAGGAACAGGCGCTCTTCCGCATGGCGCGTCAGTTTCTAAGCGAAGACGAACTCGAGTCGCTCGGCGAAAAATGGTCACAGCGACGCGTGTAGTTGGTCGTTCTGTAAGTCCCGCTTCCGGCAACGGCGCTTATTCGGAGTATTTTCAGCGTTGTCGTAGCCTGATCGATCATGAACGCGTCAGCCAAGCAAGATCGCATCATTGCAAACCGTTTCGGAATCGTCGCTCTGTGGCTGGCAGGGCGATTGGATCGATTATTCAATAGACAAAGAAACTCTTCGCTCGTTCGACATGAGGAGTTCGATATGAATGATCCAATACGGAAGAAAAAACCTTGGATGGAGACTGCATTTTTTTACGCGATCTGCCTCCCATTGGTTTTCATGTTCTTTTTATGGGCATGCGATCCCTCCTCTACAGGGCAACCCCTCAGCGCTTCTTCAATTGAGCATTCATTCGATGCAACGCCTACGATCACGCCTCAATATATAATCTTCCGCGACGATTTCAACGATCCACTGGACTCTGCCTGGGAGTGGGAAAATGAAGATGTGTCGCGTTACCGGGTGACCCAAGACGGCTGGCTGAAGATCACCGGCGGGAACAAAAGCGTGTTGAACGGCGGAAAACAATCAAACCTTTTGTGGATCGCTTTGCCGGGAGGGCGTTTTGAAATATCGATCCATTTGAAGGCAGAGCCATTATTCGATTATCAGCGAGCAGGCGTGCTTCTTTATCAGGATACGGATCATTTCGTAAACTTGAACCGGGGTTATTGCCTGCAATGCGTGCTGGGCGGCAATGGAATTTTTCTGGAATATAGCCTCAACGACCAACATGGAAGATACGTCACAGCCGCCACTGCCAGCGACCTGTATCTTATGCTCACTGTTGAAAAGGGAGCGATCAGCGCTTTCTTTGCCGTCGAAGGAGATCAATGGCAGTATATCGCTAGCCTTAAGAGCGACATTCCTTTTGAACGCGCCGCCTTGAGCGTAACGAATGACACCGCATGGAACAACGGCTACGATCTCATCGGCATGTTCGATTATTTCGAGATCCGGAGTCCGACTCGAATCGCGCCAACGCCCACACCCGGTTTATTTCAGCAAGCGTCATCGAAGATGGAAAAATTCAAGCCAAATAAAAAGAGAGCCCCTCGTTTGAAGGCGGCGGAATCATGAAAGAGGCGCATACCATCGCTCCCTTTGCGCTGACGCGCCGCATCTTCCCTATCTAGACATCAAAACCGAATTTCAGAATATAAAGGAGTTAATCATGAATGGAAAACCTCGCTCGCCGTTCACGCAAAGAGCGTTCAGTTTATTTATTTTGATCGCCTTCCTCCTTGCATGTGGTCTCCCCAAAGGGACTCCCAGCCCTGCGTCTTCGGTTGAGACTGCACAAAACATCCTCGTCTCGCTGACCGACCCTCTGGACGGCGAGGCGTACCCCATCAGCGCGGAACTGTCCGTGCGCGGCGAGGCGATCTCCGATCATGCCATCGCGCGCATGGAATTGTGGGCGGATGGCGAGTTGTACGAAACATACGCCGCGCCTGAAGATGGACTGGGATTGCTCGTCCATTATTGGGACTGGTCGCCGACGACGCTTGGCTCGCACACGTTGATGGTACGCGCCTATAACGCGCAGGGACAGTCTGCGATATCCAATGTCACTCGCATCAAAGGGATCGAAGACCCGGGCTATGTGGTGATTACACAAGCGGAGAGGGGAGATACGGTGGCGAATATCGCTGAACGGTATGGAGCCATCGTTGAGGAAGTCGCGCGCCACAATCCAGATTTACAGGAAACCGCCTCGCTTTCGGCTGGCACGGAAGTGATCGTCCCCATCGGCGCGCCAGCGATCGTCATGGAATCGTCGGCAGGCGCGAAGGCGTTGATGAAACTCCATCAGTGGTCGGGAGGAATAATGAGCGGCGACGCTTCGGTTGCGCCTCCCACATTGACGGTAACAGGGCAGGGATGTGCGGCGGCTCTTTCCATTGGCGACGCCTCAGACAATGAGCGCGGATTCAACATCTATCGCCTCGACCCTGACACGATGTCTTTTTCACAATTGACCTCCCTCCCAGTTCATGAAGGGACGGGCAGTCTTTCGCATCAAGATGCAAATCTATACGGTTTGTATCATTACTATGTGACCGCATACGACGGCGACGGAGAATCAGCCAGTAATCTTGTGAGCGTCAAAATCGCCGACGCAAATTGCGCAGGCGAGCCCGCGCCGATCGAATCGTTTGCACTCGTGCCAACGAACGTTGATCAGTATTACCTGTACCTCTCCATCAACGGCGGAGAGTGGCGCAGATTCCCAGCGGATGATTTCACCTATTTGAAACGAGCCGATGACATTGATTTTAGCCGCGTGGCAAACGCGCTCCTGCCAAACTTTGACGGCGATATTTCGATCAAAGGAGAGACGTGGGGCATGGTCAACGGGACGGCGACTCGGCTTGGGACTTTTGAAAAGTCGTTTAAGGCGAACCAGCCCCCAGCGTCGTCTGAGCCGCCGCTTTTGTCGCTCTATCTCAAGACGAAGTTGGAAGTGCGCGGCGGAGCAATCTTGGACACCAATGAATATGACTGGCTTACAGAGAAAGGATTCAACTACGGCACCGAAACCTTCCGCTTTGGCACAGACACGGGCGCGGCGGATGGGATCTGGCAGGTGGCGAGCGCGCCATTTTCAGGAGACCCGTCGCTTGATCCTGCTTGTCTGCTTTTGACGGACAAAACGAACGGAAGCGGCGCTATAGACACGCCGTTTAAGTTCGTTATTGATTTTTCCAAACTCCTCCCGAAGATCGAAAACATAACTCTTTCGCCGTTTGAGAACATGCTCGATCAAACGCTTGTGTTCGCTTCGCCGTACTCGCCCGAAAAAATGAACGCGGCTGGCGGGCAGGCGGTGACGATGCCCGTCTGGAACGACGCGATGGTTGACGTGGGCGGCGTTTCGTTGGCGAACTTCGACCCTTGCGCGCAAAACGTTTCAGCGGAGGGCGTGACCACGTATTTCGTGCGCGTCCTGCCCGTCAAAAACGGACAGCCTGTGGGCGCGTCGAACACGGTCAAGGTGATGTATGACCCGAACAGCGGGATCAAGATTACGATTCCCGTAGCGCCTATTCCGCAAGAGACCTACTACGATGTGAAGATCCTCAACTTCACGGGCGTGCATGTGCCCCAGCAGGAATATGCCTATTGTGTTGTGGTCGTGGAGAATCCGAATACACTTTACCCGTATAAGCCTGGCGATGTGGTGTGTCCTAAAAATTTTACAGGCGGAAGTAAAAATGACCTGCTTGACACAATTGAAGATGCCTTCAACTTTATCAGCGGACTCTACAATAAATTATCGGACTGGGTGACCGAGTTAGTGGATAAACTCAACCCGCTTTGCATTCAGGCGAAGCTGGCCTCGGAAGCAATCGGCGAAGGACAAAAGCAAGTGAAGGACGCCTGTCACTTTATTGCCGCGGCAGTAGTGACCGCCGCAAAGACCTACGTCGGTCTGCCGCCTTCGCTTCCCAACTTCGACCAACTGACGGAACTTGGCAAGGAAAATCTTGTTGAACTTGCCGCCCAGCAACTCGAAGATAACGGCGTTCCCTGCCCCGAAGATTGCAAAGATGTGATCCGCAAAGGAATTGATTACGCAACCGAACAGGTCAAGCAAAACATGAGCAACTCGTCCTGCCTGAGCGAAGCGGAGGCGCACGCCAATGGCAAAGAACCGCTCTGTCTGAAGGGCGTGACCACCAAACCCGATCCGCGCGGGCAACCCGCTCCCGCCGTTCTCGAAGTGCAGGTTACGCGCCGACCGAACACGACAGGAGCAAATTTTCCCGAGCCGCAATCGTGCAACGTGAACATCAGCGCATCTGCGTCCAATACCTCTCATGTGGGGTTGAGTTATCGTACAGAAGCGGACTTTCAATGGAACGGCGCGCCGATCGAAGGCAAACTCTTCACAGGCGAGGGCGCTTTTCCAAACCTGCAACCAGGCAAATCAACCGTCATTCCGATCATCCTCGACCCGTTTCCCTTCTGGCTGCCGGGTCACAAAGAATTCGTTAACAAGGGCTGGCAACCTGAACACTACGACGATTGGGGCATTCTGTATCAAGGCGCGCAAGCGACCATCAACGCGGGCGGCGCGTGCAAGTTCGTATTCCCCGAAGGCACAGGCTTTAGCGCCACTGCTGTGAGCGGAGATGTCCTGCAAGTCGGACCACTGGGTGAAGCATGGAATCAACCATGTTATCCCTACGACTGCCCATAAGATGAGGCGAATCATGAAACGCAACCTTATCTTCATTGCATGTCTATTCCTCGTATCCTGCAACATGCCCGGGCAAACCTCAACCTCCGCGCCGCAAGCCTGGTTCGATATGCCCTTGCCCAATACGGTTCTTCTTCCGCCCAGCCCGTGTCACATGATCGCGCACGGCGCCTCGCCCAACGGCATTGCCGCCTTTGAAGTGTATGTCAATGGCGCGTTCGCGTTTACCGAACCCATATCCGATTCAAAACAAACCCTCGCCATGTTGGACACAAACTGTCCGCGCCTAATCCCTGGAAAAAATATTATTGAAGTAAGGGCGCAGGATTCATCGGGCAACTGGAGCGACTTCGCCCAAACGACCGTCATCCTCGCCGAAGAGCGGATTCCCACCGACGCGCCCCCGCCTCTTTCCACCGGGACGCCTGCCCCCGCCTTCACAGCCATTCCCACGCTGACAGCGACTCTCCCTCCCACCTCCACCCCAACGCCGCAACCCATTGGCGGCGCGGCTATTGAACGCATCTCCTCGAACCTTGTGTACCTCGGCGATTCCTCGTGCGGAACGAACGAAGTCGTCATCCTTGCCCGCGCCACCGCGCCGAACGGAATTAAGGTCGTGATTTTGTTCTATCGTTTCGCGACGGGCAATTCCTCCAGCGAATTTCAAAGCGTTGGCATGAAATCCATCGGCGGAGATTTGTTTGAAGCCACACTGAACCCAACCTCCCTGCTGGGCGGATCCGTGCCGTTTGAACAGGCGACCCTGCAATATCAAGTTGTCGTCCAACAGAACGACGGCGACACATCCATCCGCACGCCCGTCCTTGCGGATATTGCCGTGCAGGCTTGCGGCGGCGTGACCGTCAGTTGTTCATCCTTCACCGAGCAGAGGGCTTGCGTCGCCAACGGATGCAACTGGGTGGAGATCCCTGGCGTTGTTCCCATCTACGAGTGTCGAAGCCCATAGGAGAGTCTTCCATGAACTTTGTCGGTAAACTGGGCATCTTCGTGTTTCTCGTCGCGGGCGGAATGGTCTACGCCGCCGAAGCGTTCAACATGCCGCAACTCATTCCGCTGGCGATGGGACTCTTCGGTTTGTTCGGCGTTTTGCTCGGCATTGAGACGCTGGTCAGCGGTGAGATCACACTGTTCAACCGTCTGTATAGCCGCAGGGAAAATTTTACAGGCTTGCCTGCGCGGTTGTTCGGCGTGATGATCCTCCTCTTTGGGACGGCTGTCTCGTTTTATGCTTTCTACGAATGGACTACCCCAGGCGCGGCGGGAAAATTTTTAGCGGGACTGGTCGGGTCGGCGCGCGGCTGGGGGATATTGCTCATCACGTTCGGCTTCTTCACCCTGCTGTTTGGGGCGATCCGCCTGATCGCAGGCAGCGCCCACCGTCCCGAAGAAAGAAGCGGATGGGTTGATTTTGGCTACCGCGCGCGCGGGCTGGTCAATCTCATAGTGGCGTTGATCGCGCTGGCAGGCGGCGTCTGGTTGCTGTTCAAGTAAAAGGGTTGCGATGATGAGAGTTGCATTGGTTTCCATACTTTTGATTGTCCTGATCTCAGCCTGCAACCTGCCTGTGGCAGAGCTTCCCGTTTCATCGGAGACTTCATCCGCCCCGACAAAACCTTTCGCCACTACCGAGTCGCAGGCAACGGATGTGCCCGTCGCGAAGGAGCCGGACCTCGATCACCATCCTTTATATTGGTTTGGTCCATTGCCGCCGCTTCCCGTCGTTGAGGGACGCTTGTTCACAGGCTCGGACGATTTCATAAAACTCTTTGAACCGTACGCGCCGTGGCAGAAGACATCAGGGAACATTCAGGTGTTCAAGTTGTATGGGGAATGGGTGTTCAATCATCAAGGAGACGCGCAGTTGGAGAAGGTAGTCGCTGATCTGAATCGCCGCGGGCTTGCCATTGCCGTCGAAACAGGTCCGCTCGACCCCGTTGGGTGCGGAGAGGGAATCGAGGGATTTGCTACGGTCAATAGCGGCTTGCAAATGGCCAGGGCGATCAAAACTGCTGGCGGGACCCTGCACTTCATCGCCCTGGATGAGCCTTATTACTTCGGTCATTTTTACGATGGACCGAACGCGTGTCATTGGAGCGCTGAGAAAATCGCGGGCGAAGTGGATGAATTCATCAAGGCTGTCAGAACTGTCTTCCCTAATATCATTGTGGGTGATACCGAACCGCTGGCTGGTCCTGCGGGAGCGAAGGCGTATTCCGATTGGCTCGACACGTTTTACAAGGTCAATGGATATCATCTTGCCTTCCTGCACATGGACATTGACTGGTCGCGCCCGAAATGGAACGAAGAGGTAAAAGTCATTCAGGAACATGGAAGCCAGATCGGCGTGCCGGTGGGGATCATCTACAACGGGAATGCGGCTGACAAAACGGACGAGGATTTTCTCTCTGCAACAGGGGAGCGCGTCAAAAAACTTGAACTGGTAACCGGCGTCCAGCCCGACCATGTCATCTTCCAATCCTGGAGCGACAAGCCCGATCGGGCGTTACCCGAGACTGAGCCTTATACATTCACAGGGTTCATTAACCAGTACTTCACGGATAAAACAGGCCTGGGATACAAACGAGAGGGGGAAGGAGCAAATCTTGCGCTTGGTAGGCCGGTTCGCTTTTCGAGTCAAACCGGCGACCTGACAGGCAGCCTCGCAGTGGACGGTGATTTCGGAACGCTATGGAATTCCGGCGGAGGTCCCACACAGTGGATCGAGATAGACCTGGGCGCTGAATTTGCGATCAGCGAGATTCGGCTATCGGTAAGTCAATATCCCGAAGGGCGGACAGTTCATCAGGTTAAGGGGAGAAGCGCGGATGGTCAATTTGTCCTTCTTCAGACCTTTGACGGGATGACCCATGACGGCGATGAGCTCCTCTTCAAACCGGACGCTCCGCTCACAGGGATTCGCTTTATACGCATCGAAACAATTGTTAGTCCCTCGTGGGTGGCGTGGAGAGAGATCGAAGTGATGGGAGAGTAATGTGCGGCGGGTAGATTTTCATCCGCGCGTTGAAGGAGCATTTTGGAATCCAAACCGCATTTTGCTACCATGCACGGCGATTTTTTTACCGCTAAACGCGCCAAGAACGCCAAGTTTTAAGGGGTCTCTTCGTGCGCTTCGCGGACTTCGCGGTGAGATATACAGTAGCGAGTTTTGCAAAACCGCAAGATTTATCTTGCCATTGCGGCGTTGAATTAGGAGGCACAAAATGAAGGTAGATGCCATCTGGTCTGTACTTGAAGACAGTTCTGAAATCCTGTTCGACGGCTATGCCTACCCTGCGGCAGACAAAGCCGCCGAGGAACTTGCACTGCCCTCCGATTGCTACAACTGGATAATGGCAATTTGGCTGTTTGATACAAACCCGTTCACCGTCGCGGAGTTCATGCAATACTTTCCATACGGACTGGCGCAGGCGAACGAAGAACGTTTTGCCTCTGCGGTTCAGGGAGGATATCTGGCTTCGGACGGTGATGAAATGTATCGCGCCACTGAGTCGGGAAGCGCGGCGGCGGCTCGCCTCATGCAGGCAGGGAATGAAATCATGTTGGCTCTCACTCCCATACCCAAAGAGTCGCTGCGCGCGCTTGGGAATCTCCTTGCCCGAATTTCAGACGCGGCGCTGCATTCGCCTGAACCGCCCGCGCATGTTCTCATCAAAGCCAAACGTGAGCTCTACGAGCGAACGGGGACATTCGCAATGCTCGAAGGATTTGTCGCTCACTGCGCGCTGTTGGAAGGGCGCCGCGACGATTGTTACATCGCCGCGTGGAAAGCGCACGGCGTTGAGGGACACGCATGGGAGACGCTCGATTTTCTTTCACACGGCGAGGCAGCGACCTTCGACGATCTCCACGAAAAACTCAACCGTCGCGGTGTGACGCGCGAAGTCCACGCGGGGGATGTAAAGGAACTCGTCAGGCGCGGGTGGGCGGAGGAAGGCTCGGGCGTAGTAAAAATCACACCGAAGGGCAAACAGGTTCGGGCGGAGGTCGAAGCGGAGACGGAACGTCTCTTCTTCGCGCCGTGGGCGAGTCTGAATGAATCCGAGTTGGAGGAGTTGTCAAATCTCGCAAGTCAGTTGCGGGATGGGTTGAAAGCCCAGCCGCATTAAGGAGGTTGTCATGTTGCCGTCTTATATACCCATGCCGCTCAAATATCGAATGATCGATTCGCTTGGCTCGACATTAGAAAAATTTGGCGCGCCGCTTACTCGGATGGATAGCGAAACATTACATCGGCTCGCCAGCCGCGAAACGGGCTTGAGCGATTTCGGCGATCCGTACTATCGCGAAGGGTTGGACGTTTTGGTGCAATCCCTCGCGAAAGACGCCAATTTGCATTTCTTTGGCAGGTATGGCACGCGCATGGTCATGCTCACTTATCTGAGCCAGCGGTTGTTATTTGCGGAGGCGCAAAAGCGGACTCCCGAAATCTTTCAGTCAGAAATTACAGCGCCCTTTGTCATCGTTGGGCTTCCGCGCTCAGGGACGACCATCCTCCATCGCATGTTATCCGCTGACCCTGAAAATGCGGGGATTCCCATGTGGCGGCTTTACCGTCCCTTCCCAATGCTCGGAAAAAAAGATGACCGTCAGGAAATGACGCGCTGGGAACTTCAATTCCGACGCCCCGTTTTCCCTGAAATGGATTCGAAGCACGTCATTCGGGAGGACAAGGAAGAAGAGTGCATCTGGATGATGGGGCTGACGTTCCACTCGATCTGCTTTTGGGTTGTTGCGCCCGTTTCTTCCTACGCGGAATGGCTGTTCGCGCAAGACCAGAAAGACTATTATCGAGAGTACAGCCTGTTGCTCAAAGTCCAGCAACAAGCGGAACCAGAAAAGCGGCTGGTTCTGAAAGCCCCAGATCACACGCCCAATCTTGGCGCGTTGCTTTCCGTCATTCCTCACGCCCGAGTGATTTATTTGCATCGAGACCCCGTTACCTGCCTGACCAGCGCCAACAGCATGTTCTATTCCGCGCATCGGGCAACAACTCATGACATTAACCCGCGGCGGATGGCTGAGATCAACAGGAAAATGTATTCCCATTATCTGACGGGAGGACAGAAAGCCCGAAGCGATCCAACTGTCAATCAAGCCGTGCTGGATATTCAATATGAAAGTCTTGTGAATGATCCCATGCAGACGGTCAAGGAAATCTATTCTCATTTTGGCGTTCCGTGGACTGTTGAATACGAGGAGAGGCTGAAGGTTTTTCTGAACCAGCATCCCAAAGATAAACACGGGGCGCATCAATATGCGCCTGAACAGTTTGGTCAGACCGCCGAGGAACTCAGCGCGTATTTTGCGAAAATTTCCGACAAGGCGCTTGACGGTTAAGTATTCCGAATAGATGGCATAACGAGTCCCGCAAACCAATTGCGGGATGGGTTGAATGGAGAATCACGATGAGCAATCACAGGGCTTCCGATCCATCGGAAAGAAAACAACAAGTGTCGGGGCTTTTTGACCGAGTGGCGACTACATACGGTCAAATCGGTCCTCGATTCTTTTCCCATTTCGGGCGCAGGATGGTTGAACTTGCCCAGATTCCCAACGGCGCTCATGTGCTGGACGTGGCAACTGGCAGAGGCGCGGTTCTTTTCCCCGCGGCAGAATCGGTTGGAACGCATGGACTCGTTATCGGGATAGATCTATCAGAGAAGATGGCGCAGGAAACCGCAAAAGAAGTGGAGAGACTCGGATTATCTCCGATTGCCGAGGTTCGCCAGATGGATGCCGAGGATTTGCAATTCCCCGACAAGACGTTTGATTTTGTGCTGTGCTGTTTTGCCATCTTTTTCTTTCCCCAACTGGATCGCGCCATGTCTGAGTTTCGGCGTGTCTTGAAACCGAATGGACACATTGTCGTTTCGACATGGGATAAATTACTGGACGAGGAAATGAACTGGTTTAACGAAATCGTCAAAACGTATCTTCCCTCCGAACCCGAGGAAAGCAAGCCAGCCACTCCCGACTCATATCCCGTGTTCGACACAGTCGAGGGACTGCGAACGATCATGGAAGCCGCAGGTTTCGCGGACGTTCGGATCATGTCCGAAGCGGCTGAGTTTGTTTATGCCACCGAAGAGGAATTTTGGTCTACGCTGTGGTCGCACGGAGCTCGAGTAACGCTGGAAGCGATAGAAGAGAAAAGAGGCGCGGAGGGTCTGCAAAGATTCAAGATGGATGTTTATGCAAAGTCGCAATCCATCAAACAAATAGACGGTATTCACCAATCATTTCCCGTTCTTTTTGCTTTGGCAACCAGGCAAGGAGAATCAAAATGAACGCTTTGAACCTGAATTCCATCTGGTCTGATTGCAAAGAATCATATGACCTGTGCAACAAGCTCATTTCCACGGTCTATCGCAAGATGATCGAAGAAAAGGTTGTCCCCAAGGGTTTTGGCGGCTGGGGACCGTTTGTGGTCATGTTCCCCGACGAGTCGGTCACGTTTGAAAAATACCAGCGCATTTTTCCCTACGACGCGGAGCAGGCATTTCACGAATCTTTTTCAGTTGCCGTGCGGGAGGGATATTTGACCTTCGATGAGAACGGGTATCACGCGGCAGACAAGGGGGAGGAAATCACGCAAACGGTTATGCAAGCGTTCACGGACGCGCTCGCGCCGCTCCAGCCGATGCCGCAAGCCGAAATCAAACGGCTTGTGGATTATCTGATTCGATTGTGCGAGGCGACTGACGCCGCGCCCGAACCGCCTTCGCATTTTTGCCAGACGGTTTACAAAAACTACAAACGCACATTTCCCAACGACGCGCCGCTGACGCGTTTGTTCGTCCACTATTACAAGGAGTTGGATTTCTATCGCACCGACGCGCACGCGGCGGCGTGGCAAATTCACAATGTCGCGGGCAATCGTTGGGAGGCGTTCACCGTTATCTGGAATGGCGATGCGGACACGCTCGATAAATTCTACGAAGAATATTCGGATCGCGGCTTCACGCGCGAGGAATACGCCCATGCCTTTCAGGAACTTGTTGAGCGCGGCTGGCTGGAGGAGAACGCGAGCGCGTATCGGGTCACTGCCGAAGGGAAGCGAATCCGCGAAGAAGCCGAAGCGTTGACTGACAAATATTTCTTCGCGCCGTGGGCGTGTTTGAATGAATCCGAGTTGGAGGAGTTGGCGCGTCTCGCAAGTCAATTGCGGGATGGGTTGTTAAATTTGGACAACATGGATAACCAAGGCAGTATCGAGTGAGAAAATCATGAGTCAATCAATGCCTGCTGGCACCGTCACGTTTCTCTTCACCGACATTCAAGGCAGCACGCGCTTGTGGCAGGAAAAACCTGTCGGGATGTCTGTCGCTCATGCGCGTCACAACTCGATTTTGAGAACCGCCATCGAGTCCAATCACGGTTATGTTTTTCAGGTGATCGGCGACGCCTTTTGCGCGGCGTTCCACACGCCAGGCGACGCCCTGCGCGCGGCGCTGGAGGCGCAAAAAAAATTGCATGGCGGGGAATGGGGAGAGGCGGTCATCAAAGTGCGGATGGGAATCCACACGGGCGAAGCGGAACTTCAGGAAGGCGGCGACTATCGCGGCTTCCTCACCCTGAGCCGTTTGCAGCGATTGATGTCCGCGGCGCACGGCGGGCAGACGCTGGTTTCGCTGGCAACCCAGGAACTGTTGCAAAACAGACTCCCCGAGGGCGCATCCCTGCTGGACATGGGAACACGGCGGCTCAAAGATTGGAATCGCCCCGAACAGATCTTTCAACTGGTCATCGATGGTCTGCCATCGGAGTTCCCCCCGCTTCGCGCCTTGGACGCCTCCCCTCACAACCTCCCCGCGCCGACCACCAGTTTCATCGGACGCGAAAAAGAAAAGGCGGAGATCAAACAAGCCATCACCTCTTCATCTCTCCCTCAGGTAGAGGGGCTAGGGATGAGGAATCATAGGCTTATCACGTTGACGGGTTCGGGCGGCACAGGCAAAACGCGCTTATCCTTGCAAGTGGCGGCAGACCTGCTCGATCAATTCGCGGACGGGGTCTGGTTCGTGGAACTCGCGCCGCTCACCGACCCGCATCTGATTCCGCAGACGATTCTTTCCGCAATGCGGGCGAACGAACAGGAAGGCAAAACCGCGCTGGAAACGCTCGTCGAACGCGTGCGTGAACAGAAGGCGCTTTTGATTTTGGACAATTGCGAACACCTCATCGAAGCCGCCGCCAAACTCGTCGAAACACTGTTGAGCGCCGCGCCTGAGTTGACGATCGTCGCAACCAGCCGCGAAGCATTGGGGGTCGCAGGCGAGATGGCATGGCACGTCCCTTCGCTGTCCCTGCCTGACGCAAAACATGCGGCGCCGTTGGATGAACTTTCACGCTTCGAATCCGCGCGGCTGTTCATCGAACGCGCCGCGCTCGCCAATCCTCGTTTCCAATTGACGAAGGACAACGCCTCGTTCGTCGCCCAAATCTGCTCCCGTTTAGACGGCATTCCCCTGGCGATAGAGTTGGCGGCGGCGCGCGTCCGCGCGTTGAGTGTGGAACAGATCGCCGCCCGACTCGACGACCGCTTCCACTTGTTGACGGGAGGTTCGCGCACCGCCCTGCCCCGCCAACAGACTCTGCGCGCGATGATTGATTGGAGTTTCAACCTGCTCTCGGAACAGGAGAAGCAATTGTTTCGCAGGCTGGCGGTCTTCGTCGGCGGGTGGACGCTCGAAGCGGCGGAACAGGTCTGCGTCGAGGAAAGAAGCGGGTTTGACATCCTTGAACTCCTGACCCGTCTCGTTGACAAGTCGCTGGTCAACATGGAGGAGTCGTCGGGCGGCGTCCGCTATCGCATGTTGGAGACGACGCGGCAATATGCGCGTGAGATGTTGATGATATCTGAGGAGACGCGCATCTTCCGCGATCAGCACCTGGATTATTTTTTGAAGTATGCGGAAACGGCGCAGCCCGAACTGCGCGGACGGCGGCAGGCAGAGTGGATTTCTCGCCTCGAAACCGAACATGACAATTTGCGCGCCGCGCTCGAATGGTCGCAGAATATGCGACCCGAATTGGGTTTGCGGATCGCGGCGGCGCTGGTTGATTTTTGGGATACGCGCGGTCACCTCACCGAAGCGCGCCGCTGGTTGGAGACGATACTGCAAAAGACTGCCCATCTTGCCCCCAGTCCCGCACAGGTGGATGCCTTGCTCGGGGCAATGGGGTCTGCTCTCCGCCAGTCCGACCTGGATATCTCGAAAAAATGGTTGGAGGAAGGGTTGGCGTTGGCGCGGACGATTGATTACAAGTCGGGCATCGCGCGTGCGCTGATGGCGCGCGGCGTTGTGATCGAGTATTTCGACGGCAATCTTGAACAAGCGGAACAGCATTACAACGAGGCGCTCAACATTTATCGTGATACGGGCGACAAACTTTCGATCGGGCAGGCGCTGGGTCCGCTGGCTTCTATTGCCTTGAAGCGCTACGATTTTTCGCGCGCTGAGAGTTTGTATCGCGAGAGTCTTTCCCTGTTCCGCGAAGTAGAGAATGAAAGAGAGATCGCGGGAGCGCTAGAAAATCTTGCCGAAGTGGCGTTGGATCGCCGCATGTACGCGAATGCCCATTCGTTTGCAGAGGAAAGCCTGTCGCTCTATCGCAAACAGGAGGATAAACACGGGATCGCCACCGCACTGCGCGCGCTTGGGATAGCATTCCACAACGAAGGAGACCCCGACCAGGCTCGTTCCGCCTGCCAGGAAAGCGCTGAAATTTTCCGTGAATTGGGAGATCGTGGCTGCTTGATTCTAACTTTATCCGCGTTGGCGCGCCAAATTCAACATCTGGGCGAATTTCATATAGCATTTGACGCCATTCAAGAGGCAAGGAAAATTCTGGACAGCGTTGGAAAAGAGATGATCGCCGCCAGCGTGTTCGACGTGTTCGGGCGGATCGCGTTCGCGATGGGAGATTTGCCAGCGGCGCGGCAACAATTTTTGGATGGACTTACATTTCAAAAAGAAGTCAGGGACGTTCATTTCGTGCCGTCGCTTTTGGAGGGACTAGCAGGCGTCATCCAATCACAAGAAGCTGTCTGCCTGCTGGGAGCGGCGGCGTCCCTGCGTGAAAAATCCCATCTACCATTGATGCAAGTCGAACAAACTGAATACGAGAGAACGATAAGCGCGCTGAAAACCCAGGTGACCGACGCCGATTTTAAATCCCTGTGGGAGCGAGGATCGGCAATGAACATTGATGAGGCGATTCATTTCGCGCTCGAAAAAGAAGCGCGATAGAGAAATCCTGTTTCGCAATCATTGCTGGCGATACAAGACCTTTTCAACCAACTCATACGGAGGAACCCATGAACATGATCAAGACAGGCGCAATCCACCATCTCGCGCTTACCGTAACAGACAGCGAACGATCACGGGACTTTTACGTCAACTTACTTGGATTCCAAGTCCTTGCGGAATTCGAGTCCACCCGCATTTTGAGCAACGGCGGTTTGGTCCTGGCTGTGAAGCCAGCGCCCGACCCAGCCCGCGCACCCAAAAATGATCGCTTCGACGAGAACCGCGTTGGGCTGGACCATCTCTGCCTCAGCCTGACAAGCCTTGCAGACCTGGAAAAAGCGATGGAAACGCTCGATGCACAAGGCATTCCGCATGGTCAGATCGAGGACCTTGGCGATACGGGTGTCTGCGCGTTTACTCTTCGAGACCCCGATAATATCCAGATCGAATTGAGCGCGGCGAAAGAGTAATGAGAAGTGTCCGCTCCAATGTTTCTTTGCGCCGTGGTCAAGGCTAAACGAATCTGAATTGAAAGAGGCATCGAGTCGCGCAAATCCATTAAAATTCTACAAAGAACCCAATCCACATCACGGAGCGAAACAATGAAATCAACATCCATCCTTCAAGCAATCTCACTGGCCAGTCTTCTTCTCCTTGCCTGTTTAGCCTCAACGTTTCCCGATTTCTCGACCCCAACCCCGTCTCCCACGCTTGCGTCCATCCCTCAAGTCCCGACGCTTTCCTTTGCGTCAACTTCCGCGCCCGAACAGCCAAGCGCTGGGTTGGAAAACGAAAACCTTCTGGCGGCTGTCCCGCCTGGGTTCAAAATTGATTATCAAGCCGAAAATGATGATTTGATCGCCGCTGAGATGGTGGCTGAAAACGAATCGGTTAACGACTGGACGACGCTCGTCACCGTGCAGACCTTCAAGAGGATACAGAACACGCCCGAACAATTTCAGGAGAACCTGACGAAATTGTGGTTCGACTCCTGTCCGAACAGCGAATCGTATCCCGTAGCCGACGGAGTTGAAAATGGATACAACTTCGTCCTCTGGATGCTCTATTGCCCGCTGAATCCTGCCACGCAAAAGATGGAATACGCGTACATCAAAGCGATTCAGGGGAACGACAGTTTTTACGATGTCCAGGTCGCTTTTCGATATGAGCCGTCCGATGAGGATATCACCTATTGGATGAATTACCTCAAGGAAGTCATCGTTTGCGATACGAGAATTGCGGAACAAGCCTGTCCATGACACGATCAAAGAAAACTTCTCAAGGTACAGGTCAGTTGTTTCGCCGCGCATCAGTTGACACATTTACCCCAGATCGCGCGGCGTCTTGTCATTGGAATAGGTTAATTGGGTTATATCATCAACTTCGCAGCGCCTCCTCCACCGCCTGCTCGATGATTGGATGCGATGTTTCGCGCGTGGGCAGACCTGACAATAATTTCTGCGCACGATTTTTTGTGCTATGTAGCGCCGAGGGGCGAGAAAGGATGAGGGTCAGCCACCCAGCCGCAATCGTGGGATTGAAGCGGAGTTCCAAAGAGGCGAGTCCCGCGAGGGCTTGGAGAATCAGCGGCTCGGAGTGGATGTCACGCGCAAGGCGTGACAGGCTTCAATTTGCAAAGCCTGTTCGTCGCCGTTGTCGGCGCGGTGGCGTTGATCGTCGTAGTTGGTTTAATCCGCCGGTAAATAAGCGTCAATCAAAATAGCCGCGCATGACGCGGCTATTTTGATTCAACGAGCGAATATAGTCTATTTGTAGAAACACAGCGTCGCTAGAGCGCCATCGAACGACGCGGCGATTTGTTCAAGGAGGTTGGCTAGCGAATCCAAAACGTCACAGCAAGGAAATACGTTGTCAATCCAAAGACGGCGAGGGCGGTGGCGTGCAATAAACGCCAGTTAGGTTTGACGCCGAAACTGATATTGCGGAGGAGGAAAATTTGAAAGAGCGCGAAAGGGAAGGTTAGGAAAAGCGACCAGATCAACGAAAGCGACAGACCGAACAGGGGCGACATGGCAAAAAGCAGATACGCCAGCAGGACGATCAAATGATGCAACGGTACGACGCGCTCCCAGCCGAGGCGCGTGAGGAAAGTCATCCGATTCATTTTTTGATCTTGGGCAAAGACTTGAAAGTTTTGAGTAATGAAATAGGCGAAGGCAAGGAATGTGAGCGGAACAGCAAGCGCGAGGAAGCGATGCGTTTCGTCGGCTTGCAGCGTGAATGCAATGGAAGGAGCGATGTACGCAATGTGAACCGCAAGCAGAAACTCCCCCGCGCCGCGGTTGACAAGGCGGAAGGGAGGAACGGAATAGGCGAGGACTATGGCTAGAGAGAGCAGAAGAAAAAAGAAAGAGGGAAGAGGTAAGCGAGTATCGTTGAAAAGAATGAAAGTGACAAAAGCGAATAATGCGATGAACGCAATGGACGCGTACAACGCGTTATTTCGCAAAGTCCGCCGCTGAGTCCGTGTTTCGTTTTCGAGGAGCGGCTCAACGTCCAAACGAAAGACTTCGGACAAGAGGCTCATAACGGCTTGCGCGAGGAGGACGGCGAGCAACCCCAGCCAAAACGAGCTTGCAGCAAACGGCTTGCCGAGATAATTGGCGATACCCGCACCGAAAGAGTAGGTCAACGCGGCGAGGAAGAGATGGAGAGGATGGACAAGACGAAGCATGAGGTAAATTGTAATTGAAGATGGGAAAGGCTGGACGAAAGGCGAAAGAAAAGCGGAGCGCGGACTTTAGTCCGCCGGCGCAGAGAAGGTTTGTATTATGCAATACGAAGCACGAGATACTTCGTATTGCATTCGTTTCCTACTTCAACGCCTTCCGCATATCGCGATAATGATTTTGGTTGTGGATGTATAACATTTTGATCATGTCACGGATTTTGGTCATGCCCAAAAATGGATGCCGCCCAATGATCTCGAGTTCTTCATCCTTCAAGCCCGCAACCCATGCGACCGAATGCGAGCGCACTTCCTTGTATTGTTCGAGTAGTTCACGCGCGGACACATCTTTTGTCCGTTCCTGCTGCGCGGCGTTGTAGCGGTCAATGGAAAAATCCTCCGAGGCGCCTTCGCCTGTGGTACGGATGCGCTCGAAGAGTTTCACCAAGCCGCGCTCGGAGGTGATGAAATGCGAAAGCACGTTGCGGATCGTCCACGTTGCGCCTTCGGTGTAGACCTCCGCTTGCCATTGATCGTCCGCGAGACCGGCGAATAGCGAATAAAATTTTTCGCCTTCAGATTTGAGTTTCTCGGCTAGTTCGTTGATTTCGGACATAACATTTCTCCTGAACTTCGGTGGTCGAGTAGACCTGCGCCGTTACGCTAAAGAATAACCCCCATCCACGACAATCGTTTGCCCGGTGACGTATTCATTTTTGATCAAAAATTCAAGGGCGGACGCCACCTCCTCGCTTCGCGCCGGACGTTTGAGCGGGATGCGCCCAATCAACCTTTCCCACTCCTCAGCCGGGACGATGTCCGATTGCAAGACCAAGCCCGGCGCGATGGCATTGACGCGGATCTTCGGCGCGAGCGCGCGGGCGAGGATTCTCGTCAACGATTCGAGCGCGGCTTTGCTGACCGTGTACGAAGGGAACCGGCTCCACGCTTTTTGCGCGCCGACATCCGTGATGTTGACGATGAGTCCGCCTTCGTTCATTTTTTTTACACACGCTTGTGCTAGCAAAAACGGAGCGCGGAGATTCAGATCAAGAGACGTATCCCACATTTCAAGCGAAAGCGATTCGACGTTTCCGCTCGGCATGAAGGCGGCAGAATTGACGAGGACGTCTAGAGATTGGAGATTGGAGGCCAGTGATTGGATTTGCGCGGGATCGGTGAGGTCGGCTGGGGCGAGTATCACGCGTCGGTTGAGCGATTCAATTTCACCCTGAGTCTGACGCGCTTCGTCTAGGGCGGAATGATAATGAAGGACGATATCGTACCCGAGGCGAGCAAGAGTCAGCGCGAAGGATTTCCCCAATCGGTGCGCGCCGCCGGTCACCAAAGCAACCTTACCCATGTGTACGTGTCTGCCTGTTTCCCTGTTTACTTTCTGAAATAATTCGACACGAAGAACCAAATATTCGCGGGGCGTTCGGCGAGGCGGCGCATGAAATATGGATACCATTGCGTGCCAAAGGGAACGTAGACGCGCACAGGATACCCTTCTTTGACGAGTTGATCTTGCAGATCGCGCCGAATGCCGTATAGCATTTGAAATTCGATGGCGTTCTTTGGCAAGCCGATTTTTTCCGCGTGTTTCTTGGCAAAGCCAACGCGTTTGTCGTCGTGCGAGGCGATAACCACATACGGCGGGATGCGACCGTCCGCGCTGATAGAGTTCTGTTCTCGCGTTACAGCCGCGTCGATCATGAGTTTGGCGAGCAGGTCGAAATTCGAATCGGTGTCGGCTTTTTTCAGGAAGGCTTTATCGGGCGGTTCGTTGTACGCGCCTTTGACGAGCCGAATGCGCGTGCCTTTTTCGAGCAATGAGCGGGTGTCGGCTTCGGCGCGGAAGAGGTACGATTGTTGCACCATGCCGACGCACTTCGATGGGAAATCTCTTTCAAGCATCGAGTGATACATGCCGATGGTGATGTCGGTGTAGGGCGTATCTTCCATGTCAATGCGGATAAAGTTGCCGCTCTGCTTCGCTTGTTCGAGAATCCGCACGAGATTTTGACGACAGGTCTCTTCATCCAGCCCCATGCCAATTTGAGTTAGTTTGATAGAAACGTTGGCTTTAACCCCAGCTTTATCTACTTCCTGTAAAACTTGCACGATGGCGTCCGCCGCCGCGTTCGCTTCCTCCGCAGTGGAGGTGTGTTCGCCGAGGCTGTCGAGAGTGGCGTTGATGCCCTTAGCGTTCAACTCACGCACAACGCGGATCGCATCTTGAGCGGTATTACCAGCGACGAAACGCGAAGCGGCTTTCACAGCAAAGCCCCAACTCGTAATAAGTTTCTGCGCCCAAGCGGCTTTGGAAAGATAGATCAAGAAAGATCGCAGCATCGTCCCGTCCTGTCCATGGATTTTCCCTGCCGGTCCGCGCAGGTAAAAATATTCTAGCACATTCATCAAAAATGGGTGTGTTATACTTTTTTTGAAAATTTCGGAGGCAACGTGAGAAGCAGTAGTTCGATCCCGGTTCTGCGAGGAATTTCCATCGGCTTACTGTCCATCGCTTTGGTGATGGCGGTGATCTCGCTCATCGGGTACAGCCGCCAGCGGAATAATTATCCACGCGGCATGACCATCGCCGGAGTGGAAGTCGGCGGCGTGGATCCGCGCATCGCGTCGGAACGCGTCCTGCAAGTGTATTCCAGCCCTATCGAATTGCGATACGGCGACGCGGTCATTCAAGTTGACCCGACGATCATCGGCTTCAAACTGGATATGGACAGCATGATCGCCGCCGCCGACCTACAGCGCACCGGCGGTTCTTTCTGGGGGGGATACTGGAACTACCTTTGGAATCGTGATCCCGCCCCGGTAGATGTTCCCCTTAGCGCGACCATCGCCGAAGACCAATTGATTGCGTACTTGCGTAACGAGATCTCCGCACGCTACGACCAGCCTCCCACGCCGGCACAACCCGTCCCCGGCGGGACAACCTTCACGCCAGGCGAACCGGGCACCGTCCTTGATATCAACAGCGCCGTGCGATTGATCGAAGATACGCTCCGTTCGCCGACCAATCGAACGGTGGCGCTTTCATTTCAACGCAGCGCGGCGGCAAGACCGACATTCGAAAACCTTGCGATCTTGCTTCAACAAAACGTGACCGTTGCCGGGTTCGACGGCGTGCTTGGCTTTTATCTGTTCGACCTCCAAAACGGACAGGAGATTCACTTCGCGATGGACAAAGGCGAATTGATCCCCGTCAACCCGGACGTTTCGTTCACCGCCTCCAGCACGGTGAAGATCCCGATCATGGTTTCGTACTTTATCAAGAACGGTTCGGCTGGGTTAGAAGACCCGGGCGCCAGCCTCATGTTGGACATGATCCGCCTTTCGGAGAATCCTCCCGCCGACCGGTTGATGGAAAGTCTCGACGAGTTCCGAGGTCCGCTGATCGTGACGGAAGATATGAAGAAGATCGGGCTTGAAAATACTTTTCTCGCCGGTTTCTTCTGCAGCGCGGAATTTCCATGCCCGTTACTGGAACGATTCTCCACACCCGCCAACCAGCGCACAGACGTTTCCACCGACCCCGATCCATTCAATCAAACTACGCCGTCTGATTCCGGCATGTTGCTGACCGACATTTATCAATGCGCCACACAGAGCGGCGGCGTGCTAGTGGCGATCTTCCCAGACAAACTCAACAGCGAGATCTGCCAGCAAATGATCAACTATTTGCAAGCCGACAAGATCGGCGTACTGATCGAAGCCGGCGTCCCAGAGGGAACGCCGGTGGCGCACAAACACGGCTGGATCACAGAGCCGAGTTCCGGCATCATCAAAAACATCAGCGATGCGGGCATCGTCTACACCTCCGGCGGAAATTATGTGCTGGTCATCTATGCCTACCACCCGGTGCAAACCGTTTGGGAACCGGTCTCCGCCCTCTTCGCGCAACTCTCACAAACGGTTTACAATTTCTACAACCTGCCCACCAACCCATAAAGGTCGTATATAATCGGCGCATGAGCGCGGCGCTAGGACTCTTTCGTCTGCAACAAGTGGACAGCCAGATTGATCAGATTCACGCGCGGCAAAAAGTAATTCTCGAAACGCTTCAAAACGACGGGGCGGTCCGCTCCGCCAGCGACAACTTTTCCGCCGCCGAAAGCCGGAACAAAACTGCCGAGCGCGAGATGAAGAACGCCGAAGCCGAATGTCAGAAACAGCGCATCAAGATCGAGCAAGCCGAGTCCAGTCTGTACGGCGGAAAAGTCCACAACCCGAAAGAATTGCAAGACTTGCAAAACGACGTGGCGTCGCTCAAGCGTCATCTTGCGACTCTCGAAAACCGCGAACTCGAAGCCATGCTGGCATTTGAAACCACGGAAAACGAATTTCAATCGGCAAAAGCCGAACTTGAAAAGGCGCAAGCCAACGCCGCCGATCAACACAGCGGCTTGACCAAAGAAAGCGACGCGCTGGGCAAAGAAACCGACCGACTCTCTGCCGAACGCAAGGCTGTCGTGAGCGACCTGCCTCAACCCTCCCTGCAAATCTACGACCAACTCCGCGAACGCAAACGCGGACTCGCCGTCGCCGTAATGAGCGACGCATCTTGTACTGCCTGTGGCACAACATTGACCCCTGCACAGCAACAAAACGCGCGCTCCGCTTCGCAATTATTCAACTGTCCCACCTGCGGACGTATCCTCTATGCAAACTAGGCGCATAAAAGTCCATGCCGCATATTGACCCGCTTTCTTTCTTTGTCGGCTTTTTTGTTGGCATCGTTGTTTGGATGTTGCTGGGACGCGCGCGTCCGCTATGGGATCAAATCCGCGCAGGCGTGAAAGAACAGCGCGAGTCGGCAAAGGTCAAACGCACAAGTGGACTCGAAGACAACCATCGCCGCATCACACTTCGCCGCGCGCAGGGGATGCATCTCGCCTCGTCGCTTTTCGCCCTCGATGAAATTTTGCAAGAACCTAAGCTAATCGCGCCGCCGGCGCGCGTCGAGCCGGGCGTGATCGGCTTGCAGGAAGATATCATCTCGCAGACTCTTCCATACATGCCCGATTGGCCCGACCTCGCGGGAATCTACGGCGCGCCGACCCTCACCATGACGCAAGCGCTAGCGGGCGGAGCAAACATCGTGATCACCGGCGCGGCGGGCGCGGGGAAAACGGTGGCGCTGGCGCACCTCGCGTCGCTGGCGGCGAATCTCAAGGTCCGGCTTGAACCGGAGACGGAAGACGAAGCGGTCCCCTACTTGTATCACGTTGCCGACTTGGGGCTTCCGCACGATGCGTCCAAAGATCCGCTCAATATCCTCACCAATGCCGCGACAGAATTTGCTCCGCTTTTCGATCTTGGACGATTGCCGGGCTTCATCCAGCGGACGTTCCAAAACGGTCAAGCGCTGCTGTTGATTGACGGGTTCGACGAACTCGACGCGCAAAGTCAGCAGCATGTTGTCGCATGGTTCAAAGCGTTGATGCAAGCCTACCCAAAGATTCGAATTGTGACGACCGGCTCGCCAACACAGTTGAACGGCTTGATCAGCCTCGGCTTCAACCCGCTGGCACTCATCAGTTGGAATCAACGGACTGCGGCGCGCTTCATTCAACAATGGGGTGAATTATGGTCGCAGACGATCGCGGCGGAATCTTCGCCGCAGACCGGAGCCGCGCAAGTGGATCCGCTTTTGATCAATTCGTGGGTGATGACGGACAACCACGGTCTGACTCCCTTCGAGCTGACTCTCAAAGTGTGGGGCGCGTACGCCGGGGACAGTTTGGGACCGCGCGTGTTGGACGCGATCAACACCCACGTACGCCGCGTCGCCCCAAGCGGAACGCCGGTCGCCGCGCTGGAATTGCTCGCCATGCAAGTGATTCTCACGTCGCAACCGGTGTTCGACCCGCGCGCCGCGCACGCATGGGTAAAACAATACGACATCGTGGACGACAAACCCATTCAAGGCGCGGAGACTGTTGCGACGCAAACTTCCGAAGGCGAAAAAGCCCCGGTGACCGAATCGCAAAAGATCCGCATAAAAAAATCGAAAGCCAGCGAAGGCGTGCCCACGCATGGACTGTTGAGCAAAATGGTGGATAGCGGTTTATTACTCTCGCATTCCAACAACAAAATGCGCTTCCTCCACTCCGTGTTGAAGGGTTATCTCGCCGGCCAAGCCATCGGCGACAACGATGCAGAGCAAACCCTGCTCGCCCAACCTGAATGGAACGGCAAAGCTGTCGCGTTGCAATATCTCGCCGCGCGCGGAGACGCATCGCAAGCGGCAGACGCCTTATTGAAAGATTCCACGCTGCCGCTTCACCAAGCGATCTTCACCATAGCCCACTGGCTGCGCGATGCTCCCAAAGAAGCCGCGTGGCGGAGCAAAATTTTTGGCAGTCTGTTGCAGATCTTGCAAGCCGAAGGTCAACCGCTCGGCTTACGCGGACAGGCAATGGCAGCATTCGTCGCCAGCCGAGATTCAGGCTCTGCCGCGTTGTTCCGTCAGTTGTTGGGTTCACGATCGTTTGAATTACTTCCCCTTGCCGCGCTCGGCAGCGGCGGGATCGGCGACGCCAAAGCGGTGGACCTCCTCGAAGAGTTACTACAAGCGTCCACCAATTCGGTGCAACGCGCTTGTTGTCTCGCACTGGTCGCTATCGGGACCGACAAGGCTCTTGAAGCGGTTGGACGCGCGTTATTGCAGGGCGATGAAGATCTGCGAAAAGCCGCCGCAGAAGCGCTGGCAAACGACCCGTCGGAAGGATTCGCCATGTTGCGCGAAGGCGCGGGACTCAACGATATCATGGTGCGGCGCGCGGTCGTCAACGGACTTTCACGCATTGAGCAACCCTGGGCGGTTGAGTTGATGCAAAAAATGCAGGTAGAAGATGAACAATGGGTCGTCCGCAATTTGGCGACGCAATATCTCGAACAAAAAACCCGCCCCGACCCGCGTGTGCCGCAGAAATTGCCCATCCCCTCCGAAACCCCGTGGCTGATCGAATTCGCCGGTAAACAGGGAATGGGCATCCCGCGCGGCGGCTCTGCGGGAGATGTGCTGGCGACCGCGTTTCGATTCGGGACTACAGAAGAACGTCTCGCCGCTCTGCCATTCATCAAGCCGGTCGCGAACGAAGGTATCATCGGCGCGTTGTACGCGGGCGTGTATGGCGAAGATCCCGAAGTGCGCGAAGCATCGTTCCTCGCCATCCAGGAGATCGGCGCGAACGGAACGCGTTTACCGCATCCCAACCAATTCGGATTAGGCTGACATGCTCATCACCAACGCCAACCTCATCACGTGGGAAAAAGAAAATCGCATTCTCGACGATCACGCTCTCCTCATCGAGAACGACCGCATCAAAGAGATTGGCAAAAGCGCCGACCTGCTGAAAAAATATCCCAACGAAGAAAAACTCGACGCGCGCGGACAATACGTGATGCCCGGTAACATCTGCGCGCACACGCATTTTTACGGCGCGTTCGCCCGCGCAATGGCAATCCCCGGAACCGCGCCGAAAGATTTCCCTGAGATTCTGCAAAAGTTGTGGTGGCCCCTCGACCGTTCGCTCGACGCGGAAAGCGTCCGCTACTCCGCCCTCCCCTGCCTCGTCGACGCGATCAAACACGGCACGACCACACTCATCGATCATCACGCCTCGCCCAACGCGATAGACGGCTCACTCGATATCCTCGGCGAGGCAGTCGAAAAGTCAGGATTGCGCGCCGTGTTGTGTTACGAAGTGACCGACCGCGACGGCGAAGCCAAAATGAAAGCGGGGATAAACGAAAACGTCCGTTTCATCAAGAAGACGAAAAGCCCGCTTCTCGCCGCGACGTTCGGCTTGCACGCCAGCCTCACGCTTTCGGACGCCTCTTTAGATTTGTGCCGCCAATCCATCCCCGATGGATTCGGCTTCCACGTCCACACCGCCGAACACGAATCGGACGAATACGACAGCCTGAACAAATCGGGTATGCGCGTCATTGATCGCTTGCAAAAGCATGGCATCCTCGGACCCAACACCATCACCGCGCACGGAGTCCACTTCGACGCGCGTGAAATGGAAATCCTCGCCGAGACGAATACATGGCTCTCGCACCAGCCGCGCTCGAACATGAACAACGGCGTTGGCGTCGCACCGATCGAATCGATGTTACGAATGGGAATCCAAGTCTGCCTCGGCAACGACGGCTTCTCGAATGCGATGTGGGAGGAATGGAAAGCCGCGTATCTCCTGCACAAAGTCCATCACCGCGACCCGCGTCGCATGGGCGGCTACGACGTGGCGCAGATGGCGATCTACAACAACGCCGCGCTGGCGAACATCTTCTTCCAATCTGCAACCTTTGGGCAATTGAGCGAAGGCGCATTTGCAGATATGATTTTTGTAGACTATCATCCGAACACGCCCATGACCGCAGGCAACCTGCCGTGGCACATCATTTTCGGGTTTCAACAAAGCATGGTCACAACAACGATCGTCGCGGGCAAAGTCCTGATGAAAGACCGCGAACTGCTCACGTTGGATGAAAAAGAAATCTCAGCCAAAGCGCGCGAGCTCGCGCCGAAGGTTTGGGAGCGATATCAAAACGAAGTTGCTAAGATTTAAGAGAGTGTTTTGAAATTCATTTTTAACCACAGATGAACGCAGATAAATTGGATTTTCGAGCGAATTATTCGAGGGTTTCATCAAAAACGAATGTTCATCCGTGTTTATCTGTGGTGAATTCTTGGTTTATTAAACACTCTCTAACAAAGCGACAGTCACTTGCAACCAAAAGGTAAAACGAAATGACAACTGACGGAATCAAAGAACCGCTGTTATTGACCATCGCCGTCCTCGGCGGGACAGGCAAAGAAGGCAAGGGTCTTGCCTATCGTTGGGCAAAGGCGGGCTACAAAGTGTTGATCGGCTCCCGCTCGGAGGAGCGAGCTGTCTCCGCCGCTTCTGAAATTATGGAATTGGCGGAAGGTTCGACATCCATCGTCGGCACATCGAATCTTGAAGCCGCCCAACTCGCCGACATCGTCGTGCTGACCGTCCCTTACGCCGCGCACCGAGAAACGCTCGAAAGCGTGAAAGACGCGCTCAAAGGAAAAATTCTCATTGACGTGACCGTCCCGCTCGTCCCGCCGAAGGTGAGCAAAGTTCAAATGCCGCCCGCAGGCTCCGCCGCGCAAGAGGCGAAAGAGATCCTCGGCGAAGGCGTGGAAGTGGTCGCCGCGTTCCAAAATATTTCGCACGAACATTTGCTGAAAGATGAATACGTCGAATGCGATGTGCTGGTCACAGGCACGAGCAAGAACGCGCGCGGCGAAGCGCTCCACCTCGTCGAAGCCGCAGGGCTGACAGGCTGGGACGCGGGCCCCATCGAAAACTCCGTTGTGCTTGAAGGTCTCACCAGCGTGTTGATCAACATCAACAAACAATACGGCTCGACGCACGCGGGAATAAAAATTACGGGAGCGGCAAACAAACCGTAAGAATAGTTCGTACTGTGTATTCCGTACTACGCAGTACGAAATACGCAGTATGCCTCTAACCCTCACCCCCCTCACAGGCATCCCCCTCATCCGCCACGGCGACAACCTGGCGGATATTGTTCTTAATTCGCTCGATGAAAACAAGATCACGCTTCAAGACCGCGACATTTTCGTCTTCGCTCAAAAAGTCGTTTCCAAAGCCGAGGGGCGGACGGTGAACCTTTCAACCGTCACGCCATCGCAACGCGCCATCGAGCTTGGCAAACAAACGGAAAAAGACCCGCGTCTCGTTGAGTTAATTCTGCAAGAAAGCGCTGAAGTCCTACGCACTCGCGTCGGCGCGATCATCGTCGAGCACAAACTCGGCTTCGTCTGCGCCAACGCGGGAATTGATCATTCGAATGTAGGCAACCGTAGCGACGACTTTAGTCGTCCCACACAAGCGGCTGAAGCAGCGACTGCACCTGTCCTGACGGACGGTGTCAGGAAAGTCGCCACTACAGATCATTGGGTCCTCCTCCTCCCCGCCGACCCAGACCGAAGCGCGGAAAAGATGCGAAGCGAAATCCAAACCAAAAGCGGGACACGAGTCGGCGTTCTCATCATCGACTCGCACGGACGCGCGTGGCGCAACGGAACGGTCGGTGTTGCGATCGGAGTTGCAGGAATTCCCGCATTGGAAGATTTACGCGGCAGGGAAGACCTGTTCAAATTCAAGTTGCAAGTGACGCAAGTCGGCGTCGCCGATGAACTCGCCGCCGCCGCGTCGCTCGTGATGGGTCAAGCCGCCGAAGGAACGCCTGTTGTCCATGTGCGCGGTTTTCCATATCCATTGCGCGCAGCCTCGCTCAAAGAAATCATCCGCCCGAAGGATCAGGATTTGTTTCGATGATTTTGCTCGTTCGTTCCGCAGTTGAACTGCGGAACGATTCCCGCTCCAGGTCGTCCAGCAGTACAACTGCTGGACGAGCGAAGAACACAACTTGAACGCTAACAAGAATCTTATTCACGCTTGATACACTTGCCGCATCACAGCAAGCAAGGAGATTTCATGACCATCCAAACAAAATATCAAGACCTCGTGAGCGACGATTCAAAAGCGTTTCTCTTTCTCGCCACACTCATGCCCGACGGTTCGCCGCAAGTGACTCCCGTTTGGTTCAGCGTAGACGGCGATTACATCCTCATCAACACAGCGGAGGGGCGGCTCAAAGAGAAAAACATGAAAGAGCGCGCAAAAGTGGCGATGACCATTCAAGACCCCAACGAGCGTTATCGTTACATCGGCATTCGCGGCGAAGTGGTCGGCTCCACACACGAAGGCGCCGACGAACACATTGACATGCTCTCGCGGCGCTACGACCACAAACCCTGGCAAAGCAAAGCAGGACAAATTCGGATCATCTACAAGATCAAGCCGACTCATGTCCACGACCGCGACTGACCTGCACACCTTTTTGCGGACGCGCCGCTCGGTCCGCCGCTTCAAAGCGGACCGTGTGCCTGATTCAGTCATCCAAACGATTCTCGCCACCGCGACCTTCGCCCCCTCCGCGCACAACCGACAGCCATGGAGATTCGTCGTAGTGGCGGATTCATCCGCTAGAAAAAAACTCGCCGAAGCGATGGCAGTTGACTTTCAGCGCGACCTCGAAAGCGACAATGTCCCACCTGAAAAAATCCAAGCGCAAGTGACGCGCTCCAAAGAACGGATTACCTCCGCGCCTGTCGCCATTCTCCTCTGCCTCGACATGAGCGAGATGGATTCGTACCCCGACAAACGCCGCACCAAAGCGGAATTCCGTATGACAGTTCAATCCGTCGCTGCGGCGGGGATGCAGCTCCTCCTCGCCGCGCACGCGGAGGGTCTCGGCGGCGTCTGGGCGTGCTGGCCCCTGTTTGCACAAGAGACGATTCAGAAGACTTTGAATTTGCCTGAATCATGGGAGCCGCAAGGGATGTTTTTTTTAGGATTTCCAATGAACATTCCCGAAGCAAGAGAAAGAAAATCTCTTCAAGACATTGCAATCACGATATGAAAATCGTCGCACTCGCGGGCGGAGTCGGTGGCGCGAAGTTGGCGCACGGACTTGCCCAGATACTCAAACCTGAGGAACTCACGGTCATCGTCAACACAGGCGATGATTTCGAGCATTACGGCTTGTGCATCTGTCCCGACTTGGACACGGTTTGCTACACGCTGGCTGGAATGGCAAACCCCGAAACGGGATGGGGTCGCGCAGACGAATCGTGGAATGTGATCGAGAACGCGTCCAAACTTGGCGGACCCGATTGGTTCAAACTCGGAGACCGCGACTTGGGCGCGCACCTCGAACGGACGCGGCGGTTGAAGGCTGGCGATTCGCTCAGCCAAATCACACAGGATTTTTGCAAGGCTTGGGGAATCCAGCACACCGTCTTGCCGATGTCCGACCAACCGATTCGGACGATGGTTGATACCGACGAGGGCGAGCTGGCATTTCAGGAGTATTTCGTCCATCGGAGGTGTGAGCCGCGCGTGAAAGGCTTCCGCTTTGAGGGGGCTGACGAGGCTGAACCAGCCGCAAGGGCGCGCGAAGCGGTTGCATCCGCAGACGCGATCGTTGTCTGCCCTTCGAATCCGTGGGTGAGCGTGGATCCGATACTCGCGACCCTCATCGCTTCGCCTCCGTGGCGCTCTGCGCCACTCCGCTCAGCGCGTATGGGAGAAGGGAGATGTGTTGTCGCCGTATCCCCCATCATCGGCGGCGAAACTGTAAAGGGACCCGCCGCGAAGATGTATCGCGAGTTGGGCATCGAGCCTTCGGCGTTGGCGGTGGCAAACCATTACCGAGGGTTTGCGACGCATTTTGTGATGGATACGATTGATTCGCAACTTAGTGAAAGTGTAAGGGGTTTGAATATGCGGACTCACGTAACCAATACGTTGATGAAAAGTCATGTAGACCGCAAGCAGTTGGCAAGCGAAGTATTACAATTCATCGGAGTTACCGTATGACTCTCTGGGCGATCGTCCCTGTAAAACCTTTACGGCGGGGGAAATCCCGTCTGGCGGGAATGTTAACCGAAGATGAGCGAACCGAATTAAATCGTGCGATGTTGGAACACACCCTCGAAACCCTTTCGGAGTTGAAAGAGGTGAACGAGGTGTTGGTGGTCAGCCGCGACCCATTGGCGTTGAACCTTGCGCGCAACCACGGCGCGCGGACGGTGCAAGAGGACGGTCAGCCGCATTTGAACACTGCGCTCAAACGCGCGACCGTCGTGGCGCAGTTGTATGCCACGCGCGGAGTTCTGGTCTTGCCAGCCGACCTGCCCTTGGTCACGAGCGACGATATTCGCACGTTGTTGGATCATGCGACCAAGCCGCCCGTAGTCGTGGTCGCGCCTGATAGGCACAAACGCGGCACGAACGCGCTGGTCATTTCACCCGCAGGTTTGATCGAATACGATTTCGGCGAAAATTCATTCGAGCGTCACTGCGAATTGGCGAAAAAGGCTGGCGCACGGCTTGAGATCGTTGAACTCCCCTCGCTCGGATTGGATTTGGATATGCCCGAAGATTTTGAGTTGGTGAAAAATCTAGAGAGCACGATAACTTTCTAGCGGGCGTATAATTCGGAGTAACAACTTCCAACAACCGAGGAGAATGCCATGACTGAACGAGTTGCCCTCTACTTGCAAGATTCGCACGACCTGCGCGATGGACTTGACTACGTCAAATACGCGGAGGAAAAAGGATTCGAAGCCGTCTGGCAAGCGGAATCCCGCCTGGTGCGCGACGCGATCGTGCCGATGGCGGCGTACGCGGCGGTGACGGAACGGATCAAGGTCGGCTCAGGCGTGATCAACAATTGGACGCGTAACATCGGTCTACTCGCGGCGACGTTGCTCACCCTCGACGATCTCGCGCCAAATCGAATTATCTGCGGCATCGGCGCGTGGTGGGACCCGTTGGCGAAAAATGTGGGAATTGAACGGAAGAAGCCGTTGCTTGCCATGCGCGAGACAATCGAAGTGTTGCGGAAACTGCTCAACATGGAACGCGTCACCTTTCACGGTGAATTTCACAACGTGGACGGCATCGAACTGGACGTGGTGCATGGTCGCCGCGAGCCGCGCAACGTGCCGATCATGATCGGCGCGACGGGCGATGTGATGATGGAAATGACGGGCGAGATCGCAGACGGCGTTGTGCTGAATTACTGCGTCCCGCCTGATTACAACGACAACGCCCTCGAACTGCTCGAAAAGGGATTGAAGAAATCGGGTCGCAAGATGGAAAACTTCGACCGCCCGCAACTCATCGTCTGCTCGGTGGATGAAAGCCACGACAAAGCGATTGATTACACAAAAGAATTGCTCTGCCAGTATTTGGCGCAACAACCGCACATCGCCAAAGCCTCGCGCGTCTCACAGGATGTGATCACAGAGATTCAATCCATTTTGGGATGGCCCGCCACGAAAGAACAAATTAACAAAGCCAAACATCTCGTGCCAGACGATCTAGTTCACAGAATTACTGCCTCGGGCACGCCTGCGGAGGCGAAAGCCAAAGTGGAGGAATACAAGAAGCGCGGATGCACCTGCCCGATCCTTTACCCCGTCGGCGGGAATTTCAAGTTGTTGATCGATACGTTCGCACAGGCGTAGCGCAAAATAGCATTTTGCGCTACAAATTTCCCGCTAAATAATCCAAGACAAACTGCAAAGCCGCGTCAGCCGATGCGGCTTTGACTTGCGTGCGGCTACCCGGAAAGAGGAACTGACGCGTCCACTCGCCGTCACGCGCGGCAAGCGCCAGCCAGACGGTCCCTACAGGCTTGGTGGGAGTTCCACCGCCTGGACCAGCTATCCCTGAGATCGAAGCGGCGATGTCCGCTTGGAACGCGGTCCGCGCGCCGCGCGCCATCTCCAGCACGGTCTCCCGGCTGACCGCGCCAAAGGTATTCAACGTATCCCACGAAACGTTCAGCAAACCGGCTTTTGCCTCATACGCATACGCGACCAGACTGCCGATAAAGTATTCCGAAGAGCCCGGCACATTCGTGACCCGGTTGCCCAACAAACCGCCGGTGCATGATTCGGCGAACGCGATTTTCAGCTTGCGCTCGCGCAGAAGATTTCCCATCTGGGCTTCGAGTGAAGTATCCATCTAACCTCAATGATAAAGTCATGGCATTATACCCGGCGGCAAGTTTTTCTAGGTTATAATTTTCCGCATGGCAGACTGGGCTGGTAAAACGCTCGGAAAGGTCCATATTGATCAACTCATCGCCCGCGGGGGCATGGCAGAGGTCTACAAGGGCGATCACAAAACCTTTGGCGTAGTGGCGATCAAGGTGATGAGGGGCTTGATGGAACGCGACCCGGAGCAACTCAGCCGCTTTCAGCGTGAAGCGGAAGTGGTCGCCGAACTGAAGCATTCCAACATCGTTCAAATGTTCGATTACAAAGTGGAAGACGATACGCCTTGTCTCGTGATGGAGTACATCCCGGGCCCCTCGCTCGCGACATACCTCAAGCGCCTACACGAGAAAAAACAGCGATTGCCCATCGGCTTGGTCGCTTCGCTGTTGAAAAACATCGCCAGCGCGCTGGATTACGCCCACAGCAAAGGGATCGTCCATCGTGACATCAAGCCTGCCAATGTTCTGCTCCGTTCTGCCTCGGAAGAAATCCGCTTGGATCAACCGCTTCCTGCCGACGTGGAACCTGTTCTCACCGACTTCGGCCTGGTGCGCCTCCTCGACTCGACCATGCACACGACCACCGGCTCCGTCTCCGGCACGCCCGCGTATATGAGTCCCGAACAAGCACGCGGCGAAAAAGTGGATAAACGCACGGACATTTACTCGCTGGGAATCATGTTGTATGAAATGCTGGCGGGTGGCGTCCCCTTTCAGGCGGATACGACCTTCGGCATGTTGATGAAACACATCAACGAGCCGCCGCCGCCGATTGACGGGGTTTCCTCTGACCTGCAAGCCATTCTGGACCGCACGCTTGCAAAAGATCCGTCCATGCGTTACGAAAGCGCGGGAGAATTGGCGAACGAATTTATGGCAGTCTTCAACGGGCAGACGATCTCGCCTGGTACCATCCACATCGCCCAACTCGCGCGCCAAGCTGCGAAAGAGACCGAAAAACCCAAAGGCGCTTCGCAGGAAAGCGCCTTCCTGCGAAGATTCAGGATCGGAATCGAGGTGGTGATCGCGATCGGTTTGGTGGTATTACTTTTCCAGTTCTTCCGCCCTGCCGCAGTGGACGGCAACGAAACGCCGGTAGCTGTGGTCACAGACCTAAACATTCCAGTCGGCAGACTCCGTTTCAACGATTTCAACGGTGTGCTAGATCGGGTAACAATCGTCTTGAACAACATTGCGCTCCCGAGCGAGGGACAACGCTACGAAGCATGGCTCAAAGATAGCGCGAGCGGAATATTCCGAAACATCGGTTCGATTCGGTTCAATTCCGCTAAAACGGGCCAAGTCGAATTCACCGCTCCAGATCAGCAAAATCTGTTTGGGAGTTTCGACGAAGTTCTCATTACTATCGAGCAAGGAGAGGCGGCGGTTACCCAGCCGTCTAGCGAGGTCGTATTTTCCTCCGTTTTTCCGCCGCAAGCGAGAGAGGCTGCGCTCAACTTGCTCGTCACGAATCCTGATACGCCGGATGAATACGCACCCATGCAAGGACTGTATTACTACAGCGGAAGCTACATCGCCGGCGCAATTAACGGCGATCCGATCAACCCCAACTTTGTAGGGCTTGTGCAGGCATATCAAAACGAGGATGAGGCAACAGTCCGCACACGGACAGAAGATGTGATCAATTTGATCGTAGGCGAGCAGAGCGAGCAATATAAAGATTACGATCAGAACGGCAAACTCACCAAGAATGATGGCGATGGCTATGGAAGCCTTCCCAATGGCGACCGTCTGGGATACCTACAACTCGTCACCCTTGGGGCGAAAAACGTGGCAGATGCCGAAGATTCAACCCCCAATATGCGTGCGTACGGCGAAGACATGCAGACCTGCGTTCAAAATATGAAAGAGTGGACAAATCAACTTCTACCGCTCGCCTTGCGATTGAGCGAAATGCCGTTCGGTCCTGAGATGGAAGCGACGATCAACAAGATGTCTGAACTGGGCGAGTATTTATTGCAAGGATTTGACGCCGACAAGGATGGATTGTTCGAGCCCATCGAAGGCGAATGCGGCGCGACACTTGCCTATGAATACGGGTGGTATCTGGTGGACATGCCACTCTTTGTGGGTCCTGACCGGATTCCATCCTCAGGCAAATAAAATCTCCCGAACACGGGAGATTTTATTTTGACGACCAACTCAATGAAGTACAATAACCCCCAATGGAAATTTCAGAGAAACTTCAAGGCATCCTTGCTACTCTTCCAACAAAGCCGGGCTGCTACATAATGAAAAACGCCGAGGGGAAAATCATATACGTCGGCAAAGCGATCAATTTGAAAAACCGCGTACGCTCATACTTCCACGCGGACGCGAGCCACGACAATAAAACGCGGCGGCTCGTGCGCGAGATCGCCGACATCGAGTGGATCGTCGTCGGCTCGGAACTCGAGGCGCTCATCCTCGAGATGAACCTGATCAAGAAACATCGCCCCAAGTTCAACGTGCGATTGAAGGACGACAAGCGCTACCCGTACATCAAAGTCCATTGGGCAGACCCGTTCCCCAAAGTCACTGTGACGCGGCAAATGGCGGAGGATGACTCGCGCTATTTCGGTCCGTACACGTCGGCGTGGGCAGTCTATCAAACGCTGGATGTGTTGCGGAAAATTTTCCCATACTTGACGTGCGACCGCGAAATTACAGGGATGGACAAACGGGCGTGTCTTTACTACGACATCAAGCTGTGTCTCGCTCCGTGTATCGGCGCGGCGTCCCAAGCCGCGTACCGCCAAATGATCTCCGACCTGATGGATTTCCTCAGCGGACAGAGCGAGGGTATCGTGGCGCGCTTGCAGGCGGATATGCAAAAAGCCGCGGAGGAGATGCGCTTCGAGAAAGCCGCCGCAATCCGCGACCAGCTCAAAGCGATCCAGTCCATCATCGAACGGCAGAAGATCGTCTTCGCGACCGATTACAAAGATTCGGATGTGCTCGCCATGGCACGCAGTGACGGCGAAGCGTGCGTGCAAGTCTTCTTCATTCGCGGTGGCAAGTTAATTGGACGCGAGTATTTCATTTTGGAAGGCACAGAAGACGCGGCTGACGCCGAAGTGATGGAGCAATTCATCACGCAGTTTTACACCGAAGCGGCGAACATCCCACAGCAGGTGATGTTGCCGAATGAGATCGAAGAAGCGAAGATCATCGGCGAGTGGTTGAGGTCGAAGCGCGGCGGCGAAAAAATGGAATTCTTTGTGCCGAAAGAGGGGCAACCTCACGAGTTGGTGAAGATGGCGGCGGAAAACGCGACTGAAACCCTCACCGCATTACGCGCACAGTGGCAGGCAGACACGCATAAACAAGAACAAGCGCTGACCGAATTGCAAGCCGCGCTGAATTTGAAAGAGCCGCCCAATCGAATCGAGTGCTACGATATTTCCAACACACAAGGGACGGCGATCATCGGCGCGATGGTGGTGTTCACGCAGGGCGTGGCGGATAAGAAGTTGTATCGCAAGTTCAACATCGAAAGCGTGGTTGGCGCGCCGGACGATTTCGCTTCGATGGAGGAAATGCTGACGAGGCGCTTCCGAAGGTGGCGGTCGGCTGAGGAATCCGCGAGTCAGGTTGGGGCGAAGAAAGACGCGTCGTTCTCCTTCTTGCCGGACCTCATCATCATTGACGGCGGCAAGGGGCAGTTGAGTCGCGCGGTGGAAGTCCTTGAGAAATTCGAGTTGATGGACAAAGTGCCAATTGTGGGTTTGGCAAAACAACAGGAGGAGATTTTCTTCCCGCACAAATCGGATTCGCTGATGCTGCCGCGTCATTCGCAGGCGTTGTATTTGGTTCAGCGCATTCGAGACGAAGCGCATCGGTATGGAATCACCGCGCACCGCAAGAAACGACAGAAACTCGGCATGGCTTCGATTCTGGATTCGATCCCCGCCATCGGACCCGCGCGACGAAAAGCCCTCTTGAAACATTTCGGTTCTGTGGATAAGATTAGAGCCGCTTCGATTGAGGAATTGAAAACGGTTGTGCCGGAAAGCGCGGCGGAATCCATCAAGGCGAATTTGGAATGAGAGATATTTGGGTCGTAGACGACGACGAAGAAATGAGCCGCGCGGTCGGGTTGATGCTCGAACTGCTCGATTGCCGCGTCATCGCGTTCAACAGCGTGCGCCCTGCCGCGCAATCCATCGTCGGCGGCAAGAAACCCGATTTGATCATCCTCGACGTGAACATGCCAGAGGTCTCGGGATTGGACATGCTGGAATTTTTGAGACGCCGTCCCGAATCGAAGGATTTGCCAATCATCATGCTTTCTTCCGAGTCGGACGACGGGACGATTGATCGGGCGGTGGCGCTCGGCGCGGACTCGTACATCTTGAAACCCGTCACCGTGGAAGAACTTGAAAAAGCGATGGCGACCGCATTTTATAAACATTTGAATTTGAGAGTGGAAGATGGCAACTAAGAAATCGCAAAAGATCGAAACCTCGCGCTCGACGCGCATCATGCAAATCGTGTTCGTGATATTCTCGATTCTGTTAATCCTGACGATGATTCTCTCCGCCGTTGCAATCCCCAATTAAAGAGATCATTCGCTGGTTGAGGGCGCGGCGCGGGGAGCCGCGTATTATTTTGAATCGTGGAGCGAGATAGCATCTCGCGCTACTGAAGGAATTGTATGCTCGACAAACTCAAAGGTATTGAAGACCGTTATACACAAATTGGAAATGAATTGCTCGAAGTGGGAGCGGACTATCAACGCGCCGCCGAGTTGAACAAGGAGCGCGTGGATTTGGAGCCCATCGTCGAGAAGGCGCGGGCGTATCGCCAGGCGGTGAAAAGCTTGGAGGAGGCGAAAGCAATCCTCCTGTCCGAAAAAGACGCGGAGTTGGTCGCGTTGGCGGAGTCCGATATCGCCGATCTGAATCCGAAGATCGAAGTCCTCGAAAAAGAGATCAAGGGAATGCTCGTGCCGAAGGACCCGCGTGACGAGAAGAACGTGATCGTCGAAATCCGCGCGGGCGCGGGCGGCGACGAAGCAGCCATTTTCGCGGCGGACTTGTTCCGCATGTACACGCGCTACGCGGATGGCAATCGCTGGAAGACGGAGATTTTGTCGGAGAACGCGATCGGTGTGGGCGGTTATAAAGAAGTGATCTTCGAACTTAAAGGCAAAGGCGCGTATTCGAAATTGAAATACGAGTCGGGTGTGCACCGTGTGCAACGCGTGCCAGCGACAGAGGCACAGGGACGAATTCACACATCCACTGCGACGGTCGCTGTGCTTGCAGAAGTTGAGGAAGTTGATATTGACATTCCCGAGTCCGATATTGAGATCGAGGTCTACCGCTCATCGGGCGCGGGCGGACAAAACGTACAAAAGAACTCGACCGCCGTGCGCCTGTATCACAAACCGACGGGAATCGTTGTGACTTGTCAGGATGAACGGTCGCAGTTGCAAAATCGATTACGCGCCATGAGCATTTTGCGGGCGCGTTTGTATGAGATGGAAGAGGCAAAACGCCAGGCAGAACTCGAAGCAAACCGCCGTTCGCAAGTTGGAAGCGGCGACCGTTCGGAGAAGATTCGCACGTACAATTATCCGCAGAACCGCGTCACCGATCATCGCATCGGTTTCTCGAATTACAATCTGCCCGCAGTGATGGACGGGGCGATCGATCAGTTCATCGAGGAACTGTCCACGCGCGACGAGGCAGATCGGTTGGCAAGTAGTGGGCTTGATGATGAAGGATAATATTCAAAAGTATGCTGTTGGTCGAGTAGTCCCGCGTGCGGCGCACTGAGCCTGTCGAGGTGATCGTCGCGGGACATATCAAGACCTACTGGTTGATAAGAGCAATCTTGTAACGAGATTTGCTTTACGGCATGGTGGTCTCGATACGCTCGCAACAACCGCTCGCTACTGACCACCGATTTGCCAATAAGATAGATATTTTATGAACGATAATCTAGCCTTCGGCGCAGGATTACAACCCTTCATGGGAATTCCGTCGTTCATGCGGCTGCCTGTGACGCGTGAACTGAAAGACGTGGACGTCGCCATCATGGGCGTGCCCTTCGATAGCGGGACTTCGTATCGGACGGGGACGCGGTTTGGTCCGAGAAAGATTCGAGAAGCGTCGTTGATGATCTGGGGACACAACTCGACGCTCAACGTCACACCGCTGAAAAAACTCAACGTGGTGGATTACGGCGACGTGTCCGTCGTCCCAACTTCCATTGAACACACGATGGAAGCGATAACGAAAACCGCCAGCGAAATCATCGGAACAGGAACAACATTGATCACACTCGGCGGCGATCATTCGATTGCGCTCCCCCTCTTGCGCGCGCACGCCAAAAAGCATGGACCCGTTTCGCTCGTCCACATCGACGCGCACATTGACACGTGGGAATCTGAATTTGAAGAAGTGAAATACAGTCATGGCACGCCGTTTCGTTATGCGTTGCAGGAGGGATTAATCCGCTCGGGCGAATACGTGCAGATCGGCATACGCGGTCCGCTCAGCGGCGAGAACGATTATGCCGATGCGAAACAACTTGGCGCGCGCACGATCACGATCCACGAGGTGATGGAAAAAGGCGTCGCTGAAATTCTCAAAGAAGTTCATCAGCGCATGAAGGGACCGACGTACGTCACCGTTGACATTGACTCCGCCGATCCCGCTTTTGCGCCAGGCACGGGCACGCCCGAAGTCGGTGGGCTGACGAGTTATCAACTCCTCCAACTTGTGCGCGGTCTGCATGGATTGAATTTCATTGGCTTCGACCTCGTCGAAGTCTCGCCGCCGTTCGATCACGGCGACATCACGGCAATCCTCGCTTCGAATATCGTGTTTGAATATCTTTCTTTGCTGGCGATCAAAGAACCGTCCCGCAGGCTGGGATGAAAGAACAATGTCCTCCTTAAAACCTGCGGGACGATTAACTACATCCCCGCTTCTTTCCGACATTTCGACTCGCCTCGCTTCGGTCAGCGACACGCCCGCCCTCGACGCGTCCGTGCTCATCGCCCGCATTGTGGACAAGCCGCGCAGTTGGGTGATGGCGCATCCCGAACTCGAACTTACGCTCGAACAACAGAATCAACTCAACAATTCGCTGACACGATTGGAAAACGGCGAGCCATTCCCATACGTGCTTGGTCGCTGGGAGTTTTTCGGCTTGGAATTTGAGGTCACGCCTGACATTTTGATTCCACGCCCTGAAACGGAATTGCTCGTTGAAAAAGCCATCGCATGGCTGCAAAAAAATCCCAGCAAACGAAGAGTCGCCGATATCGGAACGGGCTCGGGAGCGATTGCGGTTTCACTCGCAGTCAATGTCACGGATGCGAATATCCTCGCAACCGATATTTCACCCAAGGCGTTGGCGGTTGCAAAACGAAACGCTGAGAAGCACAACGCTGAAAACAGAATCGAGTATCTCGAGTGCGATCTATTGCCAGACCAATCGAAAATCGCCAATCGTAAATCGTCAATTGACTCACTCTGCGCCAACCTGCCTTACATCCCCACCAAAACCCTCAGCAAACTTCCCATCTTCGGGCGTGAGCCGACTCTCGCTTTGGATGGCGGCGAGGATGGACTGCAACTTTTTCGCAAATTGCTAGTCACGGTTCCAACATGGCTTGCGCCGCACGCGTTGCTATTGCTTGAAATCGAAGCCACGCTCGGCGAGTCAACGACTCAACTCGCTCGTCAGCATTTTCCGAATGCATCCATCACACTACATCAAGACCTCACGGGTCGCGATCGCCTGCTTGAAATCCAAACATGAAAACCCTCATCGTTTCAGCAAACGCGGACGACGCAATTCCGCACGCGCTCGAAATTCTCAACAACGGCGGGCTGGTTGCCTTCCCCACCGACACGGTCTATGGCGTCGGCGCGCTGGCGTCTGACGGCAAGGCGATCGAATCCATTTACATCGCAAAGGATCGTCCCATCGAAAAAGCGATTCCAATTTTGATTGCAGATGCGGACGACATGGATAAAGTTGGGATGAATATTCCAACCGTCGCGCGAGAGATTGCAAAACGCTTCTTTCCTGGACCTTTGACCTGCGTCATCCCCAAACAGCCGACTCTCCCGTCAGCCGTCTCTGCGACATCAACCGTCGGCGTACGCGTGCCAGATCACGATGTGGCGCGCGCACTGCTCCGTGCGGCGGGACCGATGGCTGTGACCTCTGCAAATATTTCGGGTCAGCCGAGTCCATCCACGGCGGAGGAAGTCTTTGCGCAACTCAACAGACGAATCGAATTGATCATTGACGGAGGAAAAACGCCAGGCGGCGTCGCTTCGACCGTAGTTGATTGCACAACCGACAAGTTGAAAATTTTACGTGAAGGACCGATTTCACTTGAAGAAATACGAAAAAAACTCTCATCCCCAATTTAATTCATGTTCAGGTTGGGTTAAACTCGGAGGCTATAATGATGATTGCATTCTCCTTAACAAACCGCCTGCGGCTCGGGCAAGCCAAGGGCGGTTTGGGTTTTAAGTGGGGCAATGTAAACACGTAAAAACGTAAACAGGTACACAGGTCTCGAAAGCCGTGTGTACCTGTTTTCTTGTCTACGTGTCTGCTTGTTTACGTGTCTACCTATCTACGTGTTTTCTCAAGACAACGCCCACGTCGGTTGGACGTCCATGTCCAGCTCAGAAACGTGACCGAGGGTGTAGCGATAATATCCCGCCGCGGCGATCATGGCGGCGTTGTCGGTGCAGAGGGAAAAGGCAGGGATGTGAACTTTGAATTCGTTCTGTGATTGAAAAGCATTTCGCAAGGCTTTGTTGGCAGAGACTCCGCCCGCAACTAAGATCTCTTTGGCGTTGAAGTCACGCGCGGCTTGCATCGTTTTGTTGAAGAGGATGTCAACCGCAGCGGCTTGGAAAGAGGCGGCGAAATCTTCGACGGGAATCGGCTCGTTTTTTTTCTTGAAATCGTTGACTTCATACAACACGGCGGTTTTGAGTCCGCTGAAGGAAAAGGCGTAGGGACTGTCTAGTTTGGGGCGGGTGAATTTGAAGCGGGTCGGGTCGCCGTTCTCAGCCGCTTTTTGAATGGCGGGTCCGCCTGGGAAGGGAAGGTTGAGGAGGCGACCAACTTTATCGAAAGCCTCACCAGCCGCGTCGTCGAGAGTGGAACCGAGGCGTTTGTACGTCAAATGATCGGTCATCAAGTTCAGTTCGGTGTGTCCGCCTGAGACGAGGAGCGCCATCAACGGAAATTGCGGTTCGGGCGGAATGGCGTCGCCCGCATTGTGTATCCACGCTGAATAGATGTGCCCTTCGAGATGATTGACGCCGATGAGCGGCAAGCCGAGCCCAAGCGACAAACCTTTTGCCGCGTTCATGCCGACGACAAGCGAGCCCGCCAAGCCTGGACCGCGCGTCACGGCGATTGCGTCCATGCCGTTCAGCGTGAGGTTCGACTTTGCGAGCGCTTGCTCGATGACGGGGACGACACTCAACACGTGTTGGCGCGAGGCGACTTCGGGAAAGACGCCGCCGTAGCGTGCGTGGATGTCCATTTGCGAGGCGACGGTGGAGGCGATGAGGGCGCGCCCGTTTTCGATGACGGCACAGGCGGTTTCGTCGCAGGAGGATTCGATGGCGAGGATGCGAGCGGGAGGAAGAGATGGCATGAAATCTTTTTACCACAAAGGACACGAAGTGCACAAAGGATTTTTTTCGTAATTGTTCCATCCGCAGTTGAACTGCGGATGGAACATGGGCGCTGCGGATGGAACTACCCAGTACGCAATACGAATTACTTTTGCTTCCACTTCTTCATCGGCAAGACGAAATCATACGGATACTCCGCAAGTTTTTCCATCGCGCCATCGGGGCGAACATACAGTGTGTCTTCGATGCGGACACCCATGCCTTTTTCGGGATAGTACAACCCAGGCTCGGAGGTGATGATCACGCCAGGCGCAAGCCGTTGATCGTCGCTGGCGGTCAGGTTGCTGAACGGACGCTCGTGGATGTTCAACCCTACGCCGTGACCCAGACTATGCACGTATCCCTCGACGGGCGATTTGGTGTTCATTGGAGATTGATGTCCCTTCGACTCAAAGTATTCGCAAGTCATTCGATGGTAATCCTTGAACGGCGCGTTCAAGTCGAAGTTGTCCATCAATTGATCGAAAATTTCTTTGACCTGATCGTACAAGGCTTGGGCTTCTGGAGTTGCGTAACCCAAACTCCACGTGCGCGTGAAATCGTAGTAATATCCGCCGCCTGCTTCGGCTGGATAAATGTCAAACACGATGGTTTGACCAAGCCGCATCAAATCCGACGGGTTGCCTGCCGAGTGCGGGACGCCTGCGTCGCGTCCGATAGCGAAGATAAACCCCGACGGCAATTCGGCGCCCTGCTCCGACACCCACAAGCGAATCTTTGAATGGACGTCGCCGACAGTCAGCGGCGCGCCTTCTTCATTCAAAAGGACTTCATCGTCGCGGACATCGCACGAGGTCAGATAATTCCGAACTTTTTCAACGACAGTTGTCGTGACCTTCCCCATCTTGCGGATGCGAGCCACCTCCGCCTCGTCTTTGGTCTCCATGGCGCGCATGAAGATCGAATCCTGTTGCGGCTCGCCGACAAACTCAAGCGCGGGCGCTAACTTTCCCAATTGCGACAACATGCCGAAAATCGAACTCAAATCATACGTTCCGTAGACGCCAACGCGTCCGCTGGTCACGCCCGCGTCTTTGAGCATCAATTCACAGCGCATGGCGCCCGCCAGCAAAGAATCCTGCTTGGCTTTCTTGTACAATTCTTCGTAATCGTAGGTCGTGTATGGGATGCGCTTCAGTCCGCTTTTGGCGGCTTCGTCGCGTTCCATGTCCGCGTGGAAGTAGATCGGCTCTTCGCCGCGCTTCTTGATGATGGTCGCGTGGCTGACGTGTCCGCCGCCTGTGAGGTAATACATCGGCGGGTTGTGCTCGGCATTGCCGAAGACGATCAGCGCGTCGAGGTTGCGGGCTTGCATGAGGGCGTCGAGGTCGGATTTCATTGGGCTCCTTGGAGTAATTGGTAAATGGTAATTGGTAATTCGAAGAAAGAGAATTGGAGAATTAGAGATTGGAGACTGGAGACTAGAGATTAAGTTGCCTAAATTCTTTTCCAATCTCGTCGTTTTCAAACGTCACTTTCAATGATTTCTTTTTATCGGTGAACTTGGCTGAGACGCCGATCACGTCTTCCGAGTCGTTGAAGAGGCTGAAGATCGATAACGGGCGTTTCAGGAGGAGTTGTCCGTATGCGGGGGCGAACAACAATTTCAAAATGAATTCAACGACCGTCCCGCCGATGAGCCCGACGATAATTCCAGCCAGCGTGCCTACGGTTGCAGAAAAGCCGATGGTTTGAATCGTTTCGCCATCGGGCGTGATCAACCAAACGGGAACAAATGTGATCGCGCACAGCAACAATCCCACGATCACGAACGGCACGAGCGTCACGTTCGTCACGCGCTTTTCTTTTTTCTCGCACTCGGCGCACAGCGGCACGGGAAAATCCATCAACACGCCCTGCCCGCGTTTTTCAACGCCCATGTTCAACTTTATCGGCATCACGATTTGTTTCGGCTTGCCGCAATTGACGCAACGATCGGGAAACTTCAACGACGGCGGGTTCTTCGCATCGGCGATGGGAACTTCAACGGTAATCACGCAAAGCCTCCTTCAAAACTCGCAACAACGCGTCGTCGTCCAAAACGGTGCGCGGGTCGAGCAACACGCAATCATTTTCCGTGCGTGCGACGACGGGCGGATTCGCCTCGCGCAGTTTCGCTAAAAATTTATCGGGACTTTTCACCCGCAACGACAACACAAATGTCGGCATGGATTCTTCAGGCAAACTTCCGCCGCCCACTGTGGATTCGGACTCCACCACCTCGCCCTGACTCAACCCATCCCGCCACGCTTCCGCGCGGACCTTGACCTGCCTCGCCGTAAGCGACATCATCCGCACGATGGGAATTTCTCGCTCCGCCTCGTCTTTGAGGTAGTGCATCAGCGTCGCGGTGACGCCAGCCAGCGACGTTTTATCCGCCCGCACCGCTCGCGCCAGCGGATGCTTCTTGATTCGGTCAATCAATTCTTTCTTGCCGACAATGATTCCCGCTTGCGGACCGCCGAGCAATTTGTCGCCCGAAAAGCAGACGATATCCACGCCTGCCGCGAGCGACTCTTGCACGGTCGGTTCATGGGCGAGACCGTATTTCGCTGTGTCCACCAACGCGCCCGAGCCGAGATCGTCCACGACGGGAACACCAGCCTTGTGAGCGGTTTCGACAATCTTTGCAAGTTCTGGCTCCTCTGTGAAGCCGACGATCTTGAAGTTACTGCGATGCGCGCGCATGACGAGCGCAGTCGGTTCGGCGAGCGCTTCTTTGAAATCAGTGATTCGCACTTTGTTCGTTGTACCGATCTCAGCCAGTTTTGCGCCCGATTGCTTCATCACATCGGGAACTCTGAATCCACCGCCGATCTCGACGAGTTGCGATCGCGGGATCACCACGCGCTTCTTGTTCGCCAACGCAGACAACACAAGCAAAACTGCCGAAGCGTTGTTGTTGACCACCAACGCAGACTCAACGCCGAGCAATTTCTGTAAAACCGATTCAGCATGGATGAGTCGCGAGCCGCGCTTGCCTGTTTCCAAGTCAAATTCGAGGTTGGAGTAGCCACGCGCGGCAGAGGTCATGGCGCGGAGGGTTGATTCGGATAACGGCGCGCGTCCGAGGTTGGTGTGGAGGATGACGCCTGTCGCGTTGATGACGGGAACGAGCGAGGAACGCGTCCATGCGGCGAGGTGGGATTCGGCTGAGGCGAGGATCGAGTCGAAGGAGGGCGAGGCAGATTCCCCGTCGAGTTTGATGCGTGCGCGGGCTTCATCCAAAGTTAAACGAAGCGCGTCCAGAGTCAAGGGGCGACCAAATCTTTCAAGGAGGTCATCCGCATGTTGCAATAATTTTTCGATCGAGGGGAGGTCACGAAGACTGGTCATCATCTACGACGGGAGGTTTCCAGCGCGCTTTTTCGCGCAGGCGGAGGAAATATTCGATTGCGATGAGTCCGCCTGCCAGCCCGAGGATCACGTAGACCGTGACGAGGCGTCCGAGTTGAAGCCAGGCGAGCGTGGCGCCGTAAACGCCGAACCAAACGGACTGGCGCACGATGACGTTCGCTTCAACGGGCGGGTCGGCGGGAAAGCGGCGATGAAAAAAGTAGACGATGGGAAGAAGCGTGCCTGTGAGGGCGAGGATCAACAGCGCAAAGAAGCCCCAGCGAAACCAAACGACAGGCGCAGATAAATAAAGAATCGCCGCCAGCCCACCCCATCCGATGAGCGCCAAAAGTAGAGACGATATCGCGAACGATCTAAAATTCATTCGAAGCAGGAAGTTCCCATCAGAAATCTATACACGCAGGCACGATATAAGGCGGCGAGAACACACAGCCGAAACGGAATCCGTTCTCGAAACGGACGATCACAAACGGCTCCTCCTCGCCGTACTCCGCAATTGGGCGTTGCACGGGGAGGGCGTCGGGGTTTGCGCCGAGACTAAACGAATATCCGCCTTCAGCATTTTCAACGAAACCACGGATGTCTTGCAGGGAATTCGGGAGTTCGGCACGCGTGGTGATCGTCGTATTTTCTTCGATGAGTTGTTGCATGCGCCGCAGCGATTGTTCCTCCGCCTCCGATACTCTCGCCGATGTGCCGAGGGCGACAACGACGAGGAACGAAACGAAGGCGGGCGTCCAACGTTTTACGGGTATGTCAGATCTACCGTATCTGCGATTTTGAATTTTATCCACCAGCCAGCGCATCAGCCAACTGAACGGGAGGTGAAAGAAGACGCGCGGCAGGAAGACAAGCGTAAGGAACACGACCGCTGTCCCGGAACGGTTGCTTGAATCGGAGATCAACAACCATATCGAGGAGACCACCGTGCCAACGAGCGCAGACAATAAAATGCCGAGCAGACTTTCATCCGTCCATGCGGCGATGAGACCGAGAACGCCGAACATAACACCAGAAAGGATCGTCAACCAGATGGCTCCGGGCCACGGCGCCGCCAGCGGAATATTCGGCATGGCAAATGAATTGATCGTGTTTGCAGTGATGGAAAACCCAAAGCCAAACACCAATCCTAAAACCAAGCCAAGCCTGCGTTGCGATGAAAGATTCACATATTCTCCTTGACGAGTCGGAATTATATCAGGCGCGCGCAGGCAGTATAATCGGCAAAGGTAGCGATCGGTGATCGGAAAACTTGAGGAAAGACAATGAAAGTTTCGGAAGCCATCCGTTTGAAACGCGCGGTGAGAAAATTTCAAGACAAGCCTCTGCCCGAGGATGTGATCCGCGCCATCCTCAACGCGGGACGGCGTTCGCAATCATCGAAAAACGAACAGGGCTGGCAGTTCATTGCCGTTCGAGATAAATCGGTTTTGAAGGCGTTGTCCGAGTGCGGCGAGTGGGCGGGACATCTCGCAGGCGCGGCGTTGGGCGTCGCGATCCTCACGCCCGATCCGCTTGGAAAATTCCAGACGATGTTCGACGCGGGTCAAGCGGCGGCGTTCATGCAACTCGCCGCGTGGGAGTTGGGAGTCGGCACGTGTCCCGCTGCGATCTACGACGGCGAACTGGCGCGCCAAATTTTGGGTTTTCCGCCCGAGTGGCATTTGCGCGTCGCGCTGTCGTTTGGGTATCCGCTGGATGAGGCAAAGTTATCGTCCGCGCCGAAGCAAGGAGGGCGGAGGTCGTTGGAGGAAGTGGTGCATTGGGATAAATGGTGAGACGATAAACGATTTACGATTGACGATTTACGATTGAATAAACTTCACAAAAGGAGATTCCCCATGTCAGACAGCGTATACAAGATCATCGAGTTGGTCGGCACGAGCACGGAGTCGTGGGAGAAAGCCGCGTCCGTTGCCGTGGAGCGCGCGGCGAAGTCCCTGCGCGACTTGCGCATTGCCGAGGTCGCGCAATTGGATATGGTGATCGACGACGGCAAGGTCACCGCGTACCGCGCCAAGGTCAAGGTTTCGTTCAAGTTCGAAGGCGGCGGATAATAATCAAAGTAGGGCACAGCGAGACAATCGAGGATTTTGCCGAACGCAAGTTTCGCTGTGCCCCTACCCCATAAATCTATTTAGCGGGGAAGTAAACCCAGCGCGCAATGAAGTACAATTGCGGCTTATGTTTCCTGTTGAACAATTCATCGCGCAATTCAGCGACAAGACCATCGCGCTCTCGGTCTACGACTTGGAATCGGGGCGCGAGATTAACGTCCACGCGGACGAGTCCTTTCACCCCGCCAGCACGGTCAAAGTCCATGTGATGATGGAAATCTTCCATCAGGCTGAGCAGGGGAAAATTTCGCTTGAAGAGCGGATTTCCATCTACAACTCATTCGTCAGCGTGGCGGATGGAAGTCCGTTTTCGTTGAGCGTCGAGGATGATTCGGAAAAGTCGCTTTACGAACGAATCGGAGAGACTGAAACTGTCCGCGAGTTGACGCGGCTGATGATCGTGCGGAGCAGCAACCTCGCGACAAATATCCTGCTAGACAAAATCGGGTCGGATAACATCAACGCGTTTCTCGAATCGCTAAACATTCGGAGCGTCGCAGTCAGGCGCGGCATGTACGATCTCGCGGCGCTCCGTTCGGGAATCAACAACTCCGCCTCCGCGCGTGGACTCACTCAAACGATGCGTCTCCTTACCGAGGGGAAGGTCTTATCCGAGCAAGCATCCGCTGAAATGGTCCGCATCCTGTCCGAGCAAGAATTCAACGAGAGCATCCCTGCCCTGCTTCCCAAGTCAGTTAAAGTCGCGCACAAGACTGGCTGGTCGGACGAGTTCTATCACGACACGGGCATCGTCTACCCTGAAAACCGCAAACCGTACGTGATCTCGATCATGACGAAGGGCTTTCCCGAAGACAATGAAAACGATGCGCACGATTGTATGGCTAAAATATCAAAGATGGTTTACGAAGAAATGATAAATCCAAAATCAAACTACGCCACAGTATCGGGGATTGCTTCGTGGCGCGCATCGCGCCACTCGCAATGACGGAATCAAGAGAATTAACATGATCACACTTTCATCACTCATCTACTATCCCGTCAAATCGTGCCGCGGACATGAAGTCGAAGCATGGAACATCGAACGCATGGGGCTGGAACGCGACCGCCGCTTGATGGTCGTCACGCCTGAGGGCGAATTCCTTACGCAACGCCAAATTCCCAAACTGGCGTTGATCACACCCGAATTGAACGACGGCATCCTCACCCTCTCCGCGCCCAACATGGATTCGCTTCAAATCGGGATTCGCACATCGGGACATTCGTGGCCCGTCAACATTTGGCACAGCAAAGGCGTGCAAGCCATTGACCAAGGAAACGAAGCGGTGGAATGGCTTTCCGAATTTCTCGATCACTCCGTGAGACTGGTCCACTTTGCCGATGGCTATAAGCGATACGTCAGCCCGCAATACGCGGTGAACGAAGACGACCACACGGGCTTCGCGGATGGCTACCCGATTCTGTTGATCTCGGAAGAATCGCTTCAAGACCTGAACTCGCGGCTCGAGTCTCCGCTTCCAATGAACCGCTTCCGCCCGAACCTTGTCGTCCGCGGTTGTGAACCCTTCGCCGAAGACACGTGGAACCGAATCCAGATCGGCGACGTTAAGTTAGCCATCGTCAAACCGTGTGCGCGCTGTGAAATCACAACGATTGACAAAGAAACGCTTGAACGCAAGAAAGAACCGCTCAAAACGTTGGGTAAATATCGCAAACACGCGCTGGGCGCGATCTTCGGGCAAAACGTCATTCCGCTCAACGAGGGCAAATTAAGTTTGGGAATGAAGGTCGAAGTTTTATCCTGAGAGAAAACTAAGCAAGTTCATTGACGCGAGGAATTTCATTCGGTATAAAGGTTTCATGCAGAGAAAAAACAAATTCATCTGGCTTCTCACGCTGATCGTCACCATCGCCTGCCAGATCTTCCCCTCGCAGAACGCCAGCCCAACGCAGACCCCAACCATCACGCCCGGCGGACCGACGCTGACGCCGAGTCCCACCGTGACGCCGACGCCCTTCCCCACGCCGGTTCCCGTCGTACGGATCGAATCAGGCGACGAGGCATTGTTCTTCGGCAATTTCGATTCGGCGCGCGAACAATATCTCGCGGCGTTCAACGACTCGAACGACGATTCGCTGAGAGCCGCCGCGCTGTGGGGTTTGGCGCGCACCGAACTCGCCGATGGAAAATATCCACTCGCGCTCAATCATTTGAACACCCTCGTCAACGAATATCCCGATTCAACCTACGCGGCGCGAGCCTACTTCCTGATGGGACAAGCCTACACGAAACTGAACCAGCCGCAACAGGCGGCAGACGCGTACGCCGCCTACTCGACGCGCATCCCCGGCGTGTTGGATGCGTACGTGCAGGAATATCGCGGCGACGCGCTCGTTATGGTCAAGGATTACACCAACGCGATCAACGCCTACACCTCCGCGCTGAACGCTTCGCGCCTCGACGACGGGCTGACTCTCCGCATCAAAATTGCTCAAGCCCGCGCGGACTTCGGTGACTACGCCGGCGCGCTGACCGCCTACGATGAAATTTTCGCGTCCACAACGAACGATTACATCCGCGCCCAAATGGATTATCTTGCGGGCAAGGCACACAAAGCGCTTGGTCAAGCAAACGAAGCGAACACGCGCTACTTGCACACGGTGGAAAATTATCCGCTATCGTATTTTTCGTATCTCGCGCTGATCGAACTCGTGGACGCGAACATCCCCGTAGACGAACTCGACCGCGGACTGGTGGATTACTTCGCCGCGCAATACGATGTGGCGCTTGCCGCGTTCGACCGCTCCATTGCCGCGACCCAAGCCAGCGACGGAACCGCTGAATACTATCGCGCGCTCACCCTGCGCGAATTGCAGCGCACAGACGAAGCGATCGCGGCGCTGGATAACTTCATCAAAACGTTTCCTTCTCATCCGCGCTGGACCGACGCGTGGGAGGCAAAAGCGACGCTCGAATGGGTCGCCAAGGGAGATTATCGGGCAGGCGCAAAAACGCTCACCGATTTCGTCGCGGCAACGCCCACTTCCGCCTCTGCCCCGGAGTTTTTGTTTGTGGCGGCGCGCATCACCGAACGCGATAACCGGCTTGAGGAAGCCGCACAACTTTGGGAACGTGTGGCGAACGATTATCCCGGCAGTGAAAATGTTCCGCTAGCGCTGTTTCTAGCGGGCATCTCGCGCTATCGCCTGAGCGATTATCAAGGCGCGTTGACTGCCTTCCAACGCGACCTGTTACTTTCGGGGAACCCTGAAGATCAAGCCCGCGCATATTTATGGATCGGCAAGGCGCAAACGGCTCTTGGCGACAACCTCGGCGCGCAAGAATCGTGGCAACAAGGACAGGCAATTGATTCGACAAACTACTACAGCATCCGCTCTCGCGACATGCTACTCGGAAACGTTCCGTTTCAATCGCCTTCCACAACAGACCTCGATATTGACCTCGCGCAGGAAAGAAAAGACGCGGAAGCGTGGATGCGTCTCACCTTCAATCTGCCCGCCGACACGGATTTGACAAATCCCGGTTCGCTCGCGCAAGATCCACGCTTTGTGCGCGGGACCGAACTCTGGGAACTCGGCATGATGGATGAAGCGCGGCTGGAATTCGAATCGCTCCGCGAATCGGTGAGCGCCAACCCAATGGACGGTTTCCGTCTTACAAATCACCTGCTCGATATTGGCTTGTATCGTTCCGCCATTTTCGCGGCGCGCCAAGTCCTCACGCTTGCCGGGCTGGAGAGTCAATCTGCGGCGTTAACTGCGCCGCCGTATTTCAATCACGTCCGTTACGGGCTGTATTATCACGACCTAGTTATCGAACAGGCACAAACCTTCGGGCTAGACCCACTTTTCATGTTCAGCGTTATCCGCCAGGAAAGTTTATTCGAAGGATTCGTCCGTTCGACGGCGGGCGCGCATGGCTTGATGCAGATCATCGCTCCCACCGGCGCGCAGATCGCGGGCGAACTCGGCTGGCCTCTCAACTACAAAGAAGAGGATTTGTACCGTCCATTGGTCAGCGTGAGATTCGGCGCGTATTACATGGACAAGAACCGCGATCAGTTAGGCGGAAATCTTTACCCCGCCCTCGCCGCCTACAACGGCGGACCTGGGAATGCCATTATCTGGAATCAACTCGCGGGAAACGACCCCGATTTGTTCTTAGAAGTAGTGCGCTTCGAGGAAACGCGGAATTACATCCGCTTCATTTACGAAATTTTCAACACGTATAAGAATTTGTACGGTCCCCCACAATAAAAAAATTTGTTGCGGCAATTGAACTGCCGCAACAACCGAATATTATCCTAAGTGCGCCACGATGCGGGAGTGAGCGGTTTCCACGTCCATGTCCATCACGGCGATCAACTTATCGCGCCCAGAGGCGCCCGCCACAATATCCAGCCGCGATTTCGGCACGCCGAGAATTTCTGAAAAATATTCGACCAGCGCTTTGTTCGCTTCGTTATCCGCTGGCGGCGCGGCGATGCGGACTTTGATCGTGCCGTCGCTCAACACCTCCACGATCTCGTTGCGGCTGGCGCGCGGGGTCACACGCACCGCCAGCGCCGAACCTCTTTTTCCGTCGTGCAATTTGATATTTCGGTCAGCCATGACGTTACCTCATCGAAATAAGGATAGCGATCAGAAAGCGCGCTCCAAACTGAAGGATCAGGATCAGCACCAGCGGGCTGAAATCAAACATGCCGATCGTGGGCATGATGCGCCGGATCGGCGCGAGCATCGGCTCTACGATGTTATCAACCCCGCGGCGGATGGGATGATACGGGTCCATAACAAACGAGAGAATCGCGGAAATGATCACAAGCAGAACAAGGATTTGGGTTAATGCATTAATGATGAGGATTAGGAGGTCCATCTACGCTTCATTTCTCCGACGTTGGTCTGCGTTCACCCACGATAGCCGTGCCCACGCGGACGAGGGTCGCGCCTTCTTCCACCGCCACTGCATAGTCCGCGCTGGTGCCCATGGAGAGTTCGCGCCAATCGCCGCCGGGGAGTTGAGTCGCTAACCGCTCGCGTAACAGCCGCAATCGGCGAAAGAAGCGACGCGTATCTTCCGCGTCGGTCTCCAACGGAGGCATGGTCATTAATCCTTGCACGCGCAAGTGAGGCAAATCCAATATCGCGGAAACATCCGGCAGGAGCGCGTCCCATGTTGATTCGTCCGACGCGTCCCAGCCTGATTTGCTTGCCTCGCCGCCCACGTTGAATTCCAGCAGGACAGGCAAAATGCGATTCGACTCAGCGGCAAAACGGTCGAGCCTCTGCGCGAGTTTGAGGCTATCGAGGGAGTGTAAAAGTGCAAAATTTTCAGCCACGAGGCGGGCTTTGCGGCTCTGCACGTGACCGATCATGTGCCATTCTACACCAGTTTGCGAGGCGAGAGATTGAATTTTCGTGACACCTTCCTCGGCATAATTTTCGCCGAGGGCGCGCGCTCCGGCTTCAATGGCGGCTTGCACAATCTCGAGCGGCTGAGATTTGGTGACCACCACGAGGCGGATTTGATCCGCGTCGCGTCCGCTTTTGCGCGCGGCGGTTGCGATTTGGTCGAGGGTGTGGAGGTATTTTTCGCGGATGGAGGAGGCGAGGTCAGGCATGTCATTTTTGAGCCGCAAATTTCACGAATTAACGAGAATAGGTTTTTTGTGAAATTCGCGTAATTCGCGGCAAAGATTGACGGATAAATCACAACGCGATCAGCGCGCCAAAGCGACCTGTGCGTCCTTTTTCGGCGCGGTGTGAGAACCAATCTTCGGTGTGGCAAGCAGTGCAGAGACCGGCGATTTCGATCTGCCCAACACCGGCGCGTTCGAGCAAAATTTTATTCGTCTTCCACAGATCGAAGTGGATTTTGCCGTTGATCGAATTCAATACGCGATCAGATTCGTCGCCGAATTTTTGCATCACTTGCAGGATCACATCCGCGCCGATCTCATAGTGGTCGGGTCCGATAGAGGGACCGATGCAGGCGACGATGTCGGCAGGGTTGGAGTTGTATTCTTTTTTCATGGCGTTCACCATCGAACCGGCGACATCGTGAAGGGTTCCTCTCCAGCCTGCGTGCGCGACCCCAACCACTCCCTTGCGCGGGTCGTGGGCAAAGATGGGCGTGCAATCAGCAAAACGCATGAAGAGGCTGACTTTTGGCTGATCGGTGAGAATCACGTCCGCTTGGCGAAGCGATTCGTGTACGGGACGCGGCGCGCGGGCGTGGACTACGTCCGCGCTGTGTATTTGCCACACGTCAAAGATGGATTCGGGGGCGCGTTCGGCAGCGTGGAAGGATAATTGCCGGTTCTTCCTTACCCGTTCGAGTTCATCGCCCACGCTCCCACCGACGTTCAAACTGCCCCACGGCTTCGGGCTGACTCCGCCATGACGCGTAAAAACCGCGTGGCGCGTCGTCAGCGAATCGAATTGAAAATAGCGAATTCCGTCTTTTTTGATGAACGACATGATTCGTCAACCCCCTTTGCAGTGAAAGATACAGATCATGATTTATTCTGCTCGATGGATGCGAATTTCTTGATGAAGAACTGGCGCGTCTCCGCCATGGATTCTTCCATGTTGGGGTAGGCGAACCACGCGGTGGCGAAACCGAACAGCCCGCCCGTGAGCACGCGTATGAACGGCGTACTTTCACGATACGGCAGGATGTTGACGAGCCAACTCCATTCCATTTGGCTGAAGAGCTGGGAAAAACCGTCCAAGCCGATGGGACCCAGCCCGATCAAGACCCACGCGATCCAATGCAATGGTTTGAGGCGGCGTCCGGTCACGGAGTAGATGACGCCGAAGAGAAAGATCGCGCTGTAGATCGCCATGTCACGCTCGCACAAGGCGATCTTGTATCCAACCGTATCGTTTCCGATGTATTCACGCGCGTCAAAGCGGGAAATGCTAGTCGGATCGTCGAGGCTCGTGATGCCGGTCGCCTGCTCGAAGGTTTCAACGCCAACCATACCCGCTTCCGCCAGCGGATAATACGTCTGATCGCCAAACAGGAAAAAGGATCGAAACCCGAACTGATGACACAACGGCTTATACATCGTGTAAATGACGCGGGCGGGAAGCGGCGCGCCGATTTTCATCAAAACCGGCGCGAGCATGGGCAGACCAAAATACAACAAAATGAAGCCGTTCAGGAAGGCGAGATAATGGCGCGAGAACCAATACATCACCCGGTCGCTGGCGCTGACAGTCTGCCCGCGACGAACGCGTTCGTGGTGGTCTTCGCGTCCAAGCCGATCCAGTTGTCCCCGTCGGTCTGAAGCGGCGCCGAGGGTCATGCTGAGTTTTTGCTTGTCGAAGGGATGTTTCAAACTGTACGGTCCGACTTCGACGACCGGCGCCGAATCCCCGAAGTTCTTTTGAAGGACGGGATCCGAATCCACGTCCACTTCAACAAGGCGGTGCGGATATTTTTCCTTGAGCGCTTGCAGGTTGGCTTTCGCCGCGTCGCTATGTTCGTCGTCTTTGCGAAAGTATAGTGTGACAGTGATCATAATGTGAGATTATAGACCGAAATTAATCCAGAAGAATTGTCCCGCCGCGGCGATACGCTCGAAGATGCCTGTGAACAGCATAACGCCGACAACGATTAGCACAACGCCCATGGCAATTTCCACGTAGCGCATGACTTTGCCGTATTTCCGCAAGGTGAGCGAAACCCAGCCTACGCCCAACGCGGCGATCAGAAACGGGATGCCCAGCCCGGCGGAATAGGCGCTCAACAACGAAACGCCCTGTGAGATCGAACCGCCGTTCCAAACTAATGTGAGGATCGTGCCTAGCACTGGACCTACGCATGGAGACCAGCCCGCTGAAAAGAACACGCCCATCAACGCAGACGAGAGATAACCTAATTTTCGGTCGGGCAATTGTTGGACGCGGGTATCGTATTCTAAGAACGGGATACGGAACACGCCGATCATGTGCAAGCCAAAGATGATAACGATGATCCCGCCAACTTTGGAAAGAATAAAACGCAAGTCGTACAGCAACCTGCCGAAGGCGGAGGTGGCGACGCCAAGCGTGACGAAGACAACGCTAAAACCAAGCACAAACGCCAAGCCATGCGTAAACGTGATGAAACGGTTGCTTTCGGTTGTTTCACCGCCCGCGGCGCGCCCGCCCAAATAGCCGACGTAAGCCGGGACGAGCGAAAAGACGCACGGCGAGAGGAACGAAGCCAGTCCCGCTAGAAAGGCAAGCCCGATGGTGATCTGCGTAAAATCCATGCAACTCCAATTGACCTCTTGGATAAGTAACTCTTGCTTAGCCACCGAGACCACAAAGAAAATGAGATTTTCTCAAGCAATCTCAAATCTAGAACGTCACCTCAGAAGTGACGACGATCGTCCCATGATCGGGAAGCGATACGCGCATTTCGCTTTGCGCCAGCGAGACGTAGGGCGTCGTCCAACGGAAGATCCATTTGGCATCTTCCGGCGTGACGTTGATACACCCGTGCGAGCGTTTCTCGCCGAAGGCGTTATGCCAGAACGCGCCGTGGATGGCGATCCCGTCGCCGCTGACCATCGTGCACCACGGTACGGCTGGCGTCGAATAACCGGATTGAAACGAGCCAGCCGTCATGTTCAATGAAACGATCTTCCAATGCGTTAGCAGGTTACCCGCCGGCGTGGCAAGTTTATTGTCGGCTTGGCCGGTTGTTGGGTCGAAGATGCCTTTTAATCCGCTGGAAGTGCGGCAGAAATAAACTTCGGCGCTTCCTTCAAAACACGATAAGGTTTGAAAATCGAGGTCAACTTCAATGCGCTTGTCGTCCGGGCTGACATCCAGGCTGATCGGAGCGACATCATCTTCGGTCAATATTTTGAGTCCGGCGCCATCCGCCCAAAACACTTCGTTGCCGTTGCCCATCCCATAGCCGTAGCCATGCACCGGCTCTTCATTCCAGCGATATTCCACAAACCCGTTATTCGTGCGGATCTGGTCAATCCACACGACTTGTCCGTAGTACAAACGCGGGGGAAAATTGTGTTCGATGTTACTTCGCAACCACGGCGAAGCGACAGAGCCTTCGTGTGCGAGTTCAACATACGGGACAGTCACTTCTGCCCAAAAGCCAGGTTGCCCGGCGGGCATCTCGGCGATCGGTGTGTTTGGAAGATTGCGCGTGGGTTGAAGCACCGAGCCGTAGATATATCCTTGCGGGGTCTCGACGTAATGTTGATTGTTCAACCCGCCAACTACATTGCCGATCACTTCACGATTCCACTCGACCAAAGTGTCTGCAGGCAGTTTGCCAATGGAAGAATTTACCCCCGGATCATTGGTTGGGCGGCTTCGCAGATCAATATCCGGGTCCACCGTCCGCCCGATGATGTCGCTGGCGGGAAATTGCGGCAAGCGTTTCGGTCTGGACAGTTCATCGAACAGTTTGTCGAGGTTGAATCCTCTGCGAGGCATGAACGCCAGCGCGCCCATACTCGCGCCAGCCAATTTTAGAAAATCACGACGTGAAATATTTTGTTTCATTTTTTTGTTTACCGTCCGACAAGGATACACACAAAGGAAAGCGCCGTCAACTAGCAGATTAGAGATGAATAAGCGCCCAACATCCTTACAAAATCTTACAATTACCTTAATCTGCAAAAAATTTCTTCAACCCGCTCGAACAGCGCGCGCTCACTTTGTGACCCACTTCATCTTCGCAATACGTCACTTGCGCGCCGGCTTCTTCGAGCAGTTGAATCGAATGGCGGGCGCGCGCGATCGTCACGGTTTCATCCTTTGTGCCGTGCGCGACAAAAATTTGTTTCCCTGCAAGCCGACGCTGTGGAACCAGTTCCTCTAGCCCGCTGGGGATAAAACCGGCGAGGATGCCAACTTTTCGAATCCGATGCGGGTACAAGAAAGTTAGGATATTGCACATCACCGCGCCTTGACTGAACCCCATCACGTCCATTGTGTCCGCTTCAATCCCAGTGGAGGCTTGATACGCGTCCACCAAGCGAATCAACGCCTCGGCGGACGGGCGGAGTTGGTCGAGGCTGGGCTTGCCGAAATCCTGGTCGGCGGCGGAGGCGGGGTCGAGGCGTTGAAGAGGTCGCCACGTGTATCCGCTCGACCCGGTGGAAAGAGGCGCACGCGGAGCGATCATCCAATAGGTGGAAGGGAGTCCGCGCGCGAAGACCCACATCGAGTTTTCGTCGCCAGTGAATCCGTGAATCAAAAGCATCAGTCGTTTGGGGTGTTCGGAAGAGCGAGTTCGCAATACCCAGCCGTTAAATTCTACAAGTTCGGTTTCAATCGGAGTTTGCACGTTTTTGTATCCAATCCAAAAGAGCGAGAGATAAGAAGATCAGTGCGACCGGCACGAGCGCGCCGAGCAGGCAGAGAAAGCCCGTCAGTGCCGCGCCCGCGCCGTAAATGAGATAGATCAACGCGATGCCAACGACGAACAGCAAAAAGAACGCGCCCACGCCGAGGCGGACGTTGGTTTGCTTGGCGTATTTTCTCAGGTCGCGGGTCATTGCGTAACCGGTTTCTCCTCGAACAATTTATTCAACTCAGGCAGCGCCGCGTCGATCGCTTCGTCGCCTTTCTTTGCGATGGCGCGCATGTCCACTTTTTCGAGCGTGTTCAGGTGCGCCACCGCCGGGCGGATGATCAGGTCTGGTTTGGAGATGTCAAGATAATGTTTTGTGTTGGCGCGGTTCATCATATCCTGCGTGAGAAAAAAGACATCCACTGCGCGCACGAGCCGCGTGCGTTTGACCCATTCGCCGAGCCAACGCGGGACAAATTTCGGGAAGATGATCCGCTCCATTGAGGCTGGAACGCCGAGCGGCGCGGTGAGGGGAATCGCAACGATCGGCATATTCGGCTCAGCGAGTGTGCGAACTGCCTCCACCGGGACCGGGTTTATCATCCCGCCGTCCACCAGCCCCATGCGGTTGATGTATTTCATCGGGAATATGCCGGGGAGCGCCATTGAGGCGAGCAAGGCATCCACGAGGGAGCCTTGATTGAGAAAAACCTCCCTGCCATATTCGACCCATGTAGCAGTCATAATGAGGGGAATCTTGAGGTCGGCGAAAGTTCGATTCCCTATTAATTCATTGACGCGCCGAGTGAAACCGGCAAGTCCCAGCAATGAAGGTTCCTGCCCTTTCAGTTGACCGTAAAGCCGGGTTTGCTTGAACTCGACAAAAAGTTTCTCGATCTCGTCTGGTTTGTAACCCAACGCGTAAAAGACGCCCACGATCGCGCCGATGCTCGTTCCCGCGATGGCGTGAATTTGAAACCCGTGCTGTTCGAGCCGCCGCAAAACCCCGATGTGAGAAACACCCTTGACGCCTCCCCCTCCAAGCGCGAGCGCGATCTTCTTTTCCATGTCGGATCAACCCCAAAACTTCAGCGTACGCGCCGCCCGGTTGTGCCATGCAAAGAGTTGTTTTAATTCCGGCAGAACTTCGTCCACAGCCGCTTCGCCTCGTTTCACCACTTCGCTCACGTCCACCCTTGCAAGAGTTTCGATGTCGGCAACTTTTGGGCGGATAATCACATCGGGCTGATCAATATCAAGGCGATATTCCGCCACCGCGCGCATCATAATATCCACAGACCGCAAGACAATATCCATAGCCTGAGCATATCGTGACTGGCTCAAACGTTTGGCGATGGAGTGGGGAACTGCATCCATGCCGGGAATCATCCATGATTGGGCAGGCTCACCGATCGGCATGTTGAGCGACACAGCCACGACCGGCAATTTCGGGGCAAGGGCGCGCGCCGGCGCGACCGGAACCGGGTCTAATGTGCCGCCGTCCACGAGTTCCCATTCGCCGATGCGTTGGGCGGGGAAAATTCCCGGGATGGCGATGGTGGCGAGGATAGAATCGAGCAACGAACCTTCCTTGAGGTTGATTTGGTTGCCGGAATTCAAATCCACTGTAGTAACTGTGTAGGGGATTTTTACATCCTCGAAGGTTCTCGACCCAATATGCACTTCCAGCCATTTCGCCACACCTGCAAACCCAACAAACGACGGTTCTTTTCGTGAAAGACGCCCATACCACGACGACTGATCGAAACTGACAAATGCCTCTTCGATCTCGTCCGGCGTATAGCCCAACGCGTAAAACGCGGCGACTAGCCCTCCAAAACTTGTGCCAGCCACCGCGCGGATCTTAAAGCCCTCTTGTTCGAGACGCCGCAGAACGCCGATATGCGCGTTGCCTTTCGAGCCGCCGCCTCCGAGCGCAAGTGTAATGTCCATGATTTTGAATCGTTCTCCTCCTTCTCATTATACCCACACCAAAATGAGCAATTCGTGAAAAAGAAGCGCCTACAGAAAATGTTGTGGAGCGGGATGCCTGCCCTGAGCGCGTCGAAGAGGCATCCCGCTCCACAAAACCTATCAGTTACTTTGCCGCCTGAAAATTTACGGAGGCGTGTTCGTGATATCTGGAGTTTCCGTCGGGGTTTCTGTGGGGGCTGGCGTATCGGTCGAAGTGGGCGGGACAGCCGTATTGGTGGGAGGAAGCGGGGTATTCGTCGGGTTGGCGACAACGATAGAAACGGTCAACGTGGAGCCGAAAACATTGCCGGCTTGCGTCCCAAGTCTCCACGTTGCGGTGTATGTGCCGGGCTGTTTCGGCGCGGTCAAGCCGATGGAGATTTGCGTCCACTTTTGCGGAGGAATCACTTTGCCCAAACCGGCGGGTTCGCCGTCCATTTGATTGCCGCTAATGAAAACAAGGCGATATTGATATACCCAATCGCACGTCCCGTTGTTTTCCACCTTCCATGTTTTGGTAAACGTTTCTTTCGGTTTCATCACTGTCCCAGCGGGAATCGTTTCGTCGCGGAGCAACAAGAGATTGTTGCACCCAAACGCTAGTGTAGACGCGTTAACCGTTGGAGTGAATTGCGTTCCGGTAACAGACGGAGTGAGGCTAAACGCGGAGACCGGAGGAAGAACAAATCCCTGCGTAGCCGAGGCTGTCGGCGAGTCCAACGAGATTGCGGTATCCGTCGGCTGAACGGTTGGGGAGGAAGTCGGCGAGGCTGGCGTGACGAGCGCGGTCTGCGTCTCAAAAAAGGACGCGGCTACGGTCCCCACGCTGGAGGTGAGGATCGCTTCCAGATCCAGTTCGGCTGGTTCTTCCGTAGCAGGTTGACCGCCACATGCCGCGAGCAGCAAGCTCAAAAGAACGATCGGGATTATTGATTTTCTTGCAAAATTCATTCAAACCTCATTGTTTCTAATGATCGTTTCGAATCGGATTCGAAGCGTGCGGAATTATAGTCAAAATTTACCCGGCGTGTTCTGAACCAAAACCTTCAAATTCCCTACGCAAAGCATACGCTTCAAAGAAGATCGGTAAGGGCATTATACAAAGCGCCCACATCTTCCTCCGTGTTATACCCTTGAACGGAGACTCGAATCAATTTGTTCCCGTTCCATTCGATGATAGGAACTTCGATTCGATATTCGTCATACAAACGAGTCTTCAATGCCGCGACATCGGTCTTCGCGGGCAGAGGCGCGGCGAACATTTGGCGAAACCAATCCCCCTCCAGCGGATGAAGCGGAGGCAAACCGGTCAAACCGCAAATTCTTTTTTGAGCATTTTGCGCGAGTTGATGACACGCGTCGCGCACGCGTTCCCAATCGTGTTCCTGCTGAAATCGAATCGCCGCAGGGACGGATAAAAACGCCGCCATATCGCGCGTGCCCCACCACTCGTGATGATCCACAAACACCGAACTACCCGGCGTTTCGGGTTCATAGCCCCACGAGACGACCAGCGGCTTGACCAACGTTTGCACTTCAGGACGCGCATACAAAAAGCCCGCCCCTTTCGGCGCGCACAGCCACTTATGCAAATTGCCGGCATAAAAATCTACGCCGAGTGAATCAAGATGAAGCGGGATATGACCGGGGACATGCGCCCCATCCACGATGACGAGGATTCCCGCTTCATGCCCCCGTGCGGCGATCTCGGCTATAGGAAGCGTCACCGCCGTAGGCGACGTGATCTGACTCAGGCAAACCACGCGCGTATTCGGGGTCACGCCCGCCCAAAACTCCTCGACAAATTTCTCCTTCGACGGAATCGGCGTTGTCGTTGCGCGGTTGACATATCGAAAGCCGCGCTCGCGAGAAAGGAACCTCCACATGCGGTCCACTGCGCCATATTCGTGAGCCGACGCGAGGACTTCATCGTCCGGCTTCAAATCGAGCGAACGCGCGACGATGTTGAGCGCGATCGTCGCATTCTGGGCGTAGACCAAATTATCGGCGTGCGCGCCAACGTACTCGCCGAGAGCCGCGCGCGCGTCCGCCATCAAGGAGGTAATTCGTCGTCCCAGAAATTCGACGGGTTGCTTCTCCAACTCCGCTTGCCAGCGCTGGTATTCGCGGAAGACCGGCTCCGGCGTCGCGCCGAACGAACCGTGATTCAAGAAAACGACGGAAGGATCAAGCAGAAAGTGTTTTTCGAGGTTGAGCATGCTCCAATCGTAACCGGGAGTATCCAATTGCGAAAGCAAAAATCTTCGTCACAGAGGACACAGAGAAAAAAAAAGAGTTCTTTCTCAATGCTCTCTGTGATCTCTGTGGCAAAAAATGCTGTATCGATACTTCCTCGTAACCGATAATCAAACAAAGCGATGGGCTTGTGGTAACATAAAATCATGACGGAAAACGTAAAGGTAATCGCCACGAACCGCAAAGCGGGCTTCGAATATTTCCTGCTCGAAAAGTTTGAGGCAGGGCTGGCGCTACAAGGAAGCGAGATCAAATCCATCCGCGCCGGGCAGATCAGCATTCAAGAATCCTACGTGGATATCGAAAACGGCGAACAAGCCTGGCTGGTCGAGGCGCACATCGCGCCGTACGAGCAAGCCAACCGCTTCAACCACGACCCGAAGCGCAAGCGGAAACTGCTCCTCCACAAGAAACAGATCCGCGAACTATGGAACAACGTCCGCATCAAAGGCATGACGGTCGTGCCGACGCGCGTCTACCTCAAGAACGGACGCGCCAAGATCGAGATCGCGCTCGCCAAAGGCAAGAAAGCATACGACAAACGCGCCACGATCGCAAAACGCGACGAAGCGCGCAGCGCGGAACGGCAAACCAGAGTACGCTAATCCATGACAAAACCATCCACCATCGGCAGCATCAACAAACTTCCCGAAGATGAAAAACGGCGGGTCTACGCGCGCTACATCCCGCCCGAGTTGATCGAAAAATTCAACCTCGGCGATGTCGCCCAGAACCGCGACCTCCTCCGCTTCCGTTTTGCAGAGGGATCGAGCGACGTGGAAATGATGTTGCATCACGAGAAAGATTTCCCTGACCCGATTCTGTACGCCCATTTGGCTGATTCAATGAACGGACAGATTTTTGTCCTGTTATACATTTTGAACGATCCCGCCTCGCCGCGCTTCAACGTAGACAAAATGCCCGATGGAAGCCCCACCCAATTCGGAATGCGAACACGAAATCTAAAAGCCGAACAAGCCGCCATGCAAGCCGGACTGGCGCCCGGACAAATCCGGCATGGCTTGCGCTTCCTAAAAACCGCCATTCGGGCATTCGAAGAATTCATCGTCTATCTTGGGCATGACATGTATTACATCGAACCGTTGTACTATCACAACGCGGTCATCTTCGAACGCTACGGTTTTAATTATCAAATGGGGAAAAGACTCATGAATCAGATCCATGCTGGGTTCGCGGAAGGAGGCGCATTACGAAAAAAATTAGACGATGCAAATCCGTTCCGGTCATCCGATGCCGCCAACAGCGTCCGCTTGCGCTCATGGGCGATCCATGACGGGATCCTTGGCGAGCCGTTCACCCACGTGACGATGTACAAGCGGATCGGCGTTTCAGCGGGAATCAGCACAACATCCGATTGCAAGTGGTAACAAAAAAGACCACGAAAAAATTCATGGTCTTTTAGTAGCGGGGGCAGGACTTGAACCTGCGACCTTCGGGTTATGAGTGTCAATCTTGCATCGCTGAATTACCAGCTTCAGATAACGATATTAGGTGAGGTTTGCTGTTTACGATTCTTCGACCGCCTCAGGGCGGCGCATGACCTGCCGCATCGAGAATGGAGTCGTCTACACCCACGCCTACAACGCGGAGAACCGCGCCTCGAACATCGCCAAACGCAACACGGACCGCACAGGGACGATCATCGAATCGTGGTCGTTCGCCTACGATGGCGACGGCAACCGCGTCTCCATTGCCCACTTCATAAGGACACAAGGCACGCCCGACTCGGTCACCTCCTATTTCATGGGCGGACAGTACGAAGTGAAGGATGGCGCAACAAAGAAGTATTACTCCATCGCAGGCATGACCGTTGCCATGCAAGACGGTTCGGCAGTACAATACCTGCTCACCGACCACCTCGGCTCGACCGTGGCAGTCGCGAACAGCAGTGGCACGTTAACAAGTCAACAGCGATACTTGCCCTTCGGCGGAGTGAGGTCAATCCCCAATTCTCCAATTCTCGCTACCGATTTCGGCTACACGGGTCAACGCCTGCTCGATGCAGGCATGGGCGGCATCATGGACTATAAGGCGCGCTTCTACTCGCCCGCGCTGGGGAGGTTTATTCAACCCGACACCATCATTCCTGACCAGTTCAATCCGCAGAGTTGGAATCGAAATTCGTATGTAACGAATAATCCGATTCGGTTCAATGATCCAACAGGTCATTGCCCTAATATAATCGATTGCGTTATCGAGATAACAAAGGTTGCCGCATTCCTAACGAAACGTGCTATACAAAATGGAGGATTATCAGATACTGATTTTAGGAATGCAGCCGATTATGCCGCTCCTGCAGTTGCCTCTGGATCGAAAGAGTCGATCAGCCTTTCTTATGGGGCCTTTGCAACATGGGTAAAATCCAAAACACTTATTACTACATCAAAGGGTGAAATTCAGATCTTTAATGAATCTACTGCAACGACAAATGACATTCCACATGGAGGTGGATTACCCGGTGTAACGCTTTCCCTTACACACGGTGCAGTGTACAATCTTGAGAAAGCGATTGATTATAAGGGGAGTGCTGTTCAACTCAATGCCGGCATTCCTCTTCTTGAAGTTGGCGGAATTACGGGAGAAGCCTATGTATCTGACAATTATAAGAATCATAAAGCTACTGGTAAATCTCCTGTTTGGGGTCTTGATGTTGGTCCGTATGTAGGGATTGGCCCAACTATTATTTCGGGCGCACATCTTATTGCTAAGCCGACTGACAACGCTAACGGTAAAATCCCCACTCAACTTAACGGAAAGGGGCTGTTAGTTTGCCGACTATTGTCTATGTGTGGTGCAAGGTGAAATGAAAAGAATTATCTTTGTTCTGCTGAGCCTAATAGCAATTTCGTCCTGTGGGTCCAAGAAGACTCTAGCAACGCCGCTCGAACTAAATTTTCCATTGCGGCAAAGTGCCATTTGGCCCTTTGATGAGGAGGTTCGGCGGCTTGCCGTGTCGGACACATGGTTCGCCGTACAATTATTCGGTAAAATAGTTGCTGTAGACATTGACACACGAAATGTCCTTTGGTATAGAAATTTTGCGGCAGATATTTACTCCGAATTTCAAATTCTCAATGATGTCCTTGTTGTAGCTTCTGAAAATCAAATCATTACGATAGACAGAGGAGGAAACGAGAAAGAAATTAGGTTAGAAGCCACTGCCGATGAAATCAACATTGTAAAATTAGTTTCCGTTACTGAGAATTATCTCTATGTCATCAGAGGATCGAAATGGACACTCGAGGCATATGACATCCCCAAAAGTATTTTGCTGTGGAGGACAATAGTAGGCCGAGGGGGTGGTGATGATGTGTTTTATGAACCTCAATCCGACATCGCTTATATATCTGGAGGCCCAATTCAGGCAATTGACAATAGAAGCGGGTCGTTGTTATGGAAGCAGGATGGAAATGTTTTGAATAGTATATATCTAGGCGGGGTGTTGTATGTGTACGAGCAAATTGACAGTGAAGGAAACTCCCGGTTTGCGGCCTTTGACGTTGGATCGCTCAAGTGGATTTGGAACAAACATATCGCGCTTGATCCAAGTGCTAGCGTGAACAGATTAGGAATAATTGACGATCTTCTAGTCGCTAGTGCAGGAAATTTGATCGCACTGGATAAGATTAGTGGAGAGAAAATATGGAGTGTAGATGTGGGTGAATCATTTTATGCTTCTCCTGTTAAATACGCAGATACGCTTTATGCTAGAGCTGGTGACAATTTATATGCCATATCACCTGTTGATGGTAAGGTATTGGGGTTTGTAAGATTAGAAAACAGCAATCTCTTTACCGCTGAAACCTTTGGAGACATTTATACAATCGAGGACGGCATCTTGTTTAGCAACAGCAATTTTGTCTTTATGTACAAGCCCAAATGATCTTGTTTTTACGCCGGCACACTCCCCGATCCCGGAGTCAATGATCCACAGCCATCCAATCCAGCAGGCTGGTTCGCGCGGACGTATGCCTACAGTTCCGCCATCCCTCACGCGGTGACGAGCGTGAATCCCGAAACGGGATCACCTGATACCTATCAATACGACGCCAACGGCAATATGACCTGCCGCATCGAGAATGGAGTTGTCTACACCCACGCCTACAACGCCGAAAACCGCGCCTCGAGCATTGCCAAACGCAACACGGGCTGCACCGGCACGATCATCGAATCCTGGTTGTTCGCGTACGACGGCAATGGCACGCGCGTGCTGACCGCCCACTTCACAGGGACGAGAATTTCTTTGCAAGGCGCATCAAGATTTACAACCAGCCTTCAACAGCGAAGCGTCGAAAACCAGCCTCAACATCTCAGGTTCATAACGTTTAGGTCATAGGCTTTACTACTGTTATCGCTGACTTTTAACGAAAAAAGGCGCCTAAACGGCGCCTTTTGAGTAGCGGGGGCAGGACTTGAACCTGCGACCTTCGGGTTATGAGCCCGACGAGCTGCCACTGCTCCACCCCGCATCGAGGAGCGCCGATAGTACCACAAGGATATATCATCGTCAAGCGACCCTGCTCACATGAAGTTAATGAGTCGTAAATTGAAGTTATGCAAAATGAGCGGCTAATTTGGCGTGTAAGCCATGCCGTTCGTGCCGCGAGAGCAGAGCGCACAGAGCTTTTGAGTTTTTTCTCAAAGACTCAGCGGACTCTGTGGCGAAGAAAATTTTTTACACGCCTTTCTCGCCACTCCCTATACAAATTGCATCTTGATAAGATTCACAACTTGTAGTTTAATCGGCGCTACCTTAAAAAGCCAAATGGCTTTATGAAAACGCTTTTGTTAAGATTTAGGGTATAATCGCTTTTGTAATTCCATTGAAAGCAGTATGAAAAAGGCAACCATCCTCCTGATCGAAGGACGACATGCAGAAATCCCTTCGTTTGCAAACGATTTGCAAAAGAAGGGATTTGATATTCGCTTATTTCAAAACGGGAGTCAAGCTGCCTCGAAACTCAAACAGATCAACCCAGCCGTGATCGTCGTCAACGCGGCATCATTGAGAAGCGCCGGCACGCGCATCTGCTTATCGCTTCGCAAAAAAGATCCCAAGTTTCCCATCATCTTGATTCTGAAAAAAGAAAAGCCGGTGGATAAGAGCCTCGCCGATTCAGTGTTGGCGCTTCCGTTTACTGTGCAAAAATTAGTCAATCGCATCAAAGCGCTGATGCCCGGCGACGGAAACAATCTAGTCAGCGCCGGTCCTATACGGCTGGACATCGAACATCGCCGCGTACGATCGCTCAGCAAAAACACAAAACTCACGCCGCGCTTGGTAACATTACTTCACATTTTGATGGACAAACGCGGCGAAGTCGTCGAACGCGAAGCGCTTTTCAAAAAAGTGTGGGAGACGAACTATACCGGCGACACGCGCACGCTGGACGTGCACATCTCATGGCTGCGGCGCGCCATCGAACTCGACCCCGATAACCCGAAGTTTCTTAAAACGATCCGTGGCGTGGGTTATCGCCTAGACGTGTAATTGATATTGTTTTCCTTTTGCAGTGACAAATCGGATGCAAGGATTGCGTCCGATTTTTATTTTCAATTCACGCGGGATTTCCCCGCTTCGCACCGGACGGGATGCCTGCGCCGCGCTGTGAAAGATGTTCCCATCCCACTCCGGGTCCACCTCCCAATACTCCACATCGAGTTTTGTATCCAAACGCACTGAATTGTTACTTGCTCGTGCTTTCGTAGAAAGCGGCGCAGGTAAAATCGGAATCTCAAAGCTCGAACTTCGTTCAAGCGAAAAGGGCTTCGATACGCCGACCAGCCGCTTTCGGGTTGTGTGAACTGCGCGAAAAGATTCGTCACAGGCGATGAATTTTCGTCCATGCTTGGCGGCGACAAACGGAGTTGTTCCCGAACCGCAAAAGAAATCGGCGACCAAATCGCCCGGATTCGATGAAGCAAGGATAATGCGTTCGAGCAATGCTTCAGGTTTCTGAGTTGGGTAGCCTGTCCGCTCATTATGCAAGCGCGCAATGACAGGAAAATACCACCAATCTTCGGGGACTTTACCGCGTGCGAGATCGGGTATTTTCCCAAAACCCGCTTTGCGAGAAGATTTGAACGTGTTCACCGTATTTTGGTTATACGGTTCGCGCACGGCATCGGCGTTGAAGGTGTAGTTCTCCCCTTTTACATACGAAAGGATGATATCGTGCTTGCGGTTGAACGCCTTGCGGATGGGCGAAGGTCCATGATATGCCCAGACGATCTCATTGAGGAAATGGTCCGCGCCGAAGATCTCGTCAAGCAGGAGGCGCGCGTACGAGTCGGCGTGCCAGTCGAGGTGGAGGTACAGAGTCCCATTCGGCGCGAGCAACCGAAAGGTCAGAGCGACACGTTGGTACAAAAAATCCAAGTATGCGTCGAGATCGTCCCAATGATCGTGGTATCCCTCCGCAAGTTTCCATTGCTTCGGTTTACGCGAATCCTCCCCGCGTCCAATACGAGCGGAGAATTTCTTGTTGGTGAAGAAGGGAGGGTCGGCATAGATCAAATTGACGCGCCCCTCGTATTTGTGAAGGAGCGCCGCCATCGTTTCAAGATTATCCCCCAAAATTAATTTACTCTCCGGCTTTGATTTTTGGTATCCGTGACCGCTTGGATAAACCATCGAATCTGTGACCAAATGCGCCGCCACAGGGTTGTCGAGTTTTTTATCCCGCCAAATTAACTCAGGCATGGCTAATAATAGATCCGTACGAGCGTGCCGAAGCCGCGATTATACGTTTTGCCGTTCTGATGATCTGGTTTTGCCCAACGGAACAACCACATCGCCTCCTCGGTACGCATGTTGATACAGCCGCGGCTCATGGGCGTGCCGAAGTTTTGATGCCAGTACGTCCCGTGGAACGCGTGACCTTGCGATGTGAAGAAACTTGTCCACGGGACGCCGGGCAATTCGTAATCAGTAAAATCGGCGAACAGATTGCCATTGCCCATGTGCTTGTTCGGCATTTTATCCATGATGCGAAATTCACCGTTGGGAGTTTTCGTCGAAAGCCCGTTCGCATCGCGCGGACCGTTCGGGATGCCTGAACTGATCGTGGTATTGAGCAATTGTTTGTCATACTCAAACGCCGTCAGGGTTTGGGTTGTCAGGTTGACTTCGATCCGCTTCTTTTCGACGGGCGTCTCCGGCGTGATCGCCGCCAGATCTTCCAACGGAATCGGACGCAAGTGCAGCGGGTTAGCGTAGTACGGAAAACCCGTCAGGTCGTCATAGATCCGATACCACGGCTCGCCGGTCGGACCCGCCTCCACAGCTTCCACCCAATGCAACGAACCATAATAAAGACGAAACCCGAGTTGCTGCCAGCCAAACGCTTGACTGGTGCGCCACGGCTGAGAAAAAGGCACGGTGAGTTCCATCAATCGCGGTGTATTGCCGTCAACAGACGGTAATGTTTTGTTCAAATTGACTTTCACTTCTTGCAACCGCGCTCGGTGGATGTAGCCGCCCCACACGCGATACCAGACCGGGTTGAACGCCGGTTCTTTCACTTTCACTTCGCCGTACACATGGATCAACTCATCGCGATACCAAGTGGACACAATGGGACTTTCATCGTCCGGCTCCGAATAGACGCTCACCGAATTCGTAGCCACGCGGACAAGATTGCTGTCGTCGAAATCAAGATTCGCGGAAAACGACGGGGAAAACGCCAAACTTGCCAGGCTCAATCCGCCGAGTTTTAGAAAATCGCGTCGAGAGATATTCTTCATGATGGAAAAATTGTAATCCAAATCGCTACTTTTTAAAATACTCTCATTAAATTTTCATTCCCCCTGAGGTGGGGAAGCCCCGCCCCGCGAAACAATAAAACTGCCCTCCGAAAGGGAGGGCAGATCGAAACACATGATCGGTATTGGCTACGACTCGATCGTTTCCGGCACCATATCTTTGAGCAGGATCTCGATCGCCATCGTATGGGCGCACCGGCGATGCGTCATGAAAAACTCGCAATCACAGGCGTAGACGCCGTTATCAAAAGCGACGCGGTGGTTATTGTTGTCGCCGTGAAAAGTGACATCGAACTTGTTGAAGAGGAAACGGTGGCGTTCCTCTGCGTACCGCTTGGCTTTCTCGAGTTTGCCGATCATTCCATAATCCATAGTTCAATCTCCTTTCAAGAGTGGAAATAAAAAAGGCACGCGAACACGCGCGTGCCTTCGGGCTGATCGTTGTAAATCCTTGTCTGCATCTGCTCGCATAGGATATGCACCTCTTAATCGCAGTATAGCCTCATTCAAAGCGCTAGTCAACACCCAAATGGGGCAAACAGGCAAAACGTATGGGAATCGCAAGGAAATCGTCAGTCTGCCGGCGCGATTGCCAAATTCGGCTCGTCACCGTTATACGAAATGAGTTGGGGCCACTTCCAAATGACGAGGAACATGCCCGCAATGCACCCGATTCCTCCGCTGACGATAGCAAACGGGACTCCAAAAAGGGATGCGACAACCCCCGCTTCCGCCTCTCCTAGTTGGGGACCACCCTGAAAGAAAATTTGATTCACACTAGTCATCCTGCCTCGGATGTGATCCGGCGTCTGTAGTTGGCGGATGGTGTTGCGGATCACCGTGCTGACAGCATCTCCCGCCCCAATGAGCAACAAAGCGATCGTTGCCGGAACCAGCGTTTTGCTCAACCCAAACCAGATGGTTGCCAGCCCAAAGCAAGTGACGGACGCGAGGAAAAGCCGTCCCTGCCGGCGCAATTCGCTTACTTGCGACACAGCTATCCCCGCCGTGACAGAACCGATGGCTTGCGCCGATACCAGCCAAGCATATCCACTCTTGCCGACGTTCAGAATGTCACGCGCCACGATCGGCAGCATCGTATTGGCTGATGCAAAGAAAGTCGCTATGAAATCCATCACCATGGTTGAAAGGATCAACGGACGCGAGAGAATGAAGCGAACGCCATCTTGCATGGAGCGAAGGTTGACGCCGGTTTGCTTGATATCCTGAGGAACCTGTCCCATGAAAACCAACGCGCCCAGCACCGCAAGAAAGGACAACGCGTTCAGCAAATAGGCAAGCCCCTGTCCGCCTGCGGGGATGATGCCAAATATTAAGGGTCCAACGATTGCGCCGGTGTTGAACGCAATCGTTCCTAAACTGAACGCGGACGGAAGATGCTCGCGCGAAACCAAGTTCGGGATCATCGCTTGCCGCGCGGGCACGTCGAACGCCATGGTCGCGGCTTGAATCGCGGTGAGGAGATAAATCTGCCAGATGGCGATCTGGTCAGTGAATGTGAGGTAAGCCAGCGCCGCGGCTTCGAGCGCCGCGACAGACTGTGTAACGAACAAGATTTTGCGCCGGTTGTAATTATCCGCTACGGGACCGCCTAGCAAGGAGAAAAAAATCACCGGCACGATGCGAGCGAGTCCGATCCCGCCCAACGCCAGCGGATTCGGCTCGCCGGTCAATTCGCGCACGTGCCAATGGATCGCGGCAAATTGCATCTGCGAGCCTGCTATCGAGATGAGCAAGCCCAGCCAAAGGTAAAAAAATTTCCGATGTGTGAGCGCGGGCGGGATGCGAAATTTCATGTTCCCCAATCTCGCAAATACAAGAAGTCATACCCGATCGTGCGGTTGCTTAGTTTAGCGATTGGCGGTTGCATCCGCTTGTACTGATAGCGTTGAACCCGCTTCACCACAGCGCTCACAAATTTTTCATCGAATCCGTCCTCTATACATTCTGTCGGACTAAAACGCTGATCTACAAGCAGATAAAGCAACTTGTCAACGTTTTCGTAGGTGAAACCCAGTTCTCCTTCGTCGGTTTGACCGTCCCACAAGTCGGCGGAGGGCGGCTTGTCTACGATCGGCGCTGGGATGTTCAACGCGTGCGCCAATTGTCTGATCTGTGTTTTGTACAAATCGCCGATGGGATTTATTGCCGAAGCGGAATCGCCAAACTGTGTGCTATATCCAAGTAGGATTTCGGTCTTATTGCTCGTGCCGATCACCAAGCCTTTGAAGACTTCCGACTGATCGTAGAGGACGATCATCCGTTCGCGCGCCATGATGTTGCCTTTACGGAGTTTCGTCATCTCGGCATCTTTGGCGAACAACGGCTCGACCATTTCGGTGATCTCAATGGTCTTGCTCGGAATTTCCAATTGTTCGATCAGTAGTTCGGCATGCACGAGCGAATCGGCGCTCGAGGATTTGTAGGGCATTCGTACTGCCAGCACATTTTCACGTCCCAACGCTTCGACAGCCAGCGCGCAGGACAACGCCGAATCAATCCCTCCTGAAAGACCGACCACCGCGCGGGAAAATCCGGCGCGGGTTACTTCGCTTTTGATGAAACCGGTGAGGATTTGACGCGCGACATCGGCGTTGATGGAAAGGTCAATTTGCATAGTAGAGAAATCGCTATCGTGCTGAAAGTATTCTGCTCATTTCTTTTTGAACCAGCGCGGTCCGTTCATCCCGTAACAGCGGAAGGCGCGCGCGTGTCCGGCGCAATTGATTGAGATCGAGTTCGCAGACGGTCAGCGCCTCCTCGAAATATGGACCTTGAGCGAGCAACTCTCCATTCGGGTCGTTGATCGTCGCTCCTCCCCAGAATAGCAAGCCGTCTTCAAATCCAACACGATTGCAGTGCGCGACAAAAGAAGTGAACATGCTGGCGTAGGCTTTGCTCACCCGTTCCACCCAGCGTGCGGACTCGAGTTTTTCGTTGTCGTTCAGCCCGCGTCCCGGCGATGCAGAGGTGAATAGCATGAGGTCAGCGCCGTCGAGCCAGAGCAAATACGGAGGCGAGGCGTGCCAGAAGTCTTCGCAGATCAACATGCCAACCCGTCCAAAACGCGTGTCAAAGGCGCGCACAGCATCCCCCCACGCGAAGAAGCGTCCTTCGTCGAAAAGACCGTATGTCGGCAGATAAACTTTATGGTGAACGTGAACCGTCCGCCCACCGGAAAGATAGGCGGAGGCGATGAAAAAACGATGGCGGGAATCTTCGTCTACAAATCCAACCACGAGGTCGAGGTCGTGCGAGGCTTTGAGAAGATGTTTGAAAACCGGATCATCTTCCGTCGGACAGTGCGCGACGGAAGCGACTAAATCCTGCAAAACGTATCCGGTGAGGGAGAGTTCGGGGAAGACCAGTAAATCTGATTTTTGGTTTTTGGCTTGCCTGATGAAATCGAGGTGTTTTTCGAGATTTGCCTCGACATCCCCTAATTTGGTCGCGATCTGGGCGAGCGCAAGGTTGAGTTTCATTTTGGGAATCTTACCACTAAAAATCATTGCCCTGTTCGCAGTTCGGGAGTATCATGGTGGGGCGATTTCAACTACGCTCACCAATAACAAATCGCATATTTATCGGGTGTTGCCTGTCGAACACGGTCCTGTTTTCGAGGAGATTGAAAAATGGATCCGATTACTCTGGCTTCTACCGCTACGGCGATTTTGATTCCATATATCACGAAAATCGGGGAGAATATTGCCAACGAGGCAGGCAAGGGCCTGTGGGACTTGATCCTTGAAAATTTCAGGGAAAAACCCGCCGCTTCTGCCACTGCCGACGATTTTGCCCAAAAAGCCGACAACAAGGAAAATCAGACAGCATTCGGCGCTCAGCTCACGAAAGCGTTGAAAGAAGATCCTCAATTCTTGAACGAAGTTGAAAAACTCGTACGCCGGATCCAGGAGATGGACCCCGGAACAAAGACCGGGACTCAGATTCACATTGAGGGCACACGCGCCTCAGAAAACTCCAGCATTAACATGATTGTGGGGACAAATAACTCGATCTCGAGCAATTCCCAAAAAACACCTCCAACGCGCAAGAGCAAAAAAGGGACTAAAAGAAACTAAGCGAACCACAGGCGGGTAAGCGTATGCAAAAAAAATCCACGCGAACTCCGGCGATTTCGTCGGTAACCGATCCAAGGGTTCACATCGAAAGATTGATCGCCGAAAAAGGCGCTTCGGTAAACATAATCGTCGGCGACAACAACACGATCGGTTTTTCATTGGACGAACTCCACGGGGTACTCGCCAATTATCGTCGAAAACCGTCTATTACCCGTCACAAATTGACTCCCAAACCTCCGCGCGCGCCAATGGATTTTGTCGGTCGCGAGCGAGAGTTGGGAGTTTTGGATCAAAACATTTCTAAGAAGGAGGCGATCGTCGTCTACAGCCCGGACGGGATGGGAAAAACTGCGCTTGTAAAAAAAGCAGCCAATGGCAAGTCGGCAAAAAATTTACCGGACGGGGTTATATACAAGGAAGCGTTAGACGATACAGGGGAGGAATTAAGTTACCCGGATCTTGTTCAAAGTTTGTTCGACGGTCTATACGAATCCGACCCACAATATAAGGTAAGCGAAACCGCAGCGCGAACACGCCTTTCAAATACGCGTCCTTTGGTTGTGTTGGACCGTTTTGAACTTCCGCAATCCGATATGGAAAAATTGGCGGATATGTTTCCAAAGGGGTCAGTTATCGTTGCCACGCGGACCCAGCCAATCGGTTCAAGCAGTTTTAGGTCGCTTCCGCTTGAACCGCTCGACCATGCAGACGCGATGCAACTCTTCGCGGTTAAATCAGGTTTGAATCAGCAGAATACCCAGATAGTTTCTTTGATGGATCAAATTTGTCGCTTGCTTCATGATTTTCCGCTTGCCATCACAGTCACAGCCGAACTGATCGCAAACAAGAAAATTACTCCTGCGGAAGCGCTCGATAAACTCAATATGTTTCTGTCGAATCCAAACTACGCGGCGCGGTCGCCTATTCAGCAAGCCTACACGATGATGTACACCCTCCTCAACAAAGACCAGCAAGACATGTTGGCGTACACTGCGGCAGCGCCGGGCATTTCAGCAGATCGAGCGTGGCTCGAACGCGTCGCTGGTGGAGAAGCAACGTCAAAATCGTTGGAAACGCTGGGTCTGCTCAAAGCAAATAGTCCGCGCCTTAGGCTGGCGGAAGGGCTTCGTCAGATCGTTCAAAGCAACAGGAGCGATATCCACGCTCTGCAAAACGAACTAATGACGGAATTGCTCAACCAATTAAAAACAAGAGTTCTTGATCTCGAATATCTGACTAGCGAACTAGGGAACATCCTTGGTCTAATGCAAATCGCCTTCTATAAAAAACAATGGCGGAATACCGTCGCGCTTGGCATGGCGGTTGACCCCTATCTCACCGTACAGGGATTTTGGGACGCTTGGGAGCGCGTCCTGAAAATGATCCTTGAAGCCGGGCAAAATCTCAACGACATCGCGGTCGAAAGTTGGGCACTGCATCAACTTGGATCGCGCAATATCGGCACAGGTGATTTCGCACAGGCGCACAAATTGCTCGTGCGCGCCTTGAAGTTACGAGAGTCGTCGGGCGATGAGATCGGCGCAGAATTCACAAGACACAATCTCCGCTTACTAACCTTACCGCCGAAAAACGACGGCAGCGACAATGGCGGAGGGGATATCATTTCGTGGATACGAAGAGGAGGCGGACAGGTTTTTCTAGCGCCTATCGCTTTTGCGATCGTTGCCGCGTTGCTCTACTATATTTTTGTATACCTTCCCGCGCACCGTCTCGATCTAACAATCACAGCCCAGCAGATGATCCACCTCGATTCGACTCAGGATAGTATTCGGTATACGTATACGATCACGAATACTTCTGCTAAGTCGGTAAACTTCCCCATCCGCATCATTAGCGAGACTGCCGCTATAGAAAATTGTATCTCGACCGAATTTTCCACCAAGCAAACAGCAACACTGAAAGGAGGCGAGTCTGTGACCTGCGTTGTAGATTATCCTATCGCGCCCGCCGATACAGACCTCGGTATGATAACCAATCGGGCGCAGGCGCAATCCGACGATAAGATTCTGTCGAATTCTTTTGTGCTCACCACTCCCCTCGATAAACCTGCTCCCTCATTGCTCCTCTCAGTTGTTACAGACATACAAAGTTTCAATCACGTGGAACAAGTGATCACATATGCCTACACGCTCATCAACCGAGGTAACACATTTTTGGACATCACGAAATTGACGGATGACCAAATGGATGTAGGTTGCGATGTTCTCGAAACACGCGAAGACGAAATAATGCGCCTTTCTTCAGGCAACACGATTCGATGCATGGGCAGATACACAGTTTTGCAGGAGGATATTGACCGAGGCGCAGTAGTCAAAACCGCGCAGGCAATCGCGGGAGAGGTGGAGTCAAATAAGGTCACAACAACAACGTACGCTGAAATCCAGCCAGCGCTCAAACTCACCACAACCGCAGAGCCGTCCACGTACGAACGCGTCGGACAAGAAATCACGTTTAAATATTTAGTAGAAAATATTGGCAACAATACTCTCGAATCAATCCCCGCCATTCGCGACGATCATGGAATGAATTCAATCTGTTCAAATGGCGCCTCTGGTGAGTTCGTCGCACTGCCGCCTAAATCAGTGATTGAATGTACTGCAAAGTATTCGATCAATCAACAAGATTTGGACGCCGGGTCGCTAACGGATAGGGCTGTCGCAGTGATCGGCGAAGTGATATCCAATGAATCCACGCTTACAATTTCAGCGAATCAACGCCCGGAACTCGCGCTGACCATTTCGGCTAGCCCGGGCGCGTACAGCCACCCGGGCGACGTAATAACCTACACTTACACCGTTATCAATAGCGGAAATGTCACCCTTGATCCAAGCCTGCTAAGCATTACCGACAAGCATCCCGCGCGGGAGTTGACAATTCCGTGCGATTCAAACCCAACCCCATTCCTTCCAAACACTACCCGGACTTGCTCAACAACGTATTCGATCGTAGTAACCGATATTGACGCCAAATCCATAGTCAGTCAAGCCAACGCCGCCGCCGCTTTTGGCGAAAAGGCTGTCTCTTCGCCACCCACATCAACGAGAATCGCCTTGCAATGCCCGGGTCTTCCTAACGGTTGGACAACCTATCGGGTAGACAATGAAAAAACGCTGGATCAAATCACCAGCCATTATGCAGTAGCCCCATCAGTTTTTCAGGATTGGAACTGCATGGGTTCTAGAACCAATTTAACGCCGGGAGAAAGGATATACGTCCCCTATCTTGTCAGCATTCGCGGGCTGGTTTACCAGAGTCCGAATCGAGACAAAACGCTCCCCGGCTTCACAATCACTTTGGATAATCAGTTTGGAAGCAGGATCGCCTCGATGGTCACCCAGGCGGATGGCAAATACATCTTTTCAAATCTACTGCCTGGATATTATATGGTCCTAGGCGTGCAGGTCATGGCAACCGAATCCGTCCAACAAGATTTCGGGATTGTCCCTTTGCCGTGATATCCTGCATGCCGAAAACAAAAAACGCATCCTCTCGGACGCGTCAATGATAGCAGCGGGAAGGGAGGGATTCGAACCCTCGGTGGACCGAAGCCCACAACGGTTTTCGAGACCGTCCCATTCAACCACTCTGGCACCTTCCCGGTTCAATTGTTCGGCGGGAATTATATCTCAGATTTCATCGCTGTCATGCAGGTCGGGGTAAAACACATCGTGCATGTTCTGCTCGGCTAATTTTTCCATCAACGGCTTGGCTCCCTTTTCCTCGCCATGCACAAGATACACTTTTTTCACAGCCTTCTTCACCGTAGTCGCGTACTTGATCAACAAATCCTGCCCTGCGTGACCGGACAAGCCGCCGATTGTCGCCACCTCCGCGTTGACCGTGTACGGTTCTCCGAAAATTTTGATCTGCTTCTCCCGGTCGGCGATTCGACGCCCCAGCGTGTACGGCGCCTGCCACGAAACGATGCAGACCGTGTTCTTCGAGTCTTCGATATTGTTGCGAAGATGATGTAGAATGCGCCCCGTCTCCGCCATACCCGAAGCGGAGATGATCACCATCGGATCGGTGCGCTTATTCAATGCCTTCGATTCCTCGACAGAATGAGTATACGTCAGCATCTTGAAATCCAACGCGGGATGCCGCGCTTCCTCAACGAATTTGCGCGTCTCTGCATCGAAAACTTCCGGGTGACGCATAAACACTTCCGAGGCGTTCACCGCCAGCGGACTATCCACAAAGACAGGCACGCGCGGCACGTCGCCGTCGTGCATCATCATGTTTAGGTTATAGACCAGTTCCTGCGTGCGCCCCACTGCAAAGGCAGGGATAATCACCTTGCCGCCGCGCTTGATCGTCCGTCGAACCACGTCGCGAAATTCATCAAACGCCTCGCTCGGATCGTGATGCCGCTTATCGCCGTAGGTACATTCCATCAACAGATAATCCACCGGCTCCGGCAAGATCGGGTCGCGCAACAAAGGCAAACCATAGCGACCAATATCCCCTGAAAACCAGAAGCGGATCTTCCTCCCCTTTTCCTCGATCTCCAGTGAAATAGCCGCCGAACCAAGAATATGACCCGCCTCCACAAATTTCACAGTCACGCCGGGAATCGGCTCAAACGACTGGCTATAATTCACGCCGCGAAAAAGACTGGCGGCTTGCCGAGCGTCTGCCTCGGTATACAACGGCTCGATCAACGACTCGCCGCGCTCCGATTTCTTTCGATTCACAAACTCCGCATCCGATTCTTGAATCCGCCCCGAATCAGCCATCATGATCGTCGCCAGATCAACCGTCGCGTGCGTCGCATAGATCGGACCTTCATAGCCTTTTTTCACAAGGTTCGGCAGATTCCCGCAATGATCAATATGCGCGTGAGAAAGAATGACCGCGTCCACGCTCCGAGGATCGTATGAAAAATTCAAGTTGCGAGCATATGATTCGTCCCTGCGCCCCTGATACAACCCACAATCCAAAAGAAGACGATGCCCATTGATCTCCAACAAATGCTGACTACCTGTTACCGTATGCGCCGCGCCGTGAAAATTAATTCGCATCTCTCTCAGCCTCCAAACAAACTCAAAATTTGTGCGCCGTACGAACGGAACCGCCACGGCGAATCGACCATCGCCGCTTCAAGTTCACGCAACGTCTGCGGCGGATTTTCTGCAAACATGCCTACATACATCTTCGGCAAAATGATATCCGACTCAACCTTCGACTCCTGAGCGACTTTTTTTCGCCAATTCTTCAATTTTTCGAGACGTTTCAACACCGCGTCACTCGGACGTTTTGGCTGATCCAGTTTCACCAGCGGATTCGCCGCCCCGCGCTTCGCCGCCGCGATCATCGCCCCACCCCACAAACGGATCTGTTTTTGGCTAAGACCAATATCCGCAAGGTCAACATTCTTCTCCGGCATCCGCTTCGCGATCTCCAGCAAAAGATTATCGTCAATGACCTTGAACGGCGGACGATCCAACTTCTCAGCGATGGCATCCCGGCTGTGGCACAACTCCGAAAGGATAGTCAAGTCGCGCAAACTTACTTCCTTGCGAGCGCTAAACCTTTTCCAAGAGGAACCGTTGAGTTTCTCCCGCGTATCTTCCACCTTGCAACCACGCGCGAAGTCTTCGAGGGCGAGTTCCCAGCGGCCTTTTTCGCGCAGTTCAGCCTCAAGCAAATCGCGTAGGATAAATAGATAATGCGTATCTTGCCGCGCATAATTGATTTGCGCGGGCGTCAACGGTCTGACGCCCCAATCCGCTTTTTGATGCCGCTTGTCCATCTTCAACTGGAATTTTTCCGCCAACAAGGTGTCCAATCCGACTGCGGGATAGCCCAAGACGCGCGCCGCATGCATCGTATCGAACAGGTTGGCAAATTCAAACCCGTAATCGCGACGCAGGCAGATCAAATCATATTCAGAGGCATGGAAGACCTTCTCGATTTTTGGGTTCTTGAAAATTGGAGCCAGCGGGCTAAGATCGGAGACCGCAAAGGGATCTACCACATAATCATGGCGCGGCGTAGAAAATTGTATCAGGCACACGCGTTCGCGATACGCGTGCAGGCTATTGGATTCAGTATCCACCGCCACGCGCGGCTGTGCGGATACATCTTTCAGCATGGCTTGAAATAACTGGTTTGTGTTGACCCAGACAGGAGGAGCAAGCAACTTGGTCATAATAACAACGGGACTATTGTAAACTCAAACCGTCAAATTAAGTTACAACGATTTCTCCATCACCAATCCATCTTCCCCATCTTTGTAATATCCCCGCCAGATGTCTGTCGTGCGATAGCCTTCACGTTCGTACAACGATATCGCGCCGAGATTGGAAACGCGGACCGTAAGTTTCATCCTCCTTGCTTGGATTTGCGATTCGCACCTTCGTAACAACGCCTGCCCAATGCCGCGCCGCTGAAAGCGTGGATCAACTGCAAGGGTGGCGATCCAAGCCTCCCCGTGAGGATGACGCGTCTCGCCTGCCGCGAATCCGATCATCTGGCTGTCATCCACAGCCTTGATCCGAAACACGTCGGGCCACGAAAGGACAGCGATCAAGTCAAGCAACGACCAGGCGTCCTTGTCAAAGCAGAGACGTTCGAGTTTACGCAGAGCGTTCAAATCGAGGAGCGAGGCGGGAAGAATCTCCACAGTGATGAAATTTTATCAAACAAAAAAGTAGAAAGTGGAACTACTTTCCACTTTCTACTTTTTACTTTCTACGTGTTTACTTGTCTACCTGTCTACGTGCTTACCCGATCACTTCTTCCCCAAGAAATTATCCAGCATACTCGTGAACTCCATCGGGAAGATATATTTCGTGGACGGGCTTGCGCCGATGGACTTCAACGTCTCGAAATATTGAAGCGTCATCGTCTTCTGATCAACGGACTTGGCGGCGGCAAAGATCTGCTCTAGCGCTTGCGCGAAACCTTCCGCGCGCAACAACTGAGAGGTCTTCTCGCCTTCCGCCGCGAGGATGGCGGATTGCTTCTGCCCTTCCGCGCGCAAGATGTTGGATTGCTTTTCGCCTTCCGCGACGTTGACCGCCGCTTCGCGCGTACCAGTGGATTCGGTCACGACGGCGCGGCGGATACGCTCAGCCGACATCTGCCGGTTCATCGCGTCTTGAACGTCGCGTGGCGGGATGATCTCACGGATTTCCACGTTGGTCACTTTGACGCCCCAACGTTCGGTCACTTCATCGAGACGCGTGCGGAGCATATTGTTGATGTGTTCGCGCTCCGATAGCACATCATCCAGCGGGATACCGCCGATGACCGCGCGCAGCGTAGTCGCCGCGATACCTGCCGCCGCCGATTCAAAGTTACCGACTTGCAACACTGACTCGGCCGGGTCCAGCACTTTGTAATACCACAGGAAGTCAATCGAGATCGGCGCATTGTCTTTGGTGATCGAAGTCTGATGAGGCACTTCGCGCACTTGTTCGCGCAGGTCCACTTTGACCGCCCGGTCGATCACAGGGATCAAAAGGATGATGCCCGGTCCCTTCGGTCCGACACTGCGACCGAGACGGAACACGACGAGACGTTGATACTCCGGCACGATGCGGATGGCATTGGCGAGAAAAATAAAGCCAATGACCAAAAGCGCGCCTACCAAACATACGGCACTACTGGTAAGTATTTCCATGCTAATTCTCCTTCATTTTTAGTAGATTTTACTATTCTTGTTTCTCAACAACGACAACAAACCCATCCCGCCGAAGCACGCGGATCTTGCTCCCCGCCCTGATCGTTTTATCGCTCCTCGCCGACCACAACTCCTTGCCGACTTGCACGCTTCCCTCATCGTGGATATCTGTGCGCGCCTCGCCAATCTGACCGATCAAGCCTTCCAGATCGTGAGTCGGCGACGCAAAAGCGGCTTCGAGGGATTTTCGTACAGCCAGCCACAAAAATCCAGCCACGAGCGCGGACGCTACAACCGCCACAACCGGGCTCACCGCAGGCAACCCGCCTGCACGCGCGAACATGAACACCGAGCCGAGAATCAACATTAAGATGGACAACCCCAGCGCCCATTCCCGCTTTGGTTTCTGAACCGCATACACGAACGGTACGACACTTAAACCGATGACGATCATTGCCCACATGTTGAAAGAAAGGTTGTAGATCGCATATCCCGCTAAAGCCATACAGAAGAACGCGCCGATTTCAAAAAATCCCGTGCCCGGCGTCGCGATCGCCATCAAGGCAAGGAAAACCCCTCCCAGCAAAAACAAATAGGCGACATCAGGGTCTAATAGAAAGTTCATGGCTCCTCCGTTTCATTATACAACAAGACTAGCCCTGTCTAATCCATTCTACGAAACCCGCGCGTAAAAGTTTCCAACAAAGGCAGACCGTTCAGGCTGTATAATTCTCTTGTCTCAAATTTTCTCACTTGAAGGTGACGCTTGAAATACAACAAACTTTGCATTCTCGGTCTCGGTTATATTGGGCTTCCCTATGCCGCCATGTTCGCCGCACGCGGAGTTAAAGTCCACGGCGTGGATATCAACCCGCACGTGGTCGAAACGCTGAAGGCGGGCAAAATCCACATCTATGAGCCGGGTTTGCAGGCAATGGTCGAATCAGCCGTCCAGTCCGGGAACCTGACCGTTTCATCCAGCCCCGAAGAAGCCGACGCGTTCATCATCGCCGTTCCCACTCCGTTCCAACATGAAAAGTTTGGCGAATACAACGGGATGCGATTCAAACTGGCGGATATGCGTGCGGTGACGTCTGCCGCCGAAGCCATCCTGCCTGTTTTGAGGAAGGGCAACCTCGTGATACTCGAATCGACCTCGCCGCCTCAAACGACGGGCAGGCTGGTCGCGCCCATTTTGGCTCGCTCGCACCTTGAAGCAGGGAAAGATTTTTACCTGTGTTATTCGCCGGAACGCGTCCTGCCGGGACAAATCCTGCGCGAACTCGTCGAGAACGCGCGCGTGATCGGAGGAATCACACCCGAATCTGCGCGCGCCGGGCGCGACTTGTACACGGCGTTCGTCAAAGGCGAAATTCACGAAACCGACGCGACCACCGCCGAGATGGTCAAGCTCATGGAAAACACGACGCGCGACGTGAACATCGCCATCGCCAACGAGTTCGCGCGCCTCGCTGAAAAATTCGGCGTGGACGCGTGGGAGGCGATTCGACTCGCCAACTTGCATCCGCGCATCAACATCCTCAGCCCCGGACCCGGCGTCGGCGGTCACTGCATCAGCGTGGACCCATGGTTTTTCGTCGAAGCCGCGCCGGAACACGCGCAATTGATCTATCACGCGCGGCAAGTCAACGATGCTCAGCCGGGCTTCGTCGTGAAAAAAATAAAACAGACCACCGGAGAATTGAAAAACAAGAAAATTGCCGCGCTTGGGCTCGCCTACAAACCCGACGTGGACGACCTGCGTGAAAGCCCCGCCATCGAAGTTGTCCGCCTGCTTCAACAAGCGGGCGCGCTCGTCAAATGCTGGGAGCCATTCGCGCCCACCGCCCAACTCGCAGGCGTTGAAATGGCATCCGATTTTGAATCTGCCGTCAAGGATGCCGACGCGATTTTACTTCTCGTCAAACACACCGAATTTGTCACTCTCGATCCCACCGAGCTGGCAAAAAAAACAAACGCCCGCGTCTTGATTGATTGCGTCAACGCCTGGAATCTCAACGACTGGCAATCCGCCGGCTTCGCCCTCTACCGCCTAGGCGATGCAAAGTCTCCAATCTCTAATCTCTAATTCTCCAATTACCATTTACCAATTACCACCATCGCCAATCCTCAATGAAAATTTTATCCGTCCTCGGCACTCGACCCGAAGCCATCAAAATGGCGCCCATCGTCCGCTTGCTCAAACAAAAAGCGGATATTGACGCGCGAGTCTGCGTCACCGCACAACACCGGCAAATGCTGGATCAAGCGTTGGAATTGTTCGACATCAAGCCCGAATATGACCTCGACCTGATGCGCGAAGGACAATCGCTGGCGCAGATCAGCGCGGGGATTTTCACTCACCTCGATCCCATCCTCGAGGAGTTCCAACCGGATTGGGTACTCGCCGTCGGCGACACCACGACCGTGCTGACCACCTCCCTGCTGGCTTTCTATCGCAAGATCAAATTCGGTCACGTGGAAGCCGGTCTGCGGACGCACAACAAATGGCATCCGTTCCCCGAAGAGATCAACCGCCGTCTTGCCACCGTCACAGCGGATTTGCATTTCACGCCCACCGAATGGTCGAAACAAAATTTACTGCACGAAGGCGTCGAGCCGGGAAACATTTTCGTCACGGGGAACTCGGTCATAGACGCGTTGAAGTTTGCCTCAGAACAGCAAACGCCGCGCGAGATTGACGAATTGCTCAAAAAATTAGAAGTAGCAGACAAAACGGCTAAGAGATTAGAGACTAAGCGACTAATCCTCATCACTGCCCACCGCCGGGAAAATTTTGGCGAGCCGATAGAAAACATTTGCCATGCGATAAAACAACTCGCCTCACGCGTCGACGTGGAAATTGTTTACCCCGTCCATTTGAACCCGAACGTGCAGGAACCCGTCAATCGGATTCTGAAAGGCGAACCACGCGTCACCCTCCTCCCACCGCTCGACTATCTCCCGCTCGTGCATTTGATGAAACACGCCGCGTTGATCCTCACCGACTCCGGCGGCATCCAAGAAGAAGCGCCGACGTTTGGTATCCCTGTATTGGTCATGCGCGAGACCACCGAACGCCCGGAGGGAGTCGAAGCAGGGACGCTCAAACTGGTTGGAACTGAAACAGCCCGAATTGTGGATGAAGCGACGCGTCTACTGGACGATCCAGCCGCGTATGCCGCGATGGCGAAGGCGGCGAATCCGTATGGCGACGGTCACACGGCGGAACGTATCGTTGAAATACTGCTCCGGGCGTAATATAATGAAAGCGATGAACGCGGTCCGAAAGATCATCGTTTCGATCATCACACTGACCTTGCTATCGGCGTCATGGGACATTGCTCAAGCGCAGTCGGCGGATGTGAAATTTTTTCCCGAAACTGGCCACAGCGTTCGCGGGGATTTTCTCAAGTTTTACAACAACCCTCCCGATCCGATTCTTGTTTACGGCTACCCGATCACCGAGCAGTTCGTTTCGCGCGACGGCAAGACCGTGCAATATTTTCAGCGGGCGCGCTTCGAATTGACCGGGTCAGGCACGCTCGCATTAACGCCGATCGGACGCGCGCTTCACCAACCCGCCACGCCGCTCGATGCGAAAAACCCATCGGCGTGCCAATCATTTAACAGCGTTCCCGTTTGTTATGCTTTCCTCGATTTTTACAAAGCGAACGGAGGCGCGGCGCAATTCGGCAACCCCATTGCGCCAGCCGAACAACAAAGCGGTTTGTTCGTTCAGTATTTCGAGTATGCCCGCTTCGAATGGCGCGCCGATAATTTTCAAGTCCGCGTCGCGATCACCGACCTCGGCAGGATTTATTTCGATGTGATGAATGAAAATCCGTCGCATCGTAGTCCCATCGCCCCGCAGGACGCGACCATCAACCCGGTGCTTTCAATTCGAGCGCGCGCGTTCGTGTCAAAATCCGTCACGCGCGCAAGCGGCTCGCAAACCGTTTCCGTGCTTGTACAAAGCCAAACCTTACAGCCCATCGCAAATGCAAACGGCATCGCGATTGTGCGGTTTCCCAACGGCGCGACCCAACAATTAACCTTTGCCGCAAATCAATTCGGCGTCGCGCAATTTACATTCGATTTTGCGAGTCTCAAGCCGGGCGATCTCGTAGCGATTGACATCACCGTCAATTTTCAGGGGTTGACGACAACGACCAAAACATCGTTTCGAGTTTGGTACTAAATCTCCCTCAAATCAAACACGGGTCCCTCTTTGCATGCCATCTTCCAACCGGATTTTGTGACGACGGCGCACACCCCGCAGTCTGCGACTCCGCCGCAGGTGACCGGCGTGCGGATGAGAACATCCGCTTCATTCCAAGTGGAGGCTTGATTCAGTTTCCCCAACCTTTCTCTCAGCCCCGGCAGATTCTCGCGCGCTACGTCGAACGCGGCGTAATCAGCCCACGCCATGATTTCAGACAATGAAGATAGAGGCTGAACCTCCACATCATCCGGTAAATTTTCAACAGTGGAATCGGCGACCAACACAACCGCCGCGCCTTGTTTCAACGTGGGGCGGATCAATCCCCTTAGCCGCGCTGGCGAATCGTCGAAGGCGATCAGCGCGACCTTTTGGGCGGAAGCGGGCAATTGAAAGCCGCGTCCGAGCGGACCGCGTAGGGAGATTTCCCTGCCGGGAGTCCACGAGTCCGGTGTAGGAGCGGCGAGGAAACCATCCGGCGTGGAATCCGTAAAATGGAGTGAAGCAGGCAGAGGCGCGGAGGAATCGTCGCTGGCGAGCAGGTATTGCCCGGGCGCGGGAATCAGATCCGCAGGGCAGGAAATCCGCACGTGGCGGAGTCCATCCAGAAGAATCAGTTCGACGATCTGTCCTTTGCCGGTTTGCATAGCGTCATCGTATCATGGCGGTATAATTATTTCAAATTAAATCGGAGGAACAATGAATATCGTTGATGTGATTCGTACGGTGGCGGGCTTTGCATGGCTTGCCGCGATCGGTATTGGTATTTTGGCGGCAGTACGCGCCAGCCGTAACCAGACCGCGAAAGGGTCGAGTTCCAGCGCGCTCATTTTGGTGGTGATCGCCATTTTGCTCACGGTAGTTGGATCAGGGTTGGTCTACGTGGAATCAAACGAACGCGGCGTGGTGAAAACCATCCGCGCGGGCGGCGTCCGATCGGATGCGCTCGATCCCGGTCTGCACTGGATTTTGCCCATTGCAGAGCAAGTAGTAACGTATCCCATTTCGAATCAAGCCTACACCATGTCGTTTTTACCCGAACAAGGACCCGACTCAGGCGAGGACTCGATTCGCGCGCGTACAAAAGACGGGCAAGAGGCCATCATTGACGCGACGGTCATTTTTCGCATTGACCCGAACAAGGTGGTGCAACTCCATATTGCGTGGCAGAACGCGTATGAGAGCGGTGTGGTACGTCCCGAAGTACGCGGCGCTATTCGTGATGCTGTTTCGCAATACGGCGTCGAGGAAGTTGTCTCGACCAAGCGCGAAGAGATGATCCAGATCATCAGCGATCAACTTGCCGCAAGCCTGAGCAAAAACAATCTTGAACTGCTCGACTTTATCCTGCGGGATATTCATTTCAGCGAAGAATATGCCGCCGCCGTCGAACAGAAACAGATCGCCGAGCAACAGGCACAACAAGCCGCCTTTGTTGTCGAACAGAAAAAACAGGAAGCCGAGCAAGCCCGCCAGCAAGCGCAAGGGCAGGCAGACGCGGCGGTGATCGCGGCGAAAGGCGCGGCAGAAGCCCGCGTCATTCAGGCGCAGGCAGAAGCGGAAGCCAATCAACTTCTCGCCGAATCACTCACGCCGGAACTGCTCCAATATCAATACATTTTGAAACTGGCACCGGGCGTGCAAACGATTTTTATCCCGTCGGGCAATCAATTTATCCTGCCATTGCCAGGCGCGCAAATCCCGCAATAAACTTTACAGGGGCGGGAAGTTCCCGCCCCTACGATTCAACATGCCCATTCCTCAAACCGGACGCGAAATCCGCCTCACGACACTTTCGACGTGCGCGGGTTGAGCGTCTAAATTAAGCGCTGACGCGCTGACGCAAGTTCTGCGTCCCGTGAAGGATATCTTCGATGCCGCTTCATTTCCGGACCTTTTGGTTGGTCTGCGCGAACCGGATGACGCGGCTGTTTGGCGTTTAGACGACGACCGCGCGCTCGTTGTGACCACCGATTTTTTCACCCCAGTGGTGGACGACGCGTACGACTACGGCGCAATCGCCGCGGCAAATAGCATGTCAGATGTGTACGCTATGGGTGGGCAACCCTTCCTCGCGTTGAACGTTGCGGCTCTGCCCGATAATTTGCCGCCTGAAATTTCCAGCGAGATCATTCGCGGCGGCGCGGAAAAAGCGCGCGAGGCGGGAGTCGTCATCGCGGGCGGGCACACCGTGAAAGACAAAGAGCCAAAGTATGGATTGGTCGTCATCGGCTTTGTTGACCCGCGCAAGATGTTGAGCAAAGGCGGACTACAAGTTGGAGACGCGTTGGTCTTGACCAAGCCGCTCGGCTTCGGCGTGACAACCACCGCGCTGAAACGCGAACAAGTGGAAGCGGCAGATTTGCAAGAAGCGGTGGATTGGATGAAGCGCCTGAACAAAACTGCGAGTCAACTCGCGGTTGAATTTGATTTACGCGGCGGGACGGATATTACCGGCTATAGTTTGCTCGGTCACGGGTCGGAGATGGCAAACGCTTCCGGCGTTTCGTTGAGCTTCGACTTTGCGAAAATTCCGTTCACCAGCAGCGCCCAGAAGTATGCCGAGAAAGGCTGTTTCGCTGGCGGCGCGTTCGATAACAAGGCATATTTCGAGTCGCGGGTCGAGTTTGCCGATTCGATTGACGAAGAGAATCAGATGCTGTTGTTCGATCCGCAGACGAGCGGAGGCTTGTTGCTGGGCGTCCCGCAGGAAAAACTTGAGGCGTTCATTGTCCGCGCGCAGGGATTGAGCCAACCTGTTTGGGCGGTGGGACGCGTCGAGAGAGGAGCAGGCATCCAAGTCAAGTAAGAAGCGGTATTCATAGTACAATAGAGCGAAGGTCAATTACGTTTACAGTGTCATGTCTGAAATCCCCATAGAAATCAATCTTACAACTGGGCTGATCGCCATTGCCATTTTGATCGTGTTTAACGGTTTGTTAGCAATGGCAGAAACCGCCCTGCTATCAGCCCGCAAAGCCCGCCTGCAAAATGAAAATAACAAAGGCAATCTGCGCGCGGGAATCGTGCTCAAGTTGACGGAAAATCCGAACCAATTTCTGTCGGTCATCCAGATCGGAATTACATCCATTGACTTGTTGATCGGCGCGCTCACCGGCGCGACACTCGGCGTTTGGATTGACAATCGCCTGAGCGCGTATCCGGGGCTCGCGCCATACAGCGGAATCATCGGTTTGCTCGTGGGCGTGCTTCCGGTAACGTATCTATCGTTGGTGCTCGGCGAATTGGTGCCAAAGCGTTTGGCGCTGCGCGACCCGGAGGAAGTTTCGTCTGTGGTGGCGAGACCGATGTTGTTCTTTTCCAAAATATTTTCGCCGATCGTAAAACTGCTGAGCGTCTCCACAGAATTTATCCTCCGAGTATTGGGCGTCAAAGTCAGTGAGGAACCGCCGGTCACCGAAGAGGAAATTCAACTGCTGATCGATCAAGGCACGCAGGCGGGAGTCTTCGAGGAATCAGAACACGATATGGTGGAAGGCGTGTTCAGCCTCGACGATCAACGCGTCTATTCGCTGATGACGCCGCGCACCAATATCATTTATCTGGACATCAACGATTCGATGGATGAGATTCGCCAGAAGGTAAGCGAGAGCGAGTACTCCCGCTTCCCCGTGCGGCAGGGAACGCTGGACATGATATTAGGCATCGTGAAAGCGCGCGACCTGTTGGTGAAAAGCCTGAACGACGAGCCAATCCGTTTGAAGGATATGCTCAAACCGGCGTTCTTCATCCCGGAAACAATGTTCGCTTCGCGCGCGCTCGAGGTCTTCAAAGAAAAAGGGGCCGAACTGCTGTTGGTGATTGACGAATTCGGCGGCTTGCAAGGATTGCTGACGATCAACGACATTCTGGAGGAGATCGTGGGCCAGATGGAACACGAAGAGCCGCAAGCCACGCAAAGGCAGGATGGGTCGTGGCTGTTGGACGGCATGTTGGAAGCGGACGAATTCAAAGAGATTTTCAAGGTGACCGCGCTGCCCCACGAGGACGAATACGAAACCCTGAGCGGATTCGTGATGATGTCGCTGGGACGCGTTCCGCAAGCCGCCGACCACTTCGAGTGGCACGGTCTTCGCTTCGAAGTGATTGACATGGACGGGCGCCGGGTGGACAAGGTGTTGGTCACAACGCTACCACAACGGCCGCAAACCCAAGAACCAGTAAAAATCAATTAGAATCTCGCCGCAATGACATATTTTCAGAAAAAGGAAAATGATCCGCGCTTGATCATTGTCGCTATCCTTTTCTTACTCTCCGGCGCGGCGGGGTTGATCTATCAGATCGTCTGGCATCGGTTGCTTGAAATTTATTTCGGGGTGACGATGACAGCCATCGCGCTGATCGTTGCCGCTTACATGGCGGGTCTTGGGCTCGGGTCACTGCTGGGCGGGCAAATCGCGCTTCGGAGCAAACGGACGGTTCTGATCTATGGGATGGTTGAAGTCGGAATAGCAGTCTTTGGTTTTTTCAGCGAAGCGCTTATCCATTGGATCGGTCAACGCACCGCGGGAAGCCCATATCCGCTGGTCTTTCTATTAAGTTTCCTGCTGTTGCTGATTCCGACCCTGTTGATGGGCATGACCTTGCCCCTGCTTACACAATCCTTTGTAAAACAGGTGAATACTTCCGGTCATATCATTGGCTTGCTTTACGGGATTAACACGCTCGGAGCGGGTCTCGGCGCGCTAGTCGGCGGATATATTCTCATCGGGAGGCTGGGGTTTGAAGGCTCGCTCTGGATTGCAGTGGCGCTCAACGTTCTTGTCGGCATCGGAGCAGTAGCCTTGTTTGAAAGCAAGGAGCAAACTCGACTAGAGGAGCGGACCGAGAGTCATTCCGAAGCGACGTCGTCCCTGCCGTATCGGACCATTTTGGTCGCCGCGTTCCTCGTCGGCTTCATCAATTTGGGTTTTGAAATGCTCTGGTTTCGCGTGCTCGGGGTGATCAACAAAGGCACAGCCTATGGCTTCCCAAGCGTTCTGTTCGTCTTCTTGACCGGTTTAGCCATCGGGGGCTTCATCTGGGGCAGACAAGCGGATCAAAGCAAGGATAGGATCACACTATTCTGGAAACTGCAACTGGGAAGCGGGATCATCGCCATGCTGTCGTTCCTCCTTTGTTGGGGGGCGTTGTACTTTCCTCCGCTTCAAGATTGGGTCAGGGCATCGTTCGCCAACCCACAACAACCTATTTCGCCCTTTGTGAGAACAGATAACGGCATGGTCTTCGGACGCCGCTTGATGATCGCAACGCTTTTCGAGTATTTTCTGCCTATTCTTGTGTTGATCCTCCCAGCCAGCCTGATCATGGGAGGCGGATTGCCCCTTTTGGATCGAATCGCCATCACAAGCGCGACCACCTCCGGCAAACGAGTGGGCGATATCCATTTAGCGAATATTCTCGGCTCTGTCCTGGGTTCATTGGCGATCAGTTTTATTTTCCTTTCGGCATTAGGGACCGAGTTAACCCTGAAAATATTGGCGCTGTTGAGCCTCGCTTTTACAAGCCTTGTGTGGGGCATGCGGAAAAACTTCAAAGGGAGAATCTATATTCTTCCCGCCTGCGTTGTTGCGCTCGTGTTGATCACGCCGTGGAAGGGAGTTTTCTATGAGACCCTATACCAAACCGCCACAGGCATCCCAGCGCTTGTTCGAGAAACAAATGCCGGCGTGCTCGCTCTCGGATATAACTCGACGCCGTCGGCGCCGTCCACGCTGTGGATCGGAGGCATTCAAAACAGTTATTTCCCAACATACGGCGATTACGAGCGCACGGCGTTCACCTGCGCCGCCGCGAGTCATCCACGAAAAATTCTGATCATCGGGTTGGGCGGCTCGAACACCGCATATTTTTTGACTCAGATGCCCGGCGTCGAGGAAATCCACATCGTCGAATTGATGGACGATCTTGGCTCTTTATTGAGCGACTATGCGCCCGTCGCGCAAAAAACACTTGCGGATCCCCGCGTCCACTATATTGCAGATGACGGACGACGCTATCTATATTCCCATTCTGCAGAAAAATACGACCTGATCTTCATCGATCCCTTATACAGTTTTACTGCAGGACACAACAATTTGTATTCGCGTGAAGCCATGCAACTCTACAGAGACCGCCTCGCCAGCAGCGGCGTATTCTGCGGGTGGATGAACGAGCGTCACTCGATCCCCAAAACTGCGGCGAGCGTGTTTCCTCACTTGGAGCAATTCCGCGATTGGGTCGTAGCCAGCAACGACGATATCAAATTTGACATGGATTACATGGCGCTGGGCTACACAACATACATTGAATCCGACAGCGACATCTTTTCAGATGTCGTGCGCGAGACGCTGAACCCCGAAGCGATCTTCGAAAGCTACGTTGGCGACCGCGAGTGTACGCTCGAAAAAGAAAACACCACACCGGTTCTTACCGACACACATCCGCTATTGGAGTATTATTACTTCACTGCCCCGGTCAAGCGCCGGACGATTTGCAAGTAGACAAAAGAAGTTTTTCATGCCTTCTGCTCGTATCCTTCGCGCGGTCATCTTCGATCTGGGCGGGACGCTCATGCACGAGAGCGACGCCACCCAGCCTGTCAACGCGCGCGGCGACGAGGCGTTGACCCTCTATTTGCGCGAGCAGGGCTTGGAGCTCAACCTTTCGACCTTTCCGCTGGAATTCCGCCGCAGGCTGGATGACTATTTCAAGCAACGCGAAAAGGATTTACTCGAAACAACCTATTCCTTCGTCCTGCGAGATGTGCTAACGCACAAGGGATATGGCGAGGTATCCGATAAAGTGATCCGCGAGGCGCTGGATAGACTCTTTGCCGTCACACAAACGAATTGGGCGCTGGAAGAGGACGCGCTTGCCGCTTTGAAAAAGATCGAAGCAGACGGCTATCGCATGGGGCTGATCTCGAACGCAGGAGACGACCAGGATGTGCAACAACTCCTACACAAATTCGGACTCGGACGTTTCTTCGACTTCGCATTGACCTCCGCCGCGTGCAGTTACCGCAAGCCGCATCCGCGCATCTTCGAGTTGGCGTTGTCCAATTGGTATTTTCTCCCCGAAGAGGCGGTGATGATCGGCGACAACCTCGACGCCGACATCCGCGGCGCGCAGAACGCGGGACTAGCGGCGATCTGGATCAAGCGGCGCGCCGGCGTACGAGGGGCGAACCAACCGCACGTTCAGCCGGACGCGGTCGTTTCATCCCTCGCGGAAATTCCCGCCGCGCTCGATCGGTTGCAGGTTCGATAATCCATGAGGCAGGACAAAGTATTTCTAGCGTATGCCGCGCTCGGCGTGGGCGTGCTGGCGTTAAGTTTTTCGGCGATGTTCGTGCGCTGGGCAGACGCGCCGGGACCGGTGATCGGCTTTTACCGCGTCCTGATTGCGACCATTTTATTCATCCCGTTTTTTATTCAACGCCAAAAAAAGTTGACGCCGCTTCGATGGCGCTGGGTATGGTTTCCGATTCTAGCGGGTCTGTTCACCGCGCTAGATTTCGCCACGTGGAACACGTCGGTCAAATTCACCACCGCCGCAAAAGCGACTCTCTTGGGAAACACCGCCCCGCTTTGGGTGGCGTTGATCGCTTTGATCGTCTTTCGAGAAAGATTGCGCGGAACTTTCTGGTTCGGCTTGGCGCTAGCGCTGATCGGCGCGGCTTTGGTGGTCGGCGAAAACTTTGCGGAGGATTTCAACGTGAACGTCGGCGATCTGCTTGCCAGCGCCGCCGCCGTCTTTTATGCCATCTACCAACTCATCACCCAACGCGGACGAAAATTTTTGGACCCGTTCCGTTATACGTGGTTCGTCGGCTTGAGCGCGGCTGTGTTTTTGTGCATCATCAATTTAATTTTAGGAAATCCTTTACTTGGCTACTCGTCAAATACATGGCTGATATTTTTCGCCACAGCCATCGTGTCGCAAATGATCGGGTATCTCGCCATCTCGTACTCGCTAGGGCATTTGCCCGCTTCCATCGTTTCTCCCACGTTGATCGCTCAGCCGATATTGACGGCCGTATTAGCCATTCCTTTGCTAGGAGAGGTTCCATCACCGGCGCAATGGCTGGGCGGAGCGATTGCGCTCGCTGGCATTTATATCGTCAACCGCGCCCACCAACAAAGTTTACCCGAAACGCCGAACGCATAAAATATAATTTCCCTCTTTTCAACTTTTGCGGCAGGGATATAATCGAACCACACGTTTCAATGCGAGAGGAGACATTCCATGGAAACGAAAATATCTACCGAAAACGGGCGGGCGCCAGTCACAGTGATTCACGTGGACGGGAATATTGATTCTGGCTCCTACGAAAAATTTCAGGCGCAAGCCAACGACTTGATAACGAACGGAGCGCGCCGCATTCTCGTTGATCTCACGCATGCCAAGTTTGTCAGCAGCGCCGGGCTGCGCGCGCTTCACGATCTGTTCACTCAACTCCGCGCGCTCGATACAGATTCGAAACTCAGCGAAGAGGATGTCCGAAACGGTATCAACGCCGGGACGTACAAATCGCCGCACTTGAAATTGCTCAACTTGTCGCCTGAAGCGCGCGTGGCGTTCGAAACGGCTGGATTTGATATGTTCATCGAAACGTTCACGGACATGAAAACGGCAGTCGCTTCATTCTGACGGGACGGCTGATTCGACCTAGGACGCGTACCAGACCTCACAGGGTTTTGAATCCTGTGAGGTCTCATTTATAATCCCCTCTATGCCCGACCTCTTCGATCATGCCATGCAAGAACGGATGAAGTCCGAAGCGCCGCTCGCCGCGCGGATGCGCCCGCGCACGCTAGAAGAATACATCGGGCAGGAGCATATCGTCGGCGAAGGCAAACTTCTCTGGCGCGCGATCAAATCGGACAAGTTATTTTCATCCATCATTTTGTGGGGACCGCCCGGCACCGGCAAGACCACGCTCGCCCAAGTGATCGCGAACACAACCAAAAGCCGCTTTGTCACCATCTCGGCGATTCTTGCTGGCAAGGCGGATCTGCGCGTCATCATTGACGAAGCGATGGAACGCCGACGCCTCCACAACGAACGGACTATCCTCTTCGTGGACGAAGTCCACCGCTGGAACAAAGCACAACAAGACGCACTCCTCCCCCACGTCGAGGCGGGAGTCGTCACCCTCATCGGCGCGACGACGGAGAATCCGTACTTTGAAGTCATCAAAGCGTTGATCTCGCGCTCGCGCGTTTTCCAGTTACGAAACTTGAATCAGGAAGAAACGGGAATCCTGATTGACCGCGCCCTCACAGATAAAGAACGCGGCTATGGAAATAAGAAAGTCAAACTCGACGATGACGCCCGCAATCACCTCATCGAAACCGCCAGCGGCGACGCGCGCAACGCGTTGAACGCCATCGAACTCGCGGTCGAATCCACCGAACCCGAAGAGAACGGAGTAATCCACATCACGCTCGATGTCGCGCAAGAATCGATTCAACGGCGCGCGGTGTTGTACGACAAGGACGGCGACGCGCACTATGACACGATCTCCGCGTTCATCAAGTCCGTGCGCGGAAGCGACCCCGACGCGGCGTTGTATTGGCTGGCGAAAATGATCTACGCAGGCGAAGACCCGCGCTTCATCATCCGACGCTTGATCATTCTGGCTGGTGAAGACATTGGCTTGGCTGACCCAATGGGATTGATCGTCGCATCCTCCGCCGCCCAAGCGTTCGATTACATCGGCTTGCCCGAAGGGATTTATCCCATCGTCGAAGCGACGCTGTATCTCGCCACCGCGCCCAAATCCAACAGCGCGGGCGCGTACTTCTCTGCGATGAAGAAGATCGAGGACGAGGGACAAGTCTCTGTGCCGCGTCACCTCATGGACGGGAGCCGCGACGCGGAAGCGATGGGTCACGGCAAGGATTATGTGTATCCGCACGAACACGATGGGCATTTTATTCCCCAACAATATTTGCCAAAACGACTTCTCGGCACGTATTTTTATTCACCCTCGCAAGAGGGATACGAGTCCCAAGTCACTGCCCGACTCGAAATGTGGCGCGACGCGCAACGCCGTGCGCTGGGTATTAGCAAAGTTCAGAATATTCCCGCGATGAGTGAGGAACAAATCGTCGAAATGAAGAGGAAGATTCGTTAAACACAGGTTGCAGGTCGAAGACCGCAAGTCGGCAACCTTCCACATTAAACCTGCAACTTTCAACTTTTAAACATGCCAACCTTACTACTCATCCGTCACGGCGAAAACGACTTAGTCAAATCACATAAAATGGCAGGGCGACTGCCCGGGGTGTATTTAAACCAAAATGGACAGAAGCAGGCTCAAGCGTTGGCGGACGCGCTGAAAGATGTCCCGTTGAAAGCCGTATATTCGAGTCCGTTGGAGAGGGCGATGGAGACGGCAAAACCGATTGCCGAGTCGCACAAGTTGAAAATCGTCCAAGTCCCCGAATTGATGGACACCGACATCGGCAAGTGGCAGGGAAAATCATGGAAAGTTTTGGGGCTGACGAAAGTGTGGAAAATCGTGCAGAACGCGCCGTCACGATTCCGATTTCCCGAAGGCGAATCGTTTGTCGAAGCGCAGACGCGCTGCGCGACCGCGCTTGAAGAAATTATCAACCAGCACAACAAGCCGAAAGACATCGTCGCGGTCGTCTTTCACGCCGACCCGATCCGAATGGCGGTGGCGCATTTTCTGGGTATGCCGCTCGACCACTTTCAACGGTTGAGTTGCGATACAGGTTCAGTGACCGCATTGCACGTCAACGAAGCGCGGGCAAACCTGATCAAGTTGAACCAACGTCCGCCGTTTGATTTTTTGCCAAAGAAAGCAAAATGAACGACCTCCCCTCTGGCACAGTCGCTTTCCTCTTCACCGACATCGAAGGCTCGACCCAACTTGCGCGGGAGCACCCCGAACAATGCGAAGCGTTGTTCGAACGGCACAACACACTCCTGCACTCAGCCATTAAGGAACATAAAGGATTTGTCTTTCGCATCGTCGGAGATTCGTTTTCCGCCGCGTTCCACACAGCGGACGACGCGCTGAACGCCGCGCTGCAAGCGCAACGAAATTTACACAATGAAGCATGGTCGCCCGCGCCCATCAAAGTGCGGATGGGGATTCACACAGGCGCGGCACAAGTAAAGAATGATTCCAGCGGGACGACATACGATGGCTACGCGACTCTTGCGCTGTCTCAACGCGTCATGTCTGCGGGGCATGGCGGGCAGATATTACTTTCACAGACCGCGCACGACTTGGTGAAAGACACTCTACGCGACGGAACCGAACTGCGCGACATGGGCGAACGCAAACTCAAAGATATTCTTAATTTGGAGCGGCTGTATCAAGTCACCGCGCCGGATCTGCCATCCGAATTCCCCGCGTTGAAAACGATTGAAACCGCGCGGCACAACCTCCCCTCTCAACTCACCTCATTCATTGGGCGCGAACGTGAATTGACAGAAACAACAAAATTGATTTCAACCGCGCGCCTGCTCACGCTCATCGGTCCAGGCGGGACGGGCAAGACGAGATTGTCACTGCAACTTGGGGAAGATCAACTCGCCAATTTCAAAGACGGCGTGTGGGTTGTCGAACTCGCGCCGATCGTCGAATCCCCGAACATTGTCCCGGCCATCGCCTCGGTCTTCGAATTGCGCGAGGCGCAGAACATTCCGCTCACCGAAATCCTGCTCGATTATTTGCGCGCAAAACAACTCCTGCTGATCCTCGATAATTGCGAGCATCTCGTTGAAGCCAGCGCGCAAATCGCGGAAGAACTTTTGCAAGCCTGCGCGGGCGTCAAAGTCATCGTATCGAGCCGCGAGGCATTGGGCATCGAGGGCGAGACCATCTTCCGCGTCCCCTCGTTAGTGAACGATGATGCAACGCGACTCTTCGTTGAACGCGCGGTGAAAGCCGAACCGCGCTTCAAACTGACGGATAGCAACGCTTCTTTCGTCGGGCAGATCTGTTCCCGCCTAGACGGGATTCCTCTCGCCATCGAGTTAGCCGCGGCGCGCGTCAAACTGTTCACGCCTGAACAGATCGCCGCGCGTCTCGACGACCGCTTCAAACTCCTCACAGGCGGAAGCCGCACCGCCCTGCCGCGTCAACAAACGCTACGCGCGCTAATTGATTGGAGTTACACCTCCCTCAACGAAACGGAGCAACGCGCTCTGCGCCGACTCGCCGTCTTCTCAGGCGGGTGGACGTTCGAGGCGGCTGAATCAGTCGTCGGTGAGAATGAAGCGATGGAGAGTCTGGCGAGTCTCGTCAACAAATCGCTGGTCAACGTCGAGGAGCAGGATGGCGAATCCCGCTATCGCTTCCTTGAAACCATCCGCCAATACGCGATGGAGAAATTACTTGAGTCGGGCGAGGGGGTAGACGCGCGTGATCGCCAACTAGAATACATGCTGCGTATTGCAGAACAAGCTGAACAAAAGATGTTCGGCTCGGAAAGCGGAGAATGGCTCGACCAAATGGAGGCTGAGCACGACAATTTGCGCGCCGCGTTGGAATGGTCCGCTTCAAACCACATCGAAAAAGCAATGCGACTCGCGCTAGGGATCGGCGGATTTTGGACTTCACGCGATTACAACAGCGAAGCGCGCGAGTGGTGCAAGATCATTTTAGAACTGAGCGAGTCGCTAACAGGCGCGGGAGCAAGCCGCGCCAAATTATTCGCCCTGCAAGGCTGGACCGCCATCACAACGGGCAACCATAAAGAAGGACGCGCAGCCGCGCGGGCAGGGCTGGAACCGGCGAGGATAGCGGACGACAAACAATGCATTGTGCGCCTGCTCATGATTCTGGGATTATCGTCTCTCTTTATTGGCGATTTTTCCACATCTCTCGCCGCGATCGAGGAAAGCATCACGCTTGCCCGGCAGATGGGATATAAAGGCGAACTTGCCATGTCACTGACCGCCCGAGCGCAGGCTTCGTTCTATGCCAACAAAGACATCGAATCGATCGAAAAAAATATGGAGGAAGCGTTCGCGCTTGCCCGTGAAGCGGGTTTTACTTGGGTATCTTCCATGTTGGCGTATGGCGCAGGGCGGATGGCGGGATACCTGGGCGATATCGAAACCGCGCGAGCTCGTATGAACGAAGGCATGGAATTGTCGAAGCAAATGGGCAACAAACGCATGATGTATTCAAGCCGCAGCGAATTGGCTCATATTTTGCGCGAGCACGGCATACTCGATGAGGCGTATGAATTCTACAAAGAGGTGATTCCCGGCTGGAGGGACCTCGGTCACCGCGCCGCCATCGCGCATGAACTGGAATGCATGGCATATATTCTGATCAAGCGCGAAACTCCCGAACGCGCCGCCACGCTCTTCGGCGCGGCGGAGGCATTGCGAGAAGCGATCGACACCGAAATGACGAGTCTAGAGCGCGTAGAATACGACAGGGAAGTAACGGCTCTGCGCGCAGGGATGGATGATTCAGATTTCAATCGGCTTTGGTCTCAGGGACGCGCCCTGACGATGGACGAGGCGATCCAATTGGCGTTGAGCTGAATAGAAATTACTTCTCTTCCCCGCTGTCGAAGAAATCATTTACACCGAAAGAATTTTGGAATGCTTCCAACAATGTGTTTGCCCGTGTGAGAAATTTTCGACTGTGTCCCTGACTCGCCGATTCTCTCAACGCTTTTACTTGCGCGATGAACCGCTCGCGGAAACTGCTGTGCGATGATTGCGGCAACTGTTTCTCCACCTTGCGAATCATGGACTTCGTCTCGCTTACGATTTTCATCGCATCAGGCAATCTGACGCTTTCATCGAGCAACTCCCGGAGCAGTTTGCATTTGTACGAATCGCAGCCACGCGGATAATGCGGCGAGTCGTAGACCGTACAGATCCCATTCCACGCAGGGCAGGGTTGCAAAAATCCTCGCTGGCGCGGATCGTCCCGAATCACTTTCAAACCGAGTTTTTCGGAGGGAGACAACTCGGTCGCTTTGAGGCGTACCCACGAAAACAAGTGTCCCGTGCAACACAGTCCGCAGGCTTTGCAAAGAGTCGTTGCTTCGGAAGCGCGGGAATATTCGACTTCAGCCATGCAAGGAATCATACCAGAAGGAAAAGAGCCGCAACATGACAATCATTCTCGAAACCGAACGACTGATACTCCGGCGTCTCATTATGGACGACCTCGATGAACTCTTCGCTTTATACAGCGACCCGGAGATCCGCAAATATTTCCCCGAAGGCGTTTTGAATTACGAAGATACAAAAGATGAATTGGAATGGTTTTTGAACGGACATCCCAAGCATCCCGAGTTGGGATTGTGGGCGACGATTCACAAAGAGACGGGCAAGTTCATCGGTCGCTGTGGGTTGCTTCCGTGGACGATTGACGACCAACTTGAAATTGAAATCGCTTATTTGATCGACAAAGAATTTTGGGGTCAGGGACTCGCTACCGAAGCGGCGCAGGGAATATTGAAATATGGGTTCGAGCAGTTAAAGTTATCCCGCTTGATATGTCTGATTGACCCCGATAACGTCGCGTCTCAACGCGTGGCAGAAAAGATCGGCATGAGCCTCGAAAGAAAAGTGGATGGGATTGATGGCGATAATTTTCCCACCCTCATTTACTCAATAAATCGAAGGGTCGCGTCTTGGATGCGACCCTTCGAGAATGCTCAGTAACTTCGCTCGCAAAGTGAACTTTGCGGTACGGACAAGCCGTGTGAGACAGGTTACTTGTTGAAATCGGGATTCGCGCTCGTATAGATCGCAAGCGTATTACCCGTTGGATCCTTGAACAAGCCAAACCAGCCTGTGCCGGGAATTTCCGTCTTGGCTCGCACGATCGTGCCGCCGAGTTTTTCCGCGTTGGCGAGATCAGCGTCAATATCGTCGCTGGCGATGTAGACCAAAACCTGCCCTGCGGGGTTTTCATCGGAAACTTGATTGAACCCGCCTCCGCCGCCACCGTCATCCGCCCACATGGTGTAATCAAACTCCGGGACGTGTTGCATCTTCCAACCGAACAATTTCTCGTAGAAGGTTCCCGCCGCTTGCACGTTCGCGGCTGGGATTTCGATATGGACAACATCGCGCTTGGACATGGTTTTCTCCTTTTGAGTTGAGGATGCGTCGCGCTTTTCAAGTTAAAGCGCCAGGCATCAAGCATGGCGCGACGCATTTGGTTTGATAGAGAAATTTTAGAACATATGTTCCAAAACGTCAAGCGTCAGATGTGGGAATGTCGAAGGTGGGCGACCCAGATGTATGGTCGAAATGAAGCGGGTTTGTCGTCACTCGTATTTGAGCGCCAACACGGGAATCATCGTCGCCGCGCGTAACGCAGGGTATAGCCCGGAGAACATCCCGACGAGGGTTGAAAAGATCAACGCGAAGATCGGAAGCCAGAGCGGCGTGGAGACCGCCATGCTGATGGGCGCGCCGCCGTTGACCTGCTGTTCGGCAAGGAAGGCGGCGGCAATAACGTTGATCGCCTGCGAGGCAAGCCAGCCGACGAGAACGCCGCCAAGCCCGCCAATGAACCCGATACCCGCGGCTTCGCCCAAGAAGATGGCAAGCACATCGCGGTTGGTCGCGCCGACGGCTTTCATCAGCCCGATCTCTTTCGTCCGTTCGAGGATGGACATCGCCATGGTGTTGGCAATGCCGATGGCGGCAACCAGCAACGCGATCGCGCCGACGCCGCCGAAGATGATCTGCAAGACGATGAAGAAGTTGTTGATGCCTTCCAACACCGATTGCGGCGTGAATGCCTGATACCCCATCGCCGTGATCTGGTCGGCGATCTCGATGACCTGGTCCACGTCGCTGACTTTGACGATGACCATGCTGTAGCCGTCTTTGTTGTAGTTGAAGCGCCGATTCTGCGACCACTCGTTGAACTGCTTCACTTGTTCAAGCGGCATGTACACGGTCCAGTCGGACTCGCCGCGCGTTTCTTTGAGGATGCCGGTCACGCGCAGGGCGACATTTTTCCGTGCTTCGTTCCCATTGGCGTCGTACTTGATGATGACCATTTGCACTTGCTGGTCGAATAACTCCGGCGGAGGCGGAATCTCCTGCCCGGGACGCGCGTGCGGATCGTAAAAACTTTGCGGCACCGACACGCCGATGACCACCGTCCCCCGCCCCAATTTCGTCGTGCCGGATTCCGCTTCGTCGCCGAGGTCCGCCACATCGTTCGTCCCCACGCCGATGATGTTGACGTAGGATTCCAATTTTTGAAATTTCATCAATGCGCCGGACATCAAATATTCGCGCGGGATGACCGATTCGACACCGGGGATGGCGCGGAACTCCTCCAACGCGGAATTGGTCAACAATTTGACATCGTCGGATGGAGCGAAACCGCCGCCCCCGCCACCGGGACCCATCACAACGCCTTCGCCGCCATAAGATGGGCTAACCTGAATTTGAGACAGATCCCCGATGCCATAGAGTTGTTCATTGGCGCTCTGCTGCAGACCGATTGCCAATGAAACAAGAATGACCACCGCCGCAGTGCCGATCACCACGCCGATGGCGGTCAACGCGACGCGCGCTTTGCGACGGGTGAGGTTCCCGGCAACGAGCCGAAGTAGATCAATGAACTTCACGGACCACCCTTGCCGCCCGGCTTTACCGGTGGCGCCTCTTCGATGGCTTCACCTTCCAGCGGAACGACTTCCGGGTCTGCGGGGGGCGAACTATCCAAGCCCAAAATGCCGAGGATAAACCGCTTGATTTTTTGCCAGATGGTTTCCGGTTGCGGTTCGACAATTCCGCCGTCGGGCGACTCGGGCATCTCTTCGATCACCTGCTCGATCGCTTCCACTTCCAACGTTTTGACGAACGTCCGCGGCTGATTGAAATCATCCAAATAATCTATCGAAATTTTGAGTTGGCTCGTGCCCGGCTGGTCGGGGGTGAACATCGAGTCGATGGTGAAGAATCCGCCGACATCGAGCGAACCGACGAGCCCCGTCCCGTTTTCGACCAAGCCGTTCTCCGACTCGATTTTCACGTTCCCCAACACGGCAAGCCGCCTGCCCACGTTGACGATCTGAATCGGCAGAGGTCCGGGCTGACCGGTAAAGAACTCGCCGGGCGGCTGGTAAAAACTGATGTCCAAATTCGGCAGGCTGTAGACGAGCAAGGTAATCACCTGTTCGTCGTTGATCACTTCGTTTTTATCGTTCAAGTACGAGAACGTGATGGTCATCGGATACGCGCCGGGGTTGGTGGACACGTTGACGACCAGATTCTGATGCGCCTCGATTCCATCGCCCGGGTTCAGGTCGCCCAGCGATTGGACGTTCGACGCGCCGACGGGGGCGAAATTGGCGAAATCCCCGCTCCCCCCGGAGACTCCGCCGGGTTGCGGCGTTCCGCCTGACGTTCCGCCTGACCCGCCGCCGACGATCATCGTGATCCGTTGGGCTTTGGCGTTCCCCACATTTTGGACGCTCAACTTCAGCGCGAATGTCTCGCCGGGCTGAAGCGGATCAACATCCGCCGAGTAGCCGGTGATCACCAATTGGGAACTTTTGACGCCCGTCGGCGTGGCGGTCGCTGCGGCAACGCCGCTATACACGCTTCCCGTCCCAGAGATCGAAAGCGTGAACTTGTCGGAGTACGAGGCGCCCTGATCGTCGTAGTAATTCAGAGTGAGGTCAACGACAATGATCTGTTGACCATAGACCTGTCCGCTGACAAGAAAATTTTGCGTCAAACCGATATTGCTCCCGGAGCCAATGGTTCCCAGCACAGAAACGCCGCCGTTCTTGAGCGGCACAAGATCAGACGAAGAAAGGACTGCTTGAACGCTGTAGGCGGTTGACGTGCCAGCGTTTTCAAGATTGATATTCAACTTGAACTCGCCATTCGTTTGTACATTCCCTTTAGTAGACGTGGAATTGACAACCATTTGCGGGCGGACGAACGGAAGCGGCGCGTTCGTTGAAGTAGGCGCAGTCGTGTTCGTGGGCAGGGATGTATTGGTTGGCAAAGGAGTATCTGTGGGTACAGGCGTGTTCGTCACCGTAGGCGTATCTGTAGGCACAGGGGGATCAGTTGCCTGAGCGAGAACAGCGAAGCTATCGCTCCACGCAGAGAAAAATAAGGCGGCTAACAACGCCAGGGTTACAAATCGAAAGAATTTTGTTTTCATAGTTCCCTATCAATGGTTATTCGACGTTCATGGCTTCGAGCGCGGCAGATTCGTATTCCGCTTCGCTGACGATATGCCCATCCAGCAGATGAATTTTATGGGTGGCAAAGCGCGTCATGCGCGGGTCGTGAGTGACAACCAACACTGTACGCCCTTCTTTGTGCAAATCCGACAGCACGTGCATGATCGCGCTGCCGCTCATTGTATCGAGGTTGCCGGTGGGTTCGTCAGCCAGAATCAATTTTGGATTGTTCACCAGCGCGCGCGCGATGGCGACGCGTTGTTGCTGTCCGCCGGAGAGTTCGGTGGGACGGTGGTCGGCTCGATTCCCCAAGCCGACCTGATCCAACAGCCATCGCGATCGGTCGCCTCTTTGCGCGGCGCTAACCCCGGCAAACTGCATCGGGAAGCCGACATTTTCCAGCGCGGTCATGCTGGGAATCAGGTTGAACGATTGGAAGACGAAGCCCATCGTGCGGCGGCGAAAGAGGGCTACGCGTTCTCGTCCATTTGGTCAAGGCGTTCGCCCTCAATGGAGATTTCGCCCGAAGTCGCGCGATCCAGACCGCCCAGTAGGTAAAGAAGCGTGCTTTTCCCAGAGCCGGAGGGTCCCATCACAACGGTGAAAGTCCCCTCTTCTACGTCCACATCCACCCCATCCAACGCGCGGACGATCTGCCCGCCCATCTCGAAGTGTTTGGTCAATCCTTTGATGTGAATGAACGATTCGCTCATCTTACCCAAAGCCTGAGACCGCCGCGCCGATCCCTGCTTGTATGACAAGCAAAATAAGAACAACGACCACAACGCCAGCCAATGCTTTTCCTTTTGGCAATCCGTCTACGACGGAAAAACCAATGGCAAGCAAAGCGATATTCCAAAAGAAGAACAGATCGAAACGCGCAAGCAGTTGCGACATGAACCCGGCTTCGACAAACCCGGAAAGCCCCGGACTGACGATCTCGCGGCTGGTTGCCATAATGAAAAACGCCCTCAAGACATCACGGATGACGAACGGCACGCTTGCCCAGCCGACAACGTTCAACGCGCTTTGCATCGAGCCGCGCCCGCCCAACAGAGTGGACGTGAGCCGCATGATGCCGGAAAAGATCACCCAGCCCAGCCAAAGAGTCGCGAGCGCGCCAAGTAGAGGCAGAACATAATTGAACACTGGACCCTGCGTGGTTTGCTGCGCTTGTAAAAAATCATCCTGCATTTCAGGAGACCAAAATTCCCAATCGGGCGGAAGCGTCACCGCTCCGCCCAGCGCAGTTTGGGTTTTGATATAGCCGGTCGCTAGGATGACGAGAATAGACGAGAGTGTCAACGCCAGCATGGGGGTTAGCCACGCGCTGTGTTTGTCGGAACTCATCGGCGCGAACGCCCGGCTTGGATGGATCAACATCTCAAGCAGGCGCGGGAAATCGAAACGACGTTTGGGTTGGTTTTCGTTTGCAGTTTCGCTCATGGTCGGATAGATGAAGATTCTAACATGCTTTAACGCCGCATATTTTGAACGAAAAAGCGGCAGAGAAGGTTCCCTGCCGCATTTGAATCTTCGCCGAATTTGATCACAGATCGAACAGGTCGTTTTTCTTGCGGAACTTGCCATTCACCGCAGGATAGGCGCGCATGAACGAATCATGTCCGCCAAAAAGCATATTCATCACGCCGAACAAACTCCAACGCGAGGCGGTTACGCCGCCTTGCGAGGCATGTTGTGCGCTGGCTTCGCGTTTGATCTTTTCCACGGAACGAATATCCAGCCGGACGTGCGTGGGAAACTCCACCGCGAGTTCGGTCAGGTCAATGTCGCCGTTGCGCCCCCACTTGCGCGGGTTTTTGCCGAACAGCGGCATCAAACGCGTCGCCCATTTGAGTAACCAGCGTGGAAATACGTGATAATACAGCGCACGCGGTTTGAACGGCGCGCCAGCCTCGGGGTGGAAAGAAGCGTCGTCCGCTTTTTCGAAGGCGAGCGTGGTTGCGCGTTGAATATGGATGTGGTCAGGATGTTTATATCCGCCGATGGGGTCGAAGGTAATGACAACATCGGGCTTGAGTTCGCGGATGTATTTGATGACGCGTCCCGCCACCTCATCAATCGAATGAGCGACTTGTGCGTCCGGATGCTTGTTATCCTCCGAGCCAGCCATGCCTGAATCACGATACCCTAAAAAGAAAACATCTTTCAAGCCCAAGATTTTCGCGGCGCGCATTAATTCATCGGTGCGCATCTCGGCGGTGTCTTTAAAGCCTTTCATAAATTCTTCGTCTGCCGCGCCGACTTCGCCGCGCGTGGCGCACACATAATAGGTATCGTAGCCGCGCTGCGCATACAAGGCGAGCGTGCCGCCAAGTCCGAACGTCTCATCGTCGGGATGCGCAAGCACAGCTAAAATCGTCTTTGTCATTTTTCCTCGTATAATCGAATTTGAAATCGTAATTCAGACGACACATCAAGTAGAAAGTTTACAACGCAAACGAGCGGGACACCATCCCACTCCACGAACCTCAACAAGGAGCATAAATGAAATTTGAAACGCTCGCCATCCATGCGGGACAGGAACCCGATCCCAACAACGGGGCGGTGATGACCGCCGTGTACTTCACATCCACGTACATGCAAGACGGCGTTGGCAAACCGCGGCAGGGATATGAATACTCCCGCACGATGAACCCCACACGCAAAGCCCTGCAAGATTGCCTCGCCGCGCTCGAAGGCGGACAATTCGGTTTGGCGTTCTCATCGGGACTCGCCGCCACAGACACCGTGCTTCGCTTATTGAACGCGGACGATCACGTACTCGCGGGCAACGATGTGTACGGAGGCACGTTTCGCCTCTTCGACAAAATCCTCCGCCGCTTCAACCTCGACTTTACGTTTGCCGACACGACTGATCCTGAATCTGTGGCTGAGGCTTTGACTCCATCCACGCGGCTGGTCTGGTTGGAAACGCCAACAAATCCCTATTTACGCATCACCGATATTCGCGCCGTTGCCGAGGTTGTTCACGCGCACGAAAACAAGCCTCTGCTTGTGGTTGACAACACTTTCGCTACGCCGTACCTGCAACGCCCGCTTGAACTCGGCGCGGACATTGTCGTCCACTCGATGACCAAATATCTCGGCGGTCACTCCGACGTAGTCGGCGGCGCGGTAGTTGTGAAAGACAAAGAACTGGCAGACAAACTTTACTTTTTGCAAAACGCAGTCGGCGCGGTACCGGGACCGATGGATTGCTTTTTAGTTTTACGCGGGATCAAAACTCTTCCCCTCCGCATGGATCGTCATTACGAAAACGCGACTTCAATTGTTGAGTTTCTCGAGAAGCATCCCAAAGTGGAAAAGGTCATTTATCCCTTCCACTCCGGTCATCCACAGCAAAAAGTCGCCAAACACCAGATGAAGAACGGCGGCGGGATGATCTCGTTCATCGTCAAAGGCGGGAAGGAAGCCGCGATTCGCGTTGTAGAATCAACCAGAATCTTCTCCTTAGCCGAATCGCTTGGCGGAGTCGAATCGCTGATCGAACTCCCCGCTGCGATGACCCATCTATCGGTCGCCGGCTCGCAATTGGAGGTTGATTCGGCTCTTATCCGCTTATCGGTTGGAATCGAAAACAAAGAGGATCTGATCGAGGATATCCAGCAAGCGTTGGAACAGGCTTAAGAGAGCGCTTTACAGATCGAAATTCGCCACAGACGAACGCAGACAAAAAAGGATTTTGAGCGGTTTTTTCGAGAATTCATAAAAAGACGAGGTTCATCCATGTTTATCTGTGGTTAAAATAGAACTTCAAAACGCTCTCTTAAGATAAAACAGACCGGGCGCAGCGCCCGGTCTGTTTGTTAATTCGCGTGGATGGCGACCAGCGTCACGTCGTCATCTTGTTTTGCGCCGCTTTGATAGTTCGTCAACGTCTCCAACAGATGATCGCAGGCTGACTGGGCAGAATGTGAGCGCAAGTCTTTCATCGTCTCTTTGATGCGATCGAGGCCAAAAGGCTTGCCCATCGGGTTTCGACAGTCCGTCATCCCATCCGTGTATAACACCAGCAACGAACCCGGAGCGAGACGGAAATTATTTTCATCCAGCGTAATATCTTCCCATAAACCAAGCGCCATGCCGGGCTCGTGCGGCAGGCGATGCACTTCGCCATGCGCGCCGATCAACAGCGGCGGCTCATGCCCCGCGCGCGCATAGGAAAACTTTCCGGTCTTCACATCCAGAATCCCAAATAAGGCGGTAACGAACTGCGTGGATTTTTCCAATCGCGTGATATGCGCATTAACCATCCGCAGGACTTCGCCGGGAGGCGTAACGCTATCTGCCTCGGCGATGATCAGCGCGTGCGCCCGCGCCATAAAGATCGCGGACGGAACGCCCTTGTCCGCCACATCGCCGATCAAAACTCCGATCTTATCGTCGCTGAGATCGAATACATCGTAGAAATCGCCTCCTACCTGACGGGCTGGCAGGATGCGCCCGCCAAAGTCAAACTCCACCGGCGACGGCAACACATCCGGGAGAATCGACATCTGAATTTCTGCGGCAACTTGAAGTTCTTTCTCGAGGCGCTCCTTCTCGATCAACTGCTCCTGCGCGGCTTTCAGCTCGTCGTACGCAGTTTGCAATTCCCGGTTTTTCTCGGTCAAGTCTCGGAAGGTCTGCACATTCGTGTTATCCAGGCGCGCGCTCAACACGCCGACCATCGCGTTCGCCAATTCGGGATGCCGATGGAGCAGATCCTGAAACTGAGTACGGCTCATACTCAACAGCGTCACATCGCCGCGTGCGCGAGCGCCGGCAGTGCGCTTCCCACCGGGCATGATGATCCCCATCTCGCCGATGTATTCGCCTTCATTGATAACATTGAGGATCAGTTCATCCTCTGTCCCTGAAGCCATGTTGATTTCAAGTTGCCCGCCTGCCACAATATAAAGATGTTCCGCAGGCTCCCCTTCCCTGAACAAAATATCGCCCGATTTCAAACGCACCCTGTCCAGCGCGTTAAGCAGGAGTTTCAACTCGTCGGCTGGCAAATAGGAAAAAAGGGGAATACGCGTCAGCAGGCTAGCGGAAAGATTGGTAACTTTCGTGGATTCATCCATAACAGGTTAATTATCGCACGAAACAAACAACCTTGCAATCAGAATTCGAGAGTTTCTTTGCCCGCAAGTTTATTCTGTATCCGCTCGATCACGGTATCCAAGTGCTTCGGCTGGTGAACGTAATCAAGATCATCCGTGCGGACGGTGAGTACCGGGCACATATCGAACGAGCCCAGCCATTCGTCGTAGAACGAATCAAGCAGAGACAAATACTCCGGGGTGATGCCCGATTCCATCCCCCGCGCTCGGCGGCGGATGCGGTCCATCAACACGTTCACCGGCGCTTTTAAATAGATGAGTAAATTCGGGCGCGGCATACTTCCCACCACCAATTCAAACAACCGGCGATACGCAAGATAATCGCGCTCGGCAAAATCGCCCATGTGTTGCAACGCGCGCGCAAAGATATGAAAATCCTCGTAGATACTCCGATCGAGGATCGCCGAACGCGCGTCATGTGCGGCTTCGAGATATTGTTCCGCGCGATGACCGAGAAAAAAAACCTGCAAATGGAACGACCACGAACGCATGTCGCCATAAAAATCAGCCAAATAGGGGTTATCCGCCACCGACTCATACCCGGTCCACCAGCCGAGACGTGAACCGATCCGCTCGGCGAGCGAAGTTTTTCCCACGCCGATATTGCCAGCCACCACCACCAAATATTTCGACATCTGTGCCTCCGCGTACGATGGCGCGAGTATAGGCGCGCCAAACAAATTTGTCGAGATCAGAGCGAACGATTTATGTATAATTCCCAGCAGAGAATCTATGACATCGAAACTCACAATACGCGACACATCCGGCTGGACCATCTTCATCTTTGGACTACTTGCGCTTCTTCTCGGACTGGTCGGCTTGGTCCACCCTGAGACGCTTTTATCGCTCCTCGGCTTCACCGTGCTAGATCGCGCCGCCCGCGCCGCCGGGGATTACACCCTCGTTTTTATGACCGCCTCTGCCATGGCGTCGTTCAACATGGGCGCGTACTACATCCTCGCCGCGCTGAACGATCTAAAACCCTTCTACAAATGGACTGTGCCGTTCCGCTGTGTGACGTTCACGGTTTTTACCCTGGCGGTAATTACGCAACTCGCCCCGGCGCGCTTCCTCGGCGTCGGCATTTGGGAATTGGCTGGCGCGGTCGCTACCGGGCTAGCGTTGCGCTCCGAATCGAAAGGAAAATAGGAGATAACCATGCGCTCCACATGGATCGAACATCAAGGCAAGAAAATCTTCTATCAGGATTTTTCTAAGTTGTTCTACAACTCCGAGGCAGTCAAAGCGGAATTAGCGCTGGTTCAAGAAATTGTCAAAGCCCAGCCAAATGATTCAGCGCTGGTACTGACGGATATGCGCGACACTAACGTCGGCAGCGATCTGCTCCCCGCGATGAACGACGCTTCGAGAGCGACTAAGGCACACGTTCACAAAACTGCGGTCTTGGGAGTTGTCGGTATCAAACGCAAACTTGCCGACCTGCTCACCGCAATGACCGGACAACCTCTCAAATACTTCGATGACATCGAATCCGCCAAAGACTGGCTGGCGAAAGATTGATCGCAAATCGGAACTCCGAGATTTTGTAAATCTCGGAGTTCTCTTTTATAATCCCTCTACACATCACTTCTTTGGAGAGTCAAGCATGACTTATAAAATTTCATTCGGCACAGACGGCTGGCGTGGGGTGATCGCCGAAGATTACACATTCGACAACGTCCGCCGCGCCGCGCAAGGCTTTGCATCGTATCTCGTCGAAAAAGGATTCGGCGGTAAGTGGGTCGTTGTCGGTCACGATAAACGATTCCATTCGGAGAATTTTGCGGCGACAGTCGCCGAAGTTTTGGTCGGTAACGGTTTGAATGTCTATCTAACCGACGGCGCGACGCCAACTCCCGTGATCGCTTATGCAGTTGTGGATAAAAAAGCTTGCGGCGCGGTCAACATCACTGCCTCGCATAATCCGCCGACGGACAACGGGTTCAAGGTCCGCGATCCGAACGGCGGAGCGATAGACCCCGAAGGGTTGAAGAGAATCGAAGCGTTGATCCCCGACTCCCCGTCGGAGGCGAAGCGGGTTTCCATCCAAGATGCAAAACGTGACGGCAAGGTCATCGTCTTCGACGCGTCGGAAGCGTACATCAAAAATCTGCATAAACTTGTGGACATTCAAAGGATCAAAGACGCGGGCTTCACCGTGATGATGGACGCGATGTGGGGCAACGGCGCGGGCTGGTTCACGCGCTTGCTCGCGGGCGGAAAAACAAAAGTGATCGAAATTCACAACGAACGCAATCCGTCGTTCCCTGAAATGAAAAGACCCGAACCGATTCGCCCGAACGTTGACGTGGGACTCAAGGCGACGGTGGCGAACCACGCCGACGTGTTGCTGATCACCGACGGCGACGCGGACCGTTGCGGCATCGGCGACGAGAACGGCGAGTTTATTGATCAGTTGCGCGTGTATGCGTTGCTGGCGTTGTATTTGCTCGAAATACGCGGCGAGCGCGGCGACATCGTCAAAACGCTTTCGACCACGACGATGCTGAACAAACTTGGGAAAATTTATAACGTGCCTGTGCATGAAACGGGCGTGGGATTCAAATACGTCGCGCCGAAGATGATCGAGACGAATGCGATGATCGGCGGCGAAGAAAGCGGCGGCTACGCGTTCCGCAATAATGTCCCTGAGCGCGACGGGATTCTGGCTGGTTTATATTTCCTTGATTTCATGGTGCAGACGGGCAAGAAACCGACCGAGCTGTTGAAGATGCTGTTCGATAAAGTCGGCGAACATTTTTACGACCGTATCGATACGCCCTTCTCAGGCGACAGAAAAATGCGCGAGCAAAAAATTCTCGACGCCAACCCAAAGACCATCGGCGGCTTGAAAGTGACCGAACTCGTGACGATAGACGGCTTCCAATTCAAACTCGAAGACGGCGGCTGGTTGCTGATTCGTTTCAGCGGCACAGAACCGATCATGCGCGTCTACTGCGAGACGACGCATGGAGATAAAGTCAAGGCAATTCTTGACGACGGGTTGAAGGTGGCGGGGATCAAGTAATACAAATTCGCTCAGGCGGGGTTTCAGACCCCGCCTGAGCGCTCTCCAGAGGGGTTAATATGTTATAATTTTCACAAACGAAGTCTGATTATGCTCACAGACACCCATTGCCACCTGTATCTCGACCAATTCGCTGGGGATATTGACGATGTGATTCAGCGTGCGACGAAGGCTGGCGTTGAAAAGATGCTTGTGCCGGGTATGGATCTGGAAACAAGTTATGAAGCGGTCAGGCTGGCTGAAAAATATCCTCAGATTTTCGCCGCCGTTGGGTTTCACCCGACCGAGATACAAAAATTCAACATGCAGGATTTTGACAAACTTTGCGAACTTGCCCAACATCCCAAAGTCATCGCCATCGGCGAGATTGGGCTTGATTATTATTGGGTCAAAGAGACCGAACGGCAAACGGCACAGCGTCACAACCTGCTCCCCCACCTTGAGCTTGCAAACAAAGTCAACAAGCCGGTCATCCTTCACTTGCGCGAGGAGAACGACGCGGAAGCAGGCGAGGCTACCAACGATTTGCTCGACATCCTAAAACGCTGGCACAAAAAATTAGCCGCGTTGAAAACGAAGCCCGGCGTCTTCCATTCGTTCAACGGCAATCTCGAATCCGCAACACGCGCAATGGACATGAATTTTTTCATCGGCATTACAGGTCCCATCACTTACAAGAAGAACGATGCGCAACGCGAACTCGTCGCACAACTTCCGCTGGATCGCATTCTCATCGAAACCGACTCGCCGCTCCAGACTCCCGTTCCTCACCGCGGCAAACGCAACGAACCCGCCAACGTAACGCTCATTGCTGATAAAATTGCGGAAGTCCATCGAACGACGCGCGAAACGGTTGCCCAGGCAACCACGGCAAACGCAAACCGCCTCTTCGGATGGGAGACAACCACTTGAGCGCAACGACCTTCTTCACTTCAGTGCAAGATCAACTCCATTTCGTCGAACAGCGGATGCGCGAACAGGCTGGCGAGGACCAACACCCCGACTTGCGATCGGCGCTCGAGCATTTGCTCGCGGCGGGAGGCAAACGGGTCAGACCGACGTTGGGCTTGCTCGTCGGGAATATGCTTGGCGCGCCCGAGGACAAGTTGATCACCCTCGGCGCCTCCGTGGAATTGCTTCACACCGCGACGCTCGTCCACGACGATTTGATCGACGGCGCGTTGCTCCGCCGCGGGATGCCGACATTGAACGCGCGCTGGTCGCCTGCCGCGACCGTGCTCACTGGCGATTTCCTTTTCGCCCGCGCAGCGAAACTCGCGGCAGATACCGATTACCTGCCGTTGATGAAACTCTTTGCCGAAACGCTGGCGACCATCGTCAACGGTGAGCTGACTCAAATGTTTTCCGCGCGCGGCGTGATCGACCGCGACAATTACTACAATCGCATTTACGCCAAGACCGCTTCACTGTTCGAAATGTCCACACTGGCGGCGACCATGGTCGCGACCGAAGACGAAGAAACGCGCTCAGCGATGAAAGCGTTTGGCTACGAGGTCGGCATGGCATTCCAAATCGTGGACGACATTCTCGATTTCACCGGCGACCAATCCACCGTCGGAAAGCCGATCGGCTCCGATCTTTTGAACGGACTCGTCACCCTCCCGGCGATTTACTTTGCCGAGGCAAATCGCTACGATGAAGATGTTTTGTCGCTCCCTGATGGCGGCTGGAAAGAAACCGCCCGGGTCCAACGACTGGTGGACGCGATCCGCCAGAGCGACGCCATCGTGCAAGCCATGGACGAGGCGCGGAACGCCGTCCGCCGCGCGTTAGCCGCTTTAGAGGTCGCGCCAGCCTCCCCGGAGAAAGACGCGTTGGAAGACCTGGCGAAGTACATCGTTGACAGAAAAGTCTAAATATCACGTTATGTCCGCGGCTGAACTGCGGATACAACTCAACAGGATGCAGATGCAGCTCAACTGAATCTGCAACAAGCCATGACCAATCCCCGTAAACCTTTCCGCATCAACGTCGGCTTCATCGCCCATGAAGAGGTCGGTTACAGCCACGAAATCCCGTTTGAATTCGACAAGGCAAAACTCGAAGACCTCGAGGTGACGAACCTCGACGGCTCGGTGCACATCGGCCGCACACCGCAGGGGCTGATCGTGCAGGGACAATTTTCCGCAGACACCATGCTCGAATGTGCGCGCTGTCTGAAGCCGTTCACTCAACGGCTGGGTTGGAAATTTACCGAACTCTTCGCGTTCAGCAAAGATACTGCCAGCGAGACCGGGTTACTGCTTCCCGAGGATATGCAAATTGACCTTGCACCGATGCTACGCGAGTACGCGCTGCTGGAGGTGCCGATCAACCCGCTGCACGACCCGGACTGCAAAGGCTTGTGCATCGAATGTGGTCAGGATTTGAACGTGGCGGATTGCGGTCACAGCCAACACACGGACGATTCGCCGTTTTCGGTTTTGAGGAAATTGTTGTAGTACAATAGCGGGCATGAACGCCAGACAGTTATTCAAAATGACGATGCCTATGGAAATGCGAATCTGCACTCAATGGAGAGCGCGTTAGATCGTCGCGTCTAGCGAATTACGGGCTGTCCATGTTTACGGACAGCCTTTTTGTTTATTCCATCCATGTCATTGCGAGGAGGGTTGAGATGCGACAGCATCGAAATCCCGACGACCGCGAAGCGCGCCCGCGGCGAGCAATCCCATGGAACCACCTATCTAATTATGCGAGGAGATTGCTTCGCTCGCAACGACACTTGAAACCGGAGTCACGAATGCCTGAAAACATCCTCATCGCCATTGCCTGGCCCTACGCCAACGCCGAAATCCACGTCGGCAACATCACCGGCTCACACCTGCCCGGCGACATCGTCGCGCGCTATCACCGCCTGAAAGGGAATAACGCGCTCATGGTCAGCGGCACAGACTCACACGGCACGCCCGTGACAATCGCCGCAGACAAAGAGGGCAAACCCGTCGAAGAAGTGTACAAGCGTTATCACAACGGGTTCATCGAATTGTTCCAAGGGTTGGGCATTTCGTACGACCTGTTCACCACGACACATACTGAGAATCATTTCAAAGTATCGCAAGCCATGTTCCTCGCGTTGAAAGAGAACGGCTACCTCTTCACGCAAAAATCCATGCAGTGGTATTCGTCGTCGTCGAAACGCTTCCTGCCCGACCGCTACGTCGAAGGGACGTGTTACATCTGCGGCTACGAGGGCGCGCGCTCCGATCAATGCGACAATTGCGGCAACGTGCTCGAACCCGAGAAGTTGATCAATCCGCGCTCGAAGGAAGGCGGCGCGCTCGAACTGCGCGAGACCGAGCATTTCTACCTCGACCTGTCGAAACTCGAACCGAACGTCAAACAGTTCCTCAGCGAACGCGCCAACCACATGCGCGATACAGTCATCGGCGAATCGCTTCGCAAGATCGAATCAGAGGGCTTGAAGCCGCGCTCGATCACGCGCGACCTCGATTGGGGCATCCCCGTCCCGCTCGAAGGCTGGGAAGGGAAATGTCTCTACGTCTGGATCGAAGCGGTCGTCGGCTACCTCTCCGCCGCGATCGAGTGGAGCCAGCTAACCAAACAAAATGACGCGTGGCGCGAGTGGTGGTCGAATCCCGCCTCGAAACATTTTTATTTTCAAGGCAAAGACAACATCTTCTTCCACACCTCCATGTGGCCCGCCGAGTTGATGGGCGCCGACGAACAGTTCGCCGAGTTGTTCGCTGGCGAAAAATTTAAACTCACATTGCCATACGACGTGCCCGCGAATCAATTCATGAACCTCGAGGGCAAAAAGATCAGCGGCTCGCGCAATTGGGCGGTTTGGGGACGCGACGCGCTCACCCGCTACGACCCCGATGCCATCCGCTATTACCTCACCGTCAACATGCCCGAAGCGAAAGACAGCGATTGGGACTGGTCGGAATTCGTCGCGCGCAACAACAACGAACTCGTTGCGACGTGGGGCAACTTGGCGAATCGCGTGCTGGCATTTTGCTACAAACATTGGGATGGTCACGTGCCCACTGTGGATGAAAACACGCTTCGCCCCGCGGACCTCGACCTGCTCGCAGTCATCTCAAACGGATTCGCCACCGTCGGCGCCGAACTTGAAGCCGTGCGCCTGCGTTCCGCCCTCGGTGAGACGATGAAACTCGCCACCGCGGTGAATCAATACCTCGACGTCCACGCGCCGTGGACAGCCATCAAAACCGACAAAGACTCCGCCGCGCTGACGGTCTTCACCGCGCTCAAAGCGATTGATTCGTTGAAGATTCTCTTCTCCCCCTTCCTGCCGTTCACCTCCGAGAAACTGCACGGCTTCTTTGGCTACGAATCTCCGCTGTTTGGTGAACAATACATTGAGGAGATTCAAGATTCATTGGGAACACATACAGGGTTGAGGTATCGCGTCAGTAAGGGCGAGTCGGCGACTCGCCCCTACGCGGCGTGGAAACCCAGCGACCTGAAACCCGGGCAGAAATTGAATCAGCCGGGTCCGCTGTTCAAGAAGTTGGAAGAAAGCGTGATTGAAGAAGAACGGGCAAGGTTAGGAAAATAGAAAACCTAGAACTTTTATTTGCATAGGTAAAAGCCCTGCAGCCGTACCGACCAAGCAACAAGATTTTTTGGAAACCTACAAACCACTGCTCACCATGAAACGATTCTTCAAAAACCTTCTCGCTATTTTGTTTCTGGCGTTTGTCGCTTCGATGTTCGTCAACCCGAAGACGCCGCCGACGCGATATTACGATGGCGCGCCCGAGCCGCTCGTCATCGCGCACCAGGGCGGAGACGGCGTGTGGCCCGGCGACACCATGTACGCTTTTGAAAACGCCGTCCATATTGGAGCAGACGTCCTTGAGATGGACGCGCATATCACCCAGGATGGTCAGATCGTGTTGATGCACGATGAAGAGGTGGATCGCACCACCGACGGCACGGGTCTCATCGAAGATAAAACGCTTGAAGAGTTGAAACAACTCGACGCCGCGTATGACTGGTCGAATGATGACGACAAAACATTTCCGTATCGCGGACAAGGAATCCAAGTCCCAACGCTGGATGAGGTTTTCAAAAAGTTTCCACAGATGCGCTATGTGATCGAGATTAAGTTAACGAAGAATCCGATCCAACAACCGTTGTGCGACTTGATCCGAAAATATAACATGCAGGATAAAACGCTCGTGGGTTCATTCCACGATGAAGCAATGCAAAACTTCCGCGCGGTCTGCCCCGAAGTGGCGACCTCTGCCGCAAGCGACGAAGTCAGGAATTACGTTCTGCTGGGCAAAGTTTTCCTGTGGGGATTTTACGCGCCGCATTTTCAAACAATTCAACCACCCTGGAACCCGGAAGACTCGTTAGGTATCCAGATCATGACTGAGCGCTTTATCCGCGAATCGCACGCCAAGAACATCCGCGTCGAACCGTGGACGGTGAACGACCCCGAGTTAATGAAACGTTACATTGAATGGGGTGTGGATGGTATCATTACCGACAGACCCGACTTGCTGATTGAACTTTTAAGACGCTAACCTACGGAGGGTAAGATGAAAAGCATTTTCACCGTTTTTCTCGATATCGAAAAACTGATCTACAAAGTCTTGATGTGGTTCATCCTCGTCCCCAAGACGATCGTGAAGATCACGCTCAACCCTGCGTGGGCGCCCGGATATGTGAAAGATGAACTGACAAATGATGAAACGCCTTTCGACGAATACATCTCGCCCATCATCCTTTTATTGATCGTGGCATTGATCCCCGCGCTGGTGTTCAACCTCCTGCCCACTTATGGCGCGACGATCAGTTCACCCGCTGAAACGCAACCCACCACCGACAGGATTCTCTCGTTCGACGTCCGCACAGATTTCCGCTCTTCCTCCGATGAAATGCAATATTTCCACCTCTGGTCGGTATCAAAGACCGTCGCGCTGATTCCCGTTACAAGCGAGCAGGGCGCTAACGCAACCAGCGGCGGCGAAATTATTGCCACCGAAGTCCACTATCCGGGCAGTCCAAAAAACCTCGCTGCCGCGCTGGATGAAAACACGGTCACGGACAAATTCATCTTTACCTTCCCAGACACTGGAGAGTATATCGTCGCGGTGGCGGCGGGAAAATACGACCCGGATCGCTTCAACCCGGAAGTGGGAGCCGGGGCGCCCACTGAGACATATTCCACATCCTTTCGAGTGATCGTGCCCACGCGAACAGATCAGCCGATCATTATCTCGAACGAACAATCCACCAAGAACCCAGCCGCGGCAACGCCTAAAGGTTTTGAAACCTTCACGGCGCAAGTGCAAAAGGAAAACACGCTGTTTATCGCGCTTGCCCTGATGCTGCCTCCGCTCCTCTTTGCGCTGGCTACCAAGCTCTTCACAACCGCCATCGGCGAAGATACGCTCAAAGAAAGTTTCTACACTCAATGCTATTACTTTTCGCCTTTGAGCTTGGCGATCTGGGCGAGTTATTACGCGAGATACTTTTTCACCGCCGACGCGTATTTGTACGCCGGCGGCTACCTGGCTATCCAGATCATCTGGTTGCCGCCGCTGTTAGCCGCGCTTTGGTTCGTTCGCGCAGAAGCGAAAACCATCGAGGACGCGCGTGGGACGAGCGGCGTCCGTTCAGTGATCATCACCCTCGTCTGTATTGCCATCCTATTGTTCGCGGCGTATCTCATCTTCCAATTCGCATCGTTGCAAGACGATGTGCGCCTGACCGCTATTCGAGCCTTCCCGATCCTCTCCGCAGCGCTGATCATAGGCTTTGGTATCGCTTGGTATCGCCGCCGCAGAGGCAGAAACGAATACATGACCAAAAGCCACTTCTTCTGGATCGGCATAAATGCGGTTGTGTTGATCGCGCTATTAAATTACGTTTCCACGCGTTTCGGAATACAGGCCCAATCACAGGTCGTATCTCGACCGATATCCACCGCTTCGCCCACCCTTTTGGCTGTCGCGGCCGAAACCAACCTCCCCACCGTCGTTGAGGCGACTCAAACGCCGACGGCGCAAATCGCCCTAGCCGCTTCACAAACGCCTGAGGCTGTTTCCACCGCAGGGTCCGGAGACGGTCCCGCGCAAATTCCAGTCACCGCGACGCCCAACCCCTTCTATATCGAAGACTTCAACACAGATCTGGCAACGTGGATCGAGTTTATGACCAGCGGCGATTCAAGTCTGGTGGAGAAGAGAGTGGAACTCGGAGCGCTTTCTATTAAATTACTTCAACGTGATGAGATCACGCCGCGCTACTATTTGATCAACAACGCGTTCTCCTATTCGGATGTCAAAGTCGAAGCGGTAGTGACGAATCGCGGCAACAACTCCAACGGCGTCGGCTTGATCTGCCGCTACAGCGACATTGGCTGGTACGAAGTTCAAGTATCCAATTCGCAGACGTTCTCCGTCTACGTGGTGGATAACGTTGGCATCATGAGCCAGGGATACAACGAGATCGCGCGCTTCGACTCGAACCAAATCCTTTCGGGTCTCTCGACCAATATCTACACAATGACTTGCAAAGGCAATGTCATCAGCTTGTTCGTGAACGGCAATTTGCTTTGGGAATATACCGATACGCAATTTGGGTTTACCGATGGCAAGATCGGGCTCTCTGTCTGGTCGCCGGAGACTCTGCCCGTGAACGTTTCCTTCGAGACTCTAACCGTCAGCGCGCCGTGACGGCAACGACAACAGACAAAAAAAGAGCGATGCGTTTCGTCATCGCTCTTTTTTTCAACACTGTTCACTTTCTCATCCCATCCACACCGTACGATCTTCAAACGAGGGGCGCGGCGGATGTTCTGCAACAGCTTCAGGGTAGCCGATATACAAAAACGCGATCAGGTGTTGATCCGGCGCAAAGCCGAGAAATTCTTTCACTTTCACATCCTTTGCCCATTCGCCGGTGCGCCACTTTACGGCAAGCCCTTCCGCTTGCGCTGCAAGCAAAATATTTTGACAAGCCGCGGCAACCGCGGCAACATTTTCGATCTCCAATACTTTTGGCTCGGACGGTCTGTCTACGCCGACAGCGATGATGAGCGGCGAACGGCGAGTCAACGCGCGGGTTTTCTCCAACCCTTCCGCTGGCAGATCAGGTTGACGGTCCGCGAAAGAAGCGGCGAACACGTCCCCTAATTTTTTAAGTCCGTTATCCGTCAACACCACGAAACGCCATGGTCTTACTTTGTAATGATTGGGCGCTTGCACTGCCGCGCTCAATATTTTTTCGATCAGGGCGCGCGGCACGGCATCTTGTTTCACATGGGCTTGCGAGCGTCGTTCGTGAATTGCTTGAAATACATCCATAAAATTCTCCAGTCTATTGATACAATTAATGTACAGCGCCTTGCAATGAAAATTTTTTATTCCGAAACGCATCGCAAGCACGATCCATCGTTTGAAGTTTTTGACGGCGGCTTGCGCGTGCCGTATCTCGAAAACCCCGACCGCATGGACCGGATTCTGAACGCGCTGCGCGCAACAAATTGGGCGGAGATTCACGAGCCTTCGGATTTTGGTCTCAGCCCGATCCTCGCGGTGCACGATAAAGGCTACCTTGACTTTCTCGCTTCGTGCTGGACCGAGTGGCTGGACTCAAAGCCCAAAGATTCCTCTGTCTTTTTGCCTGCCACGTTCGCTCTTCGGCATCAACCACAAAAACCGAAGTCTCTGCTCGGACGCGGCGGCTACTATATCATGGATTTGAGCGCGTGTATCGTGGCTGGGACATACGAAGCCGCGCTGGCTTCCGCCAATTGCGCGTTGAGCGCGGCATCGTCCGTGGCCCATCATTCATCGGCCGCTTTCGCGTTATGCCGCCCACCGGGGCATCACGCCGGCAAAGATTATGCCGGCGGATATTGTTTCATCAACAACGCGGCAGTTGCCGCGCATTGGCTATCGCAACACGGGCATGTCGCGACGCTGGATATTGACTACCATTGCGGCAACGGCACACAGGATATTTTCTACGCTCGCGATGATGTGTTGACGCTCTCCATCCACGCCGACCCAGATTTTGAATACCCAAGTTATTTCGGTCACGCAAACGAGCGCGGCAGGGGCAGAGGTTTTGGCTTTCATCATAATTTCCCCTTGCCCAAAGGCACGCATGACGATTCGTATCTCATTGTTTTGAATAAAGCGCTGGAGTTGATTCGAAATTACAAACCGAAATATCTCGTCGTCTCCGCCGGCATGGACATTTACGCGGACGATCCGCTTGGTACGATCAACATTTCAACAGAAGGAATACGCGAGATCGGCAAACGGATTGCCGCGCTCGAACTCCCAACGGTCATCGTCATGGAAGGCGGCTACAACAACGACGCGCTCGGCAGGAACATTACAGCATTTCTTGGAGAATTCAAATGAAGACAATTTCATTTCTGTTGACGGTCGCATTTTTTCTTTCCGCTTGCGGAGCCTCGCCCGAGGAGCAGGCAACACTGACGGCGACTTCCCTCACAGCCACCGCCGCCGCATGGACGGATACTCCCACGCCGACATTCACTCCCACTGAAACTTTTACGCCAACAGCCACGTTCACGCCGACGATCACGTTAACTCCCACCATTACCCCTACTTCAACCATCACCGCGACACCAACATTTTCGTTCCCGTCCGTCACGGTCAACAAACAGGCACATTGCCGGTATGGTCCCTCCGTTGCTTATCTCCACGCCGCAGACTTGTATCCGGGCGATGTCGGCACAGCCCGCAACCGCTACGTGAACAGTAACTGGCTGTATATCAAGTTCGACAAACTCAATTATTTCTGCTGGGTCGCCCCCTCTGTCGTTGATGTGGTCGGCGATGTGAAAACTCTCGCCTTCAAGGAACTCAACCTGCAATCCATCGGGAGCAACATGTATGGTCCCCCGAACAATGTTACTGCGACGCGCGCTGGAAACAAAGTGACCATCACCTGGGATCAAGTGAAGATGACCACCGACGACGATCGCGGCTACTTGCTGGAATTGTTTGTCTGTCAGGATACGGTCTACTATTGGTGGACGGATTCGTACTCCGATCAATTCACCACGTCGTACACGGTGAAAGACGAGGCGGGCTGCGCCCAACCATCCTCCGGAAAATTGTACACCGTTGAAAAGCACGGCTTCTCCGAACCGGCGATCATCCCCTGGCCCCCGCCTTAAACTGGATGAAATTGAAAACGAGACACAACGCTCCGCCCGTACGGTGTTAAACTATACAAATTCAATGAAAAAGCGACTAGCCTCCCTTTTCGCTAGGTTATTTTTTGCCGCCATTTTAAGCGGCTTGCTCACGAACTGCGCCAGTTTGAGCGCAGCAAACGACTCGCGTTCCGTGACCGTTGCCGTAGTGGAGGACAATTCGTTCTTGCCGGATGGGAGCGTCAATCGCCAATCCATTTACGCCGGGGTCAGTTTGGCGGCGAGTCAAATCCGCGAACACGGCGGGATGGATATCCAGATCAAGGTCTACGACGATAACGCGGATACGCAAAAAGCCCGCGAAATCGCAAACCAGATCACCCAAAGCGGCACAGTCGCAGTGATCGGATTCTCCTCGATTGACACGCTCGAAGCGGCGGCGGAAATCTATGAGAATGCCGGTATCCCCGCATTGAACGTCTCTCCCATCACCGAACATTTCACTGAGAGTTATTACTATCTTTTCAACACATCCTACACAACGGAATCTGAAGGGGCATACATCGCCAACTATTTACGAAAGGTCAACGGTTCAGAGACCGCCACGATCATCTCCACATCCGATAGTTACAGCCAGACGCTGGCGCGCAAATTCAAAAACACATTTCAGGGGCTTGGAGGCGAGGTCACCATCGAACGGGTCGTAGGAGCAGACACCGCCGAGACAATCATTTCCGATATTGTGCGAGCCAACACAGCTGCCACCGACCCGGGCGCCATCTTCATCGCCACAGACGACGCAACCGCGGCCGACCTCGTCATCCAGATGAAACGCAAGGGGGTATCCTATCCCATTGCAGGCGGAAGCAACCTCAGCTCAGCGACCTTCCTCGAGATCATCGAAAACCAGCCAGAAGAAATCTCGTTCCCCGGCTATTACACGGACGGCATACTCACCACACGCGCCCTCATCTTCGACAGCGCCAATCGCTACGCAAATCAATTTCTGGACGGCTATCAAAGCAAATACCTCGGAGCGAATGCAGACCAATCCCTGCAACCGGACGACCGCGTAGTTAACGGATACGATGCGGCGCTTACCCTGCTCGCCGCGATGCAAAACGGAAAGGTGAACGGCTCGGCGACCCAAGCGCAGGCAGACCGCGAAAAGATCGCCCGCGCACTTGCGGGGATGAACACCCTCGGATCCAGCGCGCAGGGGGTGGTTGGTCCTGTTTACTTCGAGCCATCCCAAAACATCCAGCGCTCGCCGCGTTTCGGCATCTACCAAAACGGACAGCTCGTCTCAGCCAGCATCCAATTCGAACCGGTGGAAGCGCTGAACGATATCAAAGATCTCCCTGCCGAAATCCAACAGGCGCGCATTTTGACCGTGAACGGCGATTATGTATACCGGTCGAATGTTGTCTATGTAGGCATGGACCTGCTGGGAATTGACAGCATTGACATCAAGACATCCACCTACAAGATGGATTTTTACTTGTGGTTCCGATATCGCCCGAACGAGCAAGATACAACCTATAAACCCGAAGATTTCTTCTTCACAAATGTAGAGGGCGAATTCGAACTCACGCCGCTCCGCGACGAGAGCAACAGCGATGGGACTGTCCTCAAAGTGTACCGGGTGAGCGGCGTCTTCAAAGATCAATTCCAATTCCATGATTATCCGTTCGACCACCAAACGTTGACCGTCGAACTGCGCAACCAGAATGCCACCACATCCTTCATCCAATACGTTGTAGACCGCGTTGGGATGAGGTATCGGACCGAAGAGAAACTGCTCGAAAACTTTCGCGGGAACGGCGCGTTCGAATCGCTCGTCGGCTGGAACGCCAACGCCGCGCGCATGTCGCAAGACGCCTTCCCCACCACCTCTACGCTTGGAAGCCCGCAGAACTTCGATAGAAGCGTCGCCACGAACTTTTCGCTGATTAATCTCGAAGTAGACATCCAACGCGACTCGCTCCAATACATCATCAAGAGTCTGCTCCCGTTGTTGATCACCTTGCTTCTGGCGTACATCACCTTCTTCCTGCCCCTCGGTCACGAAGAGCGACTCACCGTCGGCTCGACCGCGTTGCTCACCACCGCCTTCTTCCATTTGACGCTTGCCTCGTCCCTGCCGGAAATTGGCTACACCGTGGCAATGGAATATCTCTTCTACGCCGCGTACATCATGTCCACGCTCATCGTCCTGCTTGAAACGTTGAGCAGCCGCCTCGAAAAAAGGATCGAAGAAACAAAAAAGAAGACGGAAAAAGCGGAACTCCAGACCCAACGTCGCAAATTGGATCTGTTCGGACGCATCGCATACCCGGCGATTTTGATCGCCGCCCTCGCGGTTGGATTCTTCATCTACAACGGAACGCTGCAACTCAATCCAAATCAAGAAGCATCGTCGAACAATTTGCTGGATGCAGCGGTTCAATCGAGTTCGGTTGGCTCGGCGGTGAGAACGTCCACGCCGACCCCAGCCTCCGCCAGCGGAGAGATCGTTCTGTCCCTCAGCACATGGCGACCGGAAGATACCGAGGAGATTCAATCCCTGCTCGATGAATTCGAGGCGTACGCGCTCGCCACCACCGGGAAACGCATCACCGTCAATTACAGACCTGTGATGAGCGTAAATTACGATTCGATCATGGAATCGGAACTTTCGCGCGGCGAAGGCGCCGACCTGCTCTACGTGCGTCCGTTTTCAGTGGAAGGCAACATGGTGCGGTACTTAACGCCGCTAGACGACCTTTTGCCTCTGCGAGAAAATTTCGACGAAACAAAGTTGATCCCGTGGACGAACAACGCGTTCGATCTAACTTATGCCGTTCCATTTGTAGGCGTTGTGCAGGGCGTGTACTACAACAAAGATATCTTCGATAAATATTTTCTCAAGGCGCCAGAAAACTGGGAGGAATTCAAACTAACACTGACCGCCCTCAAATTTGCGGACGAGAATCTGATCCCGATCGCCAACGCGCTCAATCAGAGCGAAGACAGCGAAATGTTCATGAGCATCGCGGCAAACTTCCTCGGCGGACCCGAAGGGCGCGAGCGATTTATGCAGACCGATGGGACCAGCCTATGTTACAACGATAGCCGCGTCGTCCGCATCTTTCAGGCAATCGAAGACCTGAAACCCTACCTGCCGGAGAATGCCGCGACCATCAACTCGCAGACCAGCAAGGAATTATTCCTGCAAGGGAAAGCCGCCATGCTTTTCGGCGGCTCATGGGATTTGCAGACCATCTCAAACAAAGCCAATTTCAATTGGGATGTTTTTGCCGCGCCGGCGCCGTTCTTAAGTAAAACATACATCATCTTCCAACCGGATATCGGCATCGGCATCAACCGCGCTACGCAACATCCTGAAGAAGCAAAATTATTCCTCGAATGGTTGATGAGTCCGGAAGCCATTAACCTGCTCGCGCAGAAACTGCCCGGCTTCTATCCGTTGCGGCTCGTCCAGATCACACCCGGCGCAGACCCGAACGACACGAAGTTCCTCAACCTCGTCTACGATTACCCAAGCGATATCCGCTGGATGTATACGGAGATTTCAAGCAAGTCGCCCGGCGCGCTCGATATCATCCGTCGCGACTTATACGAAATGATGACCGCCGACCTTACGCCGCGAGAGGCGGCAAACCGCCTGCAAGCCGGGCTGGGCGAATGGTATGAACCCGCGCAAAATTGCAGATAACGAGGAGAGATTATGACAGTGGAATCCACACCCCCCAATCCATCCGCCAAACGATGGGAATTCATCTGGAATCTCACGTTGGGATTTCTCGTCTCCGCGTTGAGTGTGCTCACCGCCGCCTCGAACTATATGGCGTTTCAGGCGGATAATAAATCATCCAACTTAGAATCAGAGGGCGACCGTCTGCTGGCAGATTCCAATGCCGGATACATCCAGGCAAATCAATCCATCATCCTCGATTACACGATGTTCGACGGTGAATATCTTCAGCGCGGCGTAGACGATTTTGCCGCCGATTATTACAAAGGCAACTTCTCAGCTTCACTGCAGGCAAGCGTTGATCGAGGTTCCGCCTTCGACGACCAATACTATACCGAAATGTATTCGACCGCCGATCAATCGTTCTCAGATGCGTTCGCCAAACTCGACGAGGCAAATGCGGAAACGGAGCGCGAGTCTGGTTTTCAACTGGCGATGCTGATCGCTTCGGTCGGGTTGGCGTTTGCGGCATACGCGTCGCTGTTGAGCAACGCCCGAATCATGCGCGCCCTCTTCACAATGCTTGCGTTTCTCATGCTCGGCGTCAGCGCGTTGCAATTCATCGTGATGCTCGTTTCCTAAACGGATTCATGCGGCGCTTCGTTTCGATCGCAATCCTGTTGACCGCGCTCGCCTCTTGTACTCCGAGCAAAGATTCTTTCAACCCGATCACGCCGACGGCGACTACGACATCCCATCCTCCCACGCAGACGACCACCGCCTCCCCAACCTTCACTGCGACTCCGCAACCGCATCGTTCGACCATTCACCTTGGTCCTAACCAGACAGATTTTCCGCCGGGGATAAATCCGCTCACCGGGCAGGAGGTGTTCGACCCATCACTGCTTGAACTTCCCGCCGTGTTAGTCTCGATCAGCAACATGCCAGTGACGGCGCGTCCGCAGGCGGGACCCGCGTTCGCGCCATGGATCTTCGAGTTCTACATCGGCGAAGGCTCCACGCGTTTCATGGGCGTTTTCTACGGCGACAACTTGCGTGAGATTCCAAACGTCACTGGCGGATGTAAAGTGCGCGACGAGATCATCCATCCGCAAGGCGCTTGGATCGGCAACCGAATTTGGCTCGACGAGAACGCGAACGGCGTGCAGGAATCGTGGGAGGCGGGAGTCGGCGGCGTGTGCGTCCGTCTGCTGGACGCGACCAGTCGAAATGTTCTGAGCGAAACGATGACGGATTCGAATGGCTATTTTGCGTTCGAGAATCCGCACGTCGATTCGATCATCCAGATTACCAAACCCGAGTCGTATCAATTCACGTTGCAAAATGTCGGCGATGAGGATTCCGATTCGGATGCGGACGCGGGGGGCGAGATAAAAGTTCCCGCTGGCGAATCAACTGTCCCGTATTTTGACGCGGGGCTCGTCCTCAACCAAGCGCCGACGATGACTCCAAGTCCAGTGGTGACGGGGACTCCGTCAAATTGGTTCTTCCCATTTGAGCCATACATCGGACCCGTGCGGTCGGGGCGATTGACATACAATCAAATTGGCGGGATGTTTCCGAATAGTTGTCTTGCGTATGCGAGCGCGGCGTACGACATCGGCGAACAACTTGATGCGTGCGAAATTGTGTACGGCGTGGACAAGACAACGCCCAATAGTGCGCTGTTGACGCGCACACGTTTGCGTGAACTTGCGCGCGAAGCGTTGAACCCGCGGCAACCTGTGAATTATTCTGGCAATGTTTTTTCCGAATCGATTCCTGCGGATGGGCGCGCGGCAAATGTGATCAAAGTTTTCTATAATTCATTTACGCAATCGGGTTGGCAATATGATCCTGTTTCGCAAAGTTATTTGCGATGGACAGACCAAGCCGACCAAACAGGAAATTTATTTCCCGCGACCGATCGTTTGACGGGGCGGCAAATGGCTTTTGAAAATGTGATCGTGCTGTTCGCCGAACATTCACGCTATCGTCACAATCAATTGGAAATTTTGCTCGGACCTGGTCAAAAAGGACTCGCCTATCTCTTCCGTGATGGGCAGGCGTTTCGAATCCAGTGGTCGACTTTGAACCGTGAATGGGAAAAAACGACAGGCTTGCTCCGCCCGATTTATTTTGTCGACTCATTCAACAACCCCATCCCCCTCCACCCAGGCAGAACATGGATTCACCTCGTCACACCGTTTTCGGGCGTGAGTGAAACGAATCTCGGCGAGTGGCTCGTGAAATTTGTCCAACCGCTCGATCCGTTGGATACGCCAAGCCCATAAAAAATGACGGTGGTTGAGTAGTCCCGCACGCGCTGAGCGGAGGGCGAAGCCCGAAGACGAAGCGCTGCGGGACGTATCGAAACCACCGCTAACCAAAGCAACTATTGTTACAAGATTACTCTTGAAACCTTGTGGTTTCGATACGACGGCGGACGATCACGCCGTCTACTCAACCACCGATTTTGATTGGAGACTGGAGCCTTTATGCACAAGTATGTCAGTGAACTAAAATCCCTCTTCGAGAAAAACGCGGACCCCGCCCAAGCCGCGCCGATGAAGAAGTACATGCGCGACCAGTTTGATTATCTCGGAATCAAATCTCCGCAAGTGAAATTGTTGTTACGGGAGCATGTGACCCGTCACGGCTTGCCGACGCTGGAGGAGATTGACGAAATCGCCCTCGACTTGTGGAGCCTGCCCCAGCGCGAGTTCCACTATGCCGCCATCAGCCTGATGGAGCGATTGGAAAAGAAACTACCCAAGCCTTCGATCAAGACTCTCGAGTTCATGATCACACACAGGTCATGGTGGGACACCGTGGACAACATTTCGCACATCGTCGGCGTTCACTTTCGCCGCTTTCCCGATGTGAAGGAAAAGTATCTGTCAAAATGGCGCGCCTCCAAGAATATCTGGCTGAGGCGGACGGCGATCCTTTTTCAGTTGGACTACAAAAAGGAAACGGACTTCGATCTGCTATGCAAGATCATCCGCGAGAACCTCGACTCGGATGAGTTCTTCATCAACAAAGCCATCGGCTGGGCGTTGAGGCAATATGCATACACGGATGCGAATGCGGTGAAGAAGTTTGTAAAGGCAACCGATCTGCATCCCCTCAGTCGGCGCGAGACGATGAAGCATCTCTAGCAACAAGGTGACGGTCACTTTGAAAGTGACCGTCACCTCACTATCTTGCCTCTCAGCAATGCTCGTTTTATTCAGTCAGGGGGTACGCAAATCGTTTGTCATCCCGCATCGCATCATCAAAGCTAGTTTGATTGGTAGACAAGTCATGGTCAAACCCACCAGGAATGACAATTTCTCCCCACCACGGCAACGATACTCTAGTTACCAATCCATTGGTACGCCGATCATAGATTTGAATCCATACAAACCCCAGCACCATCACCAGCACAAGAAGTAAACCAAGCAATACGAGCAGAACTTTTTGTTTTACCAAACCAGTATAGCAAAAAAGACTACAAAGCAATCACTAATAAAATCTTACTTCTTTGAATGCATAGATCTGGCAAAAAGCCCCTTATCACCAAGGGATTCATCGAGCAACCGCTCAGATTCTTGTGCTGTATTATTGTCGTTCATTCGCGCCATAAAATCATTATCCATCAATCCAATAAGCTTTAAAATTGCATCAGTTGCCCAACCCAATGAACTACTTTTATTACTACCAATATTTTCATGCCACTCCTCATCCGTCAGATCTGGGTTTTGAGCAAAAGTTTGCATATTTACTAAAAACATGTCTCCCACTGTCCCAAACTCATCCCAAAATTTTGTCAATTCATCAAACGAATCAACCATATTGATTCTCGCATCAGTGCCTGGTTTTGCATCAAAATCAGCTACTACTGAAGTTTGGTAAAACTTCCCTTGGTACTCATATCCCGCAATATACGGGTATGCCACTCCTTTAACACTTTCTTCATGGGTAAAAACAATCAATATACGATCCGAAGGATACGCACCTGCCACATCAGTCATCGACAAAGTCTGATGGCCAAGATACATCTGCCAACTTCTATACATACCCGTTTCCTCATTGGAGGCACTCGTCAACTCTTGCCCGCTCGCTCGAAGTTCTGCAAACTTCTCCTGAATACTCATTCCCAGCGTCTCCTCAGCCTGTGCAATCACACGTGCTTGCAATTCATCATCCGCCCCACTGGTGTAAATCTTCTCCACCGCCACCCACTCGCCTTTGTCGGTATCAAACCAATGTTTACTCCCATCTGCCAGTTCTACCTGTAATTTCTCATCATCACTAGAAGAAAGAGTCACCACATCCCACTCTTCAGGTACATTCATAGCTACCATCGATTTCGAGTCAGAGTCATACATCCAAAACGAGCCATCCTTTGCCTGTATCACGCCATGCTGGGCATAAGGCTGAGTCTGGGTATCTATAGAAACATCCAGCGTATCATCAGCAAACCGGATCAGGGCGTCTATGTTGAAGCCCGCGTCGCTCACCACCACCAGCGGCGTGGCTGTGGCTGTCGGTGGGATGGGGCTGGGGATTTCCATCACCTCTTGCTCCTCTCCCGTGGGGAGAGGGGTGATCGAGGGCGCACAGGCGGCGAGTAGAAATACAATGGTCAAAGTAATGGCTGAAATATTGTGGGTCATGAGTTCACCTCAAAAAGATATAGGATGGGAAGCAAGCCTTCGCCTGTTCGACAGCGGTTGAGATATGAGAAGGCCTCTGCGTTACCCTCTATTCCTCAAAAACTCCGTCGCGTCTGTGAAGTGGTTTTTCAAATAATCACGCACTTGTTCGGGCATCTCCGCTTCATCGAGTGCTTTGTGCATACACCATTTCCACTGGTCGCGTTCGGCGGGACCGATCGTAAACGGCGCGTGACGCATCCGCAAGGCGGGGTGACCGCGTGATTCGATGTAGAGTTGCGGTCCGCCCGACCAGCCCGTGAGGAACATGAACAGTTTCTCGCGCGACTGCTTCAAGTTTTTCGGGTGAATGGCGCGGAGTTGCGCGGCTTCGGGAGCGGAATCCATCAAGTCGTAGAAGCGGTCAACGAGACTGCGTACGCCCGTCTCGCCGCCGATGAGTTCGTAGAGGGAAGGTTGAGATTCATCCATACATGGAATTGTAACTCAGCTGGCAACATCGACAACGCCGCTTACGATACAATATCGCCAATCAAGCAAGAAGGATCTTTCATGTCAACCGACGACCTTCTACGAGCAGGTATCGAAGCCGCGCAAAGAGGGGATCACACAACCGCCGCGAAACTTTTCGTGCGAGCGGTTCAGTCCGATCCGCAATCCGAATTGGGTTGGCTCTGGCTTGGGTATACCCGGACAGCATCCGACCAGCGCGAGCATTGTTTTCGTAGGGTGTTACAGATTAACCCAAACAATGTCGAAGCTAGGCGGCAAATGGAAATCCTGCGACAGATCGGCTCCGGCAAAGGCGATGAACCGAAGAGCCCCGATCCAGTTCCCCTTGAAATTGAATCGAAACCACAGAATCAACCTGAGCCAAAAGCCGCGCCTCGCGTCGTCAAACCTCAGCGCCGAAAAACGGTCGTGAAAAAACCACGCGCAAAGAATGAACTCCGTTGGGCGATCCTTGCAGGAGTGGGAATTTTCTTTCTTGTTTGCCTCGCCGTTTCCGGCTACATAGTGTTACGGCAATTCGGTCCTCAAGCAAACGCGATCGATCCTCCGCTCCCAACTGCGACGGTCCCAGCCATCACTCCAACCCCAAATTACACAGTTACCTTCGAGCCCAGCGAATGTGAATTTGTAAAACCGATGCAAGTCCGTATCACGTGCGGAGATGTGCGCGTTCCGGAAGATCGGACCGGCGACCTGAACGACACCATTCAGCTTGCCGTCGCGATCTACCACAGCGCGAGCGATACGCCCAAACCCGACCCAATCCTTTACCTGCAAGGTGGACCGGGACAGAAGGCAATCGAATGGAGCGTCAATGCGTATGAAACTGTGATCGCTCCCCTGCTAGCTGAACGTGATTTCATCGTGTTCGACCCACGCGGGGTTGGCTATTCCAAGCCCAACCTTGAATGCGGCGTTGTTAAAACGGTTTATTTTTCTGACGTGCAGGGCAATTTGCCGGATGATAAAACACCGTACTACCAAGGCGCGATGTTTCAATGCAGGAACAATTTTGAGAGACTCGGGGCAAATCTCTCCGCGTATAACTCTGTGGAAATGGCGAATGACGTCCTGGACGTAATCCGTGCGCTCGGATACGGTCAGGTAAATTTATACGGTGTTTCATACGGAACGCGTGTCGCTCAATTCGTCATGCGCGCCCACCCTGAAATAGTGCGGAGCGCAATCCTCGATTCGGTTGTGCCTATTGAAACTCAACTTTTTACGACGGATACGAATGCGGAATACGACCAATTGGTCCATAACTTGTTCGAAGATTGCAGAACCGACGCGGCTTGCAACGCGGCATTTCCCGATCTCGAAAGTGCCTACAATCAGGTAATCAGCCATCTTAACGCCCAACCTGAGAAATTTTGGGTAATCATAGACAAAAATCAATATATCTCGCAAACGATTGACGGCTCCGCATTCCGCAACACGATTATTTGGGGGATGCGTTACCCTCAAAGCCTTATCCGAATTCCATACTTAATCGATCGGGCGCGCATCGGCGATTATTCACAACTGCATGATGTGGCAGCGGGTCCCTTATTTGTGTTCGATTCGATCGTACTGGGTCCGTATATTGCAGTAAACTGTCACGATCAAGTTTTTGCCACCCCCACCGAAGGATTGGATGAAACGATCTACGGATCTTGCAACATCTGGGGCATCAAACCGCCTCTGCCCGGTGAAAACGACCCTGTGGTCTCGGGTCTTCCCACTTTGATTTTCGCCGGCAATTACGACACGGTCACTCCTCCTTCGTTTGCGCATCAACTCGCAGGACATCTTTCACATACATATCTCGTCGAGATTCCCAATCAGGGACATTCACCTTCCGTCTCAAGCTTATCCGACTGCCCGACAACGGTAATCACGAATTTCTTGCAAGACCCAAACTTGCCGCCGGATCTGACTTGCGTAAATGAGAACTCCCATATTAACTTCTTTATTCCGTCCAATCCCGGACCTCCATATATTATTATGCCCGTCAATCTCGATCAATACGGTCTGACCGCATTGTTTCCCTTCGGATGGAAACCTGAAACACGTTGGTCTTACAACCGCGACGATTGGCCCGCTGATCCAACACAGATCCGCATCCAAAGCGCGGCTATTTCAGAGTCAGAATGGATAACGCAGCTAAATTCCAATTTCAGAGGCAATTACAGGTTCGACCAACCACCTGTGAAAGTCGGTGAAAGACGGGCAAATGGGTTTGTTTGGACAATCTATCAAACCACATCAATGGGTAATTCAATTGACTTGGCTTTTACAAAATCTCAAGGCAACACAATCATGGTTTTGCTCATTTCGTTGAGCGACGAACACGACGCGCTCTATAACACAGTCTTTCTGCCGGTGATCGATTCGGTAAAACCTGTAAATTAAATTGTGAGTGCACCATTATCGCCTTTATAATTGCCCCCACAAGGAGAGACCATGACCAAAGAAAACGAAGCCGTCATCTTGTCTGCCGCGCGCACGCCAGTGGGAAAATTTCAGGGCGCGTTGAGTTCCGTCCCCGCGACGCAGTTGGGCGCGGTGGCGGTCAAAGCTGCGGTGGAGCGGGCAGGCATAAATCCCGAAGAGATCGAGGAAGTCATCATGGGCAACGTGGTGCAAGCAGGCGAGGGTCAGGCTCCCGCGCGGCAATCGGGAATCCTGGGCGGCATCCCCGCGACGGTCAGCGCGAGCACGATCAACAAAGTCTGCGGCTCGGGGTTGAAAGCGGCGATGATGGCGAGTCAAGCCGTACGAGCGGGCGACGCGTCGCTCTTCGTCGCAGGTGGATTCGAGTCGATGAGCCGCGCGCCGTATCTCGTCAACGGTCGCATGGGCGAACTCAAATTCGGCAACTCGCAAATGACCGATGCCCTGCTCAACGACGGCTTGTGGGATCCGTTCGAAAATTGGAGCATGGGCAACGCGGCGGAATTTATTGCGGATGAATACGAGGTGACGCGCGAGGCGATGGACAACTTTGCGCTTCGCTCTCACGGGAAGGCTGTTGAGGCGCAAGCGGCAGGCAGGTTCAAGCCTGAAATTGTCCCCGTCCGAATCGAGAGCCGCAAAGGCGAAACGATCGTGGACACGGACGAGGGTCCGCGCAAAGATTCGACTCTCGAGGCGCTCGCCAAACTCAAGCCCGCGTTCAAAGAGGGCGGAAAAGTGACGCCAGGCAATTCATCCCCAATGAACGACGGCGGCGCGGCGGTTGTGATTTCATCGCGTGGGTACGCCGAAAAAAATGGATTGAAGCCGATGGCGCGCGTCGTCGGTTATGCTCAAGCCGCGCTCGAACCGAAATATTTGTTCGCCGCGCCCGCGTATGCGATTCCGAAATTGTTGAAGAAAATTGATTGGAAATTGTCCGACGTGGATTTGATCGAACTCAACGAAGCCTTCGCCGCGCAAGTGTTGGCAGACGGTTACGCGCTCGCCGACCAAGGCTGGGATTGGGACAAGGTCAACGTCAACGGCGGTGCAATTGCGTTAGGGCATCCGCTCGGCGCAAGCGGCGCGCGCGTGTTGACGACTCTGCTCTACGCCTTGAAAGATCGCGGCTTGAAAAAGGGAATCGCTTCGTTGTGTCTGGGAGGCGGCGAGGCGGTGGCGATGGCGGTGGAGGTGGAGTGATTGGTAATTGAGGGAGGCAGAGAATTAGAGGATTAGAGAATTGAGACTGGAGATTGGAGATTAATCACGTAGGCAAGTAAACACGTAGACAAGCACACACATGTTTACCTGTATACGTGTGTCCTTGTTTACTATATCATGGAGAAAACATGACTATAAAACACATTTTTGTGATCGGGGCTGGCACTATGGGCAACGGCATCGCGCAAGTCGCGGCGACATCGGGCTACCAAGTCACCTGCATGGACGTTCAGCCGTCCGCGCTGGAGAAAGCCAAAGCGGCGATTGCCAAGTCCACGAGCAAGTTGCTTGAAAAAGGGACGATCACCAAAGAGGGAAAAGAGTCGGCAGACGCAATTCAGTTTGTTTCGAACATGGACACGATGAAAGAAGCGGACTTTGTCATCGAAGCCGCGACGGAAAACCCCGAACTGAAATTCAAAATCTTCAAAGACATGGACGCCAACGCGCGGGAGGGCGTGATTATGGCGAGCAACACCTCGTCCATTTCGATCACGAAAATCGCCGCGCAGACTAGCCGTCCTGACAAGGTGATCGGGATGCACTTCATGAATCCCGTCCCGTTGATGCGACTCGTCGAAGTCATCAAAGGACTCGCCACCAGCGAGGAGACTCTGTCCACCACGCTTGAGTTATGCAAAGTCATGGGCAAGGAAGCGTGGGAGGCAAACGACGCGCCTGGCTTCATCTCGAACCGTATTTTGTGTCCAATGATCAACGAAGCGATCTTCGCCCTCCAAGAGGGAGTCGGCACAAAGGAAGCCATCGACGCGGTGATGAAGTTGGGAATGAATCACCCGATGGGTCCGCTCACGCTGGCGGATTTGATCGGACTCGACGTGGTGCTCTTCATCATGGAAGTCCTACACCGCGACCTCGGCGAAGACAAATACCGCCCCGCGCCGTTGTTGCGCAAGATGGTGGACGCGGGGTATTTGGGGAGGAAAACGGGGAGAGGGTTTTATTCGTATTAGAGGATTGGAGAATTAGAGAATTGGAAACTCGAGACTAGAGGCTGAGCAATCCAGAGGTTTTTGCCAGAAAAGAATATGCTATACTTTTGAGCAAGAGCAAGGAGTTTCTTATGAGGATTGTCGAACTGGAAAAAGCTGTCACCGAATTATCCAGGGAGGATTTAGCCCTCTTCCGCGCGTGGTTTGAAGAATTCTACGCACAGATTTGGGACAAACAAATCGAAGAAGACGCAAGATCAGGTCGGCTCAAACTTATTGCCCATGCAAACGAAGAATACAACGCAGGCTTATGCAAGCCACTATAACCTTCGCCCCATGACATGATTCATCGGGGCGATTTTCTTTCCTCGTCAAGCCTCCCATGACTTCCCATCCATTTTCATCCCAACTTCTCATTCCCCTCCCCCAAATCCGACCCCAGACTATGAATCCGCATCCCAACTATTGTTGTCGTATTTGGGGGAGGACGGGTGGGGGTAAAGGTCCTTCCCATGCCCCATGACCCAGCCTTCATCCTCGCCGAAAAGAAAATCGAAGAAGCGTTGCATTCGAAAACTTCAAGGTTAGATTTAAGTGTTGAGCGAAATGTTACTCCAGAAAAACCAAGGCTTTTAGAATTGCCAGAGTCTCTGAGGCAGTTAACACAGTTACAATCACTGGCACTTTCTGGCAACAACCTTAATAGGCTTCCAGATTGGATTGGCGAGCTTACTAATCTCCAACATTTATACCTCGGGGATAACAAACTTTCATTCTTACCAGATTCTCTTGGTAATCTTCATAAATTAAACTATTTAGGCGCTTGGAATAATAACCTTACTGATATTCCATCATCTCTAAGTTCAATTAGAAATTTAAGAAAACTTGACTTGGATGATAACCCCCTCAACCTCGAACTTGCTGAAGCGTATAAACATAGTTTCAATGCTGTTCAGGTTTATTTGCGTGCTAAAGCAACATCTCAAATTACCCTCAATGAAGCTAAACTCATCCTCGTCGGCGAAGGTGAGGTGGGCAAAACCTGTCTCATGGACGCCTTGCTCAACAACGATTGGCAAGAACATCCATCAACTCATGGCATCGAAATTCAGTCAATCAAGGCCACCAACTCTGAAACCCAAACAGAAATCACCCTCAACGGCTGGGACTTCGGCGGACAGCGCGTCTACCGTCCAACACATCAATTATTCTTCAGCGCGCCCGCTGTCTATCTCGTCGTCTGGAAGCCGCGCGAAGGTTCACAAGCAGGGCAAGTCAAGGAATGGATTCAACTCGTCAAGCGCCGTGAGCCGAGCGCAAAAATCATTGTCGTCGCCACGCACGGCGGACCTCAACAGCGCCAGCCCGATATTGACCGTCAGGAACTGTGGGATCAATTCGGCAAGGATACCGTCGTTGACTTTTTCTTCGTGGACAGCAAACCCGATGCACAAGGTCACCGAAAAGGCATCGCAGAACTCAAAGAAGCCATCGCCCGCGTCGCCGCGTCCCTGCCCGAAGTCGGTCGCTCCATGCCAAAGAGTTTTGCCGATGTCCGCCTCGCCCTGCAAGAGCGAAACGCGCCCTACCTGCCTCTCGATGAAGTCCTCGCCATCTGCCGCGCCCATCACATGGACGATGAGATCGCGCGCCTCTTCATCACCATCTCGCACCGCCTCGGTCACCTCACGCATTACGAAAATGACCCCGCCCTGCGCGACATCGTCATCCTCCGCCCCGATTGGCTCGCCACCGCCATGAGTTATGTCTTGGACGACGAAGCGACTCGCAAGTCGCACGGCTTGGTGGATTTCTCCCGCCTCGGTCAATTATGGGATGACCCAACTCGTCCAGCGGATACCCGCTATCCAGCGACTCTCCACCGCATCTTTTTGCGGCTGATGGAACGCTTCGATCTTTCCTACCGTGTGGCTGGTCTCTCCAAAGACGACGACTCCAACCCCGTCAGCCTCATCGCCCAACTCGTCCCCGATACGACTCCCAAAGAAGAAGATTTCGCCAAAGCCTGGTCTCCCAAACTCGCACAAGGCGACATTCAACAGACACAAATCTGCCGCATCGTTGATGCTGCCAACGGTCAATCTGCCAACGCCGAAGGCTTGTTCTACCAACTCATCGTCCGCTTGCACAAATATTCATTGGGTCGTGAGAACTACAACGACAGCGTCCATTGGCAGCGCGGCTTAGTTCTGGATGCCGATTACAACGGTCGTGCTTTATTGCGTCACATCGGCAACGACGTCCACATCACCGTCCGCGCCGCATTCCCCGAACGCTTTCTCGGCATGTTGACCGAAGAAGTGAAATATCTCGTCGAAAGTTTCTGGGAAGGTTTACGTTGTGATGTCACTGTGCCGTGTTTAGCCACGCCTGAATGCAAAGGTCTCTTTGAAGTCAGCAAACTTATTGAAAATAAAAAACGCAATCGCAATGAACAACCCTGCCCCATCTGCAACGAGTGGCAAAGTATTGAGCAATTACTGTCTAACGCCCCAGCCGCAACAGAAGAAATCTCAATTGACACATTGATGAAAGAATTTGCTCAAGTCAAAGACAAACTCGATACAGTTGACGAGACCACTAAACGTATTTTGAGCCAAGTTGACAAGCAATACGCTGACCTCATCCAACTCTTCACCGACGAAGCCAAAGAAGGTCCGCGCCTATTCAGCCTCTTCCCGCTGGATGGCAATAAGTTCAATCCCAAAAACTGGATTCGCCATCAATTCCGTCTGGTGCTGTGGTGTGAACACTCACGGCTTCCGCTCCCAGCCCTCAACAACGGCGACATGAAAAAAGGTGTCTACGACTTTGAACTGGATAAGGAATGGTTCAAGAAGGCTGTTCCTTTCCTAAAATTTATGACTGGAACGTTGAGTTTGGTTTTACCAGTAATGTCTTCCACTTTCAAAGTTGTTGATGATACAGCCTTCAAAACATTTGAATATCAACTCAGCCTCGGGAAAAACGTGATAGATGCAATTGCTGGCGAAGGTAAAGCGCTTGGAGAAGTGATGGGGATAGCCAATTCAACCAATCTGGAACGCGGCGTCGGTATTCGCGCCGAAAACGCCACACTGCGTGAACTCCACGCCCTGCTCAAATCCAAAGACCCTGGCTTCGGCGGTCTCGTCCGCGTGCTGAACAAACGCAACGAATTCCTCTGGGTTCATGAGAAGTTTGCGAGTGAGTATTAATCCGCTGGCGAAGACGCCCGCCGGTAGATGATCCCTCTTTGAAACCATTTGCATAGTCGGCGTTCTCTTGCGCCAACGGGGACGTTAGAGAACGTCCCCTTCGCTAGAGTCAACCGCTTGGGAGACAGTTGAAAGGGAGTCCCGATGCGATGCCGAACGGACGAAAAAGCCTGCCCGTAGACAATCCGTCTACGCGTGTCGCTTGTCCCGCCGGCGAATCCCCTTTTTTGCGCGCCTATCGCCGAGTTCAGAACCGATGTACACGCCAAAACGCGGCAAAATTGCGCGATGTACGACGAGAACAAGCAGGGTCATCCCGATGGCAAACAGGAAAACCAGTAGTGAAGTCCCTATTTGATTCATCCAAGCGGGGTTTACCAACATCACCAAAGCGAGCGTTAGCATGAGCATACCGCCCGCCAGTTTTAGTAAGCGGCCGTGTTTTTCCTCGAACCTGCTGGCTTTGAGGGTTAGAACGGCAGCGAAAAAGATACCCAATTCGTCAATCTGGTAAATTATCATATACAGCAAGATGAGCAGGACAAAGGTTAACGCGCTGGCTTCCTGACTGATGAGCAAGTTCGTCCATAGGACCGGAAATCCCGCCGTGCAGGAAAATTCCACCAACGATACGCCGGCAGAAAGAATGACAGTTGCGCCAATGACCCCCCAGACCGAATCGCCCGCGTCCATCACCCGCCGCATTCGCTGATAGATACCCGGCTTTTTTGAATCGGCGATCGTGAACGAGATACCCTGTTTGTACCAGAAATAATCCTTGATGTTGACGACTGCGAAGAAAAGCGCCGCCAGCGCCACCACAACCTGAATCCAGCCGATGAAACTGACTACGGTAAACATCGTGAAAAGACCGGTGATGAACAACATATAGATCAGCGATGTGACCGTCAGGAAAACAATGCCGACCAAGAAAATTTTCTTTCGGGAACCGGTGTGAATCGTCAAAGCCAGCAATACCGAGAGCGCCCAAAGCGAGCAGGGATTGAAGCCGTCAACGAACGCGATCAAGGCGGTGCTCACTATCAAAGATTGGCTGGAGAGGTTCACTTCGCCGACGAACGGGAGCGACAAAACCTGAGCGGAATCCGACTCGCTTCTCCCCTCGGACGTTGGGGCTGTCGCGTCCGCGGGCAAGGGGATTCCAGGGACGATGCCCGCCCCGGCGTCCTTGCACCCGTCTCTGATGCATACGTCAATCGTCCGAGCGATTTCTACATGAATTTGTTCCGATGAACCCACCCAATACCAATCGCCAATGAAAATTGTAGGCACGCCGGACGGCTCAAATCCATAGCTTGCCGCCATCCGCGAGAATAGCGCTTGATTCTCTTGGCTATACCAGACTTCGTAATCGCGTATTTCCACGGCTGGGTATTGCCGGCTGACCTCCTCCCAAAACTCCCATGTCGCCGCGCAATGCGGACATCCGTCTCCCCAAAAATAATAAATCACAACAGGATGCGCTTCCTGAACCGTTGTATCCGCTTGCGCGCTCGCCACAGAAATGGAACTGGCGAATCCCAACACAATGAAAATTCCGGCAACAAGGCAAAGCGCGCGAAGCCGCCGTCGGTTGATCATGGACATACTCCACTTATGTTTTGTGTTACAAGGTCATTAATAACCTATGCGCCCCCTGCCTACAAGTGAGAAACATCACTACTATTACGATTACAATCACCGACTTTATCGAGAAAATCCAGCAATCTCCTGTGTTATTACGCCAACCCCATCGCGCACCCATCCGCGCGCGGATCGCTTCCGCCGCACAGCACGCCGAACTCATCGCGGAGAATCACCTGTCCCCTGCCGAACAGGGCGCGCTCATAACCGCTGACCGAATAAACTGGATGACCTAATTTCTCCAAGCCAGTAAAAGTTTCCTGCGACATTCCCTCTTCAATCGCAACTCGCCCGCCCGATTCTTCCGCGTCGATGCAAAAGCGCGGACGATCCAACGCGGCTTGCGGATCGAGTCCGTCGTCCACGAGCGCGGAGAGGACTTGCACGTGTCCCTGCGGTTGCATGAATCCGCCCATCACGCCGTAAGAGGCGTATAACGATTCGTCAATGTCATTATTTGAACCGCGAAGTTCGCTAAGGTCGCTAAGATTTTTTAAATTCGTCGCGCTCTTTGCGCTCTTCGCGGTGAGTTTCGTCACCATCGCGGGGATGATCGTGTGATACGGTCGCTTGCGAGGTGCAAGGGCGTTGGGACGATTTGGATCGAGACTGAAATTGTGTCCACGATTTTGTAACGTGAAGCCCCAGCCTTTCGGGACAATCCCTGTGCCAAAGCCCATGTAGTTGCTGTTGATGAATGAGCAGGCATTTCCAAATTTGTCCACGACACTCAAATAAACAGTGTCCGATGAATTTACAGGAGTGCCGCGTGAAATATTGCGTTCTGCGTGTTGCGTATTGATTAACTTACGGCGTTCGGCGGCATAACTTTTTGACAACAACTCTTGAATTGGAATATTGGAAAACGCGGGGTCGCTCACGTACCAGCGCGCATCGGCGAAGGCTAGGCGCAACGACTCGATCATCAAGTGAAGTCGCTCCACGGAAAGCGGTTTCGATTCGGAGAGATCGAATCCTTCGAGGATGTTCAAGGCGATCAACGCGGTGATGCCCTGTCCGTTTGGCGGACATTCGTACACGCGATAGCCGCGATAATCCACCGAGATCGGCTCCTCCCACGTGGAGGTGTGCGAGGCGAGATCGTCCAGCGACAGACAACCTCCCGCTTCGTTTAACACACTGACAATTGATTCGGCAATCTCGCCTTGATAGAACGCCGACGAGCCGCCCGCCGCGATCGTTTTGAACGTGCGCGCCAAGCCGAGGTTGCGGAAGATTTCGCCCGCGTTCGGTCCGCGCCCGCCAATCGTCAATTCATGTCCGTTCGGCGCGGACTTCAATTGTCGTTCCACGCCGCGCTGCCAAAAATGCGACGTGATCGGCGCGACGGGGAATCCCTCCTCGGCAAGTCGAATCGCAGGCGCGAGAATCTCCGTCATCGAGAGCGAACCATGTTTTTGAATCAGATCAAACCAGCCCGCGCACGCGCCGGGGACGGTCACCGCGTGGGCATGGAACGTGGGAATCGAAGATGCGAATCCGTCGCGCTTCAGCCGATCAAGCGTAAGGGCAGAAGGAGCGCGTCCCGATCCGTTCAAAGCGGTGACGCGTTTCGTATCCGCAGAAAAATACAGCGCGAACATGTCCCCGCCGATTCCGCTGAACGCTGGCTCAGTCACATTCAACGTTGCGCTCGCCGCGACTGCCGCATCCGCCGCGTTGCCGCCCTTTGCAAGAATTTCCAAACCGGCGGCTGTCGCAAGCGGTTGCGAGGTGGCGACAATTCCATTTTTTGAATACACCGATGAACGATGCGAATTGAACGAAAAATTTGTCATTGACGATTTCCTCTTTTGGGCAAATTGTAGCTGTGACGCAAAAGCCCGCGTCACTTCGGACGCGGGCCTGATTCTAACCTCGAAACTTTTCGCCTCGTGATTAAGGCTTCATGAACACATCGTATTTCAGCACGTACTCGCCAGCCTCGTAATCCGAGGTGCCGTCGTTGATGGACTCCGTAAACGTGGCAGTGATGCTCAAGTGATGCTCGCCTGCGGGCCAATTGCTCAACGCCGTGTAATACAAACGACATTGTTGTCCGCCACTGGCGAGATCTTCATTGACAAGCTGATCGAGCGGGACTTCCTCGCCGTCCATCATGAATTTCAATTTGATGTTCTGGAAATTCTGATTGAGGACCTCGGTGGACGTTGTGCACCACGCGTACATCCACACAAACGACTCGTCTTTGATCAACGGAACCGTAAACGTGAGGACGCCGGGGTTTGCATAGTCAGCCGACTGATATTCTTCACGCGCGGCTTCTTCGAGGAAGCGATTCCCCGATGCGAACGCGGAGGCGGACCCTGCTTTACTTGCCATCTTCGGCGGACCAGACGGCGTCACCCCCGCGCCGGCGGGCTGGCTGACAACCTTTTCCGCGATTTCAAGAACCACATCATCGCCGTTGGCTAGCCGTTGCAGGTTTTCAACCGTCACCGGAACTTTGACATCCGGCTCAACGCCTTTGCCTTCAAGGTGAATGTTGCCCTCGGCATCCACCGCCCGGCCGATCGTCAATTGGACGGTGACATCTTCAGGCATGAGGAATTGTTCCACGCTACCGCCCGCGCCGTCGGAGGGATAAAACCCAACGATGGTCGCGCGGTCGTTAACCGTCATGTTATACGAAAAGAACTCGCAAGCGCTGGCGCAAGCGGGACCCACCATCACGACCACGGTCCCATTGTATTGAAGGTCTTCGCGCGGCGGAATCATGTATGTCTCGTCACCGGGATCCATGTAAAACTCGCCGGTGGAGTCGTCATAAAACGCAGTGTTCCCCACCAAAGTTTCTTCGTTGAAGAAGTACGCCGCCATCTGATCCGCCAGCCACCCGCTTCCGCCGCCGTTGATGCGCAGATCGAGAATCACGCCCGGGATGCCGTTATCGTTGAAATATTTGATCGCGCGTTCCCAAACTTGAATCGAAAGCACATCGTTATCGAGGAAACTATTGACTTTGATGTAACCGTATCCGCTGGGAAGAACGTCGAATTCGACGGGCAGTTCAGTCGGCGAGGTGCCTGCGTAAAACGAGGAGACCGTGAAACTGTCACGTTCGCCCACCACCGGAAGGGTCGCGGTCTTTTCAGCGCCGCCGGGATTCTTGAACACGACTTCCACTTCACCCTTATCGAGTCTAAAGCGCGTGGCGTAGCGTAATTGCTGAAGGCGTTTGTTGATGGGATTGCTGAACGGGGACGACCACGGGACGGTCGCTTCAACCACGTCGGCAACAGGCGTCCCATCAAACGAAACGATCTCCGCGCCCCATTCCATGCCGGCTTCGTCCGCAGGTCCGCCATCCAGAATAAAGTTGGCGATGATCTTGCCGTCGTCGGTCTCGCGCATGGCAAATCCGATTCCACCGGCGGTTTCGTTTTGAAAATCTTCATTGACCAAAGTCTGGTCGAACCCAACGTGGGTATCGGGGATGGACCAGACGAAATCGCGCAAGGCAAGCGCATACGCGTGCGTATCTTTCGCCTTTTCGGCGGCTTCAAATGCGAGGCGGAATTCCTTGGCTTTCGCGTCCCAATCAATCTTCTTCAATTCGGTGAACGCATATTCGTTCTTGAACTTCTCGACCATTTTATCGAACGCTTCGGTATACGACAGCGCCGAGAAATCGTCCAACGCCGCGCTTTCCGGTTCGTACAATTCAAGGGTGGGATTCTCCGAACGGTCGATCTCGAACGGGGTTTTATCCAAATCAACGACAGACCAGCCCGCCGGCAGATCCATGACCGGATCGTCGTCGGTGAACAATTTTTTATCAGCGCCGAAACTGGACGGGAATTGTTGTTTGTCGTCCGGCGCGTAGACGAGATACTTGCCGCCATACACTTCGAGATACGAATCGCGGTCGTCGCTCACTTTGGTCGAAGCGTACGCGGAAGACCAACCGCCGCCGCCTTGATCGCGCTTCTCCAAAAACGGATCGCCCCACGTGTTCGTCCAATACGCCACCGCGAAGACCATCACGCCGGTTTCTTTGGCGCCATCGTGATCCACGTCGCGCAATGTTCCGTTCGGTTCATCGGGCAAAGACAGGCTATAGGTGAACGGCGATGTATAAAAATCCGACGTGATCGTGGCGATCACCTGCGATTCGACCGGAATGATAAAGTTGCGGTCGCGCGTCACGAAACCGCCCTGATCTTCCAAAATAACGATAGGCTGAGCAACTCCCTCCGTAAAGAAGGGATTGGTGTATGTCACTGTGCCGGTAACGGTCTTTGGACCTTCTTCTACCTGAACCGGCTCTTCGGTTGCAACCAGTGTAGGCGTGGCGGTCGCTTTCGGCGCGCAAGCAGAAAGGATCATGCTCAACGCGATGAGAAGCGCGCTGCCGCTGCTAATTTTTGATTTCATACATTCTCCTTGATTTTTTGTAATTGTAAGGCAATATGGCGATGCTCATATTTCGATGGTCATGAAATCTGTCGCAACGACAACTTCGCCTTCGAAAGTCTTTCGCGCCTCGGCGGCAATATCGCCCTGAGCAAATCGCCCGGTTGGATAATGAATCAAATACAGTTTGCCGACTTCTGCTTTGGAGGCGATCTCACCCGCCTGTTCAGCGGAGGAATGACCGAAGGTGGCGCCTGCCGCTTCGTGGATGAGAACATCCGCTCCCGCCGCGAGCCGGACAGTCTGCTCGCATGGCTCGGTATCGCAAGAATAGGTAAGTATCTTGCCGTTCGCAAGGCACTCCACCCTCAAACCGATCGTGGGAATCATGTGATGCACTGGTGAAGATTTGACCTTGAACTCGTCGCAATCGATCACAGTAGCCATCTCCGCCTCAGGGAGACGATAAAAACCGACCGGGAAGAAATTGGGCCATTCATCCCACCCATAAAAACCCATCAAATCTTCGAGGCGATCCATGGTGTAATGCAGTCCATAGATGTTCACAGGCGTGGTGCGTCCCATCAGCCACATATCCATCAGCAAAAGCGGAACACCCGCCACATGATCCGGGTGAAAGTGCGTGATGACAATATCGGTGAGCGAGTTGAAATCCACGCCCGCCTGTTCCAAACGGATGACCGGCGTGCTGACACAATCCACGAGAATGGTCCGTTTCTTCCCCACGATGACAAGGTGGGTGTTTTCATGGTCTATACTCGGAACTGCATTGGACGAACCGAGAATAATTACTTTTGGCATTGTCGCCTCGTTGTCATAGTGTTCCAAACGCCATGCGGATCAAAATGGGCGTTACATAGACCTCGATCACCGCCGCGATTGCAAGCAAAGGCAGGACGATCCCAATAAAAACACGGAACCAATCCGCGATGGAGATCATCAGTATCTCACTTAAACTCTTTTCAGGTTGAGGCGTTACCAATTGCGCTCCCGCTTTCAGCATGGCGGCAGTAGCGAGGAAAAACGCAGTCAACTCAAAGATACCATGCGGCAGAACGCCTGCAACAAAGGTCAACACCGGCGAAAAGCCGATGATAGCCGCGCCGCCCAACACGCCGCCGACGAGACCTATGTTACCAATAAAAAACGCCACTCCAAGCGTGCCGAACGAGACCATTCCCAAAATAAAAATGATCAGCGTCGCCCGCGCGTTGTGATAAAACAAAACCGGCGCCGGCAACTGACTGCTGAGATCTTCAAGCAAGGTTAGGTTCCCCGCGAGATAAGTGCGGATGCGATCCGCTCTATCCGGCGTGAGAGCGATAAATTCAGGGACTTGGGTAATCACCCACCAATAACTCACAAAGATGACGGCAACTCCAACCACTGCTACGATCAACAAGGGTTTCTTCAATTGACTCAGCGTTTGCGGCAATACGCGGCGATACCAATCCAGAATTCCATTTGCTTTTCCCGAGAATTGGTCGGTGAACACGCGGACAAGATGTTTGATATTCAAAGCGTCAATCTCGCGCCCTAAAAGATATTCCCGCCGAAAATGCGAAAGTCCCAGCCGTACGATCAAAGCGGAGAGCAGCGTCACTGCCGCGATCGCATACCACAAGACTTCTTCATCGCCCCAAAAGATCAGCGCAGTTTCGCCCTGCAACAAGAAAGCTACTGGCGCCACGACGAATGAAGCGAGTAAGTTTGCCGCGCGGATCGTCGTTGCCTGCACTGAAATAATGATCGCCGAACTGACCATCAATACCGCATGACCGAACGTCAGCATCAACACCAGCGAGAGAATATACAGGTCGGGCAACTCGATTGTGCGGCGCGACATCAACAAAAGATACATCCCAATGGAAGCATAACTAAAGACAAGCGGCGTCGTAATCCCGACCAGCAGTTTGCCCAGATACAGATGTTGATCTTCGAGCGGCGAACTCAACAACGGCTCGATCGTACCGCGCTCTTTTTCGCCGACGAACGACTCAAGCGCGACCACCAACGAGAACGACAGCGGAAAAAATCCGATAACCAATACCATGAATGGGATAAGGCGCTCCAAAATGAGATCGCCCCCGTTGCGATTTGCAAAATCAATCGCCCGGCGCGTCGTATCATCCGCAGCAAACGGGAACAGGCTCACCAACAACACCATCGGCACGATAATGCGCCAGTCGCGGAACTGGTCAATGAACTCACGCCGCGCCACCATCCAGACCGCATCCCAGTTACGCCGCATACGCCAGTCCTTGCGCATCCGCCATCGTTTTCAAATACACATGCTCCAGTTTTCGCGGGACTTCATGGAACGAGACCAACGGAGCATTACGTGACGTGAGCGCATGCACGAGTTTCGGATTCGCCGTCTGCGGCGATTCAACCCGGAACCTAAGGCTGGTCGCGCTGCGGGAAGCGACCTCCACCCCGGCGGGCAAATCGAAATCACCGGCATCGTAGGCTTCGGCAAACATTGCCTCGAATTCGACGGGACCCAACACCTGCTGTTTCAACTCATCCAATGTTCCGTTCAACAAAATTTTTCCGCGATAGATAATGGCAATATGATCCGCCAGCGCTTCGGCTTCGGCGAGGTTGTGCGTGCAGATCACGATCGTCCGCTGCGACGACCGCAACCGCGCGATCTCGTCCCTCACTAGCCGCGAGGATTCGGGGTCCATCGCGGAAGTCGGCTCATCCAGCAACAACACAGACGGGTCGTGTATCAAGGCGCGCGCCAACGCAAGTTTTTGCTTCATACCCTTTGAATATTCACCCGAGCGGCGTTTTGCGGCTTCGGTCAGACCAAAATAGTCCAGCAGATGATCGGCGCGCGCTTTCCTTCTCTCCGCGTCTAAGCCGTAGATCCTGCCAAAATAATCGAGGTATTCGTTAGCCGTCATGCGCATGTACAACCCATGCTGTTCGGTCAACACGCCCACATTCGAGCGGACCTCCTGTGGATATTTTGTCACATCGCGACCAGCCACGCGCGCCCACCCACGCGTCGGAATCAATAACGCCGTTAACATGCGGACGGTAGTCGTTTTACCCGCGCCGTTCTGTCCAAGTAACGCAAGGATCTGTCCGGGCTTCACATTCAGCGTGAGACCCTCCACCGCCCAGAAACTATTGTTGAATTGTTTGCTCAAATCGTTGGTTTCGATCATTATTCCGAGCCTTTTTCCTATAGCAATATTCCAGCATAGCCAGCGCCAATTTTACAGTCAATAAGACAACAGTCCCCCTGCGCATTGGATATGCAAAGGGCGCTACTTGCCAACAGCGTCATTTCGATGCCGCAGATACAACGCTGCGCCCGCGCACACCGCGATCACCGCCATAAAGGTCTGGTTAATGTTGATGCCCGCCACAAGAGACGCGTTCAACCGTAAAAATTCAAGCGAGAAGCGGATCACCGGGTAAGTAACAAGGTATGCAAGGAATATATCTCCGCTCTTCAGCCGGTCCGCATAGCGACGCGAGAGCCAAAGCAGAAAGAACATATTCGCTAAATTCAAAAGCGATTCATAGAGAAATAACGGATGGTAATATTCAACTTGCTCGAACCCAGGCACGCGATGAGCAGGCTCGATCCGTATCGCCCATGGGAGGTTCGTCGGCGCGCCGTAGAGTTCCTGATTGAAAAAATTTCCCCAACGGCCGATCGCCTGTCCCAGCGGAAGACTCGGCGCGGCGATGTCCGCCCATTCGGCAAAACTAAGCCCGCGCTTCCGCGAGTAGAAATACAGGACGACGACTCCGCCGATCACCGCGCCGGGGATTCCCAGTCCGCCCTTCCACACGGAAAGGATATCTAAAAGATGAACCGTGCCGCCGGCAAAATAGGGGTTGACCAGCTCGCCCGTCGCCTGATCGAGTACCAGTTGCGATTGCATGGGCGTAAAAATGTGCCACAGTCTCGCGCCGATCACACCGCCGATCAAGAGATAGGTCAGCAAATCCCAAACGATGGCAGGATCGTAACCGCGCTGCTTGGCAGATTTCGTAGCAAGCCACGAACCCGCCACCGCGCCGAGCATCAGGATGATGCCATACCAGCGAATGACGCGCTCCGCGTCGAACAGAAAAAAGTGCATTCCATCAAATTGAAAAAAAGACATGGGGTGAACCCTTTACTTTCCCGCGCTCATCTTTTTATGCGCTTGCGCGCGCACGAACCAGATGCGTTGTAACGCGGTGATGTTTGCAAAAAGAGCGATGATACCGAGACCGATGTGGTATATCCCAAACACCAGCGACGGCGCAAGCACGAGATAGCGTTCGACGCGCGTCAGCAAGCCGACCTTTGCGCCATAGCCCAACCCCTCCGCCCGCGCTTTGACGTACGATACAAGCACAGAGCCAGCCGCCGCGACAAAGGTGAGCATCCCGCCTAACAGTTCGCCAACATTCAAAAAGTGATACAGCAACCCACCGTAGATGATCAACTCGGAATACCGGTCGCTGACCGAATCCACGAAGGCGCCGAAATCGCTCGGCTCGCCGCGCAGGCGCGCCATCGTCCCATCCAGCGCGTCGATCGGAGTCATGATCAGCACGAAGAGTCCGCCGGTAAAGAATTCGCCGCGCGCGAGAAAATACGCGCCGATACAATTGCCGATCATGCCAATGACGGTCATCATGTTCGGCGTGATGCCGAGGCGATTGAAAAAATTCCCCAGCGGATCCAGCACCCACTTGAACCAGAGGCGCAGATAATCCGTGAACGTTTTTCGAGTGGACGAATCGGCGGTGGTTTTTTCCATTTTAGAATCTTTGTGATTTGTCATTTTCGCAATCATATCAGGAATTACGACTTGTCTTCACCCAGTTCATCTTCATCCAACGGCGCGACCAGCACATCGCGTTCTTTGCCGCCGCCTTGCGAAGGACCGACCACTTCCATCTCTTCGAGTTGATCCAATAAACGCGCCGCACGCGGATATCCGATTCGCAGGCGTCGTTGCAACAACGAAGCGGAGGCGCGCTGACTTTGCCGCACGATCACCACCGCCTTTTCGATCAGACTCTCGTCTTCGTTCTCTTCCGGCTCGGAGAGCAGTTTCTCCCACGGCGGCGCTTCCTTTGATTCATCCACTGCTTTCTTCCAGTGAGCGATGAGGCGTTCGATCTCCATGTCGGTGATCATCACGCCTTGCGCGCGCGTCGGCGCGCCGACTTCGGGATTCAAGAACAGCATGTCGCCGCGACCGAGCAGTGTCTCCGCGCCGGATGTATCGAGGATGACGCGGCTATCCACACCGGATGCGACGGCAAACGCCAGCCGTGACGGGAAGTTCGCCTTGATCAAGCCGGTTACCACATCGGTTGAGGGACGCTGTGTGGCAACGATCAAATGGATGCCCGTCGCGCGCGCCATCTGCGCCAAGCGGACAAGGTTGTGTTCGGTCTGGTCCGGCGCAGACATCATCAAGTCGGCGAGTTCATCAACCAACACGACGATGCGCGGAAGCGCGCCGCCCTCTTTCTTGCGCGAGATGCGCCGGTTATACGCTTCGAGATCACGGACGTTTGCGCCTTCCAACAAACGATAGCGATGCTCCATTTCGACGACGACCCAGCGCAGGACGCCGAGAATACGCTCGACGTTTGTTTCCACTTTTCCATATAAATGAGGCAAGCCATTGAAGCGCAGCAACTCGACCATCTTCGAGTCGATCATCACCATCCGCAGATCTTCGGGCGGATTGTTCATCGCAAGGCACGCCGCAATGGAGGTGATGCAAACCGATTTACCGGAACCGGTCGCGCCGGCGATGAGCAAGTGCGGCATACGCGCCAAGTCGGCAACCACCGGCTGACCGGACACATCGCGCCCCAGCGCCATCGCCAGCGGCGCGCCCACTTTGTGGAACGCGTCCGTTTCCAAAATGGAACGCATTCGCACCACCGATGAATGCATATTCGGCACTTCGATACCGACATACGGCTTGCCCGGCACCGGCGCTTCGATGCGCAACCGTTCAGCAGACAGCGCGAGCGCAAGGTCTTTTTGCAACGACGCGATCTGTGCGACACGCACCTTCATTTGTTGCGCCTCTTCTTCGGTCGCGCCAGGCTTCTTCATAAAACCGGGCTGTACTGCAAATTGCGTCACGGTCGGTCCAACGCGGAAGCCGATCACCGTCGCAGCGATGCCAAACTCGGCGAGCGTTTTTTCGATCATACCGGCGGTCTGGTTGATCGTGCGTTCGTCGGGGCGCGCGTTCTGGTCGGCGAGCAAAATACTCAACGACGGCAAGCGCTCGTCGCGGTTGCGCGGCGCAGACGGTTTCTTGTCTTGTTGGTCAGCCGCGCGCAAGGATTTTCGAAATTCAGCAGGCAAGGCTGGAGATTGTTTTTTACGCGGCTGACGCGCCGGCTTTTCAGCCTTCGCTTCTTTCGCCAATTCAGGCTGGCTCACCACTTCGACCGGCGACTCCTCCCCCGCGACCTTCAAGAGCCAGCGCTCGATCCAACCCCAGATTCCAAAACCAGCCATCAACGCGAGTATCCACAAGATCAATAAGAGCAGTGTTCCCCACAGCCGGTCGATTCGCCAGAACAAGGTGACGAGTCCCCAGCCGATGCGTCCGCCGTCCGCGCCGGCTTCCGCGCGGGTGAGCGATCCGCCTCCGATGGCGGCGAGCAGGCCTAACGTCAGAAGCGAAGCGATTTCAAGCGCGAAGACTCTACCCCAGCCGAGTCGAGTTCCCCCGCGATACAGGCTGACGAAGCCGACATATCCAAACGCAATGACGACGAGATACGCGCCCCAACCCAGCCACAGTGAGAGCAGGTCTGCCCACGGCGTGAGGATCAGCCCCTGCGTGAATTTGCGGAGGGCGAGGAAGGTCATCAGCGCGGCGGCAAGCATGAAAACGCCGAAGGCATCGCGCGCGTATTTGCCGAAATGGTCATCGAAGCGCGCGAGAGTATCCAGCCAGTTGTTGCGCGACTCGGGTTCGGGCGCGGGTTGTGAGCGAGGCGGGCGCTGCATTATGCGGTTTCCCCAGCCCCTTCGGTGTGTTCCATCTCAAGGATGGCATGCGCCACGGCTTCAACAGCGACGCGTTGTTTGCGATACAAATCGGCTTCGGACATGGCAAGCCTGCCTGCCACTTCGCGCACTTTTCTGCCTTCGATGAATTTCATTTCGAGAATGTTGTACAAAATCCATTCGCTGGTGAAGTGACGGTCGCCTTCGGGCTTGACTTGATCTACGGCTTTGCGAAGAAGCGCGCGCAAGGCGTTCTGGGCATTGCCGTCATGTTCTTCCATCAATATTCGCACGGCGCGCAATTTCATGAGCGGGCTGTTGGTCAGTTTAGGTCCGCCCCAATAGTGCGCGAGCGCGTCCTTCACCCAATCGGCAAGTTTGGATTCGTCCGGGAGCGGCTCAGCGAGCAAGGACACACGCGTATCGTAGCGCGCGGCGGCACGCATCCGTTGAAGCATTTCGATCTGCGGTTGCAAATCTTCGAGCGAGTGAAAAACTCGCTGTTGTAAAAGCCGGTCTTCGAGGGCAAGCGCGGCGCGGTCGGCGAGGAGCCACAATGCGTCGCGCTGGTCGCCGTCTAAGCGGTGATCGGGTTGGCGGGCAATGCCAAGTAAACCAAGCAAAGGCGGGATTTCGTCTCTATCGCCGATCTCCTTTTGCTTACGAAGCGGAAGGATCCAGAAATTTCCCCACGTGTATTCGTTCCGGAAGCCCGCGCCGTTCAGGTGAATGACCTTCAAGGCTTCGTCCAAGTTTTCGTTTTCGAGCATGGAGCGATTTCCCGCCACGAGGCTCAACGTCAATTCACCGCCATCCAACGCGGCGACGAACGCGCAGGGCGATTGCAAATGGTCGCGTACGGCGGCAAGAACGGTCTCTAAAAATTGTTGCAAGTCGCCGCGCGTGAGCAATCGCTCCTCGATGTTTTGCAAAAGTTGAAGTTCCTGGCGGTCGCGCCCATAAAATAGCAGGCGCTCCCACAGCGGAGAGAACAACGTCACCGCGTGTTCAAAGAGCAAAACCGTGACGACAACCGCCAACGGCACAAAACCCGAATACGGTTCGCCGCCGAAGAACTCGCCAGCGCGGCGGACGAGCGTCATGGTAGTCAACGCGAGCGAGGCGGTCACCGGTCCGCGCAGGAGCCATTTGAACAAGCGACTTTTCACAACGCGGTCGGGCCACGAAACGCCAAAGAACGCGACCGCGTACGCCATCACGATCACCAGCACAGCAACGAGCAAGTTGTTGATGAAGGCGATTCCCCAAAACAAAAGGGGGTACTCCGCCGCAATGCCTGAACCAAACAGCAAGTACGGATACGAACCGAGCGCCGGCGCGGTCGCGCCAGCCATGAGGTAGAACATCCGCCGCCTGCCGGAGGCGGTCAACATACGCGAGTAGGCGCGGATGAAGTTGTAACCCGCCCACGCGATCACGGCGAGGTAAAAAACGGTGAAGACCTGAGTCCATGGGGTGCGATGCAAATGCGGCGCGGGAAGCCCGTTCGGCACAAGCGGACCCACGAGCATACCCAACGCCAGCAAAACGACGAACGCCACCGCGATGGCATATACGAATCGCACAGCGAGTCTGCGGCGTCCGCGGGAAGGGCGTCCCGCTGTGACGAGCAACGCGTCCGAAAGATGAAGATAAGCGGGCGGGAGAAAAATGATGCCGATCCATTGAAGTTCTAAAAGGAATTCGATCCCCCGGTCCGGCACCGTCTTGGTTTGCAGGGCTTCGGTGGTGAAGACCACCACCACACACAACAAAATGATGGCAAACGAGCGCGCCACGCGGTCGCGCAAATTAAAGGAAAGCGCATACATGAACAGCGAGAACGCGGTGATCGCGATACCCGCCGTCAAAATATTGTTCAGCGTGATCAACGCCGTTAACAGCCAATCCAGCCAGCCTTCAAACATCCGTCGTCTCTATTTGATCGCTTTCGCAAAAAACAAAGCCACATCTTGCGTGGCATAATATTGGTCATTATACCCGCAGAACTCATAGCCGAATTTTTGCGCGAGACGGATGCCATTCTGATTCTTCGATTGCATTTCAAGGATAAGACGACGCACGCTTCTTTCGGACGCCCACGCCTGCGCCGCCATTAGGAGAGCAGACGCGGCGCCTTTACGCCTCCACGCCGCGTCTACGACCAGATCGGTCACCCGCGCCACCGCGGAGGTTTTATCCTCCTGCGCGGATAAATACCCAACCAGCGATTTTGCATCCGACGCCGCAAGGTTCAAGTCGCGGCGCGTCCAATCGTCGGCAAACGAAAAGGGACTGCGCGGGTACGCCACTTCCACCGCGCGCGGCAAACGCACTTCGCGAAAACTTGCCGCGGCTTGACCGGCTTCACGCCTCAAGTCCAATTGCCAGACGTAATCGCTCAGCGAGGTATGATCCAACGCCATCAAGCGCGGGATGTCGGTTGCAACAACGGGACGAATTTCAAACAAGTTGACTCCTTGTCACTGCCATAGCGGCTGAAGACGCCGCTATGCGAGGTCATTTATTTTCTTGGGCTTAACCGCAGAGACCAAAGAGAACTCAAAGTTTTTTCTCGTAATCTCTGTGAACACTGCGGCAAAGAAGTTTTGAGCGCTCCGAACACACTACTGGGCATGAAAACTACGGGTTTTCCACGCGCACTGCGATCACGCAGGGATCGAGCGTTTTACCGGCATTGTCAATCAACACGAGTTGCAAAAAATAATCTCCGTTAGCGAGCGTGGTCGTATCCCAATCTCCCAGTTTTTCGCTCTTCACAGGCTTATCTCCAGCGGAGATCGTCGCCCAGATGTTGGTTCCCATCGCGGAAATTTCATACTTGTAAAAACCGAAGTTGGAAATACTCGCCGTGCCAGTCAACTCGATGGTTCCGCTCACCACCGCGCCGGGCGCGGGAGTATCGAGCATGATGCTTTCAGGGTCACATCCGCTCATGCCGCTGGGAGCGGATACCTCCGTAGGATTCTGCGCGGCTTGGGTCGCCGCGTCGGGAGCGAGCGTATTCGCCGGGGTGACGAGCAGGTTGAGCGTGGGAGTCGGCAGAATGTCCGAGGCTGGAAGCGCAGGGACGATGAAGGTGGCGATAAAAAATTCCGAGAAGACCAATCCCAGCACGAGTAATCCAAAGATCGTCGAACGAACTAAGCGCCGCAAAGCAAATTCACGCTCGAGCCCGTACACTGCGTTCCGCCATTCGAGCCATGTGCGGATCATACTGCGAAGGACGAATAATCCCCACAGCGTCAACGCGATATAGATCAAAGGCTCGTTCGCGGCGAGCAGGCGATAAAAGGCATTCATGCAGACGAACGCTAGAGCGCGCGCAACACGCCGCGGACGATCTTTTCGATCTTCGGGGTGATCACCTTGCCAGCCTCGATAACCTCCTCATGCGTTGTGACGGTTGAGCCATCGAGATTGGCTTTGTTGCTAATGCCGGAAAAGCCCAGCGCGCGCAAACCGCCATGCCGCGCCACGATCACCTCCGGTACCGTAGACATGCCCACCGCATCCGCGCCGGCGAGTTTCAAAAAGCGCAAATCCGCCGGGCTTTCGAAGGACGGTCCGCTCAACCCGCAGTACACGCCCTCGCGCAAGGAAATTTGATTCTCCACTGCGGCTTTGCGCGCCAAATCCATCAATTTGCGATCGTACGCCTGACTCATATCCGGGAAACGCGGACCGAGTTCGGCAATGTTGGGTCCCATCAGCGGATTGGCGCCGGTCATCCCCATCAGGTTCAAGTTGTCGGTGATCAACATCACATCGCCCGGCACAAACTCCGGGTTCACGCCCCCCGCAGCGTTGGTGACGATCACCATTTCAAGCCCAAGACGAATCATCACGCGCACAGGTAACGCGATCTGCGAAATGCTGTAACCTTCATAGAAGTGCACACGTCCTTGCATTACCATCACGGACTGCCCCTCCAACTCGCCGATCACCAACCTGCCTACGTGACCCTCCACTGTAGAACGGGGCCAATTCGGGAGATCGCCAAATGGGATGGTATCCGCTTTCTGGACTGAATCAGCCAGACTGTTCAGCCCCGAACCGAGGATCAATCCCACACGCGGACGATAGGATGTCCGCGAGCGAATCGCATCCGCCGCCTGGTCAATTTGTTCGAGCGTCACAAACATAGTCATGGTATGTTCTTCTTTTCAAATAGAATTTTTAACTCGATATACCCTTGCGAAAAAATTATATCAGATTAGAGACGCATGAAGTAAAATAGCAAGCAGAGCCGCACGCGCCACATGAAAAACGAATCGCTTTCGATACAAAGCAAAATCTTGCTTTTCCTCGCCACAGTCGTTTCGCTGACCGGGCAGGGATTTTTCCTCGCGCCGCGCGTGTTCGAACCGGGGCTCAAATACCTCTCCGCGCTGGGCAACGGACTGCCAGCCATTGTCGTGCTTTTCCTCGCCTTATTTCTATACATTGCCGCCGTACAATCAAGCGCACGCGTAAACAAACAAGCGTGGATATTTCTCGGGATTCAATTGATCGCGGTCGTCGGCACAATTCTTCTGACGATGGGAATCGCTTCGCGCGCACGGGAAGTCTGGTTCGCCCTAAGCGGCGCGATCACCCTCCTGACCGTCCTCGGCGCGCTCTTCGCCCTGCAAACCCCAAAAGCGACCGGCACGCTCCATGAAAGCGATTCGAGCGAGTTCACAGAATCCGAAGCGAACTCGCTGAATGAGCGGATAGAGATTCTCACCCAGCGGCTGAATGCGGAAAAGCAACGCACCATTCAACTGACCTACCTCAACGAATTGAGCAAACAGCTCGAAGCCGAACTCGAACCCGAGGTCGCCGCGCAACTGGCGGTCAACACGCTCGAACACGCCATTGACTGCACAGTGGTTTCGTTGATGTGGCATGAACCGGAAAAACAACGGTACGTGGTACTCACCTCCGCCGGCAAGAATGCCGGCCATATTCCCCCCGGTTATCAGCAAGATTCCAATCAGGGGGTGCTGGGGCGAACGACCCGTATGAGAAAAATACAAACGGTCAACGACACCCGCCTCGACCCAGATTTTATCCTTGTCAACAAACACGGAATCCTTTCGTTGATCAGCATTCCGATCATGCAACTTAACCGGGTCAGAAGTGTGATCGAGATCGGCGCCGATAAACCGTTCGCCTTCACCAGCGCGGACATCGCCCTTGCCGAAGATGTGGCAACCGAATTGACGCGCGCTTGGGAACGCACGAGTTACCATCAACGGCTAAAGGAGTTGATCCAAGCCGGCATCTCGCTTACCACACTGCTCGATCCGCAAGCCGCGGTGCAGGAGATCGCCATGATCGCGCGCAAGACTCTCGAGGCGCGCTTTGTCTTCGTCACGCTGCTCGACCAGCAAGGGAACTTCTCGCGCATCGCTTCCTCAGGAGACGCCCAAAAACTAGCGGAGGCGTTAAGCGCCAATTCCAACTCTGAGCCGGTTCTAAAAGCGGCGCTGAACGCGACGCATCCGTTTCGGATCCGCGACGCACGGAAATATACACGGGGAGGCAAACTCGAAATTGACAACGCGGCGCTACGGAGCGCGATCGCCATCCCAATCCGCTTGCACCGCTTGAGCATTGGCGCGATCCTTGCATTCGGCAAACAGGATGGCGTCTCGTTTTCGGAGAACGACGAATCGCTGGCAGATCTATTGTCCTCGCAAGCGGCGGCGGCAATCGAAAGTTCGTGGCTGTATCAGGAACTTCGCAACACCTTGAACACCACCTCCATGCTATACCAGCTGAGCGTGGACGTTATCCAAGCGGAGGAGTTGAGCGACGCGGCGAAATTGATCAGCCAGGCGGCGTATAAATTGACCAACGCAAAAGAGGCTGGTATTGTGCTTCTTTCGAAACAGCGAACTGTCGAGGCGGAGGTAGAGATCGACGTGAACGGTTTTCACACACGCCGCGAACATCCGCAGGAAACCATTGACCAGGCGATCCAAACCGGGCAGAGCATCATTATCTCCAGCGACGTCGGGTCGCTTGTGTGTTACCCCCTGCTCACACGGGCAGACATCTACGGCGCGCTATGGATGAACATTCCGGAGAGTCGCGGGCAAAACTTTGCGAATCTACAGACGCTGGCGAATCAAGCCGCCGTCGTGCTTGAACGCGCCATCCTGTTGGCTGAATCGAGACGGCAAGCGGAAGAACTCAAAGAAGCGTATGCCGAGTTGGAAATCACGTACGACCGAACGCTCACTTCATTGATGTCCGCGCTGGACGCCCGCGACCGCGAAACGGAAGGCCACAGCGTGCGCGTCAGCCGCCTCGCATGTATGCTCGCCGCCGAAGTCGGCTTATCGGAAAAGCAGATCAAATCGCTCGAACGCGGCGCATTGCTCCACGATATCGGCAAGATCGGAATCAGCGACACCATCCTGCACAAGCCAGACAAACTGACCGACGATGAATGGAAGATCATGCGCGTCCACCCGGATATCGGCGCGCGCATCGTGGAAGGGATTCCGTTTTTGCAAGACACCGTCGCCGTCATTCGACATCATCACGAACGGTGGGATGGAAGCGGTTACCCGGTGGGTTTGAGCGGAAAAGAAATCCCCACTCAGGCGCGTATTTTTGCCGTTGTCGATGTGTTCGACGCGCTCACCAGCCGGCGCAGGTATCGAGAAAAATCAACCGCCGACGAAGCGCTTCGTTATTTGGAAGAACAAAGCGGCGTGTTATTCGACCCCGACATCGTCGAGGCGCTTTCACGACTCCCCTACCGCGAATGGACTGAACATGGCGACTGGGTCAGGAGCTAAGGCTCAACCCAGGGTTTGCGCAAAAGCCTGAATCGTTTTTTCCACTGCCGCGTCGTCAATTTCATAGTGCGTCACCAGACGAAACCTCCGCTTGTCCGCCCAATCCACCAAAATACCGAATTTCGAAATCTGCTTTACCACATCGTTCTCATCGAGCGCGACGTGATTCGCAAGGTTAAAGTAGATCATGTTCGTTTGAGGCGTGTTTTCATCCAAGATAATTCCTGAAATGCCGCGCAGGCCTTCCGCAAGCGCTTTGGCGCGGCGATGATCTTCCGCCACGCGCAAGGTCATTCTTTCGAGCGAAATGATTCCCGCCGCGGCGAGAACGCCCACTTGCCGCATCCCACCGCCAAGCATCTTGCGTAGATGGCGCGCACGGGCGATGAACTTTTCCGCGCCGACGAGCATTGAGCCCACCGGGGAAGCGAGACCCTTGCTCAAACAAAACATCACCGAGTCGGCTGGCGCGACCAAGTCTTTCACGTCCACATTTTGAACCGCGGCGGAGTTGAAGATGCGCGCCCCGTCCACGTGCAAGTAAAGATCGTTCTGCATCGCGATCTCAGCGACCTGCCGCGTATATTCGGCAGTCAATGCGACGCCTCCACAAGCGTTCTGCGTGTTTTCCAAGCAGATCAAACGCGTGATAGGATGATGAACGTCTTCCATGCGGATGGCAGCGCGGATGTCGTCCAGCGCCAAAGTCCCATCTTTTTGATTCAAGACAGGGTTGGGTTGAATCCCTCCCAGCGCGGACATGCCGCCCGCTTCGTTCAAATAAATGTGCGACTTGCTCCCAACGATGGCTTCGTCGCCCCGCTGACAATGGACAAGTAGCGCGATTAAGTTCCCCATCGTCCCAGATGGGACAAATACGGAAGCCTCTTTCCCCAGCATTTGAGCGGCGAGCGCTTCAAGCCGATGTACGGTTGGGTCATCGCCGTACACATCGTCGCCCACTTCGGCTGTCGCCATCGCTTCGCGCATTTCAGGCGTGGGCTTGGTGACGGTATCGGAACGCAGGTCAATAACGTTCATAATTGCTATTCCTTTCGCAAGTCATCCAACGATTGCTGTAAATCATTTGGCAGCGGCGCTTCGAAGGTTCTGGTTTCCTGTTCACCGGGCAAAACGATCTTCAACCGGAAAGCGTGCAGAAAATGACGCTTGGAGCCAATCGTGGAAATTTTTCGACCGTAAACTTCATCCCCCGCGATCGGACATTTCAAAAAAGCGCAATGCAAGCGGATCTGATGTGTACGTCCGGTTTGCGGGTGAAATTCAAGCAGTGTGTGGCTTTTGAAATTTTCCAGCGTTTTATATTCCGAGATCGCCTCGCGACCTTTCGCTTGAGGGACAATGGCCATGCGTTTTCGATTCTTGGGGTCTCTGCCGATAAATGTTTCGACCCTGCCTGAGGGCGTAGGCGGCGCGCCATCCACGAGGGCAAGATAAGTTTTCTCCACTTTCCGCAAGCGGAATTGATCTTGCAACCAGCGATGCGCGCGTTCGTTCTTGGCGAGCAAAATCAAACCGGACGTATCTTTGTCGAGGCGATGGACGACGCCGGGTCTTTCCTCGCCGCCGATGCCTTCGATCTCCGGGTCGTAACCCAACACCGCGTTGACCAATGTGCCGCGCGCGTGTCCCGCCGCCGGATGCACCACCATCCCGGCAGGTTTGTTCACAACGAGCAGATCGTCGTTTTCAAAAATAATATCGAGGGGAATTTGTTCGGGGATGAGATCCGTTGGAAGCGGAGGCGGGATGCGAACTGTAAGCGCCGCGCCGGCGTCCAACGGCTGACCAGCCTTCCGCGCGGGTGAACCGTTTACGTCCACGAATCCGTCCGCGATCAATCCCTGAATCCGTGAACGCGAAAATTCCGGCAGGGATTCGACCAGAAACCTATCCAGCCGTTCGGTTGTTTGTTTTTCGTACTGAAAATGCAAAACCCGTTCGCTCACTTGCTTATGGCTTCGCTGGGATGATTCGAATCGCCGAGGCTCGCCTGCTCTTTTTTGGCAGCGCGCTCTTGCAGATAAATGCCCAGCAACAAAATGACTGTGCCGACGCTGATGCTGGCGTCTGCCACATTGAAGACCGCGAACGAGCCGACAGAAATAAAATCGGTGACGCGCCCTTCGTGCAGGAGGCGGTCAATGAGATTCCCGCTTGCGCCGCCCAACTGCATACTCATGGCAAGCCGCAGAGTCCAATCGTGCTTTTCCACTTGCGGAAAATAATAAACAATCGCGCCAATCACGACGAACGCCAGCGCCGCGAAGATCATGCTCCCGTTTTGGAACATACCAAACGCCGCGCCTGTGTTGTGCCAGTGGACGATACGCGCGTACGGACTGAGCCAATCGAGGGATTCGGGCAGCCAGCTTGCGCTAAAAGGCAGGTTGGCGCGCACAATAGATTTGGTCCATTGGTCGAGCGCAATGATGCCGCCGGCAATGACCATCAACATTCCATAATTTTCAAACACGCGTTTCACAATTCACCTCAAAGAAAAAACTGCACCATTCTATCATCACTCCGCGACGAACACGCGCGGCACCCGCGCGCCGATGTTCGTCAAAACTTCGTACTCGTTCGTGCCGGTCCAACGAGCAAGGTCGCCGGTTGTGATCCCTCCGCCGAGCAGAACAACATCGTCGCCAACTTTCACATCGTCGTCGCCGACATTCACCATGAATTGATCCATGCAAATCCTGCCGACCTGCGGATATTTTTTATCATGGATGAGGACCTGCGCCTGATTCGTCATGCGACGGAAGTAGCCATCCGCGTAGCCGCACGGGACGGTGACGATTCGAGTCTCCCTTTCAGCCTGCCACAACGACCCGTAGCCGATCGGCCGCCCCGGCGGAGTCCGCTTGGCGTACACGACTCGCGACCGCCACGTCAGCGCGGGCTTCACATCAACGACGCGATCCGCCTCATCGCCCGGATAGACGCCGTAAAACAAAATCCCTGCGCGAACCATCTCAAAGTTGGATTCCGGTAGATTCAAAATTCCTCCCGAGTTATTGACATGCTTCAGAGCGGGAGCAGGCTCGCTTCTTTTTTCATAGATCTGTAAGATTTCCGCAAAGCGTTCGAGTTGCAATTTTGAATACGCTCGGTCGGCGAGTTCGGAATTTGCTAAGTGTGTGTACATCCCCTCTACTTCGACGTGTTTCAATCTCAAAGAATATTCAACAAAAGGTTCCGCCTCATACTCGTGCAAACCGACGCGTTCCATGCCGGTATCGAATTTCAAATGGATTTTGATCGGCTTCTTTGCCTGACGTGAAACTTCCTCTGCGGCCTGTAGCAATTCAATGGACGAACCGGTCAAGGTCAAATCGTGTCGAACAAACAAAGGGACTTGTTCGGTCAGCGTCCCACCTGCGACGAGGATCGTCTTCTTGATTCCCAATTCGCGGAGATGAATTCCCTCTTCCACGGTTGCCACGCCGAAATAATCCACAAACGGCTCGATGAACGGCGCGACCCCGTCCACGCCGTGACCGTACGCGTTCGCCTTCACCATCGGCATGACCTTGGCTGGAGTCACATGGGCGCGGATGGCTTCGATATTTTTTCGCAATTGCGGAAGATTCACTTCAAGGTAAGTTGGGCGCATTTTGATCTACGATTTACGATTGGCGATTTACGATTGGTGATTTTCGATTGGCGAGTTTCGCCAACGACATTCTATATCTGGCTCATTTTCGGGTGATGGGCTGATTCCGAATCTTCCAGCAACAAATCCACGACGGTTTGCCCTTCACTCATCAAAGATATTCTATCGCGAATTCTTCCTCGGTTCTCCTCCCGCCTTCAACCCGCTTCGCCCTCTTCGGCTTCCATTCAGCACGATAACGTATAATTGAACTATGTTTGAAAATCTCACCTCACGCCTTAACCAAGTCTTTGATCAACTTCGACGCCGCGGCAAACTCTCCGAAGCGGACGTGGATGCCGCCATGCGCGAAGTGCGCCTCGCCCTCCTCGAAGCGGACGTGCATTTCAGCGTCGTCAAAACATTCATCGCCCGTGTGCGCGAACGCGCGGTCGGCGCGGAAGTGTCCAAGGCGCTTGTGCCTGGACAACAAGTCATCAAGATCGTCAATGAAGAATTGATCGCCACACTGGGCGAACCCGCGCCGTTGAAATTTTCAGGACCCAAGCCGCACGTCATCATGATGGTCGGTTTGCAAGGCTCGGGTAAAACGACTCACGCGGGCAAGATCGCCAAGATGCTCCGCTCAAAAGGGGAGCGGGTGATGCTCGTCGCGGGCGACCCGTATCGTCCCGCCGCGGTGACTCAACTTCAGCAACTCGGTGAACGGATTGACGTTCCTGTTGAGGCTGACCTCAATGTCAAGCCGCCAGAACTTGTCCAGCGCGCGTTCGAGAAAGCCCAAAAGGGCGGATACGGCGTCGTGATCGTGGACACAGCTGGAAGGTCGCAGTTAGACGCGCCGTTGATGGAGGAGTTAAAGTCCATCGTGGCGAAAGTCCCGCCAGTGGAAATCCTGCTCGTGGTTGATTCGATGATCGGGCAGGAGGCGTTGAATATCGCGCAGGGATTCCGCGACAACGTCTCGATCACGGGTTTGGTGATGACGAAGATGGACGGCGACTCGCGCGGCGGCGCGGCGATCTCGATCCGTTCGGTGACGGGTGTTCCGATCAAATTTATCGGCACGGGCGAGAAACTCGACGCGCTCGAAACGTATGACCCCGCGCGTCTGTCGTCGCGGATTTTAGGCATGGGCGACATGATCGGCTTGATCGAAAAAGCCGAAGCCGCGTTCGATCAGGAGGTCGCGCAAAAATCTGCCGAGCGCATGATGAAGGGACAGTTCTCGCTCGAAGACTGGCTTGACCAAATGAAGCAGATGAAAAAGATGGGACCGCTCGCGCAAATCATGGACATGCTGCCTGGGCAAATGGGGAAAGCCGCGCGTCAGATTGACCCGAAAGAGATCGAGAAAAATTTCAAGCAATCTGAGGCGATCATCAATTCGATGACCGTGAAAGAACGCCGCGACCCCGACATCCTTAACGCCTCACGCCGCCGCCGCATTGCATCTGGCTCTGGCATGGAAGTGCAGGACGTAAACCGCTTGATCAAGCAGTTCCGTGAAGCGCAGAAGATGATGAAGATGTTGCAGAAGACGGGAGGTAAGGGGCTGGGGAGGTTGTTTGGATAGAGGCGAGAGTGCGTCGCACCTTTCCTAGGGGGACGAATCAAAAAGTGTAGATGATCCATCCTAGGCGGCAACTCTCGCCTGTTTGGTGCGACGCACTCCCTGCGCAGGGCTCACGTGCGCGCGGATCGCTGAGATATTTTTCTCGAGTTGAGAGAGGTTGACTTGAAGAAATGTCGGACGCATGATTCGATTTACGATTTACGATTGAATGATTTACGATTGGGATTGACGCCAATGATATTCGACGTCGGGTTCGCTTTCAGGAGGCGGACTCACGCCAAACTTTTCAGCGACAAAACCGTTCTTCTCGTAGAACGCGCGGGCATTGACATTAATCTGCAAAGTGTAAAGCCAGACATGCGCAGGCGATAATTTTCTAGCATGGGCAAGCAAACGTTCTCCAATGCCCTGCCGCCAGAAATCGGGGTCAACGTATAACTGGTCAATAAATTCATTTTCCATCGCCATGAACGCCGCTACTCGGGTTCCTTTCTCTGCGACCCAAACCGTGTTCGATTGCAAAACCTTGTTTTGAAAATAGGCGCGGTCTTCAAAGAAGAAATATCCTTTGCGAAGTTGAAAATCAGGCAACGACTTCTCGCGCGCCACCCGCCACAAGATCGTCACCGCGTCGAAATCGTCAGGACGATAGGCACGAATCAAACAATCTTCCAAATCAACACTCCATAAAATAAATTGAGCCAAATGGCTGGCACCGCCCATTTGGCTCAACGTTAGAACGAACCTGATGGCTTAATAGTCGCGTCGACGATCGCGGTTGCGGTCCCCGCCACGGAAACCGCCGGGGCGTTCCTCGCGCGGACGGGCAATGTTCACGGTGAGCGCGCGCCCGTTGAAGTCCTTACCGTGGAACATCGAGATCGCGCCCTGCGCTTCGTCCGGCGATCCCATCTCCACAAAGCCAAAGCCTTTCGATCGGCCGCTGGCTCGGTCCTTGATCACCTGCGCAGACTTCACTACGCCCGCTTGCGCGAACAGATCCTGCAACTCCGCATCGCCGATGCTGAACGGCAGGTTGCCAACATAGAGTTTCGCTTCCATAGGAATTCTCTTCTCCTGAGTGTGGGCTTCGGCAGAGAAGCAACCGCCGAAGCAAGACGAATCGACTGTGCATGACTTCGGGGATCACAGACACCCAGGTGCCAGGAAGCGAACGAATTCCCTCTGATTGCTGGGACCGCCATTCCTCATGCAACGTACGCCGCAATTTTAACACAAAGTCAAGCGGCAGACTATGACGACGGAAGCCAAAAACGGAGCCAACTCCCGTTCTCGCGCAGGGAAAACTGGATTCCCGCCTGCAACGTTTCCAACGCCGACGCGGCATCCCCGCCCAACGCCCCAGCGATTCTCGCATCCTGAATCCTGCCAAAAATCCGCGTGCGGAAGTTGGGAATCCACGCAAGGACTTGCCCATAGCGCGCCGCGTTCAACGTCACAAAGGGCCAGGCGCGCCGCGCAGGTCCGCGCGCAAGCAGCCAGCGCAAGGTTTGCAGCGCGTTGAAATCGAGCCCGGCGACCGCCTCCAGATCGTCAATCAATAACAGCATGGACTGACCCGCGCGCGTATTCCCATGCGCCCACGCGGCAAGAGACAGCAGAAAATCCTGCCCGCTCGAATCGTGCGAGGAAAATATGCCAAGACAATGCGGCAAAGTTCGAATATCCTCCCATTCATCCGCGTGACTGGTGACAACTCCAAATTTCACCTCCGACGGTTGATGCGTGAGAACGAGCGCACGCGCGATGCTTCTCAAAAACGCGGTCTTGCCCCCGCCGGCATCGCCCGCGACGAGAACCGGTCCCGGCACAGAATCGTGTAAGTTCAGCAACACCGGCAATCCATCCGTTGCCATGCCGAGGAAGAGCGCCTCGCGCGGGAGCGAACCAAGTCCGGCGAGGACCTCGCTCAACGCAGGCGCGGCAAGCAGAGGTCCGGGATGAAGCGTCGGCGTTTGCGAATCCACTTTGAGCTCAGCCAGCGCTTCCAACGCCAGCGAGAATTGACGATTGATGGGCGGCATACATCCTCCTTTCAACCTAGAACGTATGTTCTATTCTAACCGCGCCGCCCCACACGTCAAGGATTTGAAACTTAAAGTTTGAATCAAAACGAGGATGAATATTTCGTCCGTTTTTTGGGTACTTAGCAAATTAACCAATCTCGCCTGCAATCACAACCATCACAAAAAAACAGAAAATATATTCGGCTCCAACAATTTCGAAGCCCATCTTGAATTTGGACATTCTTTGCTATATACTGTTTTCACACAAGCCAATTGGCTAAGAAGGTAATCATGGACATTCTCGGGCCCTCAGATGCAATTGTCTCGAAAATCCTATATTATCTGCTTTTATTTCTTGTCCTGTTCGTTAGTTCAATAGTTATAGAGAAATTCCCGAAGAACTTTGCTGTCGGATTAATTTTTAGCTGGAGTAGTTTAGCCGCCATTGCAACGGGAATGTTTTTTACAAGGATTAATTTTATTCAACCCGCTCTGTCGGATAACCTGGCGTTTTACGCAGCAACACAGATAGGCATGGCACATGCAATTGTATCTACATTTGTCCTTTGGCTTGTTGCCAATTCGATATACTTGACCTGCCTCCTTATTGGATATTCCCTTTCATTCCTGATTTACGGAGTTTTCAATATTCTTGGCAAGCTCTTGCGTATGAGCTTCGAAAGGATAACCTCTCTACTTACGGGACTAGTTGTAATCGCGCTTCTTCTTGTTCTGCTTGTAGGCGTTCCTTATGGATGGTACCTTCTTCTCATTGAGAACCCAAGACTACAGATTCTATTATTTGGGCATCACGATCCAAATTTGGGCTGGAACCTTCCAACAACATTTGCGTTTAGCATTCTCACGCATCACGTACAAACACAGGTGGAAGTAATTAGGAATGATCCGCTATTTGGAATCTTGGTTGTTCAAGTTGGCATCTTCATCACTGTGGCAATCAAAGTGGGAGGGTTTTTAGGAGCCATTCAAAAATTCAAAGAAATCTGGCGGGGCCAAAAACAAGTGCAATCTTAGATTTTCCCTGCAACGTAATCCAGCACATCAATCTTCGTCAGAATGCCGACAGGTTGGCTATTTTCGACGACCAATAATGCCAAGCCATTTTTCAACGACGGCATTGCCTCCTCGAGCGGTGTGTCGGGCGGGAAGGTCGCGCCCGCATGTTGGACCAGCGAGTCAATCGATTCGTCCTGTGTGTGCTGATGTTTGTCGAGCATGTGATTGAGCAGGTCCACTTCTTCGATCAAACCGACCAGCGCTCCGTCCGCGCTGACGACGGGCATTTGCGAAATGCCATGCTGGTGCATCACCGCGACCACCTTGCGGATCGAATCGCCCAGCGTTGCGGAATACAAAACTTTGTCGGGCTTGGCGATCAGCAAGTCGCCGAGAGTCGTTTCGCCAAATTCCATCGAGAGGAATCCGAACTCGCGCATCCATTTGTCGTCGTAAAACTTTGAAAGATAACGCGAACCCGAATCCGGGAGCAGGACAACCGCCAAACGATCTCCGCTCAATTTGCGACAATATTTGATCGCGCCCGCCAGCGCGGAACCGGACGAACCACCCGCGAAGATTCCTTCCTGCCGCACCAACTGTCGCGCCCACAAGAACGATTCGCGGTCACCCGCGCGCTCTATCGCGTCCACCACCGAAAGGTCAAGCGCGGTCGGTAGAAAGTCCTCGCCGATGCCCTCCACCTTGTACGTTTTCGGATACGCGCCTTCGGGAATCGTCCCTTTGTTTTGCCAGATCTCAGTGAGGATCGAGCCTTCGATATCCACGCCGACAATTTGAATCTTCGGATTCTTCGCCTTGAGAAACCGCCCCACGCCGGTGATCGTCCCGCCGGTTCCCATCCCGATGATGACGTCGGTCACGCGCCCGTCGGTCTGTTCCCACAATTCGGGACCGGTCGTCAACTCGTGCGTTTTCGGGTTATCGGGATTGTGATACTGATTCGCCAAAATCGCATTCGGCGTTTCGCGGACGAAGCGTTTCGCAACTTCATAATACGAGCGCGGATCTTCCGGCGCGACCGCCGTCGGCGTGATGACTACTTTCGCCCCATAGGCGCGTAATAATAAAATCTTTTCGTTGCTCATCTTGTCGGGCATGACAAAGATGGTCTTGTAGCCCTTCAATGCCGCGGCGATTGCGAGACCTACGCCCGTGTTTCCCGATGTCGCTTCGACGACTGTCCCGCCCGGTTTCAACTCCCCACGTTTTTCAGCCTGCTCAATAATGAAAGCCCCCACTCGATCTTTGACCGATCCGCCCGGGTTCATCCACTCCAATTTTGCATACAGCGGAACCGGCAGGTCTTTCGCAATCCGCCCCAGTCGCACAAGCGGCGTGTTTCCCATCGCGCCCAGAATGTTGTCATAGACTCGTTTATCCGTTGAAACTGGCAGGGTCATTCTCGCTCCTTGGGTTGGGATGAGGGTATTTTACCAGCAGAACATTCCTATTTTTTGCTCTTGACAGGTCAAAGAGAAACATCCATAATGGTTCCAAAATGGAACCGTAAGAGGCAAATATGACAACGATCACAATTAAGAACATTCCTGAGGAAATCTATGAGAGGATTAAACTCCAGGCGAAAGTAAATCGTCGCAGTGTAAACAGCGAGATTATTTCTATTTTTGAACACGCCGTTCAGAAACGGACGCCAATGGATGTAAAAGAGATCCTTGAACACACTCGCAAAATCCGTGAATTGACCGCGCATTACACCATCAGCAACGAGGAACTTACTCGCTGGAAAGAAGAGGGACGCGAATGATCGTTGTTGATGCGAACATGATCGGATATTTTTTCATTACAGGCGACTATTCGCCGCTGGCAATCCAAGTCTTCGAAAAAGATCCAGACTGGTACGCTCCCGTGTTGTGGCAGAGCGAAGTTCGGAGCATTATCACTCAATATGTTCGTTACAAAAAAATGCCCCTTGCACAATCCCAGCAATTGATGAATGAAGTGCACGACCTGATGCTCGAACACGAACGCTTTGTGTCATCAAATTTGGTGCTTGAACTGGTAGCAATTAGCAAATGCAGTTCTTATGATTGCGAATACATCGCGTTGGCAAAGGAAATGAATCTGAATTTGGTCACCTTCGATAAAGAGGTATTGCAAGAGTTTCCGCAAATTGCCATCTCTCCAAAAGATTTCATTACCATTTGATGAAAAAATCTCCCGTCAAATTGTGGGAGATTTTTTATCTTTAGTACACCGGCAAATTCGTATCTACTTCCCGTGCCCAGGCGTTGATGCCGCCTTTGAGGTTCTTCACTTTCTTGAAGCCTGCGCTGGCAAGGAGTTCCAAGCCGCGCGCCGAGCGACCGCCCGATTTGCAGAAAATCACCATTTCCTCCGCCGAGTCCAACTCGGAGAGCCGCGCGGCTAATTGACCCAACGGAATGTTGACCGCGTTTGGCAGCGCGGAAATTTCCAACTCGTGCGGCTCGCGGACATCGAGCAGTTTGAAGTGATTGCCCTTCATCCGCTCGGAAAGTTCCTGCACGGTGATATCTTTCCCCGCGCCAGCGGAGCCTTCTTCGTGATCATGGCTTGGGACGCCGCAAAACTCTTCGTAGTCAATCAGTTCTTTGATGTCAGCGTTCGGACCGCACACGCGGCAGTTGGGATTCTTCTTCAACTTCACGAAATCGAATGACATGTCGAGCGCGTTGTACAACAGAAGTTTTCCGATCAACGGCTCGCCGATGCCAAGCAAAACTTTCAACGCTTCTGTTGCTTGAAGCGTGCCAATCGTGCCTGGAAGTACACCTAGCACGCCGCCCTCCGCACACGAAGGGACGAGTCCCGGCGGTGGCGGCTCGGGGAAAAGACAGCGATAGCACGGTCCCTCTTTGGCGTAGAAGACGCTCACTTGCCCGTCGAAGCGATAGATGGACGCGTACACGTTCGGCTTGCCGAGGAAGACCGCCACATCGTTGGTGAGGTAACGCGTCGGGAAGTTGTCGGTGCCGTCTAGGATGATGTCAAAATCCCCTGCGATGCGAAGCGCATTTTCCGAAGTGTATGGCTCGTTGTAAACATCCACTTGAATGTCAGGATTCAAGTCAATCAGTTTATCCCGCGCGCTTTCCACTTTTAACTTGCCGACAGTAGATGTCCCGTGAATCACCTGCCGCTGAAGGTTGGACGAGTCAACCACGTCGTAATCCACCAGCCCAATACGACCGATACCTGCCGCAGCAAGATACAACGCGACAGGCGAGCCAAGTCCGCCCGTGCCGATGATGAGCGCGGACGAGCCTTTGAGTTTGCGTTGACCATCCAAGCCCACTTCAGGAATCAGCAGGTGGCGCGAGTAACGCAAAATTTCATCGCGAGTTAAACCAGGGAGCATGTCAACCTCCCGCAATCGAAGGGACGAGGAGCACGCGCGCGTTCTCGTCAAGCGGAGTTTTCAATCCCTCCAAATCTTTGATGCTGTGACCGCCGACGAACACGTTGACGAACGGACGCAGTTCCGTTTCGCCGTTGAAGAGATGCGGCTTGAGCGGCGGATATTGTTCGACCAAGTGATTCATCACATCGCCGATGGTCGCGCCTTGCACAAGGACTTCCGCCTGCCCATTTGTGTACGGGCGCAAGGGTGTAGGAATTTTCATCGTAGGCATATTTTCGTTTTTCCAATTTCATTTGCCACAGACCACACGGACTTCAACATGCAACAACGCCCGTGTGATCCGCGGCAAGACTTTACTTGAACTTGATTCTACTGCAACTACGCAGGGACGGGGTCGCATCCTGCGCGCGCCACAACCGCTTCGCACGTGGACGCGGGCGTGATCTCCACCGAACCAGCCATCGCAAACGGTTGCATGAACTGTTCGACGTACGATCTATCTTCCGCGTCCACGATCAACACAAACGTGTGCTGGTTATCGAGCACGGCATCGGCAAGCAAGTCAACGCCGAATTTGCGCGCATTCTTCTTCTCAACGTGTTGCACGAGCATCTCGCCCATTTCAGGATTTTTCGCTGGGCAAGTTTCGGCGCTGTGCTGATGACGAACAAAATAGAGAGACATTTGAAACTCCTTAGATGGTTTGAATTTTTTCTTCGACGAACTGCAAACGGTCTTCGCTCAATTTCCACGAACGGCTTTCGACGGCTTTGCCCGACTGAACGCTGGTTATGATGTACGAGAAGTGCGGCAACGCGTGTTCGCGATCAAATTCGGATGGACGATTCGGATGATCTGGATGCGAATGGAAAACGCCGATCAGACTCAGGGTCAGGCTGTCTGCCGCTTCTTCGGCTTTCGCGTACTCTTCGGCAGTGATCAGATAGCGGTTCCGCCGCGCGGACTCTTCGCGCGCGTTCGAGAGCGGAAGAATCTTCTCCACGCGTCCATCCGCGCCGACGAGGAATCCCGCGCCCTCCTCGGGGTAAGCCTCCTCACCATGCGCGTGGATTTGAGCTAGCAACTCTTTCGAAATGGTTAGCATCACTCGCCTTCCCACAATTCTTTATCGCTCAAATATTTATCTCCCGAGTCAGGAAAGACAGTGACAACGACACCTTGATCCAACTCTCTGGCGACTCGCAACGCCGCGACCATCGCCGCGCCCGATGAGATGCCGACGAACAATCCCTCTTCACGCGCCAAACGCAAGGTCATCTCACGCGCCTCTTCAGTTTGCACTTCGAGATTCTCGTCCGCAAACGACTCGTCGTAAATCTCTGGCTTGATCGCGGATGGCATGTGTTTGAGTCCCTCAAGTCCGTGGAACGCGGCATCGGGCTGAAACGCGATGACTTTGACATCGGGCAAGCGCTCACGCAAATATTTGCCTGTCCCCATCAAAGTCCCTGATGTGCCAAGCCCCGCGACGAAATGCGTGATTCGACTTTCCGTCTGCTCAAGGATTTCAGGTCCCGTAGATTTGTAATGCGCCTGCCAGTTGGCGGGATTGTTGTATTGATTCGCGTACCAGTACAAATCAGGATTTTCATTGGCAAGTTTGCGCGCTTCCACGATCGCACCATCCGAGCCTTCGGTGGGATCGGTGAGAATCAATTCCGCGCCGAGGGCGCGCAGGATGGAAAATCGTTCGGGGCTGGCGCTGGCGGGGATGGTCAACGTGACGGAGATTCCCAACGCGGCGCCGAGAGTCGCGTATGCGATGCCCATGTTGCCTGAAGTCGAATCGAGCAGACGCTTTCCGCTCGTGAGATCGCCGTTCGCTAACGCGGTTTGGATGATGTTGAGCGCGGGTCTATCCTTGACGGAGCCGCTTGGGTTGAACCATTCCGCTTTGGCGAAAATGTTCACGGCTTGGGGCAGACCGAATGTCACGCGGCGAAGCGGGATGAGGGGCGTATCCCCCACATACGTGGCGATATCCTTTGTCGAGTCGGAGTTAGTCCGAAATGTTTTGTAGTCGAGTAGAGTCATCGAATCCTTTAAATCAAAAGCAGTCAACGGGCAAACAAAAAGACGGCGAACAAACGCCACACGTTGCAGAATTTTGCACGCGGGGGTCGTCCGACCGTCTGAGTCCGTTGACTGCTGGGGATTCGCTCAGGCGGTGGTTACGAGCCCCGCCCGATACACAAGCAATGTTGGAATGGTTTCATAGTTTGGTTACCAGATGTCCGCTATTGTATAGTTCTTACGAAGAATGTCAAGTTAAATATTCATGGTTGTCATTGAGGATGAAAATCTCTATAATGGAGTCAATCACGGAGGCAGTCATGACTCAATACAAAATCATCGCAGGGACATTTCACGTCAAAGGTTTTTCGCCCGACGGCGATTCGATCCGCTTTCAAGCCAACAGCATGGCGAACTGGGATTTTTTCAAATGGCAAACCGAAAAAGACAAGAAGGCGCCGCGCAAGCAACTCCGCATCGAGTCGATTGACGCAATGGAGACTCACTACGAGGGCTACCACCAGCCGCGCACCTTCGCTCTCGCCGCGCTCGAATCGTTGCTCGAATTAGTCGGAATCAAATCAGTGATATACAGCCTGAGCCTGACGAAAATCGTAGACGCGGACGACGGCAAAGCGGGATTCATCGCTTCGGCTTCGACGGATAAATATGGTCGCCCCGTGAGCTATCTTTTCCCCAAGTCAGCCAAACTCACGGACGGCGCGGTGATGGATTCTGCGACTCTTCCGATCGAAGATTCGATCAACTTCGAACTCGCCCGCGAGGGATTGGTCTACCCGACGTTTTACACCACCACCGACCGCGTCTTTGCGGAGAAGTTTCGCGCGGTGGTCGCCCGCGCCCGAAAGACTAAGCGCGGCATCTGGTCCATTGATCGCACATCAGACTTCACGCTGTACGACATCCGCACGCTCCAAGAAGACATTTTGCTCCTGCCCAAACTCTTCCGCCGCCTCGTCAGTTTCTTCGACGGCTATTCGGATTTCAATCAACTCAGCGATTATTTAGCCAAGCAAAGGGACAGTCTCGTGTTATGGGATGGGACGAAGAAAAAATCCCTCGCCGAGTTGATGAAGATCAGCGGACGGAGGATTCAGTTAAAAACGCCAGTGGAGGATATTTTCTTCAAGGCGAAGTGAGGGGAAACGCAGGTAAACAAGTAAACACGGAAACAGGTAGACAAGCAACATCCCGAAGTCAATGACCTCGGGATGTTGTAATCTCCAGTCTCAAGTCTCGAATCTCTGCCCTACTCTTCCTTCTTCCCCTCCATCTCCTTCTTGTGCGCCTCGATGATCGGACCCGCCACATGGGTTGGGACAACATCGTAGTGATCCATTTCCATCGTGAAGTAGCCGCGTCCGCCCGTGATTGAGCGGAGTTGCGTGGTGTAACGCGTCATCTCCGCCATCGGCACGTGCGCCACAATGACCGTGTTACCGCGCTCCGAGTCGGTGCCCTGGACGCGTCCGCGGCGGGTGTTGAGGTCGCTCATCACGTCGCCCATGTTCGCATCGGGAATAGTGACGCGTACGTTCATGATCGGCTCGAACAACACAGGACCCGCTTCCTGCACCGCGAGTTTGAACGCCTCGCGCCCCGCGATCTCGAACGCGACGGGTTTTGAATCCACTTCGTGTTCCTTGCCGTCGAACACAATGACTTTGACGTTGCTCATCGGGTAGCCCGCGAACGCGCCGCGCTCCATCGTGGCTTTGATTCCCTTTTCGATGGGCGGCAAATAGGACTTGGAAAGATTCATACCGACGAGCTCATCGCCAAATTCAAAATCTGCGCTTGGAAGCGGTTCGATTCGCAAATGCACTTCCCCGAATTGACCCGCGCCGCCCGTCTGCTTTTTGTGGCGGTATTGCGCGCTCGCTTTTCGGGTGATACCTTCGCGATATGGAATCTTCGGTTGATGTGTGCCCAACCCAACTTGAAATTTCGTCTGCGCGCGGTTGATCGCCACGTCAATGTGCTGGTCGCCCATACCTTGCAAAACGGTCTCGTGCGTGATCGGGTCGTTTTGCCAGGTGAGCGTCAAATCTTCTTCGCACAACTTGGTCAACGTCGGCGAGATCTTCGCCGCGTCGGCTTGCGTCTTCGGCGTGATCGCCACACGGAACAACGCGGCAGGGAAATTCGGTTTAGTAATCGTCAGCGGATGACCTTTATCGCAAAACGTATCGCCCGTCGCGGTGACGGATAACTTCGACACGGCGGCAATGTCGCCCGCGTGGACGACCTTCGCAGGGATGACTTCTTTGCCGCGTTGGAAATGCAAACCTGACATGCGCTCGTCCGCGCCTTTGTTTTGATTCCACACATGCGCGTCGGCTTGAATCGAACCCTGCATCACGCGGAAATACGTCATCTTGCCGACAAACGGATCGGCGGTCGTCTTCCACACGTACGCGGCGAGCGGTTCGGTATCAACTGGCTTCAACTCTTCCACGCCGTCTTTGCCTTGTGCAATTCGTTTGGGTCCGTGCGCGGGAGACGGCATCAAGTCAACGATGTCGTTGAGCAAAGCGATCGCGCCGATCTCGCGTCCGCCCGCCGCACAGAAGACGGGGACAAAACTTCCGTTGTAGACCACATCCTCCAAGCCGCGTACCATCTCCCCGTCCGAAAGAGAACCGTTCTCCAAATATTTTTCCATCAGCTCATCTTCCCCCTCCGCCGCGTCTTCCACCATCGCAAAGTGCGCCGCGTCCGCCGCTTCTTTTAACTCGGCGGGAATCTCGGCAGTTGTTTTGCCGTCGCCCATATACGCCTTCATGCCGATCACATCCACCACGCCTTTGAAATTTTGCTTCTCGCCGATGGGGATGTGCACCTGCACAACGCGTTTGCCATGCGCTTCGACAAACTCTTTGATCGCGTCGTATGTTTTCTGATAATCCGCGTTATCGCGGTCCATCTTATTGATCACGAAAAAACGCGGCAGGTTGAACTCGTCGCAATAACGCCATGCGATCTCCGCGCCGACTTCGATCCCGGCAACCGCGTCCACTAAAATAATCGCGCCGTCGGCAACACTCAAGGCAGAAATGATCTCGCCCACAAAATCGGTGTAGCCCGGCGCGTCAATGATATTGATCTTGTGATCGCGGTGCTCGATCGGTATCACGCTGGAATAGATGGAAATCTTTCGACGCTGTTCCTCGTCATCGTAATCTGAAACTGTTGTGCCGTCTTCTACTTTTCCAAGTCGTGTGGTCGCCCCCGTCGCGTGCAAAAATGATTCCGCCAACATCGTCTTCCCCGCGCCGCCATGCGACACCAACGCAACGTTGCGCAGAAACTCGGTGGTATACTCTTTCATCGAAAAAGCCCTTCCTAAGCAGTTGGGATGTGAAATGTCGCATGATTGTAAACAAACTCAAGTGAAATGTCAAAGCGGGATGAAAAATCCGCTTCATCCCAACGGGCAACCTGTTTCGCCCTAGTCAAGCACGATCACGGCTTTTATTTTTTCCGCAATCTCGCCCTCGACGATGACTCAAACCGAATCGAACGCCGAACTCTTCTATGAAGCCATGCTCTTCGAGGTGACCAAAGCTTTCGCGCTCCCGCAAACCCCGCGCACACGCAGATTGATCGAACTCATCTTTGGCAAAGCCGCGCGTTCAGCGACAAACATCGCCATGGACTTGGACCGCGTCGTCGGCGAAGGCGGACACGCCGCAGGCGCGCGTTGGTTCCTGCCGCGCTTCGTCAAATCGCACGAAGCGCGCGGCGTCGAAAACATCCCCGCCAGCGGACCGTTCGTCATTGCCGCCAACCACCCCGGCTCGATCGACACCGTTGTCATTACCGCTCACTCCACACGGCGCGACTTGAAATTCATCATCGGCGACATCCAATTTTTATTGAAGATGCCGAACTCGCTGAAAGGATTCATCGTTGCCCCGCCCAAAAGCGATACGATAGGAAGGATGCAGGTTGTGCGCGAGTCTCTGCGCCACTTGCAAAACGGAGGCGGACTGCTCATCTTCCCGCGCGGCGGCATCGAAGCCGACCCCGAATTCATGCCAAACCCAGACGATGAATTCCATCACTGGTCGCGCAGTTTGGAAATTTTCTTGAAGCGCGTACCAAACCTACAAATCCTCATCACCATCGTCAGCGGAGCGATCGCGCCTGCCGCGATGAGACATCCCATCACGTGGCTTCGCAAGGCGCGCCCAGATCGCCAGCGGTTAGCATTCGTCTACCAACTTTCGCGGCAATTGCTCAGCGGTAAACAAATTTTCGATCTTACGCCGCGCGTCACATTTGGCGAAGTCATTCAAGGAACGAATCACAGTCACCTGCTCGCCGAGATCGAACACGCCGCCCGTCGCACGCTCGCGCAACACATGGAATGGTCAAACGCATGAAGCCCGAACTTCGCGTTTTCAAAGATTCGGAACGGTTAAGCCGTCGCGCGGCGAATTTATTTGTTGAAAAATCAAATCAATCCATCCTCGAACGGAATCAATTTCTGGTCGCGTTGAATGGCGGTGGCACGCCGATGCAAATGTTTCAACTGCTCGCCTCTGAATATCGCGAGCAAGTCGAATGGGATAAAGTCCACGTTTTTTGGGGCGACGAGCGTTGTGTCCCGCCGACGGACGCGGGGAGCAATTATCGTCAAGCGCATGAAACATGGTTAAGCAAAGTTTCTATTTCTGAAAACAATATCCATCGCGTGCAAGGCGAACTCGACCCAGCGACTGCCGCGATGAAATACGCCGAAACTCTGAAACAGTTTGCCGATTTAAATTTTGATTTCCCGCGCTTCGACCTCGTCTATCTCGGCATGGGCGAGGACGGACACACTGCATCACTGTTTCCGAACTCGCCAGTCCAAGCGACGGAACCAGTCATTCCCGTCACCGCGAATTACCAAGATCGCCCCGCCAACCGCGTCACATTGACTCAACTCGTCTTCAACCAAGCGCGGACGATCGTCTTCATGGCGACAGGTGAGAAAAAGGCTAGTGTTTTAGCCGAAGTCTTGAGCGACAGATATAATCCTGAGTTATATCCCGCCCAACGCATTGACGCAAAAAACGGTCAATTGCTCTGGCTCGTGGATGAATCCGCGGCAAGCAAATTGCCGAGGAGAATCAAAGGGTTGAAGATTTGTGAAGGATAATTAAATTATGTCATTGCGAGGAGGACTTCAGCCCGACGAAGCAATCTCCTCGACAACAAAAGATTGCTTCGGGCAAAGAGCAAAACGCCCTCGCAATGACATAACAAGGAGACAACATGGAACTCGCAATGATCGGATTGGGGAAGATGGGGTTGAATATGACGATTCGCCTCATTCGTGGCGGACATCGCGTGGTTGGCTACGCGCGCAGCGCCGCTTCGATTCAAGAGGCGATCAACAATGGCGCGGAAGGCGCCAAGTCGCTGGCGAAAGCGGTGAGTAAACTCAAAGCGCCACGCGTCGTGTGGTTAATGATCCCCGCTGGGCAAGCGACAGATGAAACGGTTCAAAAATTATCTGGGCTACTTTCAAAAGGCGACGTTGTCATTGACGGCGGAAACTCGAATTACAAAGATTCGATACGTCACGCGGAGATTCTCGAACGAAAAGGGATTGAATTCGTGGACTGCGGCACGAGCGGCGGGGTGTGGGGCTTGGAGGAGGGATACAGCCTCATGATCGGCGGCAAAGCCAAAACGGTGGAAAAGATGCGTCCTATCTTTGAGACGTTGGCTCCCGCCGCCGATAAAGGCTGGGGGCGCGTTGGTCCGCATGGCGCGGGTCATTTCGTCAAAATGGTTCACAATGGAATCGAATACGGCATGATGCAAGCCTATGCCGAGGGGTTCAGTGTGATGAAGGCAAAAGAGGAATTTGGACTCGACCTTGCGCAGATCTCGCACATTTGGCAATACGGAAGCGTCGTCCGTTCGTGGCTGCTCGATCTCGCCGCCCGCGCCTTGGACGATGACGCGTCACTTGCAGAGATCAAGCCCTGGGTGGCTGATTCGGGCGAAGGACGTTGGACGGTGTTCGAATCCATTGACCTCGATGTACCCGCGCCCGTGTTAACGTTGGCGCTTCAAATGCGTTTCGCCAGCCGCGACGAGGAAAATTATTCCGCGCGTATGTTGGCGGCGCTGCGAAATCAATTCGGCGGACACGCAATAAAGAAAGCAGAATAAAAGTATTTCGTCATTGCGAGGAGGGCTTCAGTCCGACGAAGCAATCTCCTCGATCGCTTTGGGGATTGCTTCGGGCTAACGCCCTCGCAATGACGAGAGGATATTTATCATGGACAACAACCTCCCCACTTCCATCATCATCTTCGGCGCCTCAGGCGATTTGACAAGGCGCAAACTCATCCCGTCCCTGTTCAATCTGTACCGCAAGGGACGGATGCCAAAAAAGTTCAGGATCCTCGGTTACGGCACAACAGAATATACCGATGAAGCATTCCGTTCGCATCTCGAGGAAGGAGTGAAGGAATTCGCCTCCTTCAAATTCGAAAAAGACCAGTGGTCCGATTTTGAGTCAACGCTTTTTTACCAGACGAAAAAATACGATCAATCCGATTTCGACAAGCTCGACGCCGCATTGACTCGCTGGGAGGAAGGTCCCGGCAACCGCGTCTATTACATGGCGACTCCACCAAGCGTGTTCCCCCACATCATTGACCTGCTTGGAGAAACCAAACAACTAAAAGAACGAGACGGCTGGCGACGCGTGGTCATCGAAAAACCTTTCGGCACAGACCTCGCCACGGCAAAACAACTGAACCAACAGATCCACAAGACGTTACACGAGAATCAAATCTATCGCATTGACCATTACCTCGGTAAAGAAACCGTGCAAAATATTCTAGTGGCGCGCTTTGCCAATACGATCTTTGAGCCGCTCTGGAATCGGAATTACATTGACCACGTGGAAATCACCGTCGCCGAAAAGGTCGGCGTGGAGCATCGCGGACAATTCTACGACGGCGTCGGCGTGATGCGCGACATGTTCCAAAACCACTTGTTGCAATTGCTTTCCCTTGTCGCGATGGAGCCGCCCTCATCGTTCGAGGCGAACGCGCTGCGAAACGAAAAGGTCAAGGTGCTTTCTTCCATCCGCCTGATGAACACGGAATCGGTCGCAAAGAATGCGGTCCGCGCGCAATACAAGGGGTACTTGAAAGAAGATGGCGTAAACCCCGAATCAAAAACGCCTACCTTTGCCGCGATCAAACTGCAAGTAGATAACTGGCGCTGGCAGGGTGTCCCGTTTTATTTGCGGTCGGGTAAAGCGCTGAAAGAGAAGGTGAGTCAGATCACCATCCAATTTAAAGAACCGCCGCTGTTACTCCTCAATTCAACGGACGGCAATCTCGCGCCGAACATGCTCGTCCTCTTCCTACAACCCGATGAAGGGATTCACTTGCGCTTCGAGGCAAAAGCGCCAGACACCGTTTCAGAGACGCGCTCCGTGGACATGGAATTCCACTACGCGGACTCATTCGGCAAGACGGCGATCCCCGAATCCTACGAACGCCTCTTGCTCGACACGATAACTGGCGACGCCTCTTTATTCACGCGTGCCGACGAGGTGGAAACCGCCTGGGGACTCATTGACCCCATCCTCGACGCGTGGAAAGGGACAACCCAACCGCTCGACACGTACGACGTCGGCTCGTGGGGTCCCGCCAAAGCGGACGCGTTGCTGGCACGAGATGGGCGAACCTGGTCCATGTGGGATGCGAGGGAAGAATAAGCGGCATTGATGGACCTCCACTCCGGCTTATTGCAAATCCTCCCGGCGACACGCGTCCATACTCGCCTGATTGACCGCATCGCGTACGCCAACGATGCGTCTTACTTTCGACTCGTGCCACAAGCCGTAGTACAGCCGAAATCCATTGGCGAAATACAATCCCTCTTCAAATTCACACAACAAAACAAAATCCCCATGACCTTTCGCGCGGCAGGGACGAGTCTCTCGGGTCAGGCGCAAAGCGACGGCATCCTCGTTGATATTTCCAAACATTGGGGCAAATACAGCATCGAAGACGAAGCGCGGCGCATCCGTTTTCAACCGGGGATTGTCGGCGGCTTCATCAATGCGGCTCTCAAGCCTCACCGCCGCCGAATCGGTCCCGACCCCGCCTCGATCGACGCGTGCATGATGGGCGGTATCCTTGCCAACAATTCCAGCGGCATGTGCTGCGGTGTGACCGAGAACTCGTATCGCACCATCCATTCGATGACGTTCATCCTGCCGAACGGCTTTACTCTTGACACTGCCTCGCCGGACGCAAGTCAAATTTTTGAAAACGAACAGCCAGATATTGCTAAAGGACTGCTCGAACTTAAACAACGAATCATCAACTCAACTTCCGAACACAGGGGCGAGACGCTCGCACAAAAAATTCGCCGTCGTTACCAAATGAAGAATACGAACGGGTACCTGCTCAACGCGTTTCTCGATTTCGATACGCCGCTCGATATCCTCGCCCATCTCTTAATCGGCTCGGAAGGCACACTGGGATTCATCGCCGAAGCTGTATTGAATACTCTGCCAGATTATCCCCTCCGTTACACCGGGCAGTTATATTTCAGGAACATCCAGGATGCCGCTTCTGCAATCGCGCCGATCAAAGCGTCAGGAGCGCGCGCAGCGGAGATCATGGATCGCGCCGCGCTTCGATCTGTCCAACATCATCACGGCGTGCCAGCGATTCTGAGTCAACTGCCTGATCAGGCGGCGGCGATCCTCGTGGAGTATCAGGCTGAGGATACTGGATCAATTTCCAGCTTCGTCAAGGAAGCGGAGCGCGTCGTCAGGCAAATCCGCCTCTTGCACGATCCCGAGTTTACCGACGATCCGACACAAGCATCCACATTATGGAAAACGCGTAAAGGCATCATCCCCTCGATTGGCGGGATGCGCGCATCAGGAACCACGTGCATCAACGAGGATGTCGCGTTCCCGGTCGAGAGTCTCGCGGATGCCGTCACAGATCTACAGCGGCTCTTCATGGATTTTGGTTATGCCGATGGCGCGGTGTTTGGTCATGCGAAAGACGGCAACCTGCATTTTCTGATCAACCAAGCCTTCAACACCGATGCAGACACGCGCCATTTCGACGGTTTCATCCATGCGATGGTGGAACTCGTCAGCGGGAAATACGATGGCGCGCTCAAAGCCGAGCACGGCACGGGTCGCAACATGGCGCCGTTCGTCGAAACCGAATGGGGCGCGGAGGCGTACGCGGTGATGCGCGATCTCAAATCACTGCTCGACCCTGATCACATGCTCAACCCGGGCGTGATGATCAACGATGATCCGAACGCACACGCTACTGCGCTCAAAGGGATGGCGCTGGTCTCGCCGAAAATTGACAAGTGCATCGAATGCGGATTTTGCGAGTCGCGCTGTCCCAGCCGCCGCCTGACTCTGACTCCCAGACAGCGGATCGTCATCCAAAGGGAAATCGCACGAATGCGCCTCGCCGAATCGGATTCACCTCAAGCTGATTCGCTCTCGAAAGACTACAACTACGCTGGAATTGAAACCTGCGCCGCAGACGGGCTGTGCGAAACCGCCTGCCCGGTTAGCATCAATACAGGAGAATACATCAAAGGTTTACGCGGGGAGGCTGTGAAAGATGAAACATCCGCGTTATGGATCGCAAATCATTTTGCCCTCGCAGAAAAATCCATTGGGCTTGCAACGGGGCTGGGTCACGTTGCCGAAAAATTGATCGGCACAAAGGGGATCAATTCCATGATTCGAGCGGCAGAAAAAATCTCGAAAATCACTTTACCGAAATGGAATACCGCGATGCCGTTCCCATCTCTTTCCGTGAGCGGGATCAAGCGTCGCGCCAAGGATACGTCTCGCGCCGAATTCATTTATTTCCCTTCCTGCATTTCGCGTCAATTGGGGATTCCCGCAGGTGAAAGAAGAAAGTCACTGACAGAAACATTCCTGACTCTTTCACAACGCGCCGACATCAGCCTGTCCATTCCAGACGATGTGATTGGCACGTGTTGTGGTATGCCCTTTCAATCCAAAGGGTATCGCGCCGCGTCGCAAGCCACGCTTCACCAAACCATTCAAAAACTATGGCGCTGGTCAGACGGCGGACGCATCCCGATCCTCCTCGACACCACTTCCTGCACACATACGCTTCGCACGTGCGGAGACGACCTCAACGAGGAAGATAAAATCCGCTGGGAGAAATTGACCCTGCTCGATGGCGTTGAATTTTTGCACGATCATGTCTTGCCGAAACTCGCGCTTCATCCAGTTCAAGAAGATATCCTCCTGCATCCCAATTGTTCGGCGCGCAAACTCGGCGTGGACGGCAAGATTCTTTCCATCGCTCAACGATGCGCCCGAACGGCGACCATTCCGCTCAGCCTCGGTTGTTGTGCCTTCGCCGGCGACCGTGGACTGCTCTTCCCCGAACTGACGCGATCCGCAACGGGGAAGGAAAGCGCCGAGGCGCTGGCGCGCGAATACGATGGGTATTACTCTTCCAACATTCCCTGCGAGATCGGAATGAGCGAAGCCACCGAAAAGGAATACTTGTCCATTGCGTATCTGGTTGAGAAGGCAAGTAGATCTTCATGACCAAGTAGGAATAGGCGCTCGACGAACCGCTCGACCTCTACGAGGTCGGCTCGCGGAGTCCCGCCAAAGAGGACGCGTTGCTGGCACGCAACGGAAGGATTTGATCCATGTGGGATGGGAGGAAGGAATGAAAACAAAACGCCCGCGATTTCTCCTAATCGCGGGCGTTTTTCTTATTGCAAATTGGCACATTTTCGTCAGCATCCTGCAACAATCAAACAAACATCGCAAAGGACGGATTGGGGTTTTAGTATCCAAATGAACCCGCAATGAAAAAGTATCGTTTATGTAAGCGAACACGATGATGCAATAATGGCGTTCGCCCAACCCACCTTCCTGCGACGAAACCGGCGGTCAATTCTGATCGCCATCTGCGTCTTGCTGATACTCTGGTGGACGCGCGTCCCGGTCATGGATTTTCTTCGCTGGGTCGTAGACCGCGACGCGGTGGCGGAATACATGCTCCGTTACGAAGAATGGGCGATGGCGGTGTATCTCTTCCTGCTCATCTTGCAAGTGATCGTCGCGCTCATCCCCGGGCAGGCGCTCGTCTTTGCGGCGGGATACGTTTTCGGCTTTATCCCCACTTTACTGGTAACGATTCCGACGGCTGTGTTGAGCAGTCAACTTGCGTTCTTTCTGGCTCGGCGATTTGGCAAACCGATCGCATACCGTCTCGCTTCACAAAGAGTAATTGACCGCTGGGAGGAAATGTCACGTAACCAAGGAATCCTTTTCTACTTTCTAGCCTTCAACCTGCCCATCTTCCCCTCCGACGCGATGTGCTACGTTGCCGGGCTGGGAGCGATCAGCGGACCACACTTTCTCGTCGCAAATTTTCTGGGTCGCTTCGTTTCGACGGTCTTCACGGTCGCGGTCAGCGCGTATGGGTTCGACCTGCCCGGCTGGTTCTGGGCGGCGGCGATCACGGTGATTTTGATTCTATACTTCAGTTGGGTAACGTACGCACGAAAGCACAATCTCAAACCGGACGGGGAACGCTAAACGTTCAAATTCGCCGTCGGCAAAAAGCGCGGCTGCCTGCGGAATTGAGTCGCCTGCTCGAACGCGTAAGCGAGTCTGATCAACGTCGGCTCCTGCCAGGCGGTCGAGAAGAACGAGATTCCCACCGGCAGGCCAAACACATAGCCAGCAGGAACTGTGATGTGCGGATACCCCGCCACCGCCGCAGGCGACGTGGACTCCATATCCCAATTCAGCGCGTCGCCGTTCGCGAGGTCAATCACCCACGCCGGTCCGCCCGACGGCACGACGATCGCATCAAGTTTATATTTTTTCAACGTCGCATCAATTCCCTGTTTACGTGTGAGCCGCAGATTCTTCGCCAACGCGGCTTTGTATTTGCGAGACTTCAACGAACCTCGCTCTAGCGCCGACGTCATGCGTTCCTGTCCGAAATACGGCATCACCTTGTCGCTGTTTTCCTCGTTGAAACGAATCACATCTTCCATCGAATGAACGCTCACGCTAGGGTCGAGATTTTCCAAATACGCGTTCAAATCCGCTTTGAATTCAAAGTGCAACACTTCCATTTCGCTATCGCTGAATTTGTCGAAGTTTTTCACATTCGCCGGGTCAACGATTACCGCGCCGAGTTGTTTCAGCGCTTCAAGGCACGTCTCGAAAATTTTCAGGATGCGCGGATTCGTCCCCGCCATATTCCGCGCGACGCCGATGCGCGCGCCTTTGAGACCATCGAGGTCGAGAAATTTTGTGTAATTGGACAAACCCCGCTTCTTGCTCGGACGTGTGGCTGGGTCGCCAGCGTCAACTCCGGTCATCGCCCCGAGCATGATCGCGGCGTCGGCGACCGTCCGCGTCATCGGACCCGGGGTATCCTGACTGTGCGCGATGGGAATGATCCCACTGCGACTCAACAATCCAAGCGTCGGCTTGATGCCCACGATTCCGTTCGTCTGCGCGGGGCAGATGATCGAACCGTCGGTCTCCGTCCCCACCGCCCCGACGGATAAATTCGCCGCAATTGCCGCGCCCGACCCGGAGGATGAACCGCACGCGGAGCGATCCAACGCGTATGGGTTGCGAGTCAGCCCGCCACGCGAAGACCATCCGCTGATCGAGGGCTTGCCGCGAAAGTTCGCCCACTCGCTCAGGTTGGTCTTGCCGAGGATCACCGCGCCTGCCTTGCGAAGTTGCTTCACAATGAACGCGTCTTGGGCGGCGAAGTTTCCTTCCAACGCCAATGACCCGGCAGTTGTTTGCATCCGGTCGTGTGTGTCAATATTATCTTTGAGGAGGATCGGGATTCCGTGCAATGCCCCACGCGCTTTTTTCTTCTCTCGCTTCGAGTCTAATTTGTCGGCGATCTCCAACGCGTCGGGGTTCAATTCGATGATCGAGTTGATGTGCGGACCGTTCTTGTCCATTGCCTCGATGCGCGCCAAATATAATTCGGCGAGCTGACGCGCCGTCAACTCGCCCGAATCCAATTTTTGACGAAGTTCCGCGATCGTCCACTCTGGCAGGATCATTATCGCCCGCCGCCGGTGATGTAATGTTCCAATTGTGCGATCATGGCTTTCTGCGTTTCCACCACTTCGCGCAACACATCGCGTACTGAGATCAAGCCCACCAAATTATCGTTCGCGTACACGGGCAAATGGCGGATGTTCTTGTCAATCATCAACTGCATACAGGTTTCGAGATCCTCGTCGGCTTCGATATTGATCACTTTGCCGGTCATGATTTCCTCTACCTTGGTATCTTTCGCCAGTCTCCCCGAAAGTTCGAGTTTACGCACGCAATCTCGTTCAGACAAGATTCCCTTTTCTTTGCCGTCTTCCAACACCAGCACGGCGCCGGTATTGTGCTTTGCCATTAATTTCATGGCGTCCAGCACGCTTGCGGAAGGGGTAATCGCAACGATCTCGCTCCCCTTTTTGCGAATCATGTCGCGAACGGTAGCCATGGCGCACACTCCTTTTTGCCTGATTTGCCAAAGTATAGACTCAAACGCTCAGGCTGACAAGCAATCGCCGGTCAAAAGATATTCTGCCGGATGTTCCAATATTTGGAGATTTCTCGAATTTCTTCGGGGCTGAGACCGCCTCCCCCACCGGCGAGCAGGTTGAGCGTCTCGTAATGAGCCGCTGTTTCGGCATATTCGATCAGATCAAGGGCGTGGAGGATGGATTCGTCCGCCCGCGCCATCACCCCATGCCTCGCCCAGACGACGATCCGCCGCTCGCGCAGGGCAAGCTTGGTCTCTACCACCAGTTGGGCGGATCCCGGCATGAGGAAGGGAAGCACAGCGATTCCCTCAGGCATATTGAAGATGGTCTCCGGCTGCCAGCGCAAGAGGCGGCGGCTGAGGTTTTTCTCATCTTGATACTCGGGGAGATGACTGAGATGCGTAAGGTGAATGGGCTGGGCGTGCAAAACCGCGTGGAGGAAAATCTGGGTGGCGCGCATCCGGTCGGCATGGACGGCTAAGTGAGAGTTGAACTCGCTCGTTACGCGCTGAAACTGTCGCTGTGGGGATGTGAACATCTTCCCGTTTCGTCCGCCCGGCTCGACGATGATGCAGGCAAGGTTCGCCAGCGGAGCGTCGGCAATCTCGCGCAAGCGTCTGCCTGAACCAGAAACGATCAGCGCCATTCCGGCGAGTTCCGGGGAGTGATGAGGCAATTCGATCATTTCCCTTTGCGGGAACAAAACGCTTACATCCAGCGGCACGCGCAGGCAGACGGAAACATTCCCCGCCGCGCCCTCGGCGGCATTCATCTCGGAAAGCCGCAAGCCGACCTGTCCTAATTGAAAGGTAATTTCAGTGATACTAAAATGTGTAAAATCCGTCATGTACACCAGATATTGTATCAAAATCAACAAACCGTCAAGATCTTCGACGCCACAGATGTGTTTATTTGATTACAATTGAGCGTCAACCAAAAAACAGTCGTTCCATCCACCCCTCATGTGGCGTTGAACAAGCCGCAACGAACTTTGCGGCTTGTTTTTTTGCACGCATATGCCGCCATTAACGATCAAAGTATCTCGCAACCATGTTCTACCTCAAGGCGTTTGAATGACAAAAATCCTCTCCGTAGCCACTGCCGGTCTCCTGGCAAATCAATTAAAAGACAATGTCCACAAACAGTTTCCTCGAGTAGATTATGTGGAACTGCAAAGCCTGTTGAATACGAAAGTTATAGATTATTCGGAATACGACGCCACTATTGCAGGACATCTGTTTCGGCGCATCGAACGGGAAGTACGGTCAGATGTTTACCTGACATACATTAGCTGGCTCAAAAGCAGAAAGTACTCAACCGTTTTCACGTGGTCTGAACGCGCCGGCATACCTTTTGCGGGTTTAAAACGCTTTTTCCCCTCAGACCTTCGATTTGTCACCATGTTTCAATGCTGGTCGAAACGGCAAGAGATCCTGCTCACAAAGCTGAAACTCTTTTCAGCAATGGACTCCATAATTGTTCATTGCGCCAGCATGAAAGAAAACCTGATACGCTTGAACGTGCCCGCGGACAAAATACAGGTAATTCATTTCAGTATTGACCAAAATTTCTTCGCCCCACAGCCCTGCGTGAAGCAGGAAGCCGATCTCATAGCCAGCGTTGGTGAAACACGTTCACGAAACTACAATTCGCTGTTTCAGGCAGCCGCGGGTCTGCCGGCAAAGATCGAAATCGCCGGATATGGTTATTGGTACGCTCGAGAAAAAAACGATAGCATCAAGAGCAAAATTCCCAACAATGTTATCGCCGCGAAGCGCTTGTCGTATGATGAGTTGCGCAACCTGTATGCGCGCGCAAGTTTTGTCGTTTTGCCTCTCGAAGACCTTGTTTACTCAGCAGGCGCGACTTCGACGCTGGAAGCGGGAAGCATGGGACGCGCCGTAATTGCGTTCCGATCGAAAGGAATCACCGAGTACATTGTTGATGGCGAAACGGGGATCCTCGTGGAGCCTGGCAATGTTGCAGGATTACGAGACGCGATCTCTTATCTCCTCGCCAATCCAGCAGAGGCTGAAAGGCTGGGCGCTAACGCCCGCCGCCGCATCAACGAGCGCTTTCGGCTTGAAACATACGTGCAAAATATCGCCAATGTTCTCCAGCAACCGGGGTAAAGTAAGACTTCGCCGATGAAAAAACTATTCTGCACATGCATCATACCCACAGTCGGCAGAGAGACTCTTGTCCGAGCCGTAGAAAGCGTTCTTTCACAATCGCTCAGGGAGGGCGGCTTTGAAATTATCATTGTGAACGATTCAGGGAAGTCGCTACCGATCACGAACTGGCAGGATGTGGACAATATCCACACGCTGGACACAAATCAAGTTGAACGCAGCGCAGCGCGCAACGCTGGCGCCGCATGTGCCAGAGGAGAGTTTCTGCACTTCCTCGACGATGATGATTGGGTGACGCCCGATGCATATCAATATTTCTACAACTTGGCGCGATCCAGTGATGCAAAATGGCTATATGGAATGACCCAGCTTGTCGATCGTCAGGATCATCCTTTGATTCAATTGAGACACAATTTACACGGAAACGCCTTTTTGCAAACGATGTCCGGCGAATGGATCCCCCTCCAAGCATCCTTGATCGCCAGGGATATATTTTTTGAAGTGGGTGGATTCAACCCGCTTCTCGCGGGACCCGAAGATATTGATCTATTAAGACGCTTCTCGCTAAAAGGCGAGTTAGAGGAAACCCCCAACCTTGTCGCCTATGTCGGAATGGGCGACGAGGGGAGCACAACAGACCGTGTTCGACATCCAAAATACAGCCGTCAAGCCCGGGAAGCTATATTGGACTCGCCGGATTGTTTCAGCCGAATGAGAACCTGCGCGAACAATTCATATTGGCATGGGCGAATGACCAGAGTGTACCTAACATCAGCTTTGTGGAATATCCAACAAAAGCGGTATTTCACGGCCATCAGTCGTCTCGCTTATTCCATTGCCTGTCTAGCAAACGCTACGACAAAGATACTGGACAAAGATTTCTGGAGGGCTGTTTCAAAACCATATGCCAGTATCACATTTGCGAGAGGGATCGAAGAAGCCCAAAGAGGCGCGGGTTGACATCGGACATTCTTTTCTCTTATGTTATCCCAACCATTGGACGCGCCAGCCTTGAGCAAGCAATTAAAAGCGTGCTGACTCAAAACTTCCCCGAAGGAAAGTTTGAAGTAATTGTGGTCAATGATTCCGGAACTGCCCTGCCAGAAGCCGGATGGCAATCATCACCACACTTGAAAATGATCAATACGAATCGATGTGAACGGAGCGTTGCCAGGAATACGGGGGCGGCAATAGCGAAAGGCAGGTTTCTGGCATTTCTGGACGACGACGATTGGATTCTCCCTGATTCGTTGACGCGCTTCTGGGCGCTGATCCAACAGCGAACGGCAGGCATGTATTACGGCGGCTATCGCTTTGTGGATGCCCATGGAATCACCTTAAATGAATATTATCCTGATGAAGAAGGCAACTGTTTTATTCGATTTATGTCCGGCGAGTGGCAGCCTCTACAAGCCAGTGTATTCGAAGCGGAAGCCTTCAGGTCGGTTGGAGGGTTTTTATCGCTAAAGACCTTGCGCGGAGGAGACGAGGATGTGGACCTGACTAGGCGCATTTCACTCGAACACAACATCGCGGGCATCAACGAATTAGTAGCGGTCATCCGCATTGACAGGGGCGCATCAACTACAAATTATTCGAATCTCCAGGAGCAGAGTCGCCAGTCAAGGGATTTAATCCTGAATGCGCCAGGGGCGTTTACCCGGTTGCTCCGCTCTGCGCAAGAAAGAAAAGATCATTCTGCATACTGGCACGGAAGATTGACATGGATCTATCTGAGCGCAGTTGCGTGGAATGTTCGGGAAAAGAAAATATCAACCGCTCTTAGCCGGTTAACGTACTTTGGCTTGAGCATGATCTTTTCGTTCAAATACTGGCTATCGCCAAAATTCTGGCAGGGAGCGACCAGCCCACACAAAACCGACGGCTGGCTTTCCATGCGGTAGCGCATGCGCATAAAAAAAGACTCCCTTGGTGGGGGAGTCTTCGTGCAACTGTCGGGGTGCCGAGATTTGAACTCGGGACCTCACGGACCCGAACCGTGCGCTCTACCGGTCTGAGCCACACCCCGATTAGCGGGCGAATTATACCATTCTGTTTTGTTTCCGCAAGTTATGGGGTAAGCGAGACTTCTTGAGAATAGAGATAAAAAAGTCCGGGGATGCGATCATCGTCCTGGCGAATCGTCAAACGCGCAAAGACAGGCTCCGAAATCGTATAGGGAATCGTTGTTTCAACGAGTTGGGGGTTGAGGTGAGCCACCGAAATGATCCGCAAGCCTAGCGATTTCCCTTCGGGGTCAATCAATTCAGCGATGACCGGTTCGAGGTTGAAGGGCCACAAATCCATGCGGAGATTCACGACTCCTTTTGAAGGCGTTTCTTTCAGAGTGGGGTTGAACACGCGCACTTGCTCGTACGGACTACCCGGCTTGTTGATCTCGTTCACGCCGGAGGAAAGCAACACCACCCGCATCGAGTTCAACGATTGCACGCGCCCGAACTCATCCTGCGTGCTGACGGTGATCCTGCCCAACTCTGAGGCGGCGTGGATCTCGAAGGAAATCTTGAACGTTTGCAGCACTCCCTGTGTAGAGGTCGGCACATTCTTCTTGAGCGTGCGCGTGAGCAGGCGTCCATCTTCGCCGTATAAATCCACTTGCACGATCTTGCTCTTGCCGGTAGCGATATCCATGTTCAATGTGATCGGCGAAACAACTTTGGACATCGGTCCCGGCGCGGTGATGAGGATCGCGGATTGTTTGTGTCCGGGGATGGAGGTGCTGGTCAGCGTCGGCGCGGGGGTGAAGGTGAGAGTCGGCTGGGGCGTGTTCGTTGGGATGATTTCAGTAAACGCGGCGAACGCGGTCTCGGTTGCGGCTCGGTTCGCGGACTCGGCGGTCTGCGCGATGATGGTCGGGAGGAACTCGGGCGGGAGCGCGGTCGGGATGGAAGTAGAGGCTGGGGAGGCGCACCCAGCCAAAAGTCCGAGAAGAGAAGCGAGCAGGAGGAGTCGGTATCGCATCGGATTCATGGACAAGTCCAACGAGTGGATATCCGCCTCGTTGGACTTGTCAGATTCATTCTTTCAGCAACGGACTACAACCCGTAAATCTCACTGTACTTCTTTTTCAAGTAGCGTACGTAGGGGGCGGGGGTGACCTTCGAGCCAGTCACGTTTTGCATGAGGGTCTGCGGTTCGAATTTTTGACCGTGCTGGTGGATGTTCTTGTGCAGCCAACCGAGCAGTTCGCTAAAATCGCCTTTGCGGATCTGATCCTCCAAGCCTTTGATATCCTTGTTGATCTTCTCCCATAACTGGGCGGATACAAGGTTGCCCAAAGCATATGTGGAGAAATAACCGATGGCGCCGCCCGACCAGTGAATATCCTGCAAAACGCCTTGGGCGTCATTGGGCGGGGTCACACCAAGGTAGTCCCTCATCTTCGTGTTCCAAATTTCCGGCAGGTCTTTGATGTTGACCTTGCCTTCGACCATGGCGATCTCCAATTCGAGGCGGAGCATGATGTGCAGGTTGTAGGTGGCTTCATCGGCGTTGACGCGGATGAGCGAAGGCTCCACCTTGTTGATGCCTTTGTAGAACGTTTTGAGGTTCACATTTCCCAATTGTGAGGGGAAAACTTTTTTCAATTTGGGGTAGAAATGCTCCCAAAACGGAAGCGAGCGCCCCACGAGATTCTCCCACATGCGCGATTGTGATTCGTGGATGGCAAGCGACGTGCCGCCTTCGAGCGGCGTGCGCTCGTAATCGGCGTTGACGCCCTGCTCGTACATTGCATGACCGGATTCGTGCATGGCGCTGAACAAAGTAGCAAGCGGATTGTCCGTCTCAAAGCGGTTCGTAATGCGCACGTCGTTGACGCTGAAAGAGGTCTGGAATGGATGCGGCGCTTTATCTTGTCGCCCGCGGTTGAAATCGTATCCGAACTGCTTGACAACTTCTTCGCTGAAGTCCCAAAGTTTCTTCTCGTTGTATTTCTTATGCAGGAAATCGTCCTTTACCTGCTTGCTTTCCGCGATGGCTTTGATCAATTCGACCTGCTGCGGCCGCAGTTCATCGAAGATGGCTTTCACGTCAGCGGTCTTCATGCCGGGCTCGAAATCGTCGAGCAGGGTATCGTAGGGGTGATCTGCCTTCGGATGGAATGAAATATATTTATGTACCAGTTCGAGCACTTTTTCGAGATGCGGCTGGAAGATGGAAAAATCGGATTTACCTTTCGCTTCCATCCACGCCTCGAAGGCTTTGGATGTGACCACGGCTTGTTCCACCACGAACGAAGGCGGCACGCGCTTCGCCTTGTCATAATTCCGCTGCGTGACGCGGACTAGCGCGGCTTCGTCGGAGGCGGGGTCGGCGCCGTTGAGTTCCTGCTTCAAGTCGTCGAGCAATTTGCCTACTTCATCGGCGATAAATTTTTCTTGCGCGATCTTGCCCAGCGTGCCAAGTTGCTGTCCGCGCGCCTCGCCGCCTGCGGGAGGCATATTCACTTGCTGATCCCAGCCCAGCACAGACGCGGCGTGGTTCAAGTCAGAGACTTCGCCGAGGATATCTTTCAATTGATTCAATTTTTCAGACATGGATGCTCCTGTTGAGCGAGATAGTATCTCGCTTTACAAATTTAGTTAACCTTCCAACGTAGGGATTTACCCTGCAACGCAGACAACACCTCGGTGGCGATATCTTCCGAGGCGCGGGATTGCGCTTCAGCAGTCTGCGCGCCAATGTGGGGAGTGGCGATCACGCGCGGATGGGAAACTGTCTCAGTCAACCCCGGCGGCTCCACCCCGAAAACGTCCAACGCCGCGCCGGCGACCTTGCCGCTGTTCAACGCGGCGACCAACTCGGCTTCGTCAATGATGCCGCCGCGCGCCGCGCAGACGAGGCGCACGCCGTCTTTCATTTCGGAGAAGGCGAGTTTGCCGATCATGTCGCGCGTCTGCACGTTGAGCGGAAGATGGAGCGAAATGAAATCAGACCAGGCGTACAAATCCTGGATCGAAACCGGCTCCGCGCCGCGCTGTTTGATGTCGCCTTCGGAGATCAACGGGTCGTAGGCGATCACGTTCATGCCAAAAGCGGAAGCGCGTTTCCCCACTTCCACGCCAATGCGCCCGAAGCCGATCACGCCGAGGGTCTTGCCGTTCAACTCGACGCCTTCGAGTTCCTTCTTGAGCCATTTACCTTGTTTCATGCCGGCGTCTGCGCGTGGGAGTTCGCGCGCCAATGCGAGCATGAGTCCGAAGGTGAGTTCGGCGACCGCGATGGAGGTGGACATCGGCGCGTTGACGACGGTGATGTTTTTCTTCTTCGCCGCGTCGAGGTCAATGTTGTCCACGCCGACGCCGGCGCGGCCGATCACTTTGAGGCGCGAAGCCGCGTCCATGAGCGAGGCAGTTACCTTCGTCCGACCGCGAACGATGAGTCCGTCATAATCGGGAATCGCCTTGAGGAGGTCGTCCGCTGAAATATCTTTGCGGTTGTCCACGTCGGCAGAGGCGCGCAAAATGGACTGTCCGCATTCGTCCAGTCCGTCGGTGATGAGGATTTTGAAATTTGGCATAGGTGTATTTTATCAGGGTTCGGTTCATTGTTCGTCCAGCAGTTGAATGCTGGACGAACAGGGCAGATCTCGCTAATCTCCGCAAATCTCTTTCAAATTCGCGAAGATTAGCGCAGATTAGTGGATAAAGGTTTCATTTATTTTCATTCGTAACGCAACGCCTCGACCGGCTCGAGATTCGCGGCGCGGTTGGCGGGATAAATGCCGAAGAACAAACCGACTGCGGCGGAAAAGATGGTGGCGAGGGCAACCGCATCCGCGCCGACGATCGGCGTGAACGCGGTTCCGCTTGCCGCGGCGATCTGACCGACTGCGAACGAGATCAGCCAGCCAAACAAAATCCCAATGATGCCGCCGATGAGACTCAACAACGACGATTCGGTGAGAAATTGAATCAGGATGTCGCGCTTGCGCGCGCCCAACGCCTTGCGCAAGCCGATCTCGCGCGTGCGTTCAGTGACCGAGACGAGCATGATGTTCATGATGCCGATGCCGCCGACCAACAACGAAATGCCCGCGATGCCGCCAAGGAAGATGGTGAGAATCCCCGTGATGGATTGGAATGTGGTGAGCAGGTCTTGTTGCGTGAACACAGTGAAATCATCCGCGCCGACCTGAGTGCGATGCCGCTGACGCAGGATTTGCGAAATCTCCTCGGTTGCGGCGGGAACCGCGTCGCCGCTGACCGCCTGCACCAGAAGCATGTCCACTTGATCGCGCGTGTTGCGCCGGATCAACCGCGCTTGAGCCGTGCTAAGAGGAATCACAACCAGGTTATCTTGACTCCCAAACAAGCCGCCGCCCTTGGAGGCAAGCACGCCCAAAATTCTAAACGGCTGACCGTCAATGCGGATGGTTTCCCCGGTGATGCCCTCGTGACGCCCAAACAACGTATCTGCGGCGTCAGGTCCGATCAACGCCACCGACGCGCGCCCCAGCAGGTGTTCTTGGTTGATGAACTCGCCTTCGGAGAGTTGATAATTTTGCACCACAAAATACGAAGGCGTAACTCCGTTCACCTCCACCGTTGCGCGTTCGCCGCCAAACGAAATTTCGCGGTTTGCCTGCAAGATGGGAGCCACCGCCGCGACCGACGGCGCGGAGAATGGGTCGGCGATCGCGTCCGCGTCTGCCAGCGTGATCGGGCGCGTGTTGCGAACGGATTGATCCTGCCCGCCGCGAAAGACAAACAACAGATTCGTGCCAATGCCGCTGATCGAACCGGTGATGGACGCCTCGGCGCCGCGTCCGACCGCCAGCATGGCGATCACTGCGGCGACGCCGATCACAATCCCCAGCACGGTCAGACCGGACCTCAGCTTGTTCCCGCTTAGGGATTCGATTGCCTCCAGGAAGGCTTGCGCGATACTCATTGCGCGCCGTCCAGTAGACCATCGCGCAAACGGATCACGCGTTGAGTCTGTTCGGCAATCGTCGGGTCGTGCGTGACGATGATCAATGTCGTTCCGCTTTCCTTGTTCAAGTTGAGCAACAAATTCATGATCTCCTTGCCAACCTTTGAATCGAGATTCCCCGTCGGCTCGTCTGCCATGATGATGGCGGGGTTGTTGACGATGGCGCGCGCAATGGCGACGCGTTGCTGCTGTCCACCGGAGAGTTCGGTGGGGCGATGTGTCATGCGGTCTTCGAGTCCCACCGCTTTGAGCGCGTCCATCGCGCGCTGACGCCGTCCGCTCGGATTGCCCGAATAGCGGAGCGGAAGTTCCACATTCGTGATCGCGGTTTGGCGCGAGAGCAAATTGAAACTTTGGAAGACGAATCCCACTTTGCGGTTGCGGATGTCCGCGAGTTGATCGTCGGTCAGCGAGGCGACCGGTTCTCCGTCCAGCACGTATTCGCCGGAGGTGGGGCGATCCAAACAGCCGAGCGTGTTCATCAAGGTCGACTTCCCCGAGCCGGATGGACCCATGATGGAAACCACTTCGCCGCGTTTGATCTCGAACGATACGCCGCGCAACGCTTCCACTTCCACTTCGCCCATTTTGTACACTTTGCGAAGGTCGCGCGCTTCGATAACATTGGACATGACGTTAGTTTCCAAACCCGCCAGGTCCGCCGCCTGGACCAGAGAATTCCACCGGCGGATTCAAAATGATCACATCGCCCACTTGCACGTCGCCGCCCGCGATCACGCTCACGGTATCGCCCGATGCGCCAAGAGAGATTTCAGTTTTTACCGGCAAGCCATTTTTCAGCAAATAAACCACGCGCTTTCCATCCACCAAACGGACAGCGCGATTCGGAACAAGCAGTGCGTCATCCAGTTCTTTCACAATGATATTAACCGCCGCCGTCATGCCGGGCTTCACGAATTGATCGGCGTCCGTCAACTGGACTGTCACTTTGAAGTTAACGACGCCGCCTGAGTCCGTCCCTGCCGGGGCGACTTGCACAACTGCGCCATGATATGTTTTATCTAGAATCGCATCGAACGACAGCGTGGCAGACTGACCTTCAACAACGCTGTTGATATCCACTTCGGAGACTTCCACATCCACGAGCAGGCTGGTCAAATCGTCGAGACGGAAAGCGCTCGCGCCCGCGCTGACTTGATCGCCCGGCAGTGGAATGGATTCGGTCACAGTGGCGGCAAACGGCGCGGTCAGGCGCGCCAGATTGAGGGTCGCCTGAGCCGCATCCACGCGGGCTTGCGCGGCGGCGATCTCCGACACATTCCCGCCCGCAAGACGGTCATACTCGCGCTGCGCGTCGTCTAACTTAGCTTTCGCCAGCGCGAGGTCTTCCTCCGCTTTGGCGATTGCCTCATCACCGGCGTATCCCCGGTATTCCTTCAACACGGGAATTTTTCGATTGCCGATCGTTTTATAGATGATTTCTTTGATGTGGATCTTGCCGTTCAGTTGCTGTCGCCAATTATAGGCTTTGTCGTATACCGTCTGCGCGTCGCGTAATGTGATCACTGCCTGAGCAAGCGAAGTATTCGAGTTGACCAATTCATCGAGCGACTTCTGCGCGCTGGCGAGGTCCGCCTCGGCAAGGATGATGCTTTGCGGGAGCGAGGTCTTTTCTAAATTCGCCAGCACGAAATTCGCCGGAACGTTATCGCCGACTTTCACGTTGACCACATCCACTGTTCCTGCCGCCTGCCAGATCAGCGTGGCGGTCTGCTTTGCGCGCACGGTGCCGGTCGCGCCGATGGTCGCGGTGAGATTTCCACGCTGGATGGTCGCTGTCTGATATTGGCTCGCGGCATCGCTGCGCGAGCCACGCGTAAGCGCCAACGCCACAATGACAACTGCCGCGACAAGCAGTGTCAAAATCAGCCATTTTCGTTTTCTGAAAAATTCGATCATTGAGGCTCCTCCGTAAAACGCTTTGACTGTCAAAAATTCTACTCTACAAATATGAATTGGCAGTGAAGGCGGAAGCAAAGCTTATACAAATCTAATAGCCATACGAATCGACTTGCGACCGGTTGCAAACGGCAAAGCCCCAAAAAACCTGCTGTTATAATTTTCCCATGCTGCATCGTATCGCTCGTATCGTAGATTTCATCTCTATCGCCATCGTAATCGTCTTTTTCGCGAACGGCGACGTGCCGCGTCTCAGCGGTCAAACCGACCAGGTCCGCGCCTTCACGCGGGGAATCGAATTCGACTACCCGACCTGGGTATGGGACGCGTCATGGCTCAAACTCGAACAGAACGTCATTGGCTTGCCTTATTTATTCGACCGCGCCACCAACAAGCAGATCGTGTTCGAATATCTGCTGACAACGCAACGCCTCATGGATACCGAAGCCAGCATCGAACGCGTCTTCGCCGACCCTGCCATCGTGGACAAGGAAGAGACGAGCGCGCTGCTCCGCAAGCAACGCGACGAACTGCTCGAACGTCAGGCAACGCTCGCCCCGCTCGCGGAAGCGGCGTTTCAAAGTCAGATCGCCGAAGCGCTCAGCGAATCGAACCTCACCGCCAGCGGGCACCCCATTCCGCCCGTGCTGTATCACACCACACCCACGCCGCTCGCGCTCGTCGTCTCGCGGCGAGACGTTATCGAGCAGATCGCCAACATTTCCCTGTTGCCCACGCTGACGCTGGATGATCAAATTCAAGTCGAAGAAAGAGTCGCAACGTCGCTGGATGTCTCCACGCTCACCGTCCCCATCGGCGGCGTCGGCGTCTATCCCACTATGATCACCGAAACCACAAACCTGCCATGGCTTTTAGACACGATCGCACACGAATGGGCGCACAACTATCTCAACCTTCGTCCGCTGGGGCTCAATTACAGCGCCACGCCCGAAACCCGCACGATGAACGAAACCACCGCCTCCATCGTCGGGACGGAGATCGGGACGTACGTGATTCAAAAATATTATCCCGAACTCGCATTATCCGACTCAACTACAAACGCCTCCACTCGACGGGATGACTGGGTCGCCTTTGGATTCGCTCCCCTCCCCTCGAACGGATTCGCCGACACCCCGCCGTTCGACTTCCGCGCGGAAATGCACGAAACGCGCGTAACCGCCGATCAACTGCTCGCGGAAGGCAAGATCGAAGAAGCCGAAGCGTACATGGAAGCGCGGCGGCAGGTCTTTTGGCAAAACGGTTACCTGCTTCGCAAACTCAATCAAGCTTATTTCGCTTTCCACGGCGCGTATGCGGATGTACCCGGCGGCGCGGCAGGCGAAGATCCGGTCGGTCCTGCTGTGCGCGCCCTGCGCGCCCAAAGCGCCTCGCTCGCCGATTTTGTCAACACCATCGCGCAAATGACATCCTTCGAGCAATTACAAGAGGCGATTCGATGAACGCGAAGCGCGCTTCTTTCCTCTTTCTTCTTTCGTTAATCGTCTCTGCTTGCGCCTCTCCTACCTCTACGCCCGCAACCCCGGTGGAAATTTTCACCTTGCCGCCAAACATCATCATCCCCACCGAACCCGCCTGTAACTCGATCGCCATCGAACCCACACCGGGACCCGCCTCTCCGTCTCTCTTTCCTCCTGAAAGCGCGGACGACCACGCGCGCGGCGCGACGAATCCATCCGTGACCATCACCGCCTACGTGGATTATCAAGACACGCGCAGTAAATTTTTCGTGGATGTGACGAATCAACTGCTCGACGATTACCCCGACGATGTGCGCGTGATCTACCGGCTATTTCCGCTTGTCGCGGTTCTCGATAAATCCGCGCTTGCCGCGCAAGCCGCCGAAGCCGCGAACGCGCAGGGAAAATTCTGGGAGATGAACGATCTGCTCTTCGCTCAACAACAAAATTGGGTTCAATTGCCGCCTCCCGATTTCGAACAGTGGCTCACCGCGCAAGCCGCGGGTCTGGATTTGAACGTCGAACAGTTCAAATCCGATCTCAAAAGCGAGGAGACCGCCGCCACAGTCCAAGCGTATGCCGACGAGGGGAACAAAATCGGAATCCCCGGCACGCCGCTGATCCTCATCAATGGACAAATATATGGCGGACCGCGCGATCACGGAAGTTTCAACGATATCGTCGCGTTGATCTTGCTCGGCAAACGGCAATTTACAACCTGTCCGCAACTCACGGTGGAGACAAACAAACAATATCTTGCTACGCTCCACACCGAAAAAGGCGATATTGTCATCGAACTTTTCGCGGACAAAGCGCCCGCCACAGTCAACTCGTTCATCTATCTCGCGCGCAGCGGCTGGTACGACGACATCACGTTCCACCGCGTCATCCCCGACCTCTTCGCGCAGACCGGCGATCCCAGCGGAACCGGCAAAGGCAACCCCGGTTATTACGTGATCACCGAGATCGTTCCTTCGTTGAAATTCAACCGCCCCGGCGTGGTGGCGATGGTCAACTCAGGACCCGACACCAGCGGGAGTCAGTTCTTCATCACCTATGCATCCGCCGCGCAGTTCGACAGTCAATACACGATCTTCGGGCAAGTTATCAGCGGTATGGATGTGCTTGCAGCGCTCACCCCGCGCGATCCACAGCCTGGAACCGAACCGCCGCCGGGAGATAAACTGCTGAGCGTGGAGATCGAAGAAAAGTAACGCTATGGTAAGATTTGCCCATGCATTCGTATTCATCCGCCGCGCGCGCCGGCGACCTTATCCAACTCGTCGGCTTGCGGCATAAACATTTCATCTTCAACCTCGAGGCGGGAGCAAAGTTCGAAACGCATCGCGGCGTTTTACAGCACGACGATCTGATCGGCAAAACGTGGGGCACGCAGGTGTTCAGTCACCTCGGCGCGCCGTTCTTCCTCCTGCAACCCTCGCTAGCGGATTTGCTCACCAACCTGCCGCGCACCACGCAGATCATGTACCCGAAAGATATCGGCTTCATCCTCGTGACAATGGGCGTGGGACCCGGTCAAAAAGTGATGGAAGCCGGTACCGGCTCCGGCTCGATGACCGCCGCCCTCGCTTACACGGTCGGACCCGAGGGACGCGTCGTTTCTTATGAAGTGAAAGAGGATGTGCAAAACCTCGCGCGCAAAAACCTCAACCGCTTCGGACTCGCTTCACGCGTGGACTTCAAACTGCGCGACATCGCGGCAGGCTTCGACGAAACTGACGCGGACTCGTTCTTCCTCGATGTGCCGAACCCATACGATTACACGGCGCAAGTCCGCGCCGCGCTCAAGCCGGGCGGTTACTTGTGCTGTCTGATACCCACGTTCAATCAGGTGGAAAAAGTTTTGCAAGCCTTGCGCCAGAACAACTACGCTTTCATCGAAGTGTGCGAAATCCTCCTGCGATATTACAAGCCGGAGCCTACCCGCCTCCGCCCGACGGATCGCATGGTCGCGCACACGGGATTTTTGATCTTCGCGCGTAAGATCGAACCGAGCGCCGACCCGCGCGGAGTCGAACTATCTCAGGAAATTGAAAAAGGAGAGAATTAATGCGCCGCATATTTCGTCGTCAAGCCCGAAAGGGATTCGCCAGACAAGTCCCGCCGATTTTGCAGGAGGCAAACCTCGCCTTCGATAAAGGTGAATTTGGTCGCGCCGCCGAACTCTTCGAGAGAATCGCCGAAGGCGCGGATGCACGCGGGGGCCCGCGCGCCCCGCTTTTGCATTTGCAAGCCGGACGCGCTCGCATTTACGCCGGACAGACCGCGCTAGGAATACCCTCCCTCAAACGCGGGCTGGGATTGTACGCGGAACGCCAACAGTTCCATCGTTTGATTAACGCCAAAACGCGCGTGCTTTCTGAACTCAAAGAGCGCGGGCTGGTTAACGAAGCCGCAGAGATCGAAGCCTGGCTAAAAACCATCGCTCCTTCTTCGCCGGAATTCGAAACGGCGCCACCGCCATCCAAGAAGCCTGTCCTGCCAACTCACTGTCCGCAATGCGGCGCGGCGCTGCGACCGGATGAGGTCGAGTGGCTGGACGAGGTCACCGCCGAGTGTGGCTATTGCGGAAGCCCGGTGCGAGAGGAAAATCCGTAGGACAAATTGCCAATTTGTCCTACCAAGATAATGAACCTCACCGAAGAATTTATCTCCCAACGATTGCACGAAGCCCTCGCATCTGCCGGACCTTCCTCAGACGGTTACGCCGAAATTGACCTCAACAACAAACCAGAACTGAAATGCGCGGCGGTTCTTGTTCCGCTCGTTTGGCAGGACGATGAATGGCGCATCCTTTTTACGCGCCGCACGGATAAGGTTGAATCGCACAAAGGGCAAGTCTCTTTCCCCGGCGGTGCGTGCGACGAAGGCGAAACCACCCCAGAACAAACCGCTTTGCGCGAAATGGAGGAAGAGATCGGAATTCGCGCCGACGATGTAAAAACGCTGGGAAGGCTGGCAAACCTCATCACGATCTCGTTCTTTCGCGTCACGCCGGTGGTTGGAGTGGTAAAGTGGCCCAACGTGTTCCGCGTCGGCGAAAACGAAGTGGCGCGCGTGTTCACGATTCCGCTTGAATGGCTCGCGAACGCGTCCAACCGGTGGCAGTTTGAAATTCCGGGCGCGAAGCGTTCCGTCATCGCCTATCATCCTTACGACGGCGAATTGCTCTGGGGCGCGACGGCGCGTATGACCGTTGATTTTTTGAAAGTGTTGGGGTTTTAAAAACTACAGGGGCGAGTGCGAGACTCGCCCCTGCAAAACATCTTACTTCTTCTCTTCGGGGGCTTCTTCTTCCTTCTTGCCGCGCTCCACAGAGAGTTCGGGCTCGGTCGGTGTGACCGTCGCCGCGACTGCGCCTTCGACGCCAGCCCCCGGAACCGCTTCTTCTTCGACCTTCGGCATGGTTGCCACAGCCACCATCGTTTCGGGGTCTTCAAGCACGCGCACCTTGTCGGAGATCTGAACATCTTTCACGCGGATGCCGTCGCCGATCTTGGTAAGGACCGCGATGTCCAAATCGACGCGTTCGGGCAAGTCGGCTGGCAGACATTCCACGTGCAGTTGATCAAGGTTTTGCACGAGCACTGCGCCGTAGTCTTTCACAGCAATCGAAATTCCGACTAGGTGAATGCTGACCGAAGCGCGGATTTTTTCATCCAGCGAAACAGCCAGAAAGTCTACATGCATTAGGCGATTCTTGATGTAGTCGCGCTGTTTTTCGCGCACCAACGCGGGGTATTCCGTGCCGTCTACATTGATCGTCACGAGGCTGGAGGATGAGATTCTTCCCAACGCCAGCGACGCGGCGTGGGCATCCAAACTCACATTGATCGGTTCGGTATGACGACCATAGATCACCGCGGGCAATTTCCCCGCGCGGCGCAACGCCTTCACCTGCTTACCGATCACATCCCGCTTCTCAGCCTGTATTACAACTTTCTCCATCGTTACTCCTCGAGCGCCTCTCACCTGCCTCCCCCTTTCGTCCCCCCCCATTTTCCCGCTGAAGTTCGCGGAAAATGGGGGGATTGAGGGAGTCGATTACCTTCGCTCTATGAAATGAATTTCTGCAAAGCGACCGAAGCCGCTGAACATTCTGTTAATTACGCCTCAACAAGAAGCGCCCCAACAATAACATCAAACCGCCGAACAACCCGCCCACCAACCCGGCGATCAGCGCGCCGCGCGTATCGAGCGTGGTTGTGACGTTGCCATCCACATTCCTCGCCAACAGGAGGATCGTGCGGACATTTTCAGCGTGGATATCGCGCCCAACCAGATAACCGACCGCGCTATTGTGGACGTCTGCGCTTCCTGCCGCAACGACGGCTGTATAGCCATTCGTCGAGCTTTTCTCCGCCTGAACCAATCCCACCGCCCCCGTCTCCACAGACACATTCTCGGCATGGACGGCCGCCATGGCAGATTGGCGGGCATGAACCAACGTCGCCTTCACGTTCGCCGCCGCGCTTTGGCGTAGATCAACTTCATCGGCGACGATAGTTTCGGCATCGGCTTGATGCATCTGCACCCATTCCGCCGTCACGGACTGGACGTCCGCCTGCGAAATAGTCGTCACCTGCGGCGATTCGAACTCTGGCAACTCTTCTGGCTCAACCATAGCGGGCGGATTTTACCATAGAAAATTGACCGCAGACCATCGACCATAGACCATTGACCATCGTCGGTAGTCCATGGTCTATGGTCTATTTTTCCTCATCGCCTCCGCCACCCCATGCGACATGTCATCCTCCCGCTCATCAAGTTTCGACACGATATTTCGATAATCCTCGTCGTTCCGGTTCTGGCTCAATTTGTAATTCGCTTCGATCCGCGTCGCCTCGATCTGAAACGCGACCACACCGTTGATCTCCTTCTTCACAAAATCTGGCGGCAGGGATTCCATCTTGTAGTGACTCCCCGCCTCGTGGCGGTCAACTAATCGCTTGAGGATTCGGTACGCATCATCATAGCCTTCGACGATCCGCGCCTTGCCATAAATGTGCACTGCCTGATAATTCCACGTCGGTACGTTGACGTGGTTGTACCACGTCGGCGAAATATACGTGTGTGGTCCGTGAAAGATGACCAAAACTTCCTCGTTTGTCTCGAACAATTTCCACTGCGGATTCGCCCGTGACATGTGCCCAATGACGAAAAGTTGTTCGCCTTCCTCGAAGACTTCCATCAATAAGTGACTCGCCGTCGGTTTTTCGCCATCGTACGTAACCAACACTGCAAATTCATTTTGCCGAAGAAACTCAAAAATCTTTGCGCGGTCGTCTTCACGATACAGTTTCGAGGTATACATTTTTCTCCTTTGCCGGCGCAAGTATATCAGCCCAAATGGTTTACTCAATATGAGTTGATAACTTGGAAGTTTTGGAACGCGAATTGCTCGAATGGGCGAATTCCGCAAATTTTCAAAGATTTATTCGCGCCATTCGTAGATTTGCGACATTCGCGTTGAAGGCTTTTTGACTTTGAGAAAACCACGTATCAGCCCAATTCTCTACTTCTCCAATTCTCACGAATAAATTACCATTACCAATTACAATCAGCCCGAAACTTAACCCTCAAACACCCAAAATTATGAAACGCTACCTTCTCTTCACCGTCTTCATTTCAGGCATGACCGTCCTCGCCGCCGAACTCGCGGCGGGACGCTTGATCGGCAACGTGTTTGGCACGAGCAACCTCGTTTGGGCAAGCATCATCGGCTTGATCCTCATCTACCTCACGGTGGGATATTTCCTCGGCGGCAAATGGGCAGATGCAGACCCGACTCCCGCCGCGATGTACCGCGTCCTCGCGTGGGGCGCGTTCACACTGGGAGTTGTCCCGTACGTTGCGAGTCCCGTCTTGCGCGCCGCGGCGACCGCGTTCGACTCTCTGCAAGTGGGAATCCTCGGCGCGTCGTTTGTCGGCGTGTTGATTCTGTTCGTCATCCCGATCACATTACTCGGAACAATTTCTCCATACGCAATTCGCCTCACTGTTGACGACACATCACGCGCGGGACAAATCTCAGGACAGATCTACGCCATCTCAACGCTCGGTTCATTCATCGGTACGTTTTTACCCACGCTGGTCACCATCCCTGCGATCGGGACAAAAAACACATTTCTGTTATTCAGTATGATTCTCTTGTTGGTCGCGCTTATCGGCTTGACGAAATTCGCCAGCAAAGCAGATGTCCTCAAACACATCTGGATGCCCATCGCTCTGATCGCGCTGGCATGGTTCACCCAAAACCAATCATTGAAATCTACCTCAAATCAAATTTATGAAACCGAGTCGGCATACAACTACATCGAAGTGTTGAATCAAAACGGCTTCACCATCTTGCGGCTCAACGAAGGGCAAGGCGTCCACTCGATCTACAGCCCCGACACGCTGCAATACAACGGACCCTGGGATCAATTCCTCGTCAGCCCCTATTTTTATGCAAATCGAAAACCGACCGACATCAAACGCGTTGCCATCGTCGGTTTAGCCGCGGGCACCACCGCCCGCCAAATGACTGCCGTCTACGGCGACATTCCCATTGACGGCTACGAACTCGATCCAAGAATCGTCGAGGTGGGACAAAAATATTTCGGCATGACGATGCCCAATCTCAACATCATCATCGGCGACGGGCGGCTCAACCTCGAACGGAGCGAGCAGAAATATGACATCATCGCCGTAGACGCGTACCGCCCGCCGTACATTCCTCCGCACATGACGACTCAGGAATTTTTCGAGATCGCCGCTTCGCATCTGACGGACGACGGGGTACTAACCATCAACTCTGCCAGCGTCCCCGGCGACCGCCGCCTCATCAACGGACTCGCCACCACAATGGCGACCGTCTTCCCCTCCATTTACACCGTAGACATCCCCGGCTCGTTGAATACAATGATCTTCGCCACGAAACAGAAAACCATCCCCGAAAATTTCGCAATGAACTTGCTCGCATTATCGAACGATCCAACAATCAATCCATTACTTATCACAACCATGCAAGTGTCGTTTGCAGGTTTGAAAACAGGATACGAGCCAACACAGGTCTTCACCGACGACCACGCCCCCATCGAATGGATCGTCAACGACATGGTCGTTCGGTTCATCCTCGAAGGTGGAACCCAATATTTAGAATGAAAAGTTTAATTCCTACGCCAACGTCCGTACCGCAAAGTTTACTTTGCGCCAAATTTCGCCCAACAAGATTCGCTTGCGACAGCAACAAACCGCAAAACAATTATGAATAAATTCGCTCCCCTCTCTTGGCTCGTCGCTCTCCTCATCCCCCTCGCCCTCATCGGGCTGGGATTGCGCCTGCTGTTGACTACCGCCTTCCTCCATATCGAATACAACATGCCGCATTTCCCTCCAGACGAATATGGCTTCACCAAAGAAGACCGCTTGAAGTGGGCGCCGTACGCGTTGAAGTATCTCGTCAACAACGCGGATATTTCCTACCTCGGCGATCTGAAATTCGACGATGGAACTCCGCTCTACAATGAAAGAGAGTTGAGTCACATGGAGGATGTCAAGCGGGTGACGAAAGGCGCGCTGAATGTTTGGTATGTGACTCTCGCACTTCTGCTCGCGCTGGGGATTTGGTCAAGGCTAGGTGGTTGGGAACAGTTGTACCGTCAGGGTTTGATGCGAGGCGGGTGGATGATGGTCGGGTTGGCGGTCGGAATCGGGTTGATCGTCATCGTCGGAATCGCCGTCAATCCGAATGTCTTTTGGGGATTCTTCACGGCGTTCCATCATTTATTCTTCGAGGGCGACTCGTGGCTGTTCCTGTATTCGGACACGTTGATCCGCCTCTTCCCCATCCGCTTTTGGCAGGATGCGTTCCTGATCGCGTCGTTCATCGCGCTGGGAGGCGGATTGACTCTTGGGCTGGGATTACAACCGGAATAATACGTAGGGGCACAGCGAGTCATCGATTAATTTTGACGGAAGATCGTCTCGCTGTGCCCCTACGGTGTATAATCTCGCCGAGGAGATTCCCCAATGGCAGATTCGTTATCGCTTGAAAATAAAGTTGCGGTGGTGACCGGCGGATCGCGCGGCATCGGGCGTGCGGTGGCGCTGGAGTTGGCGGCGCGCGGCGCGGCAGTGGTCGTCAATTACAACAAATCCTCCACAGCGGCGGATGAAGTCGTGAAAAAGATTCAAGAAGCCGGTGGCAAAGCCGCCGCGTTTCAAGCGGACGTGTCCGATTTCAAGCAAGCCGAGGCGCTGATCAAATTTGCGATTGACACCTTCGGCGACCTGAGCATTCTTGTGAATAATGCAGGCATCACCAAAGACACGCTCATCATGATGATGTCTGAGGCGGATTGGGACTCGGTGATCACGACGAATCTCAAATCCACGTTCAACTGCTCGAAGGCGGCGGTCAAACACATGATGCGGAAACGCACGGGGCGCATCATCAACATGGCTTCGGTGGCGGGGCAAATGGGGAATCCCGGTCAGGTGAATTACTCCGCCTCGAAGGGCGGGCAGATCGCCTTCACAAAATCGCTGGCGCGCGAAGTGGCGGCGCGGAATATCACCGTCAACGCCATCGCGCCCGGGTTCGTGGATACGGAAATCCTCGACGCGATGTCGCCTGAAACGCTCGAAGCCGCGCTCAAGTTAGTGCCGCTGGCGCGCAAAGGCAAACCCGAAGAGATCGCCTACGCCGTCGCGTTCTTAGCCTCCGACCAAGCCGCGTTCATCACCGGTCAGGTGCTGGGCGTGGATGGCGGAATGGCGATGATGTAAGAACCTCAGGAAATTACCATGCCCGACATTAACTCTTTAGATAAAACCACCATCGCCCCGGATGTGCTTGTGACCATCGCGCGGCTGTCGGCGTTGAGCGTGCCGGGCGTCAGCCGCATGGCAGGCGTAAAGGGCGGAGTGAACCGTCTTTTCAAACGCGGCGATCACGACGGCGTGCGGATCGAAGTCGAGGATAATGTGGCGTACGTCAGCCTGTATCTTATCCTAAAAAAGGATGTGAACATCCGCGAGGTAAGTCGCAACGTGCAGGAACAGACAGCGCGCGCCTTGCAAGATATGGTCGGCATGGACATCGGCGCGATCGAAGTGCACGTTGAAAATATTGACGACGACGGAGAGGCACAGCCGACATGAAGCCCCGCACCAGGGCGCGCGCGCTCGCCCTGCAAGTACTTTACGAAGTGGATATTGCGAATCATCCGCCCGCCGAGGCGTTCAAAGCCCGGCTGGAGGAGACTCCGCTTTCGGAGGAACTCTCCGAATTCACACGCCAGATCATCTTTGGCGTTCTCCCCATCACAAGCAACCTCGACATTCTCATTTCGAAATACGCGCCGGAATGGCCCCTCGATCAGATCGCGGCGATCGACCGGAATATTTTGCGCATCGCGCTGTGGGAATTTGCCGTATCCGACGAAACGCCGATCAAAGTGGCGATCAACGAGGCGGTCGAACTGGCAAAGATCTACGGCTCGGATTCCGCGCCGCGCTTTGTAAACGGCGTGCTAGGCGCACTCGCCGAGCGCCAACACGAAATTCGGCAATCTCTACAAAAGGTCTAAGATGGAAATTTTGGGCATCGGCGCGTCGGAACTGATCTTTATTATCCTCATTGCTATTATCGTGATGGGTCCCAGTCAAATGAAGCAGGCAGGCAGGACGATTGGGCATTGGCTGAACAAGATGACCCATTCGGAACTTTGGAAGATGGTGCGCGACACATCGAACGAACTGAGCAATCTGCCGCGCAAATTAATGAGGGAGGCAAACATGGAAATATGGGAGGCGGAGCAGGACCTGCGTAATACCATTGATCCACAAACTCGCAAACCTTTGTCGTCTCAACCCAAACCCGCCTCCTACAAGCAGCCGAGACAGACAAATGCCGAAGGGGACTCGCAACCTGAGCATAAATCTGCGGAAGAATCGTCCACGCCCAATGATTAGTTTCCTCAAAAAGATCTTCCGGGCGGTCGCCTTTCCATTTGTCCTGCTGTATCGCATCCTCAGGGCGCCCTTCGTGCTGGCAAAATATGTGTGGAGGTTCCTCACCACCGATTCAAAGGAAGATACGCAGAAGGAATTTTGGGATCACATCGAAGACCTGCGCGGTCATCTTTTGCGAATCGTTCTCGGCATCGCGCTGATGGTGGGAATTTCGTTCTACTTCACCGTCCCGTTAATGGAGCTCCTCGCCAAGCCGGTCAACGGATTGACTCACTTGCAAGCCATCGAAGTGACCGAGGAGATCGGCGTTTTCATGCGCGTCGCGTTGACGAGTGGGATCATCATCGCCCTCCCTTACATCGCCTTCGAGATTTGGTTGTTCGCCGCCAGAGGCATGACCGCCCGTGAAAAAAAATTCAGCCTGCTGGCGATTCCCGCCGCTTCGCTTCTTTTCGCTGTGGGGGTTGGTTTCACCTACTTCACCCTCATCCCCGCCGCGCTTCCGTTTCTGGGAGGCTTCACCGAGATCGCTCAGTTCTGGACGGCGAAAGAATATTTCGGCTTCATCACCGGGCTGATGTTGTGGATCGGCATATTTTTCGAATTCCCGTTGGTGATCTTCGTGTTGAGTTATTTCGGGTTCGTGCCGCCGAAAATCTTGGCGCAACAATGGAGGCTGGCAATCGTCATCATCGCTATCCTCGCCGCGGCAGTGACGCCCACCATTGACCCGGTGAACATGGGGCTGGTCATGTTGCCAATGGTGTTGTTATACTTCGTCAGTGTCGGCTTGAGTTACGTTGCCGCGGCGTTGCGCGGGAACAAAGAGCCGGACGAGGAGTCAACGCCGACGCAGGAGAAGCAAGCCGCCCGGTAGAAAGAACGAAAAAGAGGAGAACGTTATGAAGTCACGCCCTAGGTTATCGCGTCAATTTTTATTTTTTGTCATCATCCTTGCCTTGGTGAGTCAGGCATGCGCCATTTCGTTGATCGAGTTTCCCACTTTCCCGACTTCCAGCGCGGCAACGCCTCTCCCTTCGGGTCCGACCGGCACACCAGCGCCGCGCGCAAAAGTGACGTTCACAGTCCGTTTACCGGAGCCGTTATCGCCCGGCGAAACTCTCGATCTCTCCATTGTGGACGAGGTGACGGGACTTGCCTACAACCCCACACCATACACCATGAACCCGGTGGATTCGGTGACGTACACGCGGGACTTGGAGATCTGGGATCAAGCCGTCATCCGCTACCGATATGTGCGAAAAAATGGAAGCTCGATCGTCAACGAAGACACCAATCGCGATCAAACGATTCGATATCGCCTGTTTTACGTGAGCGGGAACACACAGATTACCGACACGATCAGCAGTTGGGCAGATAAACAATTCAACACACTTTCGGGGAGCATCAGCGGCACGGTTCTCGACGTGGACACCGGCGCACCCATCCCCGATATCCTCGTCACCGCTGGAGGCGTGCACTCGTTCACCGACGCGGCGGGACGCTTCCAGATCACCGACTTGCGCGGCGGAACGCATAACCTCGTGGCGTACGCGCTAGACGGAACGTATCAAACGTTTCAACAGGGCGCGACCGTAGCGGAAAATTCCAACACGCCGGTGCAGGAAGTGCGACTCAAACGCGCGCCGCTGGTCAATGTGACGTTCATCGTTTCCGTTCCGCCGGGGACGGTTGGACCAAACGTGCCGATTCGACTCGCGGGCAATTTGATTCAACTCGGCAACACCTTCTCTGATTTACGCGCCGGTTTCAGCGCGGTTGCAGACCGCATGCCCGTCCTCAGCGCCAACGGAGACGGACGATATTCGGTGACGATTCCCCTCCCCGCCGGCGCGGACGTGCAATACAAATACACCATGGGCGACGGATTCTGGAACGCCGAATTCACCTCCGACGGACGGTTCGTGACGCGGCGCATCCTCGTGCCGAATCAAAACGCGGTCATCGAAGACGCCGTGCAAACGTGGCAGGCAGGACCGAAAGCCCCCATCGTGTTCGAGGTGGACGTACCGGCGAACACCTCCTCCACCGATAAAATCTATATTCAATTCAATCTTTTGCTAGGCTGGTCGCTTCCGATCCCAATGTTACAAGACCGGCAGAACCACTGGGTGTATAAACTGTACGGACCGTTGAACATCACCGGCTCGTTTACCTATCGGTACTGCCGCAACGCGCAATGCGATTCTGCGGATGATTCGGCGACGGTCGGACTGAACACGCACGGCAAGAACGTCACGCCCGCGCTGACGCCGCAAGATATTGACGACCAGGTCAACGCGTGGGCGTGGCCCCTCACTGTTGGATCGGCCACTTTGGTCGCGACAACCATCCCGTCGCGCGGAAGCGGCTTTATGGCGGGAGTCGAATATCAAAGTTACTACGATCCACAAACCCCGGCGTTCAACGACAACGCGCTGCAAAACATCCAAAGCCTCAACGCGAATTGGGTGATCTACACCCCCTCGTGGACGTACAAGCGCGTCTCGCCCGTTGTCTTAAGCGAACAACCCGGTAAAGATCCGTTTTGGGTGGATACGCTCTCGGCGGTCGCGCAAGCGCGGTCACGTAACATGAACGTCGCGCTCTTCCCTCAGCCGCGCTTTGAAACCAACTACGCCGATTTCTGGAAGAACGCGCCGCGCGACACAACTTGGTGGAACGAATGGTTCGAACGGTATCGCAATTTCATCATCCACTTTGCGGACCAGGCGACACAGTCCGGCGCGCAAGCCATCGTCATCGGCGGGGATTGGATTCTCCCGGCTCTTCCCAACGGGAAACTTGTGGACGGCTCCTTCAGCGGAGTCCCAGCCGACGCGGAAACGCGCTGGAAAAATCTCATCGTCGAAGTACGCCAACACTTTCGCGGCAATGTGCTATTTGCCCTGCCATATAACTCTACCGACTTCACTTTGCCGGTAAATATTTTGCGCGACACCGACGGCGTGTACTTCCTCTGGTTCGTCAAACTCAGCGACCAAGCCTCGCCCAACAAAACGGACATGATCAATGAAGCCGGCAGACTGCTCGATTCAAATATCGCGCCGTGGCAGCCGCAAGTCGGCAAGCCGTTCATCCTCGGGCTTTCCTATCCATCCTCTTCCTATTCCGCGACCGGTTGTATCCCGAACGGGAGCGGAGGCTGTCTCGATTGGACCGCGCTCAACCGCCCCAATACCGATATTTCCACAGTGAACCTCGATCTGCAACAGCAAGTGGATATCTACGAAGCGGTGCTGACCGCCATGAACACGCGCAGTTGGGTCAGCGGCTTTATCAGCCGCGGCTATTTCGAGCCGGTCGAATTGCAGGATAAATCCGCCTCCGTTCACGGCAAACCGGCGCGCGACCTGCTCTGGTATTGGTTCCCGCGCTTGTTGGGAACGGTTCAATAAAACCGTAGGGGCGAGTCGGTGATTCGCCCCTACAACATTAATTTGGAGGCATTCAATGTCGAAAACAAAAACCATTCTAAAACGCACAGGGATAGGCTTTTTGATCCTCGTCATCCTGCTCGGCGCGGGAGGCGGATATTATTTCAAGAGTTACCTGCCAAACACCGTCGCGCCGAAATCCTTCCCACAAATTGACGGGACGATTCAACTCGAAGGTCTCGACGGACCCGTTGACATCTATCGCGACCACATGGGCATCCCGCACATCTACGCGACCACCGCGCACGATCTCTTCTTCGCGCAGGGCTACGTCCACGCGCAGGATCGTTTCTGGCAGATGGATTTCTGGCGGCACATCGGTTCCGGCAGGCTCGCCGAAATGTTCCCCTCGCAAGCCGACACCGACGCCTTCCTCCGCACGCTGGGATGGCGCGTCACCGCTGAGCAGGAATACGCGCAACTCGACGCGGACTCAAAAGCCATCGTCGACTCGTACACCGCTGGCGTCAACGCCTACATCACAGGCAAAGAGGATATCAACCTCAGCCTCGAATACGCGCTCCTCGGCTTGCCCATCCTCGCGCCCGATTACAAGATCGAACCGTGGACGCCCATCCACAGCCTCACGTGGGGCAAAGCCATGGCATGGGATTTGCGCGCCAACATGGACGAAGAGATCCAACGCGCCGTGCTCATGAAAACCCTCACGCCGGAGCAAATCGCCGAACTGTTCCCCGCCTACCCCGCCGACCATCCGGTGATCGTCAACAAGATCGGCGATCTGACTTCCGCCAGCGCGCCGACTCCCGCTTCCGCTTTTGACATCCCCGACGCGACGCTCGCCGCCCTTCAGAAAAACGCTTCACTTCTCGACGTGGCGCTTGGTCCGGCAGGCGACGGCATCGGCTCCAACTCGTGGGCGGTCTCAGGCAAGCTCTCCTCCACTGGAATGCCGATCCTCGCCAACGATCCGCACCTCGGGATTCAGATGCCGTCCATTTGGTATCAAATTCATTTGGAATGTAAACCCGTGTCGGAGGCTTGTCCGTTCAACGTGGCAGGCTTTTCATTCGCAGGCGTGCCGGGCGTTGTCATCGGACACAACGAACACGTCGCCTGGGGCTTCACCAACGTCGGTCCCGATGTGATGGATTTGTACATCGAGCGCGTCAACCCCGACAACCCGAACCAATACGAAGTCAACGGCGAATGGGTGAATTTTGAAACGCGCAAGGAAACCATCAATGTCGCGGGCGGCGACCCGATCGAAATGACCGTGCGCCTCACCCGCCACGGACCCGTGATCTCCGACGATTTCGGTCCGCTGAAAAACGTGGGCGACCCGGAAGACAAAGAGTTCGTGCCGTTCAAAGATCGCTCCGGCATTGAACTGCCCGAACAATATGTCATCGCTCTCAAATGGACGGCGCTTTCACCGTCTACGCCGTTCAAAGCCATTTGGGGATTCAACACCGCGAAAAACTGGGATGACTTTCGCGCGGCGGCGCAGGAATTCCATGTGCCGCCTCAAAACCTGTTGTATGCCGACGTGGAAGGCAACATCGCGTATCAAATGCCCGGTGACATTCCCATCCGCGCCAAAGGCGACGGGACGATTCCCGTCCCCGGCTGGACGGACGAATACGAGTGGACCGGTTACATTCCCTTCGAGGAATTGCCATACACTGTCAACCCGCCCGAGGGCTACATCGCCACTGCCAATAATCAAGTCCCGCCCTCCGATTATCCGCACTGGATCACCTACGATTGGGATTACGGCTTCCGCGCCCAACGCATCGTGGACATGATTCAAAACGCCCCCGGCAAAATTGACTTCGCGTATATTCAGCAAATGCACGGCGACGCGTTCGACGCCAACGCGGCGCTCTACGTGCCGATTCTGCTCGAAACCGACGGGCTTTCCGAAGAACACGTCAACTTGTTGAAAGATTGGGATTACCAGGACCGAATCGATTCGACTGCGGCGGCGATGTTCAACGCGTTTTGGCGGCATCTCCTGCAAAACACATTCAACGATGATATGCCCGAAGCGCGTTACTTCCCCGACGGCGGCTCGCGCTGGAACGAAATCATGCGCCACATGGACGCCTCGTCGGCATGGTGGGACGACCGCTCGACAAAGGATATGGTCGAGACCCAGAACGACATCGTCAAGAAATCTTTCGAGCAGGGCATCGCCGAACTGGAGGAAATCTTCGGCAAAGATACCTCCAAATGGAAATGGGGCGACATGCACGCCTCCACGTTTAGGAACGGCACGCTCGGCGAATCGGGCATCGGGCTGATCGAGAATTTGTTCAACCGCGGTCCGTTCCCGACGGGCGGTGGCGAAGCGCTCGTCAACGCCACCGGCTGGTCAGTGCACGACGGCTACGAAACCAACTGGCTTCCTTCCATGCGCATGATCGTTGACATGGGAAATTTGAGCAATTCAGTTACGGTTCACACCACTGGGCAATCGGGACACGCGTATCATCCGCACTACATTGATATGGCGGAGATGTGGACAGGCATAGATTACTATCCCATGCTGTGGGACTTGGACGCGGTCACCGCCGACGCCGAAGGGCATTTGGTATTGTCGCCGAAATAAATTTGTAGGGCGAGATTTTATCTCGCCCTACTTTTTTTCAACGCCACCCACGAGAAGAAGATCACGCCGAGATAACTGAACGCGAGGTCAACGAGGCTGAATGTGCGGCTGGCGAAAAATTGTTGCGAGTATTCTTCCGCGGCGATGATGAGGGCGAGAGTCAAGCCGACGAAGACTGCGACCAGCTTTGGAGGTCGAGAGGGAAGCGAGCGGAAGAGGGTCAGATCGAGGAGGAGGGTGAGAATCCCAAAGAGGAAGAAGTGTCCCGCTTTATCGCCGTAGGGAATCTGGTTGATGAAGCCGAGCAGGCTGAGTTTGCCGACGTCGGCGAGGTAGACAATCAAGCCGATGAGGAGGGCAAAAAGAATCGTGAGCCACTTCATAAAAAAATCGAGACGCCTTACGGCGTCTCTGCTTTTGCTTTTTCCATTTTTGCTTCGCGCCGCGCTTTCCACCACTCGACGATCATGGGGAGCAGTGAAATGCCGATGATGGCGATGATGACGAACTCGAAATTTTTGCGGACGAACGGGATGTTGCCGAAGAAATATCCTGCGAACGTGAAAAGTAAAACCCACACGACGCCGCCGACGAAATTGTACGTGATGAAATAAGCATACGACATTTTGCCGATGCCCGCCACAAACGGCGCGAACGTGCGGACGATGGGCACGAAGCGCGCGAGGAAGATCGTCTTGCCGCCATGTTTTTCAAAGAAGGCATGCGTCTTGTCGAAATATTCCTTTTTGAGGAATTTGATGTTGTAGGCGCGTTCGCCGAGGTAATGACCGATCGAATAATTGACCGTGTCGCCGAGGATCGCGGCGAGCATGAGCAACCCAGCTAGTGCATAGACATTCAACGATCCCAACGCGGCGAAGGTGCCCGCCGCGAAGAGCAGCGAGTCGCCAGGCAGGAACGGTGTGACGACCACGCCCGTCTCCAAGAAGATCACTACGAAGAGGATCGCATACGTCCAAGTGCCGTATTGGTTGATGATATTGGCGAGATGTTCGTCTAAGTGAAGGAACAGGTCAACCAGGCTTGCGAAAAAATCCATTTTTATTTCTCACTTTTATTGAGACTTCGGAAGTCTTGGAGACTTCCGAAGTCTAGTTTTTTGAACAGGCGCAGATTATACAGCGCTTTCCCCTTTCGGCTCGATGCGGCTGAGCCAATCGCCGATTACAAGAATGATAAGGCTTCCCAGCACAGACATGCCCAGGTTGAGCGAACCCAACTGGAGAAACGCCCATCCCTGCCATAAGCCGATGAGATGCCCCAACGCGAAACCGAGAGCACTCAAGCCGAGGTACAACATCAACCGCCAGAAGCCTCCGCCGCGAATCAAATGATAGAGCGAGCCGATCAATGTCGCGATGAGGAGGGCGAAGAGGAGGGAGGGGAGGGTCATGGATGGAGAGAGATTAGAGACTGGAGACTGATACGCAGTACAAGATACGAGTTACGAGTTACGAGTTACGACGTGTATCCTTGTTTACCTATCTACTTGTTTCCGCGCCTACCTGCTTACGGCTCCAAACGCTTGGCGAAGAAGTCTGCGATTGCGTTGTAGCAAGTGACGCGGTTCTCGTATTTCAGCACATCGTGACCTTCATCTTCAAAGACGAGTAATTCGATGTCTTTGCCTTTCGATTTCAACTCGCGCACGAGGTCTTCCGATTCAGCGGCGACGACGCGCGGATCGTTGCGTCCCTGAATGACGAGCATCGGCGCGGACATGTTGTTCAAATGCGTCTTCGGCGAACGCTCGACGAGGAAAGCGCGCTCATCGGCTTTTTCGGGGTCGCCGAGTGCGATCTTGAAATATGGTTTCCATGTTTCAGGAATTCGTTCTGAAAACGTGAGCAAATCGTATGGACCGAACATATCGCACGAGGCTTTCCACAAATCGGGGTGCAAGCCTGCCTGCATCAAGGTCATGTAGCCGCCATACGAGCGACCGACAACCGCCGCACGCGAAACGTCGAGCCGTTTATCTTTCGGCAAGACATGTTTCATCGCATGGACGTGATCGAGGCGATCCTGCCCGCCCCAATCTCGGTCAACATGTTTGGTGTAGGAAAGCCCATAACCGGTGGAGCCGCGCACATTCGGCACAAAGACTGCGAAGCCGCACAACGTGAGAAATTGAATCAACGGCATCGAGAACCAGGCGAAGTCGGGGCGTTCCTGTCCCTGCGGACCGCCGTGGATGTAATAGACAACAGGTCGCGCGCCTTTATAGCCGAGTCCCTTCGAGGGGAGATAGAGTCGAGCGGAGGTGCGCAGTCCGTCGTAGGAGAGAAACGAAGCGTCCTCCCCTTTGGAAAGAAGCGAGTCGGGAATCCCAAGAATTTTCTCGTTCGTGTGACGCGTCACTTTGTTCCGCCGCGCGCCCTCCACGGTGTAGATTTGAGTCGGCGAGGTGGCGGTCGAAAACGAGAAGGTGAACGAATCGGTCTTTTTGTCGTAGGCGACGCGTTCGAGCATTCCGCCGTCGAGGGGTTTCGCTCCGACCAAAACATGCAGGAGAGTCAATTGCTTTTTCTTTTCATTGAACGCGCCTTCATAAACCCACGAACAGCCGTCAATGTTGAACAGAAGCATATAACGGTCTTTGCGGAGATGCACGATCTCGTTCAGTTCGCCCACGCCTTTGTGCTTAACGCCTTTCAATTGCACGCGTTCAAGTTCACCAGGCTTTGCAAAATCGAGGTAGCCGAGGCTGAACGTATCCTCAAACACGGAAGAGATCACCACCGCGCCTTTTTCGCTGGGCGAGAAAACGACCGAGACGATTCCGTTCAACGGGACTTGTTCGCCTTCCGCACGATCTTCCAAAAATTTTCCGTAGATCGTTTTTTGTTTGCCCTTCTCCCACAGGCACAACACAGCGTCGCCGACCGAATAACCTGTGCCGAGGATTAATCGGTTGTGATCCTTGTTGTGCGCGGCGATACCCAACCCAAATTGATATTCGGCGATCTTGGTCAACTTCCCCGTTTTCATATCCGCGCGATACGTCTCGACCATCGGCTTGTCGCGGCGCTCGGCTCCAAAATAAGCGACGCCCTTCTCCTCATCGCACTCGCCAAGATGCACGCGATACTCAGCAAAGAAATTATCGAACGCGGGTTCGGGGAAACCACCTTCTAGCGGAATCAACATCGGTTGGTAATTTTCATCACCGTCCTTGTCGATCATCACCAGAATTTTCTTGAGTTTGGAAAAAACATAAAACGACAGCCCGCCGATCAAATGCGGGTTCTGCAAAGCAATGTGCGGCGGCAACAACGGCTCAGGCACGCTTCCGCCAAACTTCATCGCATACAAACTCAAATGCCCCGATAAATTGCTCAAAAAGAAAATTTTCTTATCAGCATACTGCGGCACCACAAACAAACGAGCGGACATCAACGATTCAACACGATACGTCATGACAAGGCTCCTCTGGAAATTTGTTTTGCATATTTTACTTCGGTTAATGTGAGCATAAACAATTTTGTCTTGAAGAAATTCATGCTGATTATTTCTTTTGCCAAATTTATTTCCTTCCCAATTTTCATTTTATTGTATCGCTTATCCACATTCGGCTACACGCAGAGACTAAACAATAATCCCGCCGCCGATCACCACGTCGCCTTGATAAAACACAGCCGCCTGCCCTGCCGTGATGTCGCGCTGCGGCGCGTCAAATGTGACTTCGACCGCCCGATCAGACTCAGGGGACGCCTGACTCTCCCCCATCGGCTTGACCCACGCCTCAGCCTCTTTCGCGGTGTACCGAATCTTCACTTCCGCGCGGAATGGTTCACGCGGCGCTTCTCCACTCACCCAATTGACGTCGCGTGCGATTAACTCGCTCGAACCGAGTTGCTCTTGCGTTCCAACAACCAGCGTGTTGCTTGCCGCGTCCTTCGTGATGACATAAAGCGGCACAGCCGACGCGACTCCCAATCCCTTGCGCTGACCGATGGTGTAATTCGCAAGCCCATTGTGCGCGCCGATAGACACACCTTCCCGCGTGACGATTTCTCCGGGCTTCAACATCTCCGCCGCATTGCGTTGTAAGAAGTTTCGATAATCCTCGCCCGCGAGAAAGCATAAATCCTGCGAGTCTTTGCGCGAGGCAGTTGGTAGTCCGTGCCTCTCGGCGATCTGTCGAATCTCTGGCTTGGCGTAATCGCCGACGGGGAATAACGCGTATTTCAGCTTTTCTTGATCCAATACATGCAACACATACGATTGATCCTTGCTGCGATCAATCGCTCTCATCAAAAGAGTCTTTCCTCTTTTGTCTTTCTTGACTCTTGCGTAATGTCCTGTCGCCATGAAGTCAGCGCCCAATGCTAGTGCGTGGTCGAGCAAAAACGTCCAGCGGATCTTGCGATTGCAAATCAAACACGGATTTGGCGTTTCGCCGCGCGCGTAACCTTCGAGAAAATATTCCACGACGGTCTCTCGAAAAACATCCTTCGCATCAATGACATAAAACGGAATGTCGAGTTGCGCCGCCACGCGTCGCGCTTGCGCCATCGAATCGGGCGTGCAACAGCGATTGGAATCTTCCTTGCCAGGCTCGCTCCACAAACGGAGCATCATGCCGATAACCTCATAGCCCTGCTCTTTGAGCAAGGCGGCGGCAACGGAGGAGTCGACTCCTCCCGACATGGCAACGACAACTTTGGGCATGGCGTGAAAATTTATTTCAGCTTGCGAGCATTCTCGACTAAGCCAGGCAAAGTGTTTACAAATGAATCAACATGCTCAGGCAGTGTATCTTTTCCAAGAGTCACCCGCAACGACCCTAACCCCCACTCGCGCGAAAGACCGATGGCATTCATCACGTCGCTGGGTTCAGGGTTGCCGGTTTTACAGGCGGAGCCGGAGGAGCAGGCGAAACCCGCCGCGTCGAGAAGCGTGAGCAACAAGTTTCCGTCTACATCTTTGAACGCAAAACTCGCATGATGCGGCAGGCGAGATTCCATATCGCCGGTCAACTGCGAATCGGGGATATTCTCTAAAACAAAACCAATGATCTTGTCGCGCAGCGGCTTGACGTGAGCGATCCGCTCTTCACGTTCGTCGTTCACAAAGCGCAGCGCCTCGGCAAAACCGACGATGTATGGCACATTCTGAGTCCCTGCGCGCAGGCCGAACTCCTGCCCCCCGCCGGTGAGATGCGGAATAAGCGGCGTCCCCTTACGGACGTACAACGCGCCGACGCCTTTCGGTCCGTAGAATTTATGCGCGCCAAGCGACATCAGATCCACGCCAAGTTCCTCTACATCCACCGCCAAATACGCCGCGGCTTGGACCGCGTCAGTGTGCAACAAAATATTATGCGCGCGGCAAATTTCAGCGATCTCTTTGATGGGGTTGATCGTGCCGATCTCGTTATTCGCATACATCACCGAAACGATCGCGGTGTCGCCACAAATCGCTTTTGAAACGGTCTCTGGCGTGACCATGCCGCGCTCGTCCACGTCCAGCCACTCGATCAAAAAGCCCTCATGTTTACCGAGATGTTCGAGCGTTTTCGTCACGGCGGGATGTTCGGCGCGTGAGGCGAGAATCCATTTTGCGCCGGTCTTTTCGCGCATGGCATACGCCGCGCCGCGTATCGCGAGGTTATCCGACTCAGAGCCGCACGAGGTGAAAATAATTTCATCGGGTTTGCAATTCAACACGCGCGCAACTGTCTCGCGCGCCGAATCGATCGCGGCTTCGGCAATCTGTCCGAAGCGGTGGACAGACGAAGGGTTGCCGAAAGAAGCGTTGAAGAAGGGCGACATCGCGTCCACCACGCGCGCATCCACAGGGGTTGTCGCGGAATAATCCAAGTAAATCATCGCCGCAGATTATAGCATGATGAGAATAGGAACTTCGTAGGGCAATCGTCCGTTGTTCATAGGGTAGATTTCGGTACAATTGCGGTTTGTTTTGAAAGGAGAACAAATGAAAAAACAACTCATCATATTGGGGCTTTGCGCGTTGTTGATCGCGTCATGCGGCGGAGGACAAGCCGAAGCGACGCCGACGAACACGCTCAGCCCGGATGACATTCAAACGCTCGCCGTCGAGACGTTTGCAGCGGTTCTGACGCAGACCGCGCTTGCCGCGCCCACGGAGACTCCCGCCCCCACTTTGACCGCGTCCGCGACATTCGCGCCCTTCGCGACAAGCACAGGAGGATCGTTACCTGTGGGAGCGTCGCCAACTACTAGCAGTGGAAACGCTTGTTATCGCATGACATTCGTTAGCGACGTTTCGATTCCAGATAACACCGCTATGACCCCCGGACAAAACTTTACCAAAACATGGAAGGTTTTAAATTCCGGCACATGCGCGTGGGAGGCGGGTTTCAAATTCGTCTTCACGGGCGGCGAGCAGATGAGCGGAGTAAATTTCACGCTCGCTTCTCCCGTTCCGTCGAATGGGCAATTGGATATTTCCGTCGCGATGATCGCGCCATCGAAAACTGGAACCTTGCGCGGCAACTGGCGTATGCAAACCGCAGGCGGACAATTCTTCGGCGATGAGGTCTACGTGCAAATCATTGTCGGCGGAAGCGCCACGACAGGCACACCGCCAACCAGTACCGCGACCGGCTCAGCGGCAACCGCCACGCCTTCCGAAACGCCATCTCCGACTGAAACATCGCCGAGTACAACAACCACTCCCTAATGACAAACAAAAATCCCTCCGTTTGCGGAGGGATTTTTTCATCGAAACAATAGGTTGTCCGTCAAATTCCGGCGTTATTGAGGACTGTGAGCAGATTCGCCAGAGCGGATGCAAAAGACGGATGTGTATTTTCGAAGTACGCCATCGTTTCGCGCATCCGCTCAAGGAGCGAGTCGTCGGATTGCGCGCCTTCGGAGCGTTCGAGGAGTTCATTGATATCCGCGTTGAGCGCGCGTAACAGGTCGCGTCCCTTTTCATCTACAGCCTCGGTAGCATCGAGGGTTGTATGCAGTTCTTCAAGCAATTTGGTGAGTTTTTTATCCGTCATCGCGCCTCGCATTTCAATTTTTGATATCCATTGCCGTCATTGTACGCCGGATGTCCCCTCCATACAAGTTCTAAAAGACGTCCAGCGTACCGCGGCGTTTTGCCGTAATTTCAAAAATTTTGAACAGAAAATAACCGAGGGTGAAATACGCCGCGCCGACAATCAACTCGCCAATTAGCAGAGGGGCAACCTGCGCCAGCGATCCTCCGCCGACTACCTCACGCGCGGCAGTAATTCCGCGCGTCAGCGGGAGGATAAACGAAATAGACTGCATCCACGCCGGCAATGTATTAATTGGGATATTTGCGCCGGAAAAGATCAGGAGCAGGAAATAAACAAAGTTATTCACAAACATCACATTGACTGTGATTAAGGCAATGCATCCCAGCAATAGACCCAAGCCGCAGGTACTGATCGTCGTTATTAGAATGACCAACCCAAGCGCGGGAAGGTTTGTGTTTGAAAGATTCAGTCCCATGAGCAGGACTCCCCACACAAATGCGATGACAACGCCGAGAGCGCCGTCGAGGATATTCATCATCGCGCGCCCCATGAACACAACGAGGCGGTTGGCGGGCGTCCCGAAAATGTAACCGAGTGTGCCGCTGTCGCGGTCGCCGCCGATGCTCATGGTCATGCCGAAGATTCCGCTCACCGCCGTGATCTGGAGCGCGTTCCCAATGATATAAAAGGAAGCGCTGTCCGCTCCGTTTGCGTACGTGCCAAGAAAAACGAAGAAGAACATCTGCGCGAGTGGCATCAAAATTTTAGAGGCGGTGTACTGAATCGGGCGCATCCAGTGAAAGAGGGCGACATAAGACAATATCGCGCCCTGCCAGAATAGCCGGAGGTTGCTGGTGAGCATTTTCATCTCTATTCCAAGCCAAGCGTCGCGTCCGCGCGCGCTTTGTATAACATCACTTTGAACAAGCGCGAGGCAATGAACAAGTCGATGGCGGAGAATAGGATCATCATGCCCCAAGCGAAAAAAGTTTCTCCTAAGGGCGAACCAGCCGTCGAGGTCCCGTGAAGCGCAACGGCCGCCCAGTATGGCGGAAGAATGTATGAGATGGGAGTCGTCCAGCCGGGCAGGAGAGCGATCGGGAAAAGGAATCCGCCGAACACATACACGGGCCATTCCATCGCGTTCTGCCAGGCGCGCACGCCCGGGTTCATCACAAAGATCGGGGCGATGATCAAACCAAAGCACACGAAAGCGATCACCGAAATGAAAACTGAAATCGTGAACATCAACGGTTGTTGAATTTCGAGCGAGTAGCCGAACATAAACGCGGCGACGAAATATCCCAACACCATCGAGAGCAGAGATTGCGCCACGTTGGCAAAATTCTTTCCGATCACGATCACTTCAAACGGCGTGGGAATCGCCACCAGCGATTCAAGCGTGCCGCTCCATCGCTCCGCGTTGATGCTGTTTCCTGAAATAAACAACAGACTCGACCACAACCCCGTCAAGCCGCTGCCCACCACAACGAACATCGCCGCGTCAGCGCCTTTATCTTTCAGCATCCACAACCCAAGCAACGCAATGATGATGGGCTGAAACAAAACGGTGAACAAAATAAACCCGTCCGTCATCATCTGGCGCAGGTTCATCTCGCCGACGATTAACATCGTCCGCCAATATTTTGCAAACAACGAAAGACTCATGACGACCCTCCCACAAGGCGCACATAGGCGTCTTCCAACGTCGGCTCGCGGACGACGACTCTGCCGACTTTCAACCCATCTAAGGCAGACATGACATCGGGCACCGCTTCCGCGCCACGGGATGTCTGAATCAACAGTAGTTGTTTTTGTCCCACCTCCTCGACCGATAACGCGTCCGCGAAAGGCAAGGCGCGTAATTTTTCGATGACAGATTGAGGAACGCCGAACGTTTCCACTTCAACGACATTCAAATCGCTGACGTGAGTCTTGAGTCCGCCCGGCGTATCGAGCGCGACGATCTTTCCATTGTTGATCACAGCGATGCAGTCGCAGAGCGCGTCGGCTTCGAACATGTAATGAGTGGTGAGGAGAATTGTTTTCTTCTGCGATTGCAGGTTCAGAATTACTTGGCGAAAATCCCGCGCGCCGACGGGATCGAGCCCAAGCGTCGGCTCATCGAGGAATAACACGTCGGGGTCGTGCAACAACGTGCGCGCAACATGCAGACGTTGTTTCATTCCACGGGAGTATCCCTGCACTTTTTCATCCCCGCGTCCGTTCAAGCCTACGAGATCAAGCAAGTATGGGATTCTTTTATCCGTCACATCTGGGTCAACGCTGTAGAGGCTGGCAAAATAACGGAGATTGTCCACGCCCGACAACCGCCAATACAAGCCGCGTTCGCCGCCGAAGATAAAACCAATTCTTTTTCGGACTTCGTCAGCCTGCGCGACCACGTCGAAGCCGCGCACAGAAGCGTTTCCCGCCGTGGGAATCAACAGCGTAGTCAGCATTTTGACGGTGGTCGTCTTACCCGCTCCGTTCGGTCCAAGCAACCCAAACAATTCCCCTTCTGGAATCTCGAAAGAGATATCTTCCACCGCCACAACTTCGCGCGCCATTCGTCTGATTACGCCGATCTGCGACGTGTAGACTCGCCTGAAATGATTGACTTCGATTGCGTTCATTTGCCTCTCTTGGATAAATCGCCCCGTGATTTTACTTCATTTGCAAATTAGCGCAAAATTTCAATGGTCGCTTGTTCGATCTCCTCGTAAACCTTTTTTACTTCGGCTTTCATCTCTGCCGAAACTCCCACCGTCTGCGGGATGAATTTAATCAAATCTTTTGCCTGCCTCATCAAGTCTTTGACGTTGGCGATGTAGCTGAAGTCGGATTTGCCGAGTCCGGTCGAAGGGGCGGGCAACTCTCGCGCCTGCTGAATCAGCTTGCGGGCGCGGATGATGCGTTCTGTCGCAGGGATGAGTTTAGGCATAAGGTCTACTTCTTTTCTGACAACGTCGGATCACAATGCGCGGGCGCTTGGGTGAGAAACGGAGCGAAGGTGAGACGCTTACCAACTTGGTCGCCGGAGCCGGGTCCGATCCCGCCGGGACCGCTCGGGTCGCCCCAATAATTTCCATCGGCAACAGACGCGCGTCCCAGTAAGCCGCTTGTCCAGTTTGGATCGCCCGGAAAATGGGTGAGGTTGTTCGCAAAACAGTTATTGTGAATTTGCGTATCCTCATGAAACTCAACAAAAATTCCGCTGGGATGCGCCTCAAGCGTGGCTTGAAATCCGGGAATACTGGTCATGAAATCCGTCACCATGGGGCTTTGCGTAAGAGGCTCCATGGGGTCGCCGTCTTCGGGATCAATACCCGCCAGTTGTGGGTTATTGACTGAGATCGCGCCTCCGTAAGCCGGCGCTTCATTTTGATAAAACTGGCTGTCGGTTATGGATAGATTGACGTGATTGGCATAGATCCCGCCGCCTCTCGAACCCAGTCCATCGCCTGTGACTCGATTCTGAAAGAAGAAACTTCCAACGATCGCGAGGTTGACGAAATCGACATGCAAAGCCCCGCCGTTGCCATCCGATGTGTTCGATTCGAATCGCGTAGACTGGATGTTTACACGCGATAAACTACCGGACAACCCGCCTCCATTCTGAAGGGAATGATTACCAATAAATTCACTGTTGCTCATATTGACAGCGCCAAGGTCGAGATAGATCGCACCGCCGTTCTCTGAGCGGTTGTTGACGAAACGCGCATCGTTCAAGTTCAGCACGGCGCTCATCGCATAAATTGCGCCGCCCCAATCTTCGCCAACGTCGCCGTTTTGCAGGGTGATATTTTCAAGCGTGAGCTTGGAATTAACCATCAACTCGAAAAAGCGGAAAGGCTCCGAGCCTTCCTCGCGAAGCAGTGTCGCGCCGTTGCCGCGTATAACGAGGGGATAAACAACTGGCGGCAAGGCGCTGCCCACCTCACGAAAGCTCGGCGTCCATTCAAACTGGGGAGGGGATGTATCGCGCTGAGTAAAGCGATATTCCCCGGGCGCGAGTTCGATCACCGATTCGCCCGGCACGCCTGCGGAACACGAGTCTTGCGGCTTGCCGGCGTTTGCGGCGATGATCGCCTCAGCTAAAGAACATTTGCCATTGTCGAGGTAAGGATAAGACTCTTGTTCCAATGTGTCCACAAAGATGACGCCGGCGGGAATCATCGTGCCGGTCGGCGAAAGCGTTTCCGTGATCGCGGGTTCAGTGGAAAATGGTTCAGGAGTTGAAGCCGGCGGCGGGTTAGGATCAGATGCAGGCGCGGTGGAAGCGGGCGCCGGCGTCGCCGATTCGCAGGCAATGGCGGCTAGTGTGAGTATCGAAAGAAATATCCGTATGAATCGCATTGAAATCTCCAAAAAGTTCCGCACAGTATAAATGATTTCTTTGCCGCGCACATATCCATACGGCGTCCTTACGAAAAACAGCCCCTCGGGTTAAGCGAGGGGCTGAAGATCCGACTGATCGGGGCTGGACTAGCTGGGCAACAAGGATTTCATTTGTTTGTAGATGAAGCCCGCCGCGCCTTTGGGGTTCAGCCGGTAGATGAAGTCCATGAATTTGGCGTCGGAGCCGACCAGCACGCTGTAGCGATCGTTCTCGATGGCATCCACGATGATCGCGGCGGCTTTATCGGGAGGCAGCATTTTGATCGAGGACGATTCGGCTGTTTTCCCGTTGGAGATCGCCACACCGGAGTTCGCGGCAATGTTGGTGCCGATCGCGCCCGGGTAAACCAAAGTCACTTTGACCTTCGTGTCCAAAAGTTCGGCGTATAAACCCTCGGTGAGAAGTTTGACCGCCGCTTTGCTCGCGCCGTAGACGGTTTGTCCCGGCACCGGGAGGAACCCGCCCATGCTGGATACGTTCGCGACATGCGCCTCGGGACGCTTGAGCAAATGCGGCAGGAACGCTTTCAGCATGTACAACGTTCCATACAAGTTCACATCCAGCACGCGTTCGATGGCGTCGAATTTCAGATCGTTCAAGCGGACGAACGGCTGGATGATGCCAGCGTTGTTGATAACGCCGTCCACTGCGCCGAAGCGGGCGATGACCTTTTCGGGCAAGGCTGACACCGCTTCCCGGTCGGTAACATTCAGGACAAATGTCGCTAGTTTATCTTTCCGGTCGCCGGCAAGTTTTGCCGTCTCCTGCAAAGCGGACTCGTTCATATCCACTGCCGCCACGCTGGCGCCTTTGGCAAGCAGGTTTAGCACGATCTCTCGACCCATGCCGTTCCCGCCGCCCGTCACAACCATAACTTTATTCTGTACTTTCATGATGTTTACTCCTTGGCGTTGAGGCGATCACGCGCAACCTGGCGCATTACCGTCTCAATAATAATTTTTCTTTTTTCTGAATATAAGATAACATGTTTTGAACCTTTGTTTAGTGACGTTTATCACGTGAAAATCACTAATCTTTGTCTTATTTGGAAAGTATCGGCGAAAATGCGGCAGAATTATAATTACTCCATGAATTTCACCCGTTTATCCACCATTCTTCTGCTTGCTGCGATAGTTGGCGTCTTTGCGCGCCCCCAAGCCGCGCTGGCGGAGGATGCCCAGCCCGCGCCGGCGGCTCAGGTCAGCGCGTATGAGTTGATCCTCGCAATGAATACATTACGCGTCTCCTACGGACTTCCGGCGCTGATCGAGGACCCCATTATTAACGCGGTCGCGCAAAACACGGCGCAGATCATGGCGGCGAACAGCATGTCGTGGCATATCGGTGATGTGCGCGGACGGATCGCCGCGGCGGGATACGGCAATGGCGGAACGGTTTGGGCAACGGAAAATTTTGCCGTCAGCCATGGAGGCATGGGGATTGACGAGATCATGGCGGTCTGGGCGGACCCGGACCACATGCGTCCGGCGGTCACGCCGGAATATTGTAATGTGGGCGCGGGCGTGGCCACCGTCGGCGGAAAAACATATTACGTCCTGCAAGCCGCGTATGTCTCGGGGCAGGAGTGCGGGAGTTACGCGTCCACGCCGGGGAGTGGATCCGCTTCGGGAACGAGTGTCAGCCCGATTTCCCAGTTGATCGTGCCAGTCCAAATTGCGACGCCCGATGCCGAAGGAAAAATCTATCACGTGGTGAAGTCTGGGCAATCTTTCTGGGCTATCGCGGTCGCGTATCAGGTCACGATTCAGGATATTGAAACCTGGAACAACATCACGCGCGATACGCCTCTGCAATCGGGGCAACGATTATTTATCCCAAGCAAAAACACGCAGGGATTCGCCACACCAACGCCGCGCGGCATGGTGGTGACGCAACTCCCCGATGCGGATGGAAGAATCGTGCATGTTGTCCAGCCGTATCAGTCGCTGACCACGATTTCTGAGGCGTATCGCGTTTCAGTTAATCGGATCTTGGAATTGAATGGGCTTCAAGCGGACTGGCCCCTCCAGATCGAACAAAAACTTGTGATCTCGCCGGGCAACATCACACCCAGCCCGACACTGAGCAATATCCAGAAACTCACTCCTGAAGCGGATGGAAATTATTATCACATCGTCCAGAGCGGAGAAACGCTTTCGTGGATCGCGGGCTTGTATGATGTGCCGCTATCGGACTTGATGAATTGGAACGGATTAGGCGCGGCGTCGGTTATCATCCCGAATCAAAAACTGCTTTTGCGCGTCACGCCGCCCGCGACGGCGACCAAGACACCCGCGCCCGCGACGATGACGTTGACGCCGAGTCCTTCTGCAATTTCAACGTTAGTAACAGAAACTCCAACAGCCGAAGTCGCGCCCGTTGAAGAATCTTCGAGCGGGTCTGAATTGGGTTTGATTTTTGGCATTGCCGTTATTTTGATTGGCGGGTTATTGTGGTGGTGGCGGAGGACGCATAGGACACAGTAAAGTGACAGTCACCTTGGAACCGCGCCATAAAAAGCCTGCGAAGAAATTCGCGGGCTTTTTGATCGAAATTTCCGCTTTCAACTGATTACCTTACAGAAATCTTTTTGAACGCTGAAAAAAGGTAGAAATCTGCATTTTTCAGCATCCCGATTTAAAAATGCAAGGCAATCGGGCTTTCGATTATTTCAAGGGAGAAACCTGCAAAGCCAGTAAATTACTTTTAATTCATTTAATCCGCCTTTATTTTATAATTTATTTTGACTTTTCAGAAAACAACAAAACAATATTGAATTATGAGGCGCATTATGATAAAAAATACACAAGAAACCATGCTGGATTCAACAGACCTTGCCCTATTACGGAATTTACAAAGCGACGGTCGTTTAAGCAACGTGGAGCTGGCGCGCAAGATCAACCTCTCCCCGCCTGCCGCGCTCGCGCGCATGAAGCGCCTCGAAAAGGAAGGCTATCTCCGCCAGTACACCGCCATCGTGGATCGTGAAAAGTCCGGCTACGATCTGTTGTGCTTCATCCACATCAGTTTGCAAATGCACCAAGTGGAGCAAGTGGAGAAATTCCGTGAAGCGACGCGTCAAATGCCCGAAGTGTTGGAGTGTCATCACATTACAGGCGAATACGATTACTTACTGAAAGTCGTCTTGAAGAACAGCAAAGATCTGGAGCGTTTCCTCGTGGGCAAGATCACCCCCATCCCCGGCGTGGCGCGGATCCACACCAGCCTGGTTCTCACTGAAGTCAAGGCGACGATGGCTTTGCCGTTGGAATAGACGATAAACCATAGACAATGGTCAATTGTCCATAGCCTGTGGTCAAAAAAAATAAAAGGAGAACATGCAATGATCAATCCAACTCCCAAAACAATGGGACAGCAATTCGGACGCCGCTCGTGGGCAGAACCGTGGAAGATCAAGATGGTGGAGCCGCTCACCGTTACCACACGCGAGGAACGCGGCAAAGCGCTGACCGAAGCGGGCTACAACACCTTCCTGCTCAGATCGGAGGATGTGTACATTGACCTGCTGACCGACAGCGGCACCTCGGCCATGAGCGACCGTCAATGGGCGGGCATGATGTTGGGCGACGAAGCCTACGCGGGAAGCCGCAACTTTTATCATCTCGAATCCGCCATTCAAAATACGTATGGCTACAAATACATTGTCCCCACCCACCAGGGACGCGGCGCGGAACATCTCATCAGCCAGACGGTCATCAAAAAGGGACAGATCGTCCCCGGCAATATGTATTTCACCACCACGCGCCTGCATCAGGAAATGGCGGGCGGCACGTTCTACGACGTGATCATTGACGAAGCGCACGATCCTGCGAACCAGCATCCCTTCAAAGGCAACATTGATCTCGACAAAGTGCAGGCGTTGATTGACAAACACGGCGCGGCGAACATCGCTTACATCAGCGTGGCTGGCACGGTCAACATGGCGGGCGGTCAACCTGTTAGCATGGCAAACATCAAAGCCCTGCGTGCTTTGTGCGATCAACACGGCATCAAAGTGTATCTTGACGCGACCCGCATGATGGAGAACGCCTACTTCATCCAGCAACGCGAAGCAGGATACGCCGAGAAAACCATCGCACAAATTCTCAAAGAGTTTTGCAGTTACACCGACGCGGCATGGATGAGCGCAAAGAAAGACAACCTTGTCAACATCGGCGGCTGGCTGGCGATCAACGATTGGGACATCTTCGAGGAACTCCGCAACCTTGTTGTCGTGTACGAAGGTTTGCACACCTACGGCGGCTTGGCGGGACGCGACCTTGAAGCGCTTGCCATCGGCATCGAAGAATCGGTCAAGGACGATCACATCCGCACGCGCATTGGGCAGGTGTTGTATCTCGGCGAACTGCTCACCGATTGGGGCATCCCCATCGTCCAACCCGTCGGTGGACACGCCATCTTCCTCGACGCAAAGGCTTTTTATCCGCACCTCAAGCAAATTGAATTTCCATCTCAAACGCTCGCGGCGGAACTCTACCTCGATTCGGGAATCCGCTCGATGGAACGCGGCATTGCCTCGGCAGGACGCGACCCGAAGACAGGCGATCATTATTACCCGAAACTTGAACTGACTCGCCTCACCATTCCCCGCCGCGTCTATACTCAAGCGCACATGGACGTGGTCGCGGAATCGGTCAAAGCCGTGTACGACGCGCGCGCATCAACCCGCGGCTTGAAGATGGTCTATGAACCGAAATACCTACGCTTCTTCCAAGCAAGGTTTGAAAGGCTGTAGAGACAACGATCAATTCCATATGATAGACATCGCGCGAGGAATCAATCCTTCATCTCTGCCGCGCGCTATAAAAGCAAACTTCGTTAATATAGCAAGAGCGGGCGGCGCAAATTGCGCCGCCCACTAACGTTCCAACTTGCAACCTTCAACCTATCAACACTCACTAAACCCACACGCGTAACACTTCCTGCAACCCTCTTCATTCACCACCGCGGCTTCCCCGCATTCGGGACACAGATCGCCGATCTTCATTTTCGTCATGGCGGCTTCCTCTTCGATGGTATGACCGCCGTTCCCATTCGACTTCTTTTCATCGAAATCAGTTTTCAACCCGTCTTTCTCACGCAGGTACGTATCCAACACCTGACCAATCCCATCGGGCAATGACCGCACGCGGTTGGGACCAAATCCCAGCGAGCGACCGCCCCCGATGCCGATGAGTTGACGAACGATCTCGCGCATTCGGTCGGTGGGTTTCACCGTTGAAGTCATCCGCAAAATGTACGAGATGAGTCTGCCGATGGCTTCGGAGACGGCGGCAGTTTCAGAGCCAGCCTTCGCCGTATTGATGAACGCCTCGAACGGTTGCTCGCCTCCATTCTCATTGATCGTGATGAACGCTTTGCCGACGGGAGTTTCGACATTGAACGTTTTCCCCGTCAACGCGCGCGGGCGCGGCTTCTTCGGGTCGGCGGAAAATGTTGGGGCGAGTTCGGGTCTCGCGCTGAGCGGAGGCGTAGCCGCAGTCGAAGCGTCCTTCTTCTCCGCCGTCGCGTTCGTCTCCAACACCACTTTATCGCGCGAACCCGTCACATACACCGTGATGCCTTTGCATCCGAGTTCCCACGCCAACATGTACGCGGTGGCAACGTCGGCTTCGGTTGCACCTTCGGGGAAGTTCACCGTCTTTGAAAGCGAGTTATCCACGAACGCTTGCAACGCGGCTTGCATTCGCACATGCTCCTCGGCGGTCACATCTGCCGAAACGACAAACGTATCGCGCACCGCCTGCGGCAACTCCGTGATGTGCTGGCAAGTGCCCTCACGCATCACCTGCTCGACGATCTCCTGCCGTTTCTCTTCGCCCAGCCCAAGTTTTTTCAACGCCTCATCGAAGCGTGGGCTGGCATACGCAAGTTTCAAATCTTTGCCGTTATCGTTGACGTGGCGGATGTACGCCAGCGCGAAGACGGGTTCGCATCCATAGCCTTCACAACCTGCGACGGTGGCGATGGTGCCCGTCGGCGCGACCGTGGTCTGCGCGGCATTGCGGATTCCATGTTTGCGGATTCCCTCCGCCACCGCTTCCCACTCGACGGGGGATCTGCCCCAGTTATTCTGATACTTTATCTGCGTCTTCGGCGCCGTCCACTTTATCGCTTTCTTGTCATAGATACTGCCTTCGATGGCAGGGAACGCGCCGCGCTCTTCCGCCAACTCAACGCTCGTCATCATCGCGTGATAACGGACGAACTCCATCACCTGCGCGCCGAACTCCTGCCCCTCTTTCGAGCCATAACGGACTCCCACGTGATACATCAAGTCCGCAAGACCCATGATGCCAAGACCAATGCGGCGTGCGTTATGCGCGGCTTCCGTCAATTGCGGCACAGCAGGCACATACGCGTTCGCTTCAACCACATCATCGAGAAACCGCGTCGCAAGCACAACCGATTGACGTAGCAAATCCCAATCAACGGTTCCGTCTGGTCCGCAGTGCTCATTGAGATTCACCGAACCGAGACAGCAATTCTCGTATGGACCCAACCATTGCTCACCGCATGGGTTCGTCGCCTCCAGCGGATACAAATGCGGGACGGGATTACTGCGGTTCGCCGCGTCGAGGAATAACACGCCAGGCTCGCCATTGTGATGCGCCTGCTTGACGATCTTATCGAACAACTCGCGCGCTTTCACTTTTTTGTATGAATTGATCTTGATTCCCGCGACTTCGGCTTGTTCGAGCGTGCCGCTGAAACCTTGTCGCTTCATCTCTTTCATATCGGGGAAGCGCAGTTCCCACTCTTCATCGTTCTTCACCGCGCGCATGAACGCGTCCGTGATGCCGACCGAGATGTTGAAATTCGTAATTTGATTCTCGTTGATCTTGCACCCGATGAAATCTTCCACATCGGGATGATCCACGCGCAAGACAGCCATGTTTGCGCCGCGACGCGTCCCGCCCTGAGCAATCTCGCCAAACGCGTGATCGTAGACGCGCAGGAATCCCACCGGTCCCGTCGCCTGACCTGCCGAGGTCTGCACCATCGCCCCGTGCGGGCGAAGTCGCGAGAACGAGAATCCATTCCCGCCGCCTGTTTGTTGAATCAGCGCCGCGTCACGCAACGTTTGGAAGATGCCCGCGCTGTCGCGTCCCATGTCGTCGGTGATGGGCAACACAAAACACGCCGCCAGCTGACCCAACGGAGTCCCAGCGCCTGTAAACGTCGGCGAGTTCGGAAAAAATTTCTTGCTGGATAATAAATGGTAATACTCGATCGCGCGCTGTTCGATGTCGGCATTCCACATCGTTTCCACTTTGGCGACGTGGTACGCCACACGCCAAAACATCTCCTCGACAGATTCGGCGGGCTTGCCGTCATCCCCGCGGCGGACATAACGCTTCATCAACACTTGCCGCGCGTTGTCCGTGAGGTTTGCTTTCGGCAAACCCTTTGGCATCGGCGGCGTGGGAAGCAATCCATTTTTCGCCTGCTCAGTTTTCGTGACTGCGTTGGTAGCCATGACACACTCTCCTCAAAGTGATTTTAGAAATTTTCTCACTCAATCCGTACCGCAAAGTTCACTTTGCGAATTGTTCGACAAAAAATCCGACAACCATTGATACTCCGCCCTTAGCGGAATAACGGTTGTCGGTGAATTAGCTTTCGAGTAATTGATTGATCTCGTTGCGAATGGACTTCAAATCGTCGAGACCGAGGTAAACAATTGCATAGCGGATGTACGCGATCTGATCCAGTTCCTTCAAGCCAGCCATGACCAAATCGCCTACCGCACGAGAGGAAACTTCCGATTTGCCCATTTTCTGTAACTGAGATTCGACTTGTCCGATCATCCGCTCGATGTCGGCGGCAGAAACGGGACGCTTCGCACACGAAATGCGGACGCCGCGCGCCAGTTTTTCACGGTCAAATTCTTCACGCGTTCCATCCTGCTTGATCAAAAGAGGCGTTGCCAGGATGGGACGTTCGTACGTGCTAAAGCGTTGTCCGCATTTGAAACATTCGCGGCGCCGGCGGATTCCTCCGTGATTGTCATGGGAAGTATCTAGCACTTTAGAGTCATGATGCTGGCAGTAAGGGCACCGCATGAATGAAAAACTCTCCAATATTTAGAACATTTGTTGCCGCCATCTGTGGGCGTGGAAGCTCTGCATCCCCGTACATTTGGCTATTTTCAAGCCATATTCTAGCATAATCAGATTGTCAGTTCAAGAGGTCGAAGGGCAATTCACCTTAAAAAATGAAATCTGCAATCTTTCAGCAACTGATAAAAAGCAAAATAGATTTTCTCCTACAATCCCCGCAAAAACTCCAACACCATCGGGTTGAACTCATCTACATTGGATTGATGCGGTACATGCCCCGCGCGGAGGGATTTGCCGACGGCGCGCGGCATCGTTTCTACCAGTTTCGGAAAGGAGGAAGGTGAAAGCGTTCTGTCGCGGTCGCCCCACACAACCAAGGTTGGAAATGTAATTTGCGACAGGAACTGAGCGTTATCGGGAATTTCGTTGGGGATGTGATATACACCGGGCGCGGTACGCATGTAGTCGAGCGCGGTCTGCTCGCGGACATGTTCCGGTAACGAGTGCAACGCGCCGGAACTGTGTCCCATCGCCACGCTCGTTACATCCACAACCAAGCGGAAGAGCCATTCCGGCGTCCGGCTCACGATGAGATGACGCAGCCCTGTGCGAGAATATGAACGTCGGAGAAGAAGCGGGAGTTGGGAGCGCGAATAAAACGGACTGACGAGGACCAAGCCGCGCGTCCAGGCAGGGACGCGGCGCGCATACTCCAACGCAAGGTAGCCGCCAAGCGAATGTCCGATGAGGATCGCCGGTTCCGTCAGGCGAAGCGAAGTCATCCACTTTGAAAAATGTTCAAAGAGCCAGTCTGCGTGATAGGAGCGCGAATCGAGTTTAGGACTGTCGCCGTGACCGAGCAGGTCGAGCGCGTAGGAGGCGTATCCATGCCGCGTGAGTTCAGGCGCGAGATCGTCCCAATCGTGAAGCGATGCGGCGATACCGTGAATCAAAATGACCGGAACGCCGCTCCCCTGTTGAACATAATGTGCAGTTGTGGGAATTTCAAGATCAAGCGTGCTTTTCATATCGTCGTGCCAGTTCACGCCTCAGTATTTTGCCGAGATAGGATTTGGGGAAGTCATCCATGAAGATGACGAAACGCGGGACAAGATGGGCAGGCAAGCGTCTCTTGCAATAGGCAATGACCGCGTCGGGCGCGGGACGCTCTTGCCCGGCGATCACGAATGCAAACGGGCTTCCCGCCACAGCCGTGACCGCCACTTCCTTCACTTGTGGAATCTCATAGATCACTTCCTCTACATCGCGCGGGAAGGCGGGTTGTTTCTTCAAATGGTTAGGGAACCACATGTCGGCTTTGCGCGCGATGATGCGAGTGTATCCGCCTTCATCTGCTTGCGCGACATCGCCAGTGAGGAGCCAACCGTCAGCGGTGAGGACTTCCTTCGTCGCTTTCGGATTCTTCCAATAACCCATCATCACTTGGGGACCGCGAATTGCCAACTCGCCGATATGACCCTGCTTTACTTCCTTATCCCTACGCGCCAGATCGAGAATCTTCGCTTCGGTGGAGGGTACGGGAATGCCGATGGTTCCGATCTTTCTTTTCTCGCCGAGCGGATTGGCGTGCGTCACCGGCGAAGTTTCAGTAAGACCATAGCCTTCCACAAGTCTTCCGCGCGTCAACTTCTCGAACGTCTCTTGAACTTCTACATGCAAAGGCTCGGAGCCGCTGATGCAATAGTTGATGGACTGAATTCCAAATTTGCGTACGCCGCGAAAATTGTTGATGGCGCGGTACATATTCGGCACGCCGGGGAAGATAGTCGGTTTGTAGCGTTTGATGGCTTTCAACACATCCAACACTTGGAATTGCACCTTGAGAATCATCGCCGCGCCGACCGCGACGGGAACATTCATGGCGGTCGTTAAGCCGTAGCTGTGAAAGATCGGGACAACGCACAAGAATCGTTCTTTCCCTTCTTTCGCTTCGGGCAGCCAGTGACGCGTCTGCAAGGCGTTTGCCACGAGGTTGCGATGCGAAAGCATCACGCCTTTTGATTGCGCGGTCGTCCCGCCCGTGTATTGAATCAGCGCCAGTTCTTCCGGCGCGACCTCGACTGTCGGCGATTTGTTGCTGTTGCCGCCAAGCCAATCGCGCCAACGCAGGGCATTTCGCAAACCGTAACCGCGATTGCGCCACGACGAGATCAAATATTTTGGAAGCGACAAATAATCTGCTGGGTCGGTTAACACCACGTGCGGCACGCCGCTCCCCTCTTGGATTTGTTTCGCTAGCCCAGCCCACATCGAAAGCGTGACGAGAACGCTCGCGTCCGAATCCTTGACCTGGCGCACGACCTCTTCCGGTTCGATCACCGGTGGGACGAAGACCGCCGTTGCGCCGGCTTTCATCGCGCCGTAAAAACCGATCACCATCTGCGGGACGTTTGGCAACAACAAAACGACGCGCGCGCCCTTGCCAACTCCCAGCGACAGCAATGCGTTCGCGAACCGGTTCGCCTCGTGGTTCAGCCGCCGATACGACAAGCGACTCCCCTCGAAAAATATCGCCGGGCGGTTCGGAAACCGCCGCACCGACGAACGCAATAAATGATGCAGTGGAATGTTCGGCACGCCCACCGTGTATGGCACGCCTTGCTCGTAATTTTCCAGCCACGGGCGAGCTTTTCGCAGGATGTCGCGTCCCGGCTTCTTCTTTGGAGGGCTGGCGGATTCCCGCCACGAGCGTTGACCCTCGCCCGCGAGGAAGCGCTCGATCGAACGGTTCACCGCCTCCCGTCGTTCCAACATCACCATGTGACCTGAGACGCCGATATCGTCGTCTTCCGCCCCCGGAATGGAGCCCGGCACCCGCTCAAAAAACGGACGCTCGAACACGCGGTCGCGGTGCCCGCGGATGACGAGCGTCGGCACATCCAACGCGGCGAAACGATCCCAGCCCACCCACTGCGACATATTGTCGCGATAAAGTTGTTTCAGCGCGTACGGCGCGCCGTGAAGCCACGAACGCGTGAGCGGTCCCAGCCAGCGCAGGATTGAAATCGGCAAGCTCAAAACGGAGCGATACATCGTCCGCAGTTTGTATTGTCCCGCCGTTGCGATCAGAATCAAGCGTTCGACACGACTCGGGTTCTTCAACGCGTACTCGGTGACAATTGCCCCGCCAAAGGAATGACCGACGAGCACAAATTTCCCTTTCACGCCCAGGAGTGTCAACGCGGTTTCCAAGTCTTCGATCATCTGGGGCATGTCGTAGCCGCGCGCTGGCTTATCCGAAAGTCCGTGTCCGCGCAGGTCGAGCGCGATCACGCGGTTTTCAACGGCAAATTTCTGCAACTGGTTATGCCATTGCGCGGCACGCCCCCCAAACCCATGGATGAAAACAAACGTCCGCTGGGGATGATCGGGCGAGATGTCAATCGCCGATAGCCGTACCAGCGGATTCGTCGAAACGCGTACCTCGTGGCGGTAGAGATCGAGGTCTATGTCCATGCGGAGAGTTTACAGGAGAGGCGAGAGAATGTCAATTTTTATCAGAGGCGAGTCCGTTTGAGCGGGCTTCGTAGGGATAGCCCGACGGCGCCGTCCTGAGCTTGTCGAAGGGCTAACCGTCGGGCGGCACTGAGGAGGAGAAAAAGGCTGGGGAAACTGAGTCAAGCCGACCCTGAGAAAGAAGCGTCCTTCAAATCCGCCGCGCAAAACGGACGCTCAGGATAAATCCCCGCTTTGACAGATCCCACCTGCCCTGCTATACTTCCAGTCGTTGAAGTTGACTAGTACTGTCCAAGGTGGGCAGTTTGTTGGAAACAATCGCACGAGATTCACAATCCCTCGCGAGCAAGTCAGCGAGGGTCATTTATTTTTATGACCTTAACCGCCAATGGCGGATAAAATTTTATATGCAAGTGAGGATTAAACAATTGTATGGCTAAGCAAGGAAAATTGAAGATTATTCCCCTGGGGGGGCTCGGGGAAGTAGGCAAGAACATGACCGCCTACGAATTCCAGAACCAGATTCTGGTCGTTGACGCGGGCATTATGTTCCCCACCAACGATATGATCGGGATCGACTACATCGTCCCCGATTACGAATATTTACGCGGCAGGGCGGGCAACGTGGTCGGCATCGTCATCACGCACGGACACGAAGACCACATCGGCGCGATCCACCATCTGCTGAACGACATCAATGTGCCAGTGTACGCGACGCCGCTCACCCTCGGACTCATCGAGGGCAAGTTGGCGCGCAACAACGCATCGGCAAAAGCCGAACTGACGACGGTGGAAGCGGGCGGCTCGGTGGAGATCGGACCGTTCAAAGTGGAATTCTTCCACGTCTGCCACTCGATTCCCGACGCGGTGGCGCTGGGCATCACAACTCCCGCAGGGCTCGTCGTGCACATGAGCGATTTCAAATTCGATCATACGCCTGTGGACGGCTGGCCCACCGACTACGCCAAACTCGCCGAGTTCGCGCGGCGCGGCGTGGACGTGTTGCTCTCCGATTCGACCAACGCCGAACGCCCGGGCTGGACACCGTCTGAGAAAGTGATCGGTCCCGCGTTCGACAAAGTGTTCGCCGAAGCGCAGGGACGCGTCATCGTTGCGACGTTCGCGTCGCTGATCTCGCGCGTCCAGCAAGTGGCAGACGCCGCCGCGAAACACGGACGCAAGATGACCCTCGCCGGTCCGAGCATGGTGGATAACGTGAAGATCGCCCGCAAGTTGGGTTATCTCGACATCCCCGACGATCTGCTTGTGCCGATTGACCAGGCGTTGAAAATGCAGGATCACAAGGTGGCGATCATGTGCACCGGCTCACAGGGCGAACCATCGTCCATTGTGGGACGACTCTCCGCCGGGACGAACCGTCAATTCGATTTGAAACAAGGCGACACGGTTGTGCTGTCGTCGCATCCCATCCCCGGCAACGAAGAGACAATCAGCCGCACGATAAACCGCCTGATGCACCGCGGCGCGGAAGTGATCTACGACGCGATTGCGCCGGTGCATGTTTCGGGTCACGCCTCGCAAGAGGAGCAAAAACTGCTCATCAATCTCGTGCAACCGAAACACTTCATTCCAATTCACGGCGAACTGCGCCACCTCCGACGCCACGCCAAATTGGCGGTTGAGGTCGGCATTGAAGAAGATAACGTGATGGTCGTGGAGAACGGACAGATCGTTGTGCTGGCAGGCGGAAACCTGACTCTCGGCGAACGCATCCCCGGCGGCTACGTGTTCGTGGACGGAGACTCGGTCGGCGAGATTGATTTCGGCGTCATGCGCGAACGCGAAAAACTGGCGCGCGCCGGTATCTTCCTCATTGACATCAGCGTGGATAAACTAAGCGGGCGGCTCCTACACGACCCCGAGATCATCACACGCGGCTTCGTCTCACCCGAAGACGCGGAAGAACTCCTGCCCGAAGTCCGCAAGCACATCATGGACGTGGTCAACAACGGCGGCTGGGAAAGCGAAAAAGACATCGCCAACGCGGTGCGCTCGTATCTTTACGAAGAAACAAAACGCAGGCCGATGGTGCTGGTCACATTAAGTAGAGCGAGTTAACAACTCGCTCTACAATTTTTGCGCGATCAGCCGATCAACCTTTCCCATCGGATACTCGTCCAATTTTTTCAACGCAACCCATTTCAAATTTTCATGCGTTGATGTTTGAATCAACTCACATCGAAACGCGTGGACTGTAATTTTGAAATGCGAATACGCGTGCTCAACCGTTGTCAGCGGATGAACACCCCGCTTCGCGCGCAGGGTCAGCCTGTATGCCGCTCCGACAGCGGACGCCACCTCCTCAGCCGCCTCGCCTGCGACGCGCGCGTTGGGAAACTCCCACATCCCCGCCAGCAATCCCTTTGATGGACGCTTTGCGAGTAAAACGTAACGCAAGTTGGCAACTTGCGCTACGATCACCGCCGCCGCGTGGATGTGATGCGGCACAGCCCTCTTCGTAATTTTCACCGGTCGTAAATTTTGAGTCTCGCGTTTGCGCGCAAGACAATCCCGTGCCAGCGGACAAACTTCACACCGTGGATTCTTCGGCACGCAAATCATCGCGCCCAAATCCATCAGTGCCTGGTTGAAATCCGCCGCTTTACCTTTGGGCAAATTCTCTCTCGCCAATCGCCAGAGGATCTTTTCTCCTTCACCTGAATTGACCGGCTCCTTCACATCGAACAACCGCGCATAGACGCGTTTCAAGTTGCCGTCGAGGGCTGGCTCGTCCATGCCGAAGAGGATCGAAGCGAGCGCGCCCGCCGTGTAGCGACCGATCCCCGGCAGTTTCCGCAATTCGTCCATCTCACGCGGGAGTTTCCCGCCGTATTTTTCCGCAACGATCTGCGCGGCTTTATAAAAATTCCGCGCGCGGCTGTAGTAGCCGAGTCCCTCCCACGCGTTCAACACCTCGCGCTCGGAGGCTTTCGCCAGCGCGCGCGCAGTCGGGAACAGCTTCATCCATTTTTTGAAATAGGGAATGACCGTCTCCACCCGCGTTTGTTGGAGCATGATCTCGGAGACCCACACCGCGTACGCACTTCGATGCCCGCGCCACGGGAGAGTCCGTTGATGTTTGCGATACCAGGTTAAAAGGCGCGAAGCGAGGCGGGGCTTCTTCACGGCTGGCATGGAGCGAGTACATCTTCGGTTTGGTAGGATTCGTTCAATTCAGGGAAATAGATCAAGCGCGCTTCAAGATAATCTTTCTGCCGACATCCAAGCACGATCACATCCGCGCCGTGCGTCAATTTGACAGGCGCATCCGCTGGGAAAATCACGCTGACCGCGCCATCGTTCAGCACAATGAATCCAAGCCGCGAATAATCGCGCACTGCATAGATCGCCCACGGCGTCGTCGAAAAAATCCCGTCGTTGCGGCGGAAGAAGCGCGGATAAAGCAATTTACCCTCGATGATCTGCGCGTTAGGTTGGGATAAAAATTCTACTGCATCAGGGTTTTGAGCAGTGATTTCCTGCTTTAACTCTTCAACCGTTGACGTGTAGCGCGGCTGGGCAACTCCCTGCGCCAGCCACGGGAGCGCGCCGACCAACACAAAAGCGGCGACGATGACCGCGTGCTTCCAAATTTTGGAATCCGACGGTTTGTCAATTTCGCTCGCGGAGGCAATCTCCGCCGCTCGAAAATTTCCACCAAAGAGACGAGAAACCAAGACCAAAACTTCGATTGCGCCGACGCCGAAATAGAAATAGACGATCCAATCTACAGGGAGGTTATATCGCCAAGACGAGAAACGCGAGATGCCGTTGGCCAATGCGTAACCTATGCTGAACGCCAACGGGGTCAAGCCAACCCAGCGGAATCGATTCCATGCCGCGCCTAGACCGATGCCGATGACCGCGAGATAAACGATAACTAGCGCGAGGTTGTACCATTCGAGATGTCCGTCCCATTCGATCCAATATAAATTGACCGGCGTGCGCAATCCGTTGAACGGCTCGATGAGCGGCAGGGACAACAATCCGCCGATCTCGGTGTTGAGGAAATGATTGGTAACAAAGCCAGCCACAAAGCCGGGATTTTCCAGCGTGAACGTGAGGAGGCGGTTCCCCAAACTTTCCTTTTCAAAATCGAACTGGCTGATGTCGAGATTCCCCTCGAAGGAGTATTGCGAGAAAATGACCGCCATCTGCGAAGGGTCGTCGAAGGCGAATTGACCGACTACCCGATAATTATGAATCAGCCACGGCGTGATCGTCGCGGACATCACCAAGCCAAAGGCGACACAGGCGATGAGCCAATCTTTCCACTTCTTTTGATAGACAAACCACGCGAGAATAAAAACGAATGGCAAAATGATCAGCGATTGGGTACGAAGTAAAAGCAATAGCCCGAACGCGCCGCCCGCAACGATCGCCGATTTTGTATCGCGGCGTTCAAACCAGCGCATGACGACGAGACAAACAAAAGCGATGCCCATCGCGGTCGCGAAATCGGTGACAAACATCTTCGTGCTTGCTGTGCGCGTGTTGGAGGAGATCCACAGCGTGGTCAGCTCGCGGAAGATGGCGAAGAAGGCAACCGTCACACCGGCGGCGCGGGAGTGGAGTTTGGTTCCCAGCCAGTACAACGCGACGGGGAACAGCGCGAAGACCAACGTCTGCGCGGCGATAACTTTGACGTAATCCTGCCCGAAGAGGAAATGAAGCGCGGCGAGGAAGGTCACATACAATGGACGCGGAGGGATGCCACCGAGATAGTCCGTGCCGATGAGCAGGGATTGCGAGAGGTAATCGTAGAAGCCCGCGTCGGAGTATGGGAACGGGGTTGTGTATGGCGGCGTGATGGGCGCGTAGAAACTATTTTTGAGCGTCTCAATCGGGACAGAAAGCCAAAGGGCGGAGGCGGTGAGGTAGATGGAGAAGGGCAATAAGAAATTGAGAATTGGCGAATTTAGAGAATTGGTAATTAGTAATTGGTAATTGAGGAGAATAGCGCCGAGGAGGATGGCGAGGGCGAATTGCCAACCTAAAATCGCAACGCCGGGTTCGCCCCAGTAGGCGTCGTCTTTGGTGATGCCGAGTTTGGTGAGGGAGACGAAGAGGAAAACTAAAAGCAGAAGGCAGAAGACGGTCAGCGAGGCGATGAAGATGGGTCTGTTTTGTTTCAGCGAGTCGAGGTGAAATCCGTTTTTGAGGATGAGGAGGTAGAGTGTGAATTGAATCGAGAGGGCGAGCAGATACCACAACAGCGGGCTGAGGCGCGTATAAAGCGGAAGCAGGGCGTCGGGGTTGAGATAACGTAGAAGGAAGAGTAGCAGGCTGAACGTCAGAGAGAGAAGCGCAGATAAAAGCGTGGGAAGAGGTCGAACGAGGCGATCAGGCTGAGGAGGGCGAAAGCCCATCCACGCGAAAATCAAAATAAAAGAAAAAAGAATCGTGAGCAGCGCGAGGCGCGCGAGCGAAACGCTTCCGCCTTCGGAGGGAATCAAAAGGAGCGCGACCATCGCGACCGCGCCCTCGATTGAGCAGAGAAAATAAAACCAACGCGAGTTCATTTAATTGTTCGGGGAATAAAACTGAAATCCTCCGCGCGCGGGCACGACTTTGTATGAAAAATTTTTGACGTACCCGAAGAGGCGGTCTTGCAAGATTCCCCAGTCGTTGGAGTTGAGGATTTGCCGCGCTTGCATTGCGTCGGGCGCGAGCAAGCCGACTTGGATCTGCGGGTAGGAGCCGTAGATCGTCGCCCACGCTTCCGCGGGTTGCAAGCCGAGACGCTGCACGCCGGGGATGAATTCGCCGATGATGAACTCGAAATATTCCTGGTCGCGTTCACCAGCGATGTCCCATGTCATCAACACTTTGACTGCCATTGGTTTATTTACCTTGCGTTGCCACAGAGTACACAGAGAACATTGAGTTTTTAAATTCTTTTCTCAGAATCTCTGCGATCTCTGCGGCTAAAAAGATAGGGATCATCCGCTCGTTTGATAATCCAACACGACGACGTGGGTTTCATCGGGCAGACCGGAACGCGTCACTTTCAGGGACGGCTGACTCTCCTGCTTCGACAATCCCATCTCTTTGATGAACTTGTTGAGCGAGTCGAGCGAGAGTTTGACGGCGGGAGTCGCATAGTGCATTGGCACGACAATGTTCGGTTCGATCAGGCTGATGACCTCCGCCGCTTTCGCCGCGTTCAACCCGCCTCCGCCACCGACGGGGACCAGCGCGACGTTGATCGTGCCGAGCGATTCGATCTCGGATTGGGTCGGCGTTTGTTTGAGGTCGCCGAGGTGAGCGACAGTGATGCCGTCGTAGTCGAACACGTAGATCGTGTTGCTTGAAGAGCCTTTGCCCTTCTTTTTCGCTCCGCCGCCGTCGGTCGAGACGCCGGTGACGAATACGCCGCCGATCTCGAATTCGCCCGCGCCGTCAATGACGTGCGAGGCGCCTTTGACCGCGTCCGTGTTGTTGTGACCGGGCGCGTCGTGGCTGACGGTGACGATGTCCGCTTTGAGTTTGAGCGTCGAATAACCGATGGATTTGTTGTCGAATGGATCCGTCACCACCGTCGCATAATTGCGCTCGGTGAGACGGAAACAGGAATGTCCGTACCAGGTGATTTCCATGTATGAGTGAGCCTCCGAGGGGTCATTATAACGGATTATGGTAATGACCGTAACGCAAGGAATGCCAGCTAGTTGTTCAGAATTATCTTGTATTCACCTGAATACGCGTCAATTTCTATATCAAATATTATTTTCACGCTACCATTCATAGTGTATGACACGCGCCAAGCGGGATAAGGATACGGTCCTAATCCCATACTTATTCGGCATTGGTTTTTAACAGTTGAACGGGCTAATTCTCCGCCGCTAGCCTCTGCAATCTGAAGAGCTTCTCGCACTTTAATGAGTTTATCTAAATTTATATATTCCCATTTTCTAAATATCGAGCGAGGAAACCTGTCATCACCTCCCCATTCACCCTCACCAGCTAATGGGTATATCCCTATCATGTGAGCGCTATATTCTTGCAAGCCAGTGGGCTTGTAATAAGAAACATAGACATTGCTAAAATCCATTGGTTTCGATTCGCATTCGCCGTAAAGCGACATATCATGAAAATCCCATCCATCAAGCGATTCGTTCCAAACGAATTGATGAAGCGCATTGGCAATCATCAAGTAATCAGATTGTTTCCACGCGAATTGAGACTGAATCCTTGGCTCTGCTAGGGCCGCGTCAATGGCTATAAAAATATTTCCCTTCCCCTGTTTTATATCGGACAAAATCGTATTCGCATCAAATCTAACTGCCCCATTGCTACTGTAACTTTCAAAAAATACGTCTGGATACCTTCTCGCTTGCGAATCCATAAAAATTTCATCGCGGATTAGGATACGACAAGCAAGTAATATCAAAACGATCAGCATGAGTCTGAATATATGCTTTCTCACGATTCTAGTCCAAACTAATATCCGAAAACGGGATCTCCGAAATCTCTTTCATCAACCCCTCCACAAACCTCCACCTCTTCGTCTTGGTGTAATCTCCCGCTTCGGGATAAAAAAATTTTGCATAGTCCGCCCAGTTATCGAGCGTGCCGAAGAGATCGTCTTTCTCACCGTTCGATTTGAGATAGCGAGAGATACGCTTGCGGGCATGATCGCTTAACGCGTTGTTCCTTTCCCAGCCGACGTACATCGCCACCGACTCGGCGAAGTCTTCCACGCGGTTGAAGTTCCAGTCTGAGCCGCTGGGCTTATCGCCGTAGAAGTAGCCGCTCCGGTTACAGCCGGGTTTGCGACCACGCTTGCCGGGTTCGTCAGCGCGGACGAATCCATTCAAGTCCGCGAGGCGAAAGAATTTCCGCATCCACGAAAGAAGCGGAGAGGTGAATCCGCCGGTGAATTTTTCGAGGCGGCGCGAGAGTTCCCAGCCGTTGTACTCGTCCCAGATGTGAGCGAATTCATGGACGACGGTCCACGGGGTGAATGAGGCGTTGGCAGAAAACGTGACCTGTCCCCTCCATGCTTCCCCTCCGTGCGAGCCGATGCTCGCTTTTTTGACGGTTACGCTTCCCAGATTACTTTTGAATCGGTCGTTTCCATTCATAGCATCCGCAAGCAGTGAAAGCGAATCGCGCAACCGTTCCAATTCAGCAAGCGACCATGTCCCAGCCTTCCACGTTGTGTCACCGACAGACACGTCATCGCCCCAATCCGCGAGGACGGTCACATCGAAGTCCGTTTTGAGGCGGGCGACTCTTTCGGCGGCGATCGCATACTCTGAACGATCCATGAGAGAAGTATAACGGCATTTATAATTTCGGTTCTCTCAAAATCTCTGTGGCAAAGAAAAGGTTTCGCCCAGCCTTTTCGCCAGTCCATCCGGCGGAGGGCCGAAAGTATCCTGTATCGTTTTGAATTACAATTCATTCGTGATCAAGAAACTTGGTTCGATCCTTTGGCTGGCGATATTTTGCGCGGGTTGCAGTTTTTCGGTGGATGTGATCGAAGCGGAGACGCCGACAGCGTTCGTCGTCACCGCGACGCTGCCGCCCTCGCCGACATTGAAACCCAGCGAGACTCCGCTTCCGCCTCCTCCTACAGGGACGGTTGCCCCGGCTGTGGGAACGACATCCACACAGGTGAATGTGCGCGTCGAACCGTCCACCGCTGGCGCGGTGATCGGAGTCATACCGGCAAACCTAAACGTAGAAATTGTCGGCAAGGATACTGGCGGAAACTGGTGGCAGATCAATTACCCAGCCGGTCAAACGGCGGATGGGAAAGGCTGGGTGACCGCCGAATTCATCACAACACAAGAAGAGCCGAACGTGCCGATCATCGGAGAGGGAGTGACTGCCGTCATTCAGCAGCAACTCAATGTGCGGAGCGGACCCGGCACAAGTTTCAATTCGCTTGGCACGTTGAACGCGAAGGATGTGGTCACGCTTACGGGCAAAGATGCAAACGGCGTATGGCTTCAAATTGATTTTGCAAGCGGACCCGACGGCAAAGGCTGGATCAACGCCGCGTTCTTGCAGGCGGCAGAAGTTGACAATCTTCCCATCGTTTCATCGAGCAATGAAGTGGTTGGGACGGAAACGCCAACGGGCGCGCCCACGCCGTCCACGCCAGCGGCATTGCCCGCGCCAAACGATGGCGATTCGCCGTCTGCCCCAGCAGTGAGCGTGACGCTTTCACCGAACGGCGTGAAATCGTTCCAATACTCCAGCGATGTCTCCTCCCCCGTTGGCGACGCGGAGGATTGGATCCAGTTCACCCCGTCAGGTGGAACCGTGTTGATCGAATTGGAATGCGAAGGGAGCGGGTCATACGTCGCAGAAGTTTTGTTGAATAGCGCGCTCATCCAAAATTTAGTGTGCGGGAAGATCATCCTTGTGCCAACCCTGCCGAATGCCGCGCACACGATCCGTTTTCAATCCGCGCCGACGGGCGATCTGCAATATACGAAGTACACGCTACGAGCGGAGGTCTTTCCTTGATCCCAATTGACGCTTCTGTTTCGGTCCGCGCCGATATCATCCAATCGAAACGCCGATACGGTTTCTTCTTCGGGGCATCGCTTGGTTTATTGTTTGCCATCGCAACTTGGGGGCTAGACAGTTATTTGTTGTATCAGGCTCACGGGTTACTGCCGTGGTTGAAACTTGGCGCTGGAGCCATCTTGTGTGGTATTGCTGGCGGAATCGCCGGGGGATTGGCGGCACGACTAGATAACATCGCTTACGCCGTGCTGTTGTGGATGGCAACGGCGGTGATTTTTGCGTGGCTGATCGTTAACCTGCCGACTCGGATCACGCCGCGCCTGATTGAATTTAACGAACCTGAAATTCAAGGTTTGCTGAACTACACGTACTATCAGGCATTCAGTTGGCGAGTGGCTGTGGCGTTCGCATGGATCGTGATCTTTGTCGGAATTATGGGCGCGTTGCAACTTCCCCTCAGCGAATCGGCAATATTTTCCGCCTCCGTTGGAGGCAAGATAGTCCCTGTGATCGTGCTTGTGCTCGTCATGGGCATTTGTGGAAGCCTTGTAGATAATCTGGTTAATGAACCTCTGCGTTCTGCAACCTTCGCCATCAATGAGATTTTGCAGTTCTCCATCGCGCATGAGGGTCAGGAGGTGGATCCAGCCGAGGCGCGGGCGATGCATCTCGGATCCTTGCGAGGCGTTCAGGAACTGATAACGCAGGAGTATCGGCTAATTGTCAGCGGGTATGATGAGTTTTTCGGCAAGGTTCAAGTCCTTGCCCAATTTGAAAACGCATGGGCAGAGTGTACGGTCATTTACAGCCAGCCGACCAATTGCGAGCAGGTCGGCAGCGCCAGAATTCGATGATATGAAGTTGCGATTGTGACCGATTGTGTAGATGTTTTTTTTATGGTAGAGTTAATTCAAATTTTCACAACCGCGAGGGACATTCTGCATGAGCGCTGAAAAGATTCCAGATATTATCATCGGGCGACTGCCTGTCTATTTGCGTGCGCTGCAGAGGCTGTCGGATGCGGGCAAGCCGACTACGTCTTCGCAAGAGTTAGGAGAATTGGTGGGGATTTCGGCGGCGCAGATCCGCAAGGATATTTCACAGTTCGGCGAATTCGGCAAGCAAGGGACGGGGTACTCGATTCCTTTCCTGATGGAGAAGTTGCGCGACATCTTGAAGATGGACCGCGTGTGGGAGGTGGCGATCGTCGGCATGGGCGACATCGGTCACGCGCTGGCGCATTACAACGGGTTCGCCAACCGCGGTTTCCATGTGAGCATGGTGTTCGATAACGACCCGAAGAAGATCGGTCGCAAGGTAGGCGATTTTGAGGTGCTGGATACGGCGACGTTGAGCGAAAAGATCAAGGGACACAAGATCAAGATCGCCATGTTGTGCGTGCCTGCCGCTTCGGCGCAAGAAGCGGCGGATGAATTGGTGAAGGCAGGCATTAAGGCGATTTTGAATTACGCGCCCGCCAGCATCAATGTGCCGGATGATGTGCGCGTGCAGTACATTGACCCGGTCACGCATTTGCAGAGGATGACGTATTATTTGTAGGAGGAAATTAGAGTCGCGCCATCTAACATCCCAATTGAGACAAGTGTTTAGACAGAACGTGCCACCTATAATAGCATTTAGAACAATATTGTTGATTTACCAAAGGTTGAGTTGGCAAAGGCTGACGGGAAAAAAATTAACATACAAAGAGCCAAACCAAAATATAGACGCACCCGCCGATAAGCCGCGGTATCAAGCGGATTTGAAAAAGCGGATGCTAAATAAAAGGTGTTCCATATGATACGAAATAGTACCCCTCGCAAAGACAGGCTCGGAAAACTTATCTTGAACATAGGAAGCATACCTGCCGTTATTGTCGGTGGAGTACTGAGTATTGGCGGCTTGCTTCTTTTATTAGGGTCAATAGGAAGCAGGTCAGAAGGCGCATGGGTTGACCCAGCGGGATTCGGACAATCGCTTGGGGCTATTGCGTTAATTCCAGGGATTATTATGCTAGGCTTATTGTATCTGTGTCGCCTAGGTCCGCGCAGCATATCCTTGACCATCCTTGGCGCTTGCGTCTATCTTCTTATTGGACTAGCTGGAATTTTCTATTTGATGACGGGGATAAACGAGTTCAATATTGGTTTAGTAATGCCAGCCGCGATTTTGTCCCCTGTTGCCATAATAACAGGCTTATCTTCGTTGCTTGGATGGTGGTTTAGAGGGTTATTTAACCTGAAATCTGTGGAAGAAAATGGAAACGCTCTAGCAGATTAAGGCGTTTAGACCTATAAAAAGGTAACATCCTATTATCTGGGAATCTTGCGTCCCGCGAACTGCCCGCCGATAAACAGCAAGTCAGGGCGCTTTGAAAAAGTGAATTCAGAAAGACCCTTCGCCTTAGAAGCAGGCGTCGGGTCTTTTTCTTTGAACGGCGATTATGGCAACTGCCAGAAAATCGAAATTTCAAACCGCGATGGTCAATACTTCCTCAACCCCATCACCAGCCGCGTCAACCCGAGCGCGGCTAACATGACCAGCCCCACTGCCACTTCGAACGCCAACCGCTTGACGTGAATCACCAAACTCAAAAGGGATATTCCAATTCCCAACGCGGCGACCACGCCCACGCGCGCTAGATGACGACGCTCCATCCCCGGGATGTCGTCTGTCCGTGTGACAAAGCGGAGGCGGCGGGCAAAATCGGACAAGTCCCAGCCGAGCAAGCCGCCGAGCGCGCCGAGGAGCATCCAGATCGTTGTGAAATTATTCCATACGCCATACGCCGCGCCAAGAATCACGGCAATGAATGCAAGCGAAGAAGCCCAATAAATCTTCCGCACGTGCGCGACGATCCACACAACGGCAAGCAGGATGAACCAGCGAGCGGAGTCGGTCATGTCGACTTGTGAATACCCATACGCGAGCGAGGCGCATCCAAAAATTACACTAAAAATGAAAGCAATTAATGTCATGGACGGATGAAGATGATCGTAAAAGATTCTACCATCCCGACTATAATCTCAGACGATGAACAATTCTTCCGATTGCGACGCGCCACTCCACCCCAAAGCCGCCGAGGGACTTCGCCTGTTCAATGAGGGAAAATATTTCGAGGCGCATGAAGCCCTTGAGGAAGCTTGGCTGGAGGAGAAGGGAAAAGTCCGCAACCTGTATCGCGGGATATTGCAAGTGGGCGTCGCGTATTTGCACATCACGCGCGGAAATTTCAACGGCGCGGTCAAGGTCTACAAGCGGAGTCAACGCTGGTTGGAGGGTTGGTCCGACATCTGCCGGGGAATTTACGTGGAGGAGTTGCGCCGCGACGCGGAGGCGGCGATCAACGAAGCGCTGAGGTTGGGAGAGAATCGAATTGGAGAATTTGATCTGAGGGCGCTGAAACCGGTCAGGTGGGAGGAAGGGTCGAGGAAACTGAAGCAGACATACGTCTGCGATAGATGCGGGAGCGAAATGGTCGAGAAAAACTGCAAGGTGACGTGTCCCAATTGCGGGAATCGGTTCGATTGTTCCGATTTGAATATATATTTCGATTGATAGATAACAGGACCTCGTCGCTATTTCAAGGTTCTGAACGTCAAAACGCCTTTTTCGAACGTTTCAAGTTCGGCGTAGAACTCGTTGATTTGAGCGAGGAATGTTACATACCAAACCACTCCCCCATCTTGGAAAACGTACGTCAACTCATTGAAGTCGTTGGAGGAGAATCGGGTCTCGACTAAAACCCTTATGGCGGGCGCAGTGTTGAGGGTGACATTCCTTCGTTCGACCACTCGCAGCGAGGGCGCGGATAAAATCTTTTGATCTATGAAGGTGTCGAGCGATTCGGTCGTCAGGGGTTCGTATTGCACAACAACCCATTTAGGGTATAGCGAGGTGGTCTTCGATGCAGGCTGATTCAAGATCAAGTCGGAGACGCCTAGCAAGGTTGTGCCCTCGGGAAGAGACTTCAATTGTTTATACGTTGTCGGCATCCACATTTCGATGAGTGATGTGTTAAATTGTTTCCATCCACTTGGAATTAATTGCTCGTAAGGAATCGCCGTCGGCGCAAGCGTGGGAGTCATCGTCGGCGGCGAGGCTAACGTCACTGTCGGAGGAATGACAGTTGGAATCACCGGCTGCGGATTCGCCAACGTGAGATTGGCGCCCACGATCAAGTAACTGCCAACGCACAAGATCAAACATAGCGCGCCGGCAAGCCCTCCAAGAATGCCCAACTGCGGAATCGTCATGCCGAGATATTTGCGGTTTGAATCCATGTGTCCTCCACGCGGAAGCGATAGTGAATTTCAACCATCTTACCCTGCTCGGATACAGATTGACCGTTTTAAGTTCATAACCGATGGAACGAGGGTGAGTCGCACGGAAGTTTATGGAATTGACATCGGAGTCAACGTCGGCGTGACCGTTGGAATGGGAGTGGGAATCAACGGCGACCAGCCGCTGTAATAAAAATAATCGTTGAGGAACGCGGCGCGCTCTTCTTCGGTCATCCAGCGCGGACGCGAGTAATCTTCGAGCATGGCGGTCAACAATTCAACGCCGATGAGTTTGCCGTCGTAGATGACGTAGCGATCCAAGAACTCGCGGCGGATTCCTTTCGGCATCCAATCTTGGTCGCCCATCTGATCGAAAAATAAGTTTCCAAGTCCGTAATGGATGAACGCGCCGTCGTAGAATTCCATCATCTGCGCGTAATGCGCCTGAGAGCCACTGACGATGGACGCGCCCGAGTCTGCCATCAAGCGGAAGTCATCCATTTGTTGAGGATTGGGACGCGAGTCGTAACTTTCGTTCCATTGAAATGTAGAAATGACGACATACCCCTGCGATTTCAACTCGGCGATTTCTTTCGTGAGGTAGTCAAAGTCGCACGGCGCGGCGCCCGGGCGGAAGTCGCGCGCGGTCGGGAAGCGATCCACGTCGGGTTTGTTGCAACCGATGAAGGCGATCTTGTTGCCGTTCACTTCAAAGAGCGCTGGCTTGAGCGAATCTTGCAAATCTGCGCCGCCGCCGAAATAGGGAAGGTTGTGCTGTTTGTAAATCTCAATCGTTTCCAACATGCCTTGCGCGCCGCGGTCGGCGAAGTGATTGCCCGTCAGCTCGATCACGTCCGCACCGACGTCGGTGAACAGGTCCATGTATTTCGGGTCACTGCAAAAGACCAGCGCGGCTTGGTCGGCTTTGGGAAATGTGCATCCCGTGAAAAACGGAATCTCGTTGCTGATGTGCGTGATGTCGGCTTCGCGCAGAACATCTCGAATTTTTTCGCCCGGATACGTCGAGCCTTTGTATTCCATCGTCAACGCGGTGGCGCGCACGAGGGCGGTGACGCCGGTGAGGATGACGGTAGTTAGATGCGATGGATCGTAATTAGTAATTGGTAATTGGTAATTGGTGGGCGATTGCAAAGTAAAGTTAACAATGAGAGGATAATTTGACGCGTCGAAATTTTTTCGGATGGGAGATTGTCCGTCAATGGTGAGGACTTTCCATTTCGGTTGGAGGTCTTCAAACGGGACGATCGCCCAGGCGGACTCCGCCCACGCTGTTGCGAGCAGATCGCCCGTCGAAACGATTCGTATCGCACTTGCGGCTGGCGCGTCCCATAGGAGAGTCAACGCGTCCCGTGTGGATTCGTCTACGAGGAGGGGAGTCCCATTAAGCAAAATGCCTTGCGTCCATGCGGTTTGGAGTTGGTCGAGTGTGACGCCGTCGCTCACCGTGGGGAACGGCGCGACGAGCGCGTAGACCCATTGGATTTTTGTTTCGTTTAAATTTGGATTCGATGCAACGAGCGGCGAGGCGTCGAGGATGAAGTTTTGGGGATTCAGTTTTTGCGCTTGCTCGCGCAATGACGCGGGGACCGAAGCGCCGATGCGCGGTTCAAATGGCGCGGGCGTGGAAGTGATTGGTTCGGGAGATGGAGGAGGTGTTGGCGTGGCAGAAGAGACTGGAGACTGAAGACTAGGGATACTGCGCGGCGCGCAGGAGGAGAGTATTGCAACGAGAAGAAAGCTTGTGGACGCGAATTTCGCGAATGCGCGCGAATTCTTTAAAAACAAATCCGCGATAATTCGCGTACTTCGTGGCTGAATTGTTCTCAAGGCAGGCATAGCGCCTGATTATACTATTCCGCTTTCAACGTGGTTTCGGCGAGGGTGAAATCTTTCAGCGCGGATTCGTTTATCGTCACGCCCAAGCCGGGGGCGGTTGGGACGGTGATCGTGCTGTCGTCGTTGAGTGTGAATCGTTCGTTCGTGATGTCGCGTTGATAATAACGATCGGAGGCGGAGATGTCGCCGGGGAGGATGAAGCCGGGGAGCGACGCCAACGCCAAATTGGAGGCGCGACCGATTCCCGTTTCGAGCATCCCGCCACACCAGACGGGGACGTTTTGCGCGCGGCAATGATCGTGAATCGCAATCGCTTGACTCAAGCCGCCGACGCGGGCGGGCTTGATGTTGATGATGCCGCACGCTTTCATTTCCAATGCGTAGCGCGCGTGGCGCGGCGAGACGACGCTTTCGTCCAAACAGATCGGCGTTTTGAATTCCGCTTGCAAGAGGCGATGATCCCAAATGTCGTCTTCGAACAGCGGCTGTTCGATCAGCAACAAATTCAGGTCGTCAATTTTCTTCAACACCTGCGCGGACTCGAGTGTGTAGGCGGAGTTGGCGTCCACTTGCAAACGCAAATCGGGATAGGCGCTGCGAACCGCAAGGGTTTCGTCTACTTCGCGCCCAGGCTTGATCTTAATCTTGACGCGGCGATAGCCTTGACTCAAATACGACGCGACGGTTCTCACCAACGTTTCGGCTGACTCTTGAATCCCAATCGAGACTCCCACTTCGACTCGGTCGCGCGTCCCGCCGAACATCTCCTTCAGCGACTTGCCGTCGCGTTTGCCAAGCAGATCCCACAACGCCATCTCGACGCCCGCTTTGGCGAGATGATGACCGCGTATCCGCTCGACGCGGGTTTGGAAATCCGCCGCGTCTTTTATATCCTGCCCGAGAATCAACGGCGCGATGAAATCTTTGAGGATGTGCCACGCGGTGCCAGTCGTCTCGTAGTTGTAGCCCGGCTCGCGCGAAGCGACACATTCGCCGTAGCCGGTGAGTCCTTCGGCGCTCAATTCAATGAGGATACATTCGCGCACGGTCTCGCGCCCGAACGAGGTCTCGAACGGAGCGATGAGCGGCATGGAGAGGTGGTGGAGGGTGAGGGAGGTGAGGTTCATGGGGAGATGGGTAATTGAGTAATTGGTAATTTGTTATTAGAGACTAGAGACTGGGGATTGGGAAATGGAGATTGGACGGTTCGGCAGGATCAGGGCAAGCCTTGTGTCTGAGGAGTTCTTGAATTATGTAGATGGTATCGCTGACTTGTTCAAGGAGTTTTTCGGCTTGGGGTTGGTTATCCATATATGTTCCTTTTGCGAATCATTGTCAAAAGTTGGAGGCAGGCGTATAGTAAGGGCATAACTTCCGTATAATACCCCAAATCGGCGTCATATACGGAAAACGTCCGCATATGACGCCTGTACAGCGGCTTATATGGAAAGTTTCCGTATAATACCTAGTTAGGCGGTTACACGCAAGTTAAAGAGGAAATAAGATGTCTAGTTACCCAAACATTAAGACCACAAAGTTCGAGTTCGTAAGTAAGAATACTTTTTTTTCGATTGTAGAGTTTTTGTTGGGTCCAACTTTAAGTGGATTAGTACATCCAGGAGTCGTGAGACAAAAGGGAAAGCCATTTGGCAAAGGCGAAATTCCTCTTGATGTTCTAGGCCAAACCCTAGGGTTCGATACTCAGAATATCCAAGAGAGACTGAAGTTCCATGATAAAGCCTTATGGATTCAAGCAGGCCTAGCCGATATTGTCATTATCGTTTTTTTTGCACTCTTTGCTTTTACGGCAGGACTAATTATAGAATATGTAACACAGTTTTCCTTTATTCTCTCCATATTACTCATACCTTATGCTTATGTAGTTTTGCTTTTAGCGCTCAAAATTTCTGCTCTTACATTAAATAGGTTTTTCGCAGAAAGCATATGCATATCAGCGTCTCTCCATTTGTTAGTTTTACTGAGTTACGATGATGTACTTGAAAACAAACAAAAGAAACAAAGATTATTAACTTTAATCACATTTCTATCTAATAACACGCGGCTAGTCGCATATTCCTATAACACACCGCATTCAGTTGATGAAGTGCATACTCATTTTCATAAGATTTCAAATTGGTTGCGCAAACAATACATAGAATCAATTTTTCCAACCGAAATGACTATAGATACTTTGAGACAAGATTTCTATGCTTTCTCTCAAAGCATGGCAGCAGGCTTTCTGGGTAACCTTAAGACCATGGAGTTAACCGCTTCTACAGACATATCCCAACGCAAGAAGCTCTTCAAGAATTCAGTTCGATTTGTTGGGTTTGTTATCCCTTTGCTAATTGTTGGAGCCCTCCTTTTGCAACCCAACATAATTCCTTCGCTCCGCCTTGACACCGAACCTTTGACATGGGTTCTTGTAATTTGGCTCTTATTTGGCATAGATATATATTTTGATTTGGGCATTTCCTCAAGAATAATTGATTTAATAAGAGGAGTTAGAGATTTATGACCCCGCCTAACACAGCGTTCTCAGAAACAGCTAAGTCGGGACGAGTTGTAAGCCAAATTTGGCGGCTTTCTTCTTGAGATATTTGAGTTGTTGATCTTGGTAGTGGCGCTCATACTCAGCGGCGCTCAAGGGCTCATATTCCACTTTGTACTTCAACATGCGGTACACCACCCGTGCGATCAGATGGGCAGTGGCGACTGCCGCCTGCGCTGGTCCTAAGCGTGATTTTTGTCTGCGGTAATGCACGCCAAACATACAATCGGCGCGCATCACCCGCATCACCGAACCCGCTGCCATGCGAAAGGCTTGCCCAGCCCGATTACGGGTCTTCAAGGTGCGGCTTTGCAGAACCTTCCCACCCGAGATGTCGTTCTTGGGCGCCAGTCCCAGCCAAGAACAAAAGTGTTTTTCGTTTGGAAACTTTGACATATCCGTCCCCACCCCAAGCGGCTAACGCGTGCCGTTGGGCGCTGAAATGATCTATCAGGTTAATATATTACGATGAAACTCGATGAAATCAAGTTACTGTGTGAGTACAACGACTGGGCGGACGCGCACCTCCTAGCAGTTTGTGCTCAGGTACGTCCAGAGCAATATACTGCTCCAGGCTCCTACGGGCGCGGAGGATTACGCGCCACCATGGTCCACATTCTTGATAATATCTGGCAGCAGCGCATCACACTCCAAGGGTTTTACCAAGAACCTCTCGCAGACGAGGCTGCCTATGATGCAACCGAGCTTCATGAAGATGCTTTTCCGACACTCGCTATGCTCCACGAACGCTGGCTGGTAGAACAACAGGAGATGCAGGCTTATCTCGACACACTGACCGAAGAGAAGCTGAACGGCGCCATCCACTATGTCATTCCCGGTGCGAAGCGTGCGCGTGTCGTGTGGCACATCCTGCTGGATCTCATCCTCCATGCCGCGCAGCACCGTAGTGAGGTCGCCGCGCTGTTGACTTCCTACGGTCAGTCGCCAGGCGACTTCGATTTCATCATGTTCATGAATCAGCGTACTTAACTCGGCTGGGAGTTTTTTCCGTTTCGGCGGCGAGTCCGCCCGCCCACCTGCCACCAACACGAGCAGTTAGGCGTCTATCTTACAAAATGAAAAAGGATAAAAAATGAGCGATGCATTCTTGGGACCTTGGGACTTTCCTGATATTCATCAACTTGAAGGCAAGTATGTAACCATTCAACGCATCAATCCCGAGCGTGATATTGACGATCTATATTCGGTTTCGCACAATCCAGCAGAATATCAAAGCTTATTTACTTTCATGTCTTTTGGACCATTCCCAGCCAAGCCTGATATGCTGGCATGGTTGGCTGGGATTGCAGAGAGTCGAGATCCGCTTTATTACTCAGTCTTCGACAAATCGCATAATAAACTTGTTGGCATGGTATCCCTGCTCAATATCGTTCCAACGCAGGGGCGCGTTGAGATTGGGAATATCTGGTATAGCCCGTTGGTTCAAAAAACGAAGGTCAACACGGAAGTCACTTATCTATTTCTAAAGACGCTCTTTCGAGATTATCGGTATAGACGCGTCGAGTGGAAATGTGACGATCATAATGTTCCCAGTAAACAAGCCGCCTTGCGGATGGGATTTTCGTACGAGGGTTTATTTCGGCAACATATGATCATTAAGGGGAAGAATCGGGATACTGCCTGGTATGCCATTATTGATAAAGATTGGTCGCCTTTAGAAAAAAACTTTGAGGCTTATCTTTCTGGTAATGTGGATTCGCTTTCAAAACTAAATAACCAAAGGCCTTAATGTTTGGGCGCTGGATACGCAAAAACACGCCAACGAATCGCTCCTGACGTGTGAGATTCTGCGCCAATCTCAAGCATTTTCCACGCCTCAGCCTTTTTCTGGCTGAACAACTTCGCTGTCTCCGCCCCAGCGCAGGTAACGCGAGCCGTTAGGGAGCTTCGCCAGCATTTCTCGCCATATCTAACAAAGAAAAGTCAGACAATAATCAAGAAGGAGTAAAAAAAACATGGTGCGATTAGTTCCAATGACAGAGAGTGAATTCCAGATTTATCTCAAACACTCTATTGAAAGTTATGCTCAAGAGCATGTCAAAGCAGGCAATTGGGACTCTTCAGATGCTCTTCAGAAAGCCGAAAAAGAGTTTCTTCAACTTCTTCCAGAGGGCGTAGCATCCAAAGAACAACATCTCTTGTCAATTGAAGATAGCCATACTGGCTTGAAGGTCGGGTTGATTTGGTTTGCCGAGAAACGCCAAGGATCGCGCCCATCTGCTTTCATGTACGACTTCCTGATTTACGAAGAATATCGAAAGAAAGGCTACGGCAAGCAAACTTTGGCAGCGCTGGAAGAAAAAGTAAAGGAATTAAGTATAGAAACAATTTCACTTCATGCGTTTGGTCACAATCAAGCCGCCATAAGTTTGTACCAAAAGGCAGGATACGAAATAACCAACCTTCATATGGCAAAGAAGATAAGCGTTTAGAGCAAATGCCGCCCAACACAGCGCGCACCTGACGCCGGAGATTCTGTACGGACATCCCAAGCAGTTTCACACGCCTTGTCTTTTTTCTGGTTGGACGGCGTTCCGCCGTCCGCCCCCAGCGCAAGTAACGCAAACCGCTAACAAGGCAACTCTTGAACAATCCGCTCGATCCACTTCATATCCGCTGAGGGGAATTCGGCAAAGCGGTACCAATTGGCGCAGAGCATCCGTTTTTGGCGCGAGGTTAAGTTCGCGGCGGCGATGGTTAGATCGTATGCGGATTGCCAGTCGCCGGTTTGGGCGTATGCTTCGATGAAAGGGATGTATTCAGCGCCGTACCCTGGGCTAAAACCAAGTTGCTGCGCTTGCTCGTACAGGTCAAGGACTGTATCCCAATCCTGCGTTTGACGGGCGAGATCCGCTTTCTGGAAGAAATAACACCACGTGTGAGGCGGTTCGGGCCCGAAAACGTCCGTGTCGGGCGAGGCAGGCGAAGGTCCGGGGATGATGCGGGAAAGATCGGACACAGGGATGAGTTTATCGCTTCCATCATCCAACAAAGGATCGTACGCGTAGACCGTATCCAGAATCCGCAGGCAAGATGCGTCGGTTTGATGAAGGACGGAGATCACGTCGGATGTATTGCCGATAAACGCCACATTGCGGACGCGTTCCTTGATGGGCGTGTTCGGTTGGAAATATATTTCATACTCGGGGGTCACGAACATATACGGCATCAAACCGTCTTTGACTTGAAAATGATACAAAATATTGATCGCCCAGGTCGCATCCAGATCGTGCGTGATCATATAGGATGGGTAGCCAAAACTGTACACTGCCGTATCCGCTTGCAATGCCGGCGCGCGCCAATACAATTGCCAATAGTATTCGGGTTGGATCGTCCAATCGCGGCGGTAGACATTCGTGATCCAGACCTGCGTCGCTACCGAAAACATAAGCAGGAAACCAAAGATCCATTTTTGCCCGGCGGGACGAACCAACAAAAGCGCGAGACCGACAACCGTTAAACAAGCGCCGAACATGGGGGCAAGTGTGAAACGCACATTCCAACCGCCCGTGCTGACCTCTTTGCCGATTGCCCAGATCGGGAGCGCGCTCGTAACGAACATCAAAAGACCGATCAAGATCACCGACACGGGAGAGGGACGGTTCGATGCCTCTTCCTCGCTCGTGTTGTAAAAAAAGGAAAGCGCAAGCGCGAACAGCGCGCCTAACCCGAACGCGAACCAGGCGATCCGTTGCTGGAAGGTAAAGCCGCCGAAGCCAATGATGGCGTCTGTCCATACTTGGACGGTCGAATACAAGATATCCAGCGCGACCCGGTTGAAGAAGTCCAACACAGTTGCGATAAAAGAACCTTGAAGGTCGCCCAGGGTCGCAGAAAATTTTCCAACAGGGCTTGATGTTTGAAAAACAGAGGGATAGTAGATAAAACGAGCCCAGAGGAAGAACGCCGTGATCAATATATACGGCAGGGAATACAACACAGCTTTCCGCAGTGATTGCGAATCTTTTTTGCTTCCATTTATAACGAGAATCCAAATCAAAACGGGACGCGCGAGTTCAAGACCTGAAAAGTATTCTATTGTAAAAAGGTGCAGGAAGGTGACGATCCATGATAATGGAAAAAGCCAGCGAGCCGACGCCGGTCGCTTGATGGCAAGCGCCATCAGGTATAGAGATAAAGCGAAAAGACACAACGCCATGATATGACGCGAGAACGCGGCAGATTGCGCTTGTTGAACAAAGCCCGGATACACGATGAGCAGCGCGCCGAGCCAATAGATTTGCTTTCTGTATTGGGACCACACTTGTATCATTGCGTAGACAAAAAACAAAACGCCCGCCCAACGGAGCAATAAAGTGGCGACCTGCCAGCCAATCGGGTTTGAACCGACAAGGAAATGGATCAACTGGTACGTCCACGGAAACGGACGGTCGTCGGCGTAGAAGCCGGGTTGAAGCGCGGGAGCGAGTTTGGTAAAGAACACCACTTCCCAATCCGACCAGTAATAGCCGAGGGAGGTCAACGTATATCCATACGTCAGAGCCGCAATCAAAAATAAAGCCATTGGATAAAACCATGGCTTTTCGGAAATCGTCTTCAATTTTTCAAAACTTGGATTCATCCCTTTACTTCTTCCTCGTCATTCTCGATTTTCAGGCTTTTCAACGCTTCATCCACGCTGATGCCCTCGCCGCGTCTCATACCGGCGGCGGGAGTCCCGCAATAGGGGCAAATGTTCCACGGCAGTTCCATCAGGCGGTTGCAATTCTCGCAGTTTTTCTTCAATTTCGTGTGGCAATTCGGGCAGACTTGCCAATCGTCTTTGACGCGGCGCTCGCAGCCGGGACAAAGCGGGAGGTCTTCGAGCGCTTGGAGCAACGCTTCTTCCTCCAGTGTTTTTTGATAATCCTCTTCGAGCGTTTTCGGCGGGCGGAGGATGAGATACACCAACACGCCGGGCAGGCTCAACACCGCCACAAGCAGAGTTGCCAGCGTCTGCACCAACGGGTCGCGCGCCCGTGTGCGGATGTCGCGGTACGTCCACACCACGAGCGAAATCCACAGCGCGGCGAGGAACGCGCCGCCGAAGCCGGTCAGCACGAGGAGGAGGTTACTGAGGAAAGAGGGATCGAAAGTCATAAATGCTGAATGTCGTTGCGACGAAGCAATCTCCTACATGACTAGCAATGACAATCTGATGGTATTTTATCTCATAATCGCGTCAATCATGAGGAACCGGGAGTTTCTTGGCAAACAGGAAATTGCTTCGACCCGCTTCGCAGGTCTCGCACTGATTTGAACGGCTAGGGCCAATCGTGACGGAAACTCCACTCGCCGTCGCCCTGGTCAACATACGAGCGCGAGCCGATGACTTCATAGAACGTGATGCCCGGTCGCATGTAGATGGGCGATCCGCCGAGCGTGGTCAACAAAAGAGGCTGGTCGCGATTCGTCCGATACCATTTCGCAAGGATTCCCACGCCGTCGCGGAACACGTATGCTTCGCCGGAGCCTGTCAGGTCAATTTGAAAAACTTCATCATCTTCATCATACGCATTTGCAAACGTGTGCGTGACGAACAAAACGATCACATTCGAAGCGCCGACCTGCGCGCCGGTCACGCGATCCACCAGCGGAGCAAACTCCTCCTCGCCGTCGCGTGAATCGTTGATCTCTTGATAACGATAATAGAGATGCAAATTAGAGTTGTATTCCCAGTAGTGATACGAATCTACCGAATAATACGTGTTGATCTTCGTGCCGGGCAGGTCGCCAGCCGGCGCGGCGTCGCTGTAATAGCCGTTGCGAATATATGGATGATTGTTATCCATGCCATTGTTCGTCACACAGTCTTTCCAACGCACAGTATCGAAATAGGAATTGTTATATTCCTCCACTGTGTTGATGCGCTCAGGCAAAAAATGGAACGGTGGACAAAGTCCATTCGTGGGCGTGACGAGAAATTTTGCAAAATCGCTCGCTTTGAAATAATCCAACTCGCGCGGATCGGCAAACTTGAACACAAGATATGCCTGATACATGCGCTGGATGTGTTCATCGAAATAACGCCCCGAACGGACGGGTCCCACCCACTCCGAGTCGTTGCCGTAAAATACGGCGATGAAACGCGTCAAGCCGTCTTCGATGTAATATTCAAAGACTTGATCCGCCAGTGTGAGCCCCGATTGCGGACGCATGTAACGCGGATAGTTCGCCACCTTGATCGCCATCGGGCGGCGGTTCAACAGCGACGGGTCGGTTGGCGGCAAACCAGTCAGCGGATTCAACGCCCCGGAGATCGCGGACGAGTTGACGTCCACTCCTTCGGGCAGAGTTTCGGGTAGGATTACGATTTCAGTGGGAATAGGAGTCGTCGTCGGCAGGTTGAGCGGCGTGGGAGCCGGGGCAGAAAAAAGCGGGTCCGATTCGGCGCTTCCCTGAGGCTGAAACGGCGTCGGCGAGGGAATCCCCTCCGCAGACACGTCGCTGGATTTTCCATTACATCCGCTTAACACTAATGTCGCGATCAAAACCAAAGCGTGAGAAAAACGCATGGCACGATTGTACAACAAAGGGCGCATCGTGCAAACCTTGAGGACATCTACAAGGATCGCCTAGTTTTTTAACCACAGAGATCGCTGAGTTCTTTGAGAAAATTCTCTGAGTTCTCTGTGCGCTCTGTGGCTAAATTAACAACATCAAAGATTCGACAGACCGAGCGCGAGCCTGCCGAAGTGCTGATAGAATTGCAATTGCATGGTCATTCTCATCACAGTTGGAATCCTTCTGCTCACATCCATCATCGTGTTAGCGCTGCGGATCTTTTTCCCTGCGTTCCGATCCACGTGGCTCGTCGCCACTAGCGGAGGAATTTTATCGTTCGCCAGCGTTTTCGCGTGGTTGATCTATCCGTCGGCGCAATTGCAATTTTCCATCTGGCAACCCATCTCGCTCTTCAAGCAATCGCCGGCGTTTCTCGCCGACGGAATTGCATGGGCATTCGCGTTGAGCGCCGTTTCGCTCGCGCTGGCGATCATCCTCACGGCAGTGGCGCGCAGTAATTTTCCGAGTCCGCTGGCATGGTCGGGCATTCTGGCGCTGTCATCGCTCGGCGTACTCGCCGTCACTGCTGACAACCCATTGACCCTTGCATTGATCTGGGCCGCGCTCGATCTTGTCGAATTGATCATCCAACTGCGCTTTGTCGAAGACCCAAAACTGAGCGAGCGCGTCGTCATCGCCTTTGCCTCGCGAGCGACGGGTATCTTGGTTCTCTTGTGGGCGAACATAGTCAGCGTCGCCGACGGCGTCAGTCTTGATTTTCGATCCGCATCGCCGCAAGCAGGGCTATATCTTCTGCTCGCGGCAGGTTTGCGCGTCGGCGTCCTTCCGCTTCACCTTCCATATGCCGGAGAATCGGTCCTGCGTCGCGGCGTCGGCACCGCGCTACGCGCGATCACCGCGGCTTCAAGTTTGATTCTGCTCGCGCGTATCCCCACGGGAAGCATCGCTCCGCAATACGCGCCGTACTTGCTTATGTTCACCGCGTTCGCCGCAGTTTACGGCGGCTGGATGTGGCTGCGTGCGCCGGACGAACTCACCGGCAGACCGTATTGGCTGATCGGCATCGGCTCGCTCGCGGTCGCGGCGGCGCTGCGCGAGAATCCCGCCGGCGCGGCGGCGTGGGGTTGCGCGCTGATCCTGTGCGGCGGCGTTTTATTTTTATCCTCCGAGCCGAATCAATGGCTGGTGCGCGGTCTCTGGATTGCGGCGTTCGGCATGTCCGCGCTTCCGTTTTCACTCACAGCCACCGGCTGGAACAGTGGCGGCGGGAGTTTTTTTCTCGCGTGGCTTCCGCTCATCGCCGCGCATGCCATGTTGCTCGCGGGTTTCATCCGCCACATTGTGCGCCCGCCCGCGCCGCGCGTCCGCTTTGAAGAGCAACCCATCTGGGCAAAGAATATCTACCCCATTGGAATTTTTCTTCTTTTGTTGACAATTCTCCTGCTCGGACTTTTCGGCTGGGACGCGTCGCTCCAATTTGGAAATCTATTCGCTAGCGGCATCGCCTCTCTCCTGACGTTCGGCTTGGTCTGGTTTACGCCGCGTCTACGCGTCCTCAACCCGGTGCGCGCGCATTGGGTGCGCCCCACCAACCCAACGTGGTTCGATTGGGGCTATCAAGCCTTGTGGAATCTTTACCAGCAAACGGGACGCCTAAGCAACGTATTCGCGAAAATCCTCGAGGGCGAAAGCGGCATCATGTGGACGTTACTCTTCCTCGCCCTCTTCATTTCATTCTTCGCGCGAGGCAATCCATAGATGATCGCCCTCGAATGGATCGCGGTCGCGGTCATCCTCGTCACTTCGGTGGGCATGCTCATCGCGCGCGATTGGCGCGTGAGCGTTTCATTTCTCGCGGCTCAATACCTTGCCGCGTTCGTCTTGTTGCTTCCGCATTTACCGCTCGGCATGGCTTCGGTGAAAGTGGTGGCAGGCTGGATGTCCTGCGCCATCATCGGCATGACGCGCTCCGACCTGCCCGACGACCCGAACGACGAAGGCATCTGGCCCCGCGGACGACTCTTCCGCCTGTTCGCGGCGGCGATGGTGGGAATCATCGTCGCTGGCGCAACCCCCGGCGTAGATAACATCATGGCAGACGCCGGCTTGCCGGTCACCGGCGGGGCGTTGTTATTGGTTGGCATGGGCGCGCTCCACTTGGGCATCACCTCGAATATCCTGCGCGTCACCCAGGGGTTATTGACCGTCGTCACCGGCTTCGAAGTGTTATATGCCACCGTGGAAGGTTCTGTTCTGGTCGCCGCCCTGCTTGCCATCATCACGCTCGGGCTGGCGCTCGTCGGCGCGTACTTGATGCTTGCCTCCAACTCCAACGCAGCGGAGAATCCATGACCGTCAACGCGCCGACCGTTTGGATTCTTTTTCCTATCCTCTTTGGCGGGCTGTTATTGCTGACCCGCAATCCGAAAATCCATAGCTATATCGGCGGGACCATCGCGGTGATCCTCGCATTTGCCGCGCAATTCATCCCCATCGGGCAAGCGCTTCTCCTCGGAAGTTTTTCCTTCAAAGTTGATTCATCGTTAAACGTGTTGGGTCGCGCGCTGACGATCAACCCCGCCGAGGGTTCGTTGCTCGCGTTGATCTACGGCGGCGCGGCATTATGGTTCTTCGGCTCGCTTGCTGCTGAAAACACCGCGCGCATCGTGCCGATGGGCTATATGATCATCGGTTTACTGGTCGCATCCATCGCGGTTCAGCCGTTTTTGTACGCCGCACTCTTCATTCAGATGGCGATCCTCATTTCCATCCCAATGCTCACCAGTATTTATGATCTCCCGGGCAAAGGCATTCTGCGCTTTTTGATCTATCAAACGCTTGCCATGCCGTTCATTCTGTTGGCAGGCTGGCTCCTCGCCGGCGTAGAAGCCAGTCCCGGCGACCTCGCCCTCGCCGCGCAATCCGCTTCGATGCTCGGGTTGGGATTCGCATTCCTGCTGGCGATCTTCCCTCTTTACAACTGGATTCCCATGTTGATGGAGGATTCGCATCCCTTCACCGTCGGCTTCCTCTTGTGGATTCTGCCCACGATCACGCTTATTTTTCTGACGGGATTTCTGGATCGCTACTCGTGGATTCGGTCCTCGCCTCAACTGATCCTCGCGCTCCGTTCCGCAGGGTTGGTGATGATCGCCACCGGCGGACTCTGGGCGGCATTCCAACGTCACCTCGGACGGATCATGGCATTCGGCTCCATCGCCGAGACGGGGTTCTCGCTCCTCGCCCTCAGTATTGACTTGCGGCTGGGCATCCCAATTCTGTTCTTGTTGATTCCCGCGCGGACGTTGACGCTCGCGCTATGGTCTTTGGGCTTAACCGTCATCCGCGACAACACAGAAACAATGCGCTTCGGCGCGGTGCGCGGCATGTTGCGAGTTACGCCTCTTGCCGGCGCGGCGGTCTTGCTGGCGACGCTTTCCGCAAGCGCGTTTCCGCTGTTGGCTGGGTTTCCGCCGCGTTTGGCGTTGTGGGAGAATCTTTCCAGCGTGTCCACCTCCGCCGCGGTGTGGATGGGAGTTGGCATCGCCGGTCTGCTCACCAGCGCGATCCGGTCGCTGGCAGCGCTCAGCATGGCAGAAGAGTTCACCAGCTGGCTAATGCGAGAAAACCGCGTTCAGCGAGTCATGTTGGGGATGGGAATGATCGGGCTTTTCATCCTAGGCTTATATCCGCAAAGCGTGCAAGTCTTCCTCGTCAAACTCCCATTGATGTTCGAGCATCTGGGGCGTTAAGCGGCTACGGTATAATCCTGCCAGATTCGGAGGCAGATATGGAATTTGAACAGATCGTCAAACGCCTTGAATGGCTCGATGAAGAACATCGCAAGACGCGCGGCTCCATCATCACGCTCGAGGAACGCATGGCGGCGCTGGAAGGGAAGATTGATAACGTCGCCAAACAGATCAAGCCGCTCACCAAACAGATGGCGGACATTGCATCCACCGCCGCGCGGCTCGACCAGTTCGACGCGATCTTTTCAAAGCAACGTGAAGACCTGAATAAGGCAATTGGCGCTATCGAAAAGCGTGTGGAAAAACGCGAGAAGGAACTGATCAAACAGCATCAACAAGATCTGGACCCGATCGTCAAATCCATCGAGAACCTCAAGAAAGCTACCGACCTGACCGAGATCAAACGTCAACTCAAAGCGCTTCCCAACGAGGACGCGCGTCTGGCGCAAGCCATCAAAGAATTGCGCCCGCCGATTGACGACGCCATCCGCGCCACCAAAGATGTGTCGCTCTCGCAAAAAGCGTTCGACGAAGCGCGCAAACAAGAGACGAAACGCATCGCCGACTTGCAAGGCGAGATCACCGCCGCCCGCAAACGCATTGACGAGGCGCGCGCCAAAGCCGACCTCACCGCCGATGGGTACAAAACGCTCGACAGCCGCATGAACGAATTGATGATCTCAGAAAACGAGCGCAAATCCGCGCAGACCACATTTATCGAAAGTCAGACCGTCGCACAAATTGACCGCGAGCGCACGTACAAAGAGTGGAAGGAAAAGTTCGACACGGTCAAGCAACAAGCGGAGACTCTCGATCAGCAGATCACGCAACTCGAAGAGACCCTGCGTTCCGCTAAAAAGGCGCAGGAAACTTACAACGAACTCAACACCAAACTTGAACGGCGCATCAACGAAGTGACCGAAATGCAGCGCCTCGCCGAGGACCGCTTGCGGCAGGAATGGGTCACATTCAAAGCCGACGACCAAAAACGCTGGACGGGATACACCCTCGCGCAAGACGAAGGCACCAAAGACGTTCGCCGCGAGGTGAAAAAATTGGAAGAACGGATTGACCCGTACGACGAAAAGATTCAAACCATGCAAGACCAATTGCATCAAACCGCCGACGCCACCGAACAGCAACTGCAGGAACTCATGAACGTGGCGCACGAATGGCTCTCTGCGTACGAACGCATCATGGGCCACGGCAAGACGGCGAAGAAAAGCAAGAAGTAATCCATTTCCTTGAAAGCCAACATTTCTTTCCTCTTACTTCTTTCATGTCAAAGAAAGAGGAAAGAGGAAAGATTTTTATTTTCATGCGAGTCATCGGCACTGCCGGTCACGTTGACCACGGAAAATCCACGTTAATCGCCGCACTCACGGGCACGCATCCCGACCGCCTCAAAGAAGAGCAAGCGCGCGAAATGACCATTGAACTTGGTTTCGGTTGGTTAACTCTGCCGAACGGCGAAGAGATCGGCATTGTGGACGTGCCCGGTCACCGCGACTTCATCGAAAACATGCTGGCGGGCGTTGGCGGAATCGACGCGGCGCTGCTCGTTATCGCGGCAGACGAAGGCGTGATGCCGCAGACCAAAGAACATCTCGCCATTCTCGACCTCTTACAAATCCCAGCGGGCTTGATTGTCCTCACCAAAACGGATCTCATCACCGATGGCGATTGGCTCGACCTGATCGAAGCCGACATCCGCGCCGCCGTCAAAGATTCCATTTTGAAAGACGCGCCCATCGTCCGTGTCTCCGCGAAAACAAAAACGAATCTCGAGTCGCTAATCTCCAACCTTCAATCGCTCCTCGAATCAAAACCAAATCGCCCCAATCTCTCCCGCCCGCGCCTGCCGATTGACCGCGTCTTCACCATGAGCGGTTTCGGCACAGTCGTCACCGGCACGCTCAGTGATGGAAATTTATCGGTCGGCGACGAGATCGAAATATTGCCGGATGGAATCAAAGGGCGGATTCGCGGCTTGCAGACTCATCGCAAGAAAGAGGATCTCGCCATTGCGGGATCACGCACCGCAGTCAACCTCTCAGGTGTCGAAACCGCTTCAATCCGACGGGGAAACTGGCTCGCCCACCCGAACCAATACCAGCCCACGCGCCGCCTCGACGCGTGTCTGCGCCTACTCAGCGACGCGTCAACTTCCCTCAAACACAACGACGAGGTGAAATTTTTCATCGGCGCGTGCGAAACCATCGCGGCCGTCCGCTTGCTTGGCATGGATGAATTGAATCCCGGTCAAGAAGGCTGGATTCAACTTGAACTGCGCGAGCCGGTCGTTGCTGTGCGCGGCGACCGCTACATCTTGCGCCGCCCATCTCCTGGCGAAACTCTCGGCGGCAGCATGATCGTGGACCCTCACCCGAAGGGCAGGCACAAACGCTTTGACGATTCCGTTTTGAAATCGCTCGAATCGCTGATGCAAGGTTCGTCAGCGGATATCCTGCTCGAAGCCGCGACGGCAGTTGGGGTTGCTTCACTTAAAGAAATCATCACACGTTCGAGATTGGATTCAAATCTTGCCGACAACGCCCTCACCGAGGCGCTCGCCGCCAATTCTCTAATTCTCCTCGAGGAAGGTAAACCAACTTCCACAAGCGAAATTCTCGCCGCGACAATTTCCACTTGGAATTCTCTACGCGACAAAACGCTGAAACTCATCGAGGATCACCACAAAACATTTCCGTTGCGGCGCGGCATCCCACGCGAGGAATTGAAAAGCAAGTTAAAACTTTCTGCGCGTGTTTTCAACGCTGCGATCAACAAACTGATTACCGATCGCTCGATTACCGATCGCTCCGCTTTCGTTTCCCTGCCGGGGCGTGAGATTCGTTTCACGGCGGAGGAGCAGGCAAACGTCGAGAGATTGATGCGGAAGTTCGTCCAAAGCCCATACAACACGCCAAGCCTCAAAGAATGTCAAGAGGAGGTCGGCGCGGAGGCGTTGTCCGCACTGATCGAATCAGGCGAATTGATTTCCGTTTCCGCTGATGTCATTTTTCGCAAATCCGATTATGATTCAATGAAAGCGGAGATCAAAGGAGCCGTCGAGCGCAACGGGCGCATCTCACTGGCAGAGGTACGCGACCTGTTCAAGACCAGCCGCAAGTACGCGCAGGCGGCGCTCGAACATTTCGACGCGATCGGCTTCACCATGCGCGACGGCGATTTTAGGAAGTTGAGGAGATAATGTGCGGACGATTTACATTGACGGTTGACCCAGCCGAATTTCAGGATAAGTTCAACAATTTCATATTTCCCAAAAAATTCGCGCCGCGTTTTAACATCGCGCCGACTCAACCAGTGCTGGCTGTTCCGAACAACGACAAATTCAAGGCGGACTTTTTTGTGTGGGGTTTGGTTCCAATGTGGGCAAAAGACCCGACGGTTGGCAACCGCTTGATCAACGCGCGCGGCGAGACGGTGGCGGAAAAACCATCTTTCCGCGGCAGTTTGAAATACAAGCGCTGTCTTGTGCTTGCCGATGGGTTTTACGAATGGAAAGTACAACCCGGCAGAAAAACAAAAACGCCGTTCTTCATCCACATGAAAGACCGCAAGCCGTTCGCCTTTGCCGGCTTGTGGGATACATGGAACAGTTCGGACGGCTCACTGATCCGTTCGTGCGCGCTGATCACCACCGAACCGAATGAACTGATGGCGATGATTCACGACCGGATGCCGGCGATCTTGCATCCGCGCGATTACGCTAAATGGCTGGATCCAACCCCTCAAACGCCGGATCAAGTTCTGCCTCTCATCAAGCCATACCCCGCCGAAGAAATGGACGCATATCCGGTCAGTACGCTGGTCAACAAGGCGTCCAACGATATTCCCGAACTGGTTGTCCCGGCAAAATAAGTGATCCACAAAATTCGGATGACCCTTGCCGAGCGCTTTCCCGCGCTGGCATCGCGCGACTTTGCCATTTTCTGGCTCGGACATTTACTTTCTCTGATCGGCACGGCAATGCAAAATACAGCCCAGCCGTTGCTGGCGTATCGTCTCAGCGGCAAGCCGTTCGACCTCGGACTCATCGGCTTTGCAGTATCCCTGCCGACGTTCTTCCTGGCTTTGCCGTCTGGCGTATTGATCGAACGCTGGGATAAACGGAAGGCGGTCATCATATTCCAAGTGGTGATGATGGCTGAAACTCTTGCGCTTGCGATTCTCACGCTCACCGGCTTGATCCAGATCTGGCATATCGTTTTGCTTTCGCTCATCCTCGGTGTGGCGACCACGTTCGAGATCACCTCGCGGCAATCCATGCTGATCGAAATCGTCGGGCGGGAACACCTGCCGAATGCGATCGGTTTACAGTCCACGGCGTTCAATATTTCGCGCGTGCTGGGACCGGCGCTGGTCGCGCCCTTGTTGTTGATCATCCCCAACAACGGTGAAGGATGGATATTTCTCCTCAACAGCGTGAGTTTCGGAACGATCATCATCAGCCTGTTTTTTGTCCAACTGAAATACAGGGTTAAACCGGCGCCTGCCAGCCAATCTCTCGTCCGGGATTTTTTGGAAGGCGGCAGATACATCCGCGCGCACAAGGGGATCGCCGCCATTATTTTGACTGCCGCCATCATGGGATTGTTCGGCTTGCCGGTCATGCAACAGATTCCGGTGTTGGCGCAGGATATTCTTTCACAAGCCGGGGACACCAAATCTATCGTGGACGCGCGTAACAGCGCCCTCTACGGTTCACTCGGACTGGGCGCGCTGGTCGCGGCAGTGATGATCGCGCTCAACAATTCGGAAACGCGCCGAGGCGTGCGGCTTTTATTGGGTCAGGCGGCGTTTGTGTGCGGGCTGATGGGCATCGCCCTAACGCGGGAGTTGTGGCAATCCATTCTGCTGATCGCGTTGACGGGCTGGGGGAGCGTGACACAGTTCGCAACATTGAACACGCTATTACAAACAAAAATAGACGATCGGTTACGAGGGCGCGTCTTTAGCATCTACCTGTGGGCATTTCAAGGCATCACGCCGTTCGGGAGCCTGCTCATCGGCGGGTTGACGCAAACGTGGACACTCCCGGTTACTGCGTTGACGTGCGGGGCGATCTGCTTGTTCGGCGCGGGCGCGATCCAACTCCGGTACCCGGCTGTGCGTGAGTCAACGGCTTAATGTCAGGTTAGCGTATTAAACGTCAAATTTTCTGCCGTGTTATGATGATAGCCGAAACGGATACAGATGGATAACAAAAACAAGACTGGAATTCTTTCGCGCCTGATCGATATGTTGATCGGGATCGGGTTGGGCGAGTCGTTTATGCGCGCGGGGACGCTGGTTCTGTCTATGGCGTTGATCGGCGCGGTGATCTGGCTGACGCGTTCGTTCTTTGGGCAAAACTCGACTGAGGCAGGGGTCAACGCCGCCGCAGTTGAACCAACCGTAATGGTGGAAGGAATCGAGCCGGTCGCGCAGGATGTCAATTCGTTCGGCGGAGTCCCGCGTTTGGCGCAGGTGCATACCACGATCCCATCGCGTCCGCGGCAGGAGGTGGTCGAGTACACCGTCGCGGAGGGCGATACGATCTTCGGTATCGCGCAAAATTTTGGGCTCGAACCGCAGACCGTATTATGGAGCAACTATTACACACTGCTCGATAATCCGCATTCGTTGCAACCTGGGCAGGAGTTGAACATCTTACCCGTGAACGGGACGTATCACGAGTGGCAGGATGGCGAAGGGCTGAACGGTGTGGCAGAGTATTACGGGGTGACGCCGGAAGATATCATCAATTATCCGCCTAATAACTTGAGCGCCGATACCATTGGCGATTTTGCGCATCCGAACATTAAGCCCGGTACGTGGCTGATCGTACCGGGAGGGAAACGTGATTTCATCTCGTGGAGCGCGCCGCTCGGCGTGACGCGTGAGAACCCGGCGTCTGCCCGCGTGATGGGACCCGGCGCGTGCGACCCGGTGACCGGCGGGGCGGTCGGGTTTGGGACATTCGTGTGGCCCGCGAGCAGTCATCGTCTTTCCGGCTTCGATTATTCGCCAAGCACAAATCACTGGGGGTTGGATATTAACGGCAATGAAGGCGAAGGCGCTTATGCAACGGACGCCGGCGTGGTCGTGTATGCCGGTTGGAACAATTATGGCTACGGCAACATGATCATGATAGATCATGGCAATAATTTCCAATCGTTGTACGCGCACTTGAGCGGGATCAGCGTGGTCTGCGGTCAGAGCGTGGGTCAGGGCGACTTGATCGGCATCATCGGAAGTACCGGGCGTTCGAGCGGTTCGCACCTGCATTTCGAGATCCGCGCCATCTCTTCGTGGGTCAACCCGTGGGATGTGTTGCCGCCGCCGTAGAGAAAGACAGATGAAAACAAGTAGACAAGTAAATACGTGGGCAAACTTTGAGACAATCGCGTCTTGCACAAGAAGTTTAACTCGGCTATAATGCCGTCACTTCAAAACAAGTTTGGGCGCATGGCTCAGTTGGTTAGAGCGCTACTATCACACAGTAGAGGTCCGGGGTTCGAGTCCCTGTGCGCCCACAAAATAACGAGCCAAGAGGCTCGTTATTTATTTCCGATATAGGAAATGCGTTAGATTTATAATTATCTCCGCAATCTGTTTTATAATCCCCGCATCATGTCCAACCGAACCAACGAGCAATGGATCGCCGAACTGAAGGATTCCGGTCCCGCGCGTGAAGCCGCGCTCGAAGACCTGCGCGGGATCATTCAAAAGGGTTTGCCTTACGCGCTCTCGCGCTGGCTTTCGCCCGACCAGCCGCAGTTCAACTCGCTGGTTGAAGAAGTGACGCAAGAAACGCTCCTGCGCGTCCTCGATCAACTCGGCACCTTCGAGGGGCGCAGTCAGTTCACCACCTGGGTACACAAGATCGCCGTGCGGATCGCCCTCACCGAACTGCGCCGTAAACGCTGGCGGGATTCCTCCCTCGACGAGTTAACCGAAAACGAAGACGTTCCTCCGCCCCCGGGTCTGCTCGCAGACACCCACGCGGGACCCGAAACCTCAGCCGAACGCGCCGACATGCTGGCGCGCGTCAGCCGCATCATCGAAGAGGAGTTGACCGACCGTCAGCGCGAGGCGCTTGTCCTACTCGGCGTGCGCGACATGCCGATGGAAGACGCGGCGCGCAAACTCAAGACCAATCGCAACGCTTTATATAAACTTCTGCACGACGCGCGAGTTCGGCTGAAAAGCAGATTGTCACGCGAGGACATCGCGCCTTACGAAGTCCTTGCCCTGTTCGAACAAAAGTAAGATTAGCCAAACGTTCTACATCAAAAACCCAGATTATGAACATTCAGGAACTCATCCAACGGATCCGCACAAACCTCGGCATGAAACAGGGAACTCCCAACGAGGCTGTGCTTGGATTCTTGCGCGTGCTCGAAGAAGTGCGCGCCACAGATTTGACCTGCGATGAAATCTACTCAAAATTGGACGAGTACGTGGAGCGGCAAGCTGACCGGCACGACGCGGCGGAGTTGATGCCTCTCATTCGCGAACATTTGGATCTCTGTCCTGAATGTTGCGAAGAATACGAAGCCCTGCTAAAAGTGATCGAAGAGGCAGGAGAAAAATAGACTTAACGTCGAAGCGGCAGTTGAACTCTGCCGCTTCGATTTTTTCATAATGGGTGGAACAACTTCTCCCCCGCGCGGATCGGCGCTTTGAGTCGGTTCTCCGCCGGAGTAATAGGGCAAGACCACATCTCGTTGTACGCGCAATACGGATTGTAGGCAATGTTGAAATCCACCAAGAAACGATTGCCGGGCAACGGCTCCGGTTCGAGATAACGCCCGGCGGGATACGTCTCCGTCCCAGCCAGCGAATCGACGAACGGCAGGAAGAAACCGTAATTTGTCTGATAGATCGTCAACTCGACATCCTGTCCCTCCGCTTGAAATTTGAACCGTCCATATCTCACATATTCCTGCACCCCGCCGGTGGAAGTCTGCATCGTCATCGGCTGTTGATCGGCAAACGGCTCGACCTGAACTTCAAGCCGCAGGGCGTCGCTTTCGGGGAAATATGCCAGCCCTTTGAAGTCGCGCCGCTGTTCGGCAGTCAACGGACTTTGCGGGTGACGCGCAAAAAACTCATCCTTCTCTTTACGGAACTCGTCTAATTCAGTCATTGAAATTCTCCATTGTCTGGTACTTCATAGAATGGCAGGAACCTCAATTTCTTACAAATGATTTTGCCACAGAGATCACAGAGATTAATAGTTAATTCTGTGAGAACTCTGTGTTCTCTGTGGCTGGCGCATGTCAATCCTCTTGCACATTCCATTTTCCTGTGCTATCGTTATTTCGCATGGACGAAAAAACTGTATTGATCATCGAAGACGAACCAGACGCCGCCGAATTATTCGCCGAAATGATGCGCGTCAGCGGCTTCCGCGTGGTCAAGATCACGAGCAGCGCCCCCGCCATGGACTTGCTGACGCGTGAAAAGCCCAACCTCGTCATCCTCGACATCATGATGCCAGACATCTCCGGGCTGGACATTCTGCGTGACATGCGCCGCGATCCGGCGCTCGCCGCCATTCCGGTGGTTGTGGTCTCGGCAAAAGGCACGCCCGCCGACATCAAAATCGGTATGGACGCCGGCGCGTCCACTTACCTCATCAAACCCGTCGGCTACCTCGAGTTGAAAGCCGCCGTAGACCGCGCGCTAAGCGGTTGATGGAAGACCCACTTGCGCGCGTTCATTGCCTTTGAAATCCCCCGCGAAATTCAGCAAGCAATTTACAAGACGACCTCGCCCCTCCGCGCCGAACTGAACAGATGCGTGCGCTGGACTCCGCCTGAAAACATCCACCTGACGTTGAAATTTCTGGGCGAGATTCCGCCCGCGCAAGTGGATGCGCTGACTTCCGCGCTCCGCGTCCAAGCGGATTCCGTCCCGGCGTTTAAGGTCGAAGTGGGCGGACTCGGTTCCTTTCCGGACGTGAAGCGGGCGCGCGTCCTGTGGATCGGAATCCAAGCCCCAGCGGAAATCCAAACCTTGCAGCGCGGCATCGAATCCGCTTGCGCGCGGCTGGGCTACGAATCCGAATCACGCGGCTTTTCTCCGCACCTGACGATCGGGCGCGTGCGGCAGCAAGCCACTCCGGCGGACGCGCAAAAAATCCGCCGCGCGCTCGAAGCCGCGACGATTGACTCACTCGGCGCTGTAAGGGTAGACTCGGTGCATCTGTTCAAAAGCGATTTACAAAAATCTGGCGCGGTGTATACCAAAATTTTCTCCGCGCCGCTGAAAGCCGTAGCGCCGACTTAAGTCGGCGGTACTCACGAGGTGAAACCTGAACGCACTCGAACTCGCACACCAGATCGTTAACGCCCTCGAAGATAAAAAGGGCGAAGATATTTTGCTTCTCGACATCAAAGACGTGGCATCGTTTACCGATTATTTCATCCTCTGCAACGGCACCAGCGACCGCATGTTGGACGCGCTCGCTAAATCTGTGCTGGAAGCGACGAAAAAGGACTACAAGAAAAAATCCCGCGTGGAGGGCAAATCGCAGGAGGGCTGGCTGGTGATGGACTTCGGCGACGTGGTCGTACATCTCTTTTCGCCCGACCAGCGCGAGTTTTACGATCTCGAAGAACTATGGAGCGACGGGAAGGTCTTGTTACGAGTTCAATAATCGAAACACAAATCATTTCACAGGGAAATTCACTTTATGGACAAACAATTTGCAAAACTTGTTTCAATTCTGTTGGTTGTTTTGGTTGTCCTCACAGGATGCGGACAAGCAGATGGCGCTTCTCCCTCGGCGACTTCCGCCGCCCCGCTCGACCCGATAGACAATAATGCCATTACCTCCTCTGCCGAAGTTGTGGCGGAAAAATGGGCAAGCCTTGCCTTTATGGTCGGCGCGCAAAACGTTGACATCCACATTCACATAGGCGATGTTGTCAAAAAAGGGGAAATCCTCGCCTCTGTGCCAGAGAGCGCCCTGCCTCAAGCCTTGATCAACGCGCAAGCCGATCTGGCGCTCGCACAGCAGTCTCTTGACGATATTCTTTTATCCAAAACCGCGCTGGCGCAAGCCGTGATCCAACTCCGCGCCGCGCAGAATGCCTACGACAAGGCGTTCGACTATCGGGATTCCCTCAACTACCTGATCACGATCAAAGAGGTCACCATCAAGGAAGAACGTACGCCGCTTGGAGTTGTTGAAGTGCCAGTTACGAAAACGTATGAGGCGTACGCAGACGCGACAACGATCGCCAAAGCAGACGAGGATCTCGCCCTCAAGAAAAGTCTGCTGGATGACGCCCAACGCGAACTCGACCGGTTGAGCAATATCGAGAATTCGCCCGATGTGATCGCCGCCCGCACACGCATCGCCGCGATCGAAGCTGTGCTCAATCAGGCAAAGTTGTTCGCCCCGTTCGATGGCGTTGTGGTGGAAACCTATGTGAATTCCGGTGAAATGGTTTCACCGGGCGTGCCTGTCATTTTGATCGCAGACCTTTCCACTCTTCAAGTGCAGACCACCGACCTCAACGAGGTGGACGCCGCTCGGGTGAAAATCGGCGACCCGGTCAACGTTTCCTTCGACGCCCTGCCCAACACGCCCGTCACAGGGACAGTTTCGAATGTGTCGCTCAAAAATGCGCCGGGTTCGGGCGTGTATTTCAACGTCACCATCGCGCTGGATGAAATCCCGGAACAGTTACGCTGGGGCATGAGCGCGTTCGTTGAAATTCAAGTTTCGCCTTGAAAGCAACCGCCAGGGACAAGCGGCGTAGCGCGGTAATTAGTTACAAAACCTGGGTGAACGTCTTGTGATTTACCCGGCTTTTGTTTAAAATTCAAGACAGGCGATTTCATTGATAAAGGAGATGCAAACCATGGTCACCGTCGGTCTTTATTACGATGTGCTCCCCGGTAAGGAACGTACGTTTGAAGAGGCAGTGGAGAAGGTGCTCGAAGCGCTATCGAAAACGCCGGATCATTTGAAAAGCTACCTCTATCAGCGCGTGCGCGAGCCCAACTCGTATGCGATCATTTCCGAATGGTCGTCTAAAGAAGCGTTCAGTTCGTTCATCCAAAGCGATATTTTCAAGCAAGTGACCGACTGGGGCAAGGCTGAAATTCTTGAACGCCGACCAAGGCATAAGGTCTACGGTCACGAACGCGACATGCGCTAGACGGATACGGTCTTTAGCCTATGCCAATCCTGGAAGCGAAATCCCTGCAAAAAATTTTTCGATTGGGTGAGCATTCCGTCCACGCGCTGGCTGGCGTGGACTTTGCCGTTGAAAAAGGAGAGTTCGTCGCGCTCATGGGCAGAAGCGGAAGCGGAAAATCCACGCTTCTGCATCTCATCGGCGGACTCGACCGCCCCAGCGAAGGCGAAGTGACTCTGGCAGGGATGCAACTTTCCCTGCTCGATGACGACAAGGTCACTCTCGTGCGCCGGCGGAACATCGGCTTCATCTTTCAATTCTTCAATCTCCTGCCAACGCTCACAACTGAAGAGAACATCGCCCTGCCCCTCACCATTGACGGCAAAGATATCGCTGGCTACAAAGAGCAGATCGCCACTTTGCTAAACCATGTGGGGCTGGAGGGACGGCGCACACACAAGCCCGATCAACTTTCGGGCGGCGAACAACAGCGCGTGGCGATCGCGCGCGCGCTGGTCACCCAGCCGTCCATCGTGCTGGCAGACGAACCGACCGGCAATCTCGATTCGAAGAACAGCGCCGCGATCATGGAACTCTTGCGCCGCTCGTGCGACGAGCTTAAGCAAACCATCATCGTCGTCACACACGACCCGCGCGCCGCGGCATATGCCGACCGGGCGGTCTTCCTGCGGGACGGAAAAATTGCAAAAGAACTGAAATTCAACAAAAAACAGAAGGTGGATCAACGCTTGAGCGCTATCCTCAAAACGATGGAAGACCTCCCAGGGCAGGTATAAACCTCCCTGCGAAGTAGAAGCGCAGATCGAATCCGAAACTTCCACGATGATGCAAAATATCCTGCTGGCAATCCGTTCGTTGATCGCCCGTCCGTTGCGGACCCTGTTGACCACGTTTGGCATTGTGTTGGGCGTGGCGGTGATCCTCAGCATCAACATCACCAACCGCAGTACGCTCGCCGCGATCACCAAACTGTTCAGCGAATCCTCGGGCAGGACGAACCTTGTCATCACCAATGCCGATTTGAGCCTCGGCGGCTTCGACGAGGGGATTTTGTATCGCATCGAATCGGTCGCGGGTGTGGAGGCGGCAACGCCTCTCCTGCAATCACAAACCCTGCTGGCAGACGATGCCGCGCGCGGCGAGATCAACTTGAGTTTCTTCGGTATCGTGCCGGGCGGGTTGCTCGTATACGGGATCGACCCGGTGCAGGATTCCCTCGTGCGGGATTACAAACTAGAAGCGGGCAGTTTCCTTACGCCGGACCCGAACGAACTCCACATCGTCCTCGTCCGCGAGTTTGCCGAAGAGCACAACCTGCAATTGGGCAAATCGGTCAACATCCGCACACCCGCAGGAAGCGCCCGATTAAAGATCATCGGCTTAATCGCGCGTGAGGGACCCGGGCAACTCAACAACGGCGCGTTCGGGGTGATTCCCTTGGACACCGCACAAAAAATATTCGAACGCCCAAATGAGATTGACCAGGTGGACATCCTTGCCACCGAAGACGACCGTTCCACGCGCGAATTGGAAGCGCTCAAAGCGACCTTGCAAGACCGCATCGGCGTTGCCTACTCGGTTGGGTTTCCCGCCACACAAGGCAAGCGCGTCTCCCAAATGGTGAGCGGCTACCAGACCGGCTTGAACATCTTCAGCATCATCGCTATTTTCGCGGGGGCGTTTCTGATCTACAACGCGTTCTCGATGACCGTCATCGAACGCACGCGCGAGATCGGCATGTTGCGCACCCTCGGCATGACGCGCTGGCAGGTGATCAAACAAATTCTGCTCGAGGCGATCACACTCGCCCTCATCGGCTCCGCCCTCGGCATCGGGCTGGGAATTTTCCTCGCGCGCGGGCTCATCCGCCTCACCGAAGTTTTCCTCGCGCAGGATGTCAGCGAAGTCGCCATCCCCGCTTCTGCATTGATCATGAGCGCGGGTATTGGCATTGTTGTCACCCTGCTCGCAACGCTCATCCCCGCCTGGCAGGCAGGGCGCATCTCTCCCCTTGAAGCGTTACGCATCCGCGGCAACACAGACGACACCTCCGCCATTCGGCGCGGGATGCGAATCGGCACAGGCATCATGCTCGGCTCGCTCATCGTCATTTTTCTCCTCCCCATTCCCGAACCGATCGGGAGCCGCGTCAACAACACCGCCGTGCTTGGCATGATGCTCGGCGGCGCGTTGCTCATTCCCGCCTCGGTGGGATTATGGGAGCGGCTAACGCGCAGATCGGTCCGCCGAATCTATGGACGCGAAGGACAACTGGGAAGCCGCAACATCGAGCGTTCACGCTGGCGCACCGCGCTCACCGTCGCCGCGTTGATGATCGGCGTGGCGATGATTCTCAGCATCCGCGCGGTGACCATCGCCTTTGACCGCGACATCCGCAGTTGGATTGACGTGTACATCGGCGGCGACCTCTTCGTGTTTTCCTCCATTCCCATGCGGAACGATTTGCAAGCAAAATTGGCGGCTGTCCCCGGAGTCGAGGCGGCTACGCCCATCCGCTACCTGGATGTCAAACGCGTCAAACCCGACGGGGAGGCTGAGCCGCTCGCCCTCACCGCCGTCGATCCTTCATCGTACGCGCAGGTCACCACCTTCGCCTTTACCGACAGCGAAGGCGACCCCGCCGATTTCATGTCGCAACTCGCGGGCGGCGACGTGATCTTCATCTCGAGCGTGCTCTCCGAAAAATATGGGCTCAAGCAAGGCGACACGCTCACGCTAAAAACGCGGCGCGGCGAACGCAAGTTCAAGATCGCCGCTATCGTGGTGGATTATTACAACCGCGGCATGGTGGTGCAAGCCAGTTGGCGCGACCTGAAGCGGTATTTCCAAGTTAACGACGCGAGCGCCTACCTTGTAAAAGTGGACGAAGACGCGGACGAATCCGCTGTGCAACAACAGATCGATAAACTCTACGGGAATCGCCGCAACTTGACGATTCAATCGAACCAAACGCTCAAAGACAGCGCGCTCAACCTCATCGGGCAGACGAGCAGTCTATTCGACGTGCTGGCGTTCATCGCCATGATCGTCGCCTCGCTGGGAGTGGTGAACACGATGACGATGAACGTGTTGGAACGGACGCGCGAACTCGGCATGTTACGCAGTCTCGGTATGACACGCTGGCAGACGATAAAAATGATCCTCGCGGAAGCCTTGCTCATCGGCGTGATCGGCGGCGGGCTGGGATTGATCTTCGGTTTATTCCAGTCGCGCGTCGTGATCTCCACCGTGAACTCCACCGCAGGCTACGACCTGACATACACCCTCCCCACACAAGGCATCGTTGTCAGTCTGATCATCGCGTTATTCGTTTCGCAACTGGCGGCGATCCTGCCCGCCGCGCGCGCGGCACGCTTGCGAATCGTCGAGGCGATCCAATTCGAATGAAAACCTACATCGTCCCCCTCGAGGCTGGCAACCACGCTTCCAAAACCGAAGTCGGAGGCAAGGGATTAAGTTTGCTGTGGCTCGCGCAACAGGGCTTCCGCACTGCGCCGGGGTTCATCGTCACCACCGCCGCCTACGTGGACGATCAACTAGAGGAGGCGGAAACTCAGCCTCAAATCGAAGAGGCGATTCGGGTCGCGTATCGGGGCGTCGGCGGACGCGTCGCCGTTCGCTCCTCGATGGTGAGCGAAGACGGCGCGGAGGCTTCGTTCGCGGGGCAACTCGATACCCACCTCAACGTGGAGGGCGAGGACGCGGTCGCGCAAACGGTGCGCGCCTGCTGGGCTTCCATGTCAAATCCGCGCGTGAGCGAATACATCAAACAGCGCAACGGAAATTTCGACATGGCATTGGCGGTCGTTGTGCAAAAAATGGTCGAAGCGCGCGCCGCAGGCGTGGCATTCTCCGCCGACCCGATTACCGGCGAGGACGCGGTAGTCATCGAAGCGACTCACGGCTTGGGCGACGTGGTTGCCGGGGGCTTGGTGACTCCAGATCGCTGGGTCGTTTCGACAGACGGTCGCTTTCTCGAACCGCCCATGTATTCGTCCAACACGCCCGCGCTTACTGAGGCGCAAGCAATCGAACTGGCAGGCATCCTGCGTCAGGTGGGGAAGAAAGCCGGTTCGCCGCAGGATGTGGAATGGGCGTGGGATGGACGCGAGTTCATCCTGTTGCAGGCGCGCCCGATCGCCACGCTTCAAGACCGCGATACGTATTCCAGCCGTTTCATCACCGAGATGGTGCCGGGAATGGTCAAGCCACTGGTTTGGTCAACCACCACGTCCACCATCACCGGCAACGTGTTTGCGTACATTTTCGACGAATTGCTCGGGCGCGGCAAAGTGGACGCGTCGAAACTGATCAAACGCATCTACGCGCGGGTATACGTCAACATCACCCTGCTCGGGGCAGCATGCGAAAAATTAGGTTTGCCCGCCAACTTCTTCGAGACGCTCACCCGCGGCGAACGCCCAACCAACGTGAGAAAGTCGTTCCTCTCGTTCAATAACCTGCCGGAAAAGTTTCGCCTGATGCGCTTCGTTTGGCGCAACAGCCGCGCCGCGCGCCGCATCGAGCGCTTCATCCTGCGCCGTCACGAGGAACTGGAATCCTTCCGCCGCTTGGAGATCTCGGCGCTGACGCGGGAGGAATTGCTGACGGCGCTCGATCAATTGAAAACCGATCACGGCGAAACGCAACGATATGTCATCCTCACCGCGATCAACATGAGCGTGCGCAACCGCATGTTGGGCAGGATGAGCCACCGCGTCGCGCCGGAGGTGATGCCCGGCGATCTGCTCGGAGGCTCGAGTCCCTCGCACGCCTTGAACGCGAACCGCGCCCTGCTGGAAATGGCGGCGCTTGTACGCGAGATGGATGACACAGCAAAACAAACGATTCTCTCCGGCGACTTGGATGCGATCCACGCGGCGTTGAACGCCACCGAGGCGGGCAAATCTCTGCTCGCCGCCATGACGAGGTTTATCGCTCACTTCGGATTCCTCAGCGCGAACGGCACGGATTTTTCACTGCCTGCCTGGCGCGAGACCCCGTCCATGCTGTGGCAGATGGTGGGCAGGCTCGCGGGTCAACAGCAACCTTCGCTCAGCGACGCGGCGGAACGAAAAACGCGCGCGCTGGCAAAGGTGAGAGCGAGCCTCAGCCTGTTCAAGCGGATGCGGTTCAACCGCCTGCTTGCCGCGACGTTGCAGTATCTCGACTTGCGGGAACGGGTCAGCGCGTTGATCTCGGAAGACGCGCATTTGATGCGGCGCGTGTACCTTGCGCTGGCAGACCAGCTAACCGCGCAAGGCGCGCTTGAAGCACGCGATGATATTTTCTTCCTTAGTTACGAGGAGGCGAGGCAACTCACGCGCGGCACGCTGAACGCGGAAGAGGCGAAGCGGCTGATCGCGGCGAGGCAGTTTGAATGGGCGAAAGACGCGGAGTTCGACCCACCGGAAGTCGTGCGCGGAGGCGCATCCGCCCGCCGCAGGGGAATCGTCGAAGAGGAGAAATCTTCCGAGGTGCTAACCGGCATCAGCGGGAGCGCCGGCGTGGCGCTGGGACGGGCGCGCATCGTGCGCGACCCCGCGCACGCGCCGCAAAATCTGAGCCGCGAGGATATTTTGGTCGTGCCGTTCACCGACGTGGGCTGGACGCCGTTGCTGGCTTGTATTGGGGGCATTGTGGCAGAGACCGGCGGGCAACTTTCACATACTGCCATCGTGGCGCGCGAATACGGACTGCCCGCCGTGGTGAGCGTGAAGCGCGCCACCCAACGCGTGCGCGAAGGACAACGGTTGCTCGTGGATGGCGGCGAGGGGCTTGTGTATTTAAATCACGGAGTCACGGAGACAGAGAGAATTTAAACTCTGCGACTCGGTGTCTCCGTATCTCAAAGCGGATTGGTCGGTTTAATTGTTAACTCGCAAATCTTGCCTTTCAAGCGCTTCTTGCGCAAGGGCGACATGAATGTCGCGTTACGATTTCCGTTTTCACCTATGGTGCGTCAGGTAAGTTGCACAAGTCATTCAGGAGGCTGAACCATGAACACGACTTTGATCCTTGTTGCGGCTGGGGTCGGCTATCTCTTCGGTTCGATCTCGTTCGCGCGCGTGGTGGCGCGACTCTTTGCGCCGAACATTGACCCAGCGAACGTCAAGCTCGACATCAAAGGCACGGACGAGAAAATGGAGCTCGGCGTGGTGAGCGCGACGACGCTTTCGATGCAGGGAGGCCCGAAACTCGGATTCATGACCGCCATGCTCGATATGCTGAAGGTGGGTCTGCCCACGTTCTATTTCAAAACGCAATTTCCCGGCGAGTATTATTTTCTGGTAACCGCGCTGGCAGGCATGATCGGTCACGTTTGGCCCGTATGGTATCGCTTCAAAGGCGGACGCGGCTTAACCGCCGTCTACGGCGCGATGTTCACCGTGGACTGGATCGGCACGATCGTCACCTTCTTCGGCGGGCTGTTGCTGGGCATTATCGTCATCCGCGACCTGCTCGTGGCGTATCTTTCGGGGCTGTGGCTGTTGACGATCTGGCTCTGGTTCCGCACACATGAGATCGCCTACGTGTGGTTCGGCATCGCGGCAAACCTGATCTTTCTTTTTTCGATGATCCCCGAGATCAAACAATACATTGATTTCAGGCGGCGCGGCTTCGGCGCGGACATCGGCGACACCGTGCAGATGACCGGGATGGGACGCGGCATTTATCGCTTCGCCAAGCGGTTGGGCTTGATGCGCGACACTTCACCCTCTCCCAGTGGAAGAGGGCGGGGTGAGGGCGCTCCTTGACTTCACAGCCTGTAGTTTTTCTCGGCGGCTTCCTCAGCGTTCCCTCCATTTACACAGGAATGGCAAATGAGATCGCGCGCGTGAGCGGACAGAAAGTTTGGGTGGCGCAAGCGCGCACGCATCACTGGCTGACTACGGTCACTGCGGCGGGTTGGGCGCTGGTCATCCGCAAATTGGACGAGGCGGTGCGCGCGGCGGCGCAGTCCTCGCCGACCGGCAAGGTGACGTTAATCGGTCACAGTTCGGGCGGGGTGATGGCGCGGCTCTATCTCGGCGACAAGCCGTTTCATGGACATATCTTCAACGGCTTGCCATGGGTGGATACGTTGGTCACGTTGGGAAGTCCGCACTACAACCGGCGTGGCGGCAGGCTGCGGAACGAGGTTCAGCGCTTGTATCCCGACGCGTATTTTTCTCCGCAGGTGAAATACATTTCAGTGGCGGGCAAAGCCTTGCAAGGCAAGCGTGACGGAACCTCAGCGGAACGAAGGCTGTTTCGCACCTACAATCGCCTGTGCGGAAACGGCTCCACCTGGGGCGACGGACTGGTGCCGCTCGAATCCGCTTTGCTGAAAGGTTCGCATCAGGTTATTCTCGAAGGCGCGCATCATTACGGCTTAAAAGAGGGCTTGTGGTATGGCACGCCGCGGCTTGTGGAGGAGTGGTGGGAGGTAGTTGGATAGTTGGGTAGTTTGATAGTTGAATAGTTGGATAGTTTTGTAGTTGGGTAGTTCTCCCACATGGACGGTTGTGACGCCTCAGCGTCATTACTGGAACATAGACCTCCGAGTTCTTGGAGAACTCGGAGGTCTCATTTCATTTTTTTAAAATCGACTCGCCTTCGGCGGAAGACGACTCCCCTCTCCTTTTAGGAGAGGGGTTGGGGGTGAGGTCAGAACGCAGGATACAGCAAACAGAAAACACGATCACCCGCTGGGGAGGAGCGCCACACGAAAACCGAGGCCGGTGTAGTCCCAGCCGACCGTGGGGACGCCGTAGCGGATCGCAACACAGGCACTGCCATTATCGACGCTCCATGAGCCGCCCCGCAGAGCCCTGCCTTCATGTTTTTCCTCGCCGATTTCAAAATTCCGGATATTTGCCTGCCATTCCCAAACATTACCGTTCATATCCATCACGCCTTTTGTGCTTGCGCCCTGCGGGTACATCCACACCGGCGTGGTGCGGTTGATTCCGCTTTCGTCTACGTTTGCACGGCGCACGATCTCCTCTGTGTTGGTTGTCGCTCCTTTCTGATCCCAAGGGTATCTTTCTCTTGGGTTTTCACCTCCCGCCGCTTCTGCCCACTCAGTTTCAAGCGGCAGGCGAATTTCCTCTGGCTTTTCCAAACCCTGTTTCCCCTCTTCCAAATTCTCCCAATTCTCCAATAACCATTTACAATACGCGCTGGCTTCATACCACGTTATACCCACCACCGGCGCGTTGCGGCGGCTGATCCCAAAACGCGGGTCGCGCCAGTAGCGCGGCAGTATCACATCATTTTGAGACTCGTTCTCTTCCTTCTTTAAAGATTCTTGCAACCAATTCCATGCCTCCTCGCCCCACGTTTGATTTTCCATCTTCGCACTGTTCTCATCGTATTTTTGAAAATCAATCCAGTATTTTTTGTTCCCGAAATCCGACTTGAGGAAGCGTTCGTACTGTCCGTTGATGACGGGGTATTTGGAGATCAGGAATTCGTAATTGGTAATTGGGGATTTGGGAATGGCGATGAAGGTGTGCAGATCTGGAGGGGCGTAGCCGAGTTCGTCGAGCGTGTCGGCGGCGGAGGCGCGCGCAACAGCCGAAATTTCGGCATCGGTGGCGCATTCCAACAAAGCCGTTTCTACGCGATTGAAATGAAATGCTGGCAGGTCGTCGCCCATATCGCGCGCCAGCATCCCGGCAAGAATGTGATGCCGCAATCGTTCTCCAGAATTTTTCGGACAGCGCGCGGCGGCATCCAGCAGGCTGGCGATCAAATCCTCGCGCACGTCCTCCGGCGTTCCCGGGTGTGCGCCGACCAGCAGAATGACTTGCTCCCACCATTCGAATTGTTTTTCATCGGCAACAAGCGGCAGGATCGTTTCCACCAATGATTTGCTTTGCCCAGCCAGCGCGGTTGCGGCGAGATATTCCATGAAACCCTTATGCAAAAACGAGTAAACGCCCGGGTCGCGCTCCGCGAGCAGTCCGCTCCGTTCGTGCGAATTGACTAAAAAATTGCCCGCCCAAAGTTGCGCAGTTTCATCATCGGGAACGCGCTCGCGGTTTTTCAAATATTCGAACAAAACCGTCTCCGCTTCCGCCGCAGGAATTTCCGCCTGGCGGGATTCCTGCATGTGCAGGGCAAGGCGGCTCAGGCGGGCGCGCTTGACGTTGACCGCCTTTTTCACCTCCCCATAGGCGCGCCCGGTACCGTCGTCCATCGCGAGTTGTTCCGCGTCGCTCAGGTAGCGTGTCTGTTGCGCGTGCCAGTGCCCGAGGAGCAGGTCAACGATCTCGTCGAACACATCCACACGGCGATTGGGCAGGCGCGCGCCTTGATATTTGAACACCTGCACCAATGCCGAACAAAACAACGGCGTGCCGGCAATTTCCGTTAATTCCTCCGACGAGCCAATGGAACGATTCAATTCTTCGAGATCGCTGGCGCGGCGGGCAGCCTCCGGCTCGATCAAGATCAACAGGTTTTCCATCAATTGACTGACGCCCCTCAGATCAAGCGGATTTACTTCGGCAACCGCCAGCCCGATCGGGCGCAACTGCCGCTCCACAGATTCGTAGCCGCGCAGGCGCGACGCCATACCGAAGTAATTTCCCTTTGCGGCGTAACGCGCAACGAAGGCATCCACATGTCCCGCCACTTCGCTGCGCAATTCCGAAACCTCGTCCAATCCATCCAATAACACGAGACAATTCCCCTCGGCGAGGCGTTTGTCGAAGAAATCGGCAGTCAGGCGAATACGATCCCCGTCGCGGAGTAAGTTTTCAAGATAAGCAATCAACGCGCCGGAGGACGGCGCAGAGAAATCGTCACGGTTTTGCTTGAGGAACGCACCGAAATTTCGCAAGCGCAGGAAGATGGGAAAGAGGTTTTTACCCTTCCACCCCAGATCGTCGTGCGCGCGACCTTCGGCAAACGCCAATGCAACACGACTTAACAGGGTGGTTTTGCCGCAGCCCGGCGGTCCGATCAGAATGAATTTGGGATGACGGTTAAGCAGTTCGCCAATTTCGATGGTTCGCATGTTGTCCGCTTGTTCCTCCCTGATCCGTTCCGGGCGCGTAAATTTTTCGATTCTGCTCCGGGCTTCTTCTTCCGCGCGCACATCCCGCAAATTCAATGGCACAAAAACCTGCTTAAGTTTGGCGGAGGTGATATCGCCCGATTTTTTCCGTAACAATGGGAGCATCAACCCCTCCCATTTTTGCCTCACCTCCGCGAGATAATCGCGCAGCGCTTTTGCATCGTCGGTCGTCAGCCGCCTTTCGGCGATCAGGGCTTCCTCATAACTGACGAGGGTTTGCAAACGGTCCGCCACAACCGACATTTGATTTGAGATTCCGCGCAATTCTCCGAGGGCGTCCATCTCATTGGCATATTGAATACCGTCCTTGAACCTCTCCATGTTCTTCAGTTGATCCCTGAGAACGGACAGGAACCGCGCGAGCAAAGGGCGTTGCGATTCGTTCAACCGAAGCGCCTTCAACAACTCAACCGAAACCGTTTCGGGAGCGTAACGCGTCATCTCTACCGCCGCGCCCGCCAGCATCAGGCGAGTCTTATGATCCAAACCGGTAAATTTCAATGTCGCGACCAGCGAGTCGTACTGTCCCTCCGCTTTCAATTGATCCAAAGTTTTCAACAGAGCCGATCTCAATGTTTCGGCATCTTTTCTTTCGTCGTAGCCGTGATCTACCCAATCCTGCACCGGCTGGAATCCTTTGTCCAAGGCAATATCACGTCCCTTTTCAAGCAACGTCTTGAACACCTCCCAAAGCGCGGGTCCAAAAATGGAAACCAGGAGTTGAATATCCACAACAGCCTCCCAAATCTGAGTTTCCCGAAGTGTACCCCAAAAAAACGCCGCTTCCTGCGGTAGAATTCCGCAACTCGCCGACCTCTCGCTGCGATCCCATGAACTCTCACCTCCGCGCCGTCCTCCAAGCCTTGTTGGTCGTTTTCCTCTGGGCAACCTCCTGGGTCTTCATCAAAATCGGATTACAAGACATCCCGCCTATCACCTTTGCCGGGATGCGATACTTCCTCGCCTTTCTCTTCCTGCTGGCGGCGTTATTTTTCAGCGAGACCAAACGGGAGATAAAACAACTCTCGCGCAGGATGTGGCTGAGATTCATCCTGCTCGGCGTCCTTTTGTATGCCGTCACGCAGGGCGCGGTCTTTGTGACGCTCGCCTACCTCCCGGCCGTGACCACCAACCTGTTGTGGAGTTTCAGCAGTGTCGTCGTGACGGTCTTCGGCATCCTCTGGCTGGCTGAAAAACCGACATGGTTGCAATGGGTCGGCATCGCGCTGGCAATCGCGGGCGCGCTCGTCTACTTCATGCCGGTCGCGATCCCTCGCAGTCAATCCATTGGCGTGATCGCCGCCCTCACCGGCATCCTCACCAACGCCGTATCCGCCGTGATGAGTCGGAACATCAACCGCTCGGAGATGCATCACCCGCTTCTCATCACGGTCGTCAGCATGGGCGCCGGTTCGATCCTTCTGCTCGCGGCGGGATTCGCTTTCGAGCCGCCGCCGGTCGTCAACGCGCGCGGTTTGGCGATCATTCTCTGGCTGGCGTTGACCAACACCGCCTTCGCCTTCACGCTTTGGAATCACATCCTCCGCACGCTCACCGCCATGGAAGCCAGCGTCATCAACGGCACAATGATGATCTGGATTCCCATCCTTGCCCTGCTGTTCCTCGGCGAAACCATCACAGGCAAAGAAATCATCGGCTTGGCGATCACCGGGCTGGGGACGTTAATCGTGCAATTCCGAAAACCTGCTCGATAGCGACTCGTGAAAACAAAAATCCCGCCGAAACCTCGACGGGATAATTCTCTACTTCTCCAATTACTACTTACCAATTACCCTTTACCTCAACCTCTAGCCTCTAGTTTCGATACGCCCCTCAAAGACCATTCGGGGCTATACTCAACCAGCGATTATTTTTCAAACACCCATCGATCTACTTCCCGCTTCCAATCCACCAGTTCTTCCGGCTTGAACCACAACGCCACTTCGCCCGCGCCGTTCTCGACCGTGTCCGACGCGTGGGTGAGATTGCGTCCCACTTCGAGGGCAAAATCATGGCGGAGCGAACCGGGCGCGGCTTCAGTGGGACGCGTCGCGCCCATCGTCTGCCGAATCGCGGCGACGGCGTTCGGTCCCTCCCAGACCATCGCCATCACCGGTGCCGAAACGATGTACGCGATCAAACCATCGTAAAACGGCTTGCCCTTGTGAATCGCGTAATGCGTTTCTGCCAATTCTTTGCTAACCTGCATGAACTTCGCGGCGACCAAACGCAAGCCGCGTCGTTCTAATCTTGAAATTACCTCCCCAACCAGCGCGCGCTGCACGCCGTCGGGCTTTACCAATACGAGCGATCGTTCCACAGATTCCTCCAAAAATTTAAATTCGTGGGGCGGGATGATATCCCGCCCGCGATAGAAATTTCACGTCTGGCGATTTAGCAAATCGCCCCACGAGTCTACCTCAACAACTCTTCCGCTTTGGTATACGAATCCAACGCGTCCTGCAGGCGGTTGCCGCGCATGTACGCGTCGCCGAGCGTTTGCCAAATGCTCACCTCAACGGGATAGCGATACGAAGCCTCCCGCAGATCAAAGATGATCTCATCGAGATACTTCCCCTTCTTAATGAGTTTCGTATACGTTTCGAGCGCGCCAGGGATATTACTGCGGTTCAACTCATTGCGCGCCTGCCCCAACACCACATCTACAGTTTGAGTCAACATACCGGTTCCTTTACGAGTGACAGGTTCTTGATACGTCGAAACCGGGGTTGCCGGTCGCGGCTCAGACTTCCTCGGCGCCGCGGCTTTTTTGGGTTTCGGCTCAGCCTTTGGTTTTTCCGGCTTTGGCTCTTCCAGCGGCGCTTCGAACGCGACCGGTTCCTGCTGAGTTTCAACCGGTTGCCATTCCTCCGCGCGCATCGGTTCGATCTTTGTCGGCTCGGCAACCGCCTCGCCGGTTTCATCGCGCAGCCACGCGGGCAGATCCTCTCGCGCTTCCTCAACCGACTCGCTTGCATCCGTATCCTGCAACCAATTAGGCAGACTGCCGGTATCAATTCGTTCAGGCGTTTCGGGAGTCATTTCGCTTGACCAATCGGATGACGAAGAATCCTCCGCCTCCCCCGCAGGGACGGCTGACTCAGCCTCGGGAGCCGGCGCCTCCGCCTCGAGATTCTGCATCCAATCCGGCAGATCGTCGCGTCGATCCGACTCGGCGACAGCCGCGGGCTGTTCCGCTTCGAGATTCTTCAACCACGCGGCAGTTTCATCGCTTGGCAATTCGCTCACCGGCTCCGAGGCGGAGCGTTCTGCTGCGTCGAGGCTTCTCAACCATTCCGTCGTCCCCTCGCTCGTCGGTTCTTTCACCGGCTCCGAAACCGGACCTTCCGCCTCGAGACTCTTCAACCACATCGCAGTATCCACCGGCGATTCGGGTTGCTTGAACTCCTCCTGCGCGAGCGGAGTCAACGGTTCGCCGATCTCTTTGGCTTGTTTCACCCAATCGGGTTCGCTGTCTTTTCGATCTTCGGGCTTGACGAGCAATCCCTCGGTCGAGCCTTGCTTCACCGCGAGGCTTTCAAGCCAGGCAAACGAATCATCCTGTTCTTGCTCGCTCTTGCCAAGTTCTTCGACATTGTCTACAGGAGGCTCGGTTGATTCCATCGTCACCGAAGGCGTGACCGCTTCCGGTTGTTCCGGCTCGCTCGTTAGCGATTTTGCCTGCTTTACCCAGTCCGGCTCTTCGGCAGGACGGTCTTCCGGTTTGACGAGCAAGCCCTCGGTGGAACCTTGCTTCACCGCGAGGCTTTCCAGCCACGCAAAAGCATCATCTTCCGATTGCGCGCTCACACCCGAAGTATCCATTTGCGGCGTAGCGGATGGGGTCGAAGCCGGTGTTGATTCCTTCGGCTCTTCGGCGATCTCTTTGAGGAAATCAAGTTCATCCGACGCCGGCGTGGAAGATGCCGGTTCAGGTTCGCCAGCCAACCCTTTCAACCACTCCGGTTGTTCAGCGGATGTCGGTACAGGCTGTGTAGGAACTTCCAGCGTGCCGCCCAAATCGTTCAACCAATCCGGTTGATCGGCGGACGCGGAGGCGGGTTGCGACGTTTCTTCTGGCGCGTTATCCAATCCCTTCAACCAATCCGGTTGATCGGTAATCGCAGGTTGTGATGTTTCTTCTGGGGAGCTGTCCAATCCTCTCAGCCACTCCGGTTGATCGCTGAACGCGGAGGCTGGCAGAGTTGCATCTTCCGCCGTACTACCCAACCCCTTGAGCCACTCCGGTTCGCCGATCTCGCCGGTCGATTCGGGAGTGGATGGCAGGATGCTTGGGTCAATGCGGTTCATCCAATCGGGCATCGGCTCTTCAGTGGACGGCATATTTTCTTGTTCCGCAGGAGCCATCGCTTTGACCCAGTCCGGCATATCTGCGGCGGCAAGCGGCGCGGCGGCGATGGGCGGCATGGTTTCGGCATCGTCCATGATAGATGATTTGCTCTCATCGAACGCGCCGGTGGATTTGCCCCAGCCCGCTTCACGCAAAAAGTCCGGGATGTTTTCCTCGGACTGCGCGGACGCGTCCATGTGGAAGGCAGTTTCCCCGGCGGAGGGAGGCGTGGTTTCCGTCTGCTCGAGGCTTTTCTTGAGCCACTCTGGTTCCTGTGAGGCGGCTTGTAAACTGATCCCGCTCGTTTCGCGCCAATCGGAGGGCATGCTCACTGATTCGCCCTTCCAGTCTAACTTTTCGATGGATACCGCCGAATCTGGCGCTTCGGACGCGTCGAGGAACGAGCCGGAGATGTGCGCGGCGTAGGGGTCGAGTTCGGTCACGCGCTGACGATTCGCTTGAACGCTTTCGGGCTTCTCCGCGCCGAGGATGTCAACGAGGATGGCGTTCGCATCGTAGCAATATGGATAACGCCGCAACAGCGAGGAGGCAGTTTCGACCGCCGCATTCTTTTGCCCGCTTCGATAGTACGCGCGCGCCTGTAACACTTCCATGTCGGTGCGGCCCGGGTCTTCGGTCAGTACGCTTTTGATCTCGGAGATCGCCTGTGGGTACAATTCGCCTTTCACGTACATGTGAGCGAGCGCGCCGCGCGTCATGCGAATGCGCGGCGGCGCGGAGCCGTCGCGCCGCGCAAAGAGCCGCTGCAATTCGCTTTGCACGGCGGCATTCGAGGGTTGGGTCTCGAAGGCGCGTTCCATGTGCCAGATCGCGTCGCCGAGTTTATCTTCTTCATCGCGAATGAGGCTCATACCGACGTTCGCGACGAAATCGTTCGGCACGGCGGCAAGGATGCGCAAGAAAACATCCGCGGCGTCGCGATGTTTTTTCATTTCGAGAAATGTCTTGCCAAGCAGGCGATACGTTGCGAGATTCTTTGGAAAGGTCTTGAGGATGTGATGACAGTGGGCAACAGCCTCGTCCAACTGTCCGCGGTCTAACATGGTTTCGATATCGCGGTTGTAAGCCCGCAAGGTTGTTTTAGCCATGAACCATTTTGCTCCTGTCCGCTATTATAACCCACCTTAATTATAGAACAATGGCAACGGCTGAACGTCATCTGCGCTAAATTTATGCGCGGCGAGGATCATCGCGCGCGCCTCGGCGAGTTTCGACTCGTCGTTCGCGTGGATGGTAAAAAGCGGATCGCCCTTGTGAACTTTATCGCCGACTTTGCGATGGACGACGATTCCCACCGCGTGGTCAATCGCATCGGACTTCTTGGCGCGTCCGCCGCCTAGGATGACTGACGCCTCACCCACGCTTCGCGCCCCGATTTGGGAGAGGCTCCCGTCCAGCAGCGACTCCACCACTTCGACATATTTCGCGAGCGGGAATTTGGACGGATCGTCCACGTAGGAAACATCCCCGCCCTGCGCTTTGACCAACGCGCGGAATTTCTCGAACGCCGAGCCGTTCGCCATCGCTTTTTCGGCTTGGGCGCGGCCGTCGTTCAAATCTTTGGCGCGTTTGCCTAGCACAAGCAGATGCGCGCAGACGTGCAAACAATGTTCGCGGAAGTCATGCGGACCTCCGCCTTTCAATGTTTCAATCGCTTCGACCACCTCCAGCGAATTCCCCACCGCGTGACCGAGCGGCTGATTCATATCCGAAAGCAAGGCAACGACTTCGCGCCCCGCAAGTTTGCCGATATCCACCATAAGTTTTGCCAGCACGCGCGCTTCGTCGAGCGTTTCCATGAATGCGCCGATACCGGTCTTCACATCCAAAACGATCGCTTGCGCGCCGGCGGCGATCTTCTTGCACATGATCGAGGAGGCGATCAACGGCGTCGAAGGGACGGTCCCGGTCACATCGCGCAAGGCGTAGAGTTTTCCGTCTGCCGGAGCCAACGCCAGCGATTGACCGGTCAACACCGCGCCGATCTCTTTGAGTTGTTTTTTGAACTCTTCGGTGGACAAATCCACGCGATAGCCAGGGATGGATTCCAATTTGTCGAGCGTGCCGCCGCTGAAGCCGAGTCCGCGCCCGGACATTTTTCCGATGGGCAATCCGCACGCCGCAACGGTTGGCAGGACTGTGATGCTGGTCTTATCGCCGACGCCGCCGGATGAATGTTTATCCACCGCGAGGTCAACCACGTCGCTCAGATCGAGCGTATCGCCGGAGTACGCCATCGCAAGCGTGAGGTCGGTCGTCTCGCGCGGTGTCATGCCGTTCAGCATAACCGCCATCGCAAACGATGCCGCTTGGTAATCCGGCACATCGCCCGAAACAAATCCTTTGATAAAGAACTCGATCTCTTCGCGGGTGAGTTCGATTCTGTCGCGTTTTTTGATGATGATGTCTACTGCGCGCATGGGTTTCTCCTATGGGGAAGTATACAAGGAAACACGGAAACACGCGTACAGATTTTCTGAGTCAACATTCTTACCTGTCTACGTGTTTACCTGTCTACGTGTTCACTTGTCTACGTGCTTATCTGTTTACGCATTTACTTCACCCATTTTTTACCAACCGATACTCTCCCTTGCCATCCTGAACCGTCCAGCCAAGCGCGGCAATCGCTTCGCGCAGACGATCCGACTCTGCCCAATTTTTGTTTGCTCGCGCGGCAAGACGTTCCTCCGCCAGCGCGACGACTTCATCCGATGGCTTGTCCTCTTCCAACGGCGCTGCGTTGACGACCAAATCCCAAACATGAGGAGGGATATCTTTCTGGATCGGCTCAGGGATTTCCACCACGCCCAACTCGCTAAGACTAAATTTCGAGCCAGCCGCGTACATCTCCGGGTTGCACTCACGGACAATGGAAACACTGCTCACCCCGCTGACTTCACACGTGCCAGTTTCAAAATCCACGATAAGACCGGTGTGTTCGTCCAAGCCAATGGTTTGATTTTCAGACGGGACGAGATTACACCATTCGGCGAAGCGATCCATGCCGACGAAGCAGCGGCTGGTGTCGAGGTCCGCGCCGCCTTCGGCATTGTTCCAATGCGGGATGAACGAAACATGCAATCCGAAATCGGCGAAGAGGTTCAATCCGTCCACCGCGTGGACATCCTGCCCTACCTTGTAGATCTCGTAGACCGGCAACGCGTGGGCGCCGATAGAAATCGTCGCTGCCGAGGCAAATATCAACGTCGCGCCGAGGCGGTGCCGGGCGCGCAGCACATCCCACGCCAGCGTCCCGCGTAAGTTGTGAATCGCATACGTCGGGCTTCCGGGTCCCATGAAGATCATGTTGGCGTACAGAAGCGGTTTGATAATTTCGGGGTCGTCTGGGCTGAAGGCAGAATTTTTCTTGCGCGCGGGGACAACATCCACGACAGGTTTGTAATTTTGCAGGCGGGTTTTCATAAATTCCCCAACTTTGCCAACCACTTGAGAGGAATTCAGTTCAAAGCCTGCGGGGGTTTCGAGTAAAGCGATGCGAAGCGGCTCGCTATTTTTCTTGGCAAGCGATTCGAAAATTCTCCCGCCCGCAAGCGACGTTTCACCGGAACCGAGGAAAGCGATCTGTCCTAAAGCCATGTTATTTGGATGACGCGTTGAGTTCATCTATTACACCGAGCAATTCTTCATTGGAGGGAATGTCTCGCATCGAAGCGCCGTAACGGACATAACGAATGTATCCGCTTCGGTCGAGGATACACAGCAGCGGCATACGTCCGGACTTGAATAGATTGACTTCCTGTTGGTACATCTGCGCGACGCGATGATCGGGATCGGGCAAGCCAACAAACGGAATCGTTTCGTTCTTCCAATATCGCTGAAACGTCTCCATGTTGTGCGGTCCAACGGCAAGGATTTCTGCGCCGCGCGAGGCAAACTCCGAATAACCGTCTCGCAAGCGCGCCAACGACGCGCGGCAGTATGGTCACATAAAACCGCGCAAGAAATACAACACAACGATTTTGTCGCCGCGAAAACTGGTAAGCCCCAAGCGGCGACCGGCTACATTTTCGAGTGCGAAATCGGGAGCGGGTACATTTAATTCGATTCGTCCGGTCATCGAGTCATCGCTTCAAAGAACCGCGCGACCGCGTCGGCGGTTTGCGTCCATTGCTCCTCAGCCGAGATCGCGGCAACGCCGTCACCCGATTGGAATCCGTAGGAGCCAAACTGCGAATGGTTTCCCCCTTCAATTGAGATAAACTCAGCGTCCGCCGGTAATAATTGCTTCGAGTTGTTGATGATTTCGACTGTGGCTAGCGCGTCGTTTGTGCCATAGATCGAGAGGACCTTGATCGGCGTTGTTTTGAGTCCGTTGTCTTTGGGGTACGATGCAAAAAAGACGACGCCCGAAATCAAGTCGGGACGATCCGCCGCGAACGCCGCCGAGGTAACGCCGCCCAGCGAATGTCCGCCAACGACCCAAACTTCGATTTCCGGAAAACGCTCGATGATATCCGCCGCCGCGTCGGTATCGAAAAACGCAAGGTTTAGCGGGACGCGCACCAGCGCAACAAAATATCCGCGCTCGGCAATCAAACGCAGAACCGGCGCGTACGCGCGGTAGTCCACGTTGGCGCCGGGGTAAAAGACAAATCCAACCGAAGGGCGCGCATCGGCAGGCGCAAACGTGATAACGCCATCAGCCTGCGAAACAGTCACCCGATCGTCAGACTGTAACGCCTGCAGCGCCACGTCGCTGGCGGGACGCGTCCGCGCAGACCAATACGCGGCAACGCCCGCTCCAAGCACAGCGATCGCAACGAAGACGACAAGTAAAAATCTTGCGGAACTCTTCCGTCGATTCATTTCAATTTTCTTTTTACCTTTCTCCAAATATCGTCGAACATTTTCGCGGTCAATTTTCCGGTCGAGGTGTTTTGCTGACTCGGATGATACGAGCAAATCAAAGAATAAGAGTTAGGAATGAAAGATGAAGCAGGCAGATCATAAACCGCTCCGTGAGAAAACTTCAAGTTGGAATTTCGGATTGAAAATATTTTCAGAATCCGTTCGAACGCGATACGCCCCAAACACACGATCACCTTCGGCTTGATGATCTGGAGCTCGCGTTCGAGATACGGCTGGCAGTTATTCAACTCTGCAGGACTTGGCTTATTGTCTGGCGGGACACAACGCGCGGACGCGGTGATGTACATATCTTTAAGACGAAGACCATCGCTTCGCGACTCACTTTCGGACTGATTCGCAAACCCAGCCCGGTACAACGCCGGATACAAAAACCGCCCCGACGCGTCGCCCGTGAACTGGCGTCCGGTCCGGTTTGAACCGTGCGCGCCGGGGGCAAGTCCCACCACGAGGACGCGCGCTTTCGCGTCGCCAAATCCGGGAACCGGTTTGCCCCAATATTCTTGATCTTGATATGCCTTGCGTTTGACGCGCGCAACTTCTTCCCGCCAAGCCACAAGGCGCGGACATTTTCGGCAGGCGATAATCTCTTGGTTGAGGGAAGCGATTGATGGCATAAGATAATTGGTAAATAGTAATTGGAGAATTGGAGGATTAGAGAATTAGCATGGCGTCGCCAAAAGAATAAAAGCGATAGCCTTCCTTGACGGCAAGCGCGTACGTTTCAAGAATCTTCTCCCGCCCCGCGAACGCGCTGACGAGCATAATCAAGGACGATCTGGGTAGGTGAAAGTTCGTGATCATCGCGTCCACGACTTTGAATTGATAGCCGGGGAGAATAAAAAGAGAAGTAGGACCCACATACGCCTTGACCATAGACGATTGACCATTGACCATCGTCTGTCGTCCATTGTCCATGGTCAATTCAGTTGCCGATTCCAACGTGCGGACGCTCGTCGTCCCAACCGCAATCACTCTGCCACCCGATTGTTTCGTGTGATTAATAAGGTCAGCTGTCTCTTGAGTCAACTCGCACCACTCGGTATGGATTTTGTGCTCTTCGGGATTCTCCTCGTTGACTGGCGCGAACGTATCCAAGCCCACATGCAAGGTGACGTATGCAATCTTCAATCCCTTGACCTGCAACTCTTCCAACAAACGCGGCGTGAAGTGGAGTCCCGCCGTCGGCGCGGCAGCGGAGCCGGGTTCTCTGGCATAGACGGTTTGATACCGTTCCGGGTCGTTCAACTTCTCGTGAATGTAAGGCGGAAGCGGCACGTTCCCTACTTTTGAAAAATACGGCTCGATGGGTTCGGAAAATTTGATCAATCGTTCCGAGCCGTTCAACTCTTCGATGATTTGAACTTCGGGTCCATCCTCCACGCGCGCCATCTTGCCTACGCGCAGACCTTTCCCGCCGACCAAAGATTCCCATGTCAACTCATCGCGGCGGCGCAACAACAGAAGTTCAACGCGTCCGCCCGTTTCTTTGCGCGCGTAGATTCTTGCGGGAATCACGCGGGTCTGATTCAACACCAGCAAATCCCCCGCGCGTAGATAATCCGTCACATCGCGGAAGATGCGATGCTCGAGTTTCCCGCTCGCGCGATGCAACACCAGCAGACGCGACGAATCACGCGGCTCAGCGGGCGTCTGCGCAATAGATGATTCGGGGAGGTTATAGTCGAAGTCGGAGGTTTTCAAGTTACTTCTGAATGAAACGAGAAATTAAGTTCAGCAATATCGTCAACACCACTGAAATCAAAATCGAAGTGGCAAGTGGAAAATAAATCGTTCCATTCTCGCCTTCGATGCGAATATCGCCAGGCAGGCGTCCCAGCGGCAGACCAAATTTGGCGGCGAGATATACTCCCCCACCGATGAGGAAGAGGACAACGCCTCCAAGCATGAGGTAGCGAGCGATGGATTCCATAACCATAAGACCATAGACCATTGACGGTAGACCATGAGCATCGTCCATGGTCCATTGTCTATAAAAGCCTCGGCTGCCCCTCTTCCACATAATCCAATCCCAAATGCTCATACGCGGATTTGGTGGCGACGCGTCCTTGCGGGGTGCGGTCGAGGAAACCGAGTTGCAAAAGATACGGCTCGACCACGTCCATGATCGTATCCTGCTCTTCGCTAATGGACGCGGCGATGGTGTTCAAGCCGACAGGTCCGCCGCCGTATTTTTCGATGATCGTCCGCAGGACGCGGCGGTCCACATCGTCGAGACCGAGCGGATCCACTTGCAACAAATCCAACGCTTCTTTCGCGACCTCGCGCGTGATCGTCCCATCCGCGCGGACTTGGGCAAAGTCGCGGACGCGACGAAGCAGGCGTAAGGCGATGCGAGGCGTCCCACGCGCACGCTTCGCCACTTCACCGATGCCTGATTCGTCTGCAGAGACTTTGAGCATCCCTGCCGCGCGCGCCACGATTTGCCGCATGGCTTCGATGTCGTAATAATCCAAACGATAGACCGCGCCGAAACGCGCCCGCAGAGGCGCGGTGACGAGAGCGAGTCGGGTGGTCGCGCCGACGACGGTAAAGCGAGGCAGTTTGAGGCGGAGGGAACGAGCCGAAGGTCCCTTGCCGATGACGATGTCCAGCGCGAAGTCTTCCATCGCGGGGTAGAGCACTTCCTCCACCGCGCGTCCGAGGCGATGCACTTCGTCAATGAACAGCACGTCGCCCGCGCGCAAGTTGGTGAGGATGGCGGCGAGATCGCCCGCGCGTTCGATGGCTGGACCCGCCGTAACCTTGACGTTGACGCCCATCTCGTTGCCCAGCACGTGCGCGAGCGTGGTCTTGCCCAGCCCAGGCGGACCGTAAAACAACACGTGATCCAACGCCTCGCCGCGATGTTTCGCCGCGTCGATGAGGATCGAAAGATTCTCTTTCACTTGATCCTGACCAATGAGGTCGGCAAGTTTTTGCGGACGCAACGCGTTGTCCACGCGGTCGTCGGGTTTTGATTCGGGATCGAGGGGTCGGTTTTTTGGCGAGGGCATGAAGAGATTATAGCAAATAAAATCGGGACGACCCATCAGGTCGTCCCGACATTTCATTCGCTCGGTTCGAACGTCACTTCAACCGTCATCCCCCACTTCACACGCGGGTCAACTTTATCAACAGCGATTCTCACCGTGTAGATCACGTCGCCGCTTTGCAACACGGACGATCCGCTGATCTCGGTGACGACGCCGTTCATCGTGACGCCGTCAATCGCATCGGCGGTGAATGTGACATTTTGCCCGACTTTCAACTTCACGACTTCGAGCTCGGTGACGTCGGTCGTCTCGACCACCCAAGCGGACGTATCTGCGACGCTCACGATTCGATTCTCAGGGGAAACCTGGTCGCCCACCTTGACCGCCACCTCAGCGACGACGCCGTCGAAAGGCGCGTATAGGATGAAGTTGGAGAGGTTCTCTTGCGCGGCTGAGACTTGCGCCTGCGCGTTGTCCAGTCGAGCTGTCGCCAATGCAAGATCGTCGGCATTCACGCCATCCGCAGAAACTTCATATTGATATTTCGCTTCGGCTTCGGCAGCAAACGCGCCATCCAACGCGGCGCGGACGGTGTCGCGCTCACGCATGATTTCATCCAGATCGCGCAAGGCTTCGTTGTAATTTTCTTGCGCGGTTTCGAGATTATCCTCAGCGGTCACGCGGCGGGAATTATCTTTGTCCAAATCTTTGTATTTGTCGAATTCATCTTTGGCGTCTTGCAAATCTTCCTCGCGGTCTTGGACTTCCGCTTTGGCATCCTCGACGCGGTCTTCGATGTCGTCCACGTTCAACGCTTCCCAGTCGCGCTCCGCCTCCGCGCGGACCTCCTGCGCGTTCATGTACGCCGTCCATGCCGCGGCAAGGTTGGCGGAACCGTTGCGGTTCAACGCGTCCAGCGCTTGTTGCGCGCCGACGAGTTCGAGGTTAGCCCCGGCGAGTTGCGCTTCGGCGACGCTGGCATTCGAGAGACGCGCGAGCGCGTCGCCCTTCTTGACCGAATCGCCGATCTTCACGTTGACCGCTTCCACGATGCCGATCGCTTGAAACGACAGGTTCACCGCGTGGATGGGTTCGAGCCTGCCCTCGGCGATAACGCTGTCAGACGCCGCGACGTTGTCCACGGCTGGGGCAGGCGTCCCTGCGGTTTGATTCGCACAGGCGGTTAGGATCAGGGTGAGAATCGCCATCCATCCAAATATTGTTTTTGTCGAATTTTTCATGTTGTCCTTCTTTCGATGATTCCGTAGGGGCGAGGTCCTCTCGCCCCGATTGTTTGATTTAAATATTGGGCGGGGAAACCCCGCCCCTACAGATTATTCATACGCCAACACTTCACGAATCGTCAGGCGCGCGGCGTTGCGCGCGGGGATGATGCTCGCGAGGGTCGAGAGGACGATGACCAGCGCAAGCCAGATGAGATAGCCTTGATAAGTGAAGACCACGTCAATGGCAGATTGGAAAATGGCGAGGCTGACGATGGTCGAAAGCAAATACGTGAACGGGACCGAAAGAATCATCGCCAACACAAACGAGATCGAGCCGATGACGATGCCCTCCGCAATGACGGTTCGCATCACCGCGCGGTCGTCTGCGCCGATGGCGCGCATGATGCCGATCTCGCGCGTGCGTTCGAGCACGTTCATGCCCATCGTGCCAGTGAGTCCCATCGAACCGACGATGGCGGTGAGGACCGCCATGATAAGCAAAAAGACGACGAGCGTGTCGAGACTTTCCACCGCCGTATCCAACGAGGCGCGTCCCGCCTCCGCCACACGGACTTTGTAACCGCGCTCGCGGAAGAATTTATCCAACTCCTCCGCTTTGGCGTTTTGATAGGCGCGGTCGTGTTGCGCGGTGACCAACCTGAACGAATACGAACGGTTCGCAAGATTACTCATCTGCGAAACATATTCGTACGGCGCGTATGCCAGCACGCCTTCGCGGTCAACGAATTGAAAAATGCCGACCACTTCCCAAACTTCCTCGCGCCCCTCGATCTTGATATGCACGAAGTCGCCTGCTTTGAGGTCGGGAAAATATTCACGCGCGCCTTCGCTGATGGCGAGTTTCTTCACATCGTCCGCGCGAATCCAACGCCCATCGAGCACGATCGGATCGACGAGTTCGCTATCGGCAGGCGGACCAAACACATTGAGATTTTCCATCACATTCCCGTTCGCGTCGAGCAATTCGCCGCTGACGAACTGCCAACCTTCCACGCGTTCCACGCCATCCACTTGCATCGCCACTTGCTCGATCTCACGCAGGCGATACGGCTCATCGAAATCCAGCGACACATCCGCGACAAAATATTTTCCGATCTGCCCGATGTGATCGTGCAGGGTCACGCGCACGTTGAAGACCGCGATGAAAATGGCGCCGCCCATCGTCAACGTGAACAACGTCAGCGCGAGACGACGTTTGCGGCGGAATGTGTTCCGCAGTGAAATGACAAACGGACGCGGAATGTGGATGCCGCGCGCGGCGAGGACGCGCGTCGCCTTGACCTGAATCCAATCGAACCACGGCAGACGCTTCCCTTCCTCAGGGGAGGCTGAGTTCTCGTCGTCAGCCAACCCGCCGCTGAGAGCGCGCAAGACCGTGATGCGCGAGCCGCTGACCACAGGCGCGAGTCCCGCGATCAACGGCACGAACAGACCGACCAGGATTTGAATCACAAACGCCATCGGCACGATGCGATAACCGAGCAACGTGAAGTTCAATTCGTTTGCGATGAACAACGCCAGCCCATACGCGCCTTGCCCTCCGAGCGGAACGGCGATGAACAGCGCCATGACTCCGAACGCCATGATGAGCGTGATGTACATCCGCAAGACCTGACCGCGCTGTCCGCCCACGAGCTTGATCACGCCGATGTGACGGAGATGCTGGTTCAACAACGCGCTCAGCGTGTTGGCGATCAGCGAACTGGAGAGGAGCACGATCAAAATTCCCAGCGCCATCAAGATGCCGAGCACCGCGTTGATCGTATCTGCCAGCGGATGCTTATGCGTCTCCGAGAATCTCGAACGGACGACGAGGTTTCCGTTCTTTTCGAGTTTATCCTTCAACTCCGCGCCCACCTCGCGGACGTAGGCAATGTCGTCGCCGTCGCCCGAAACGGTGATCAAGGCACGGTTAAACGATTCAGGCTCACCAAGATACGGAAGTGTGTCCATCGTGATGTAGGCGGTTGGCGAGGCGAGAAAATCTCCCGCCGCCGACGCGGTGTCGCGCACAATTCCCGCAACGGGCAGAGTCTTCGTCGAGCCGTCGGGCAATTGGAATTCGAGCAGGTCGCCGACCTGCACATCCAGATCTTCCAGCGCGTTTACTTCCAGCAACACCTCGCGCTTGTTCGGAACGGAGGCGCCTTCGAGGGAATTCAGCAAATTCACCGTGTTCTTCTCGAAACTATCAAAGGCAGTTACGTCGAGGGTCGTCCATTTTTCTGTGCCAGGCACGCGTACGCGCATGTTGAACACGCGTCGCGCTTCGGCGTCTTTCACATCCCGCTGGTTGCGAATGGAATCCAACGCGTCTTCGTCGAAGTTCGTCATCCGCAATTCGATGTTGGCTGGCGCGTTCGCCGCGTACGAAACGCTCATATCCTGCGAGATGATCTGATACGCGCCCGCGATCACGCCAATGGAAAACACGCCCACCGCGATGGAAAATACCACCAACAGCGTGCGGGCTTTGCTATCGAACAGGTCGTGCAATACTTTTCGCCAGCGAGGTTTCATTTCGATTTACGATTTCAGATTTACGATTTCAAGTTGGTGGTCGAGTAGCCCTGAGCGGTTGTTGCGAAGGGCGTATCGAGACCACACCAACTCTCTTCATTTATCCAATATTCTGCAGGTTACCTGCTGGTCTCGATACGTCCCGCGACGAGCATCGCGGGACTACTCGACCAGCGGTGTTATTTTTTCCTACTATCTCCAACGATCAACCCATCCGCAATGGTGATATTGCGCGTGGTGCGCGAGGTGAGCGATGGATCGTGAGTGACCATCAACACGGTCTTGCCGCGCCGCGCCAATTCTTCAAACAAGTCAATGATGATGTTCGCCGATTTGGTGTCGAGGTTGCCCGTCGGCTCATCGGCGACGAGCAAGGGAGGGTCGCACGCCATCGCCCGCGCAATTGCGGCGAGTTGTTGCTGTCCCGTCGAAACCAGCACGGGTAATTTATTCGCAAACTTTTCAAGCCCGACGAGTTTCAACATCTCCATCGCATGGCTGGGACGTTCGTCGAAGTCGTACATGTCGGCGTAATCCATCGGAAGCATCGCATTCTCTAGCAACGTCAGCATCGGAAGCAATTGAAAAAATTGAAACACGATTCCCAAATTGCGCCCGCGCCATTTCGAGCGCTGGCTTTCACTCACGCCCGTGTAAATGTCCGTGCCGCCGATGACCACCTTGCCTTCCGACGGATGATCAATGCCAGTGATCATATTCAACAGCGTAGACTTGCCGCTCCCCGACTTGCCGACGATGCCGACAAACTCGCCGCGGTTGATGGTCAAGTCAACGCCTTTGAGCACGGTGAACTCTCCCGCCGCGTTTTTGAATCGCTTGACCACGCCGTGCAGGTCGATCATCGCCTCAGGCGACGACATGGCATGATGGTTAGAAGCAGACTTCCCCTTGGTCCGACGCGGGCTCATTTCCGCCTCCACCACGACAATCGCCGTTTGGGATTCGATCCCGCTTCATTCTCGGACTTCGTCTTGCTCTCCAGTGGACGCGTCTCCAACTCCCCATCCGTGATTCGCATGGTGCGCGAGAAACGCGTGGACAGCGACTCGTCGTGTGTGACCATCACGATGGTTTTGCCCTGCTCGCTGACGAGGCGCTCGAACACTTCGAAGATGTGCTCCGCTGTGACCGAGTCGAGACTGCCCGTCGGTTCGTCCGCGATGAGGATGGGCGGATCGTTCGCCAGCGCGCGGGCAATCGCCACGCGTTGTTGTTGTCCGCCCGAGATGTACGCGGGAAGTTTGTCGGCGTGTTCTTCGATCTCGACGAGGCGCAACAATTCGAGCGCGCGTTGACGCGACTGCTTCGGGTTGAAGTTGCCGCACAAATCCATCGGCAGAGTGATATTTTCGACGAGCGTGAGCATCGGCAAAAGTTGGAACGATTGAAAGACGACGCCCATCGTCTGCCCGCGCCAGAGGGCGATCTCGTCTTCTTTTTTCTTGTGAACCGAAACAGGCGCGCCGTTGGCATGGACGATGACTTCGCCCTCGCTTAGATGATCCACGCCTGTGATCATGTTGAGCAGTGTAGACTTGCCCGCGCCCGACTTGCCAACGACGCCGAGGAACTCGCCTGCGCCGATCTGCAGGTTGATGTTTTTGAGCGCGGTGAAATCGCCCGCCGCCGTGGAATAGGTTTTCACCACGTCGCGCAGTTCGATCAGGTTTTGGGTTGAGCCTTGAGCTTTCATGCTGTTCTTTGTTTCTCGAAAATTCCCCGAAGGAACTTCGATATGATTTTACCTTGTTTGTTCGTTTGTGAAAAATTTCCTAATCGGACGCTTAGGATGATTTAACCGTAGGGGCACAGCGAGTCAATCGAGGATGTGAACTTGGGACCGTTTCGCTGTGCCCCCTACAACGATACAAAAAACATCAGCCACAGATTACACGGATTGACACGGATTTGTTTATAAAATCTGTGCAAATCCGTGTAATCCGTGGCAAAGAAAGGATTTGCGTCAAAAATCATCTTCAAGGCTATAATCGCAACAACCACAACCGAGGAGAGTCCCATGTCGAACGTTTATGCATCCAAACACCCGCTGATCGCCCACAAACTGTCGCGCCTGCGCGATAAAAACACCGAGCCGAAGAAGTTCCGCGAGTTCGTGCGCGAGATCGCCGCGTTGCTCGCCTACGAAGCGACCGCCGACCTCGCTACGATGCCGCGTGACTTGGAGACTCCGCTGGCGAAGATGCAAGGCGCCGAACTGAAGGAAAAGATCGGGCTCGTCCCCATCTTGCGCGCGGGGCTGGGAATGGTCGAAGGCGTGTGGGGGCTGATGCCAAGCGCGGAAGTCTGGCACATCGGTTTGTATCGTGACGAGCACACGCTCCGCCCTGTGGAATATTACAACAAACTCCCCACCGAGCCGACCGTTTCGGTCTGCCTCATCCTCGACCCGATGCTTGCAACGGGAGGCTCAGCCACTGCAACCGCTGACGTGTTGAAACGCTGGGGCGTGAAGAAGATCAAATTCGTCGGGCTGATCGCCGCGCCCGAGGGAATCAAAGCGATGCAGACGGCGCATCCCGACATTGACATTTACATCGCCGCAATTGACAGTCACCTCAACGAACGCGCGTATATCGTGCCAGGCTTAGGTGACGCAGGAGATCGGCAGTTTGGGACGGGGTAGGGAGTAATTGGTAATTGGTAATTCGCGCTGAGCGGAGGGACGTGGTGGTCGTCCCGTAGACGAAGCGGGGAGATTAGAGACTAGAGACTGGAGATTCGCTGGTCGAGTAGCGACGAGCGGTTTTGGCGAGGAGCGTATCGAGACCAGAGACTGGAAACTGGCGAGTTGAAGATCTGGTAACTTGTAATCGGAGGCTGACATGGCGAAGGCTGAATTGAAAACGAAAGTCAACGACGCGAGCGTGACGAAATTTCTGAACGGGGTGGCAGACGAACAGAAACGCAGCGACTGTTTTGAGATTCTGAAGATGATGAAGCAAGTCACAAAAGAAGAGCCGAAGATGTGGGGGTCGAGCATCGTCGGCTTCGGCAGTTATCACTACAAAGGCAAAAGCGGACGCGAAGGCGATTGGATGTTGACGGGCTTTTCGCCGCGTAAACAAAACCTCACGCTCTACCTCATGGGCGGCTTCGACACGCACAAAGCCCTGCTGAAAAAACTCGGCAAGCACACTGCCAGCGTCGGCTGTTTGTACATCAAGAAATTGGACGACGTGGACAAAAATGTTTTGAAAGAACTCGTCGCCGCTTCGGTAAAACGGATGAAACAACTCAACCCATGACCGTTCAAAAGGACGCCGAGGGCAACGAGAAAAAGTTTTTGCATGAATTTGCAGACTTTCGGAATCAACGCGTCCTCGAGATCGGATGCGGCGAAGGGAGGCTGACTCGCCACTACGCGCACGCTTCTTCTCTGACCATCGGGCTGGATTCAGACCCTGCCGCGTTGCGCGTCGCCTTGATCGAATCTCCGCACGAGACGAAACACAAATCCGCATTTATCCGCGCCCAAGCGGAACATCTCCCCTTCTCGAAAAACAAATTCGACATCGCCGTGCTGGCGTGGTCGCTTTGATGTATTGAACACGAGGGCATGGTCCATGCCCTGAGCGAGATTCGGCGTGTGTTGATTCCAAACGGAATCCTGATTGACTTGCGCCCTGTGTTGGATCGCTGGACGGTTGAAGTGGCGTCCGCACGCGCGACCAGCCAAACGGGGAGAGTGACCGATTTTCCCGTCGGGTTAAAGGATGACGCGGCGGCGAATCAAGCCATGGCGGAGTCCGAGTCGAAGGGATGGTTCGTCCGCGAGCGCGAGGAATTTTTTCCGTTCGTCTACTCGTGGGATTCGGCAAACGAACTCGAAGAATGGATCGCCGAGGAGTGGGAGGATTTCATCGCCTTGGACGAGGAGACGCGGCGCTCCACGCGCTCGGCTTGGGCGCTCGCAGACGCGGACGCGCGCGTGCAACTCAATTTGAAGATGTTGATCACGCGGTGGAGGGTGGGGGGAGAGGATCAGAGGTTGGGTAATGGGTAAGTTGTAATTGGAGAATTAGAGACTGGAGACTAGAGACTAGAGATTGGACGGTTCGGCAGGCTCAGTCAAGTCTTGTGACTGAGAAGTTTTTGAATTATGCGGATGGCATCGCTGACTTGTTCGAGCAATTTTTTGGGGGCTTTTCCATATTGTCCAATATAAAAAGTAGTACAATCCTACCGCATTTTAATTTTTGGCGGTATAAAACCCCAAACGGCGTATTATCCCGCCGCTGTCTATAAGCCGTTATGCGGCGGCGGGATAACCCCTAGTTAGCCCGCAAACCAAAATAGAAAGCAAAGTTTTGAATGTTGAAACAACACAGTCAAAAAGACTTTTGGAAATGGTATCTTTCTAATTTGCTCGGTTGGACTATGGGAGTTTGGGCAGGTTTAGGAACTTTATTCTTAATCCAATTGATATATTTGGAATTGCCCTCTTCAGTGGATTATATTCTTGATTTCGTTCAGTTATTATTTCCCTTACTCTTGCTAATTTTCTGTATCGGACTTGCTCAATGGCTGAAATTTAGGAAATGGGGAATTGAACTCGACGTTTATAAATGGATAGTCGCAAATGTCAAAGGAACATTTATTGCAATGGTTATCTCCGTTCTCATCGGTTTAATTGCAGGCGAATTCCAGCGACCTATATTGGATTTTCTCTATGGTGAACATACTTACAGCGCCCAAACTCCTTTCATACTTACTTTGATTGCTGTAATACCGCCGTTATTTGGTTCAATCGGCACGTCGGTAATAGTTGCTATAGATATATTAAATTGGAGATTTGGAAAAAGTAATACAACAAAGGAAAAATAAGATAAAGGCATGACGACTCTCCAACCCATGAAATGCGGGCTACCGATGAACAGCAATGTCAAGGGGAGAAAAAGAGAAGATGCAAGGCTTCGCCAGCCCCGAGGCGTTTTGTGTGGCTAGAGGCTGGTTCCAGTAAAATAGAGTCATCGTGTCCCGCCCACCAGCGGGTAACGCCCACCGTTAGGTGCTACCATTAGGTGATTTTCTAGAATCTGGTTTTTAGATATGGTGAATCATGGAAATTAAGTACCAAACCATTGACAAAAATGATTTCAATGAAAGCCATCGCAAGATTCTTGCCAGTATGTTAAAAAAACAAGGCAAGGTTGGCGGTGATCTCGATCAAAAGATAGATAAGTGCGAATTGCTTTGTATTGCCTGGGTAGGCAATGATCCCGCCGCGATTGGTGCGATAAAGAAAAAAACACTGTCGGACTTTTCTGCCGAGAAAGCTGGCTTACCAGACCTTTCGGATGATTTCGAATGGGAATTAGGATATTTCTATACACAAGAAAAATACGCGGGCAAAGGTATGGCTTCAGTGATTGCAAAATTGTTGATAGAAGAATATGGTAGAGAAAATTTAATGGCATCAACTGAATTAACAGCCAATCCCGCTATGGTAAGAATTCTTCAAAAACATGGTTTTCGTTTATTTGGCAAGCCTTGGAAAAGCAACAGACATGAAAATTATCTTGGGCTATTTTTGAAATTCAAGGTGGTATCTACTGAAACTTCAGAGTGATATATTGAAGGAGCAAAAAGCTTGTAAAACTTTAACGCACCTAACACGGTGTGCTCCCGACTTGTGGAAGTCTGCGGCATTTTCGAGCATTTTCTCGCTTCGAGTTTTTCCTGCTCCCAAGCAGAGTCCACGCCCACCACACGCAGGTAACGCAAACCATTGAAAAAACAATGAAACACAAACCGTTTCTGCTTTTCACAGCGATACTTCTCACTGTTGCTCTCGCCTGTAACGCCATTATCCCGACCGAGGAACCGCCCGGCGTAGGCATCAAAGCAGAACAGGGATATGCGGCAAGCGAGCCGGTCATCGCGGCGCTCGAACAATTCAAAGCCGACAAAGACTCCTATCCCGAAACTCTTGCGGAGCTTGTGCCGGAGTATATTTCCGCCGTCCCAACCAAAAACGAAACACTGGACTTCTCATACAATTCAACCGGCGAAAGTTTTTCATTTTCATTTCACTACATCGGTCCCGGTATGAACACCTGCACCTACACACCGGAAGAACAATGGAAATGTTCCGGCGCGCATTAGATGAGGGCGCTCCAATCTATCAGGCATGACGCGCTAGTTTGACGAATCCGGCTCAAAACCCTCAATGACAAAATCTCCCTTGCTCCCCTACATCGAAGCAACCTTTGCCGCGATTGTATGGGGCGCGTCGTTTATCGCGACCAAGGTCGCGCTCAAAGACATCTCGCCGATCGCCATCGTATGGCTGCGGTTCGGCATGGGTCTGCTTGTCCTAGGCGCGGCGGTCGCGGCAAGGAAACAATTCGCGCTCCTAAAGAAAAACGAGTGGGGGTACTTTGCATTGCTCGGCTTCCTCGGCATCACGTTCCATCAATGGCTTCAATCGAACGGCTTGCAAACCTCCGAGGCTGGCACTACCGCGTGGATCGTCGCGTCCACGCCGGTCTTTATGGCAATCCTCGGCTGGCTGATCCTCAAAGAAGGATTGAGTCTCCTCAAAATTTTTGGGATCGCTCTCGCCTTCGTCGGCGTTTTACTCGTTGTTTCGGATGGAAACCCCGCTTCGATTCGGATTGGGAAATTTGGCGCGCCGGGCGACGCGCTCATCCTCGTCAGCGCGATCAACTGGGCGGTCGTTTCGACGTTATCCCGCCGCGGGTTGAAGACGAACGAACCGGCGCTGTTCGTCTTTTACATGATGACGTTCGGCTGGTTGTTCACTTCTGTGCTGGCGATGACAGGCGGGAATTTTGTCGAAATCCCGCGTCTCACCTTCGATGGTTGGCTGGGAATCGCATTCCTCGGGATTTTCTGTTCGGGGCTGGCATACATCGCGTGGTACGACGCGCTCCAAGCGTTGACGACCGCCAGCGCTGGCGCGTTTCTCTACATCGAGCCGCTCATCGCGATGATCGTCGCGTTCTTCATATTAAACGAAGCGATCACGGTCGCGGCGTTGGTAGGCGGAGGAATCATCTTATTGGGGGTTTGGTTGGTGAACAAAACTTGAGGCGCTGCACCCCCTCCGTCCCGCCATTAGCGGGACACCTCCCCCAAATCCGACTGAAGTTCGTCGGATTTGGGGGAGGAAGGGTAGGGGTAGAAAGACGCGGGGTTTTCATCCAATAAAAAATGTGGGTGTATAATCCAATCACTATATTCCCACGAAACGGAGGAAAGACTCATGGCAAGCGTTACGTTCGATCACGTGTTTAAGAAATACGGGGATGTGACTGCGGTAAACGACCTAAACATTCAAATCGAAGACAAGGAATTTCTCGTGCTGGTCGGTCCATCGGGGTGCGGCAAGACGACAGCCCTGCGATGCCTCGCGGGGTTAGAGGAAATTTCAGGCGGCGAGATCCGCATCGGCGATCGTGTAGTAAACGATGTCGCGCCGAAGGATCGCGATATTGCCATGGTCTTTCAGTCGTATGCGTTGTATCCGCACCTTTCGGTGTACGACAACATGGCGTTCGGTTTGAAACTACGCAAGACTCCCAAGGAGGAGATCAAACGCCGCGTGAACGAAGCCGCCGATACGCTCGGTATTCAAGAACTTTTGGATCGCAAGCCGCGCCAACTTTCAGGCGGTCAGCGTCAGCGCGTGGCAGTCGGACGCGCCATCGTACGCGAACCAAAAGTCTTTTTGTTCGATGAGCCGCTCTCGAACCTCGACGCGAAACTGCGCGTACAGACGCGCGCCGAGATCAGCAAATTGCATCAGCGTTTGCAGACCACCTTCATTTACGTAACCCACGATCAGACCGAAGCGATGACTATGGCAACGCGCATCGCTGTGATCAACAAAGGCGTGCTTCAGCAACTCGATACGCCGCAGAATCTGTACGACCGTCCGAGCAACCTGTTCGTGGCTGGTTTCATCGGCTCGCCGGCGATGAACTTCTTCCGCGCCAAGTTGCGAAAAGACGGAGACAAACTGCTGGTGGACGCTGGCGATTTCAAAGTTACGATACCCGCGAAGTTTGCAAAGCCTTATGAGGGGCATGCCGGGAAAGACATCATCTTTGGCATCCGCCCAGAAAACATTCACGACGCCGATTTCGTCCCTGCCAACATTGATTCGGAGAAGGTGAGCGCCAAGGTAGATGTGACCGAATTGATGGGTAACGAGATTTTCTTATACTTGATGAGCGGAACCAGCACGTTCGTCGCCCGCGTGGACCCGCGCTCGCAATTACGCGTCGGTCAGCAGGCGATGGTCGCGTTCGACATGGACAGCTTCCACATCTTCGACGCGGCGAGCGAGCAGGCAATTCGTTGACCATACATCGAAAGTAGAAACATGAATCAGCCCACCTTGCAGGTGGGCTGATTTTTTTCGATAGCAAAATTACTTTGTCAATTTACTTGAAAAAATAGATTTTGTCGAGTAAGATTGGACGCGGACGTAGCGAAAAATCAGGAAAATCGGATAAAGTTGAGTACATTTTACTGGCTTCCCGCCGAGCACAATGTCAAGAGTTTTAACAAACATGCCGCTCTAGACTTGATTCGATTCTCTGCAGGCGGTTTGTCTCGCTCCGAACTTGCCGAAAAAATGGGATTGACCCGCGCGGCTGTAAGCCTCATTGTGAACGATATGCTGGAAAGCAAGGTGATCCAAGAGGCAGAAAGCCGCTCTTCGCCCAACGGACGACCTCCCATCACGTTAGAGATCAACCCAAAACGAGGAGTAGTGGCGGCTATTGATATGGGAGCTACGCACATGAGCGTCGCCGTGGCAGATTTCACGGCGCGCATCCTCGGCGAATCTGAATTTCCTTTTGACATCAACCAAGAACCCGAAATGAGTCTTGCGGAAGCGAAGAAGAACTTATCCGGAATATTGGAATCACAAGGGTTTGAACTCCACGAACTAGCGGCAGTCGGTATGGGGGTTCCGGGTCCTGTGAACGCCAAAGAGGGAATGGTGGTCGCTCCGCCGATCATGCCGGGTTGGGATACATACCCGATCCGCGATTCGCTCAACGAGATGCTGGGATGTCCGGTAACGCTGAATAACGATGCGGAACTCGGCGCATTGGGCGAATGGGCATACGGCGCAGGACGAGGAGAAAAAAATATCGCCTACATCAAGGTGGGAAGCGGAATCGGAGCAGGACTCATTGTCAATCAACAAATCTACGGTGGGACGACCGGAGCGGCGGGCGAGATCGGGCACATTACCATTGATCAAAATGGACCGCTCTGTAATTGCGGTAATTACGGTTGCCTTGAAGCATTTGCCGGCGGCCATGCCATTGCCTTGCAAGGACAGGAAATAGCCCGATCGGGCAAGAGAACTCTCCTTGCGGAACTTCCCACAGAAAAGATCACTGCGCAAGAGGTGGCAGAAGCGGCACGACGCGGCGATCTACCCGCGCAGGAAATTCTAAGCCGCGCGGGGGCGTTCATCGGCATCGCGATTGCAGACCTAATCAACTTATTCAACCCAAGTATTGTGATCATCGGCGGAGGCGTGGCGCAAGTCGGCGATATGTTGACCGCGCCGATCCGCGAAGCGGTTCGCGAACGGGCAATGCGCGCTTCTGAACAAAGCGCGCGCATCACAACCGCCATGCTAGGTCGCCGTTCCATTCTTATGGGAGCGATCGTGCAAGCGGTCAACATTGCAATCCATATCGCCGCAGAGCAGAAAAATAATATTCCAGCCGGCATGTTACAAAAAGACGAACCGATGGAAGTCCATTCAACATAAAGGAGGTGGTCAAGAATCGAAAATATCCAATGCGCACGAACGAGAAGTGATAAAATCCAAAAATCTCAAAAGGAGAAGAAGTAATGAACAAGAAAATCAATGCGCTGTTCAGTGTTCTGTTGATCGCGGCATTCGCGCTCACAGCCTGCGGCGGCGGAACTGGCTCAACTGCTACCGGCGAGGTTACCTTCTGGCATGCCTATGGCACCGGCTCAGCAGAAGAAACCGCGCTGACAGCCATCCTCGAAAAGGCGAAGACCGACCTGCCTAATGTAACCATCAATGTCTTACAGGTGCCCTTCGATCAAATTTACACCAAGTATCGCACCGAAGTTGCTTCCGGCGGCGGACCAGACATGTTCATCGCCCCGAACGACTCGCTCGGCGACGATGCCCGCGCCGGCTTGCTGGCGGATATCACCGAACTTGCCAGCGGCAAACTCGGCGACTACACCAAGCTATCCGTTGACGGCATGAGCGTAGACGGAAAACTGTACGGCGTTCCCGAATCTTTGAAAGCGGTCGCGCTCTGGTACAACAAATCCATGATCGCCACGCCTCCCGCCACCACCGATGAGCTTAAAGCGCTGATGGAAGCCGGAACCCCGGTCTCCCTCAGTTACGGCTGCTACCACCATTATGGCTTCTTCGGCTCTTTCGGCGGCAAAATCTTCGATGACAACTGGAAGGTTATTGCCGATCAAGGCGGCGTCGCGGATGCGATGTCGTACCTGAACGATCTGTATCAGATCTCAGTTGCCAATGGCTGGCCCAAGAACGATAGCGACGGCCTTGCTCCGTTCACTGAAGGCAAGATGGCGATCATCACCAACGGTAACTGGGCTATGGGCGATTACCGCAAAGCGCTCGGCGATAACCTCGGTGTCGCTCCGCTTCCCGCAGGGCCCGGCGGACCAGCTACACCCTTGCTCGGCGTGGATGGCTTCTATTTCAACCCGAACAGCACGAACCTCGCCTCCGCCCTCGAAGTGGCGCTCTATCTAACGGGCAAAGACGCTCAAACCGCCATGATGAATGACGCGGGTCACGTTCCTGCCAACACCACGGTTGAGGTCACCGATCCACTCGTCAAGACTCTGCTTGAAGCGTTCTCCACCGCTTATGTTCGTCCGCAAGTTCCTCAGTTGGGCAATTATTGGTCCAACTTCTGCGGCACCGATCAGGTGTTTGAAGCCGGCGTCCCTGCAGAACAATGGGTCGCTGACGCGACAGCCAACGCCAACAAGTAGATCAATAGTTTGTTATGCGGGTGGGCAGGAGTATCCCTGCCCACCCGTCCTGTCTATTCCGTTAACAGGAGCAGTGACGATGGCATCCATCAATCTCCAAACGAAAAGGTCCAATTTTCGCAAAACGATCACGCCGTATCTTTATCTGGTTCCGGCGTTCCTGGTGATGTCTATCATTACGTTTTATCCGTTGATCTATCAGGTCATCATCTCGTTCACCGATTTTCAGACAAAAGACCTGCTACGGGGACTGGCTTCAGAAAACCTGAACCAAGTGGGGTTACAAAATTATGTGGATATTTTCACGGGCGGACTTCCCGTCCAAAACTTCGATTTCTTCCGCGTGCTCACATACAATATATGGTGGGCGATCACGAACGTAGCGCTCCACGTGCCGGCCGGGATTGTGATCGCTGTGTTACTCAACACACCCGGGTTATGGATGAAACGGATCTATCGTTCGTTATACATCCTACCCATTGTCGTTCCACCGCTGGTGGTGGCTACCGTCTGGCGAAATATTTTCGACGAGCAATATGGGGCAATGAACCAGTTCCTGACCAGCGTCAGCATGTTCTTCGGCTCGATTGACCCCGTTCGCATACGCTGGTTGGAGGATTTCACCCCGCCGATACCGTGGCTCCTGCCAAATGGACCTCTCACCCTCGCGTATTATGCCATGATGATCGCCAATTTCTGGCTGGGATGGCCCTTCATGACGCTGGTCGCTACCGGCGCGCTTCAAAGCATACCCAAGGATTTATACGAAGCGGCATCCATAGACGGCGCATCCGGCTTCCAGCAGTTTAGAAACATAACCGTACCTCTTTTGAGACCAGCAATGATCCCCGCCGCCATCTATGGGTTCACCTTATCGTTTAATTTATTCAATTTCGTTTATTTTATGACCGGCGGCGGACCCGCGCGCTCGACCGAGATCCTTGTCACCTTTGCATATGATCTCGTGAGAAATCTCCGCTTGTACGGGGCGGCAGCGGCATTCTCAGTGATCGTTTTTTTCGTCGCTTTGGCGATCTTCCTTGTGACCAATCGCCTGACCAAAGCGACAGAAAACATCGTGGAGGAATAAAGTCATGACAACCTACGCGGAATCAAAAAAGAATCGCAACCCACTTGTCCGTTTCCTGACCATGAACACCTCCCGCGAAACAGGCGGACGCGAACTTCCCCTGTGGCGGCAACTTCTCTTACAAATCCTTTGCCTTGTTATCGCGGCGGAAGTGCTATTCCCCATCATGTACATCGTAACCCTCTCATTCAGCTCGCGAGAAACGCGCCCCGCGAGTTTGGAATTGATCCCCCGTGAAATTTCGCTCACCGCGTATAAACAAGTGATTGACCGTCCCACTGCCAACCCGATCACCTTCCTCGAACTGCTAAGAAACAGCTTTCTACTTTCCGTTGGCGTTGGGCTTGCCGCGCTCATGATCGCAGTTCTCGCGGCATATGCGTTTTCACGTTTCAAATTCAAAATGCGGCAGGCGCTTATGGTGCTGGTATTCGTGCCGCTCCTCATGCCAGCCATCGGCTTAGCCACACCGCTTTACCTGCTCATGAACAGTTTCCGCATTGCAGATTGCGGCGGAGGCGCGATTGCCATTTACCCATTTGCCTCATGCGCGGTGGGGCTGGGCAAAGTTATGTTCAACCTACGCGACTCGCTGTTAGGCGTCGGCATTGCGATGATCTCCACCGCCCTCCCGTTCGCGGTCTGGAATCTCAAAGGCTACCTCGACACGATCCCGCGCGAACTAGAGGAAGCCGCCGCAATTGACGGAGCAGACGCTAACCAAGTGTTCTTTCAGATCGTTCTGCCCCTGGCATTGCCGCAACTCGCCGTCACATTCTTCCTCGGCTTCATTGGCCACTGGCAAGAATTCGCCCTCCCCTGGCTCTTTCTCACCCAACCGGAATCGTATACCCTCTCGATGACCCTCTACAACATGACCGGGCAATACGCCAACAGCATCCCATGGAACCGCTTTGCGGCAATGGCAATCATCGTCGCGTTACCGGTGGCGATCACATATATTGCCCTGCAAAAACAGATCGTCTCTGGACTCACCTCTGGAAGCGTGAAAGGCTGAACAAGATTTGGGCGGTCACAAGTTGACCGCCTAATTTTTTTGGATATGAAAAACTTCCTCGCTTGCATATTACTGAACGCCATCCTCCTCGGATGCACGACGCCTCTTTCCACCCCCGAGCCTGATTCAGTTCCAGCAGCCGAATCCTCCTCCCAAGCCGGATCAACTGCATGGTGGCGCGAAGCGGTCTTCTACGAGATTTTCGTCCGCTCTTTTTATGATTCGAGCGGCGACGGCATTGGCGACTTTAACGGCATCACACAAAAATTGGATTACATCGAATCTCTCGGTGTGAATGCGATCTGGTTAATGCCGATCCAACCATCCCCGTCGTATCACGGCTATGATGTGACCGACTACTACAGCGTCAATCCCGAATATGGGACGGTGGATGATTTCAAGAATCTACTCGCAGAAGCGCACGAACGAGACATCAAAATCATCGTTGATCTCGTTCTCAATCACACCTCCAGCCAGCATCCTTTTTTTGTAGATGCAAATAGCGGACCGGATTCACCGCATCGCGATTGGTATCTCTGGTCGAACGAATCGGGCGAGCGCTGGCATCAAGGTAACGACGGATTCTATTATGGTTATTTCTGGGAAGGCATGCCCGACCTGAATTATTTGAACCCCGATATTACCGCGGAAATGTTTGAAGCGACTCGATTCTGGCTCGGAGATATCGGCATAGACGGTTTTCGATTGGACGCGGCGAAGCATTTGATCGAAGAGAACGGCAAACTTGAAAATACGTCCGCTACGCATGAGTGGTTCAAGGATTTTTATGCATTCTACAAATTAGAAAAGCCCGACGCGTACACAGTGGGTGAAATCTATGGCGCCGGCGCTTTTATTGCCGCCACCTATCAAAATCAATTCGATCAGGTCTTCAACTTCGAACTCGCCAGCGGCATCATGAACAGCATCAACGGCGAATCGAACACGGGCATCAAGAGCGCGTGGGTATTTACCATGCAAGAGATAACGGACGGCAACTACGCGACCTTTCTGACCAATCACGATCAGAACCGCGTGATGAGCGTCTTCAACGGGAATGAAGAAAAAGCAAAACTTGCCGCTATCTTGTTATTGACTTCCCCTGGAACGCCATACATTTATTACGGCGAAGAGATCGGCATGCAAGGCAAAAAACCGGATGAAGATATCCGCTTACCCATGCAGTGGGACGGTTCAGCAAACGCGGGTTTCACAACAGGCATTCCATGGCGCGCTCCCAGCGCAGATTATTCACTAATCAATGTCGCCATGCAGGAAGACGATCCAGCCTCCCTGCTGAACCTCTACCGCGCGTTGATAAAACTTCGCATCGAACACCCCGCGCTGCGCGATGGAAAGTTATTCGTTGTTGAAACGCCCAACACCGGCGTATCCGCCATACTCCGAAGCAATGGAAACGAAAATATCCTCGTACTGGTCAATCTCACAAACTCTGCCATTTCGGATTACTCCCTAACCCTGAAAGAATCAATTCTCCCCAACGGGAATCTGCAAGTCGCCTCTTTGCTTGATTCCTCGCAAGCGCAAACTGCGGTCGTACATAATGGAATTTTTTCAGACTATAAGCCTCTCGCTGAACTGCCCCCATATCAGGCATACATCTTCCAGTTCAAATAACTTCGATCATTCCTTGAAAGCGGATAAGAAAATAAAATACACCACCGTAATGAGAAGACCCAGAGCGGATAACGCGATTCCGATGCTTGCCGTGCGGGTCTTCTCGACCTTCCAACTGATTCTCCCAAAAATCAGCCCCATCACGCTCAGGATACCCCCGCAGGCGGGAATGATTGCCGCACACAAACTGATCAACCCCAGCGCGGCAGAAGCCAGCGCGTACAGTTTTGCGCTTTGCAACTCGGGGTCGAGGCTCTCAGGATCTACATCCATCACATAATGATTATACTAACAAAGGTTTATACCTCACATCATTTTCAAGTTGCCGGCGCGGGTTGTCGAATAGATGCCAAATTGATTGACGCGCCTCGTCAAATTATGTTAGACTGAAAGTGCTTTCACAGATTAAGGATAAAATATAAGATGCCGTCAAAAAAGAAGCCAACGATTTACGATGTGGCGAAAAGTTCGGGCGTCAGCATTTCGACTATTTCACGCGTGTTGAACTCACCGGATAAGGTCAACCCTGAGACGCGCCGACGCGTAATTTCGTCCATAGACCAACTGGGGTTTGTGCCAAAGGCGGAGGCGCGGGCGCGTGCCATGCAGAACACCGATCGCATCGGGGTATTGACTCCGCTTTTCACCGCGCCATCCTTTGTCCAGCGGTTGCGCGGGGTCGCTTCGGCATTATCAAAAGCAAACTATGAACTGGTCATTTTCCCGGTCGATTCAGTGGAACAACTCGAGGGTTACATCTCCTCTATTCCCATCATGCAAAATGTGGACGGGCTCATCATCATGTCGCTCGCCATCGAGGATAAGGATGCCCGACGCCTGCACGACAATGGGATGCAGACAGTCTTGATCGAATATTCTCATCCCCGCTTGAACAGCATCGAGATTGACGACGCGGCTGGCGGTCAACTTGCGGCGCAGCACATCATCGAAAGAGGTCATAAGCGAATCGCTTTCTTGGGCGATATCGAACCGCCGGAAAAATACGCCATCCACCCGGTGAAATCAAGATATCAAGGGTTCAAGAAGACGTTGGATGAGGCGGGCATTGCTCTCCCCAAAAAATATATTATGCAAGCGGCATACACTCAGACAAGTTCACAAAAAGGCGCGCTTGAACTTTTAAGTCTCCAGCAACCTCCAAGCGCAATATTCGCCGCGTCAGATATTCAGGCGATCAGCATCATGAAGATCGCGCGGCAATTGAAACTACGCATCCCTGACGACCTCGCCATTGTCGGCTTTGATGATATTGATTTTGCAGAATATATGGACCTAACCACTATTCGACAGAATCTGGACGGGTCCGGTAAACTGGCTGCGGAGATCCTGCTCGCCCACATCGTCGAGTCCGGCCGCACACTCCAACACATAAAAATCCCGCTTACGCTGGTCGAGCGACAGACCACGTAGATTTTTCGTTTGTGATTTTTTTCATCTGCAGCTCAAGTTAACTCTCGGTTAGACATTGACTCTATTGAGAGTTGTGCTATACTCTGCCGTGAAAGTGCTTTCATAAAAACGCTTTCAGCCGGTCCTATTCGACGTATTCTCCCAACAAACAGAAAGGAGGCGCTCGCTACAAGTTGACCGCAACCACTCCCCTAGCAACTCAATATCAATTTACGATTTAAGATTCTCGATCTACGTTTTTCAAGGAGAGAAGAATGAAAAAGACGATTTGGCAACTTATGGGCTTGCTGGCTATTTCAGCAATGTTCCTTGCTGCATGCGGACCCGCCGCAACCGAGGCTCCTGCCGCGACAGAACCCCCTGTCGCAACAAGTAGCATTGACTGTAAGGGCGCGAAGTCCGGCGATGAATTAAGCATGCTTTACCAATGGTCGGGGCAGGAGGAAGCACGCCTCAACCAGATCTTGAAACCGCTCGTTGACGCATGCGGCATTGTACTCAAACCCGAATCAACCCGCGACCAAGCCTTGCTGGATACACGCGTTCAGGCGGGAACGCCGCCGGATGTGGCTTTCTGGCAAGTCACCCAACTGGTTCAGTATCAAGATAAACTCAAAGCAATGGATGAACTCGGAGCAGACCGCTCTAGCTACAGCGACTTCTTCCTCGATCCGATGACCGTCAACGGCAAATGGTTAGGACTCCCCATCAAAGCCGACATCAAAACCATCATTTGGTATAGCCCTGCAAATTTCGAAGCCTACGGATATAAAGTTCCAACCACTTGGGATGAGTTAGACGCCCTTGTTGACAAGATGGCAGCCGACGGTCATGTGCCGTGGTCCATGGGCATGGAATCTGGCGACGCCACCGGTTGGACAGGATCGGATTTCATTCAGGATATCCTGCTTGTCCAACAAGGACCGGAGTACGTCAATAACCTCATCAATGGGAGCGTATCCTACGACGATGCGGGCGTAGTTCAAGCGTACGAAACATATGCCAAATGGGCATCGGATCCGAAATACACTGTGGGCGGCGCGCAAGGGACGCTCTCCACTCCGTTCCTCCAAGCCATATACAAACCCTTTGCCGATCCGGCGGAAGCCATGATGGTGAAACAGTCCGGGTTTGCTGGCGGCGAAATCGCCAAACAGTTCCCTGATCTCGTTTATGGAACCGATTACGATTTCTTCGTCGTTCCAGGCGCCAAGGGCTTACAAGGCGGCGTGGAACCGATGATGGCGTTCAACGACACGCCTGCTGTGCGCGCGTTGGTCGCCTATCTATCATCCGCTGAAGGCGGAGCCGCTTGGGCAGAGGCTGGCTTTGATCTCTCACCGAACAAAAACGGAGACGGTCATTACACCGATGCCGCCCTCATCAAGAAAGCGGCAGCTTTCTACAGCACACAAGGCTTTACCCCTGATCTGGGCGATACGATCACCGGCGGCTTTGGCAGCGCTGAATGGAAAGCGATCATTGACGTTCTAAACGGCGTTGATATTGCGACCGCGCTCGCTCCTGTCGCGGCAATTCAAGCAGAAGCAACGAAGTAACGTAACACACGATAATAGGGAGGCTTCTTAGGAAGCCTCCCTATTCTGATTTCAGAAGGAGGATCAATGGCTGCCAGCACGGTTCCCAACATTATGAAACAGGGAAAACTAGCGCCTTGGCTGTATCTTCTGCCTGCCTTATTGATCATGACGATTTTTATCGTCTTCCCGATGATCAACACCATATCGTTGAGCTTCAGCAACAAGGACGGAACCGCATCCGCCGCAACCACCTGCGTTGAAGGCAAACCATGCTGGGGGGTATTCGAGAATTACCGTTATGCTCTCACTTCTGAATTTGATACAACCTCCGCGAGCGCCTTTTGGTCCTCGTTTTGGAAATCTTCGTATGGCAACACATTGAAATGGATCATCCTAATGGTCAGCGGAACGGTCGGCTTGGGATTAGGATTCGCCGTACTTGCAGACCGAGTCAAGTATGAGGCGTTGGCAAAAGCCATCATCTTCATGCCAATGGCGGTTTCCTTTGTCGGCGCGGGCATCATTTGGAAGTTCGTCTACGATTATGGCACTCAACAAGTGCAAATCGGCTTGCTCAACGCCATTGTCACTTCTCTGGGAGGCGCGCCCATAGCCTATCTAACCGTCCCGCAACTCAACACGGTTGCGCTGATCGTTGTCGGCGTGTGGCTTTGGACGGGGTTCTGCATGACAATCCTTTCCGCCGCGTTGAAGTCCATTCCCGATGAAGTTCTGGAGGCGGCGCGCGTAGACGGCGCACGAGAGTGGACCGTCTTCTGGAAGATCATGGTCCCGATCATCATGCCCACGATCATCGTCGTAGTGACCACCATGGTCATCAACGTGCTTAAATTATTCGATATTGTCTACGTGATGACCGGCGGCAATTTCGGCACCGATGTGATCGCCAACCGCATGTACACTGAAATGTACGTCAACTTCAACATCGGGCGCGGTACAGCCGTGGCAGTCATCCTCGTCCTTGCCATCATCCCCTTCATTTATATGAACATCAAACGCTTCATGGCACAGGAGGCGATGCGATGAACCGGGACAAGATCAATAAACTCCTCAATAAAATACCCACCCATCTGCTCATCATTTTGATGATGGCGATATGGATCGTTCCCACGTTTGGACTGCTCATCACGTCCCTTCGTCCAACCCAGGCGGTGAACGAATCGGGTTGGTGGACAGTTCTCGCGCCGCCAAAAGGTCAGAGGGAATTCACTCAAAACTGCGCTTCCTGCCACGGGGACGATGGCGCCGCCCTTGCGGGAGCCAATCTCACCGATCCGGAATTGATCCGCCGTTTCCCGCGTTCGCTTCAACTGCTCGCGTCCCTAAACGAGGAGATCAATGGTCAGCCTCATATGCAAGCAACTCCCGTTCCAGACGCGCAAACAGCGGCAAACATCGCCGACTACCTAAAGCGGATTTCGGGCATCAACGTGCAACCGCGTTTTACACTCAACAACTACATTGATTCGTTGGTTGGCTACCGCGGCACGAGTACATACCGAGCCGATTGCGCGGCTGGCACTCAACCTCCAGAGATCAAATGCAATGCCAGCGACCTGTTGAATCCGCGCGGCATGGGCAAAGCATTCATCAACAGCCTGATCGTAACCATCCCCGCCACTTTCCTGCCGATCTTATTTGCCGCCTTTGCAGGATATGCCTTTGCCTGGCTCGATTTCAAAGGGCGCTTCCTCCTCTTTGCCATTCTCGTCGGGTTGCAGGTCGTGCCTCTGCAGATGACGCTTGTGCCTATCTCGCGTTTATACGCTCAACTAGGTTTGAATGGCACATTCCTGGGAGTTTGGTTATTCCATACCGGGTTTGGCATGCCCTACGCGATTTACCTGATGCGAAATTTCCTCGGCTCACTTCCGCGTGACCTATTCGAATCCGCCTACTTGGACGGCGCTTCTCACTGGACGGCCTTCCGGCAGTTGGTGATTCCACTCGCCATGCCGGCGATCGCTTCGCTAGGCATATTCCAATTCCTTTGGGTGTGGAACGACTTGCTGGTAGCGCTGGTCTTTCTCGGCGGCACTAACCCAGTGATGACGTACCAGATCAGCAACATGGTCACATCGCTCGGTTCAGGGTGGCAAGTATTGACGGCTTCGGCATTTCTTTCAATGCTCCTGCCGATGATTGTATTCTTCGGACTTCAACGTTACTTCGTACGCGGTATGCTTGCCGGCGCAGTTAAAGGATAATTTGAAACGAACTGGGCAGAAACAACATGCCATTCATGCGCGCGAGTGTAGAGGACAGACATGTGGTACAAGGACGCGGTGTTCTACCAAATCTCCGTGCGCGCCTACAAAGACAGCGACGGGGATGGCTGGGGAAATCTAGCAGGCATTACCGAAAAACTCGATTACTTGCAAACTCTCGGGGTGGATTGTCTCTGGCTAATGCCGATCTATCCTTCGCCGCTACGCGACGATGGATACGATATTGCAGATTACTACAATATCGATTCAAGGTATGGAAACCTTGACGATTTCAAAACTCTAATTAACGCGGCACACGCGCGGAACATCCGCATCATCATGGACTTGGTGCTGAATCACACGTCGGATGAGCATCCGTGGTTCAAGGCTTCCCGCTCTGATAAAAATTCGCCCTATCGAGATTATTACGTCTGGAGCGACACCGACCAGAAATACAAAGGCGCGCGCATCATCTTTCTTGATACCGAAACATCGAACTGGACGCTGGATGAGACCAGCGGAGAATATTACTGGCACCGTTTCTACGCCAGCCAACCCGACCTGAATTACGATAACCCAAAAGTGCAGGAAGAGATGATCAATATCGCGCGCTTCTGGCTCGACCTCGGCATTGACGGCTTCCGCGCGGATGCCGTTCCCTATCTCTTCGAGCGCGAAGGCACGAACTGCGAGAACCTTCCGGAAACTCACGCCTATCTCAAAAAATTGCGCGCGGTCATGGATGCGGACTATCCCGGCAGAATTCTATTATGCGAAGCCAATCAGGCGCCAGAGGATGTACGCCCGTATTTCGGCGACGGCGATGAATTTCATATGGGCTTCCACTTCCCCATCATGCCGCGCATCTACATGGCACTCAAAAAGGAACGCGCCGACGACATGATCGAGATCCTCCGCCGCACGCCGCCTATCCCGGAGAATTGCCAGTGGTGCACATTCCTCCGCAATCACGATGAACTCACCCTCGAAATGGTCACTCCCGAAGAACGCCAGTGGATGTGGAAACAATACGCGCCCGAACCGCGTATGCGCATCAACCTCGGCATCCGCCGCCGTCTCGCGCCACTCTTGGATAACGACCAACGCAAGATCGAGTTAGCAAATTCATTGTTGTTCACGTTACCCGGTTCGCCCATCATTTATTACGGCGATGAGATCGGCATGGGAGATAACATTGAACTCCCCGACCGAAACGGAGTCCGTACGCCCATGCAATGGGATGATTCGCCAAATGCGGGCTTCACAACCGGCGCGCCGTTTGCGCCTGTGATACAAGGCTATCCGCAGCTCAACGTTGCCCGTCAGCTCGAAAAGAACGATTCGCTATTCCATGCGATCCGCCGGATGATTAATATCCGCAAGAAATATCCCGCGTTCGGCCACGGAGCCATGGAATGGATCAATGTAAGTAACCCCGCGCTGGCGGTATACACTCTCTCGCTGCAAGGCGCAGTTTTCCTCGTCGTCAATAACTTGAGTAAAACTGCGCAGAAAATATCGCTGCCAGAAGATCTTCGCGGAGAATACCTTGATCTGCTTGCCGACTCTCAAGTACAGATTCGGTCGCCGTTCGATATCCTGCCATATGAACACCGGTGGCTGAAACGGTTGTAGATTTTCCAGATCCATGATTACAATTTGACGCTGGGATTCACAGGCTTTTCCACTCTTAAGTTATGATTCGGGAAATTCAATCCAAAAACTTCGAGGCTTATCAATGACCACACCAGAATGGGTGCAAGACGCAATTTTCTATCAGATCTTTCCGGATCGCTTTGCACACAGCGCGCGTAACCCGAACGATAACCTGACTTTCGAGTCGTGGGATTCGCCACCCACCGCGCACGGATTCAAAGGCGGCGATCTATACGGCGTCGCGGAACGACTCGACTATCTAACGGATTTGGGAATCAACGCGCTGTATCTAAATCCGATCTTTGCCTCCGCGTCAAATCATCGCTACCACACATTCGATTACTACAATGTGGATCCGCTCCTCGGCGGCAACGACGCCCTGCGGACATTGCTCGACGCGGCGCACAAGAAAAACATCCGCGTCATTCTGGACGGGGTGTTTAATCACGCCTCGCGTGGATTCTGGCAATTTCATCATGTGCTGGAGAACGGCACAGGCTCGCCATACAAGGATTGGTTCTTCTTCGATGAAGAAAGATTGAGCGGTAAAAAACATTGGGGCGCGTATCCCAGCCCGCACGAACAAAAACAATTGCACCACGAAGATAGCCTCACAGCCATCGGCTACCGCGCCTGGTGGAATCTCCCCGCCCTGCCGAAGTTCAACACGAATTCGCCAGCAGTGCGCGAATTCCTCTTCGATGTGGCGGAATACTGGATCAAATTCGGCGCGGACGGCTGGCGATTGGACGTTCCAGCCGAGATTGACGACGATTCGTTCTGGCAGGAATTCCGTCAGCGTGTGCGGGCGATCAACCCTGAAGCGTACATCGTGGGCGAGATCTGGCATGAGTCGCAACGCTGGCTGCAGGGCGACCAATTCGACGCTGTGATGAACTACATTGGCACGAACGCTTGCGCGGCATTCTTCCCCGGTCATCATCTCGACCTGCGCGTGGCGCACCAGCAATCGAACTTTCGGAACATCCAACACCCCATCGGCGCGCACGAGTTCGCAGACCGAATAGATCACATGATGAGTTTGTACAAACCAGAGATCACGCGCTCGCAGTTGAACTTACTCGACAGCCACGATATGCCGCGCTTCCTCTCGTTCGCGGGCGGCGACAAGAACTCGCTCAAGCTCGCGTGGCTATTCGTGATGACCATCACCGGCGCGCCGTGCATCTACTATGGCGACGAGATCGGACTCGACGGTGAACACGATCCTTTTTGCCGCAAGTCCTTTCCTTGGGATGAACATAAATGGGATAAAGATTTGCTGAGTTATTTCAAAGCAATCATCGCGTTACGGACAAAGAATCCTGCGTTCAGGCGCGGCGACATGAAACGACTCTGGTCGGCAAATGGAGTGTATGCGTATTCGCGTTCGTTCGAGGGGAAAACATTCGTCGTGGCGTTGAACGTTTCAGAGAAACCGGAACAGGTACACCTTCCGTATGAAGCGCAGAAAACGCCACGGGCGGTCTTCGGGAACGCATCCGATATTTCGCTGGATGGCGGATTGAAGTTCACCATCCCGCCCAGGAGCGGCGTCATCTTGAAGTGATTAAGCCCAAACGCTGTTCGCCAGCGCAGGCAAAATCTCGCCGGACTTGCCTTGAAAAAAATAATCCGTCTTCGGAGTAAGCGGCGTCGGCTCGGCATTGATCTCGACAATCACCGCACCATTGCTTTTCGCGGCATACGCCAGCGAGGCGGCGGGTTGGACTATCCCCGACGTTCCTACCGAGAAAAAGATTTCACACGAACGCGACGCTTCTACCGCCGCTTCGAGTTGGTCGCGCGGCAGCGACTCGCCAAACCAGACGACATCCGGGCGGAGCAAACCTCCGCATTTTTCGCAGGCGGGAACCGATTCGGAATCATCGTCCCACGATTCTGCATACGTAGAACATTCGGCGCATCGCACGCGTTGGATATTGCCGTGCAATTCAACGACTCGCGAATTACCTGCCATGTGGTGTAATCCGTCTACATTTTGCGTGATGAGGGTGAAGCTTGGAATTTTCTTTTCGAGTTCAACAAGCGCGTAATGCCCGGCGTTGGGTCGCACCCCTTTGACGGCTTCGCGCCGCCACGCGTACCAATCCCAGACGAGTTTAGGGTCGCGGGCGAAGGCTTCGGGCGAGGCAAGGTCTTCCGGCTTGTATTGCGCCCAAAGCCCCGTTTGCGCGTCGCGGAAAGTGCGGAGTCCGCTTTCCTGTGAGACACCGGCTCCCGTCAGCGCGACCAGATTGCCCGTCCGCGCAAGAAGCGTGACGAAATCCGCAGAAAAGTTCACGGCGAGACTGAGCGACACATGACGAGGGATAGATTCTTGTCAAAGACTTGTGAACGCGCGATTTCCTTTTTGTCTTTGTCGAACGCGACGAGTTGATATTCGATCCACGCTTCTCTGAACCAATAATATTTTCGGATGTTGACCGCGCTGACATCGTAATAGTAGGAGCCGTTTTCATTTTGGAGCATTTCGCCCGAACTCCAATCGCCCAGCAGCATGGTGTCCGATTTTTCGCGGGGGCGCATGAAGATCAACACGGTGTCGGTGTGGATGATGTCTTGAACGAACGCGGTGACGGTGAGCGTGCGCGGCGAGCATGGACCTGTGTTGTAGTAAACCACATAATGCGAGGTGAGGATAGTTAAAAATCCGTTGCCCTGTGGCGTGAGAATGGACGATCCTTGCGATGTGGATGGCAGTTGGAACGTTGGCGGGATAGTCGGCGTTTCGGTCGGTTGGTTGGGGACGAACGGAGTCTTTGTCGGCGTAAACGTGATGGGAGTCGGCGTCAGCGTGGCAAACAGGTCGCGGGTGGGGATCAGCGTCACCGTGGGTTGAGGCGTGGGAGTATCCACAGGCGGAGGCGGCGTGGGCGTTGCGATCAAATCCAATAGCGGGGTCAGTCCTGAACATCCGCTGAGGAAGAGCGTAGCGATCGAAACGGCTTGAATGAATTTTTTCATGAAGGATCCCTTGTCAATTTTGCTTGTTGATGGTGTAGCAACTGGTCAGCGACACTTCGTTTTGCGAAACCACCGAACGCCCCAGAACAGTTAGCCCAACGGTGGAGCCGACGAATTGGAATTGAACCCAGGCGTCTTCGTACTTCTCGTAATCGGCGATCTGGTCAACGTAAAGCGTGTAAAAGTACGTTCCTCGGTCGTTGTCGTTCATGATGGCGCCAGCGCCCCAATCGGTGCGGCGCGCGCTGTACTTGTCTTGCAGGCGCACGAAGAGAAGCACGTATTTGAGTCGTTTTGGCTTGACAATGGTCGTTATGAATTTGATCGAACGCGCGCCGTCGCAGTTGTAGCCCCATACCATCTGGCTGGTGGAGCGTTGCGTGGAGACGAATAACTGGGCAGACGGAGTGAACAACGTAACGTTGATCGGCTCTAGCGTGATGGTGGAACGGGGCGACGGCGTGGCGGTGGGAAATTTCGTGTTTGGAATGAGAGGCGTGGCAGTTCCGCCAGCCTGCTCTGGGGCTTCTGTGTTGATGGCAAATAGATCGGGCGTGAAGGTGGCGGGCAGTTCGAACGGGGTCGGGGTTAGCGCAGGCGCGCTCGTCTGCGTGGGCGATAAGAATGAAAGCGCATCAGGAAGCGAGGCGCATCCCGCAAGCAGAGAGAGGATGATAATGGCTGTGATAAATCGTTTCATGAATCACCTTTTACGCGCAGAAGATTCTTCGGACGCTGAAGCGCCCTCAGAACGACATGGTTTACGGCTCCCATTGTGGTTGCCAGTCCGGTTCGGGGTTCGAGGTAACCTGGCGGATACCCGTTCCGTCTGGGCGCATGATAAATATATCAGCCTGATCGTTATTCCGCAACGAGTTGAAGGCGATCCACTGACCGTCGGGAGAATAGGCCGCCGAGGCGTTGTTGCCGCCGTCGGTGAGTTGCGCGGCAGTTTGCCCTTGTACATCCACACGGAAAATATTCTTATCGCCTTCGGATCCTGCGTAGATAAGCAGGTACTTTCCGTCGGGCGACCAATCGAGGCTACCACCGATCCCCGGCAAGCCGCGTGTTAACTGCCGGACATTCGAACTATCCGCATTCATGAGAAAGATTTGATACTCATTCGGTTTATCCACTGCCATCGCAAAAGCGATCGTGTTGCCGTCCGGCGACCAATCAGCGGCGACGATGGTGTTAGGACCCGCGTACAACAAGTCCGCGTTTTCGCCAGTGTTGTCAACCGTCCACAGGGAAGTCGGTCCTTCGCCGGCGCGGTTAGCGAACAGGATACGTTTCCCGTCCGGTGAAAAACTCGGCGAGACTACATTGCCGATGAAATCCGTCAGGCGGATCAAACGCGCCCCATCGAAAACGAACAGAAAGAGATCGAACGCTCCCCCATTTTGATTCGAGGCGTAGACGATTGAGCCGCCCTTCGGCGAATAGACCGGGTAATAGTTATGCGCCTCGACGTTCGTGATCTGCTGATAATCCGACCCATCGGCGTTGACCCAGCACAACTGGTTGAAGTCGCCTCGCGTGCACGTGAAGATGATCCGCCCGATGTGAGGTCGAGTCGGCGCTGGGGCGGGCGTACGCGTCGGCGGCGGAGTAGACGATTCTTTCGCCGGGATGGCGAGCGTCCCAACATCAAGCGGATTCGCCGGGAGGAGGATACACAACCCGACCGCTAGGACGATGAGAATCAACCCCAGCGGCAAGCGGAAGCGGGTCGCTTCGCTTCGGCGGGAAAAGATGCGCTTTCGGGACATGCAGAAATTTTACATCGAATCGAAATAGGCTAAAATTGCCAAATTCGTTTCATTTGTATCCCACAACCGAGAGAAAACAAAATGCCATCCTACCCCATCGCTCCCAAACGACCTCATCCCATCACACAACACGATCAGACGCGCAACGATAATTATTTCTGGCTTCGCAACCGCGAGGACCCCGAAGTGATGAAGTTCCTCACCGCGCAAATGGATTATCTCGAAGAGCGGATGGGTTACACAAAGCCGTTGCAAGATTCGCTCTTCGCCGAAATGAAGGGAAGGATTCAGGAAACTGATTCAACCGTCCCTGAGAAAAGAGGCGGGTATTGGTATTACGTCCGCACCGAGGCAGGCAAGCAGTATCCCATCTATTGCCGCAAAAAAGAGTCGCTGGAAAATCCCGAGGAAATTTTGCTCGACCAGAACGCGTTAGGCGAAGGCAAATCATTTTGCAGTGTCGGCGCGCTGAGCGTCAGCCCGGATGGAAATAAATTCGCGTATTCGTTCGATTTCGAGGGAAATGAAACGTTCACGATTCGAATCATGGACTTGGTCAGCGGCAAACATTTTGACGAGTCGATTCCTAACACGTCGGGAAGCGTTTACGAACTCGGCGGCGTGGAGTGGGCGAACGACAACGAACACATTTTTTACATCACGCTCGACGCGGCGCTTCGCCCAGACAAGTTTTATCGCCACAAGATCGGAACCGACGCGACCGCTGACACGCTGCTCTTCCACGAAACAGACGAGTCGTTTTTCCTGTGGATGCATAAATCACGCGACGATAAATTCATCATGACCTATCACTACAGCACCACGACGCGCGAGATGCGATTCATCGACGCCGATAAGCCGGAAAGCGAATTGCGAGTCGTACAGCCGCGCATCGAGGGACTGGAATATTTCGCGGCGCATCACAAAGGCATGTTTTTCATCGTCAATAATGAAAATGCGCGGAACTTCAAAGTAAGCGCGGCTCCGGTCGAAAACTCCGGCAGGGAAAATTGGAAAGAACTCCTCCTCCACCGCGAAGATACGCTCGTAGAAGGCGTTTCCACTTTTGAGAATTTCATCATCGTACGCGAACGCAAAGACGGCTTGCAACAACTCCGCATCTGTGCGCCGGACGATCTGAACAACACGAGTTATGTGCGTTTTCCCGAACCGGCTTATCAAATCGAATTCGCCGAAAACTCCGTTTTTGAAACGGACATCGTGCGTTTCTATTATTCATCGCTCGTCACGCCACACACCGTCGTTGATTATCACATGGACAGCGGCGAATGGGAAACGCGTAAAACATACAAGGTCGATGGCTACGATCAAAACGATTTTGTCACCGAACGCATCTTTGCAACCGCAGAGGATGGGACGCACATTCCGATTTCCATCGCGTATAAAAAATCTCTGCGGATGGATGGAAGTAACCCGACTCTCTTGCATGGATACGGAGCCTACGGCGCGAACATGGACGTGGATTTCAATTCCCACCGCGTCAGCCTCTTGGACAGGGGATTTGTGTTCGCCATCGGACACGTACGCGGCGGCTCCGAGATGGGACGCGCGTGGTATGAAAACGGCAAACTCCAGCATAAGAAAAATTCTTTCACCGACCTCATCGCCTGCGCCGAGCGCTTGATCGAAGCGGGTTTCACCTCCAAAGAGAAACTCGCCATCTACGGCGTTTCGGCCGGCGGATTACTCGTCACCGCCAGCATGGTGATGAGACCGGACTTGTTCGGCGCGGTCATCGCCAAAGTCCCATTCGTGGACGTGATCAACTCGCTCAGCGACCCGACAATCCCACTGACGACGCTGGAATACAACGAGTGGGGCAACCCGGCGAACAAAGAGCAATACGAGTACATGATGTCCTATTCGCCATACGACAACCTGCAAGCCCGCGAGTATCCCCATCTGTTGTTGACGGGTGGGTTCAACGATCCGCGCGTGGCATATTGGGAGCCCGCCAAATTCGCGGCAAAATTGGGCGAACTGAAATCGGACGACAACCTGCTTCTACTGAAAACGAACTTCAACGCCGGTCACGCCGGAGCGTCCGGTCGCTACGATTTTATGAAGGAGGTCGCGTTCGAATTTACGTTTTTGATCGAAGCGCTGCAGGCGAGTCGAACCCCTCTTGAAAGCAACCGCGAGGCGGGTATATAATTCCGCTCATCGAAGGAGCCACTACCATGGACCGATATCTGATCGAATCGCCTCACGAGGCGGATGAATGCAACGCCATCATTAAGGAGATCCACGCGGCGGGATACTTGCATCACTTCGAATGGGGTTGCCACGATGGCGCTCATTGCGGTTGGGCGATCATCGAAACGGATAACCGCGAACACGCGCGGCAGATCGTGCCGTGGCAAATCCGCGATAAGGCGCGGGTGGTAAAACTGGAATCGTTTGCCTCAAAGAAGCCGCACACAAAGAAATCGAAATGAAAACAAAAAAGCGACGCCGGTGAAGCGTCGCTTTTTGAATTCGTTATGCCGGTTGCGGCTGTTTCGCCGCGATCTCTTCGAGCATCTTGGTCGTGAGCGATTTCGGTCGTTCGATCGGTTGACCTAGCGCGCGCGCCCATACATAATTGGCAGTGACGCCCAACGCGCGGCTGACTCCGAACAACAAGGGGCAGAACTCGGACTCGCGCATCCCATAGTAATACTGCAACGTGCCGGAGATGGCATCCATATTCGGGGCGGGGCTTTTGGCTTTGCCCTGTTCCTTCAACACGGTCGGGACGACATCCAGCACCATCTCGACCAATTTGAGCAATTCAAAATCGGGAAAACGTTGTTTCCCAAATTCCAACTGAACGACAAAGCGCGGGTCGATCACGCGCAATACGCCGTGACCATACCCGGGGATGACATGCCCGGCGTTGAGCGTATCCCATGCAAACTTGTACAACTCGTCGCGCGAAGGCAGACCGTTGAATTTCTTCCGCACATTCAGGAGCCAATCGAGGCTTTCTTGATTCGCCAATCCGTGCAACGGACCGGCGAGGGTGTTGAGGCAGGCTGAAAAGCCGAGATACGCGTCTGAAAGAGTGGACCCAGCCAAATGCATGGTGTGAGCCGAAGCGTTCCCCGACTCGTGATCCGAATGGATAATCAAGAACAGGCGCATCAACTCGGCGTAGCCTTTTTTATCGTCCACTTTCATCATGCGCGCAAAATTGGCGGCGTAATCCAACTTCGGGTTGTAGCGCGGGACTTTCGTCTCGTTGAAATATTTCAGGCGATAGATAAATGCGGCAAGCAACGGCAGGCGCGCGGTCAGGGCAAGCGCATCTTCGAGCGCCGCGCTCCAGTATTGATCCTTTTTCATCTCATGATATTTTTTGACAAACTCCGATTCGCCCTGCATCGCCAGCACCGCCTGAGAAAGCATGGTAATCGGATGCGAATCCTTTGGCATAGCGCGTAACACTTTGATCACATGCGCGGGAATCTGCGCGCGCTTCGCCCATTCCGCTTCCACCTCGAGCGCCTGTTCGCGCGTTGGAATTTCGCCGACCAAAAGCAAATAATACAAGCCACCCACCAGCGGAACCTTGTTGCCGCGCGCCCGCGGCAAGGCTTTTAGCGCCTCTTGCACGGTCATACCGCGGAAACGAATGCCTTCGCTGGGATCTACGAATGAAATATCGGTATACAAACTTTTGATGTCGCGCATCCCGCCTACAATTTCGCCGATGGTGACGGTGTCAACCACAACATCGGCGTGTTCCTTTGCTAATGTCTTGATGCGCTCCCTCCATTGCGGCAATTGCGCCTCGATCTTTTCATGCAGGATCATGATTCCTCCAAACCTTTCGTGGTAGTGATATTTAGAAACTTACCAGCTTTTTCAGCGCGTCGTGCGTTTCGCTTACCGCCGCGGCGGATTTTTCCAACATCGCTTTCTCGTCGGCGTCGAGAGAATATTCGATGATGCGTTCCATCCCACTCCGCCCCAATTGGACCGGCACGCCAAAGTACATATCCTTCAGACCATACTCACCGTTCATGTATGCCGCCGCAGGGACGATCAGATGCTTATCCTTGAGAATCGCCTCCGCCATCTGCGCGCACGCGGCGGAAGGGGCATAGAACGCGGAGCCGGTCTTCAACAAGTTGACGATCTCGCCGCCGCCCTTACGCGTCCGCTCGACGATGGCGTTCAATTTATCGGCAGGGATGTAGTCCTTGAGCGGCACACCCGCAATGTTCGAATGACGCGTGAGCGGCACCATCTCATCCCCATGCCCGCCCAGCACATAACAGTCAATATTTTCCACGCTCACGCCGGTCTCCAGCGCGACGAAGGCGCGCATCCGCGCCGAATCCAACACGCCCGCCTGACCGATCACGCGCTCGCGCGGCAGGCCCGTTTTCTTCATCGTCAAGTAAGCCATCGTGTCGAGGGGATTCGTCAAAATAATAAAGATCGCGTCGGGCGAATGTTTGAGGGACTCGACCGCGGCATTGCCGACGATCTCCGAGTTGGTCTTCAACAGATCGTCGCGGCTCATGCCGGGCTTGCGGGCGATTCCCGCTGTGATGATCACCACATCTGAATTTTTTGTCGCGGCATAATCGTTCGAGCCAACAATGGAAACGTCTTTGCCGATGATCGGCATCGCCTCCAGCATATCCAACCCTTTGCCTTGCGGCATCCCCTCCACTACGTCAATCAACACCACGTCTGCAAATTCGCGTTCCGCCAGCCAATGCGCCGTGGTCGAACCTGTCATTCCCGCCCCAATGATCGAAACTTTATTCATTGATCCTCCAAAAAATTTTATCGAAGCAATTGTATCCGAAATTTCATGAATAGGAATACAAAATATTCGGATAAAAGAAACAGGACTTCCATCAAGCGGAAGTCCTGCTCGCTTCTTTCTTACGGGGAATTTGATTCGGCTTCTTCAAGATATCGCGTCGCCTGAATCGCCGCCGCCGCGCCCATCCCCGCCGACGTGACCACCTGCCTGAAATGCGGATCCGCCGCTTCCCCCGCCGCGAACACACCCGGCACGTTCGTCTCCATTTTGTCGTTGACCTTGATGTATCCGAGATCGCTCATTTCCAATTGCCCCTTGAACATCTGCGTATTCGGCGTATGACCGATAAAGATGAACAAGCCGTCGGTTTCGTAGATTGTTTCCTCGCCTGTGACTACGTTCTTCAATTTCAATGCTTCGAGTTTATCGTTGCCAATCACTTCGGTAACGATCGTGTTGAGAATAAAATCAACTTTCGGATGCTCCTTCGCGCGCTTCTGAAGAATGGTGCTGGCGCGGAACTCCTCGCGGCGATGAATGATCGTCACCGACGAAGCATAGCGCGTGATGAACAAACCTTCCTCCAGCGCGCTGTCGCCACCGCCGACAATGACAACTTTCTTGTCTTTGAAGAACCAGCCGTCGCACGTCGCGCAATACGAAATTCCGCGTCCGGTCATCTCCACCTCGCGCGGAATGCCCAATTGATTCGGACTCGCGCCCGTGCCGACGATTAACACGTCGGCAAAATAATCGCCGCTGTCCGCTTCCACTTTAAACGGACGCTTCGACAAGTCCACTTTATTCGCCGAAGCGAATTCAGTGACCGCGCCGAAGTGTTCCGCTTGTTTTTGAAATAATTCGCCCAACTGCGCTCCGCCAACGCCTTCCGGAAAGCCCGGATAATTTTCGATGGTGTACGTCAGCGCGGCTTGCCCGCCCAATTGCAGACCGGTCAACACCACCGGTTGAAGTTCCGCGCGCGCGGCATACAGCGCCGCAGAATACCCAGTCGGTCCCGACCCAAGAATCAATACCTTCACGTGTTTCGCGTTTCCGTTTTCAGACATGCTCTTTCCAAATTCCTCGCTTTAAATTTCTTTATGACTTCAAGACGTTTTATCTTGCCGTTTCTTTACTGATACACATTGTATCAGCGCAAGAGAATTGTTTGAATTTCATTTCAGATAACTCACTCTTCCACTCGCTCTATCTGCGCGCCTAACGCGCGCAATTTGCCGTCCACGTTTTCATAGCCGCGTTCGATCTGGCTGATATTGCGGATTGTGGACTGTCCCTTTGCGGCAAGCGCGGCGAGCAGAATCGCCATCCCCGCGCGAATGTCGGGACTTTCGAGATTCTCCCCATAGAGTTGATTCGGTCCCTGAATGAGACAGCGATACGGGTCGCACAAAATGATCTTCGCGCCCATACCGACCAATTTGTCGGTGAAATACATACGCCCGGAAAACATCCAATCGTGGAACATGATCGAACCGGTGGCTTGCGTCGCGACCATGATCGCGATGCTGATCAAGTCAGTCGGGAAGGCGGGCCACACGTTCGTTTTGATTTCGGGAATCGCCCCATCCAGATCAGGGACGATATTCAACTCTTGGTTCTCCGGTACGACCAAATCATCCCCATCCACCTGCCAGCGCACCCCCATGCGATCAAAGACGTGACCGATCATTTTCAAATCTGCCGCGCCAGCGTTCTTCACGCGGACACTACCGCGCGTCACCGCCGCCGCGCCTACGAAACTGATCACTTCCAAATAATCCGGCCCGATCGTATGCTCGCCGCCGTGAAGTTTCGACACGCCATGGATATGAAGCGTGTTCGAGCCGATCTCTTCGATGCGGGCGCCAAGCGCATTCAGGAACCGGCACAACTCCTGTACGTGCGGTTCCGACGCGGCGTTGTGAATGACGGTTTTGCCTTTTGCCGTCACCGCCGCCATGATGGCATTTTCGGTCGCGGTTACGCTGGCTTCATCCATGAGAATGTTCGCGCCGCGCAAGCCCGCGGCTTGGAACGTAAAACCGCGATCGTATTGCACATCCACGCCGAGAGCGCGGAGCGAAAGGATGTGAGTGTCGAGTCGCCTGCGCCCGATCACATCGCCGCCGGGCGGAGGCATTTTGAACTCGCCCATACGCGCGGACAGCGGTCCCGCCACGAGAATGGAAGCGCGGATGAGGCGGCAAAGGTCGGGGTTCAGCGAGGCAGGCTTCAAGTCCCGCGCGGTGATGCGCCACGAAGTGGCATCCAACTCCTCCACCTGCGCGCCGGCGCTCCTGATCAGATCCCGCATCACATGCACATCCTGTATGCGAGGGACGTTGCGCAACACGACCGGCTCTTCGGTGAGCAAACACGCGGCAAGCAATGGCAATGCGGCGTTTTTGTTCCCGCTCGGAGTCACTTCGCCCTTGATCGGAACGCCGCCTTCGATCACAAACTTTTCCATTCACATCTCCTAAAATTTTCGCGGAAATTGTAAGACAGATTATATCCTTCGACAAGCGCTTTACAGTTGACTTACACGCCGCGCCAGCGCAGATTCAAAATTCTTATTCGACTATAATGCGACGCATGAACGCGACGCTCATCGTTCCCATTTTGCTCGGCTGGGTCAGCGGGCTTTTCGTCAATTATTCAGCGGACGTTTTGCCGCGCACGCGCCGGTTCAGTTCACCGGCGTGCCGCAACTGCGACAATAAATTTACATGGTTGGATTATCTTCTGTTACGCGCCTGCCGTTCGTGTGGAATCGTGCGCAACCTGCGGACGTGGATCGTACAACTTGCGATGACCGCTTCATTCGCCTATTTTTGGCTGACTCCGCCTAAGGCGCTTGGTCTGCCCCTCAGCCTGATCGTCCTCACCTACTTCGCGGTGATCACGGTGATTGACCTCGAACACCGCCTGATCCTTTTCCCGACCAGCGTGTTCGGCGCGTTGCTTGGGCTGGTCGTCGGGACGGTCGTCTACCAGCGCCTAGGTCTGGCTCTGCCTAACGCAATTGGCGCGTCGTTGCTCGGCGGCGTGATCGGGTTTGGAATCATGTTCCTGTTGTACCAATTTGGTACGCTAGTCGCGCGTTACCGCTCGCAAAAGATGCAAACCGAAGGCATGGCAGACGATGAAGAAGAAGCCCTCGGCGGCGGAGATGTGTATCTCGCCGGCGTTCTGGGTCTCATGCTCGGTTACGAGTTCGTTTTTTATGGGTTAGCGTACGGCATCCTGTTTGGCGGAGTAATCAGCGTCATTTTCTTATTGACGAGCATGCTCCAGCGTAAATACTCGAGCAACTCCATGATGGTCTTCATCCCCTATGGACCTTACCTCATCGCCGGGGCTTTTTACATGCTATTTTTGGGCTAGAGTGAGGGTTAGTACGAATGTCTTATTGGACTATACAACCCTCGAATTATACTTATCAAAGAGGCTTTATAAACGCGTCAAAAACGCCAAAAAGCGCCGATTTTGCTAACAAATGTGTAATCGTTACAAGTAACTTACACGCCTAATATAAGAAGCCTTTGAGTAGTATAATGTTTTCGTATATATCCTTTTAAAGGCAAGCAAAGCGAGATGCATCTTGCCGCACCACAAGCAGGAAAAATGATAAAGTTGTCTGAGTTCGGCATAACCAAAAAAATAACTAACAAACTCGCCCGGTTGCCGCGCAAGACCAAAGCGCAAAGCCTAACGGAGTTTGCTATTGCATTGCCCGTGCTCTTCCTCCTATTATCTGGGGTAATCGAGTTCGGGTTTGCTTTGAACTATTATCTTTCTTTGTTGGATGCCACACGCGAAGCAGCGCGCTTCTACAGCAATGGCGACCCATTCCTCAGAGACAGTTCTGACAACATCACGGGCGACAACATGCAGTTCTATGGCGATACCGCCGACATGGTAAGGGCAAATCTCGATCCAAGCATAATTATCGGTAACGAATCCTATGCTGGGCGCAAGATCACACTCGACTCGGCGGCCGATGACGTTATCGTTACCGTCTATACAAAGGATGATAGCGACGTGGTTAGGTATCCGACTTCAGGTCCTTATCAAGTCTACGGACACGCCACAACTATGTTCACGACGACAGATATTCAAAACGATTTTCTAAGCAATTCCCCCAATGCCGGCATCCTCGTTGTTGAGGTTCACTACAATTATCACCAAGTCATGAAACTCCCATGGCTTACGCCTTTCGTGCCAGACCCCTTCGTATTGACAGCGTACACCATGATGCCCGTGGTCGCCGCCGAACCAGTAGAGACAGGACCATGAAACTACCATTCAAAAAACTTCGAACTGCTGATCGCGGACAAGCGATCTTGATTATCGCCCTTGCAATGGTAGGGCTGGTTGCTTTTGTCGGCATGATGACCGACGGCGGCGTAATGTTCATCGAGTACGGCAAATTAAAACGCGGGATTGACGCCGCCGCCATTGCCTCCGCCCAACAATTCCGGGAAGGCTTTACAGGAGCCGACCTCGCCTCTGCCGCGCAAAACTTCCTGACCCTGAACGACTCGCGGGCTGATAACATCAATATCTATCGTTGCGGCAAGACCAAGAATGCGGACGGCACCATGACCGCCCTGCCAGTTGACGGAAACGGTTTTCTCCTCGGGAGTGACGGTTTAGCCGACGGCACCAAACCGGATGATACGTTGTGTCCCAATCCCGAAACTGATCCCCTCCGCAAGTTGGTGCGGGTGGAAGCGGAAAAGTGGGTCAATTTTGGCTTCCTGAGAGTGATCGGTTTACCCGGTATGACTATTCGAGCCGACTCCGTCGGTGAAGCCGCGTCCATTGACCTCGTACTGATCATAGACACGTCTGCCTCGATGTCCTACGAAACAGGCGGCGATCCAAACTTCCCGGATAGTACTTTGGACGATCCGTCGATCTGTAATTTTTCAGCAACCGATCCGTGCGAGCCATTAAATGAAGTTAAGGGAGTAGCAACCGATTTCATAGATACGATGTTCTTCCCGTATGATCGTGTCTCCGTCGTGGCATTTACAGGCCAAGCCGAGGATGCAGGCGCCGCCGTTACCCGCGACCATGTCACCGTGATTCCGCTTTCCGATAACAAGACCACTGTAACAAATGCCATTGCTAGTTTAAAAGTGTACCAACCGGCTGATTGCGACTTTGCTGGATCACCAGCCAGCCCGGCACAGGGTCCGTGTTTGAACTACGATATCAACGGAGTTTTTATTGGCTTAGATTGTCCCCTTCTACGTTACGGCGCTGATCTGATTCAAAACTCTGGCGATGAAGTATACGATCCTTCCTCTTGTAACTCCAGTAACATCGGCGGCGCTCTGTATCGTGGGGCGACCGAGTTTACACGCGAGCCGGTGCGTTCCGACGCGTTCTGGGTGATTATCATGCTCGCCGGCGGTCCGGCAAACGCAACGGATGCCGACACGCCCAGTTTCCTGTATGGCTATTGCCCGCCGACCACGTGGAATGTAACCGTGGTTGATGTTGACGGAGATGGCGATAAAGATAGCGCTGATTTTGCCCAAACGAACCCAAACTGCCGCGATTGGGATAACAGCACACGACACGGGAACGGCGACGCAAATTACGACGCCGACGACTACGCCCGCGATCAAGCCGACTTTGTGGCTGACCCAGTGAACGGACAGGGTATCACCGTCTTTACGATCGGTCTCGGTAACTTGATCAAGAACGCTCCGAAAGGCGCCCCAGATTCGGCGGAATCGTTATTGACATACGTCGCAGTAACCGCCGGCGGCGTGACTGCAAACCACGGCTTCTACAAATGGGCGGAAGAGCCCAATGCCCTCGATGAAATCTTCGCTCAAATTGCCGATAACATCCGCACTAGAATTGCGAAATAGCCTGCCAAAGTCACCATGTCAATTGCATTCAACTGTTGTAGAATAAGGTAAGAGCATCATGAATATATTTCCTTTTATCAAGAACAGACTCCAGCGCAAAACCAAAGCGCAAGCCATCGTGGAATTCGCGATCGTCTTACCGGTGCTTTTACTCGTTCTGGTTGGCATCATCGAAGTATCGCGCCTGATGTTCGCTTGGATCGTCATCGAGAACTCGACACGCTTCGGCATCCGCTACGCGACCACCGGGAACTATGACAACGCGTACTGCCTTTCGATGTTCGGTGTAGACTGCAAGACGGACGATGAAGTTGACGACGCCCGCATTCCCTCGATTAAAGACGAGACCGAAAGCATCGTCATCGGCTTCTTCCTCCGCAACACCAGGTCTGAATCCGTGACTACCGCGGACGATCGCTACTTCAACGTTACCGTTTGTTCCGCGCAGGATGGCCGCGTTTTTACCCCGCCTCAAAACAACAAACCGGTCTACGCCAGTTGCATCTTGAACGGGGTAACGAATGAACATCCCGGCGCTCCCGGTCAGCGCGTGGTGGTCGCGGCGGACTATAATTTCACATTCATCGTCTTGCCCGTATTCGGCATCGAGCCGGATATGATCCATCTCGCATCCTACCGCGAAGGGATCGTTGAAAATTTCCGCGCAACGCGCGCCATCAACACCCCGCTGGGATTGAACATCCCTACGGTAGCAACCAATACGCCCTTGCCGACGGAGACATTCACCCCTTCAATGACCCCAACGGTTACCGAGACGCCCACGGCTACCTCGACCGCCACCTCCACACCGACGCCGAATTGTAGTTTGTTCACGGCGGGCAATTTCTCGCAAACCACGTATGGCGGCAGCGGCAGACCGCGCGTCAGAATCGCAATTACCAACGGTAGCTCTTCGGGTACCGACCTTCAAAGTTTGACGTTCAACTGGAACGCCTACGACTCAGCCAACCCGAGCCAAACTTTGAACCGAATCCGTTTCAGCGGTAGTACGATAACCGATACAGACGATGGCGGTTCGCCAACCTCGTGGAGTGGTTCGATCGCATTGCCTGCATCAACCGCTGGCAACCTCGATTTTGATTTCTCAAATACTGACAGCGCTTGGCCCGGAATCGTGCCGGCGAACTCCTTCGGCCTGACGCTCAACCTCTCCAACGGTTGTGTGATCAATGTAGCCGCGCAACCTACGCCAACGCCTTCCAACACACCACTGCCTTCCAGCACGCCGACCATCACAAACACACCGACCATCACGCGCACCCCGACCCCCACGCGCACCCCGACCATCACGCGCACGCCGACCATCACGCTCACACCGTCACGCACGCCGACGCGCACCAATACGCCGACGCGCACCGCAACGGTACCAACTGCCACTCGCACGAATACGCGGACGCCGACTGCAACGGTCCCGACCCCCACGCGCACGAATACACGGACGCCGACTGCAACAGTCCCGACCCCCACGCGCACGAATACACGGACGCCGACTGCAACAGTCCCGACCCCCACGCGCACGCCGACCAGCACGCCGTCTCGCACACCATCCGTCACGCCGACACCGACCATCTGTCTCGACTGCTAGTGAAGCGCCCAAGATGAAGTAACAAAAACCCGCCGATTGGAAATCAATCGGCGGGTTTGTTTTGCGATATAATGCCGCCACTATCGAAAGGAGGCACACAGAATACTTTCTTCGGGAAAGACAGCGCATGATCCTTCATGGTTATGTCATGCTGAGCGGAGCGAAGCATCTCTCTGAAACAGTAAATGAAGGATGACGAGGACAAGGGTTCTCCATCGCGAGGTGGAGTTAACCTGCTGTTGGTTGAGTAGCCGCGAAGCGGCGTATCGAAACCACCAGCAGGAAAAATCGGACGTTCAGCGGAAGCCCTTCAGGCGCGCCATCGCCTGTCCATTCTTTCCCTCCGAAAATCAACCTTGCAACAACGCCGCGCGGGTAACTACGCGGACAGAACTGCAGGGAGTGGCAACAATATGTCATTGCGAGCCGCTTTAGCGAGCGAAGCAATCTCCTCATATCAAGGGGATTGCTTCGTTGCAAAGGACGCTCCTCGCAATGACAACTACTAACTCGGAGGACTCCCCATGTGTGGAATCGTCGGATACATCGGCGCGCGCGACGCGACGCCGATCATCCTCAATGGCTTGAAACGACTCGAATACCGCGGCTACGACTCGGCGGGTATTGCTGTCCTGGATGGCGACCAGCTCGAAGTGCGGAAAGACGCGGGCAAGTTATCCCAATTAATTGACCTGGTAGAAAAATCCCCGATCGCGGGCGCGCCTGGCATCGGTCATACGCGCTGGGCGACTCACGGCGCGCCGAACGCGCGCAACGCGCATCCGCATCTCGGACAGACGAAGCGGGTCGTCGTCGTGCAGAACGGCATCGTCGAAAATTTCCTTGAACTCAAAGACGAACTGACCGCCGAGGGCGTGGAATTTCAATCGGAGACCGACACCGAAACGATCGTGCATCTCGTCGAGCATTATCTCGCGACGGGCGTCGGTTTGGTTGAGGCGGCGCGCAAAACGTTTAATCAGATTCGCGGCGCGAACGTGGTGGTGCTGATGTCTGCGGACGAGCCCGATAAGATCGTGACGGCGCGCATCGGCAACGCGGGCGGCGTGGTGATCGGCATGGGCGAGGGCGAAAATTTTATCGCCAGCGATACGCCCGCCATCATGGATCACACGCGACAAGTCATCTTTTTGGAGTCGCGGCAAATGGCGGTGGTGACGCGCGACACGGCGACCATCGAAACGCTCGACGGCGCAAAAGTGAAACCGCAAGTCCACACCGTTTCGTGGGACCCCGTCGCAGCGGAGAAAGGCGAATATCGCCACTTCATGCAGAAGGAAATCCACGAGCAGGTGCGCGCGCTGACCGATACGCTCGCGGGACGCGTGGATTTCGCCAACGGAAAGATCCGACTGCCCGATCTGAAGTTGACCGAAGAACTTGCGAAAAGAATCGAAAAAATCTACATCACTGCTTGCGGCACAGCCGCGTACGCGGGTATGGTTGGCAAATATCTCATCGAAAAGATCGCCCGCGTGCCTGTGGAAGTGGTCATCGCTTCGGAGTTCCGCTACAGCGACCCGATTCTGAACGACAGGACGGTTGTGCTTGCCATCTCGCAATCGGGCGAAACGGCGGACACGCTCGCGGCGATGGAAGAGGGACGCCGCAAAGGCGCGGTTGTGTGGAGCATCGTCAACGCCATCGGCTCGCAAGCCATGCGCGTCTCGGATGGATTCATCTCGATGCAAACGGGACCTGAGATTGGCGTCGCCTCGACCAAGGCGTTCACCGCCCCTCTTGTTGACCAGTACATGCTTGCGATTCTCCTCGCCGACCTGCGCGGCACGCTCGACGAAAAGCGCCGCAATGAACTCGTCGCCGATCTGCGACTCGTCCCTGACCTCGTCAGCCGCGCCCTAGACCGCGAGAGTGAAGTGGAAAAGGTCGCTTACGCGCTCAAGGACATCCACGATTGTTTGTATCTCGGTCGCGGCATCAACATGCCCATCGCCTACGAAGGCGCGCTAAAACTGAAGGAAATTTCCTACATCCACGCGGAAGGCTATCCCGCGGGCGAAATGAAACACGGACCCATCGCCCTCATTGAAGAATCCATGCCCGTGTTGTGCCTCGCGCCGAAAGACCCGTGGCACGAAAAAATGATCTCGCAGATTCAACAAGCGAAAGCGCGCGGCGGGATGGTGATCGCGATCGCCACCGACGGCGACGCGTTGATTCAAGGAATGGCGGATCATACTTTGTGGACGCCTGATTCGCCGTGGATGCTCTCCCCCATCGTTACTGTGATCCCCCTCCAGTTGCTTGCCTACCACATCGCCGCCATCCGCGGGCTGGATGTTGATCAGCCGAGAAATCTTGCTAAGAGTGTGACGGTCGAGTAAATTACAACCGTCCCGCAGGTTTTAAAAGCAGCGCTCACCCTCAAACAAACCTGCGGGACGTTTTATTCAGGAGAAACCCATGCGCCCCGATTGGGACTCGTATTTCATGAAGATCGCCTACGCCGTCTCGGAACGCAGCACCTGTGACCGCGCCTTCGTCGGCTGTGTGCTCGTCACCGACAAACGCATCCTCACGACAGGTTTCAACGGCTCGCCCAAGGGACAGGCTCACTGCGACGAGATCGGTCACCTCATGGTAGACGGGCATTGCGTCCGCACGATTCACGCCGAGACAAACGCCATCATCCAAGCCGCGCTGCACGGAGTTTCAACCAAAGGCGCGACCTGCTACGTGACTCACTTTCCGTGCATCAACTGCACGAAAGCGCTCATCAACGCGGGCATTGCACGCATCGTCTACAGCGTATCCTACCGCGCCGACGAAAACGCCATGAACTTTTTACAAGCGGCAAATATTGAGGTGGTGCAAAAAGAATTTTCAGCAGAATGACCATGGACGATAGACCGCAGACCATCGTCCACTGTCCATTGTCCATGGTCAACAGAGCTACTCACTCGGAATCATCACCCACAACAGCAGGTAAAGCAGAATCCCAGGCACGCCGCCAGGGATGAAAGCGATCAGCATCCCCAGTCGGAACCAGAACGAACTGATTCCGAAGAACTCCGCCAGTCCGCCGCAGACTCCCGCCAGCATTCGGTTGCTCCGTGAGCGCCGCAAAGATTTTCGTACAGATGTCATTTTCAACTCCTTTGAAATAACCGTCCCGCAGGATGATTCAAATTTCACCAGAACATTGCAGTAACCCCAGAACATTGCAGTAACCTGCGGGACGTTTTGAATCTGTTTACGCAAGGTATAATCAAAAGTAGCAAGCCAAACTACCCCCGAGGTATAAAACAACCATGAGAGCATGATCTACTCCAACCACCCAAGCGCCAAATCGTATCAAGCAATTGCCGACGCGCGCCATTTCCCTTTTTGGCTCGACGACCCAGCCAAACCCAATCCCGAACCGCCACTAACTCAAAATATTTCCACCGACCTGCTCATCATCGGCGCAGGTTTTACAGGTTTGTGGACCGCCCTGCTCGCAAAAGAAGATGACCCCACGCGAGAGGTCGTCCTCCTCGAAGCGGGCGAAGCCGCCATCGGCGCCAGCGGACGCAACGGCGGCTTCATGGACTCGTCCATCACGCATGGATTTCTAAACGGCTATGCGCGTTGGCGTGAAGAATTTGCCACCCTGTACGCGCTCGGCATTCAAAACCTCGCTGAGATCGAAGCGACTCTCAAACGCTACGACATCGAATGTGATTACCAGCGTTCAGGCGAAGTAGACCTCGCCGCCGAACCATACATGCTCGACGACTTCAAAGACATCATTGAACTTTCCAAACCCTACGGCATCGAATATCAAATCCTCGACCGCGAACAACTTCAAACGATAGTCAAATCGCCGCTATACATCGGCGGACTGAAACGATGGGACTCCTCCATCGTCAACCCCGCGCAACTCGCCTGGGGTCTTCGCAAAACCTGTCTGAGTCTCGGCGTGAAATTGTACGAACACACGCCCGTCACAAATCTGATCGAAGAAAAAAATCAGGTCGTCGCGCGCACGCCGCATGCGACCGTCCGCGCGCACAAAGTCGCGCTTGCCACCAACGCCTTCCCGCCGCTCCTCAACGAGATCAAACGCTACGTCGTCCCCGTCTACGATTTCGCGCTGATGACCGAGCCGCTCACCGAATCGCAACGCGACTCCATCGGTTGGCGCGGGCGCGAGGGGCTCAGCGACGGCAACAACCAATTCCACTATTTCCGCACAACGGCTGACGGACGAATCCTCTGGGGCGGATTCGACGCCATCTATCATTGGAACAACGGCTTTGGGACTCAACTGGAAAACAGACCCGCTTCATTCGCCCTTTTAGCTGAGCACTTCTCCCAAGCCTTTCCCACGCTGGAAGGGATTCGCTTCACTCACGCCTGGGGTGGAGCGATTGACACGTGCTCGCGCTTTAGTCCGTTTTGGGGGACGGCGCATCACGGCAGGACAGCGTACGCGATGGGCTACACAGGCAACGGTGTCGGCGCGACGCGTTTCGGCGCGCGCGTTATGCTCGACATTTTGGACAACAAGCAAACCGAAAGCGCCGAACTCGAATTCGTCAAATCCAAACCGCGCCCGTTCCCGCCTGAGCCGTTACGTTCCATCGGCATCAATCTCACGCGCTGGTCCCTCGCCCAAGCGGACAATCATCAAGGCAAAGAAAACCTTTGGCTCAAAGCCATGAACTGGTTCGGGTTGGGGTTTGACAGTTAGCCATTGAGTCGTTGCATCCGCAGTTGAACTACGAATGCAACGACTCATATTATCCAATCGCAAACACACAACTCGAACCGCCCTCTCTGATCGTCGTCAACGGCTCGGCAGGTTGCCCCATCAACCTCTTCAGCAACAACTCATCCATCCGGCACAATTCGGGATGCCCCCCAACGATCGCCGCATAGGGGCAATGACCAAAGATGATCCGCGGTCCGCCGGCGCCGGCTTCCCAGCGCGCGTGATACTTCATTTGATTCAATTTCTCGACGCTGAGATTCAATCGTTTCGCGGCGGGCTGACTGCCAAAATCGGACTCACCCGCCAGCCTCTTCGCCAACGCGTCCATTCGGACGGTTTTGCCTGCCTCAGCCAAAAGGGCATCGCTCAACACGGACAGGTTATCTCCCAACGCCGCCCGTGGAATGGAATACACCTTCTCAGGTCTGCCGCGCCCCGGACGATTCCGCGTCACTGCCGATTCAAGCCGCCCGTCCGAAACAAGGACGCGTAAGTGATGTCTCACCGCCGCCGCAGACATTTTCAACGAGCGCGAAACCTCCCGCGCGGAAGCGACTCGGTTCTTCGTCAAATATGCCAGCGTCTTTTGCCGGGCGGTTGTCATAGCCATACCATGATTATACTCACTTCTTGATTTATATAAAAATATCTTTATATAATTCGATTGACTTTCGCTTACCGGGCGCTATAATGCCGCTAGTACAAAAATCCACGAAGAAGGTCTGAGCATGGAATTTCAAAATTACATCAACGGCAAGTGGGTTAAGGGGAAAAGCGTTTTTCAAACCATCAATCCTGCTAACGAAGAACTTGTGGCGGAGGTGGCGCAAGCCGAAATCTCCGACGTGGACGCGGCAGTGGACGCGGCGAAGAAAGCCTTCAACGCGTGGCGGCTCGTCCCTGCCCCACTGCGCGGGGAACTGCTTTTCAAAGTCGGCGACATTCTCAAACAGAAAAAAGAAGAACTCTCGCAACTGCTCACGCGCGACATGGGCAAAGTGATCGCCGAAGCGCGCGGCGACGTGCAAGAAGCGATTGACATGGCGTACTTCATGGGCGGAGAGGGACGTCGCTTGCTCGGTTACACCGCGCCTGTGGAAATGATGAACAAATTCGGCATGGCGGTCCGCGACCCATCTGGAGTCGTCGGCTTAATCACGCCCTGGAATTTCCCAATTGCGGTTCCCTCGTGGAAAATTTTCCCTGCTTTGGTCGCAGGCAACACGATCATTTGGAAACCTTCGCCCGAAACGCCTGCGATTTCCGCCGCGTTCGTCAAAGTGTTCGAAGAAGCGGGGATTCCGCCCGGCGTGTTCAATCTGCTCATGGCGCCCGGCGCGGACGTAGCGAAGGCATTGGTCAATCATCCCGATGTGCGCGTGCTTTCATTTACCGGGTCAACAACAACGGGACGCGCCATCGCCGAAGCGGCGGGCAAACTCAACAAAAAGTTATCGCTTGAAATGGGCGGCAAGAACGCCATCCTCGTGATGGACGACGCGAATCTCGATCTGGTCGTGGACGCGAGTCTGTGGGCGGCGTTCGGCACGTCGGGTCAGCGCTGCACAGCCGCGAGCAGGCTGATCGTCCAAAAAGGAATCGCAGGCAAGGTCAAAGAGGCGCTTGTCGAGCGGACGAAGAAACTCAAACTCGGCGACGGGCTCGATCCGAAAATTGACGTCGGTCCCGTCATCAACAAAACCGCGTTGGAGCGAATCCACACGATGGCGCTGGCAGGCGCGAAAGAAGCGCGTGTGCTGACGGGCGCGGCGATTGCCGATGTCGGCGGCAAAGGCTTCTTCTACGCCCCCACCTTATTCGACGGCGTCAAACCCGGCTCGATGCTCGAAGCAGAGGAGATTTTTGGTCCTGTGCTTTCGATCATCGAAGTTGATTCGCTCGAAGAGGCAATCGAAGTAAACAACCGCTCGAAGTACGGTTTATCCACTTCGATCTTCACGCAAGACGTGAACCGCGCTTTCACTGCCATGCGCGATATTTTCACGGGCTTGGTTTACATCAACCATGGCACCACCGGCGCGGAGATTCAATTCCCGTTCGGCGGTGTGCGCGGCACGGGCAATGGTCACCGCGAAGCGGGTCAAGCCGCCCTCGAAGTGTTCACCGAATGGAAATCCATTTACGTGGATTATTCGGGTAAATTGCAACGCGCGCAGATCGATAACAGAGAAGAATGAGAAAGAATTTTTATCTCGCCCTTGCAGTTCTCGGACTTCTAGCGCCGTATTATTTTCTGTTCCAATTTCTTGGCGCGAACGGATTCAACATTTCACTGCTGACCGATCAGTTGTTTGCCAACGAAATCTCTACTTTCTTTGCAGTAGATTTGATACTCTCCGTGATTGTATTCTGGGCATGGATGTCCGCCGAAGCCAGACGCCTGCAAATGAAGAATACATGGGCTTATATCCTTGCATCGCTCACGGTTGGCTTATCGTTTGCCCTGCCATTGTTTTTGTATTTTAGAGAACGAAAAATGGAAAGTAAATGACATTGAACTGGGAATCCACCTTCGCCATCGCTCTCGCGTTGAAACGAAAGTATTCTGACGTAAACATCGAAGGCGTGACGCTCAAGCAGATCTACGAGTGGACTCTGCAACTTCCCGACTTCGACGACGACCCGTCGCTCGCCAACGACGAAATTTTATACGCGATCTACCAAGATTGGTTCGAGGAGCATCTCCATGGACAATGAACGATTGAGTCTGCCAGAATACGATATTCCTGAAGGCATGGAACATGCTGTCGCGGTCACCACGCTCGACCGCCTCTACAACTGGGGGCGGCGCTCGTCGGTCTGGCCCCTCATGTTCGGTCTGGCGTGCTGCGCCATCGAAATGATCGCCGCGCAAACCGCGCGTTACGATTTGGCGCGCTTCGGGATGGAGGTCATGCGTCCCACGCCGCGCCAAGCCGACCTCCTGCTTGTTTCGGGGACCGTCACAAAAAAGATGGTGCCGCCCATCATCCGCCTCTACAATCAAATGCCCGAGCCGAAATACGTCGTGGCGATGGGCGCCTGCGCGTCGGGCGGCGGTCCGTTCAAAGAGGGCTACAACGTTGTCGCGGGCATTGATAAATTCCTGCCCGTTGACGTGTACATTCCCGGTTGTCCTCCCACGCCGCAAGCCCTCATTGCGGGTCTGATCAAATTGCAGGAAAAAATCGACAAGCAGACGCTAAAGACCGCCAAATGGTATCCGCGCAAAAAACAAGATCCGAATTACGTGCCGATTCCGATCCTTGGACCCGACCTGATTGACCCCCGCCGCAATGCGGAGATCAAAGCCGCCGCGGCAGTGAAAGAGGGATGATATGACTACGCCCGCACCCGCTTCTACTTCGACCATTGATCTGGTCGCCCGATTCCCCGGCGTTGTCCAAGCCGACGCGCGCCCGGGTTACTCCGGCTTCATCGTCGAAAAAGATTCGCTGATCGAAGTCGCCACCGCTATCCGCGACGAATTCGGCTTCGACCTGATGACCGCCGTCACCGGCGTGGACTACGCGCCGGACAAAATGGAAGTCGTCTATCACGCCTATCGCACCACCGGCGGACCCGGCTTGGTATTCAAAGTCCAAGTCCCGCGCGTTGACCCGGTGGAAGTCCCATCGCTCATTCATCTGTGGCCCGGCGTAGATTTGCAAGAACGCGAAGCCTGGGACCTGCTCGGCATCAAATTTACCGGTCACCCCGACTTGCGCCGCATTTTGATGTGGGAAGGTTTCGAGGGTCACCCGCTCCGCAAAGATTGGAAGGAAGGTTTCTACGAGGAAGATACCAAGCCGTTCAAAAGCCGCTGGCCCGACGGTCAGTTTTATATGGCGGAGGATAAAAATCCGTTCAAGGATAACCTCACTTTTCCGCAGAACTTCGACCCCGAAAAATGGATTCCCGAAGGCGACGCGTTACTCTACGGCGCGCTGGCGCGTTACACCGTAAAAAGTGAAGAGGGCATCAGCACCGATCGCATCGTCATCAACATGGGTCCGCACCACCCCTCCACGCACGGAGTCTTCCGCGCGGTGATGACTCTCGACGGCGAAACCATCGTCGGCTTGAAGCCTGTGCTGGGCTACCTGCATCGCAACCACGACAAGATCGGCGAGCGCAATACGTATCTGCAAAACATGCCCTTCACCGACCGGCTCGATTATTTCAACTCGATGACCAACAACTTCGGCTACGCCCTCGCCGTGGAAAAGTTGATGAAGATTCCGGTGGCGGAGCGCGCAGAATATATTCGAGTTATCGTTTCAGAGTTGAGCCGCATCCAAAACCACCTCATCTTCATCGGCACGACACTGAACGATCTCGGCGCCATGTATACTCCCTCGCTCTACACTTTCGAGGAGCGCGAACTGATCCTCGACGTGTTCGAAGCCATCTCCGGCGCGCGCATGATGTGCAATTATTTCCGCTTTGGCGGCGTAGTGCGCGACATCGAAGAAGCGGAGATGAACAAGATCAAAGATTTGGTCTACGAGCGCATCCCGCCCAAGACCGACGAACTCGACCGCATGTTATCTGAAAACGAAGTGCTGGTCTCGCGCATGAAAGGCGTCCGCATGATCAACGCGGAGGATGCGGTCGCATACTCTGTGACCGGACCCGTCCTCCGAGCCGCGGGCGTGCCGTATGATATCCGCCGCGCCGACCCGTATGGCATCTATGACCGCTTCGATTTTGACGTGGCGGTCCGCTACAACGGCGATCTGATGGACAACTATCTCATCCGCATTGACGAGATTCGACAGTCCCTGCGGATCTTAGACCAAGCCATCAAGCAGATCCCTCAAGGACCGATCAACTCCCAAAAGCCGCAGTATCAGGTCCGGGTCCCGGCGGGTGAAGCGTATGGACGAGTCGAATCGCCGAAGGGCGAACTCGGCTACTACGTGGTCTCGAACGGTAAGCCAAATCCGTGGCGCTACCACGTACGACCCGCGTCGTTCGTCAACGTCACCTCGCTGGAGAAGATTTGCGTCGGCACCAAGATCGCCGATTTCGTTGTCCTGCTCGCCATGTTCGATATGGTGATGGGCGAATGTGACCGATAAGAGGAGATGAGCATGTACGGAAAAGGAATACTCAAAGGTCTCGGCGTCACGGCAAAACGGTTTTGGGAAACCTACACCGAAGATCTTGCATGGCTGTTGCGCGGCAAGAAGCGCTACTACACCGAAGAAGGCGTGCGGCATCGTTCGAGCAAGGATCAAAAGGGAATCTTCACGGTTCAATATCCGGAGGAGCGGCTGATCCTGCCGGAAGAAGCGCGCTATTTGCCTTTTCTTGTCTACAACGAACTAGCCGACGGCAAACGAGAAATTCTGTGCACCTCGTGCGGCATTTGCGCGAAGGTCTGTCCGCCGCAATGTATCTGGATCGTGCGCTCGAACGATCCGACCACAGGCAGACCCATCCCCGAACCGACCGAGTTCTTCATTGACGCCGACATCTGCATGAACTGCGGCTATTGCGCCGAGTATTGTCCGTTCGACGCGATCAAGATGGATCACGATTTCGAGATCGCCTCCTACGGGCGCAACGTGTACAACATGGAGCAATTGCTCAAATCTTCCGAGTATTACAAGAGCATCCGTCCGCAGAATTACGCGCGCGAAGAAGCCGCGCGCAAAGCCGAAGAGGAAGCCAAGAAAGCAAAAGCCGCCGCGAAAGCCGCCGCAGAAGCCGCGGCAAAGGCGGCGCCTCCGCCCGCAGAACCTCCAGCCGCAAGCGCGGCAGATACGCAGGTAAATTCGTAGACCGGCACGCGCATACGTACACAGGTAGACAGGTAAACGCGTGGATACTTGCCTACCTGTGCGCGCATCATTCTCTCACAGGAAAACATAATGACAAATCTGACAAAAGAAGCGATACTCTCCGCATTGAGCAATGTACAAGAACCCGATCTCGGGCAAGACCTCGTCACCCTCAATATGGTAAAAAATATTGAGATCAGCGAGGGCAATGTCGCGTTCACAGTGATGCTCACCACACCGGCTTGCCCATTTCGCGGAAAGATCGAGAAAGACTCAAAAGAAGCCGTGATGAAAATCGAGGGCGTGAAATCTGTCACCGTGAAAATGGATTCGGATGTGCCGAACGACGGACGTATGCGCGGACTGGTCGCAACCCCGATTCGCAACGCCATTGCGGTTGGTTCAGGCAAGGGAGGCGTTGGCAAGTCTACGGTTTCCGTCAACATTGCGGTGGCGCTTGCCCAAAGCGGCGCGCGCGTCGGTCTCATGGACGCGGACATCTACGGTCCCAACACCCCCACCATGCTCGGCGTGGAAAAACTTCCCCCCCCGCAAGGACAGCGCCTCATCCCTGCTGAAGCATACGGCGTGAAGATGATCTCGATGGGCTTGCTCGTCAAGCCGGGTCAACCCCTCATCTGGCGCGGACCGATGCTCAACTCCGCGATCCGTCAATTTTTGGGCGATGTCGAATGGGGCGAACTAGATTATTTGATCGTTGACCTGCCGCCCGGCACCGGCGACGCGTCGTTGTCGCTCGCTCAGGCATTGCCTTTGAGCGGCGCGGTGATCGTCACGCTCCCGCAATTGGTCTCCCTCGAAGATGCCGGCCGTGGGTTGAATATGTTCAAGACTCTCGAAGTTCCGATTTTGGGGATTGTCGAGAACATGTCTTATCTCGAATTGCCAGATGGAACTCACATGGACTTATTCGGCACAGGCGGAGGCGAGCACCTCGCGCAGATGACCAGCTCTCCATTCCTCGGCAAAGTGCCGATTGACCAGAACGTCCGCATCGGAGGCGATACCGGCAAACCGATCGTCGTCTCGCATCCTGATTCGCCGGTCGCAAAGTCATTGCGTGAAATTGCCGAGAGCTTGGCGGCAAAAGTCAGCGTGGCGGCACTGAGCGGGAAGAACGAAGTTCCGATCAATATTGTGGAGTAAAACAGTAATTCAACCAAACGCCCGGACATGAATCGTCCGGGCGTTTTTGTTTACTGCTGTATGTTCATCATCATCTTGAAAAGAAGACCCGGTAACAGGACAACCATCATCGGAAGTAAGAATATCAGATTAGATCCAAAAGTGTCATCATTCGCATTTCCACCGGACTCAGGCGTATCTGGCGGCGGATCAGTCGGCGGTGGGTCAGTCGGTGGTGGATTGGTCGGCGGTGGATTGGTCGGCGGCACATCTGTTGCCGTTGGAGGCGCCGATGTTGCGGTTGGAGGAACGGGCGTTAATGTCGGCGGCGCTGATGTTAACGTCGGAGGTATGGATGTTGATGTGTTTGTCGGCGGAAGAGGCGAAGAGGTATTTGTTACGACAACAATGGGTGTGGTAGTAGGCGGAATCTTTGTGGCAGTATTCGTAGGCAGATTTGTAGGGGTCGGGATTGGATTATTCGGATCCGATTGAGTTCGCGTTGGAAAGATCGAAATAGGCGTTCGGGACGCGACAGGAGAAGCCGTGATCGTCGGCGTAGACGAGGAGGTCGGACCCGTAATGAGGATTGCCGCAGCCAATTGCGCAGTTGATGTTGAAAACGGAGTATTTGTTAGAACGAGGGGAGCCGTAGGAGAAAAGAAAAGATCTGCAAACGCTTGCTGTGTAAGCACCCGATCCAATGGGGTTGGGGTAGGCGTAAAACGCGGCGCAAGAACAATATCGTCGTGTGTGTCATCCACTCCTAAAGAAAATAACAAAGGGATTCCAAATGCGATCAGACACACGCCGATAACAATGACGGGAATAATCAGACTTTGGTTCTTTTTATTTTCCATCGTATAGATTTCTTTGGGTAAGACGCGGTGACTATAGAATTATCTCACAACTTGAAAGCGTGTCCATGCAAAAATTAGAATATTTCTCGTTATCGCCAATAAATGATTTCAACGGAACAAAAAACGCCGACTTCGGTCGGCGTTTGGAATTCCGCATTGGTAAGCGCCACCCCTGCTAGGGGCGGATCAACTGACCCGCATAGATGCGGTTTGCATTAGCAATGCCGTTCCTCCATTGCAGGTAATTGACCGTCACGCCGTAGTACATGGCAATGCCGCCCAGAGTATCCCCGCGGCACACGATATAGTAACTACCATAGTAGTCGTAACCGGGACCGCAGTAATAGCCGCCCGAATCATATCCGCCGGGGATATAAATCACCTGCCCGGGGTAAATGTAGTACGTGTACGCTGTCCACGGGTTTGCCGCGTAGAGGGAGGAAAGCGACACGCCACAATTCCGGGCAATCTTGGCGAGCCAGTCTCCCGGCTGGACGTAGTACACGCTTGGGCAGGAAGACCACGCTTGGGCGCGGGCGGCTGTCGCAAAGGACCCGACCAACAGCGCCAAGACCAAAAGAAACTGAAAGATCCGTTTGCCGTTCATGGAAACACCTCCTTTGTGTTGTAGAAAATCACAATTCCTACAACACCAGTGTACAGAGTTAGGTGTCAAATTTCAAGCATGACTTTCGGCATATTTCGAAAATGAGCAAATATAAGCTTGGCACAGATTAGCGCCGCGTCACATGCCCGAGCTTTTCGAGCATACCGAGAAAATCGCGCTGTGCCCACCGTTCGGCTATTTTTCCCTCTTTGAGCCGAAAAATGTCCATGCCGGAGAAGGTTACTTTGCGGTTGGCAGGCTGAAATCCGCGAAACGAACCGGCTTGGGTGGCAGTAAACTCCACCCGTGCCGCCACCTGATCCCCCTCGGCGATCAAATCCTCGATCTTCGCCTCAATATCGGGGAAGATCCTCAGCATCGCGGCATATAACGTTTTGAAATTTGCCAAGCCGGTGCCGCGCGCGGCGTGGTCATCGAAGTTTTCCAAGATCATCTCGTCTGCCAACTCGATCTTTCTGCCGTTGACCAACTCCGTGTAAAACCTTCGTATCAGCGCCTTGTTCTGTTCAGACATACCTTCTCCGATTTCAAATCCTAGATTTCAACAATGCTAATGCTATCATACTCATGCCGCCCAAACTTCCTTACGGTATAATTCAAGCCATGCAAACTCAAATTATCGGCGTCCGCTTTACTAAAGTGGGCAAAATCTATCATTTCGACACCGCCGCCGTGCCGGATGTGCAAATCGGCGAACACGTGATCGTGGATACCTCACGCGGCAAACACCTCGGCGAGGTCATCCGCGTGGAGAAGGAAACGCCTCCCAAACCGGAGGGCGGTTGGAGGTCCGTAGAGAGGCGTGCTACCCCGCGCGACCTCCTCCTCCGCCAGTCATGGCAATCCAAACAGACTGAAGCGATGATCAACTGCCGCGCCCGCGCATCCGAACTGAAACTCGAGGGCGTCAAGGTCGTCGCCGCAGAATATAACTACGACGGTACGCGTCTCGCTTTCCTCTTCAACACCGAGACCGAGGAGAAGGTTGACCTCAAATCGCTGAAGAAGGATATGCACAGCTTATATCCGAACACGAACATCGAACTACGGCAGATCGGTCCGCGCGATGTGGCGAAGATCATCGGCGGCATGGGCGCATGCGGGATTGAAACGCGTTGCTGTTCGAAATTCCTCACCGATTTTTCCCCCATCTCGATCAAGATGGCAAAAGATCAGGGTATCTCGCTCACGCCCGAAGAGATCACCGGCATGTGCGGGCGTTTGCGCTGTTGTCTCATTTACGAATACGAACAATATGTGGAAGCGCGCAAAACCCTGCCGAAACGAAACAAGCGCGTCGTTACCCCTAAAGGCGAAGGCAAAGTCATTGACGTTCTGCCGATGAGCAATAAAGTGATCGTGTTGCTTGAATCCGAAGGGAAAAAATTCACCGAAACGTTCGATCACACCGACCTGCAACCATGGGACGAACTCGAAGCCCTGCGCCGCAAATCTGAAGCGCCATGCGACCGCCACAACTCCGGCGGATGCACTTGCGGCAAATCGAGCCCGCGCAAAAACAGGAACAATTAACTCGACGATACGCAGTGCGAAGTATGCCGTACTGCGTATTTCGTATGTGGAAATTAAAGACCGCTTCTTTTCTCCCTTCAACCTGCATCATGACCCTCAACTCCTCCGCCCCCGACAACTGGGACACACCCAAAAACATCCTCATCATCCTCGCCCACCCCGACGACCCCGAATTTTTCTGCGGCGCCACTCTCGCTCGCTGGGCGCGCGCAGGACACAGTCTCACCTATCTGCTCCTGACCTGCGGTGACAAAGGCTTCAACGATGCCACCACCCCCGCGAACATGACCCCCGAAAAGTTATGCGGAATCCGCCATGAGGAACAACGCGCCGCGGCAAACGTGATCGGCGCGAAAGCAGTCCACTTCATGGATGTCGAAGACGGCTACCTCGTGCCAGACATCCAACTTCGCCGCGAGATCGTCCGCGAGATTCGCCGCCACAAACCGGATATTCTCGTCACGTGCGATCCGCAAAACCTGTTCGCCATGTACGGACTCAACCACCCCGACCATCGCGCCTGCGGACAAGTGGTACTCGACGCGGTCTTCCCCGCCGCGGGAAGCCCGGTCTTCTTCCCAGAATTACTCGCCGAAGGCTTCGAACCTCACATACCCAAAGAGATCTGGTGCTCGCTGACCTCCCAGCCCAATACGGTTCTCGACGTTACCGAAACGTGGGAGATCAAACTCGAAGCGATCAAGATGCACAAGACGCAAGTCCCCGACCCGGTCAAACTCGTGGAGCGCATGAACTCCCGCCGCGCCGAAGACAGCACAGAAGACAACCCGCGCTACGAAGAAAAATTTAGGGTAGTGAAATATAGATAACCCGTCATTGCGAGGAGCGTTTTTTGCGACGAAGAAATTTCCTCGCATTTTGAAGATTGCTTCCTCGTAATCACAAAAAATCAGGAGAACCTCATGTCCATTTTCCTCCAGCACGCCGAAGAACTCTTTCCCTACACCCAAGCCATGCGCCGTGATTTTCACAAACATCCCGAGTTGGGCTTCCGCGAAGTCCGCACGGGCGGCATCGTTGCCAAAGAACTCGAAGCCCTCGGGCTTGAAGTGACCAAAGGCGTCGGCAAGACCGGCGTGGTCGGCTATCTCGAAGGTTCGCGTCCGGGTCCGACGATTCTCCTCCGCTTCGACATGGACGCGCTCCCCATCCACGAAGAAACGGGCGCGGAATACGCGTCCGAAAGCCCCGGCGTGATGCACGCCTGCGGACACGACGGTCACACCGCCATCGGGCTGACGGTCGCGAAGATGCTCCACGCGCGGCGCGACGAACTGGCTGGTAGCATCAAATTTTGTTTCCAGCCCTCCGAGGAAGGAACGAACGGTGAAGAGGTCGGCGGCGCGTTGATGATGATGCGCGACGGCGTGTTGGAATCTCCAAAAGTCGAGAAAACTCTCTCGCTCCATGTGTGGAACGATAAACCCATCGGCTGGTTGAGCGTGGCGAAGGGACCGGTCATGGCTGGCGCGGAGTTGTTTTCTATCAAACTCACCGGCAAAGGCGGACACGGCGCCGCCCCCCACACGACAGTTGACCCCATTGTCGCCGCGGCGCAGATCGTCACCGCGCTGCAAACGATCGCGTCACGGAACGTGCCGCCTCTCAAAGCGACGGTCGTAAGCGTCACGCAGATCATCGCTGGGACAACGTTCAACGTCATCCCGCAGACTGCGGAGGTCAACGGCACGATTCGCAACTTCGACCTGGATGTCCGCAAACTGGCGCTCGAACGATTCAAAGAGATCGTCCACGGCATAGCAAAATCAATGGGATGCGAAGCGGAGATCACGCTCAAACAAGTGACGCCGACAGTGATCAACAACGAGGCGGTGGCTGAAAGCGTGTTGAAATCGGCGCAGAAACTTTTCCCCGATGCCGATATTGACACTGCGCCATATCTCACAATGGGCGCGGAGGATATGGGCTACATACAGGAAAAAGCCGACGGCTGTTATTTCATGATCGGTTCTGCCAACGATGAAAAGAATCTCAACTACGGGCATCACCATCCGAAGTTCGACTTCGACGAGCGCGCGCTCGTACACGGCGCGGCGTTGATGGCATCCGCCGCGGCGGACTTGCTCAAGTAGATTTGTCAGCGGATGTGTGACACATCCGCTTTTTATTTCCCGCGACAAACCAAAAACCAGCAAAACTGCCTACGCGCAGATTCAACTCTTGACATTCCAAGCAATTTATCATATATTTCGTTTAGTAATCACTAAACATACATAACGAGTCAAACCATGCCGCAATCGCTTACCAAAATCAAAAAAGACTTTACCGAGGGTCTGAGCCAGATCAGCCGCTTTTGGGGCTTCCCCAAAGGGATGGGCGCGATCTTCGCCGTGCTCTACCTCTCTCCCGCCGCCCTCTCGCTAGACGAGATCGTATCGCAAACCGGGCTCACCAAAGGCGCGATCAGCACGGAGATCCGCGCGCTGGCGCGTATGGGACTCGTCCATCGTTCGACCAAACTCGGCGACCGCAAGGATTACTACACCGCCGAAGCGGATTTCTACGCGGCAATCAAGTCCATTCTGAAAGAGAGGCAAAACAGCGAATTCGACCGGGCTGTCGGCTCGGTGAAAGCCGCGCTCGCGGCAATGGATGAGAACTGGGTGGACAACGACGAGTGGAAGTTCACCTACAAACGCGTGCAAGCTTTGCAAGAATTTTTCGATGCAATTGATAGTTTGTCGAAGGCAGTCATCAAACTACAAAGTTTGGGATTAGCGAATGTCACAAAGGTTTTAGGCGTATTGAAATAGATATTGCGCTCCGCTTGCGGAATGGAAGATCGCCGTCCCTCCGCTCAGCACACAAAATGGAGAAAAAATGAAAATCGCAGTTACCGGCGCGTTCAGTTACACAGGCAAATATGTTACGAAGAGATTACTTGCTCGCGGCGAGGAAGTCGTCACGCTCACGAATCATCCAAACCGACCCAATCCGTTCAACGGACAGGTGAAAGCCTTTCCGCTGGATTTCGACGAAGCGGGCATGACCAAATCACTGCAAGGCACGGATGTTTTGGTCAACACCTACTGGGTTCGGTTCGACAAAGATTCAAACACTCAGCCGCGCGCGGTGGAGAACACGCGGAAACTCGTCAACGCCGCGAAAGCCGCAGGCGTGAAGCGGATCGCGCATGTGAGCATCGCAAATCCGTCCGCCGACTCGCATCTGCCGTATTACTGGGGCAAAGCGGCAAACGAAAAGGCTGTGATCGAATCGGGACTTTCGTACGCGATCATCCGCCCCACCGTGCTGGTCGGCGGCGGGGAAGACATCCTCATCAACAACATCGCGTACCTTTTGCGACGATTCCCTTTCTTCCTCCTCCCCGGCGACGGATCGTACGGGATTCAACCGGTTCACGTCGAAGATGTGGCTGACTTGCTCGTGGACGGCGTGTACAGCGGGGAAAATTACACCGTCGACGCGGTCGGACCCGAGGCATACACGTTCAAGGAATTGGTGAAATTGGTCGGCGAAACTATCGGCGCGCGGCGACCTTTGATTTCCACCCCGCCGCGCTTGGCGTTGCTCGCCGCGCAGTTTTTGAGTCTGTTCGTCAGCGACGTGATCCTCACCCCCGAAGAAGTGGACGGCTTGATGGCGAACCTGCTCGTTTCGAAAGAACCCGCGCGGTGCAAAACGAAATTTTCGGTTTGGCTGGAAGAGAACAAGAATTCAATCGGGACGAAGTACGCTTCGGAGATCGCAAAGCACTATCAATGAAAACTCAAACCTTCGTTCGGCTATCGCTCTTGTTTCCTTATGCCCTGTGGATCATCCTTGCAAGTTTTTTGGTTGTGATGTCCAAGGTGTTCCCCGCCAGCGAAACATTGCCGATATTTTCAGCGCTCATCACGATCTCCTTCATGTATGCGTTTGGCATTTTCGTTTGGGGAATCCCCTATTCAATCCTCGCCTTGGGGTTATGGATTTGGAGCGTCAAGAAGGCTGCCAACACAATGAAGAAAGCGTTCATCTTCTCGCCGCTGATGCTGGCGATCCTTGTAGCCATCGAGGTGTTTTTTATCCTTGGGCGTGATCATGGCGCCTCTTCTGATTTTGGCGAAGCCGCTCTTGTCCTCGGCGGCTTGGCAATCTTTTTCGGTTACGGAATCATCGGGATTGTCGCAGGCTTGTATAAACTTTTACGGATGGGAAATTTTATCGAGAAAGAAGATGAAACAACCTCGACCCAGTTAGAGGCCTTCTGAAGAGTCAGCGCATTGCGCTTTTCAAAACTTTCCATAAAAACAAAAGCGCGGGATGCTATCCCGCGCCACGAGAGCGATAGCCGGAATCAATCTATCCTTACCGCGCCGCTGCACCTGGGGTTATCCATACAGCCGTAATAGCGCTTGCCCTTATCGGGTCCGGTGCGGTGCATCCGCAGGACCATCATCTTCCCGCAGATGGGGCAATGGGGAACCGAATCAGACCTCCCCGTGGCGCGAAGCGGTCGCGACTGCTTCACTTTGAGAATCGCCAGTTGGAATAATTCCGCCAAGTCCCCCTCCGAATAATTTTCACTGGACATCACATGGACAAGCGGAAGTCCCGCGCTGAGGAAGAGGTCTTCGAGGAATTGATCGGCTTCGCGCGCTTCGGATTTGCCGACCGGCTTGACGAGTTCAATGCCAAAAACGGGTTGAAGCGATTTGGGGTCACACAGCAAAAAATCCACGTGCTTGCGAAAGATCTTGTTGAAAAAATGCACGTTCTCGTTAGGACGCACGATATAAAAAATATCGTTGAGCGCAACTTTGGGGCAGACCACGTAATGCTTTCCCGCCATGTTTTGCAGAGAACGGAACAACGCCAACTCCGTCGCGGACATAAACCGCTCGCGCAGACGATACGGCAGACGCTCGTCCTGCGATTTGACCTGAATGGAATCCCGCGTTGCCATGACGCCCATTATACACGCATCATTTTCAGGACTTTGTTTTTGAGCGCGCCATTGACGGCGATTCCCTCCCCGTGAGTGTGCCCCTCTTTGCCGCTCCACGAGCCGAACCAACCGCCCGCCTCGCGGAAGATCGGAGGGAAGGGCGCCACATCCCAAATTTTTATGGACGGATCGAGCATGATCTCGGCGCGCCCCGTCGCGACCATGTGATAGCCATATGCGTCGGACCAACCGCGCCCAAAGAAACATTCTTTGTGCATGTTTTGGAAAACATCAAGCCGCTTCTTCGTGCGGAAGCCCGACCAACTAGTGTAACAAAACACGGCTTGTTTGAGGTCTTTCACGCCTGAAACGCGCGCTCGTTTGCCGTTCCACCACGCGCCGAGTCCATCCGCCGCGTAGAGAATTTCATCCAACGCAGGGAAACACACCGCGCCGACGCGTGATACACCCTCGATCTCCAACGCGATCAACACAGAGTAAAACGGCACGCCTTTGAGAAAGGATTTCGTCCCGTCAATTGGGTCAACGATCCAGCGGAATGTTGCGCCGCTCTCTCTGCGCTTCGTCTTCGCTCTGCTTCGCTCAGCGCGAGTTAGCGAAGGGGATTCTTCACCAAACTCCTCTCCCACAATGGCGTGACTCGGATACGTCTTCTCGATCTCGCCGCGGATGAATTGTTCCGTAGCGCGGTCTGCCGCCGTGACAGGCGATTCGTCCGATTTCACATCGTATTGGATGCCTTTGTTGTAGTAACTGAGCGTGATACGTCCCGCCCGATAGGCAAGTTGGCGGGCGAAGTTGAGGTAGGGGTGGAGGTTCATTTAGTTTTTAAATTCATCAAAGAATGTTAGGTCGATGTCAAATGCTTTTTTCGGCTTTAATCCGAGTTCCAATTCTTCAAACATATCGAGTAACTTCTCACCATCTACTAATTCGATTGGAGGAACGCCATCCCGAACAGATTCTTTTCGAGCATCAGGAGTAAATGAACCAGTAGTAAGGATTATCCCTTTATCAGCGCGCCCCATCATTGCACCGCGAAAATCCCGCACCTGTGAAGCGCTCACAGAACCAGAATACCGTTTGCATTGAAATAAAACTTTGAAACTAACGAATGGATTAACCTGAAGTATTCCAATACCATCCAAACCGCCATCGCCGCTTTTACCTGTAATCTGAACTTTCTCAAAACCAGACTCACGCAACAATCTCTGACATAAACGTTCAAAGCCATTTGGCGGTAATTCCAACAAGGTATTCATTAAACTAGTTCGATGATCAATTTCCTCTGGAGAATTGCTATCTTCTTCAATCTGCTTATCTGCTTTAGATTTCTTTTTATCCCCCGTAAATTGTTTATGGATAGAATTAAATAAAGCAACAGATTCCTCAGAATTCAACTTTGTCGCTCTTCCTTTTTCTGTCAGATTCCAAACCCCACGCGTTGACGAGTCAATCAATCCTGCACGCGCCAAATAAAATCGAGCCCAATTTACTTTGTTGCTAAATCTTGATTGTCCGCTCGGTATTTGCTCGTTTCGGACATCGTCGCTTAAACCCAATTGCTCAACAATCAAATCTTCGACTTCCTCGGGACGCCCAGATCCACCTAACTCCAAGAGAGCATTGATGACAGGTTGAAAATAGCGAACAAACTGAGGTCCTTTTTGGAGATTCGAGCTCATTCTTCACCTTCCTTCAATACACTCATTCAACAATTTTAATTCATCTTCCTTGCTTTTCACCTCCCCATCCAGCCATGCGGCGCGGAGGCGGCGGAGGATTTCGCCGTAGCGCGGACCAGGCTCGAGTCCGCGCGCTTTGAGGTCGTCGCCAGTGGTGAGAGGTTTGACGTGCCGCCACGTGGAGAGGAAGTCGAATAGCGGTTTTTCGTTCGTCATCAGGTAAATGCCGTAGATCGAGGAGAGAGGAAACTTCTCAATGGCAAATGTCCAAAGGCTGGGTTTTGCGTTCCCAAGATGAAAAAGAAGATGCCGTTTCAAAATGTAAGCACAAGTTATTATTTCAGCCAACTCGGAGGTTAGACTGAATTTGTCATCAAGGGGATTTATGGTTTCGGGACCAGAATCCGCCAGCCAAAGGATGTAGCCGAGGGTTACTCGATCTATTTCAACTCCGAGGGATTCTTCGGGAAGTTTATCAATCAGGCTAGCATAAGACTCTTTGAAATTCGGCACGTCAATTGTGGACAACACATTCAGTTCCGCCAATCGAGCAAACATGGTTGGGTAATCTTTTTCGGCAAGAATCAGGTCAAATTCGTTGCGGAGACGTTCGCCGCTTAGCCCTGAAAGGACTTTGAGCGACTCGGCGTTAACGAGTTTCAGCGATTCGGAATCGATCTTGAAGACATAGCGCGCCGCGTAGCGGACAGCGCGAAAGATGCGCGTCGGGTCGTCAATGAAGGAGTTGGGATGCAAAACGCGGATGAGTTTGTTTTCGAGGTCTTTTTGTCCGCCGAGCGGATCGTGCAATTCGCCGAAGTGAGCGCCGTCCACGCGGATTGCCATGGCGTTGATGGTGAAGTCGCGGCGGCGGAGATCGTCGCCGAGGGTGGATTTGGTCACCGTGGGGAGCGCGCCAGAATGGGAGTAGGTTTCGCGGCGGGCGGAGATAAGATCGAGAGACTGGAGATTCGAGACTGGGGATTCAAGTTCCCAAGTGGCGGTAAAGAATTTTTCGTGGGTGGTGAGGTCGCCGCCGTATTTTTTGACGAGGGCGCGGGCGAGTTTGATGGCGTCGCCTTCGAGGGTGAGATCAAGGTCGACGATGGGGCGACCCAGCATGAGGTCCCGAACTGAACCGCCGACGAGGTAGAGGGGAAATCCCAACGAGGAGGATTCGTCGGCGACGCGGTGAATCAGGTCCACGAGGGAGGAATCCAGCGATTTTTTGAGGAGGTCGGCGAGATTCACATGGGTATTGTAGCAGAGAAAATCGTCGTGTATAATCGGCGCATGATGTTGAACCCGTTGCCGCGACCCTTGATCTGTACAACCGCCTGCTCTGGATAAGGTTCGATTCAGCGTGTCTCGTGAACGGCTCCCAGACTGGCGAGCCGTTTTTTGTTGATTAACCGCGAAGGACGCAAAGATCGCAAAGAAAGATATTTTTTAGCCACGGATTACACGGATTTTCACGAATTTGTTCTGGAAAAAATCTGTGTGAATCCGTGAAATCTGTGGCTGAGGTTTTTATGAATATTTCTGTTTTTGGCGGCGCGCAGCCGCGACCTGATTCCCCCGAATACGAAGACGCCCGTTTGTTGGGCGAGATGCTCGCGCGGCGCGGTCACACCGTGCTCACGGGCGGCTACATCGGCGTGATGGAAGCCGTCTCACGCGGCGCGCACGAAGCGGGTGGACACGTGATCGGCGTGACGTGCGAGGACATCGAGTCGTGGCGGAAGGTGAGCAAAAATCAGTGGGTGAAAGAGGAATGGCGGAGGAAAACGCTCCTCGATCGGATGCAAGCCATCATCGAGGGATGTGACGCGGCGATCGCCATGCCAGGCGGACTCGGCACGCTGGCGGAAATATCCGTGATGTGGAATTTGATGGCGGTGGAGTCGTTGCCCCGAAGACCGTTGATACTGGTCGGGCAAGGGTGGCAGTCTACACTCGACCAGTTTTTCTCGTCGTTTGAGTCGTACATGCCTTTTCAGCAACGGGATTCGTTGTCGTTTGCGGAGGATGTACAGAGAGCAGTTGAGAGTTTGGATAGTTTGTTAGTTGGATAGTTTGTTAGTTCGGTGGTTGAGTAGCCGCGAAGCGGCGTATCGAAACCACCAGTAACCAGAAGAATACTTCTAACAAGAAAAATATTGAACATCGTTGGTTTCGATACGGCGGACGAACGCCGCCTACTCAACCAACGGAGCATAAATGAGAGGACAAAATGGCAGAAGATAAATTACCCACTCGGGCAGAAGATTTTTCGGAATGGTACAACCAACTCGTCGTGAAATCGGACATGGCAGATTATTCGCCTGTGCGCGGATGCATGGTCGTCAAGCCTTACGGCTGGGCGCTGTGGGAGAACATCACCTCGTGGCTGGATGGCGAGTTCAAGAAGACGGGTCACGTCAACGCGGCGTTCCCCACGTTGATTCCGCTCTCGTTCTTTGAAAAAGAAAAAGAACACGTGGAAGGATTCTCTCCGCAGTTGGCGGTCGTCACACACGGCGGAGGCGAAGAACTCGAGGAGAAATTAGTCGTCCGCCCCACGTCCGAGACCATCATTGGATACATGTATTCCAAGTGGGTCAAGTCGTGGCGCGACCTGCCCATCTTAATCGTGCAATGGGGTTCGGTCTTGCGTTGGGAAATTCGCACGAAACTTTTCCTCCGCACGGCTGAGTTTTATTGGCACGAAGGTCACACCGCCCACGCAGACGCGGACGAAGCCATCGAGGAGATGTATCGCATCCTCGACATCTACGAGCGCTTCTGTCTCGAAGAAGCGGCGATCCCCGTGTTCAAAGGTCCCAAAAGCGAATCGGAGCGTTTCCCTGGCGCGCAGATCACCACGTCCATTGAAGCGATGATGTGGGACAAGCGCGCCTTGCAGTCGGGTACGTCGCATTACTTCGGCACGAACTTCGCCAAGGCGTTCGACATCAAATTCCTCGACAAGAACAACGAACTCCAATTTGCCGAAACAACTTCGTGGGCGATCTCGAGTCGCATCATCGGAGCGATGATCATGGTGCACGGCGACGATCAGGGACTCGTCCTGCCTCCCCGCCTCGCGCCCATCCAAGCGGTGGTCGTTCCCATTTTCAAAAACGACGCCGAGAAAACCAAAGTGATGGAAGTCGCCGACCGCATTTTTGCAGAACTCAAGTCGGCTGGCATCCGCGTCAAAATGGACGACCGCGACAACGTCAGCAGTGGATTCAAATTCAACGATTGGGAACTGCGCGGCGTCCCTGTCCGCGTGGAGGTTGGTCCCAAGGATGTGGAAAAGGGAACCGTCGCGCTCGCTCGTCGGGATAGACCTGGACGCGAGGGTAAATCCTTCGTCTCGCAAACGGGTCTTTCCTCGACGGTGGAACTGCTTCTCCGTGAGATACAGGATTCACTCCTCAAAAGGGCAACCGAGTATCGCGACGCAAACATCCACGAGCCCAAAGATTACGATGACTTGAAACGAATCGTTCAAGATGGCTGGGCGTTCGCCTACTGGTGCGAATCGCTGGAATGTGAAGCGAAGGTCAAGGAAGAGACCAAAGCCACCACGCGCAACATCCCCATGAACCAACCCGATCAAGAAGGCGTGTGCATCGTCTGCGGCAAACCTTCCAAGCGAAAAGTGTATTTCGCGAGAGCGTACTAACAAAGTCACGTCATTGCGAGGAGCGAAGCGACGAAGCAATCCCCAACATGGCGAGGAGATTGCTTCGTCAGCCCTTCGGGCTTCCTCGCAATGACAACACACCAACATGCCCGCCATTGACCTCGCCCGCCTCAAAAAACAAACCGCACGATTGGCTGACCTCTTCAACCAGCCATCCGATTTTCTGCGCGAACTCAAAGAACTGCTCGATTTCTACGTCAATCGCACATTGCGGAGTCAAGGCGTGGCTCCGTCGTCGGTGCTTCCCACCTACCGAACGCCTCCGACCGTGTTGCGTCAGATCGAAACCGAACTCAACCCGCTTGCAGAATCGAATCCGATTCAAGCCCTCGAACTCGCCGACGCGCTCTGGGACGATGGCTGGCTCGAAACGCGTCTACTCGCCGCGTTTTTGCTGGGACGAATCCCACCGCAAGAGGAACGCCTGCTCGCCCGCCTCACCGCGTGGACTCAAGCCATCCGCGACCCGTCGGTGAGAGCCGCCTTACTGACGACCAGCCTCACCCGTCTAAGAAAAGAAACGCCCGATCTCTTCATCACGCTGGTCAAGGAATGGCTCGTCCCAACTCGCCAGCGCATGTGGTCAAACGGACTGCAAGCCATCATCCCATTGATCTCATCCGAAGAGTTCGATAACTTGCCGCCCATCTTCGAAATCGTCGAACCCATTTTCAAAGCCTCCCCAGCCGCGTTACAATTCGACCTCAAGGATTTGCTCATCGCTCTACACAAAAAGGCTCCAGATGAAACGCTGTATTTCCTCCAGCAAATCCTAAAAGACTCAAACAGCCCATTACCCAAAGTCACGTTGCGTCGTATGGCGCCGGAACTACCGGCTGAACTTCAACAACACGTGCGAGAATTGCTGCGACACGCGAAGGCTCGATAGCGAACATATCAAGAAAGGATTTTGAACATGCTCATTGTCAGAGGCGTCATCGGCGTCATCATCCTATTCTTCGGGCGAGAGTTGAATTTCCTTTTCGCGGGCGGCATGGCGGCGCTCGTCGGGTTCAGGCTCGCGCCCCTGCTTCCCGATTCATTGCCTGACTGGTCGAATTACGCGCTCATCATCGGGTTGGGCGTTATCGCCGCCGCGCTGACGCTCATCAACGAACGCGCCGGCTACTTCATTTCAGGTTTCTTCGCCGGGGGCTATGTGCTGATGGAATTTTTCGAACCAGGCGTACTGACCTTTCCGATTCTGCCGTTCATCGTCGGCGCCATCATCGGCGCGGCGATCATCGGCGTCTTCACCGAATGGGCGCTCATCGCCATCTCCAGCCTCATCGGCGCAATCTACGCCACCACGCTATTCAAACTCAGCCAAACCGCCGAAACCCTCGTTGCGGGCGGCTTGTTCGTCATCGGCTCGCTCACGCAAGTCATCCTCATGCGCATGCAAAAAGATTGACGATGGACAATTCGACGCTCATCTATCTCCACGGCTCCGAAAGCGACAGCGCCAGCGGCAAAGCCAAACAATTCCGCGAGTGGTTTCCCGGCATGGTCACACCCGACTTCACCGGCTCGTTTGAAGAGCGAATGATTCAACTCGAGCCGATACTTGCCGAAAAATCAGATTGGACGATCATCGGCTCTTCCTTCGGCGGATTGATGGGGACTGTGTACACGTGCAAGAATCCGACGCGCGTGCGGAAGTTGATTCTGCTCGCACCGGCTCTCCTGCGGGAGCCCTTCGGTTCTTTTCTCGACCTTCAGCCTGCCTCTAACCCTGTAACCATCATCCACGGGACGCGGGACGACGTGGTTCCGCTCGAAGCCGCGCGCGAGGTCGCGCAGACGTTGTTCACTAACCTCACCTACCTCGTCGTAGACGACGACCACCGCCTGCACAGAACTTTACACGAGTTGGATTGGAAGAAAATATTCGAGTAGCGCGAGTGCGTCGCACACGCCCTGTCAATGAGAAAGACAAGTAAAAACGATCTGCAAAAAGAAGTAACGACACAAAGAAAGGTGCGACGCACCCTCATGCCACTTCAACAACAAATCTACTGGCACACCACCGTCAACATGCCCGGCGAGGAACACGCCGCGACTCCCCTCCCCGAAAAGGTGGATGCGGCGGTCATCGGCGGCGGGTTTACGGGGTTGAGCGCCGCGCGAGCACTGGCAAAACGCAACCTGAAGGTTGCAGTACTGGAGGCGGAGACCATCGGCTGGGGCGCGAGTTCGCGCAACGGCGGTATGACGTTGACCGGGCTCAAGCCTTCGATGCAAAGCGTCATCAAAAAATATGGGCGGGATTTGGCGAAACGATTATTTCAAGTCTCGTTGGATTCGGTAGACACAGTCGAGCAAGTTGTGAAAGAAGAGAAGATTGATTGCGGTTTCAAACGCTTCGGGCATCTGTACGTCGCCTCCAAGCCACATCACTTCGATTCCTTTTACGACGAAGTGGATTTCATGGCAAAAGAGTTCAATCATAAAGTCCGTGTTGTCCCGCCGAATGAATTGAGAGACGAGATCGGTTCAGCGATCTATCACGGCGGGATCGTGGACGAGGTCAGCGGCGGGCTGAACCCGGCGCAATACGTCGCGGGGTTGGCGCGGGCGGCGGAAAAGGCTGGGGCGTCGCTCCACGCGCGGGCGCGGGTAAACAGCCTCACCCGGCGCGGGACGCGGTTCTTCATCCAAACAGAAAGAGGGAATGTGGAAGCCGAATCCGTTTTGGTGGGCACGTCGGGCTACACGGGAAACGTCACGAAAAAACTGCAAAGAAAAATTATCCCGATTGGATCGTTCATCATCGCGACCGAAAAATTATCCGATGAGTTGGCAAAAGAACTCAGCCCGAAGAACCGTATGGTCTTTGATTCGATGCATTACCTGAATTATTTTCGCCTGTGGGATAACCGCATGATCTTCGGCGGGCGCGCGGCGTTCTTCCCTGAAAACAAAAACACGATCGCGCGCTCCGCAGAAATTTTGCGGCGCGAGATGATTCGTGTGTATCCGCAATTGAAAGAGGCAAAGATCGAATATGTCTGGGGCGGCACGCTGGACTTTGCCTTCGACATGATGACGCACGTCGGCGAAATGGAGGGGGTGTATTATTCGCTCGGCTATGCCGGTCACGGCGTGGCGATGGCTTCGCATCTCGGCAAGACGGTCGCTGAGGCGATGTTGAATGGAAACATCAAAGAGCATCCGTTTGCGCAATTCGATTTCCCCGGCGCGCCGCTGGGACTGTATAACGGCTTCCCGTGGTTCCTGCCTATCGCGGGCGCGTGGCAAAAGATTTTGGATTGGCTGGAGTAGCTGCTGATCGGAAGTTGAACTGCAAAGAAAACTGATAAAATTACAGACGCCAACAAAAGCGAGGCAACAATGGATATCAACACATTCTATGCCTTCACATCCGCCGCCTGTTTTACGTTAGTTGGTTTGTGGTGGACCGTTGTAAAGGATAGACCGGAATGGTTCAAAGACGACGCCATGCGGCAAGTCGCGAGCGGCGTGTATGCCTCCTTTTTGATCCCCGCCCTGATGAGCATGGGCGCGCAGGTCGGCGGGGAATCACGCTTCATATGGCAGGCGGTGTTCGCCATCGCATCGGTTGCGGGGATTGTTTTTTCATCCAAGTTAATCCGTACCGCCAAAGCCCTCAACCCCAATGGCATATTTAGTAAATACAGTTGGATCGTGCCGCTGTTATACGCGCTCGTTTTGGTATATGCGATCTTCCCCGGGTTGGCGGGAATCTTCGGTCTCCTACCCTTGCAGATGGAAGGCATTTTACTGACAGTATTACTGCTTGCCGGTCACCTGCTGGCATGGGAGTTTATCGCGCGTCCTGCTTGAAAAACAGGTTTGCGCCATTTCGCAGTGACGCTACACATTTTTTAGGAGAAAGGTCATGGCTACAACAAAAAAAACACGAACCTCCAAATCGAAACGATCGCCAGTTAAGAAGAAGTTGGTGAAAACTACCGCCAAACCCAAAAAATTGTCCGGCGAGGTCTTCTACCCCTCCAAGGAAGTGATCGCAGAGGCGCGGCTGAAAGACTGGGACAAACTCGCCCGCTCCGCCAAAAAAGACTTCCGCGGCTTCTGGGAAGCGGAAGCGAAAGAACTCGAATGGTACGGCAAATGGAAAAAAGTGTTGGACGATTCCAAAAAGCCGTTTTTCAAATGGTTCACGGGGGCGAAAGTCAACATCGTCCACAACTGCATTGACCGCCACCTGAAAACGCACTACAAAAACAAACTCGCCCTCATCTGGGAGAGCGAAGACGGCAAGGAACACCGCACGTTCTCGTATTACGCCATGAACCGCGAAGTGACGCGCATGGCGAACCTCATCAAAGCCATGGGCGTGAAAAAAGGCGACCGCGTCACCATCTACATGGGACGCGTGCCGGAGATCACGTTTGCGATGCTGGCGTGCGCCAAGATCGGCGCGATCCACTCGGTAGTGTTCGGCGGCTTCTCGGTCGATTCGCTCGCAGAACGCATCGAAGATAGCGACTCGAAACTCGTCATCACCTGCGACGGCTCGTATCAAAACGGGAAGATCGTGCAACTCAAACAGATCGTGGACGACTCGCTCAAACGCTGTCCATCGGTTGAGAACGTGATTGTGGTCAAGCGCGTCGGCAACGAGATCAACATGGAGACCGGGCGCGACCACTGGTATCACGATCTGCTCGCCCAGCCGGTTGCCGAGGGCAAATGCGAAACCGAGGTGATGGACGCGGAGGACACGCTCTACATCCTCTACACCAGCGGCTCGACCGGCAAACCCAAAGCCATCGTCCACACGCACGGCGGCTACATGGTCGGCACGTATTCCACGCTCAAATATTGTTTCGACCTCCGCGACGACGACCGCTGGTGGTGCACTGCCGATCCCGGCTGGGTTACCGGACATTCGTATCTCGTGTACGGTCCCATGCTCAACGGCGCGACCTCCTTCCTCTTCGAAGGCGGACCCGCCTATCCCGAACCGAACCGCTGGTGGCAGTGCATCGAACGCTATGGGATTACGCTTTTCTACACCGCGCCCACCGCCATCCGCGGACTGATGCGTTTCGGCGAATCGTGGCCCGACAAGCACGATCTTTCCTCCTTACGGCTGCTCGGCACAGTGGGAGAACCCATCAACCCCGAAGCGTGGAAGTGGTATCACCGCGTCATCGGCAAAGGCAAGCTCCCCGTCATTGACACGTGGTGGCAGACCGAAACCGGCGCGTTCATGATCACGCCCACGCCGGTCGTGCCGCTCAAACCCGGCTCTGCGACGCGTCCATTCTTTGGGCAGGAGGCGGAGATCGTTGACGAAGAAGGCAAACCCGTCGCGGACGATACGGAAGGTTATCTCGTGTTGAAGAACCCATGGCCCGCCATGCTCCGCACAATTTACGGCGACCCGGATCGCTACGTGAATCAATATTGGAGCAAGTATCCCGGCAAATACACCACCGGCGATTCAGCCAAACGCGACCGCGACGGCTATTTCTGGATCATCGGCCGCGTAGACGATGTGATCAAAGTCTCCGGGCACCGGCTCGGCACGGCGGAAGTTGAATCGGCGTTGGTGAGTCATCCCGCCGTCGCGGAAGCCGCGGCGATCGGCTTGCCGCACGACATCAAAGGGCAGGCGATTTACACGTTCGTGATGCTGCGCTCAGGCAAGGTCGCTTCGGCTGAACTGGCGGAGGAATTGCGCCAACATGTTGCCACCCACATGGGACCCATCGCCCGCCCGGAGGAAGTCCGCTTTGTGGATAAACTCCCGAAGACGCGCTCCGGCAAGATCATGCGCCGCGTGTTGAAAGCCCGCGCGCAGGGTTTGCCTGAGGGAGATATTTCGACGTTGGAAGAATAGAGACTGGACTGCAAATTAGAGAATTAGAGAATTGACGCCCCGTGATGATCCTGAGCAAAACTGAAGGATAATCGCGGGGCTGTTTTATTTTCCGAAGTGGTGTAGAATGACGAAAGAGGCACCCCATGTTGACCAATAAAGTATCCGACATGACCGTTGATGAGTTGCGCGGTTTGATCCGCGAAACCGTCCGCCAAACGTTGTCCGAAATTCTCGCCGATCCTGATGATGGGCTCGAATTACAAGACGGCATAGAAAACGCTCTGCGACATTCGATCAAAGCCATTCGTGACGGCGCGCCTACATACACTGCAGGTGATGTGGCAGAAAAATTAGGGTTGAACTGGTAATGTACACCGCCAAGTTCACGCAAGAAGCGCTGGATCAACTCGCGGAACTGAATAAAGCGGACGCCCAGCAGGTAATGAAAAAAACTGCGCTGGTTGAGTGAAAATTTTGAGCAGGCAACCCATCAGCAACTCACCGGTTCATTGAAAGGGGTATTCAAATTACGCGCAGGAGATTACCGGGCACTGTTCACCTTTGATTCAAAGGAACAAGCCATCACAGTGCATATGGTCAAGCATCGGCGCGAAGTGTACAAAACCAAGTAGGCTGATTCGACAAGGATTGCTTTCGCGATAATGTGTATATGGGGAGACATCAGATTCATATCCTCAACTTATTCTTCCAATTGCACAATCCGTATATTTCCGTGGCAGTTTTTATAACAAAATTGCAAATCCGCGCTGGGCGGGGTCGCAGTATAATTTTGGCTCGATGGCTGACAAAACCTACGAAAATGAAGTTATGGCTTGGCGTGATGCAAGATACGCCGCGCTGACCGGTGAAAACGGCTGGGTGGCGCTGGCAGGTTTGTACGATCTCAAAGAGGGGAGAAACCTTGTCGGCTCGACGACGATGAGCGAGGTAGTTCTCCCCGAACAGGCGCCGACGTACCTCGGCGTGGTCGAAGTGTCGGGTAAAACCATCCGCTTTCAACCGGCAAACGGCATCAACGTGAAAGTCAACGGCCGGGCTGTCCAAAAAGCGACGCTCAAAACCGCGCAAGATCCGAAACCGAGTTTCATCACGTGGAATCACATCCGCATGGTCGTTCATAGACATGGGGATACGCTCTCGATGCGCATCTGGGATAACGACCGCCCGGATCGCTTCACGCTCCCGCCGCTGAAATGGTTCCCAGTCAACAAGAAATTCAAGTTCAACGCGACGTATACGCGCTATCCCAAACCCAAAGCCTCGCCGCAAGACGATTCGACCGGCGATGTGATCGAAGAGCAACTGACCGGCGTACTCTCGTTCCGATATGAAGGCAAGACCTATAAACTCGACGTTACGCAAACGCAAAGCAAAAAACTGTTCGTCAAATTCCGCGATGGCACCAGCAGTAAAGAATCCTATCCGCCGAGCCGTTATCTCTATACCGACGCGCCGAAACAGGGCAAAGTAATTTTAGATTTCAACTACGCCTACAGTCCGCCGTGCGCGTTCACGCCGTACGCCACGTGCGTCTTTGCCCCGCCGCAGAACACGCTCCCCTTCCGCGTGGAGGCGGGCGAAATTTATCGAGGATGAATCATGGCTAACGAAGAATACATCAAGAACATCATGAAATGGCGCGAGGAAGTGGATAACAACCTGCGCCGCGAAAACGGATGGCTCGCCCTGGCTGGCTTGTTCTGGCTTCGCAAAGGAACGAACCTCATCGGCTCGTCGTCCGATGCGGACATCCTGCTCCCCAAGCGCGCGCCGGCGCGCCTCGGCACGTTCGAGTTCGACGGGAATAACGTCACTCTCCACGTTGAATCAGACCTCCCCGTCGAAGTGAACGGGGTTGAGTCCAAATCCGCGCTGTTGGATGCCGATCAGGAGGATGTGCCGTCGTTCATCACTTTCGATGAGATGCGGATGGTCGTCTTGCGCCGCTCAAAGGGAGTCGGCATTCGGCTGTGGGATAACACACGGGATGAACGACGCCTCTTTCCGCCTCGGGAGTGGTATCCAGTCAAGGAAGCGTTGCGCGTCCCCGCGACATTTACCCGCTATGAAACGCCGCAGATCGTGAAGATGCCCGACATCCTCGGCGCCATCCTCGACGAGCCGATGCAGGGCTACGTCACGTTCGAGTTGAACGGCAGGAAACATGAATTGATGGTGGAGGAACTTTCAGACCGCCGCCTGTTCATCCAATTCATGGACGAAACCAACAGCCATCCCACGTATCCATCGGGGCGCTATCACTACACTGATCCGCACGAAGATGGGAAAGTGGTTGTTGATTTCAACAAGGCATATAGCCCGCCATGTGCGTTCACCGATTTCGCCACTTGTACTTTTCCGCCGCAGGAGAATCATTTACGCGTGGCGATCGAAGCGGGCGAGATCTATCCAGAACGCCAGCATAACCATCATCATTAAAAATAAAAAGCCGACACGTACGTGTCGGCTTTTGAATCATCCACCAAATAGTTGGATCAACGACTCCGGCACCCAAAAATTTCCATACCCCATAAACCCGGCGATCAGGGATGCTACCAGAATCGCCACACCAAACCAGATCAACACGCGGTCTTTGAAGTCGCGATTCAACACCTCCAGCCACGTGCGCGGACCGACGCCGAAGGCGCGCAGATCCATTGCGTCGATGACGTCCTCACTGCTGATAATGGCATGGATGGTGACCGGCACGAAGATCGGCGCCATCTTGCGGACTTGTTCAACAATTCCCCCATTGAGTTTCTCGATCTCATAGCCGCGCGCCCTCTGCGCGTCCATCGTCAACTGGAAGTCGCGCGCAAAGGTCGGGATGAAGCGCATGGTCAAATCCATGGCGTAGGCAAATTTATCGGGCAATCCCAGCCCCTTGAAAGTAATGCCATACAAGGCGGGATTCAACGAATAGGGAATCAGAATCGTCATCACGGCGATGCTCGAAACGCGCACGAACTGATTTATCGCATACATAATGCGTTCCACAGTAACATCTAGTGTCGGTGTCCAGCCAAGGATGGAAAATGAAGCTCGAAATTGCCTGATTAGATGCTCCTCTTGATAATGTTCTGCTCCCCCGCGGCCAGTCAAAAAAGTCAAAATTGCATAAAAGACGATAAAACCGATTATGAACAGGAATGCGCGGCGCACTTCCTTCCAAGTAACGCCAGATGTGAACAGCACAAACAATGCAAGGATGAAAAAGAGGAGCAGGGGGCGCACATCCCAAAATGCCAAAATTGAGAAAAGGAAACAGACATAAAAAATCAACCACGCGCGCGGGTCAAACCACTGGATGAGGGATTTGCGATTTCGATATCGCCAGGCGACTAGCATATAGCGCTCCGCTCGGCGAGGGTCTGAAACCCTCGCCGAGCCGAAAAATATTATCTTCCCGACTGTCTTTGCACCGAACCGTACGCCACCACGAGCAATGGCACAAGGATCGCAGCAAAGATCAGGTTGGGTCCAGCCGAGGGCAGAAACTCGCCGACAATTGCCGCTGGCAAGGTAAACTTGTTGATGAAAATATCCGACAGCGCGGCGAAGAGCAAGCCGAGGATATTTCCGAGCATGCCCCAAGTGACCGCAGTCGCAATCTCTTCATTCGAGCCGAAGAAATAACGCACGGCAAAAACCAGCGCGAAGCCGATCAGAATGGCAATTCCGGCAAACAGCGAGATTTGGGCATCGCCGAAGATATTGTTCTCAACGTCAAAGAATAGCTTGTTAGGCGTATCGCGGAACATGAAAAACAACACCGCGGTAATCACAGCAAGAGCGCCGCTCAAATACAGCACGGTGTTCATGCTTTCCTTGCGGCTCTTGAACAGCATCCAGCAACCGGAGATGAAGCCGATCAAACCGTTGCCGATGCTCCACTGCGGCGAAAGCCCGAAGCCGGTCAACGCGTCGCCGAAGGTATTGCCCACCGCGCCGGTGAAGAACCCGACCACAGGTCCGAAGGCATAACCGAAGAACATCGGGATCGCGACGGCAGGACGAAGCGCGACCTGACTCAACGAAGGCACAACGAACACCGTGCCGTTGAACAGATACGAAAACACGGCATACAACGCCGCGCCGATCGCCATCCAAACTACTTGACGGGTCCCAACTTCCCAAGCGGAATCGTTTTTCGTCGCGGCATAGACGCCGTACGCGATCGCCAGTCCGATCACGACAAACACAAAGCGGAGGACAACGGTGCTTTGATCGGTCGAGAAATTGAACATGGCGCCTTCCTGCGCTTCGCCCGCGCCCAACACGAACATGACGACCGCGAAGAACACGAGCACCACGCCCAGAAAGATCAGTATTGATTTATTCATTTCATCTTCTCCTCAAACAAATTTAGACATGCGCCAACGCTTCAGCCCTCATGAAGCGGCTCGTCGCGCCGAGTCGGTCGAGGTTGAGAGCCAGCAACGAGGTCGGCACGAGGCGGTTGGCTTTGAGTCGGTCGAAGTCGCGTAACACATCCTGCGGTTTTCCATCGGCAATGAGTCGCCCATCGTTCACGATCAACACGCGGTTGGCGTAGATGACTGCCAGGTCAACGTCGTGCGTGATGAACAGGATCGCCTCGAACGAAGGCAGTTGCAGGATCGAATCCATGAAGTTCATGTAATTCTGATAATCCTGCCCGGCGGTCGGCTCATCCATCACGAGGATGCGCGACTGCATGGCAAGGATCGCCGCAATACTCACGCGCTTCTGCTGGCCAAACGACAACGCCAGCGGAGGGTCTTGCTCTTTATCGGAAAGGTTCACAATTCTCAGCGCCTCTTTCACCTCCGTTTCGATCTGCTCCTTCGAATGTTTCAAGTTCGTCGGACCGAACGCCAACTCCTCGCGGACGGTCGGCGCAAACAACATGTGGCTCGGGCTTTGGAACACATAGCCCAACGTACTGGCGATCTGCGCGACGCTTGCCTGTTTCGTGTCATGCCCGTTCACCAACACGCGCCCGGCTTTGGGCTTGAGCAAACCGATCGCATGTTTGACGAACGTCGTCTTGCCCGCGCCGTTCGGACCCAACACCGCGATCACGTCGCCGCGCTTGATCTCGAGATTGATGCCATGCAAGACTTCGACTTCGGCATCGTACCCGAACGCGACCTCTTCAAACTTGACCAACGCTTCTTTTTCGGACCCTCCGCCTGCCGCGCCCGGGAGAATTTTTATCTCCGCCGGAGGCGGATCCTGCTTCGCGCGTTCGACGATCTCGCTGGCGGGCAGTTTAATCTCGCGGTAGTTCGCCACCTTAGATAACCCCGAAGGATTCCCAAGGTAACGAATTTCACCCTCGCTCATGAACAACACGCGGCTCGGCTGGATGCGCAACACATCCTCCACGCGATGCTCGACCATGAGAATCGTCATCCCCTGGTCGGCGAGGAGACGCGCCGTATCCAACGCGTCCTGCGCGGAAGCGGGATCCAAACTTGCGAGCGGTTCATCCAACAACAGAATAGACGGGCGCATGGCAAGCACGCCTGCCAACGCCACTTTCTGCTTCTCCCCGCCTGAAAGCGTGAACGTCTCCCGTTCGCGCAAATGGTAAATTTTCAGGAATTTCAACGCTTCGTCCACGCGGTCAATAATTTCTTCGCGCGCTACGTTCAGGTTTTCCAATCCAAACGCTACTTCGTTTACAACTTTCGTCCCCAAAATTTGACGTTCGGGGTCTTGCAACACCGTCCCGATTTTTTGCGAGACCTGCGACAACTTCCAATCCTTCGGGTTTTCGCCATACAGGAGGATTTGTCCACCCACTTCGCCTTTGTAGGAACGCGGAGCCAGCCCGTTGATACACCGGATGAGCGTGGTCTTTCCGCATCCGCTGGCGCCGGCAATGAGCAGGATTTCCCCAGCGTGCGCCTCGAACGAAATCTCGCGGATCGCGGTGGCGGTGCGGTCGCGATAACGAAAAGATAAATTCTCAACTACGAGGGCTTTATCAGCCATCCATGCACCTGTCTATAAGAAATTTTTTCTTAGCAATTATATTACATCCGCCTCTTGCCACGATGAAAGAGATCGGCTTTCCTCATGTTATACTTGCTTCATCTAAATGAAAGGAAAAATCTATGCTAATCAACCCTGAACTGGCGAAAGCCATGAATGCACAGATCGGAAACGAATTCGGTGCGAGCATGCAATACTTGAGCATCGCCGCGCACTTTCAAACACAGAAACTCACGCTTCTGTCAAAATTATTCTTCGAGCAGGCGGAGGAGGAAAAAACGCACGCGATGAAATTCGTGCATTACATTCTCGATACGCAAGGCGAACTTCAAATCCCCGCCATTGCCGCGCCGAAACCAAAATTTGCGTCAGCCGAAGAAGCCGTCAAAGCCGCGCTCACGTGGGAACAGGAAGTGACGGCACAGATCAACCGTCTCATGGATTTAGCGGTCTCGCAGAACGATTACCTCGCGCAGAACTTCCTGCAATGGTTTATTGACGAACAACTCGAAGAGATCAACAAGATGGACGCGTTGCTCAGCGTAGCCCAACGCGCCGGCGAAAAGAACCTGCTCATGGTCGAGGCGTATCTCGTCCACATGGAGAAAGCAGGTTAGCGCAGTCACTTGATAATCTTGTAGCGCAATTTGCTAAATTGCGCTTGGCAAATTGGCAATTTGCCCTACAACTTTAACTTGTTGAGATACTAGCGCGACTGCAATGACAGAAAAAATCCCCGCAACCGAAATGTTGCGGGGATTTTGTTTTACGGCGCGTATTGTGCAAAGGTCTGTTCAAATGTTTCTTCGCTGGTGAAGCCCACCCACTTCATCAGAACCGCCCCATCCGGGTCGAGGAAGTACACTTCTGGTTGATAGTAGAAACCGAGAGCTTGTTGAAAATCAGACGTGTTCGGGTCGTCGGCATCGAGATACGAGAATTTGATCTTACCGAAATATTTCGCTTCAAGCCCATGAACCATGGGCGCCATAGCGCGGCACGTGCTTCAGGTAAAGCGGAAAAATTCGACGAACTGATATTGACCCGAAGCCAGACTCACCGTAGACGGGTCGGTCGCTTCGAGATTGGGACCGCGCGAAGTAGCGACGGGAAGCGGCGCTTGAACTGTCGCTTCAACCGCGACGGGAGGCTGGGTCGCCTCTCCGCCAGCGGATTCAACGGGCGGCAACGGCGTCGCGCTGGGCAACACGGCTGAGGACTGCGTCGCCGGGGCTGGCGCGCAAGCCGCAAGAATAACTGCGACCAGAAGCAAGGGAGAAAGGAAGCGGGTTTTCATCTTCATCATTGTCTTGAACTCCTGACAATTTGTATCAAAAAGTCCTTACGTAAAGATTACAAATGCCATCTTTGACGGGCGCCACATCCTACGCTATACTACGGCTGGTTCAAAGTTTTTTCAAACTTCACTACCACCCAACGACTACATTTATTACGGAGGAAGAATGGCTGGTTTCAAACTCACCTACGGCACGATGTTCAATCCGCCTGAGGCGCTTCACGAGGGGTTCGACAAGGCGGTGGCAAAACTCAAACAGAATCTCGGTAAAGAATACGGCATGTTCATTGACGGCAAGGATGTGTTCAGCGATGAAAAATTCGAGGACCGTTCGCCCGTCAACACCAGTTGGGTTCTGGCACGGATGCAAAAAGGCAACGCGTTGCACGCGCGCATGGCGATCGAGGCGGCGCGCAAAGCCTTCCCCGCGTGGAGCCACACCCCGTGGCAGAAGCGTGTGCAATTGGTCCGCAAAGCCGCTTCATTGATCGAGAAACGCATCTTCGAACTCGGCGCGGCGATGGCGCTCGAAGTCGGGAAGAACCGCATGGAATCGCTCGGCGATGTACAAGAGACCGCCGACTTGATGTATTGGCCCGCGCAAATGATGGAGGACAACAACGGCTTCATCAAACCGATGGGCAAAGATCCGCTGACGGGCTACGACTCGACAAATTACTCTGTGCTTCGTCCGTATGGCGTGTGGCTCGTCATTTCGCCGTTCAACTTCCCCTTTGCGTTGACCGGCGGACCGACCGGCGCGGCGCTCGTGGCTGGCAATACGGTCGTCATCAAGCCCGCCTCGGATACCGCGTGGATCGTGCGTTTGTACGCGGAATGCCTGCGCGACGCGGGTATTCCGAACGGCGTGTTCAACTTTGTGACCGGTCCCGGCTCCACGGTTGGGCAGGCGCTGGTGGACAGCCCGGAGGTTGACGGCGCGACCTTCACCGGCTCGTTCGACGTGGGCATGAAGATGTACCGCGATTTTGCGAACCGCAATTACGTCCGCCCGATCGTGTTGGAACTCGGCGGAAAGAATCCCGCGATCGTGTCGCGCAACGCCAACCTCGAAGACGCGGCGACCGGCATTTATCGCTCGGCGTTCGGCTTGCAGGGACAAAAATGCTCGGCGGCTTCGCGCATCCTTGTGGAAGAGCCCGTGTACGATGAACTGCTCGCCAAACTGAAATCGAAAGTGGATTCACTCGTGATCGGCGACCCGACCGAACGCGCGACCTACATCGGACCCGTCGCCAACCAGGGCGCATACAACGAATTCAAGAATTACACCGAAGAACTCAACCAAGCGGGCGGACGGTTCCTCACCGGCGGCAACGTAAAGTCCGGCGGCATGTACGATCACGGCTATTATTGCGAGCCGACGCTCGTCACCAACCTGCCTTTCGAGCACCGCTTGTGGAAGCACGAAATGTTCCTGCCCATTGCGACGGTCGGCAAGGTAAAGAATCTCGACGAAGCGATGACGATCGCCAATGATGTCAATTACGGACTCACCGCCGGGTTCTACGGCTCGCCAAAAGAAACTTCATGGTTCTTCGATAACATCCAAGCGGGTGTCACATACGCCAACCGTCCGCAAGGCGCGACGACCGGCGCGTGGCCCGGCTTCCAACCCTTCGGCGGCTGGAAAGGCTCCGGCGCAAGCGGCAAAAACGGCGGCGGTTACTACTACGTGCAGTTGTACATGCACGAGCAAATCCAAACGCTGGTAAAGGCGTCGAAGAAATCGTCCTCGAAGGCGAAACCCGCCAAGAAGAAAGTTGCAAAGAAAAAGACGACGCGCAAGTAAGACCACCCTCACCCCTGCCCCTCTCCCTTTCAGGGAGAGGGGAATTGCTTATGCCCTGGAATCCCGATCAATATCACAAGTTTCAATCAGAGCGCGCCGCGCCGTTCTACGATCTGCTGGCGCTCGTTGATGTGCGCCAAAATCTCAAAGTGGTGGATTTGGGATGCGGACCCGGCGAGTTGACGCGTCAACTGGCAGACCGACTCCCCCAGTCCGATGTGACCGGGCTCGACTCGTCGCCGGAGATGTTGGCAAAAGCCGCGTCTTTCGCACGGGTAGGCTTGGTCTTCCAACTCGGCGATCAAGCCCGCCTCAGCGGCGCCTGGGATGTGATCTTCAGCAACGCGGCGCTGCAATGGAGCGAGAATCACGCCGAGTTGATTCCCTCTCTGTTTAGCCGTCTCAAGACCGGCGGACAGATCGCCGTGCAAGTCCCATCGAACCACAATCACATCTCGCATCAAATTTATCGCGAGACCGCCGACGAGGAACCCTTCAAATCCATCCTGCAAGGGTTTCAACGGATCGCGCCGGTGATGACCATTGACCAGTACGCGCAAATCCTTTTCACATGCGGCGCGGAAGAAATTGTCGTGTTCGAGAAAGTCTACTCGCATGTGTTGAAAGATTCAGACGCCATCGTCGAGTGGATTTCGGGCACAGCGCTCGTGCCTTATTTCGAGCGGCTGGGAGATCACAAAGAGCAATTCTTGCAAACCATCCGCGAAAAGATGCGGAAGGTATTACCGGACAGCCCGGTATTTTATCCATTCCGCCGAATCTTGTTTTCGGCGCGCAAGCCAGCGTAAAAGAATATGGGCGAACCCGAACAATATTCTCGCAAAGAACTTGTCCACCGCATCGGCACATTTTTTATCCTGCTGGCGGTCGGTTTCCTCGTATTCTTTGTGCTGTCGGATTCCAGCGGCGCGCCTTCGCTCAATTATTTTTGTTGGAGCATGATCCTCGCCGGGCTGGGATTCATCTTCCGCGCGCAATACAGAAGACCCGCGCCAGCCAGCGGACGGTTCGGCTGGTTGAAAAAACTATTGAAGGGCAAACAGGAATGACGAAACTCCTCCCGCTTTCTGAAGCGATCGCAAACTACGTGAACGACGGCGACGTTGTGTACGCCGCAGGGTTCACACACCTCATCCCGTTCGCGGCGGGACACGAAATGATTCGACAGGGAAAAAAGAATCTCACCCTCGCCCGCGCCACTCCCGATTTGATCTACGACCAGATGGTCGCGGCGGGATGCGCGAAGAAAGTCATCTTCTCGTACATGGGCAATCCGGGCGTCGGGTCGCTGAGAATCGTCCGCTCTGCCATCGAGCAGGGAAAACTCGAATGGGAGGAATATTCGCACTTCGGGATGATCACGCGCCTGCAAGCCGGTGCGGCTGGTTTACCTTTCCTGCCGATGAACCAAACTGGCGCGGCTGATCTCGAAAAAGCGAATCCAAACATCAAGCGGATTCCCGACCCCTACGGCGGCAAGGATGTGATCGTCGTGCCAGCGCTCAACCCGGACGTGGCAATCGTCCACGTTCAACGGGCAGACGCGAACGGCAACGCGCACTTGTGGGGCATCATCGGCGAGCAAAAGGAAGCCGCGTTCGCCGCGAAGAAAGTTATCGTCACGGCAGAAGAGATCGTAGACGAATCCGTCATCCGCTCCGACCCGAACCGTACGATGATCTCTGAGATCGTCGTCAGCGCTGTGTGTCATGTGCCATTTGCCTGCCATCCCAGTTACGCGCAGGGATATTACGACCGCGACAACGAATTCTATCTCGCGTGGGATAAGGTCAGCGAATCGGCTGAGTTAACGAAACAATATCTGGATGAATGGGTCTTCGGCGTGAAAGACCGCGACGAATACTGGCAAAAACTCGGAAGCGAAGTCCACAAACGCCTCGAAGTCCCAGCGCTGATGAGCGAGCCGATCAATTATGGAAGGTATTAGTGCGGTAGGTAAACAAGGAAACAGGTAAACAGGTAGGCAAGGAAACACGTACACAAGTAGACAGAGAAAGAAGTATGCGACGTGAATACGGGTTTACCTGTGTACCTGTCTACGTGTCTACGTTTCTACCTGCCTCACCCAATTAGTGGACAAAAAATGACCGAAATAAAATATTCATCTGCCGAACTCATGATCATCAACGCCGCGCGGTTGTTGCGCGATGGCGATGTGGTGTTTGTGGGCGTCGGTCAACCCAACCTGGCGTGCAACCTCGCCAAACGGACTCACGCGCCAAACCTTGTGATGATCTACGAAGCGGGCGTGATCGGCGCAGAGCCTGCGCGCCTGCCGCTGTCAATCGGCGACCCAACACTCGTCAGCGGCGCGTTATCCGTTGTGAGCATGTACGACATTTTCACCAACTACCTCCAGCGCGGCAACGTGGATGTCGGCTTCATGGGCGGCGCTCAAATTGACAAATACGGCAACATTAACGCCACCGTCATCGGCGGATACGATTCCCCCAAAGTCCGTTTGCCCGGCTCGGGCGGCTCACAAGAGATCGCGGCGTGGGCGAACCGCTGTTACATCATGACCCCGCATCAAAAGCGCCGCTTCCCCGAAAAAGTGGAATTCATGACCTCCGCCGGATTTATCGGCGGCAAAGGCGATCGCGCGAAAGCGGGATTGCGCGGCGGCGGGATGCTCGCCGTCGTCACCGACATCGGCATCATGGAGCCAGATGAATCGGGCGAGATGACGCTGACGCAATTGCACCCAGGCAAAACGTCGGATGAAGCGATGGCAAACACCGGCTGGGATTTGAAAACCGCGTCACGCGTCGGGACGACTGATCCAGTCACCCCGAACGAACTCCGCATCGTACGCGACGAGCTTGACCCAACGGGCATCTACCTCAAAGGCGGCGGATGAATCTCAACCGCATCTTTTTCTCAGACGACGAGCCGCGCCTGCGCGCCGGGTGGCGGTTGGCGATTCAATCCAGCGGCATGTTCTTTGCGTTTGCGTGTTTGGGCATTCCCGTCTTTGTGATTTATTTTTTCTTCGATCCCACCTCCGCATTCACAAAACGGATCACGCCCAGCCTGTTCTTGCTTTCCACTTTGGTGGAGACGATCGCCTTCACCGCTTCGATCTTTTTAGCGCGACGCTTCCTCGACAAACGTTCCATCGAAAGCCTCGGGCTAAAAGTGAACCGACAAGCGCTCTTCGATATTTTGGCGGGCATCGGCATCACCTTTTTGCAAATGGGATTCATCTATATCGTGATGTACTCAATGGGCTGGATCACGTTCAACGGCTTCGCCTGGGAGGTTGACCCGCTCGGCAAAGCGCTCGGCAATACGTTGATTTTCCTTGCCATCTTTCTGCTCGTCGGCTGGAACGAGGAACTGCTCTCGCGCGGCTATCATCTGCAAACCCTCGCCTCCGGACTGAACCTATTCTGGGGCGTGGTCATTTCATCAACGGTCTTCGGCTTTCTGCACATCTTCAACCCCGGTTCCAGTTGGAGCGCCGTGCTTGGCATCACGTTCGCCGGGTTCTATTTTGCGTTTGCCTATCTGCGTTCAAAACAACTCTGGCTCCCCATCGGGATTCATATCGGCTGGAATTTTTTCGAGGGCGTTGTGTTCGGCTTCCCCGTCTCAGGCATGGACATTTACCCGTTGACCAGAATCGAAGTGACCGGTCCCGCGTTATGGACGGGCGGCGCGTTCGGTCCCGAAGCGGGACTGATCGTCCTGCCATCCTTGCTCGTTGGGGTGGGATTGATCTACTGGTTTACACGGAACCGCGCAAAGCCAACGAACGTTTAACATGAGTAGTTCTTAAGGGTTTCAACAGATGGCGCAGTTGCAGATAGAATCGCTTGCACAAGGATAAAAATGAATAGAAAAAATATCACGAAGATCGTCTTGCTTTTGCTGTTACTACTTTCAGCCTGCGGACAGCCCAACAACGGACAGACTGAACCAACCTCAGGTCCCGACCTCGCGTTGACCATCACCGCCCAAGCCGCGCTCCTCGATTCGTTGACGCAAACCGCGCTGGCTCCCACCGCCACACCGGAATCCACCGCAACCGCCGCTCTCTCGCCGACTCCCGAATTTACCGCGACGCCGAGCAAAGTCTTCGTGACGGTCAGCGCCAACACAAATTGCCGCTCCGGTCCCGGGTCGGAATACAGCATCGAAGGCGCGTTGACCGTTGGTCAGCAAGCCGAAGTCATCGGAAAGAATTCCACAACCAATTACTGGATCATCAAGAATCCAAACGGAGGCGGGAACTGCTGGCTATGGGGTGAACACGCGACCGTCAACGGAAACGCCGCCGGTTTGCAGGAAGTTGAAGTTCCGCCGACCGTCACCCCGCTTGCCGCGTTAGCCCCAGTGATCGATCACGTTGTCGTGCGCCCAGACGCCTCCTCCGGCGGTTTGATCATCTATCTGGATGTCTACTACTTCGACGGCGAAGGCGACGCCAACCTGGCTGACTTCCAACTAATCAGCGCTTCGATCGACACGTCCGGCACGATCAAAGATGTTTCAATTGCCCCCTCTGCCAACCAGAAGCGAGGCGGCGTTGTCACCGGTCAATGGAGTTGCGGCACAAAACAATACGACATCGCAGTCGGCGTGACCTTGCGCGACCAAGCGGGTCACGTCAGCAATTCGATGAGCGTGAATTTTTCGTGCAATAAGAAGTAGAAATAAGCGGGGGATTGCAAGAGAAAGACTTAAAGAACAGCCTCGCGGACGTTGAAGCGTCCGCGAGGCTAAAACACAATTTCACAACTTCACCAAACTACGTCAACCAATTTCGATTTCGTGATAGATTCGTCAATGGATAGAAGCGGCATTTTCTGAAGCAGCGCTTCGGCTACGATCAGGCGATCATGAATATCTGGGAGGGCGGTCAAGTCGTGTATTTTTTCAGCAGTTTCAGGCAACAAAGCGAGAAATTCAAAACCCGATATAGAGCGCAACTTCGCTAGAACTTTCTCAGGTTCGATATTCTTGTGTTTTTCAGCAAACATCATCAACTCGGCAACGACGATTGCAGGAATAAAGATACGGGCATCCCCATTCATCACTGAATCAAAAATCTCACGAGCGCCATCTCCCAGACGAGAAGACCCGCTGAGATACCAGATAAGCGCGTGAGTATCTGAGATGTAATTGCTCATCTTCTCGTTCGCTTCAATAGACGGGACTGTCGTTGCAAACTTTTATTCCACTGCTTCTTGACCTGCCGCACATCGTCATCGGTGATGACAGCCAGTTCAGGGAACGCGCCAAAAAGGGATTTCCTTGCAAGCCGTTTAGGTTGCGAAGTTTTTACCTCGAGATCTACCACGCTATGCTCGGGCAAATTCAATTTTTTTCTTGGCTTGAGCACCCCTTTCTCATACACCGCTTGAACTGTAATCGTCTCCATGACAGCCTCCACGTCAATTATACGCCACAAACAAAAAGCCCTCGGAAGTTTGCAAAACCTCCGAGGGCTCAGTTCACTGCTCACTGATAACTGACTTAGGTTCCCTCTTCCCACGAATTCAAATAGTGTTGTTGCTCAGCGGTGAGCGTGTCAATCTTCACGCCCATGGCTTCGAGTTTGAGGCGGGCGATTTCCTTGTCGATTTCCTCAGGCACGGAATAGACCTTCTTCTCCAACTTGTCGGCGTTTTTCGCCATGTACTCGGCGGACAAAGCCTGGTTGGCGAAAGACATGTCCATGACGGAGGCAGGATGCCCTTCGGCAGAAGCGAGGTTGATGAGTCGTCCTTCGCCGAGGATGTTAATCTTGCGTCCGTCTTTCGTGATGTATTGATCCACAAATGGGCGGACGAGATTCGGTTTGCCTTTGCTCATCTTTTCGAGCGCGGGGATATTGATCTCCACGTTGAAGTGACCCGAGTTGGCGACGATGGCACCGTCTTTCATGATCTTGAAATGCGCTTCGTCAATGACGTTGAGATCGCCCGTGACCGTGCAGAAGAAATCGCCGACTTTCGCCGCTTCATTCATCGGGGCGACCTGATACCCGTCCATGACCGCTTCCAACGCCTTCATCGGGTCCACTTCGGTAACGACAACTTGCGCGCCCATCCCACGCGCCCGTGAAGCGAGACCGCGTCCGCACCAGCCGTAGCCAGCCACGACGAAAATTTTGCCCGCGAGCAAAACGTTCGTGGCGCGGATGATGCCGTCAATGGTGGATTGACCCGTGCCGTAGCGGTTGTCAAAGAAGTGTTTGGTCTGCGCGTCGTTCACCGCGATGACGGGGAACTTCAACACGTTGTCTTTTTCCATCGCTTTGAGACGGATGACGCCTGTAGTGGTTTCCTCTGTGCCGCCGATCACGCCTTTGAGCATTTCCTTGCGCTCGTCATCGGAGAGTCCCTTTGCCCAACTCGCGAGAGACGGCTCGAGTTTTTCGAAGCGTCCCATCTCGATGAAGAACAGCGACGAGACCAAATCCGCGCCGTCGTCCATCGTCATGTGAGGCTTGTGTTCAAGCGCGGCGCGGATGTGCTTGAAGTAGGTTACCTTGTCTTCGCCTTTGATCGCGAACGTGGGAATCTCGAACTGGTTCACCAACGCCGCGGCGACATCGTCCTGCGTGGACAGGGGATTCGACGCGGTGAGGACAATATCCGCGCCTCCTTCCTGCAATGTGACCATCAGGTTGGCAGTCTCGGTCGTCACATGCAAACAAGCCGAGACGCGCAAACCCTTGAGCGGCTTCTCTTTCTTGAACCGCTCGCGGATCTGCCGCAAGACAGGCATCTCGCGTTCCGCCCAATCCATGCGGCGGCGTCCGCCTTCGGCTTGGTTGATGTCTTTGATATCGTAATTACTCATTGTTGCTCCTTAGATTCGGATCGCGGACTTTAGTCCGCTAAATATTTGTGCGGCGGACTGAAGTCCGCGCTCCGTTTTTTAACTCAACAGCCCATCCAACTTCCCCTCATCCGCAAAATGTTTTCTAAATCGCTCAACAAATTCTTCCCGCGAATACGAATGGCTCTGTGGACCTTTCTGCTCCAAACAATACACCGCCGCAAGCGACCCAATCTCGCCGCACAACTTCCAATCAAATCCGCGAGAGTAGCCCGCGAGGAATCCACCTCGGAACGCGTCGCCGACTCCCGTCGGGTCAACGATCTCTTTTTCAGGCACGGTCGGGATGTGTACAGCATCACCGCCTGCGTATAAATCCGCGCCATCTTTGCCGCGGGTAATGACTAAAACTTTCACATGCTCTAGCATCTGATCCAGACTCCAGCCTGTCTTCCTGGAGATCAGACCAAATTCGTAATCGTTACAGAACAGGAAGTGTGCGCCTTCCATATCGCGCGCAAGCTCATCCCCTTCGAGCCGAAGCACCTGCTGACCCGGATCGTAAAGGTACTTCGATTCCAACTCCCTGGATTCGGCGCAAAACTTCGTCATGGCGTCCGGCGCGTTCGGCGAGACAACAATAAGTTCCGGCTTATTCGGCAGGTCTTTGAGCGATTGAGCGGAAGCAACTCCCATCGCTCCAGGATAAAACGAGGCGATCTGCGCAGAGTTTTTGTCTGTTGTCGCGAAAAATGACGCAGTGAACAAACCAGGGACGACCTTCATCAGGGAAGTATCTACGCCTTTGGATTCAAGCCAAGCTCGATACTCTTCGAAATCCTCACCGACTGTCGCCATCACGCGCGGTTTTTCCCCGAGAAGCGCCATGGTGTAGGCGATATTAGGCGAAACGCCGCCGCGCTGTTTCGACATCGAATCGACGAGAAAAGATAAACTGATCGAAGATAATCGCTCGGGTAGGATTTGTTCTTTGAAATGACCAGGGAAGGTCATCAAATAATCGTAAGCAACTGAGCCGGTGAGAAGGATGTCCATCAAAACCTCTGTCATTGCGAGGAGCGGTTTTTGCGACGAAGCAATCTCCTCGACTACAGAAGATTGCTTCACCACTTCGTGGCTCGCAATGACGGATCGTATTCGCAGTAAAAGGCGTGACGCGGGTTGCGTCACGCCAATGTCAACGGGCGAAAGTTTATCACGTGATGAGTGGATTGTCTAGAAATTCGAGGGTGCGTCGCACTCAAAAGGCGCGATGAATCCTCAGCGTATGGTGCGACGCACTCATTCGCCCAACACCACTTTCCGCAAATTGACTTCAAACGGCGGATAGGCGATTCCATTTTCGGTGACGATTCCCGTCACGAGTCGATTCGGCGTGACGTCAAAGGCGATGTTGCGCGCTTTGGCATTTTTCGGCGTGACGCGCTCGCCTTTGAATTCCAAGCCGAGCACCTCTTCAGGATTGCGTTCCTCAATGGGAATTTGATCGCCATGCGTAAGCGACAGGTCAACGGTGGAGGTTGGCACAACGGGATAGAACGGCACGCCGTTATCGTGCGCGGCGAGGGCGAGCATGTAGGTGCCGATTTTGTTGGCTACATCGCCGTTTGCGGCGGTGCGGTCCGAGCCGACAAAACATTTCTGCGCTTTACCTGCCTTGAGGAAATATCCCGCCGTGTTATCGCTGATGATTTCATATGGGATGCCGTACTGTTCCAACTCCCACGCGGTGAGACGCGCGCCTTGCAAGCGCGGACGGGTCTCATCCACCAGCACGTGAATCTTTTTCCCTTGTTCGTGCGCGGTGCGGATGACGCCGAGCGCCGTGCCCCAGTCTACGGCGGCGAGGGCGCCTGTGTTGCAGTGATGGATGATCGTATCGCCGTCGTTGATGAGCGTCGCGCCGTGTTCTGCCATGCGCTTGTTGATCTCAACATCTTCGTCGGCGATGCGCTGGGCTTCATCGAGGAGGAATTGGCGAATCGAGTCGACATCTCCCTCACCCTCCGCCCTCTCCCGCTGGGAGAGGGAACTCATCACGCGGTCAATAGCCCAGGCGAGATTCACTGCGGTTGGGCGCGCGGCTTTCAAGGTGGACGCGGCGGCTTCCAAATCGGCGAGCAGATCGCCCGTCGAAGAAGAAGCGGATTCGAATCCCGCGAGGGCGAGTCCAAACGCGGCAGTCGCTCCGATGGCAGGCGCGCCGCGTACAACCATGTCGGTGATCGCGCGCGCGACAGATTTGTGGTCGGTAAACGCAACGACCTCAAAGCGCGCGGGCAAAATCCGCTGGTCTATCATCTTTACTTGGTTGTCTTCCCAGAATACGGTTCTCATGGAGGAAATTTTACCCGCAAATTCGTCCGCCAAAAACCTTAACATCACAGGCAATCCGTGCAATAATACGGCGAGAACGTCCCGAGGGTTTGGGCGGCGCAACAAGGTTGTGCAAGTCAAACCTTCGGGACGATGCGTAAATTCAAAAATTTTGCAGGAGGACCAATGTTCACCAAAAAGCGTACGTTGCTCTTTCTGACCTTCACGGTCATTGTTGCGCTGACGATCACTTCGTGCGGCGCGCCATCACCAACGACAGCGACAGACGAACCCGCCGCTCCGAGTTCTGAAAAAAGTATCACGATCGTCATCCCGGAAGATCCGCCGACGTTCAACCCAATGGTGGCAGACACCGGCTACGATTCACTCGTGATGGAACTCGTCCTCCTCGGTATGACCGACATTGACCCGGATGGAAATGTTTTTCCTGAACTCGCCGCGGATCTGCCTTCCACAGAAAACGGCGGCGTGATCATTGACGAGGAGGCGGGGACAATGTCGGTCACGTGGACGATGCGCGACGATATTCAATGGAGCGACGGCGAGCCCGTCACCGCAGACGACGTGATGTTCACGTGGGTGGCAATCTCAGACCCGGTCAACGGTTTGTGGATTCCTGGAATTGACTACATCGACTCGGTTGAACAGTTAAGCAAATATTCGTTTGTTGTCAACTACAACGCGATCTATCCGGGCTATCTCACACAGTTCGGCGGCGAGCAACTCGCCATTTGGCCCTCGCACTACTGCAACCTTGAGCAGGGATTCGTCGCTTGGGATTGCGGGCGCGCGCCGTTGAGCGACGGTCCCTTCGTCCTGCATGACTGGATCGAAGGCGATCACATGACTTTCCACAAGAACGACAAATATTATCTCGCGCCGAAGCCTGAGATTGACCAGGTCATCGTGCAGATCGTCCCCGACGACGCAGTGCGCAAGACGATGATGTTGAACGGCGACGCGGATATTGACATGTGGATCAACGCCAACACCGCCAAAGACCTCGAAGGTTCGGAGGTCGCCAAGGTGAGTCTGAGTCCGACCGACCGTTGGCTGATGCGTCTCTACATGAACCTCGCGGAAAAAGGAACCGTGGACTCCGCCGCCACGCCGCATCCCATCCTTTCGGACGTCAACGTGCGGAAAGCGATTCGCTCCGCCATTGACGTGGACACCATCGTGAACGAAATTTTCCATGGGCTGGCAACCCCGCATTGGACGGAATTCTTCCGTCCGCCGTATCAATGCGACGTGCCGCGTCCTGCCTTCGACCCCGAAGCCGCGAAAGCGATGCTGGAATCGGCGGGTTGGAAAGATACGGACGGCGACGGAATCCGCGAATGCAGCGGGTGTACCACCGGCGCGCCGGACGGCTACAAAATGGAAATGGAATTCATCACGTATGCCGAATTCGGCGAGCCTCTCGAACTCACGCAACAACTCATCGCAGAAATGCTTGGCGAGATCGGCATCCAAATGAACATCACCGTTGTCGAGGGCAGTATTTTGTGGGACCAAGCCGAGAATGGCGGTATCGAACAAAGCGGTAACTTCGACGTGGACATCTGGGACGACGGTTATGCCGGTGTCGATCCCACCGATTACATCTGGGAAACGTATTCAGAAGAAGCGCTGGTGCCGGGCGGCGGTAACAACGTGATGCGCTACGACAACCCCGAAGTGGACGCGCTGATCGACGAAGCCTACACCCTCAACGAAGTCTCGCGCAAAGAAACCTTCTGCAAGATCGCCGATATCCTCAACGAAGAGACGCCGATCATTTACCTGTTCACAACGCCCAACCTCGAGGCTTACTCGGCGCGGCTCGAAGGCGTGCAGTCCTCGGTCAACGATCTCGTCACGTGGAATATCTCCGATTGGACGTTCAAATAAATTGTCTTAGCCACAGAGACTTTGAGATTTCTCTCAGGGCTCTCAGCGATCTCTGTGGCTAAGCCTGAGCGTAGAGTTTGACAACATACATTCTCCGTAGGTTAATCCAAACCGTCGGCTTGCTGTTCATCCTCAGCGTCATCCTCTTCACGCTGGTTAACGCCGCGCCCGGTGGACCCATCACCGCCTACGCGGGCAGGCGTCCGCGCCCCGAACAGGTGGAACGACTCAAACGTCAGTTCGGACTCGACCAACCGCTCCCCCTCCAATACGTCTATTGGCTCGTCGGCAACGATTGGACAAAAATCGACACCGACGGCGACGGCATCCAAGACGAACCCGGCGCGCGCAAAGGCATCCTGCGCGGCGACTTCGGTTTTTCCTATCGCACGCGCCAGCCGGTCCTCGACGAAATTGCCAAACGCCTGCCGAACACCGTCACGCTCATGGGCATCACCATGATCGTCGCGCTCGCCATCGCCATCCCGCTCGGCATCTACTCCGCCATCAAACAATATTCCCTCTTCGACTTTTTCGCCACCACCTTCTCCTTCGCCGGGCAAGCCGTCCCTGAATTTTGGCTGGGGCTGTTGCTCATCATCATCTTTTACGCGTGGTTGAAAAACCCGGTGACGGGAGAACCGCTTCTGCCATCGGGCGGGATCTCCTCCCTAGACGGCGGATTCTCACTCTCAGACCGACTCGCCCATTTGGTTCTCCCGGTTCTTACCGGGACGTTGGGCTGGATCGCCTGGTACTCGCGTTTCCTCCGTTCGAGTCTGCTCGAAATCCTCCCCTTGAACTATCTCAAATCGGCGCGGGCGCGCGGCTTGACCGAACGAAAAGTGATCTTCAAACACGCGCTCAGCAACGCGATGATTCCCATCGTCACGCTCATCGCGCTCGACCTGCCGTACATTTTCACCGGCGCGGTGTTGATCGAATCCATTTTCGCTTGGCCCGGCATGGGACGGCTCTACTACCAAGCCGCAGTAGACCGCGACTATCCGCTCCTGCTGGCGGTGCTCATCATCGGCGCGGCATTCATCATCCTCTGCAACCTGGTAGCGGATATTTTGTACGCATATCTTGATCCGAGAGTGAGATATGAATAACGCCGTACAGCAAGGTTCACCTTGCCATTCAAGGGCTTCCGACAACACCACACGCAAAGTGAACTTTGCGGCACGAATTCAATAAATGAATCCTCAATCCACCGACCTCACCTCCGTCATCTGGAAGCGCTTCAAACGTCATCGCGGCGCCCTCGTGGGCATGGCGATCCTCGGAGTTATCATCGTTCTTTGCGTCTTTGCGTTCCTCTCTCCGTTCGACTCTGAAAAATCCAATCTGCCCGAAAAATTCCTGCCGCCCTCTTCAACCTACCTGCTTGGCACCGACTCGCTCGGGCGCGACCTGCTCACCCGCATCCTCTACGGCGGACGAATCTCGTTGGCGGTTGGCGGAATTGCCGTCGCCATCTCCCTGCTCATCGGCGTCCCCGTCGGCGCGCTGGCTGGCTACTACGGCGGCAGAATTGATTCCATCCTCATGCGCGTTACAGACGCGTTCTTGTCCCTGCCATCTTTTCTCGTGTTGATTCTGCTCGCGGCGATGCTCCGCGAAGTGGAACTCCCCATCTTCCAACGGAACAGCGTGCTGACCATCAGCCTCGTCATCGGCATCCTCTCGTGGATGACGTTCGCTCGTCTCGTCCGCGCCGCCTTCCTCACCCTGCGCGAGATGGATTACGTCTCTGCCGCGCGCGCTCTCGGCTCATCCGATGGACGCATCATGCTCGGTCACATCCTCCCAAACGGAATCGGCGTCGTCATCGTCGAAGCGACTCTGCAACTGGGCTACGCCATCATCCAAGAAGCAGGCCTGAGTTTTCTGAACTTCGGCATCCAACAACCGACTCCCTCGTGGGGCAACCTCATTTATTCCGCGCAAGATCACTTCACCAAATATCCGTGGCTGGCGATCTTCCCCGGCTTGGCGATCTTCCTCACCATCATCTCCGTCAACTACATCGGCGACGGTCTGCGCGACGCGTTCGATCCGTATAAAGTGTTGGAGCGGGTTGGGGAGTGGACGTGATATCCCACCCATCGATTTCTAACTACAAATTTATATCACGGAGGAGGAGGAGGAGGAGGAGCAGCATCGTCGTCGTCGGGCTTTCGACAATAACAAGGAAGGCCGTTTGGGGTATTCATAAACTTTGCCTTATACATTTTCAGGCTCAAGAAACGCTTCGTAAGCTAATGTTCGCGGCGTAGAGTGAGGGATATGCCATTTTATTCGCGATAAGCCATCAACGTTATATATTTTAGACTCACCAATGGATAATGGTGCGGGATGAAACGCTTTCCATTTTCTACCGAGAGGAGCGATAAACTCAATCGACAATTCATTAGAATCATGATGTGTGGTAAGCGTACCGTCTGTATTGCATGAATTAACAAGATCTTTCCAAATGCCGCGTCTCTTGCATTCAATTGCAATGCTTTTAGGTTGATCAAATCTACTAGGGGGGTCAAGCAAAATTGTATAATGAATTTTATCACGGCTTCGCACAAGCTCTAAAACTGCTAGAGGAGTTCCATCTGCTAAATTTTTAGCAGAAACATTGATCTGATAATCATCCGAACTGCCCTCAGGGATACTGTAACCCTTATAATAGAAATATATCGCCTCTTTTGATGGAGTTATCGTAAGTTCTTCGAGAAGCAACTCGTTTCCATGTTCGTCAATCGAATAGACGATCTTCCAATCATTCACGCTAAATTCCTCTTGCAAATGCGATATGCGACGCAACACTCTCAACAACTGTTGATATTTAAGAGTATCAGCAGATATTATTCCTGTATTAGCCAAAACATTTTTCCAATGATTATATCTAAGCCAAACATCAAGAAAAAGGGTTATATAGGCGGCAACTATGATAGTAAGAGCCAGATGAATGAAGATTCTTGAAGAAACAAAAGATGGAAAGTTTTCAATTTTATCGGGCAATCCAAGCGGTTCCGCAAGTTGCCAAATCGCAAGATAAGATGTTACAGAGACAATTAGGTAAGCCACTAAAATACCCCACCAATTTCTTTGTAACCATGTCAAAGGCTTCTTAAACATAGTTTGCTCCCGTGATAAATTAGAGACTATTTGCGAGATTATAATCCAGAAATAGATGTCCGCTTCTCTCCTCATCCATATCCTCGGCTGGACAGGCTCGGTCTTATTTCTCCTTGCCTACGCGTTGGTGTCGCTCAAGAAGATCGAGAGCGATTCGCTTGCTTATCAAGGCATGAATATCGTCGGGGGAATCTTTCTGGTCATTTACACGTTCACGCTCGAAGCGTACGCCACCACAGGACTCAACGCGGTGTGGGTCGCCATCGGTCTGTTCGCGCTGGGGCGCAAATGGCTCAATCGAAATTAACGGCGCATCATTCATCTGGCGGACGTGTAGAGGAGATTGAACGCGGCTGGCGGCTTTCGATTCCCGCAGGGGATTCAGACTCCTATCGCCTCGCGCAGTTGGATGATTACGCGCGTCTCCCCCGCCGACGATTCCCGCATCGCTTCTCTCCTTCGACTTCGCTCAGGACAAGTTCGACCTTCAGCCTGCTCGCCCGCACCTCAAGCGACTCCATCCCCGGCACGTGGGGGTTTGGTTTGTGGAACGATCCATTCGGGTTGTCGTTGGGGTTTGGAGGGAATCCATTCCGCTTGCCCGCGTTGCCGAACGCGGTGTGGTTTTTCGGCGCGTCGAAGGAGAATTATTTATCATTTGGTGGTCGAGTAAGCGAAGCCGTATCGAGATCACCAGCAAATGGATTCATCGCGCAGACGTTTCGTTCGCCGAGGTTTCATCCGTTGTTGATTGCGGCGGGAGTTGCCTTTCCATTTTCACGCAAGGCGACGCGCACGATGCTGGGACGCATCATCGGCGAGGAGGGAGTCGCTGTCGGTGTGGATGTCACCGAATGGAGGCGATACAGCCTCACTTGGGAAGAGAAGCGGGTGTCGCTCGAAGTGGATAACGTCGAGGTGTTCGAGTCGGCTGTGAGTCCGAATCCGCCTCTGGGGTTGGTCATCTGGATCGACAACCAATACGCGGCGTTTACCCCCGAAGGCAAAATCGGGTTCGGAGTTTTGGCAAACCCCGAACCCGCATGGTTGGAAATTAAAGATTTGGAGATCGGCTAGCGCATCGTCCAGAAGGCTGGCAGATAGACGCGGAGGAGGGCATCGATGATCAAGCCGAGCAAAATGTAGCCGCCGAATTGACGGTTGTGCTGGAAGGCGAAACCCGAAAACCACACGGGCCAGAAGGCGCGGGCTTGCTCAGGAGCTTGGGCGGGCTTGGGGTGGTTCAAAACTTTGATCACGTTGAGCGCGTCTTTTGCCGCGAGGAAGACGATTAACATGGCGGGAGTGAAATAGCGCGTGACGAAAACCAGATAGGCGACGATGATGTAAATGAGGACGATCGCAACCTGATCGACGCGGCGCGCGAACGCCTCGCCCACACGGACGGGGAACGTGCCAACGCCTTTGGCTTTGTCGTCGTCGTGTTTGTCAATGTGTTTGGCGACGTTGATGCTGGCGACGCCGAGACCATACGGAACGCCCGCAAGAACCGCGCTCCACACGTTGGACATGACGATCTCGTGTCCGCTGAACAGCGCGAGGACATAATACACGCCGCCGATGAAGACGGGTCCCCAAATGAGGAAGATCGTAAATTCGCCCAAGCCCCAATATTTGAAGGGATAAGTGTAGGCGAGCAAGGCGATTGCGCCAAACGCAAACAAGCCGATCACGGTTGTGTTGAAGCCTGTGCTGAGGAGAACATACGTGCCAGCAAGCGTTGCGAGGAAACCACTGACAACAAACCAGCGAATCTGTTGCGGCTTGGTGAAGAATCCCTGCACGAGCGGGTGGACGCCGTATTGCGTGCGAAAGTAGTTATCTTTGTCTACGCCGCGTGAATAGTCGGTGTAGTCGTTGAGTAGGTTGTTCGTGCCGTGAGCGATGAAGAGACCGAGGGTGATGATGAGGAACGGAACCCACGAGAAGTAACCGTCGCGCGCGGCGAGGATGCCCGCAATCACGCACGAGTAGACGGTGACGAGGGTGACCGCCGAGCGCGTGGCGATCAGCCACTTCGAGACAACGTCGAGCGCGTCCCATTCTTTTTTGTCGTCCATTTTGATGAGTTGCCACGAGGCTTTGCGCCACATAGCGAAATTGATGTTCATTTTTTCTCCTTTATGTTTCGTAGCCGCCAAGTTCAAAGAGGATAAAAACTCAGCCTTCTCAACGGCTAGGTCGCCAGTCAACTCTAAAATTATACTCCCAACTTGTGAAATAGGTTACAATTCAGACCTGCAACATGAAAATTTCCCGACACAAGAACTGTCGAATGGAATGGGAGCAGTTGCATGGTGAAAACGAACGAGGACTATATCCCTGCGTTGAGTTATCGGTTTCTCACGCCATTCTATGACTTTATTCAAAAATTCATTGTGCGCGATGTGCGCTATAAATCGCTGTTGATTCAGCAGGCGAACATCCAGCCCGGACAATCTGTGTTGGATCTGGGTTGCGGCACAGGGACGTTGGCGATCATGGCGAAGCAGGCGCAGCCCAGCGCGGAAGTGACAGGTCTCGACGCCGACCCCGACATGCTCAAAGTGGCGCGGTACAAATCGTCTGAACGGAAAGCGTACGTCAAATTCGATGTCGGCTTCACGAACAAACTCCCCTATCCCGACGCGTCGTTCGAGCGCGTACTATCCAGCCTGATGATCCACCACTTGAAAACGCCGGACAAGGTCGCGACTGCCAAAGAAGTCTTCCGCGTGCTTAAACCCGGCGGCGAATTACATATCATTGATTTCGGTAAGCCGCACACATGGTATGGCAAGTTGCTGGGTCCGTTTCTGCACGAATTCGAAGAAGCGAACGATAATATCGAAGGAAATTTGCCAACGATATTCAACGAGCCGGGGTTGAAGACTGAGATCGTCGGTCACTTCTGGACGTTCTTTGGCGATCTGGCTTTCTTGCGGGGGAAGAAAGTTGATGCGCAAAACGGAGACGCGTGATGAGTCTATTGAGTGTGGTACGCTGGATTCACATCATTTCAGGAATAGCCTGGTTGGGAGAAGTTATCACGATCAACGTTGTGCTTGTCCCCGCGCTGACGCATCTGAAAAAGGAAGCACGCGGCGCCTTTCTTCATCAAGTTTTCCCAAGAATATTTAATCTAGCGTCGGCGCTATCGGGGACCGCCGTCGTCTCTGGCGCGATCCTGAATTACCTGATGACCGGCTGGAAGGATCTAAACATCTTCTTTGAAACGCGCTGGGGCATCAGCATTCTCATCGGCGGTTCATTAGGGCTTTTGCTCACGTTGTTTCATTTCTTCGTTGAGAGCCGGCTCGAACCGGTCGCTCATACTGCCGAAAAAATATCCGACGAAGAAATGGAGAAAATGATCTCTGCCCTAAAGATCATTCCGAAGGTTGGCATGATGGTCGTTGTCGCCATCATCCTCCTCATGATGATCGCGGCGAGAGGGATATAAAACCGAAAACGCAATTCACTGGGACGCTGTCTACAGTAACAACTTACCGACTAGCGGACTGCGCTTCATGCGACGGGGAAAGCGGGAGTGTGAAGTAGAAAGTTGACCCCTCCCCCTCGGCGCTCTCCACCCAGATCTTGCCGCCGTGAAATTCGATAATGCGCTTCGCCAGCGCAAGCCCCACGCCGGTCCCTTCGATGTTCGGGTTGAGCCGATTGAACAATCCAAAAATCCGTTCGTGAAATTGCGGAGGGATGCCTATGCCGTTGTCGCGCACGTAGAGAGTCACAAACCCAGCGCGCACCGGAAGCGACTGTCCGATCTCGATCCGGGAATATTCCTGCCCGGCCGTGAATTTTGCGGCGTTATCTATCAGGTTTTGAAAGACTTCCAGCAAACGGTGATGATCCCCATATACGTTTGGCAACGGAGCATCCACTATCACTTCGACGCCATGCTCTTCCAAGCGCCCATGCAGGGTTTCACGCGCCTCCCGTATTAATTGGTTGAGATCAATGTCAACCGACTCGTTCATCAACCGCCCAATACGCGAAAGTTCGAGCAAGTCGTTCAGCAGATTGTGCATCCTATCGGTGGCTTCGCTGATACGTTGGAGATCGCTTTCGAACCGCGCTACATTCCCTGAGCGAGCGTCTTGCAAGAGAAAACCAAGAAAGCCTTTGATGGTGATGATCGGAGCCTTGAGATCGTGAGACACGGTATACGTGAACTGCTCCAGTTCGGCGTTCTTCGCCTCCAATTCACGGATGAGATTCTCGCGTTCCTGTTCGATGCGCTTCCGTTCAGTAATATCCTGCACCGCGCCGTAAATCCCGACTAGCTTATTTTCTTTTGAATCCCATACAGGATAAGCGTAGTTTCTCACCCAGCGGATCGAACCGTCCTTATGGATGGTTCGCACTTCGGAAACGACTGCCTCGTTCTTGTGCAACTGCTCCATGTCATGAGCGTCTTTTTCGATGTCGTCAGGATGAATCGTGGATACCCACCCGCCGCGCGCGTTGAATTCCTCTACGGTGTAACCTGAAATTTGCTCGAAGGCTCCTGCAACCCAATTGAGGATTATCTCGCCTTTCTCATTCTGCACATTGGAAAAAACATAGTCGGATGTGACCGATGAGATCAGCCGGTAACGCTCTTCGCTTAACCGGCGCGCTTCTTCCGTCAATTTTTTCTCGGTAATATCCTCCACCGTTCCCTCGAAGTAGGCTACTTCTCCAGAAGCGCCCCTGACCATGCGCGCATTAGATGAAGCCCAAATCACCGAGCCATCTTTTCGGCGATTTCTGGCGACGAATCCGGTTACCAAGCCGCCGTCATCGAGATCGCGCAAGAATCGTTCGCGGTCAGACGGGTCTACATATACCTGCTGAGAAATATTCGTGATTGAATCCAGCATATCCTGCGGAGAGTCGTAGCCATAGATCCGCGCCAGCGCGGAATTAACGCGTAGATATTTCCCTGCGGGTGTGCTTTGATAAATACCAAAGACAGCGTTTTCCACGATGGCGCGATGGTCTTCTTCGCTCTGGCGTAACAACTTCTGACGCTCCGCTTCCATACGATCGCGGTGATAAATCGAGACGAAGACCAACACAGCGCTGATGAGAAGCGCGGCAAATGGTCCAATGATGGATTCAATGTCCGCAAAAGCCATCGGCGCAACGACAGGCATGGACGCCACCAAAAGCAATTCTACGAACGCAAATAACGCCGTAAGACCGAAAGGCAATAAAATTCCAGCGAGTATCAAACCGGGGATCAGGAAGTAGATCGTAGTAATCGGCGCAGCAGATTCGCCGGAAACGATATTAGCGAAAATAACCATAGGGAACATTGCCATTGTTAACAACGCCGATACTTTGTAATAGCCGGCGCGGTTGAAAGCATATGCTCCAAAAAGAAACAGATAGCCATACCAGGGAGGCATATAACCGGGCGTTGTAGCAAGATAAGCGCCATCCACCCCGAGGAAAACGACGATCATGACCAGCAGGAAAATATTCAACAGGCGCGAATTGCGCCGAATGGCAACTTCCTGCAGAAAACGAGGGGGGTCAATGAAAAAATGTTGAAGCCGTTTAAAAAATCGGCGCATTATGCGATCTCACATTTCAGATTCCAGCCTGCTTTGAACAGAAGGAAGCGTAAAAAAGAATGTCGCGCCCTTTCCCAATTCGCTTTCGATCCACAACCTGCCGCCATGAAATTCAGCGATCCGTCTGGCAAGCGCCAGCCCTACCCCGGTCCCCTCGCTGTTCGGATTAAGTTTATTAAACAAGCCAAAAATATTTTCATGATATTCCGGCGCGACTCCCATACCATTATCTCGCACAAATAGGATAGGTCTTTTTCCCTCGAACCCCTGCTGCCCAATCTCGATCAGCGGATCGGATTGATCGCCCATATATTTTGCGGCATTGTCAATCAGATTTTGCAACAACTCAAGCAGACGTTTACGGTCGCCTCGAACGACGGGGAGGCTGGGATTCACCAGCGTCCGCACTCCGCGCTCTTGCAGCCGCCCTTCTGTCAACTCGATCGCCTCTTTTGCAAGTTCTTCAAAGAGAATCTCCTGCGGAGGATTCATTACGCGTCCGACGCGTGAAAGCTCCAACAGGTCTTGTAATAATTCCTGCATTCGATATGCCGCAAGATAGATGCGTTCCACATCCTTGCGTAGGTTCTCCTCATTTCCTTGTTTAAGATCCTCCTCCAGATAGCCCAAGAACCCCACAATGGTCACAAGCGGCGATTTCAAATCATGCGACACGGTGTAGACAAAACGCTCCAATTCGGCATTCTTCGATTCGAGTTCACTGATCAATTTTTCACGTTCCGAGAACGCCCATTTGATCAGCGTAACATCCCGCACCATTGACAACACCGTATCGGTCTCGGTGGCAATGAGGCGGGCTTCGAAGGTCCTAATCTCGCCGTCTTGTTCCAGTTGATATTCAAAGGCTTGCACTTGTCGCGACTCCAACGTGCGCCGGATGGCGAATGCCGTCTGCTCGGCGATAAATGGAAGCGCCTCGGCGACGGTCTTTCCAATAAACTCCTCCGGCGGCATGATCGGGCGCATGGACATGGATGGCAGGAATTGCAACATAACGCCGTTTGGATTCAACTCAAACATCATATCTGGAATTGCCTCGAACATGGCGCGTATGCGGGCTTCGCTTCGGAAGAGCGCCTCTTGCGCCTGTTTCTGGCTGGTTACATCGTGAAAGATGGAAAGGATCGCCGACCTGCCGCCAAACTCAACGACTTCATAATACGCCGTGGCAATCTTTCTTTCTCCATCGTCGCGCGTAAATTCATACGCAGGGTCGTGCAACGCGCCTTGTTTAAGTAAATTATCTACAAACGCCTGCCGACTGGCTTCATCCTCCCAGATCCCCAACTCAACGGTTGTATGATCGAGGGAACGATGAGGGGCAAATCCCGTCAACTTCCAATACGCCTCGTTTGCGTCGAGCAGGCGACCATCCTCGAGATTCGAGATGGCGATGGCAATCGGGCTGGCATGAAAGATCCTGCGAAACCGCTCCTCGCCCGCGCGCAACGCTTGTTCCGCCTGCAACCTTTCATGAAAATCCTCTTGTATTTTTTCCAGCGCTTGGCGCAAGACGTTGATCAGCAAGAAGATAAGCACAGCCAGAAATAGGAAAATCGTCGTCAAATCCCTTGCGCGGCTCAAAGGAGAATCAAGCGTTGGGACCAAATATCCGCGCGTCTCAGCGATCGTAAGCCCCCAAATGGAAACAATACTAAGGATGGAGAAGAAAATAGAAACTCGCCAGGTCGTTAGTAGAGCGGCGGCAAGGATCACCACCATATACACAAAAACCGACAGATCATACACACCGCCGGCAATCCACGCGCCATACGTCATCGCGCCCCAAAATGAGGCTAAGGTTATGAACGCGACCACATTCACATGCCCTGATCGCAGTATAAAGAGCAAAACTAATTGTTCAACCAACAAGCCGATTAGGACAGCGCTACGCGCATTGGGTATCCACCCTCCCTGAGAAACATCAAAAAGCAAGACAAGCCCAACAATGACAATAGTCGCCCGCATGACCCAATGCAACAAACGCGCAGTCAATTCACTTCGATCTGCCTCAAATAAAGGTTTGAACGTATTGCGAATCGAGTTCAGGTTCACGCGGCACGTCCCTCAGCGAGGAGTATAACACGCAGAATCTCCACACTGACCCGCCCTACTTCATGGGCGCGTAGGTGCAAACGCAAAGGCGATCGCATCCGTTACCCCTACCCCTCTCCTACCGAGAGAGGAGTCGCGGTCACACGCCTTGCAAAATAACTTTCCGCCCAGAAGATAACGAGCGCCAGCCATACGATCCCAAAACCGATCAAGCGAGAATGATCGAATGCCTCTTTGTAGACGAAGACTCCGATAAGGAATTGTATCGTCGGCGCGAGGTATTGCAGGATACCGATCGTAGACAGTGGGATCTGCCGAGCGGCTGAAGCAAACAACAACAGCGGAATGGTCGTCACGATTCCCGCGCCGATCATCAACAGATCCGCCGTGACGCCTAAGTGCAGGAACGCGCCGGTATGGTCAACTTCCGCCCAACCAAGATAAACCAATGCGGGTAAAAAGAGAATGCCTGTTTCGAGCGTCAGCCCATACAGCGAACCGAGCGGCGCGAGTTTTTTCACCAGTCCATAAAACCCAAACGAGAATGCCAATGAGAGCGCGATCCACGGGAGCCGCCCATAGGCAAATGTAAGATACGCTACGCCGAGCGCGGCAAGGATAACGGGAACCCATTGCATGGCGCGTAACCGCTCGCGTAAAAAGAACACGCCCATCAAAACGCTTAACAATGGATTGATGAAATAGCCGAGACTGGTCTCGACGATGAAGCCCGCATTCACCGCCCATACATACATCAGCCAGTTGATGCCGATCAGCAGTGCGGCAACCGCATAGATACAGACAGTACGCGCGTCCAACGCGGCGCGAAAATCGTCCCACTGTTTTGTGACCCAGATCACTGCGAGTAGTAACAAAAACGACCAGCCAATGCGATGCCCAAGTAACTGGGGAGCCGGTACGCCCTGCAACAATTTCCAGTAAATCGGGAAAAATCCCCACAACGCGTACGCGACAATACCGTAGAAAACGCCTTTATTGTTCATCCATCTCCAAGTTGAATTTACGAATGGCTTTTGATAACCCCGGATTTCAATCGGTCCTGAGCCATTTGGTGAGCAGCGCGCACCTCCGAAACTCCCTCTGTGCGGGCAAGCGCCAGCATCTTTTTGACGGTATGGAAAATCTGCCCAGCCTGCGCCATAGCTTTTTCCTCGTTGTAGCCATGTAATTCGTGCGCAACGTTGATGAGTCCTCCGGCGTTGATGACATAATCCACGGCATACACTATGCCGCTCTGATAAAGCGCCTCGCCGTGACGATCGTCCTCCAATTGATTGTTGGCGCTGCCGGCGATAATCTTGCATTTCAAACGCGGGAGCGTTTGATCGTTGATCACACCACCGAGCGCGCAAGGGGCGAAGATATCACACTCGACGTCATAGATCGCCTCGGGTTGGACGATTTCAACGCCGAATTGTTCCGCCGCCTGACGACAATTTTCCGAACGGATATCAGTGGCTTTAACCAATGCGCCCTCTGCAACCAGCCGCGACGCAAGGCTCATCCCTACTTTTCCCAGACCTTGAATGCTCACGCGCACGCCTTTAAAACTATCGGTGCGCAAGGTCTCTTGGACCACCGCATGGAGTCCTTGCATCACGCCGAACGCAGTCACCGGTGACGGATCGCCGCTTCCGCCAACTTCAGGCGGCAAGCCTGCTACATGTTTTGTCTCACCCCGAACGGTCAAAATATCGGATGTGGTCGTTCCCACATCCTCCGCCGCGATGTATCGTCCGCCCATCCGTTCCACCATGATGCCGAACGCTTTCAGCCGCGCCGCACGCACTTGTGGATCCTGCTCTTTCCCGTCTGCCATGATGACCGATTTGCCGCCTCCTAAATGCAAACCGGCAACTGCCGCTTTATAGGTCATACCTTCCGACAATCGAAGCACGTCTAACATGGCGGCTTCGCTATTCTCGTAACGCCACAAACGCGTTCCTCCCAAACTAGGACCCAGCGTCGTATTGTGAACCGCGATCAGCGCGCGTAGTCCGCTTTCGCGATCGTGGTATGTGACCAATTCTTCATGTCCGTGCTCCGCCATGTAATTCGTAACATCAAGCATTGGAACTCCTTTTTCATCTGTCAAGCTTTCAAAATAAGGCTATCGGCTGTCTACCTGCGTAACCCGCGTCCACTTCGTGCCAAAAAGCAATATCCCCTTCCCCATGTTGCCAGCACAGATACACTTCCCGCCCGTCTTTAATCGCCGAAAAATCAAGCAAACCGATGTTGACATCTTTGATCTGCGCGCCTGTATCCAAAATTTGGTGGAGCAACGCGTCGAATTTTTCAAACTCGACAACCATTTTGCTCAAGGTTGGGTTGCCGCCATTCCCCGCAGACTTTTCCACGACAGCCCAAATCTCAGGTTGGTTGTCGAGAATCCGCTCACGAATCAGCATCACTTCATCCATGAGCGGACGGATGACCTTCAAGGCTTCGTTGGCTTCAGCGAGAGTAAAGAATTTTGGCATGGAGGTAGTATAACGTAAACAGGTACACAGGTAAACAAGCGGCGCCTGTCTACGTGTGTACCTGTTCCTTGTCTACTTGTTTTCTACTTGTACGCCTTCAAGCGCAAACTATTCGTCACCACGAACACACTGCTGAACGCCATCGCGCCTGCGGCGAGCATCGGGTTCAACCATCCCAGCGCGGCGGCAGGAATCAGAATCACATTGTAGAAAAACGCCCAGAACAAATTTTGTTTGATCGTCGCAAGCGTCTTGCGTGAAAGCGAAATGGCGCGCGCCACGCCGCGCAGATCGCCGCTCATCAACGTCACGGGCGCGGCGGCAATCGCAACGTCGGTTCCCGTACCGATCGCAATGCCGACATCCGCTTGCGCGAGCGCGGGGGCATCGTTAATTCCGTCGCCGACCATCGCAATTACATTTACGATTTTCGATTGACGATTTTCGATTGGCGTTTGTTGGAGTTTTTTGACTTCGGAGGATTTACCCTCGGGCAACACTTCGGCAAGGACTTCATCAATACTAACTTGTTTCGCAATCGCTTCCGCGGTTTTTTGGTTATCGCCCGTGATCATCGCAACCTTCAAGCCCATGCGATGCAGTTCATCAATCGCCGCTTTTGAATTTTCCTTCAACGTGTCTGCAACCGCGATCACGCCAGCCACACTACCATCAACCGCAACCAGCATCGCCGTCTTCGCTTCGGATTGTAAACGCGCCACTTCGGATTCGAGTCCGTTCAGGGAAAAGTTCCGCGCGTTCATCATGCGGATATTGCCTACGGCAACGCTTCTTCCCTCGACTTCAGCCTGCACGCCATGCCCCGGCTCTGCCGCAAACCCGACGGGCTCCGCCAAACCCAAACCGCGACTCGTCGCCTCCGCCCAGATCGCTTCGCCGAGGGGATGCTCGCTTCCTTTTTCAACCGAAGCAGCGAGGCGCAATAATTCATCTGCAGAGATTGGAGACTGGAGACTGGAGACTATGTCTGTGACAGCGGGTTGACCCTTTGTGATCGTCCCTGTTTTATCAAGTACAACAACATTCACGTTGCCCGCGCGTTCGAGGGCTTCGCTGTTTTTGAATAGCACGCCCAGCTCCGCGCCTTTGCCTGTTCCAACCATCACCGCTGTCGGTGTGGCGAGTCCCATCGCGCAAGGGCAGGCAATGACAAGCACAGCCACCATGTTGATGAGGGCGCGGGTCAGGTCGCCCGGATCGCCGATGAAATACCAGCCTGCGAAAGTCAACAGCGCGATGCCAATGACAATCGGCACGAACACCGCCGAGACTTGATCGGCGAGTTTTTGAATCGGCGCTTTGCTCCCCTGCGCGTCTTCGACAAGTTTGATGATCTGCGCGAGGGCGGTCTCTTTCCCGACCTTCGTCGCTTCGAATTTCAACGAGCCGAGTTTGTTCAATGTCGCGCCGACGACTGCGTCGCCTTGTTTCTTTTCAACGGGAAGCGATTCGCCCGTGAGCATGGATTCGTCCACGCTGGATTTGCCCTCGACCACAACACCGTCCACGGGAATCGTTTCGCCAGGTTTGACGAGCAAGATGTCCCCGACGCGCACGTCGTCAATGGAAACTGAAGCCTCCTCCCCGTCGCGGATGACGCGGGCAGTTTTGGCGCGGAGTCCCATCAACTTTTTGATCGCTTCCGAGGTGCGTCCCTTTGCGCGCGCTTCCAAATATTTGCCGAGTCGAATCAACGTGATGATGACTGCCGCAGTTTCAAAGTAGACGTGACCTGAGATGATCCCGAATGTGATGAATATTGAGTAAATGTATGCGACCGAGGAACCCATGGCGATGAGAACGTCCATGTTGGCGGAACCGTTGCGGAGCGATTTGTACGCGCCGACATAATATTGCCAGCCGACGTAGAACTGCACGGGCGCGGCGACGAGCATCATCGCGAAGTTGACCCACGCGTCGTGCGCCCAATGCCCGAGGAGGTTGAAGTCGCGCAGCATTGAAAAAACGAAAAGCGGCGCGGTGAAAAGCAAGCCGATGATAAACAAGCGGCGTTGCTCGTTGATCTCGTGTTCGCGTGCAATGGCTTCCGCATCTTCCGCTTCGCCGCCAAGTTCGACGGCTTCGAAGCCCGCGTCGGTGACAGCGCGGCGCAATTCGGTTTGCGCCACGATGGTCGGCACATAGGTCACGCGCGCTTTTTCGCTGGCATAATTCACCTGCGCTTCGAGGACGCCGTCGAGTTTGAGCAAGGCTTTTTCGAGTCGGCGCGCGTCGTTGTCATCGGCAAGGTGTTTGATGATGAGTTCCGCTTCGCCTGTGGCGACTCCATATCCCGCGCGTTGGACGCGCGCGATCATGTCGGTAAGCCCGAGCTTGGCAGAGTCAAAATCCACGGTGGCGCGCTCGGACGAAAGATTGACGACGGCTGAGTTCACGCCATCGAGTTTCTTCAAATTGCGTTCCACCGTGGCGACGCAGTTGGCGCAGGTCATGCCTGTGATCGGGAGAGTGAGTTGTTTAGTGTTGGACATATCAAAATTTACGCAATACGAAGTACGAAATTCTGCGTATTACGTATCGCGTATTCGGAAAACTTGCTACAAAGAGATCAACCCCTCGGCAGGATAGTTGATCTCGGACAACAAGGCTTTGATGCTTTGCTCGCTGGCAGGCACGTCGAACGTAATTTGAACTTTCTTCGTGTTCAAATCCGCTTTCACTGCCTGTACGCCTTGCAACTCGCCCACTTCCATTTCGATGGTATGGGTGCAATGGTCGCAGTGCATCGCGGGGACGGAATAGGTAACAGTAGTCATGTGGTATTTCTCCTTGAAATTAAGTTTTTGGATTTATTCTTCAACAACGATTAATTTGCCGATCATGCCGGCTTCTTTATGACCGGGAACCGAACAGAAAAACTCGTACTCGCCCGCTTCAGTGGGCGTAAAGGTTAGCGCGCTCGTCTCGCCAACCGGCGTGGAGATATGCAGGTCATATTCCATATCGCCCATATCATGACCCATATCACTCATGTCGTGTCCCATATCCATTCCATCGCCTTCTGTAACGACATCGGCTACATTGATCTTCGCAATAACAAAGTCATGTTCAACGCTCCCGTCATTTTTGACCGTCACAGTAATTGGTTTACCGACAGGAACAGTGGCCGAGAGAGGATTGAAAGCAAAGTCGGTCGCTTCCAATTTAATTTCAGTGACAGGCTTGGACACTCCCCCACAAGCGGCCAGCAGAAAAACTAAAACGAACGCAGGCAATATCTTTTTCAACGTTTTTGAACTCCTTGGGGTTTAAGAATTCCTATACCTTCGCGGACATCTCGAAGACTTCGGTGATCTCCTTCAAGACGCGTTGGCGTTCCTTCTTGTCATTGCCTTGAATCGCGGTGATGACACATGAATTAAGATGATTTTCGAGAATCTGCGTACTGACTTTGTTCAGCGCGGCATCCACTGCCTGGATCTGGCGGATCACGTCAATGCAGTAGGCGTCCTCTTCCACCATGCGGATAACGCCGCGCAGGTGTCCTTCGATGGTTTTCAAACGACGGAGTGTGTGTTCGGTTTCCATGTTTTCCTCTGCATTCAAGATGCCTGTTTTCGAGCGCTTCTTACCCCCCCCTAGGGGGTAGGGGGAATATAGCCCAATGCGAGGCAGCTGTCAAGTCCGGCGAGACGCGGTTTATCATCCGCTTTGATGACATCTGTCACTTATCGGACAATCCTTTCCGAAATAAACTGTAAACGAGGATTTTGAATATCCGAATTATCGTCAATCAATCCATCAATTTCATAGTAAAGAGAAGAAAATGTCCGCTTTATGGAAATGGATACTTGGCGCAGTTTTGACGGCTGTCGTTTTACTCACAGCCTTGTTCGCCTCGAATTGGTTCATCCCGCAAGCCGGTTATCATATGATGGGCAACAGCTATGGAATGCATATGCCGATGATGCACGGAGGCGGCATGATGACGCTCACGTGGCTGGTCTTACTCGGGTTATTGGTTCTTATTGTACTTGCGATCGCCTGGTTTATCAAAGCGCTGACAACGCCGAAAGAACCCCTGCCATAATGAAATTTTGAGTCTCGCAGGCAAAAAATTTCAAAAGAGGAAGGTACCTATGCAAATCACACGTCAAGCCGATTACGCAACACGCGCTATACTTTACTTGGCGCGTACGGGCCGCAACACACGCGTGTCTACCAGCCAGGTTGCAACAGAGCAAAAAATTCCACCGTCGTTCCTGGCAAAGATCATTTCCCAACTCTCTGTGGCGGGTCTGCTTCATACTTCGCGCGGCGCGCGCGGCGGCGTCACGCTCGCGCGTGACCCGAACGAGATCACCCTGCTCGAAGTGGTCGAAGCCATAGATGGACCCATCCAACTCAATATGTGTATCGAACAAAATGGCGCGTGCACGTTCGAAGGAAAATGTCCCTTGCAACCGGTCTGGTGCAACGCGCAAGAAGAATTGGTGACAAAATTAAGAAATACAACCTTCGCGCAATTAGCAGGGTAATTCACAGAATCAGAGAGCGACAATGAACCTATCAATGTGGCGTAAGGCGCTTACCGTAATTCCTAACATAACCAAAGACGAGTGGGATCAACTGGATACGATCTCACGCTGGTTGATCTCTACGCGCGCGGCGGTACTCGTGATGACCGCGCTCTCAGCGGCTCTTGCCGGACTTTTTGCCTGGCGCGACAACTCGTTTGCCCTCCTGCCGTGGATCGCGCTGATGCTGGGATTGGTGTTGGCGCACGCCAGCAACAACCTGCTCAACGATTATGTAGATTTTGTGCGCGGCGTTGACCAAAAGAACTATTTTCGCGCCATGTACGGTCCCCATCCGTTGAAAGACCAACTGCTTGGAAAGCGCCAGCACCTTACCTACTTTGGCATCACCGTCCTGCTGGCTTTTGCCTGCGGCTTGTATCTCATGTACCATAACGGATACGATCCTCAAGGTTGGTTTCTGCTTGGCGCGGGGGCTTTCCTTCTATTGTTTTACACATGGCCCCTTAAGTACATCGCGTTAGGCGAGGTCGCCGTCTTTTTGGTTTGGGGTCCCTTGATGGTCGGCGGCGGATATTTCGTCCTCACCGGTCACTGGAGCGCAGAAGTTATGCTCGTCGGCGTGATCTACGCGTTCGGCGTAACAACCGTTATCTTCGGCAAACACATTGACAAGATCACCGTAGACAAAGAGAAACGCATCCACACCCTGCCTGTGCTTCTCGGCGAAAAATTATCGCGGTACACCGTCATCGGCATGATGATCATCCCGTACTTCCTCGTCCTATACCTCATCATAGCCAAAGGCTTTTCGCCGGCGCTTCTCGTCACCGTGTTAGCCATTCCGCGCTTGCGGCAAATAATGACGGCGTTCCTCCAACCCAAGCCCAAAGAACGCCCGGAAGGCTTCCCAGATGGACAAGGCGGATGGCCCCTCTACTTCGCTCCGCTGGCGTTCGTATACAACCGAACGTTTGGTTCCTTCTTCTTTCTGGGTTTATTGGCAGACGTTATCTTGAAAAAGTTGCTTACCTAAAATTCCAAGACCCAACAAATACCCCCGGACATATCCGGCTGAATAATTGACCGCTCAAATAGAGGATGTGTTCAATGGAAATCGGTCCAACCACAACCTTCTGGCAGGGATTCTGGCGGCTGGCTGACCCAAAGATCTCGCTTGCCTCCTTTGCCTCGATCTTCCTCGGCGCGTGCATCGCCGCCGCGGACGGCTCGCTTCATTTCGGATGGCTGGCTGTCACTGTTTTGGGAATTTTCGCCATCGAGGTCGCCAAAAACGCCTCCGGCGAAATCTACGATTGGAACAGCGGAAACGATCAGGCTGTGCAAGCGGAGGATCGCTCTCCCTTCTCCGGCGGTAAACGCGTCCTGATAGATCATCTGCTAACCAAAAACCAAACAGCGGGCATCGCGTTAGCCTGTTACCTGCTCGGCGGCGCGGCAGGGCTGTCCATCATCTTCTGGCACGAGCCTGCCATCCTATGGCTGGGAGTAATCGGCATCGCGCTGGCTTTCTTTTATCACGCCCCACCGCTCAAACTTTCCTATCGCGGTCTGGGGGAACTGGCAGTCGCCGTCGCCTACGGACCCATGATCTCCGCCGGAACATACCTCGTTCAACGCGGCTCGATCTCAATCGAAGTGATCGCCGTTTCATCCCTGCTCGGAATACTCATCGGATCATTTTTGCTGATCAATGAATTTCCAGATTATCACGCGGACAAATCCGCCGGTAAACGGACTCTCGTCGTCAAATTTGGACGCCGCCCCGCCAGCCGAATCTACCTTTGGCTTCTCGCTTCGGCCTTCGCCCTTTTGGTTGCTTTGCCGCTCTTTCAATTTTCCCTCACCCTCTGGCTGGGGTTGATCGCCGTCATTCCCGCCTATTCAGCCGCGAAACAACTTACCCAAAATTTTGAAACCACCAGCGAGATCATCCCCGCGCAGGCGAACACGCTCCTTGCATTTCTCCTCTTCTCCCTCGGCGCCGGGATAGGATTCTTGCTGGCATAAAAGGGAGACCCATGAAAAAGTTAATTACCGCTCTTGCCCTCGCCGCCCTCCTCCTCGCAGCGTGCGCGCCTGAAAAGGCAGATGGTATTCCGATCACAGTATACCGCTCCCCTACCTGAGGTTGCTGTGGCGACTGGGTTCAGTATATCGAAGATAACGGCTTCGATGCGACCATCAAAAACGTGCAAGATATGAGTCCTATCAAGAGCCAATATCAAGTGCCGCTTGAACTTGAGTCATGCCACACCGCCATCGTGGATGGCTACGTGATCGAAGGACATGTTCCGGTGAAAGAGATCAACCGCTTGTTGGATGAGCGGCCCAATGCGATCGGGCTGGCTGTGGCAGGGATGCCCATCGGTTCGCCCGGCATGGAAACGGCTGGCATCGCCCCTGAGCCGTATCAAGTCATTTTGTTCGCCGCCGATGGAAGCCGGGAGGTCTTTGCCAGTTATCCATAAAAACGATTGTATGACATTCATCACTCCGATTATGACAGAATTTAACTATCTCTTAATCTGGCATTTACATAGAATTTAGGATGTATGCCCTCCAAATGCTTGTATTTTCATTTGGCGACCATGAACGTGGCAACGTCAACGTCAAGATACGGAAAAGATAGTTAAGGAGATGCCACATGAAGTTAAAAAACATTCTGATTTCGATTGGAGCGATCCTGATCTTCGGGGTCATTCTCGCCGCCTGCGGATCCACACCGACCTCCGCTCCAACAGATGCGCCCGAACCGACTGAGGCTCCCGCGCTCCTGCCTGAAACGCCCTATCTGGCAGACTGGCAATCCAGCGGTCACGCGGATGTAGCGGGCGAACCCTTCCGCCATTGGGATGCGGAAGATCCTGCCGAAGTTCCCACTGCTTGCGCAAAGTGCCACTCCACAGCCGGTTATGAAGATTTTCTCGGCGCGGATGGCAGTGAAGTTGGCAAAGTAGATGGAGCCGTCCCTGCGAGTGAAGCGCAAGGCGTCCAGTGTGTGGCATGTCACAATCCGGCTACGGTATCCAAAACAACGGTCACATTCCCATCCGGCGTTACGATTACTGCCGGGAGCGATGTGCGTTGCATGGAATGCCACCAAGGGCGCGAATCGAAACTGAGCGTGGACGCGCAGATCGAACGTTTTGCCGCGACAGATGCCGACGCCGTGGTCGCCCCAATCAAGGACGATCAGGGTAATGATGTGTTCTTCGGCTTCCGCAATGTACATTATTACGCGGCGGCGGCTACGCTGTACGGCAATAAGACCATGGGCGGCTATCAATACGACGGTTTGACCTACGACTCAAAGAACGATCATGTAGCGGGATACGACACGTGCATTGGCTGTCACGATTCTCACACGCTGGAAGTGAAAGTCCAGGATTGCGCCACTTGCCACGAAAATGTTGATACGGCTGAAGATCTGAAATCGGTGCGCATGGTAAGTTCCATGAGCGATTACGACGGCGATGGCGATGTGCAAGAAGGCATGTATTTCGAGATCGAAGGCTTACAGAAAATTTTGTATGCTGAGATGCAGAAATACGCGGCAGACAAAGCCGGCATCGGTCTGCTATATGAAGCCAGCGCCTACCCGTATTTCTTCCAAGATACGAGCAAGAACGGCGCCGCAGACGAAGACGAGATTGCCTTCTCGAATGCGTTCTCCAGTTGGACGCCGCGCTTGTTGAAAGCCGCGTATAACTATCAAGTCTCGTTGAAAGACACCGGCGCGTACGCGCACGGCAACAAATACATCGTGCAGTTGCTCTACGACTCGATCGCCGATCTCGGCGGTGATGTGAGCAAACTGGCTCGCGACGACGCCGGTCACTTTGCCGGCAACACCGAAGCCTTCCGCCATTGGGATGGCGAAGAAGAAGGCAATGGGACCATCCCGTATGGATGCGTGAAGTGTCACACGGCCGGAGGTCTGCCAGAATATATAACCAATGGCGGAACAACGGTTATCACCTCGAATGGCACGACCCAGATCGTTGGTTTGAGCGCGATGCCCGCGAGCAACGGCTTCCAGTGCGCCACCTGTCACAACGAAGAATCGTTCCCCGATCGCTACACGGTCAATTCCGTAACTTTCCCCAGCGGAAAATCAGTCAGCTACGGCGGGCAGGATGCGGATGGGAACTTCCTGCCGGACGATTCAAACCTGTGCCTCTCCTGCCACCAGGGACGCGAATCAACTGCCAGCATGAACAACGCGCTGCGCGGCAAAGACCTTGACACCGTAGACGCCAAGATCCGCTTCAAGAATATTCACTACTTTGCGGCAGGCGCGACGCTCTTCGGCGCGGATGTGCAAGGCGCGTACATGTATGAAGGCAAGGAATATGCCGGTCTGAACGTACACGCCAAGCCTGAGGGCAGGGTCAACAAATGCCAGGACTGTCACGATGTTCATGACCTCGAGCCTAAACTCGAAGCCTGCGAAACCTGCCACGCCACCAACGACCCAACGGCAATCCGGGAGACCGATGTGGATTACGACGGTGACGGCAACGTGGAAGAAGGGATCGCCGGTGAGGTTTCCACGCTGGCAGACGCGCTCTACGCTCAAATGCAAACCTACTCGGAAACTCACGGCGGAACGATCACTTACGACTCGCACGCCTACCCATACTTCTTCGGTCCGGACGGCAAGGGCTACGCCGCATGGACGCCGCGTCTCGTCAAAGCCGCGTTCAACTACCAGTATGTGCAGAAAGACCCGGGCGCGTACGTCCATAACCCGAAGTTTGTGATCCAGTTCCTAATTGACTCGATCGAAGACCTCGGCGGCGATGTGAGCGCCTACACGCGACCGTAGCCGAACAAACAAAAAGACCGAAAACAGGTGACGGCGAAAAATCCATCACCTGTTTTCGGTTAATTGACAAAAAAGGTAGTGATGACATTTATTGTCCAGATTTATGACAGTCAGCACTTACTCATAATGCCATTAACTCGTACGATAACCATCGGATAATTCCACTTTTTACCCGGAGCAGGCAGACAATGAACCCGACAAAAAAACTATTCTTTTTCACGGGCGCACTCGCCCTCTGTATGGTATTTGCCGCGCTCGTTCTGATCCCCACGCGCGAAGCGTCGGCGATCGAGCCGGTCAAGCAAAGCCCCAATGAGTGCTTGGAATGTCATGAACAGGCTGGAAAACTGTGGGAAGACAGCCGGCACCGAGAGACAAATGTGAGTTGCACGGTTTGCCACAAACTTGCGGATACAACCGGGAAACATCCCGAAGACGCCAAGTATACGGTCGAAAGCGAGACAGACACCTGCCTTGTGTGCCATGCGGAAGTTGCCGGGAAAAACGTCGCGGGCGAACTGGCGATCAGCGAGCATGGAAAGGTAGGCTTGACCTGTCTCAGTTGCCACGAACAACATTCGCAGGGACTCAAACTAGCCCCCGGGTCGAGGACGATCTGCGAAAACTGCCATAAAGACGAGACGAGGGAAGTGCTCGAATCAACCCACTTTGCGGCTGGACTCAGTTGCGTCAACTGCCACATGGGCGCGGACAAAAACCATACGCTGATCGTATCGGTGACTACCTGCGGCGAATGTCACACCGACCTGCACGATGCAAAACGAATGCTGGACGCCGGACTCGATATAAAAGTTATGGCGAAACCGGAAGCCATGGTGGAAATAACTCCGCTCCCCGAGACGCCAGCCGTCCCGGAGACTGAAGCGAACGCCGGTGGCGTCCATCTGCCAGCCTGGCTCCTTGTTGTGGCGGGCGTACTCATCGGCGGCATTGTTGCGTGGGCAGTGTTCGGAAAGGAACCGGGGAATCCGTCCGCCGGTAAACCATCCTGAGATCTGCCCGGAGGCTGAATCATGAAAGAACACGAAAACGAACAACAGGCTGCATCCGAAGAAAAGAAAGGCACAACCCGCCGGGAATTTCTAAAACTGGCTGGCGCAGTGGTGGCGGCGGCAGGCGTAACGCAATTTGTGGCGGCAAAGACCATCGCCGCTCGCGCGTCGTCCGGCGATGACAACGAAGGCAGTGGTCATCAATGGGGCATGTTGATTGACATCAACTTGTGCATTGGATGTCAATATTGCACCTACGCGTGCAACGCCATCAACAATCTCGCCGATGATATGCGCTATTGCGTTGTCACTACCGAAACGACACAATCGGGAGACGAATTCTTCCTCTCGCGCCCTTGTATGCACTGCGAAGAAGCCCCCTGCGTGCACGTCTGCCCGGTTGGCGCGACCTACAAACGTCCGGATGGAATCGTCGCAATGGATTACGACCTTTGCATCGGATGTCGGTATTGTCAGATCGCTTGCCCCTACGAAGCGCGCGTGTTCAACTGGCGAGAGCCGATCGAGTTAAGCCCCCACTCCCCCGCGTTCGGATATCAGGAAGTGCCGAATCGTCCCCGCGGCGTCGTCGAAAAATGCACATTCTGCTCGCATCGCATTGACGCGGGATTGGAGCGCGGTCTCGTCCCCGGCGTGGATACGCAAGCGACTCCAGCCTGTGTGGTGGCTTGCCCCACCACCGCCCGCATTTTCGGCGACCTGAACGACCCAGCCAGCCCGATCTCGACGGCGCTTGCCGACGCGAAGGTCACTTTGCGTTTGCGGGAAGAACTTAGCACCGAACCGCGCGTGTTTTACATTCCCCCAGATTCAAAGACATCGAATCCATTCCAAGGGAGTTGAGTATGCAATCCAATATTCACTATCCCAAACTTCGGATCGGAAAAACTCGCCTCGATATTTTCCCCTACTGGATCGGACTCTTAGCGGCAGGCATCCTGTTCGGTCTGGTCGGAGCATTTGTCGTTTTGCGCGACGGCTTGCAAGTAACAGGACTGTCTAACAAAGTGCCTTGGGGATTATGGATCTCTATTGATCTGTCCTCCATCGCGCTGGGCGGTTCAGCCTTCGTATTCGGCGTAATCGTCTACCTCCTAAAATTGAAACGCTTCGAGGTGATCGGCAAGCTGGCGGTGCTACTCGGTTTCTTGGGATACTCCACCGCAGGGATGGTATTGCTCTTTGATCTGGGTCAGCCGCTGCGTTTCTGGCATCCCGTTGTGTTTTGGCAGCCGCACTCGCTTCTCTGGGAAGTGACGATGTGCGTCGTGTTGTATCTGACCGTGTTGGTCGCCGAGATCGTTCCCATCGTTGTAGAGCATCCGTTCTTTACCGATCATCCATTGCATAAGAAATTTCCGATCGTGAAAAAACTCGCGGCATTCGCAAAGACGGTCTCCCGCTGGCTTCACAAGGCTGGTCCAATTCTCGCCATCGCGGGGCTGACCCTTTCCCTTCTGCATCAGGCATCGCTCGGCGCGACCTATTCCGTTCTGTACGGACGCGGTATCTGGTTCAACCCCAGCGCGCCGGTTCAGTTCGTTCTGTCCGCGATGAGCGGCGGGATCGCCCTGCTCTTTTTCATGGGCGTGATCGTTTTCCGCGTGATGAGGCGCGGTCTGGTGGCAGACGATGTGCTTTACGATATCGCCCGGCTTTCCGGCGGAGTAACGTTATTGCTCACCTATCTCCGATTGTGGGATTGGGCGGTGACCAATTATTATTCCTTCGACCGCAATATCAGCCTGCAAACCGAAGCGCTGAACGCTGTCGCTCCATACACCCTCTCGTTCTGGATCGGACAGGCGTTATTGCCGGTGATCGCCGGGTCTGTTCTGCTGGCGGCTAAGTCGGTTAAGAACTTCCGCTACTTGATGGTTTTTTCAGTCATCCCAATTTTTGCCGCCATCCTCACACGCTGGAACTATAACTTTTCAGGTCTGATCGCCACGCCGACTTACGACCCGTATACGCCGGTCATCGTCTTAAATTCCTATACCCCCACGTGGGTGGAATTTTCAGTTGCCACGCTTGTCATTTCGTACTGGCTGTTGATGTTCAGTTTCGCCGCCCGTTATCTGCCGTTTCAGTCCGCTGGGCACGAACACTAGTACATCCACAAATTATAGATGTAGGGCAAATTACCAATTTACCGAACGCAATTTAGCAAATTGCGCTACAAGTTCATCTGGTAGAAGTACTAGCGAACAAATCCTGAAAGGGCGAAACGAACTTCCTTACCGGCGAACCAACCGCACTTAAGAACGAGATCGCTTCCGTCATCCGAAAGCGGTCTCGTTTTTTGTCAGCGAGTCAGTTTTTGATGCAGTCCTTGCGCAAACTCGAACAGCGTTTGGATTTCAGCTTCGGAGGGCTGGCTTTGCCCATTGCCATAAAATTCGAGCGTGACAACCATTCGGTCAGACACACCTTGAGGATCGGAAGCGTCTAAACTTTCGTGTCCAAATTCTTGAACCCATTCGAAAAATTCCTGTTGCCGGGTTGCATCTAACAGTTCGGCGAATACTTTTATAGCGCTTTCGGGTTGCTGTGATCGGCAATTGGTGGAATACACTTCACCGGAAAGAAAGACCGTCATGCGATCGCAGAACCCGGCGATGCCGCCCTCGCGCGTCCAAACGAACGCGATGGTCGCCGGTTGAACATGACTGCCGTCCGCGCTGACGTGATATTCGAATTCGAGACCGTTGGCTTTCAACACGATGATCTTGCCCGGCGTGATGACTTCGGCGCAAGCCACGTCTTGCATGGCAACGCCCAAACACGCATCGGGAAACTCGACATCGGAACTGCTGACGACGGAAATTTCATCGAGATCGAGTTTGAGGTTCGATGCTAGTTGCGCCATGATGGCTTCTTCCATCAACCCCACCGGCGCGCCGCTGGCTTGCGCAACCTGACTGCCGTCTTCGTTCGTGCGGAATTCAAATTGCTCGCCGTTCGCTTCGAGGATGACGCGATATCCCGGCACGATCGCCTGCGTACACATCATCCCCGGTCGTTGAATTCCTAGACAACCGTCGGGCCACTCCACCGCTTCGGTAGAAACGACTCGAATTTCTTCCGCAGAAAGCCCAAGCAGCGATGCAAGCCGCGCGACCGCCGCCTCTTCGGCGGGAGTTAATTCCGCCGGTTGCGTAGGCGTCGGGCGCAAATCATCAACGGGGATAAAGGATTGTTCTGTCGGTTCTGCCTGCCCCGCGCAAGCGGAGAGCGCCCAAGTTAGCGCCATGAATATCAATACAAATCGTTTCATTCAAACTCCTTGACCAATGGACGTGAATGTCATTCAGAATGTTCCGTCTGCCTGTATAATCGTGCTATGCAAATCAAGTTTATCATTCTAGCATTAATGATTTTAACCGCGTGCGCGCCGAAAGCCGACCCCAACATTCAAGTTCAAGTTGCGGTCGCGTCCACGCTCGCGGCGATACCGACCGGCACAGCGCAACCGATCTCCACGCCGTATCCCTCGCCAACTGCGTTCGATCTGCGCGGGTTATTTTGCGAATATCAATTTTGCATCGGGCATCCCATTGACATGGCGTTCTATGACGTGAGCGCACAGCAAAACCCAGCCAGCCCCAGCGGTTATTCGCAAGGCGTGCTAGCCGCCTTCAACGGAAATCTTTTTATTCAGATGATCTGGCAGACTGCGCCCGGCGCGGCGGACCCGCAATTTCTGCTCGACCTCATTTTGGAGGCAGGACTCGATACACGCCTCGGCGCCCCGGACGTGAAACTGATTCGCGACATGAACGTAATCTACACCCCGATCGCATCCACCGCCACGCCCCTGCTCCCCTACGGCGGCGCGGCGGCATGGACGTGCGGCGACCGCGTCTTCGCGTGGAAAGTCTACACGCCGGACGAATCCTCCGCACCCGCGTTATTCGACTCCGCGCTAGCGCGTTTCACCTGTAACCGCTAGTAACCAATCCAGCACAACCGCCGATGTCGTTTTGTGTTATAACGAACGCATACATTTGATGTTCATTCCAGAGGAGGAACGACCATGCCACCCACCGTCCGCGAGTTGATGACCGAAACGATCAAGAGCGCGTTCCAGCCCGATAAAGCCGCCGGGGTTGACACAGTAGTGCAGTTCAGGTTCACGGGCGCGCAAGCGTCCGATTGGTATGTTGTCATCAAAGACCAGAAGTGCGAATCCACCGAAGGGTTGCACCCCGACCCAAAAATGACCATGACGGTCGATTCGGAGGACTACATCAAAATCTCCACCGGCGAATTGGACGCCACGATGGCGTTCATGAAGGGCAAGGTCAAGGTGAGCGGCGATATGGGCGTGGCGCTTGGCATGGGCAAGTATTTCGTCTTCGGCAAATAGATCAAAGGGTAGTTCTTGGGACTACCCTTTTTCTATTGCAGAGAATACTCAACATGGCAACGCCCACACCTGCCTACGGGGAACGACGTCAACTCACCGTGATGTTTTCGGATGTAGTCGGCTCGACCGAACTTTCTGCGACCCTCGACCCCGAAGACTGGCACAGCATCCTCAGCCGCTATCATCAGACCGCGGCAAATATCGTCAAACGCTTTGAGGGTCACGTCCAGCAATATTTGGGGGACGGCATCTTAATCCTCTTCGGCTTTCCGCAAGCGCATGAAAACGACGCCGAACGCGCCGTGCGCGCGGGTCTGATGTTCCAGGAAGAGATTCAGAAACTAAACGAAGCCTTTCAACGCGAATTTTCAAAACGCATCGCGGTGCGCGTGGGCATCCACACCGGCGAGGTGATGATTCGGCAGGAGGGCGGAGACTCAGGCAGCATCTTCGGAGAAACGCCGAACGTGGCGGCGCGAGTCCAATCGGCGGCTGACCCGGGTTCCATCTGCATCTCGGCGGCGACGCAGAAACTTGTCGCCGGCTTCTTTATTGTGGATGATATGGGGCGTCACATTCTCAAAGGGATTCCCGACCCGATTCAATTATTCAAAGTTGAAAGAACTTCCGGCGTGCGAAGCCGCTTGCACGCCGCCGCGCTCGCTTCGCTGACTCCATTCGTGGGACGCGAAGACGAACGAAATTTATTGATGAGCCGCTGGGCGCAAGTGCAACGAGGGCACGGACAACTCGTGATGATCACCGGCGAAGCGGGCATAGGAAAATCTCGCCTCCTTCGTCAATTTAAACAAGACCTCGGCGGAATACCGCACACATGGATCGAAGGCGAATCGTCGCCATACGAACAGGATACGCCGTTCGCGCCCACCATTGACTTAATAGAAAACGCATTCAACTGGACAGCGACGACATCTGTGGAAGATAAGATCGCCGACCTTGAACGATCGTTTTCACTCCTAGGGTTAGACACGTCAAAGATTGTGCCGTTGGTCGCGTCGCTTCTCAGCGTTCCGATTCCGCCGGGGAGATATCCGCCCATTCTGCTCTCGCCGGAACAGCAACGCTTGAACTTGTTGCAATCCCTCGTAGATTGGGTGATCGTTTCGTCCAAATCGCAACCGACCGTGCTTGTCGTCGAGGATTTACACTTCGCCGACCCGTCCACACTCGAAGAATTCGTGATGCTCGGCGAGCAGGTCGAAAACTCATCGGTGATGTTGCTGTTTACCGCGCGTCCGCGCTTCATCCCGCCATGGCCCACGCGCCCATTCCATTCGGTAATTAATCTCACGCGACTTCAGCAGGAAAACATCCGCGAGATGATCGGTAAACTATTGGGGAGTTTGGTGCCAGCGGAAACGCTACAATCTCTTGCCGACCGCACCGACGGCAACCCGCTCTTCGCGGAAGAATTGTCGCAGACGATGGCTGGCGCGCGCTCGATCGCTGCCAGCGCGTCGCAAATCCCCTCCACGTTGCAAGACCTGCTGATGGCGCGTCTCGATTTTCTCGGACCGCGCAAAGAACTAGCGCAGATCGGGTCGGTTCTCGGGCGCGCATTTCCCCATTCCCTGCTTTCGGCGATCGCCGGTCAACCAGAGGAGGAATTGCAAAACGGGCTGGATGAATTGACCGCCTCAGGGCTGGTTTTCAGCGACGAAAGCGGCGACGACGTCATCTACACGTTCAAACACGCGCTGGTGCAAGAAGCGGCGTACGCGTCGCTGTTGAAAAGCCGCCGGCGCGAACTGCACCGCGCAACGGCAAACGCCTTGAACGAAAAATTTTCCGACGTGGCAAAACAACGACCCGAATTGGTGGCGCATCACCTCACCGAGGCTGGCGACGCGGAGAAAGCCATCGATGCATGGCAGACCGCTGGCGACTTCGCCGCCGCGCGCGCCGCGCTCGTCGAGGCAGGTCAACACTACAACAAAGCGCTCACCGTGCTTCAAACCCTGTCAGATACGCCAGACCGCGCGCAACTCGAACTGCCGCTTCAACTTTCGCTCGCTCATATCCTCAGCGCCATTAAAGGATTCGGCTCGGAGGAGGAAAAAGTCGCTTACTTGCGCGCGCGCGAAATCTCCGCGCAACTCGGCGAATCGCCACAGTTCTTCTTCATCCTCCTGGGTTTATGGTCAACGGCGAACAGCCGCTCAGACATGAAAGCCTCCGAAGAGATCCAAACCGAAATGCTCCACATCGCCGAACGCAACGGCATGACGATGTTCCTCGTGTGGGCATATTTCACGCAGGGGTTGTACGCCTACGAGGTCGGCAAATTTTTCGAAGTCGGCGAATGGGTATCGAAACTGCTCCAAAATTACAAAACAGAGGAACACACGTGGTCGCCATTCGACCCACAAGTAACCGTCCGCAATCACGCCGCGCTGGCGCTGTGGCAACTTGGAAAAATTGATCAAGCGCGCAAACTCCTAGCCGAAACCATCGAGATCGCTCGCCCTTTGGCGCCAGCCAACATGGCGATGGCTCACCTCGCCGCGTGCAGTCTCATTGTCTACTTGCGCGACGCGCACGCGCTTCACGAACACGCCGAAGGGATGCTCGAAATCGCCCGCCGCGAAAGTTTGCCGTCTTTCCTCGCCTGGGGCAACATGTATCAAGGCATCGCGCACACACTGCTCGGAGATCACGAAACGGGAATCGCCGAGATCAAGCAAGGGCTCACCGCGTATCTCGCCTCCGGCACGCACAGCTCGCTCGGGCAATATCTTTCCCAACTCGCCGAAGCGCAAGCCCGCGCAGGACAAATTGAACAGGCTCTTGCCACCATCGAAGACGCGTTCGGCGCGGCGCCCGAAGAGGAAATGCACTTCCCCGAACTCCATCGCGTCCGCGCGGACATTCGACTTCTACAACCCAACCCCGATCTGGGACTTGCCGAACAGGGATACCGTGACGCAATCGCGGCTTCGCAAAAATATCAAGCGCTCACACAGGAATTACGAGCGGTCACGCGACTGGGGCGCCTGCTTCAGTCATGCAGACGCGCACGCGAAGCCCGCGACCTGCTCGCTCCGCTCTACGCAAAATTCACCGAAGGCTTGGATACGCCCGACTTGATTGAATCCAAATCGCTCCTCGATGAATTGAATTCTTCATAAATCCAATCCCGCAGGGATGAAAGGATTCTAGATTCAAAAGTAAGCCGTTCCGAAATCCCGAAGGGATGACATAAATTATCAATTCTATGACACCCCTACGGGGTTGAAGATTACACCTCGCTGAATCTATAATCATTTGACCCCTTCGGGGGTCTGTGATGAGGAAACCAAAGATGAAAATCGCACGCATCATCTTCTACATCGAAGTCCTGTTGAGTTCCTACGCCGCCGTCATGGACTTGATCAACCCCGCCGAATTTGTCGCCGAATATACCCCGCACAAAGTAACCGGCATACCGCTGGAGATCATCCGCTGGTACGGCGTTCAACTTGTCCCGCTCGTCTATCTCGAATTCACCGCACTATGGCAAAAACGAGACGACCGGCTGGCATGGGTTCTCGGCGCGTTCCTCATCGGCGACTTCCTCCAAATCCTCCTAACCGTGAATTACATGCAAGCGCATCCCGGCACACAGTGGACATTCGGATTCGTCTTCAGCCTCATTGTCGTCGTCGTGTTGGCGGTTACGAGAATCTACTGGCTTAGCCATTATCGAAATCAAAACAAACAATAAATATCGTGGTGCGGGATGGCATCCCGCTTAGCATTGATCAGGCGGGATAACATCCCGCCCCACAAAGCCAGAAATTCATTTAGGAGAATCATCATGGCAAAGAAAAATGTCTGCATCGTCGGCGGGGGCGCGACAGGCGTCGCCTTGTTGTGGGCGCTTTCGCAGGACCAAGCCGCCCGTCAAGAATGGAACGTGACTCTCATCCACGACCAGCCATCGGTCGGCGGACATTCGCTCACGTATTACGTCCCCGCGCCGGGCAAGCCGAATAAGAAATTGCCGATCGACATCGGCGTGCAATTCATCTCGCCGATGATGTATCCCAACGTTCACGTCATGTTGCAAAGACCAGAATTTCAACAGCGCGTGCCAATGAACGATTACAACTCGTTGAAAATTTCCGCCGCATTCCCGCGCTTGAACGGTCAGCCGATGAACTGGGGAAATTTCCCCGCGTATCAACAAGGACCGAACTTCACGCTTTACAACGACGACATGAAATTCGACATCGCCGCGTTTCAAGATTTCATCGAAGCTGAATTGTTCGTGGACTGGCAGATGAAGACCCTGCAAGAATTTTTCTTCCCGAACCCACCGATTCCCTTCCTCAACAAAACCGATTTCATCAATTACATCCTTTCGCCGTACATGAGCATCATCAACGGCTACGGAAGCGCGCTGCTCAATGATACGATCTTCCTGGACTTGTTCCCGCTCTTCGCCACCTTGCCTCTGCCGCAATCGTGGGGCTTCCCCACCCCGCTTGGAAGTTTTTCAAAACCCGGCACAGGCTGGCAGAGATTTGCGAACGGCGCCCAATCGTGGGTGGAAGCGATGCAGGCGGTCGCCCAGTCGTTGACTCCGTCCACGTTAATCCTTAACTCCAAAGTTAGCGCGGTGTGGACGGATCAATCCACCGGTCAAGTCACCGTGCAGTGGAGCCAAAACGGAAGTAAGCCGATTCTCTCGCGGACGTTCGACAAGGTCGTGCTGACCACCGACATGTGGACGAACTCGAAGATGTTGAACAACGCGCAGAACCAATATTATTGGAACAACGTGTATTACAACCCGAAGTTCGATTACCCCATCGGCGATTATCGAAACACGGACATGCAGCCGTCGGGTCCGCACGTGACGTGGGATCTGCTGTGGGGCAAATGCTACATCCACACCGATTCAACGATGCTCTCGCCCGACTTGATGCAGCAACAAGAGACGCTTCAATTCAACGGGTATTACGCGCCCGGCACTGACAACGGCAACTACAACCTGATTGACACCTTCACCACCTACATCCAGAAAAATGTGTTGAACGATCCCGACGCCGAAGGTTTGTATCTCACGATGTACGGATACATCCCTGATCCATCCAAGGGACAGAAAGTGCCTGACCCAAGCAAAGTGTTGTTCAGCGAACCCTGGACGCACGGACGCTGGACTCCTTCCGCGATGGACGGTCCAAAAACAAAGTTGTACATGGCGCAAGGACTTGGAAACATCTCGTATCCTGGGCAGATGAACACCAACGTCTACTTTGCGGGCAACAACACCACGGTTGACTCGGAGGACGGCGCGCTCATGTCCGCGCTGGCAATCGCAAATTACGCCTTCGGCGTGAATTACCCGCTGACCGACAAGTCAATTCTCGAAAGTTTGTTTGCGTACGAAATGTATTCCATCTATCACAATGTGATGTTCCCGAAACAGAGCGGCGGCGTGAACGCAGCGGAAGCGGTAAAGTCCCTGCTCGTCAAACTCCCCGCCCTCATCAAAAAGTGGACCTCCTCCCCCGCTTCGACAAAGTCAGCCGTTCTGGTCTCTGCGCCTACAAAAAAGAAATCTCCGACAAAGAAGAAAGCGGCTGGGAAAAAGACGAAGAAAGCAAAAGCGGTCAAGAAAACTACCAAAAAGCCAATTCGCAAACCAGCAAAGAAAGTTGTATCGAAGAAATCAAAGGCGACGAGAAAGAAGAAGGTAACCAAGCGGAAGGTGAAGAAGTCCGTTCGGAAGACGACGAAGAAGAGGACGAGCGCGAGGAAGAGGTAGTGAGATCATTTCCCACATCCGCAATATCTGGATGTATAATCTAGGCATAATCAGTTATACAAAACCATTCCATATAAGACCCCTGTACAGCGGCTTATACTTAAAGTTTCCATTAAGACATAATTGGGCAGCTGTAAACCGAGTTTCGAGGATGAGCAAGTGCTGATATCCCTTGTATGTCCAAAGCCGTTGGGAATTGTGCAACAAGAATGGAGACCTGATATAGACCATGATCAACAAAATCTTATTAATACTTTTGTCAATTTATTTGTCTTCCTGTGCAACAAAGGTGGCACAACAAACAGCCACTCTAACATCATTACCAGAACCTAGCGAAACTTCTCTGCCCACAGATACACCAGTGCCAAGTGAAACGCCAAACGCCCTGGCCACCTTGTTGGCTCAAAGCACCCCAGCCACGGTATGGAGAAGTATCCCCATTATGCCTGGCGCGGTTGAGGGAACGGGAGATGATAATCGCTATTATTTCACGATCAATAGTAGCATTGATGAAATCAAAGCCTACTATGAGCACGAACTGTCAGAAATCGGTGCCCAAATGTTGCCTCTCGAAGATAGCACCAATAGTTTTATGATGGCTGGCTTTGTAGGGGACGATTCGATCACGATCTCGATCGATCGGGTAGGCGATGGATTCCTTGTTTCTTTTCTTACTGTAGAAGGTCTACGCGCAGCCGCAAGCCAAGTTCCGTTGCAAACGGCCATACCCACGGAAACGAACATTGTTTTTGTAGACTTTCACAATCTCCAAGGAATTCCGGTATCTGAATGGAATGGCATTCCCATTATGCCTCAAGCCACAGCCGCGCAAGAATCCAGAGATGAATTTTCTGTAAAGTATTATTTCAGCGTCAACGCGACCCCAGAAGAAGTGCAATCTTTTTATAATGAGGAAAAACTTAAGTCTCTAGGTTGGATCTTAACTCGGCCTGACGAAGGAAAATTTGACATCCTTATTATGAATGGCTATCGAAAGGGGTCCATGTTCCTAACCATAGGGATCAATATTCTGGAAGAGAATTCCATTGTTGTGAGCCTGGGCATCATCACTAACTGATTTGAAGCATCACGATACTGATAAAGAAATTAGGTCATGCGCCATTCCTTTGACGGTAACTCTACATGCCGACGAGTTAGTTAGATTACTAGAAACTAGATGCAAACATCTCCAAAGATCTGTCCAACCAAGCGTGCTAATAAAGTATGGTTATTTGCAATAAGAAATCAACTTGGTGGTTAACCTCTACCCCTCCCGCCTCTTCGCCTCCTGCCACAGCGACTCCATCTCGTCCAAACTCAACTCGGATAAATTCCGTCCCTGCTGTTTCGCGCCCTGCTCCACGTAGCCAAAGCGTTTCTTGAATTTCATATTCGTTCCCCTCAGCGCGGACTCGGCATCCACGTGTTTCCAGCGCGCCAGATTGACCAGCACAAAGAACAGGTCGCCGATCTCGGAGGCGAGTTCGAAGTCCGTTTCGGCGCTCTTGATCTCTTCGATCTCCTCTTTCACCTTATCCAAAACGTCCTCGATCTGATTCCAATCGAAGCCAACGCGCGCCGCGCGGTCTTGATACTCCTGCGCTTGCGACAAGGCTGGCAGGATCGTTGGAACTCCATCGAGAATTCCCTTTTCCTCTTTTTTGCCGCCGCGTTCCTGTTCTTTCAACTTCTCCCAATTCGCCAAGACATCATCCACGCCCTCGAGTTTCAAGTCGCCGAACACATGCGGATGCCGCCGCATGATCTTCGAGTGGATACCCCGAATCACATCGCTGACGTTGAACTGTCCCGCCTCGTTGGCGATCTGCGCCTGCAACACGATCTGCAACAGCAAATCGCCGAATTCCTCGCGCATGTCGGCAAAATTATTTGAGTCAATGGCGGAGATGGCTTCATAGGATTCCTCCAGCAAATGCTTCCTCAGCGACTCGTGCGTCTGCTCGCGGTCCCACGGACAGCCGTTCGGCGCGCGCAAGTGCGCCACGATCTCGGCAAACGACTCGAACGACGTCCCCTCTCCCAGCGGAGGAACAAACCAACTCCCCGTCCAATTCTCCAATTCTCCTAATTCTCTTTCTTCTCTTGTCTTTCCTTTATCAACCACGAACACCACATGTTCCCTCGGATACACTGTGAGCAAAACTTCTTTCAAATGCGCCGCCGACTCCGCCGAGTCAATCCCCACGATCAACGCGGGGCTATCCGGCGGGAACGGCGGCACGTGCGCGGAGGCGAGAGTCGACGCGTCTAGCAGAGTCAGCCGCGGGGGCGGAGAGATGCGGAGCGCGTCGAAGATCGAAGATACGAGGGTGAAGTCCATGCGATTATCCATTTCGTAAATTAAACATAAAACGTAATGCGAAACTGGCGTTAGCCATCACGCATTACGTCTATGATTTTAACTTGAAACTTGAAGACTTAGCGCTTGGTATAGGTCGGCGCCTTACGAGCTTTCTTGAGACCCGGCTTCTTGCGTTCCTTGATGCGCGCATCACGGGTCAGCAGACCGCGCTTGCGGAGCGGCGAAGTCCAATCGCCGTTGAGCAGGACCAGCGCGCGGGCGAGACCCAGCCGCACCGCCTCGGTCTGACCGGTCGTGCCGCCGCCGTTGACCTTTACGGTCACGTCGTATTTCTTGGCGTCCTGCCCCACCGCGTCGAAAGCGCGCAGGATGTCCTGCAAATCGCCCAAACGCGGGAAGTAAACTGCGGCTTCCTTCTCGTTCACCACAAATTTACCCGAGCCGCTCATCAAGCGGACGCGGGCGGCGCTTTCCTTGCGGCGGCCGATCGCTTCATAATATTGAACAGACATAATTCATTTCCTCTTTCGGTTAACCCAGCGGCGCGGGGTTATTCGTGCCGTGCGGGTGGTTCGCGCCGGCGTAGATCTTCAAACGCTTCATCAGCGAACGTCCCATGCGGTTCTTCGGCAACATGCCCCACACCGCTTCGCGCAAGACGCGGTCGGGATGTTGTTGCAACTGGTCGCGCAGGCTGATCGCCTTGTACCCGCCGGGATAATTCGAATGGCGGTGATAGACCTTGGTGGTCATCTTCGAGCGCGTCTTCGTGCCGGTGACGGTCACGCGTTCGGCGTTGATCACCACCACGAAATCGCCCATTTCCACGCCGGGCGTAAAGGTCGGTTTATGTTTGCCGAGCAGCGCGTGGGCGATGCGCGTGGCGACGCGCCCAAGGGTCTGCCCTTCGGCGTCCACGATCAGCCACTTGCGCTCGATCTCGCTTGCTTTCGGATAGTACGATTTGTACACGTTCAAGTTCTCCGTTTCTATATTCATTCCTTCGACGTTCGAGAACGCCGACTACACAACTAAATTGATTGACTCTTGATACTTCACTTCGATCAGCGTCAGCCCATGGGCAGGAGCCAGACCGGCGGGAAGCCCGCTTCGCTTCGACGGTTTGGGCTGGTTCACCGCCTCAGCCACCGCGTCCACGTGAACTTTGCCCTGCCCCGCCGCGACCTGCACGAAAACCATCCGCCGCACCATGCGATACAAGAACGCGTCCGCTTCCACTTCGAAGCGCCACTGGTCGTCCGCGCTCCGAAGCCATTGCGCGTTCGTCACCTTCCGCACGGTCGTTCCTTTGGGCGTGGTCGCCGAGCCGAAGGAGGAAAAATCGTGCGCGCCGATGAAAACCTGCGAAACTTGTTTCAACAGTTCGTCGTCGAGGGGAGTATTAATCCTCCACGCAAACCGTTCGCGGATGGGGTTACGCACATCGTCGCAAAACAAGCGGTAACTGTACACTCGCGAAGCCGCATCGAACCGCGGGTGGAACTCATCGCGGACGATCTTCGCCTCCCACACCGAAACGTCGTTCGGCAGTTTGGCATTCAACGCGCGGACGAGTTCATCGTCAGTGTGAGCCCAGTCGAGGTCGCACGCGGCAACCTGCCCCGTCGCATGAACGCCGGTGTCCGTCCTCCCCGAAAGGAGGATCGAGCGTCCCCTCCAGCCGATGTGGCGTAAGGCTTTTTCGAGTTCGCCCTGCACGGTTCGCTGTTTCGCCTGCCGCTGGCTTCCGAAAAAATCCGTGCCGTCGTAGGCAAGAGTCAATTGGTAACGTGCCATCTTTCGTTCGTCCAGCAGTTGAACTGCTGGACGAGCCAGATTTATTCTTCCACTAATTCCAAAATCACCATCTCGGCTGAATCGCCCATGCGCGGACCGAGTTTCAACATGCGGGTGTAGCCGCCGTTGCGCCCGGCGAAGCGCGGAGCGATGTCGTCAAACAACTGCTTGATGACCTGATTATCGCCGAGTTTCGAGATGGCTTGTCGGCGCGCGTGGACTTTCTGTTCGGGCGTCGCCTCGGCGCTGTTGCGCGCGAGGGTGATCAAGCGCTCCGCGTCGCCGCGGATCGCGGCGGCTTTGGCGCGCGTGGTCTGGATGCGCCCATGCGTAAAAAATTGTTTGATGAGGTTGCGTCGTAACGCTACGCGCGCTCCCGACGAACGCCCCAACCGATAACCTGATATTTGATGTCGCATTGCAAATTACTCCGCAGAATTCTTTTCGTCTTTGAGATAACCTTTTTCCTGCATCTTCTGGCGCAGTTCGTCGAGGCTCTTCTCGCCGAAGTTGCGAATGGACATGACCGCGTTTTCGCCTTTTTCGAGCAGGTCGAGCACGTCGCCGACGGTGGCAATACCGGTGCGTTTGAGCGAGTTGAAGACGCGCACCGAAAGGTCGAGCGATTCAACCGGCGTGTCTGCCAGTTCGCTGCTCATGCGGCTTCCGCCCACTTCCTTTTCGACGACGATGGTCAACGACTCTTCACTGACGCCGGCGATGTAGCGCAGGTGGTCAACGATCAACCGCGCCGAGGCGCTGAGCGCGCGTTCCGGCGAGATCGTGCCGTCTGTCCAGATCTCAAGGTTCAATTTATCGTAGTTCGTGCTCTGACCCACGCGGGCAGAGGTCACTTCCCAGTTCACGCGTTTGACCGGGCTGTAGATCGCATCGATCGGCAGTTCGCCGATGGGCATGTGCCCGCTTCGTTCGTTGGCGGGCGAATACCCGCGACCGCGCTCGACGGTGAATTCAAGGTCGAGTTTGGTCTTGGGGTTATCCACTGTGAAGAGGAAGAGTTCGGGGTTAACGATCTCCAACTCTGCCGGTGTGATGATGTCGGCCGCGGTGACAGTCCCTTCGCCGCGCACTTCCAAGTGCATGCGGGCGCTGTCCACCCCGTCCAGTTTGAGGCGCAGTTGTTTGACCTGCAACATCACCTGGATCACGTCTTCGCGCACGCCGGGGATCTCGCTGAACTCGTGCAACACGTCTGCGATTCGAATGGCGGTAACCGCCGCGCCCTCCAACGAGGAGAGCAATACGCGCCGCAGGGCGTTCCCCAACGTCACGCCGTAGCCGCGTTCCAATGGGCTGATGACAAACTTGCCGTAGTTTCGAGCCTCAGCCTCGCGCTCGATCTTAGGCATAACCATATTCATGATACCCGTCACGGTTCACCTCTGTACTTTATACTAATCTTTGAGGCGGAAATTTCCGCCACCGTCCGTAATAAACTACTACCGTGAGTAGTATTCAACGATCAACTGCTCGTTCAAAATGCCGTCAATTTCAGGGCGTTCGGGCAGGCGTTGGACCGAACCGGTCAACGACTTGGTATCGCGGCTCAACCAAGCGGGTGTTGTACGAGCATCCGCCAGATCGCCGACTTCTTTGAAGTAGGACAAATTGCGTGAGCCGCCGCGCACCGTCACCACGTCACCCTGCTTGAGCAACATGGAGGGAACGTCCGTCTTGCGGTCATTCACGGTGAAGTGACCATGCGACACCAACAAGCGCGCCTGTGAACGGCTGGAGGCGTATCCGAGACGGAAGACGATATTATCCAACCGCGATTCGAGAATCTGCAACAGGTTCAAACCGGTCAAGCCGCGGCGTTGGAGCGCGATCTCATAGTAACGGCGGAACTGGCGCTCCAAAATACCGTAGACGCGGCGGGCGCGCTGTTTGGCGCGCAACTGGCGGAGGTAATCGGACTCGCGCCCCATGCGGCTGCCCCCACCGCTTCGGCTTCCCGTCCGCCCGTGCTGACCGGGAGCAAAACTGCGCTTCTCGAACGAGCATTTCGGGGTGAAACAGCGCTCCCCTTTCAAATATAACTTTTCGCCTTCGCGCCGGCACAATTTACAAACCGGACTAAGATTCTTTGACATAAATCACTTTCCTCTTTACCAAATTACACGCGCCGCTTCTTCGGCGGGCGGCAACCGTTATGCGGGATCGGCGTCACATCCGAGATGAGGCGCACTCTCAAACCCATCGCCTGCACGGCGCGGATGGCGTTCTCGCGGCCAGGTCCAGGACCTTTGACGTATAGTTCAACTTCCTGAACGCCCAACTGTTGAGCGGCTTTGATCGCCTGCTCAGCCGCAAGGCGCGCGGCAAACGGAGTGCTTTTGCGCGAACCCTTGAAGCCCGCCGAACCGGCGCTGCCCCAAGCGATGGTATTGCCCTCCATGTCGGTGACGGTGATGATCGTATTGTTGAACGAGGCAAAAATATGCACCTGTCCTGCGGACAAGGTCTTCTTTGCTTTCTTTGCGCCTGTAGCCCGGCGCGTGGAGCGAACACTCTGAGCCATAATTCTCCTGCCTCTTTATTTCTTCGCGCCGCGGCGTCGTCCGCGACCGGCAACGGTTTTCTTGGTGCCCTTGCGGGTGCGCGCATTCGTACGCGAGCGTTGCCCGCGGACAGGCAGATTGCGGCGGTGGCGCAAGCCGCGGTACGACCCGATCTCGATCAGCCGCTTGATGCTCATTTGCACATCGCGGCGCAGGTCGCCTTCCACCTTGTAATTTTTGCTGATAAATTCGCGGATCGCCGAAACGTCCGCCTCGGAGAGGTCCTTCACCCGTATATCCGGGTTGACGCGCGTTTGCGCCAAGATCTTGCGCGCGCGCGTAGGACCAATCCCGTATAGATAGGTTAGACCAATTTCTACCCGCTTATTACGCGGGAGATCAACGCCTTCAATTCTCGCCATAGTTCTATCCCTGCCGTTGCTTATGTTTTGGGTTCTCGCAGATCACGTAGATTCTGCCTTTGCGCCGAATGATCCTGCATTTGGCGCAGCGCTTCCGTATGGACGGTGAAACTTTCATTGACAATTACTCCTTACAACTTCCTTCAAAAGCCGAAGTTTTGATTATACTCGCTCAATTTTTTTTCGTCTAGCCGAAACGGCCAGCGTACGGATCATGGGACAGTCAGGAGTAGAGGTTCTCCTTCGGTGACGGCAACTGAATGCTCGAAATGCGCCGTCAAAGATCCATCCGCTGAAACTACAGTCCACTGGTCTGGAAGGACGCGGGTTTCCGCGGTCCCCACCAGCACCATAGGCTCGATGGCTATCGTCATGCCGGGTTTCAACAACATTCCCGTCCCGGCTTTCCCGTAGTTTGGCAGTTGCGGACCTTCGTGCATCTGCCGCCCCACCCCATGCCCGGTATATTCGCGGGTGACGTGATAACCATGACCTTCAACATATTTTTGTATCGCCGCAGACACGTCGCCAGTGCGGTTGCCCGCGCGCATGTTCTGGATGGCAACGCCCAACGCGTCTTGCGTGACGTTCAGCAGGTCTTGCGCTTCGGGTGAGATTTCTCCTACCCCGGCAGTAAATGCCGAATCCGCCACCAGCCCGTCAAGGATCGTCCCACAATCAATCGAAACGATATCTCCGTTCTTGAGAATCCGCTTCTTGCTTGGAATCCCATGGACAAGTTCCCGGTTGATACTGGTCGTGATCGAAGTCGGGAACGGAGGACGCCCGTACCCTTTGAACGGCGATACACATTTGTGTTTCTTCAGCACTTCCTCAGCAGCCGCGTTGAGGTCGGCAGTGGAAACACCCGGTTTTAAAAGCGCTTTTACAGTCGCCAAAACTTCTGCGTTGATGCGCCCCGCCTCGCGCATGGTCTGCAACTCGGCGACGCTTTTGAGATGTATTTGACGAGCCCAACTCATGATGACTTGTTTTTCAATGCATCCATCAAATCTTGGGTAACCTGTTCGATAGACTGCAATCCATTAATCTCGATCAATTTGCCGAGATCGCGATAGTGCGTGATCAACGGCGCGGTCTGTTCCATATACACTACGATGCGGCGCTTTACGGTCTCCGCTTTATCGTCATCGCGCTGATACAGTTCAGAGCCGTCAAAGTCGCATGTACCCGGTTCTTTAGGCGGATTCGACTTTTCGTTGAAAATATGACCGCTTGCCCGGCAAGTCCAACGATCGCCCAGCCGCTCAACCAACACTTCCTGCGGGGCGCTGATGAACGGTACGGCATTAACCTGTCCGTTGAAATCACGCAACATCGTTTCGAGCGCGTCCGCCTGCGCGGGGGTGCGGGGAAAACCGTCTAGGATGGCGCCAGCCGCACAGTCCGCGCGACCGAGGCGGTCTTTGATCATGGCGATGGTCACGTCATCTGGCACAAGATTGCCCTTGCTCATGTAGGTCTGGGCAAGTTTTCCCAGTTCCGTTTGGTTCTTAAGGTTCTCGCGGAACAGGTCGCCCGAGGAAATATGAGCGAGTCCCGTCTGCTGTGACAATCGACTCGCCTGCGTACCCTTACCAACACCCGGTGGACCAAGGAGAACGATGTAAGTCGCCATGAGCGCTCCTAACTTAACTGATGAGGAGTTTTTCCTGATAACCGTGTAATTTTAACTCGGCTTCGATGTTCATGAACGTGTCGCGTACGACACCGACCACGATCAACAAACCCGAGGAGGAAACGAGGAACAGCCCGGCGTTATTCGCCGCCGCAGGGATGATCAACTGCAACAGGAACGGCATAATCGCCACTACGCCCAGTAACAACGCGCCCGGCAGGGTGATGCGGCTTTGAATGCGACTCAAGTAGCGCTGGGTCGCCGCGCCTTCCGGCACGCCGGGGATCTGGGCGCGCTGGCGTTTGAGGTTATCGCCGTAGTTCTGCTGGTCGAACAGCACTGTGGTGTAGAAGTAGGTGAATGTTACCACCATGAGGAAGTACAAGGTCCAGTATCCCCACGAACCGCTTCCGGTTTGGTTGAAGAATGTGGTAACGCTTGTGGCGAAATCGCTGATCCATTTCGTTTCGGAGGTGAGGAAGTAACTCGCCACAATGGCAGGGAATTGTAAGATCGCGCTGGCAAAGATCAGCGGAATCATGCCCGCGAGGTTGACCATCAACGGCAGGAACGGCTGAGGTGTCCTGACCGATCTGCCGCGCTGGATGGCGTAGAACACCTGGCTTTTCTGTGCGAACATGATCGGCACGTTGCGCCGCCCCTGTTGCACATACACGATCGCGACAACAGTCAACAGGATGATAACCAGCATCGCCGTCAGCAACACCCAGCGGTTTTGTTCATCTAGCAACAACGCCTGAATGTTCTGAGGGATTTGCGAAACGATACCGGCGAAGATCACCAACGAGAGACCCTGCCCGCGGATGCCGTACTCGGAGATCAATTCGCCGAGCCAAATGGCGAACATCGTCCCGGCGGTCATCACCAGCAAGGTAGTCACGGAAGGCAGCCATAGATCCGCAGTGAACCCGAATGGGAGGATCGGTTGCGAGGCAAGCGAATTGAAGATATTGATCTGCCCGATCGCGGAAAGCATCGCCATCGGCACGGCAAGATAATACGTCCACTTTTCCATCCACTGGCGACCCTCGCGCGGATTCTCTTCCATCCGCTTCTGAAGCGAAGGGATGATGGGAATCAACAATTGCAAAATGATCTGCGCCGTAATATACGGATACACGCCCATCGAGAGTAAAGAGAAATTGGAAATGGTGCCGCCAGAAAGCAGGTTCAGAAAACCGATGAAACCGCCTTGCGCGCTCTGCGACTGAAAGAACGCCTGAAGCGCCTCGCGGTTCACTCCCGGCGCGGGAACATTCGCAGCAATACGGAAGATCAACAGAATGCCCAACGTAATGAGCAATTTCCGGCGAATGTCTTCCGACTTCCACAAATACCGCCATGCGGACGGTTTCTTATCAGCCATGTTTCTTCATCCTTTGAGTTACGAACCGATCAACTCGACGCTTCCGCCGGCTTTTTCGATCTTGGCTTTGGCGCTCGCGCTGACGCGATGCGCGCGGACCTTCAGCCCGACGCTCATTTCACCGCGCCCGAGGATCACAATCGGATTCCTCGGATCACGCAACAGGTGGGCTTGCTCCAACGTTTCCGGCGTTACCTCAGCCTCGGCTTTGAACGCCGCGGAGAGTTGATCGAGATTCACTTCGTTGTACGCGGCGCGGTTGAGCGGCGTAAAACCCTGACCGCGCATGAACGGCAAGCGGCGATAAAAAGGCAGGTTGCCGCCCTGGCGATAGATCTTGCCGCCGGAACCGGAGCGCGAGCCTTCGCCTTTGGTGCCGCGTCCCGCCGTCTTACCCTGACCGGCAGAAATACCGCGTCCCACGCGTTTACGATTCTTTTTGGAGCCCGGGTTGGGCGTTAACTCATGTAGTTTCATCGTTCTATCCTGCTTCTTCCACTTGGACGAGATGCACGATCTTATTGATCATGCCGCGGATGGCGGGCGTGTCGCGATGCTCGATGGTCTGATGCAATTTCCGAAGTCCGAGCGCGAGCGCCGTCGCTTTCTGATCCTTGGTATAGCCGATGGGGCTATGCAGCAACGTCACAAAGATCGTCTTTTCCTTTGAGTCGCTCTTAGGCATGTTGCTTCCTCCGCTCCCAGAACGGCTTAAGTTCGTTCACGTTCTTGCCGCGTCGGGCGGCTTCCTCCTGTGGAGATTTCAATTGTCCGAGCGCATCGAACGTGGCTTGCACCACATTCAACACGTTCGCGCTGCCCTGAGATTTCGTCAGGATGTCGCGCACGCCAGCCACTTCGAGCACCGCGCGCACGCCGCCTGCCGCGATCACACCGGTTCCGGGAGATGCAGGCTTGAGCATAACTTTCGCTCCGCCAACCTTACCAAGCACTTCATGCGCGATGGTTGTCCCGGCAAGGTTCACTACTTTCATTCCCTTGCGCGCGCGGGTTGACGCCTTACGCATCGCATCGGGCACGGCATTCGCCTTGCCGACGCCCATCGAAATGGTTCCCTTTTTATCGCCGACCACAACGGTCACACGGAATTGGAACCGGCGCCCGCCTTTGACGACTTTCGCGACGCGGGCAATTTCGATCACGCGCTCCTCGAACTGATCCTGCTCTTCATAATTTTGTTGAGGTTTATTGTATTCTGCCATCACTGCTCCACCAACAGGTTCGACCTGTCGTCAACATGAACCTAAAATTGCAAACCGCCTTCACGCGCGCCGTCTGCTAATGCTTTGATACGACCCACGTAACGGAAACCGCCGCGGTCGAAAACAACCGATTGAATGCCCTTGCTCTTTGCGCGTTCGGCAATCGCCTGCCCGATCAGTTTCGCCTGCTCGGACTTTTTCATGCCTTTCGATTTTTCGCGCAAATCACGATCCACTGTGGATGCGGAAACCAGCGTGCGCCCCGCGCCATCGTCAATCACCTGCGCGTAGATCGCAGACAGACTTTTATACACGTTCAAGCGCGGACGTTGGGCTGTGCCCGCCAAATTCTTACGCACACGCGCGTGACGACGCACGCGTGCCATTGTACGAGAATTCTTCGCCATGGCTTACTTGGCTCCTTTCGCCGCTTTACCAGCCTTACGTCTGATCTTCTCGCCGAGGTAATGAATACCTTTGCCGTGATACGGTTCCGGCGGGCGCATACCGCGAATCTCAGAGGCGGTCTGACCAACCGCTTCGCGGTCATAACCTAAGACCTTAATCTGACGAGTCTTCTGGTCCACTTCAAATGAAATGCCCGCAGGCGGCTCCACTTTTACCGGATGCGAATAACCGACATACAAAGCCAGTGCTTTGCCTTCCATTTCGGCGCGGTAACCCACGCCTTCCACTTCCAACACTACTTCAAAACCGGAACTCACGCCGCGCACCATGTTCGCGATCAACGCGCGGGTTGTGCCGTGCAAGGCGCGCTCAGCGGGATGATTCGACTGGCGCGTTACAACCACCTGCCCATCCTCCATCGAGATGGCGATGTGCGGAGAAAACGCGCGCTTGAGTTCGCCTTTCGGTCCTTTCACGTGGACGTTCGAGCCCTGCACATTCACTTGCACGCCGCTCGGTATCGCCACGGGTAATCGTCCAATTCGAGACACTTAAACCTCCTGCCTTACCACACTTTACAAAGGATTTCGCCGCCGACACCTAACTGGCGAGCGCGCGAGCCGGTCATCACACCTTTCGGCGTCGAAAGGATGGCAACGCCGATCCCAGACAGCACCCAGGGGATATCCTGCTTCTTTGTGTATACGCGGCGTCCCGGCCTGCTCACGCGTTCCAGTCCGGAAAGAACCGGGCGTTTTTCGCGTCGTTCGCCCACGTATTTGATCTTCAGGCGCAGGGTCTTTTGTGTCGCCTGCTCGCCTTCCACCACCTCGAAACTTTCGAGGAAGCCTTCATCCTTGAGAATCTTCGCGATCTCCAGTTTCAACTTGGAACTGGGCATTGCCGCGAGCGTATGACCGGACATCACGGCGTTGCGGACGCGGGTTAACATATCAGCGATTGGATCATTGATTGACATGGGTCACCTCACCAAGACGCCTTAACCACGCCGGGGATTTTGCCCTGCAATGCCAGTTCGCGAAAACAGATCCGACACAGACCGAAACGGCGGATATATCCGCGCGGGCGTCCGCAACGTACACAACGGTTTCGTACCTGGCTGGGGTGAGCCCGACGAGACTCTCGATATTGCATATTTTTCTTCGCCATAAGTTATGCATCCTTCTTGCTAAACGGCATGCCGAGCAATTGCAACATTGCGCGCGCCTGATTGTCGTTTTTCGCGGTGGTCACGATCGTGACTTCCATCCCGCGCAGTTTGTCAATTTTGTCGTATTCGATCTCCGGGAAGATCAACTGGTCTTTCAAGCCGAGGGTGTAATTTCCTCTGCCGTCGAAGGCATTCGCCGAAACGCCGCGGAAATCGCGCACGCGCGGGAGCGCCGTTGTCATCAACCGGTCGAGGAACGCCCACATGCGCTCGCCGCGCAGGGTGACCTTGGTCCCGATCAGGCGGCCTTCGCGTAACTTGAAGTTCGCAATGCTCTTGCGCGCTTTGGTCATGATCGGCTTCTGCCCGGTAATGATAGTCAAATCGTTGACCGCGGCTTCGAGCGCTTTGGGGTTATCCATCGCTTCGCCCAAGCCGATGTTCACCACGACCTTTTCGACGCGCGGTATTTGCATGACGTTCTTGTATTCGAACGCTTTGCGCAACGCCGGGGCGACTTCCTTGTTGTATTTATCCTGCAATCTATTCATCGTTCTATCACTCCGCGGCTAATCAATCAAAGCCTGGCAATTTTTACACACGCGGTGCGCGCCGTTCTCATCGCGCTGTACGCCGACGCGGGTGGTTTCTTTACATGTGGGGCAAACCAGCATCACATTCGAGATATCCAGCGGACCTTCGAACTGGATGCGTCCCGGGTTGATGTTGCGCCCAGCCTGCGTCTGCACCTGCTTTTGGTGTTTGGTACGGATGTTCACACCCTGCACCACCACGCGGCGGTTCTTCAACAGCACGTTGATCACTTCGCCGCGCTTTCCTTTATCTTCGAGGCGTCCGCTGATGACTTCCACAGTGTCGCCTTTGCGAATCTTCACATGCATGACTTCAATTCTCCTTCACCTATAACACTTCCGGCGCCAGCGAGACGATCTTCATGAAACCTTTTTCACGAAGTTCCCTCGCAACGGGACCGAAAATGCGCGTGCCTTTCGGGTTGACGCCGTCCGCATCTAATAGCACTGCGGCGTTATCGTCGAACTTGATGTACGAGCCATCCTCGCGGCGCCATTCTTTCGAGCAACGGACGATGACTGCGCGCACTTTTTCGCTTTTTTTCACGCCGCCCTGCGGAGACGCCGACTTGACCGAGGCAACTACCACGTCGCCGATCGAACCGTAGCGGCGGGTCGAGCCGCCCAAGACGTGAATCACCAGCAGTTCGCGGGCGCCGGAATTATCCGCAACCTTCAATCGAGACTCGTGCTGGATCATGGCTTACTCCTCCACCTTCAAGTCCGCGACGCCAGTATCGGCCGTGCGGGTCTCGCGCTTCACGATGGATTCGACTGCCCAACGCTTATCGCGCGACAACGGCTTCGATTCGACGAGTTGCACCTCATCCCCCACCTGACAGCCGATCTCATCATGCGCCTTGAAGCGCTTGCTCGAATGAACGACCTTGCGGTATAGCGGATGACGGAAGACGCGCTTCACCTCGACCACGACCGTTTTAGTCATCTTGTTACTGGTGACGATACCAGTCATGCGACGACGATTGTTCATGCTTCACCTTCCGTAACTTCGGCGTTTTTCTGTTCGCGCAAAATGGTCAACATGCGCGCAATGTCACGCTTGAGGATCCGCAACCGGTCGGTGTCGGTCAATTGACCGGTCACTTGCTGGAAGCGTAGTTTCATTAATTCATCCCGGGCATCCGCGATTTTCGTTTCGATCTCGCCGGGCTGTAAGTTTCGCAGGTCTTTTGTTTTCGCGGCTTTCATGCTTGCTCTCCTGCTTCATGGCGGGCAACCACCTTGGTCTTGATCGAGAACTTGTACTGAGCGTTCTTCAACGCCTGCACAGCGGTGGCAGAATCGAGACCGCCCACTTCGAACATGATTCGTCCCGGTTTAACCACAGCCACGTAATACTCCACGTTTCCTTTACCGGACCCCATGCGGGTTTCCGGCGGTTTGTGGGTAAACGGCTTGGCAGGGAAGATTCGAATCCAGACTTTCCCTCGGCGCTTCATTTCGCGGACGATGGTGCGCCGCGCCGCTTCGATCTGACGCGCTGTCACCCAGCCGGGTTCCAACGCTTGCAAACCGAAATCACCGAAACTGATCTCGGCGCCGCGCAGGGCTTTGCCTCTCATTCGTCCGCGCATTTGCTTGCGCCACTTTACACGTTTTGGCATCAACATAATCAACTACCTCTTTTATCGCAGCCGTGTGCCTACTTGCTCACGTACACGCCTTCTGTAGATTCAACTTTTTCTTCGATTTCAGGCGCGGCGGCTTCGCCTTTGTAGATCCAGACCTTCACGCCGATCTGACCGTAGGTGGTGTTCGCTTCGGCAATGGCAAAATCCACGTTAGAGCGCAAGGTCTGCAAAGGCACACGTCCTTCACGAAGCCAAACATCGCGCGACATTTCCGCGCCGCCCAAACGCCCACCCGCCATGATCTTGATGCCTTGCGCGCCCTGCTTCATCGCCTGCTGGATCGCGCGTTTCATCGCGCGGCGGTAGGCAATCCGGCGTTCGAGTTGGTCGGCAACGTTCATCGCCACCAGCATCGCATCCGTATCCGGGGAGCTGATCTCTTTGACATCGAGATCAACCTTTCGACCGACCAGAGTCTCCAGCGCCGCGCGGATCTTTTTCACGCCTTCGCCTTTGCGTCCGATCAAAATACCGGGCTTGGCGGTGTGAATGGAAATTTTGAGTTTGCCGGGGTAGCGTTCCACATCTACGCGGGAAATCCCAGCTTTGCGATTCAAAACGGTATCCGGCAGTGTTTTGCGCAATTTGCGGACCTCGGCATACTGCGCTGCGCCGCCTTTGGAGACAATGCCTAGCAACAGACTGCGGATAGCAAGATCCTGATGCAATTGCTGGCGGTATTCTGAGCCCTCGGCAAACCAGCGGCCTTGCCAGCCCTGATTGATGCCAAGCCTCATTCCAATCGGATGAACTTTACGACCCATAATTTCTCCTTAATCCTTACGACCCGCGCTCGCGCAGAACAACGGTCACATGCGAATTACGGCGCAATAGCGGCTTAAAGCGGCCGCGCGCGCCGAAACGTCTCCACTTGCGGGTAGGCGCTTCGTCTGCAAAGATCTTCGCCACGAATAAATCGTCGCGGCTGACGCCGTAATTTTCCTCGGCATTGGCAACCGCCGAGGCGAGCAACTTCCGCACCGGTAACGCCGCAGCTTTATTCACAAAACGCAGCATTTCCAACGCCTCGTTGGCGTTTTTGCCGCGCACCAGATCAACCACGAGGCGAACCTTCTGCGCGGACATCGGAAGAAATTTCAAGTGTGCCTGAATATCATTCATGACTGGAAATCCTTACGATGCCGCCGCGGGCGCGCTTGATGGCGCGGCTTTCTCGCCGATGGTGTGACCGCGGAAGGTGCGCGTGGGCGCAAATTCGCCAAGCCGATGACCGACCATGTTCTCGGTGATGTAGATCGGCACATGGCGGCGCCCATCGTGGACGGCGATCGTATGCCCGACCATCTGAGGGAAGATCACGCTGGCGCGACTCCACGTGCGCAACACTTTCTTCTCGCCCTTCTGGTTCATGGCTTCAATTCGTTTCAACAGTTTGGGTTCTACAAAAGGACCCTTTTTCAATGATCGTGACATGCTTACCTCAAATCCAATTAACGATTCTTCTTGCTTCGGCGGCGAACAATGTATTGATCGGTCTTCTTGTTGCGCCGGGTCTTGTAACCGAGGGTTGGCTTGCCCCACGGGCTTTTCGGTCCGGGCAAACCAATGGACTGGCGGCCTTCACCGCCGCCATGCGGATGGTCGCGCGGGGTCATCGCGGAGCCGCGCACGGCTGGGCGGATTCCCTTGTGGCGTTTGCGACCGGCTTTGCCGAGTTTGATATTGCTGTGGTCGAGATTGCCGACCTGACCGATAGTCGCATAACACGTCTGACGGATGAGTCTCACTTCGCCGGAAGGCATACGCACTTGCGCGAAATCGCCTTCCTTCGCGAGCAATTGCGCCGCCCCGCCAGCGGAACGAACCAACTGACCGCCGCGCCCATCCTTGACTTCGATGTTGTGGATGAGCGTACCGACCGGGATATTCGCAATCGGGAGCGCGTTACCGGAACGGATCTCGGCTCCTACGCCTGCCATAACTGTATCGCCGACTTTTAGATCGGTCGGAGCCACGATGTAGCGTTTCTCGCCGTCTTTGTAGAAGAGCAAGGCGAGGCGCGCAGTGCGGTTCGGATCGTATTCGATCGCCGCGACCCGGGCGGGAATGCCGCGCTTGTCGCGTTTAAAATCCACGAGGCGGATGAAGCGGCGATGTCCGCCGCCGCGATGGCGCACAGTGACGCGTCCGTAGGCGTTGCGTCCGCCGCTCTTACGCAACGGCACAAGCAGCGAGCGTTCGGGCGTGGATTTAGTGATCTCTTCGAATGTGTAGCCGGTCATTCCACGCGTGCCCGGCGTAACGGGTTTATATTTCTTGACTGGCATTACTGCACCCCTTCAAAGATTTGAAGTGTCTGTCCCTCGACCAAGGTGACGATCGCCTTCTTGATGCCGGGTTTGCGGATGAGCAACCGGCGGCTTCGCATACGGCGGCCGCGTTTGGCTGCGGTGTTGATGATATTGACGCGCGCAACCTTTACATCGTACAAGGTTTCCACCGCGTCTTTCACCGATGTGCGCGTGGCTGAATCGGCAACCACGAACGCATACTGATTCAGTTTGCCCGATTGGTAATTGGTCTTTTCAGTTACCAGAGGGCGGCGAAGAACATCGTAAATCGTAGTCATTACTTCTCCTATCCCAGATTCGCCGTCAACGCATCGAGCGTTTTCACAGGAAGAACCAAAGTATCATAGTTGAACAGATCGCGAATATTGAGATAGCCAGCCAGCAAAACCTTGGCATCTTCAAGATTGCCAAGCGTTCGGACAGCGAGTTCGTAGGATTGATCCTTCTGCGGAAAGACAACCAGCGCGGTCTTATCGCCGACCAGATTATTCAACGCCTGCGACATGACCTTCGTCTTCGGCTCGGAAATATTCAAATCATCCACGACGACCACGCCGGATTCCTTCGCCTTGGCAGACAACGCCGAACGAAGCGCGGCGCGCCTCATCTTTTTGGGCATACGCTGTTCGTAACTACGCGGGTGCGGGGTGTGGATGCGACCGCCTCCCACCCACTGGGCGGCTCGACGCGAGCCTTGACGGGCGCGACCTGTGCCTTTTTGCTTCCACGGTTTGGCGCCGCCGCCTGCAACTTCTCCGCGCACTTTGGTTTCATGCGTGCCAAGCCGCGCGTTCGCCATCTGGCGGACATACGCCTGATGCATCAAGTCAACATTGATGGGGGCTTCGAAGATCGCGGCGGGCAGTTCCACTTCGCGGATCTTTTTGCCTTCGAGGTTCAAAACATCTACTTTCATTTCATCATTCCTTGTGCGCCTATTGCTTGCGCGCCTCTTTGATCACCACGAGGCCGCCTTTGCCGCCGGGCACCGCGCCGTTGACGCCGAGCAGGTTGCGTTCAGCATCCACCAGCACAACTTTCAAGGCTTGGACCGTAACGCGGTCGTTGCCCATGTGACCGGCGCCGCGCGAGTTCTTGAAGACGCGGCCGGGGGTTGTACCGGATGAACGTGAACCGGGAGCGCGATGCCTGTCGGATTGACCGTGCGTTTTCTTGCCGCCTCCGAAATGGTGACGCTTCACCGCGCCGGCAAATCCCTTCCCTTTGCTCGTGCCGACCACATCCACGCGCTCGCCGACAGCAAACGCATCCACCGTGACCTTGTCGCCGATGTTGGCGGCTTCTTTTGTGCGAAATTCACGGATGAAACGGAGCGGCGGGAGTTCGCTAACTTTCAAGTGACCCAATTCTCCAGCGGAGAGTTTCTTCGGATGCACTTCGCCAAACCCCAACTGAATCGCGGCGTACCCGTCGCGGTCCTGGTTGCGGACCTGTGTAACGTAACATGGCCCAGCTTCGATGATCGTCACGGGATACGAGACGCCTTGCTCATCGAAGATCTGGGTCATGCCGATCTTCTTTCCAATAAGCCCTTTTAACATGCTCTATTTTCTCCTTCAAGAAATTTTACGAGACTGTCAGCCCGGGCTTGGGCTGCATCATCTCCGTACAGCGCAGTAAACAATCTGGCGAGACGCTCAGGTTTTTGTGGTCCCGGGCAGGAATCGTTCTTGCGCTGGCGAAAATCGAGAGTAGAGATTCAACGTGCGGTCTCTACTCTCGAGTACGACCTACTTATATTTTTATTTCGATATCCACACCCGCAGGGAGTGAAAGTCTCATCAACATATCAATCGTCTTTGAATCGGGATCGAGAACGTCAATCAGACGATTGTGCGTGCGGATCTCGTAATGCTCGTGCGAGTCCTTGTCTATGAATGTCGAGCGTCGTATTGTAAACCGTTCATTCTTGGTTGGCAAGGGTACAGGACCCACAACATGCGCGCCGCTACGCTCGGCGGTTTCGACGATTCGTTTGGCGGTTGAGTCGAGCACTCGATGATCGTACGCCTTAAGACGGATGCGGATTTTTTGCTTCGTCATGCCATTTCCTATTCAATGATCTTAGTGACGACGCCCGCGCCGACGGTGAGACCGCCTTCACGGATGGCGAACTTGGAGCCCTGTTCGAGAGCCACCGGCACGATCAACTCCACCGTCAGGTTCACGTTGTCGCCCGGCATCACCATCTCCACGCCCTGCGGCAACTCGATGTTGCCCGTCACATCCATCGTGCGGATGTAGAACTGCGGTCGATACCCAGAGAAAAACGCTTTGTGGCGTCCGCCCTCTTCCTTCTTCAGCACGTACACTTCGGCGAGGAATTTCTTGTGCGGCGTCACGCTGCCAGGTTTGGCAAGCACTTGTCCGCGCTCCACATCTTCACGCTCGATGCCGCGCAACAGAATGCCCGCATTGTCGCCCGCCACCACTTCATCCAGTTCCTTGTGGAACATTTCGGTGCCGGTGATGA